>VFQU01000003.1_pt1 | contig 710838 bp, 667 predicted proteins | sample 3512311 | NCBI WGS metagenome assembly VFQU01 (sample SAMN10412377, study PRJNA504923) | tailings metagenome | isolation source: Relicate 3 Philex TSF3 active mining site | place: Philippines: Tuba, Benguet | collected 2017-08-29 | reverse complement strand
CCCAAAAAACAAAAAAGATTGTAGCAACAGCGGGAATATCGTTGGCAAATATTCAACAAAGCTTTAGCTACTATTTTTTATACTTATATATATTGTATGTGTTTTTGTAATCTTATATATTTGCATCCCGTTCCAAAATTTCGAAATGGGACTTAAAAATTTAAAACGAATGATAAAGATTACTCTACCTGACGGTTCGATTAAGGAGTTTGCAAAAAGTACTACTCCGATAGATGTTGCTAAAAGCATCAGTGAAGGATTAGCCAGAAATGTTATTTCGGCTTCCTTTAATGGTTCAACTATTGAAACATCAACCGAATTGACAACCGATGGTTCTCTTATTTTATATACATGGAATGACAAAGAAGGTAAAAAAGCTTTTTGGCATTCTACTTCTCACGTAATGGCGCAAGCACTGGAAGAAATATACCCTGGCATTAAATTAACTCTTGGACCCGCAATTGACAATGGCTTTTATTATGATGTTGATTTTGGTGACCAAAAAATCGTGGAAGCCGATTTTAAAAAAATTGAAGACCGTGTATTGGAAATTTCAAGAGAAAAACATGAATTTAAAATGCGTCCGGTTACTAAAGCAGAAGCTTTAGCTATCTATAAAGACAACGAGTATAAAACTGAATTGATTTCAAACTTAGAAGATGGAACAATTACTTTTTGTGACCATTCTAACTTTTTTGACCTGTGTCGTGGCGGCCATATTCCGAATACCGGAATCATCAAGGCAATGAAAATTATGAGTGTTGCCGGAGCTTATTGGCGTGGTGATGAAAAAAACAAACAGTTGACACGTGTATATGGAATTTCATTTCCTAAGCAAAAAGATTTGACCGACTATTTAGAATTATTGGAAGAAGCAAAACGCAGAGACCACAGAAAGCTCGGAAAAGAATTAGAACTATTCACTTTCTCTCAAAAAGTTGGACAGGGTTTACCTTTATGGCTACCTAAAGGAGCTGCTTTGAGAGACAGATTGGAACAATTTTTGAAAAGAGCACAAAAAAAAGCAGGATACGAACAAGTAGTTACTCCTCATATTGGTCAAAAAGAATTATATGTAACTTCCGGTCATTATGCGAAATATGGCGCCGACAGTTTTCAGCCAATTCATACTCCGGCAGAAGGCGAAGAGTTTTTATTAAAACCGATGAACTGCCCACATCACTGTGAAATATACAACAACAAACCTTGGTCATATAAAGATTTACCTAAGCGTTATGCTGAATTTGGAACTGTTTATCGTTATGAGCAAAGCGGTGAGTTGCATGGATTAACACGTGTTCGAGGATTTACTCAGGATGATGCTCATATTTTTTGTACTCCAGACCAACTGGATAGTGAATTTAAAAAAGTAATCGATCTTGTATTATATGTATTCGGTTCATTAGGATTTGAAAACTTCACAGCTCAAGTTTCAGTTCGTGATTTAGATAATCCTGATAAATATATAGGTAGCATTGAAAACTGGGAAAAAGCAGAAAATGCTATTATCAGTGCAGCCCGAGACAAAGGACTAAATTATGTTATCGAAAGTGGCGAAGCAGCATTTTATGGCCCGAAACTAGATTTTATGGTAAAAGATGCTTTAGGTAGAAGCTGGCAACTTGGAACTATTCAAGTAGATTACAACTTGCCGGAGCGTTTTGAGTTAACTTATAAAGGCGCAGATGACAAATTACACCGTCCGATTATGATTCACCGAGCACCATTTGGTTCAATGGAACGCTTTATCGCTATTTTACTGGAACATACGGCTGGAAATTTCCCATTATGGTTGATGCCTGAGCAAGCTATTATCTTGTCTTTGAGTGAGAAATATGAAAATTATGCGAAAAAAGTTTTAGAATTGCTAGAAAATCACGAAATTCGCGCCCTAATTGACAACCGTAACGAGACGATTGGTAAAAAGATCAGAGATGCGGAAGTTCAAAAAATGCCGTTTATGCTGATTGTTGGCGAGGAAGAAGCAAATAACGGAACCATTTCTGTTCGTCGTCACGGACAAGAAGGAAAAGGTAATATCACGGTAACAATTGATGAATTTGCTAAGATTGTTAATGAAGAAATTGCCAAAACATTAAAAACATTTGAAGTTTAACTAAAAAATTTATAGCCATAGCAATTAGAAACAACAGAGGTTATCAACCTAGAGTAGAAAAAACAGCAGCACACAGAATTAATGAATTGATTCGTGTACCTGAAGTTCGATTAGTAGGTGAAAATATTGAGCCGGGAGTTTATAAAACTTCTGAAGCTCTGCGATTAGCTGAACAATTTGAAGTGGATTTGGTTGAGATTTCTCCCAATGCAGAACCACCGGTTTGTAAATTAATGGATTATGGAAAATTCATTTATCAGCAAAAGAAACGTGATAAAGAGTTAAAAGCTAAATCTACTCAAATCACTGTTAAAGAGATTCGTTTTGGACCTCAAACGGATGAACACGATTATGAATTTAAAAGAAAGAATGCTGAAAAGTTCCTAAAAGAAGGTTCTAAATTGAAAGCATTTGTATTTTTTAAAGGTCGTTCTATCATCTATAAAGAGCAAGGGCAAATCTTATTGTTGCGTTTGGCACAAGATTTAGAAGAATTTGGCAAAGTTGAGGCTTTGCCGGTTCTTGAAGGAAAGAGAATGATTATGTTCATTGCACCTAAAAAGAAAAAATAAAAAGTTTTCTGAAAGAAAATGGTTTATTGTTTAGCCCCGATTGAAACGAAAATCCTCGAAGAGATTGTAGTGAAAAGCGGGAATGACGATAAAAAATAGGCGAACTGTTTCGCTCTAAAAAACAATGAGATTAGCTCCGCTCCGTTCGGCTAACGCCTCGGGTGCTTCGCAAGCTCGCAAAGACAAGTAAGTAAGTTGAATCACAAATAAATTTGGGAAATTATGCCTAAAATGAAAACAAAATCTAGTGCTAAGAAACGTTTTAAAGTTACTGGCTCTGGAAAAATTAAAAGAAAACACGCTTTTAAAAGTCACATTTTGACTAAAAAGTCTAAAAAACGTAAATTAGCGTTAACACACTCTGCTTTGGTTCACCAATCAGACATGAAGAGTGTAAAAGAACAATTAAGAATTATCTAATAGTTCTTTAGGTTTAAAAATTATTTAATAACCTTGGAGTATGGCTTTAAGTTCCTTTGATTAAATTCAGGACGCCTGCTACAAAAAAACAGAAAAATTATGCCAAGATCAGTAAATTCAGTTGCTAAAAGAGCAAGAAGAAAAAAGATAATGAAGCAAGCCAAAGGTTTCTTTGGTCGTCGTAAAAACGTTTGGACAGTTGCTAAAAACGCAGTTGAAAAAGCAATGCTTTATGCATACCGCGATAGAAAGCAAAACAAAAGAAATTTCCGTGCCTTATGGATTCAACGTATTAACGCTGGAGCCAGATTGGAAGGAATGAGTTATTCACAATTCATGGGATTAGTTAAGAAAAACGGTATCGAATTGAACCGTAAAGTATTGGCTGATTTAGCAATGAATCACCCAGAAGCTTTTAAAGCTGTTGTGAATAAAGTAAAATAAACGTTTGTACAACCTCGATTTTAACTTACTTAATTATAAAAGCCCAACTCTTGTTGGGCTTTTTTTATGACTATTTTATATTGACAGTACTTTTTTTAACATTTTTTTTGATTATAAAGTTTATTGTTTCTCTATTTTTGAGAAAACTTATAAAACATGAAAAAAATACTATTAACCGGTTGCTTAATTCTCTCATTAACAACAGTTATGGCACAAAGTTCTTCTACAGAAAAAAAGACTGACAAGCAAGGTTACAGTTACGAAACGGTAAAAAATGATAAAACCGGAACTCGTATTTATACCTTAAAGAATGGTTTGAAGGTTTACTTAGCACAAAACACTGATGAACCAAGAATTCAAACATACATTCCGGTAAGAACAGGTTCAAATAACGACCCTTCGGATAATACAGGATTGGCTCACTACTTGGAACACATGGTGTTTAAAGGAACTAGTAAAATTGGAACTCAAAATTGGGATGCTGAGAAAAAATTAATTGCTCAGATTTCTGATTTATATGAAAAACACAAAGCCGAAAGTGATCCTGAAAAGAAAGCTGCTATTTATAAGCAAATAGACGAAGTTTCACAAGAAGCTTCCAAATATTCAGTTGCTAATGAATATGACAAATTGATTTCGTCTCTTGGCGCAAAAGGAACAAATGCGCACACTTGGCTTGATGAAACAGTTTATAAAAATAACATTCCATCTAATGAATTGGAAAAATGGATGGTCATTGAAAAAGAACGTTTTTCCGAATTGGTTTTACGTCTTTTCCATACAGAATTAGAAGCAGTTTATGAAGAGTTTAACCGTGCCCAAGATAATGACGGCCGTTTGGTAAACTATGCTTTAATGGATGCTTTATTTCCGTTAACACCATATGGACAACAAACAACTATTGGAAAATCGGAGCATTTAAAAAATCCTTCAATGGTTGCTATTCACAATTATTTCAACACCTATTATGTGCCAAATAATATGGCAATAGTTTTGGTTGGTGATTTGGATTTTGACAAAACAATCAAAATGGTAGATCAATATTTTGGTTCGTTCCAATACAAAGAATTACCAATGAAAAAGAAAGTTTCGGAAGTTCCGATGAATTCTATCGTTGAAAGAGAAGTAAAAAGTCCAACTGCCGAAAGATTGATGATGGCTTGGAGAACTGCCGGCGCAGGAACACAAGAATCAAGATTAGCCAGCATCACATCTGAAATCCTTTCCAATCAAGGTGATGTAGGTTTAATTGATACAGATATTAATCAAAAACAATTGGCTCTTGGTGCCGGAGCTTACACTTCAACTTTTAATGATTATGGCTTCTTGGGAATGAGTATTTCTGTAAAAGAAGGACAAACTTTAGAAGAAGGCAAAAAATTGTTATTAGCAGAAGTTGAAAAAATCAAAAAAGGACAATTTGATGATTGGATGATACAGGCTATTATCAACAATTTGAAACTTGATTTGATGAAAACATTCGAATCGGCTGATGGATTGGCTACAACAATGTACGGTTCATTCATTCAAGGAAGAAGTTGGGATGAAACTATCAATGAAATTGATTTGTATTCAAAAATTACAAAAGCAGACATCGTTAAATTTGCTAACGAATTCTTCAAAGACAATTATGCTATTGTTTATAAAAGAAAAGGTGTAAATGACAAATTGGTTCGCGTTTCCAATCCAAAAATCACTCCTATTCAATTGAACAGAGATGCACAATCAGAATTTTACAAAGAGTTTCAAAAAATAAAATCTACTGATTTACAACCTGTTTTTGTTGATTTCAAAAAAGAAATTCAGGCTAAAAAAGTAAAAAATACCAACGTCAGTTTTATTAAAAACAACACAAACTCTATCGCTCGTTTGTACTATATTTTCAACATGGGTTCAGACCATGATAAAAAATTAGCTTTAGCTGTTGGAATGCTTGACTATTTTGGCACTGATAAAATGAGTGCTGAACAAGTGAAAAAAGAATTCTATAAAATAGGTATTTCTTACTCTGTTAATGTAACCAATGAATTGAGTTATATTACACTTACCGGTTTAGAAAACAACTTACCAAAAGGAATTGAATTACTTGAAAACTTTATCAAAAACGTAAAACCGGACCAAGAAGTTTATAACACTCAAGTGGAAACTATCTTAAATAACCGAGCTAATGCTAAAAAACGTAAAGAAAGCATCATGAATGCTTTGACAAATTATGCTAAATATGGTAAGGAATCTCGTTTCCGTGACATTATTTCTGAAAAAGAATTAAAAGAAATGAATGTTACCGAATTGACAAATTTAGTTAAAGGTGTTATGGACTATGAGCATGAAATTTTCTTCTATGGAAATGATTTGAATCCAATTGTAACTACCTTAGAGAAAACTCATAATTTAGGCGCAAACAAAGCTATCCCAACACCTAAGAAATATGCTGAACCGGAAACTACAAATAAAGTATATTTTGCCAACTACGACATGGTTCAAGCTGAAATGACAAGAGTTGCTAAAGGTGAAAAATACAATTCTGCTATTGCCGGAACAGTAAATGTATTCAACGCTTACTTTGGCTCAGGATTATCATCAATCGTTTTCCAAGAAATCAGAGAGTCAAAATCATTGGCTTATTCTGCCAGAGCTTTCTATGGAACTGCAAACGATAAAAATTTAAGCGATTACATGCAGGTTTCTATTGGAACACAAGCCAATAAATTACCGGAAGCTGTTGATGCTATTTCAACTTTATTGGCTGAGATGCCAAAAATTGAAAAGCAATTTGACAATGCTAAAGAATCAAGTTTAAAACAAATTGCTTCAAGCAGAATCATCAAAACCAGTATCTTTTTCAATCAGTTAAATTTGAAAAAATTAGGAATTGACTATGATATTAGAAAAGATATCTACAAAAGCATTCAAGGATTAACATTGAAAGCAACTGATGATTTCTTTAACAAAGAAGTAAAACCTAAAAAATACAACACAGCTATCATTGGAAAAAAAGAAAATCTTGACTTTGAAGCTTTAAAAAAATTAGGTCAGATTGAAGAAGTAACATTAGACGAAATTTTTAATTACTAATTTCATCTTTAACTTTTTACCAAAACCTCTCGACATTGTTGAGAGGTTTTTGTTTGAAAGAGTTTTGTACTTTTGAAAAAAATGAATTTTACACAAAAATGAAAACCATACCAAAACTTCTGCTACTTCTTTCAATTACTTTACTTTTCATCAATTGTAGTTCTAAAAAAGGTGAAGCATTCCAACCCAAAGAAGTTTACCAATCCAACGATTTAATAATTACTCAAGTTTCTCAAAACGCATTTGTGCATACTTCGTTTTTGCAAACCCAAGATTTTGGAAACGTGCCTTGCAATGGTTTGATTGTAAGCAACAACAATGAAACAATTGTTTTTGATACACCAACTAATACTAAAACTTCAGAAGAATTAATTAAATGGATAACCGAAACGCAACACTCAAAAATTAACGCCGTTATTCCAACGCATTTCCACAATGATTGTTTAGGCGGTTTAGCTATTTTTCACAGTAAAAACATTCCATCGTATGCTTATTTTAAAACGATAGAATTCGCAAAGAACAACGACGAAACCTTCCCTCAAAACAGTTTTAACGATTCACTGGTTTTAAATGTTGGTACTGAAAAAATCATCGCAAAATTTTTTGGAGAAGGTCATACTCAAGATAATGTTGTAGGCTATTTTCCGAGTGAAAACGTGCTTTTTGGTGGTTGTTTGATTAAAGAATTGGATGCCAACAAAGGCTATTTAGGTGATGCCAATACTGCAGAATGGTCAAATACCGTAGAAAAGATAAAAACAGCATATCCAAATTTAAAAATTGTTGTTCCCGGACATGGAGAAACCGGAAACCAAAAGTTATTGGATTATACTATAAAGTTATTTAAAACCAAATAAAGCGTTAATTATCCGAAAACCTGTTCATTTTCTCCGTCAAAGCTTGCAAAAACCATACTTGGATGCGAGTCTTGATGAAAAACATTTCCATGTTTATCAATAGCAATAGCTCCAGCAAATCCATCAAAAGGTTTGAGTTCGACAAAGGTTTTTTCAAATGCTTTTTCAAGCGAAAATCCATCGGTTACACGAGTTACAATTTTGGCAGCAACTGCACCACTTACAATGTCTTCACCAACGCCGGTTAAACTGACACCACAAAACTCGTTACAATAATTTCCGGCAACCGTAGCCGAATCAGAAACACGACCAACAATTTCAAAACCTTTTCCTCCGGTTGATGTAGCAACCGCAATTCTTCCTTCGTTATCCAAAGCTACACAACCAACTGTCCCGGTTCCGGTTGAAGCTAATTTGGCTTCATATTCGGCTCTTCTTTGGGGAATTTCGGTAGAAAATTTTTGAAAACCATGTTTTCGGGCAAAATCAGTCGCTCCTTCTCCACTCAAAATTCGGTCATCAACAGTCATTAAAACTTCTGCCACTTGAATTGGATTTTTTACTTCTTCAATATTAATCACACCGCTCATTTTCATCGTAGTAGAATCCATCAAAGATGCGCTCATTCTGATTTTTCCGTCACTTTGAATCTGCGAACCAATTCCGGCATTGAACAATTCATCATCTTCCAAAAGTGATGTGGCATAAACGACTGTTTCAACTGCCGAATGAGTTTTCATATATTCATACGAATCCTTCACTATACGCAATAACGCTTGCTGTTTAGCAATTTTAGTTTCGTTATTCGTTGATGATTCCGAGAAAAATCCGCCGTGGATGATGATTTTAGACATCTTAGATAATTAGATTGTTAGATTGTTAGACTTCTTAATATTCTGAAAAAACATCTAATGTTCTAAAAATCTAAGAAGTCTAATAATCTAGTTAAACGTATTGTGAGCTTTTAATAGTCATTTTAAAAGTATCCAAATCAAATCTGTCGTGATTGCTCATAACATGTGTTACCAAATGATTGATAGAAATCGGCTGACCTAATTCTACTTGCGTCAAATTGGTATCTTTTACTTCTCTTCCATCAACTAAAATTACCAATCCGGAACCAATGGCTTCCATTTGACGACCATTAGTAATCAACAAACCTGTATCTTCTCCAAGTCCAATTCCCAACACTTTTGGATTACCAACTACAGCTTGAAACAAACGACCTATTCGACCGCGTTGTACAAAATGAGTATCGATAGTTACATCATCAATCAGTCCAAGTCCAGACGTGATTTTAACTTCTCCTTTCAATAAGGCTTCGCTACTACTTCCTTGATAAATCATATTATTAGAAGCTGCTGCTGCACCAGCCGAAGTTCCGGCGTAAACAAAATCTTCGTTACGGTATTTGTCTAAAAGAATTTCATGAAATAATGTTCCGCCCAAAATAGACGACAATCTCAACTGATCTCCACCGGTAAACATTACAACATCAGCTGCTTTTAAACGGTCAAGAATTTCTGTTTCACTTGCTTGCTCTCTTTTTTCAATATGCAAAACATCAACATTTTCAGCACCTAAATAACGAAATGCCTTAACATATTCAGGACCAATTTCTCTTGGAATTTTAGAAGCAGTAGTAATAACTTCTATTCTTGATTGCTTTTTATTTTTCGACTCATCGATAATTCGCTTTAAAATTCCTTCCTCGAAAAAATTCAAATTCTGCGGAGCATTTCTGTCCAAATCTGTTTCGGTAAAACTGCCTTTGTCAACAGCACCACCAATTATTATAAGTTTTCCTTGTATATTCATGTGGGTAAAAATAACAAAAACTTAGTATTTACAAACTCAGTTTCATCTTTTTTAACCTGATTTTATCAACGATTTTATCAAAAGAATCAATCTTCAAAAAATAGTATATTTGCATTATGGAAAATAATGAAACGCGTATTAATAAATTCCTCTCAGAATCAGGATTTTGTTCTCGTCGTGAAGCTGATAAATTATTGGAACAAGGAAGAATAACTATCAACGGGAAAGTTCCTGAACTGGGAACTAAAGTCACTATTGAAGATGAAATTCGCGTGGACGGAAAATTAATTCGTGAAAAGACTGAAAAACCAATCTACTTAGCGTTTCACAAACCGGTTGGAATTGAATGTACTACCAATCAAGCGGTTCGTGATAATATTGTAGATTACATTAATTATCCTAAGCGGATTTTCCCTATCGGAAGATTAGACAAAGCCAGTGAAGGTTTAATTTTCATGACGGATGACGGCGATATTGTCAACAAAATTCTTCGCGCCAGAAATAATCATGAAAAAGAATATATTGTAACCGTAAACCGACCTATAACCGATCGTTTCATTCAACGAATGGGAAATGGAATTCCAATTCTTGACACCGTTACCAAGAAATGTAAAGTAGAACAAATCAGTAAATTTGTTTTTAAAATCATCTTGACACAAGGTTTAAACCGCCAGATACGCAGAATGTGTGAATACCTTGGTTATGAAGTTACGGCTTTAAAACGAATCCGAATTATCAACATTTCACTCGATATTCCTGTTGGTCGTTATCGTGACTTAACTAACTCTGAAATTAAACAGCTAAACAAACTGATTGAACCTTCAAGTAAAACAGAAGAAGCAAGTTTTTCAAAAGTCAAAATCAATGGCAATAGCAAAGTCAACAACAACTTTAAAAACAATACCAAAAAATAAATGCTGAAAACCATTTTATATATTGCTCTTGGTGGCGCAATTGGAAGTGTTTTGCGATTTTTGACCTCTCTTTTTGTGGCAAAATTTTGGTCAAATTATTTTCCGTTAGCTACATTTTTGACAAATGTTATCGGTTGTTTTTTAATTGGTATTTTTATTGGTTTTCTTACCAAAAACAATATGACCGACACGAATTTAAAATGGTTTTTAATTACCGGATTTTGCGGAGGTTTTACTACTTTTTCCGCATTCGGACTTGAAAACATAAATCTGTTTCAAAATAATAACGTCATTTTAGCTTTTAGCTACATTGTGCTAAGTGTTGTTGCAGGGCTTTTTGCTGTTTGGCTTGGTTTATTTATATCCAAATGAAAAACAAAAATCTACATTAATCTACATAATTTGAGTACTATTTTTAGTATTTTCGCCCTCTATGAAAAAAGAAGACATTTTAGCCATTCAGGAATTATTGGCAACGCCAAAAAAGATTGCGATTATTCCACATCGAAGTCCCGATGGCGACGCTATGGGTTCTACCTTGGCTTTATATCATTTTTTACTAAAATGGAATCATCAAGCAACGGTCATTTCTCCAAATGATTTTCCAAACTTTTTGGCTTGGTTACCAGGTTCAGAAGATGTTCTAATTTTTGAAAACAACAAAGAAGCAGCAACTAAAGTGATTCAAGAAGCTGAAGTTGTTTTTACTTTAGATTTCAATGCCTTACATCGAACTGGTGAAATGGAAAATGTACTGAATAAAGTTACTGTTCCAATGATTATGATTGATCATCATCAAAAACCGGATGGTTATGCTACTTATACCTATTCGGATACTGTATTTGGTTCTACCTGTGAAATGGTTTACAACTTTATTTCATTTTTGGGTAAAAAAGAATGGATTGACAAAACGATTGCTACTTGTATCTACACCGGAATTACAACAGACTCAGGTTCGTTTCGTTTTCCATCGACCACAAGTACAACCCATAGAATTGTTGCTGACCTTATCGATATCGGAATAAATAACAGTGAAATCCACAATTTATTGTTTGACAATAACTCCTATAACCGTTTACAGCTTTTGGGCAGAGCTTTACAAAACATGAAAGTTTTACCTGAACATAAAACATCCTATATTACACTTTCACAGAAAGAACTTGACGAGTTTCATTATGAAAAAGGTGATACCGAAGGCGTTGTCAATTATGGATTAACAATTAAAGGAATTGTTTTTGCTGCTATTTTTATTGAACATCGTGATGAAAATATCATCAAAATATCATTCCGTTCTCAAGGTGATTTTGATGTAAATCAGTTTGCTCGAGATTATTTCAATGGCGGCGGACACATTAATGCTGCCGGAGGAAAATCCTATGACAGCTTGGAAAATACGGTGAAAAAATTTGAAAAAATAATTTCAAAAATGACACATTAAAATGAAGAATTTATCTCAAATATTACTTATCGGACTGTTTTTGACAACATTTATCAGTTGTAAACAACAGCAAGCACGTATGCCAATATCGCGTTCTTCAGGAACTTTTATGAAAGAATCTGTAGTACGAAATAAAAAATTAGTTGCCGGAGAAGAAGCTAAAATTGATTCCATTATTAAAAGCAACCCAAAAGTTAAATACTATGCTTCCAAAAAAGGTTATTGGTATAGTTATAACATTCGTAACGAAAAAGATACTCTTCGTCCTAAAAAAGGTGATATTGCTTTTTTTGATTATGAAATAAAAGATTTAAAAGGTAATGTTGTCTATTCCGAAGTAGAATTACGACCTCAAGTATATGCTGTTGATAAACAAAACATCATGATGGGTTTACGTCACGGAATCAAACTTATGCGTAAAAATGAAAAAGTGACTTTTCTTTTCCCTTCTTATATGGGATTTGGTTATCATGGCGATGAGAAAAAAATCGGCACAAATGAGCCTTTAATTTGTACAGTAACTTTAAACGATTTTAAACCGGAAAACAAACAAAAACCAGTAAATGTTATTAAAAATGAATAGAATTATCGTTTGCCTATTACTTGCTTCGTCTATTTTCATAAGTTCTTGTAAAGATGAACACCAAGATTTAAAAGACGGACTTTATGCAGAATTAGAAACTTCCAAAGGAAATATTCTTTTAGAATTAAACTACAAAAAAACACCGGTAACTGTTGCCAATTTTGTAACACTTGCTGAAGGCAAAAATCCATTCGTTTCTTCTGAATACAAAGGAAAACCATTGTATAATGAAATTAAATTTCACAGAGTTATCTCAAAATCAAATGGTGACGGAGAAGACTTTATGATACAAACCGGTGATCCGCTGGGTAATGGTTCCGGTGATGCCGGTTACACTTTCATTGATGAAATTACTGATTTACGACATGATAAACCGGGAATACTTTCTATGGCAAATTCAGGTCCGGCGACTAATAGTTGTCAGTTTTTTGTAACGATTGTTCCAACGCCTTGGCTAGACGGAAAGCATACTGTTTTTGGCGATGTAGTTGACGAAGAAAGCCAAGAAGTTGTTAACTCCATCACTCAAAATGATATGCTTAACAAAGTAACTATCATTCGAAAAGGTGAAGCCGCGAAAAAATTTGATGCCGTAAAAGTTTTTACTGATTATTTTAAAAAAGAAGCTGAAAACCGTAAAAAGCAACAAGCTTTAGCTGACGAAGAAAAACGAATTTATGACGAAAAGTTTAAACCTGTAATTGAGCAAAAATTAAAATATTTTGCAGAAATTAAAGAAAAAGCAATCAGTACATCATCGGGACTGCACTATACTATTACTCAAAAATCAAATGGTCCAAAACCAAAAGATGGTTCAGTAATCTATATAGGTTATTCCGGATTTCTTGAGAATGGAACACTTTTTGATACCAGCAATCCCGAAGTTGCTAAAGCTTTTGGTACGTTTAACGAACAACGCGCTATACAAAACGGTTACAGTTTATTGCCTTATCAAATAGGTTCAAAAAAGTTAATTCCGGGATTTATTGAAGCTGTTAATAAACTACACATTGGAGACAAAGCTGTTTTGTTTATTCCATCTAAATTAGGTTATGGTGAACAAGGCGCCGGAGATGTCATTCCTCCAAACGCGAATTTGATATTTGAAATAGAAATAAAAGACAAAAATTAATTGATTATGAAAATAAAAAACAACATTCTTTTTTTATTCCTTTTAGGATTAACTACTGTTGCGGCACAAACAATTAAAAAACCGGCAGCAGCTAAAAAACCAGTTGCAACAACAACTGCAGCAAAACCACAAAACAACCCATCTGAAGGTATTTTTGCAGAAATGGAAACTTCAAGAGGTAAAATTGTTTTAGCCTTGGAGTACCAAAAAACACCTGTAACTGTTGCCAACTTTATTTCACTTGTTGAAGGAACCAATACTGAAGTAAAAGATGAAAAATTAAAAGGAAAACCTTTTTACAATGGATTGAAATTTCACAGAGTTATTGCTGATTTCATGATACAAGGCGGTGATCCTGCCGGAAACGGTTCAGGTGGTCCGGGTTATGCTTTTAAAGATGAAATCGTTTCTGATTTAAAACATAGCGGTTCCGGTATTTTATCCATGGCAAATTCAGGACCGAAAACCAATGGTTCTCAGTTTTTCATTACGCATAAAGAAACACCTTGGCTAGACGGAAAGCATACTATTTTTGGTCACGTAGTTTCAGGGCAAGATGTTGTAAATGCTATCAAACAAGATGATGTTATTACCAAAGTTACTATCGTAAGAAAAGGTACTGATGCTAAAAAGTTTGACGCAGCAAAAATTTTCTCGGATTATATGGCAAACAAAGCAAATGAAGATAAAAAAGAAGCTGAACTTGCTATTGAAAACAAAAGAAAAGCTGAAGAAGCTGAAGCTGCCAAAAAAGCTGAGTATGCTGCAAAATATGCTCCTGTAATGGCTGCAAAAGTAAAACAGTTAAATGATATCAAAGCTACTGCTACCGAAACACCAACAGGTTTCAAATACAAAATCGTTCAAAACGGAACGGGTAAAAAACCGGCTGAAGGCGCTAATGTTTTAATTCATTATGCAGGTTATCTTGAGGATGGTAGTTTATTTGACAGCAGTTATGAAGCTATAGTTAAAGAATACGGAAAATTTGATGAAAATCGTGCAAAAGCTAACGGATACCAACCTTTTCCTTTTCAATATGGAAGTAAAAGCGGTTTAATACCTGGGTTTATTGAGGCTTTGAACAATATGAATTTAGGAGACAAAATCGTTGCTTTTATTCCTTCAAAACTAGGATATGGTGAGCGTGGTGCAGGAAATGTAATTCCGCCAAACTCTAATATCATCTTTGAAATTGAAATGATTGAAGCTCCGGCGAAATAACGAGTAGAATTCTTCAATTCTTGTTCTCGATACGATTTTTTTCAAAAATCACTCGAACAGACGAATTACTTTTAAAAGTTCCGTTACTGACATAGTAGCGGAACTTTTTTATTAGTTGGATATGACAATTGTCATTTTATTACTCAAGACATCGGCATACTTTTGACCTATAATTTTGATTGCCATGTCGAATGTACTAATACAAAAATATAACGTTCCCGGACCGAGATATACAAGTTATCCAACTGTTCCTTATTGGGACAATGAAAGTTTTTCTTCGGAAGAATGGGAAAATACTTTTTTAAAATCTTTTGCGGAAAGCAATACTTCTGAAGGAATTAGCTTGTATATTCATTTACCTTTTTGTGAATCGCTGTGTACTTTTTGCGGTTGTCATAAACGAATTACTAAAAGACATGAAGTAGAGCATCCGTATATTGATGCTGTTTTAAAAGAATGGCAATTGTACTGTGGTATTTTTCCAAGTAAACCGAAAGTGAAAGAAATTCATTTGGGTGGCGGCACTCCCACTTTTTTTTCTCCTGAAAATTTAGAACGGTTAATCAAAGGAGTTTTGGCAAATGCTGTCTTGGCAGACGAATATGAATTTAGTTTTGAAGGACATCCTAACAATACTACACGGGAACATTTGCAAAAATTATTTGATTTAGGTTTTCGACGCGTGAGTTTTGGGGTTCAGGATTATAGCCCGAAGGTTCAGGAGGCTATTCATCGTGTACAATCGTTTCATAATGTGGCAAAAGTTACTTTTTGGGCAAGAGAAATTGGTTATACTTCTATTTCGCATGATTTGATTTATGGTTTACCTTTTCAAAAACTGGAAGATGTTGTTGATACTATTGAAAAAACAAAATCACTTTCGCCCGATCGTTTGGCATTTTACAGCTATGCTCATGTTCCCTGGATAAAAGGTAATGGGCAACGCGGTTTTAAAGATGAAGATGTGCCAAGAGATGAAGAGAAAAGAAAACTCTATGAAGTTGGAAAACAACTGTTGGCATTTAAAGGCTACAAAGAGATTGGAATGGATCATTTTGCACTAAGAACCGACAGTTTATATCATTCTTTAAAACAAGGTAAACTGCATCGTAATTTTATGGGGTATTCCTCTTCCAAAACGCAATTGATGATTGGTTTGGGCGTTTCCTCCATTAGTGACAGTTGGTATGGTTTTGCTCAAAACGAAAAAACTTTGGAAGACTATTACAGTCGATTAGACAAGAATGAAATTCCGGTGTGTAAAGGTCATATTTTAACGGATGAGGATTTAATCATTCGCCGTCATATCCTGAATTTAATGTGTCATTTCAAAACCGATTGGTCTTCGGAGTTGTATTTTGAGCAATTACCTGATGTTCTGTTTTCGTTAGAAGAAATGTTGCATGACGAGTTGATTGCCATAACGGATACCACTTTGAGAGTTACTGAGAAAGGGAAACCTTTCGTTCGAAATGTTTGTATGGCATTTGATTTACGCCTGCGAGAAAATCAGCCGCAGCGACAACTGTTTTCGATGACGATATAGTTCAAACTATTGGCAATTTCATAAATATTACGTAGATTTGGAATTATCCCAAATTAAGACTGTAAAATGACATTGGCCGACTATATTCAAAAGAAAAATGGAGTTCCTATAGGAGATTCAAACTCCTTAAGAAACAATTTGTACCGATCGCTCGGTGCAAAAAATTTTTCAACCTTTTGGACGTATTGGAATCCTATATTCGGGTATTTTCTTGGCAAAAAAATATTCAAACCTTTAAAGAAAACATTACCTGTTTCGTTATCATTAGTATTGACCTTTATTTTTTGCGGACTAATTCACGATGCGGTTACAACTTTGGTCAGAGGAGAAATATCGTTGTTTTTTACTATTTGGTTTTTATTCATGGGAATTGGTGTTTTGTTATCCAAAACTTTCAACAGTAATTACTCAGGAAAGCCTTGGATTTTCCGTGCCATGATAAATCTTTCAATTATTGTTTCTTGTTTATTGATTACAATATATCTGAATAGATTTATACTCTAAAAATTAGTATTGAAACGTTCCAAACTCACTTTTAATAGTGAGTTTTTTATTTTCGGAGGCTTCTACTCTACCGACGATTTGTGCATCAACGCCAAATGATTTTGAAATGGCAATAATATCATCGGCAATGGTTTTTGGTACATACAATTCCATTCGGTGACCGCAATTGAATACTTGGTACATTTCTTTCCAATCGGTTTTGGATTGTTCCTGAATGAGTTTGAATAACGGCGGAACCGGAAATAAATTATCTTTAATTACATGAACATTGTCCACAAAATGAAGTACTTTGGTTTGTGCGCCACCACTGCAATGTACCATTCCGTGAATGTCTTTTGGAGTGTATTTATCTAAAATTGATTTGATAATCGGTGCATAGGTTCTGGTTGGTGAAAGCACTAATTTTCCGGCGTCGATTGGTGAATTTTCAACTGCATCGGTTAATTTTACGGTTCCGGAATACACTAAATCTGCCGGGACTGAAGCGTCAAAACTTTCAGGGTATTTTTGGGCTAATTCATTGGCAAAAACATCATGTCGCGCTGATGTTAACCCGTTGCTTCCCATACCGCCGTTGTATCCTTTTTCATAGTTTGCCTGACCAAAGGAAGCTAAACCTACTATAACATCTCCTGCCTGAATGTTGGCATTATCAATTACATCACTTCGTTTCATTCGGGCTGTAACGGTCGAGTCTACAATGATTGTTCTCACTAAATCGCCTACATCAGCTGTTTCTCCTCCGGTGGAATGAATAGTAACGCCAAAGTCTTTCAACTCTTGGATTAATTCTTCGGTTCCGTTGATGATTGCGGAAATGACCTCAGCCGGAATTAGATTTTTGTTTCTGCCGATGGTGGAAGAAAGCAAAATATTATCGGTGGCACCCACGCACAATAAATCGTCGATGTTCATAATCAATGCATCCTGAGCAATGCCTTTCCAAACGGAAATATCTCCGGTTTCTTTCCAATACATATAGGCTAAGGATGATTTTGTTCCTGCGCCGTCGGCGTGCATAATCAAGCAATAATTTTCATCATTGGTTAAATAATCAGGGACAATTTTGCAGAAAGCTTTAGGGAATAAACCTTTATCGATGTTTTTAATCGCGTTGTGTACGTCTTCTTTGGAAGCTGAAACACCGCGCTGGCTGTAGCGTTGACTGTTATCAGAACTCATTTTGTAGTGTTGTGTGTTGTTTGGCAAATATAGTTCTATTGTATCAATCTGGCAATTGGAAAAAGAATGATTTTAGTTTACTCTTTTAAAATGGCTTCTTCATTTATTCCGTAATTGGTAGGCAACAGGTCTCCTACTCTTTTTAAACTCATTTCGCCTGCAAAAAGTATATCGTTCACATGGGTATGGATGCCGTATTGATCGACATAAAAAACCGGTGTTGTGAAAGTTACTGATGAATTTCTTCTTTTGTCGAAAAGGATTCTATACAGTACACTGGTTCTAACTGTTTTGCTATTTTTGAGTGTAATTGTATTGGCGTTTTTTAATGTTACCTGTTTGTAACCAATGGTGTCTTTTATCGCAAAATTATTGGTCACTGATGCTTGTTTATCTCCTTTTGCCAAAATGAAATCATTTTCAACCATTTTATCGCTGATTAAGCTTCGGAAAAAATGAAGTACTGAACCTTGGTAGGATTTCATTCTTTCTTTTATGACTTCTTTGGAATTTGAGGTTTCTTTAAATCTTGAAACTCCGGTATAAAGCATTCTATATACATCATCGGAACTGATACTTAGGGTTTTGAATTCTACAATGAAATCGCTAATCTCATAGGCTACTTCATATCCTAATACCGGGTTTTGGATAATCAAGGGTTTGTCAGAACTGGCTGTAAAGACTTTGAATTTTTCGTCATATTCAAAGTCAAGATCGTTTTCATTGAGTATGACTGCTTTTTTTCCTGCTTTGGTTTCTCCGAGAAACTGTTCGCGGAAAAGTTTGAGCATTTGTTTACGGGTAAAGCGACTTTTGGTTATGACTACTTCCTTGAGTGAGTTGGTTGATGGTTTGAGTACCATTTTTATTTCTTCGTCCAACGGATAAGGAAACAAGGTTGCCGACTGATAGCCGATAAAACTAAATACTAACGAGGCATTAATTTTTCCTGAAACCGGAAGTTGAAAATATCCTTTTTCATCACTTATTGTTGCAATGGAGGTTCCGTCGAAGTAGATGTTGGCGCCATATAACGGCTTGTTGTTTTCATCGAAGACTCTCCCCTTAACTACTTGGGCGAAGGCGATTGTTGAAAAACAGCATAGTACTAATATGAAAAGTTTTTTCAAAGTATTTGTTTTAATTTTTCCTGAAAGATAGTAATTCCTTATCAATATAGGGCAACTGATTTTTAAGTGTCGGTTGCGGGCGGCAACTTTATCGTTGCTAACGGTAGTTTCACCGTTGCTAACCAGAATTCCATCATTGCTAACTAAAATTCCATCGTTGCTAACCAGAATTTCACCGTTGCTAACCAGAATTCCATCATTGCTAACTAAAATTCCACCGTTGCGGACTACAATTCCATCGTTGCTAACCAAAATTCCACTGTTGCGGACTACAATTCCACCGTTGCGGACTGCAATTCCACTGTTGCGGACTGGAATTCCATCGTTGCGGACTGGAATTCCATCGTTGCGGACCGGAATTCCATCGTTGCGGACCGGAATTCCACTGTTGCGGACTGGAATTCCACCGTTGCGGACTACAATTCCATCGTTGCGGACTGGAATTCCACTGTTGCGGACTAGAATTCCATCGTTGCGGACTGCAATTCCACCGTTGCGGATAGTCACTTTATTTTACCCGCAACGCTTTTATTACCCGATTTCTCTTAAACAACAAAACATATCATCAAATATCATAAAACTCTGATTTTTATAGTGATGCTTTTACTCTTTTGAAAAAAATACGTAAAACTACGTATATAATGGAATGAGGAATTGGGTATATTTGTTTGGTGATTGCCAAATTTATTAACCGCCCTAGAACGGTAATTTTTATATACTTGAAATAAATATGTTGGAGAGTAGCGGCAATACATTAGTTGGGCGATATGCAAATAGAATCTTGAAACAAAATGGAACAAGACAAAATAAATGAATTGGCAGATAAAATAATTGCTTCTGCCAATGAGTTAAAGGATTGTAATTCTGAAATCTTTAGCGAGGATAAACTTTCTAGTTTATTAGAAAGGGAAAATAAATGGCATGAGATCTCAAGAAATCAATTGTCATTTTTTAATAATTTATTGATTCTACTAGCCACTGGATTCATTGCCTTTGTTGTTAAAGATTGTGCTATATTATCAATAAGTTCCATATTCATCTTTTTAAGTATAATTTCCATGACAGTATCTTGCTTTTTCGGTCTTTCGTGTGGGTTTAATAGGATGGTAGATTTTCGATATACTCACAAAACAAATACCTTTAGAAGAAAACTATACGAAAAGAATCATAGTGAGTACGGCGAAGGAGATTATGAAGGCAAAATTAAATGGAGTATATATTATTGGGTTGCAGATGCAGACTTTTTTACTGTTGAAGACAAGAATTTTGTTGAAGCCCCAGAAAGTGTTAAATTAAAGATTAATGCTTGTGTCAAATTGAAAAAACAGTTGGGAAAATTTACTCGTAACTTATTAAGATTTCAAATTGTTTTCTTTTTAATTTCGATAGTTTTATTTGCTGTGTCATATACATAAGTACATCTCCCAACCGCCGTCTCAAGACATTGCCGGGATTTCGGTAGCGGAAAGTTGCGGTTTCACGAAGAAACATTATCTTCGGCAGAAAGAACTCAGTCCGCTCTGATTGGCAACGTCGTGAGGCGGCCTAACGTTATAAGCAAGGTAAAAAAACAGATACGTTATGAAAATTGAAGTAACAGAAATTTTTAAATCCGTTGGACCATTTACTTGGGACAACATCCCTTCATTATCAATACTAACTGGGCTTAATGGAGCCGGGAAATCACAACTTCTAGAATTAATTCGGACAAAACCAGAAATTGTTCAAACAGATGATAGAGTCATTTATAAATTGGAAGACATTACTTTTTGGAACTCTGACGGTGGAAGATTTCCCAATTCACATAGCTTTCAAATCTATGATTTAGTTGCTTTCGCAGCGACATTAAGAAATTTCTCAGACCCATATAAAAAAGTTTTGGAAGCGGAAGCTCAGAAAAACCCAATTTACAAACAACAACAAAGACAACTTGAACAAGCTTCACCAAAACTTAGTCTAAACATAAAAAGTAGAGAAGCTGAAATTATCAATTTAATAGAAATAAGTTCAGGGAAGAATTTTTTCAATCTTGGATTTGAAGACATTATGTATCATTTTCCTGAGCAGCTATTTCTAGATTCAGATAATATAAATAGTGACAGAATTGAAACTCTTTTTTATATGTATCATTATCGAAAATCTATGGATATCAAGAGTGGAAAAGATATGACTAATTATCCTACACCACCTTGGGATTTATTGAATCAAGTATTTGCTATTTCCAATTTACCATTTGAGATTGATAACCCGACACATATTCCAATTGATTTTGACATATCAAACTTAAATCGCTTCTTTAAACCAGACCCGAAATACACCTACTCAATAAAGCTAACACATAAACTGCTAAATAAAACAATTGATTTCAAGGACATTTCAAGTGGTGAAAAGACAATTATGTCGTTAGCGTTTTTACATTATTATGCACAGAAGAAAAAGTCATATAAAAAACTTCTTCTTCTAGACGAACCTGACGCTCACTTGCACCCTTCGTTGACAAAACAATTCTTGGAGGTAGTGGACAAGTTTTTGATTAAGCAATATGGAGCTAAGGTTATTATGACTACTCATTCACCATCAACAATAGGTTTATGTGATGAGGATTCAATTTTTATAATGAGCAAAGACCCTACAAAAATTGAAAAACAAACACGCCCAAATTCAATAAATTATTTAACTAGTGGAGTTCCCACATTGAGTTCAATCATTGACAATAGAAGATATATATTAGTTGAAGACAAGGATGATGTTAGTTTTTATACAAGATTATACAATTTATATAGCAAAGAAATTAGCACTGAAATTTCATTAGTATTTATTCCTGTAAGTGCTAAAAAACTTAACAAATCAGGAGGATGCACCGTAGTTAGAGAGTGGACAAGAAAACTACGAAAAGAGGGAGGACTAAACTTAGCAAGAGGAATAATTGATAGAGACAAAAGTAATTCATCCGAAGATGGAATCACTGTTCTTAAAAGGTATAGTATGGAAAATTACTTTTTAGACCCAATTATTATCGCTGGCTATCTTATCCATAATGGCTTAGTTTCAAAAATTGACTCAATTGACTTTCCAAATAAAAATTGTAACAAGCTGGAATCATTAGAAGATTCCGAACTACAAAAGGTAGCTGATTATGTAATTGATAAAGTTCAATCAAATTTCACGACAACTGTAGATAGTTTAAATATCGGACGTGCAACTGACAATATCATCACTGACAATGTATTAACAGCGGACGAATTGACCAGAGTTCCAATTGAACTAAAAAATGGAAAAAAATTAAATTATCCAAAATGGTTAATTGACAGAAGAGGACACGACCTAGAAGATATATTTAGAACTCTTTTTGCAAATGGAAAGGCATTTGGAATAACACCATTGCTTGACATTATAGAAAGACTTCCAGACTATTTTGCAAAGGACTTTATAACAACGCTAAATGATACACTATAGAAGATGCCCTGCCTATAACAGCACCTACAAGAAATTGGCGGTTCAGTGGTTAAATGAAGCTTTGTGCTGGCAGACAATTTAGTGCCTAGAAATCGCTAACTTCTTGTAGTTGAAAAACGTTCGAAAGAACTAACTTTAATTTAGAAACTTATGGATAAAATTGCAGAAAATTTACCAGATGTATTTTTTGACTGGTATGCTAGATTATTACCAGGTTGTGTTGGAATATGTACATATCTGTTAGGAATTGAATATTTCAAACAAATTCCACCGATATCGAATGTAATATCTCTAATGGTTTTAGGATATTTAATTGGCCATTGTCTCCAACCCTTTTCTGGCTATTTTGTAAAGAAAATGGAAGAGAAATATAACCATGAAAAAATATATTCTGTTGCTAAAGCTCATAAAGAAGTGAAGTCAGAGTCAACTGCAAAAGTATCTAAAGCTCACGCAGAAGCAAATAGTATGTTTAGTTGTATGGTTATCACGCTTCCTAATATTATCTACTTTTCAATTATACACAACTGGATATTGTCTTTTCTTTTACTAACACTTGCAATTTATTTTTTCTTTATGACAAAAGAAAGGGTTTTTGCTCGTGATAAAAAAATATTGAAATTACAAGACGAGATGGATTCTGAAGGAAAAGGAATTATTAAATGATACTTAAACTTCATAAAAACAATGAATTGCAAGGTGTATTGAGACCCCTTAACAGACGAAACGAATTAGAATGAAATTAGCAATAGACTTGACAAGAGAAATATTTGATGATGTAAAGAGTGTTAGCTTTTATGACAGCAAGACTATATTTTTCGACCCAACTAATTTTTTACCTTCGACTGTTTCATTTAAAGTATGGGGAGCAGGCTTAATGGCAGGTTTTGACTGGACACAATACTTGGATTTAGATAAGGAAATTAATTTAAAATCAGTAATTCAGAAATCTTCTGGCAATGAAACGATTATTCAAGGCTTCGGAACTTTGACGTTTAGAAATGTTATAGCTGGAAAAGTATCCATTTCACCATATGATAACAAGGATTTCTTAAAAGACAAAACTGGCAAACAAGTAAAATATAGAAGAGAGTGGACACTGGAAAATATAGACAATGATAGTTACGAGTATTGGCTTGACACATCAATCTATTTTCCCTATGGAGCTTGTGACTTAAAATTATATGCAAAAGGCAATGTAACTTTTGAGTTTGACACAGAGGATTGTGTAAGCGGAATAGAATATATTACTAATCCAAATCGACACGAGACGTTTTGGGGGTACTTAAAAGACAAAACTTTAACAACAAACTCTTATAAATATGAAGATCTTGACAATGGAAATACGAAGGATAGCCTATAACAGGCGTTTGGCAAAAAAGCGAGTTCAGTCCTTAAATTAAGTTCAGTGCTTCGAAATCTCCAACTTCTTGTAGCTGCAAACCGTTAACAAACATTTCAGATGAAAGTAGAAAAATTCCTAATCACATTCCTAATCACGTTTTCAATTATTAGTTGTGGAACTAATAAAACTAATGATAACAGAACTCCTTATTCAATTGAAAAGTTATATGGAGAATGGAGTTATGTTAACGAATATGATGGAACTTTAAATGGAATAGATACTATAAAAAATAAGCCTAAAAGAAACCCAAATTCAAATACATCAGTAAGTTTTAAAAATGATGGCACTTTTTTTTGTAATAGTGGTGATTATTTTGAAAACGGTAAATTTCATTTTGACGTTGAAAAAGGATTCCTAACTGAAATCTATATATCGGAACATAAAGAAGACACGTTAATTTCGAGAGTAACTTTTTTAGATGATTTGCACATGTTGGTTGTCGTTGGTGAAAAAACAAAAGAAGAACCAATGACATTTTATTACAGAAAAAAATAGAAACGTTTGCCAAAAGAGGTTCGCGCAATAGCTGGTTTTTACGTGTTCACGAAAAACGTTTATCTTTAATAGAAAATAAGCCGTTCGCTGGCACCATAACTGTGGTGAAGCGGCCTAACGCTATGCAACATTTTTAATCTCAATTACTAATGAAAACACAACTAATTATAATTAGTCTTTCTATTTTATTCTTAAGTTCATGTAATCAGAAATTTGAACACTTATCCGAAAGAAATTCTGAAACAGAGGCTTTGCTTAAAAAAATTGAGCCTAATAAAGATGTGGAATATTGGCAACTTGAATACTTTCCAAATCATAAAACCGAAGATTTAGATACCGAGATATTATTTTCAAAAGGAGAATATTCATCAAAGGACTCGATTTCAGAAAACTTAAGGAATTTTAGTGGCTTTTTTTCTGGTTGTCAACCATCATATTGTTCATACACAATAACCTATTTAGAAAAAGGAAAATGGAAGATTGTAAAGTCTGAAAATGAGTTGAAAAAATTTATACATGAAGTAGATAATGTTTATGAAGCTTATCTTATTGGAAGAATAAATGGATACCTAATTGACTCTTATTCAGAAAAAGGAAATGGATTTATAAAACAAAATAACGGCTTTAAATTAAATATGATGAAATATGAAAGTTGTCCGGAGTCAAAAGAAAGTTTTACATTTTTCGTAAATAGAAATGGAGATATCCAAGATTTAATGAGCAATGGTTTTTACCTAAAAACAAAGGATTGCATAGTTTATTAAATAAAGTAGCTAGGTGAAATAGCTGGTTACTTCTGTAATTTTCACTTTTTAAAAATTGTTTTTCTTAACCATACTGAACTGGGCAAATTTATTAACCGTCCAATGGCTTATTTTCTATATATTTGAAATGATTACTTAGAGAGTAGCGTCAATCTATCTAATTATGGGTGTATTGGTGCTACTTTGTAATGTTAATACACTAGTTAGCAGTAAGCTTGCCAGCCAAATACAACTAAAAAATATGAACGAGACATTAATCACAAATGGTGTGACAATTTTAATTGCTTTAATTGCAGGTTTGATTGCACTTCATCAAGTTAAATTGAACATAATTTCTAGTGCAAGAATTAAATGGATTGAAGACTTGCGTGAAATTTTAAGCTTATACAGTTCAGAATTAGAAAACTGTTCACTAGCAAAATTGGATTTCGAAGACGAACTAAAAAATCATGGAACTACTGAAAGTGTCCGTGAAAAATATTTCCAACCATATACTATTTCTTCAAAAGAAGTTCTTAAACTTCAAAGCAAAGCTTTTCTTTATCTAAACGCAAAAGACCCAAAACAAAAAGAGATAGAATCGCTAATGAGAAAGAATTCTTTACTTCTACACGAAATGCACAAAAATCATAGAGATGAGATATTTGAAAATATTCAGAAAATAATCAGTTTGGCTAAAGAAATGTTCGAAGTAGAGTTAGAAAAATCAAAAAGTTTATTTAGGATGTAGCAAGCCAACCGCTAACATGAACTGTGTAAAAAACCAAATTTTTTAAACTGTTTTTTGCAAGTAACTATCCATGTAAAATATTCTATTTTTACGTATTCACGAAAAACGTTTATCTTTAACAGAAAATAATCAGTCCGCTTTGATCCGCGACTGGGGCTACAAGCGACACGTTAGTGGCTATTTTGAATACTTATCTAACAACTATAGTTATGCTAGGAAACTGGAAAGGCTTTTACAAATACGACAACGATAAAATTCAGAAAATAATTGGCTATGAAGAAACCGGATTTGAAATAATCATTGACAAGTTTGATGGAAAAAATTTTACTGGAAAAGTTACTGACGACGAGAGAACAGGCGGAATGAAAGAAACTGGCCAAGTTGTTGGCAGAATAGAACGTGACAAGATTTACTTTGAGAAAATAATGCCAAAAAATTATCAAATAAATCCAGTTAACGGAGACAGAAAATATACAGAAAAAAGTCATCCAACAATTTATTATTTTGGAAAGGTTTCTAACGAAAGAAATAAATTTGAAGGAAATTGGAAGTTTAAGAAAAGGCTCGGGCTTTTGTTTTATCTAATTCCAATAATTTATAGTCCTGGAAAAGGAACTTGGAAAATGGAACTTAAAAAAAGCCTCTAACAAAGAACTGTGCTTAAAAACAACTAAAAAATGTTTTTTAGTTGTTTACTACTAATTTGATACTGCAATTTTTGTTATATTCTACTCCTAATTAGTAATACGTTTTACTTAACTTGTCTTGTGCCTTTGCGTAAATTTATTAACCGTCCAATGGACACCTTTTCAATAAAGGGAATTTTGTATATTTGAAATAAATACTAGAGAGTAGTAGCAATGCACTAGTTATGTGCAACTTTGACCGACCACCGCACTAACCTTCAACCGATCAACATTTCCAACATTTTTATAAATTCTACACAAAACATTTGAATTATTGTTTAGAAACTATTTATCTTTGTTACTAAGATATTTAGTTTATGAGTAAAAAACAAACAAACAGCATAGTTGACAAATTCAGAACTGCAAGCCGACAGTATTCTGACACGTCAATTTTTATGCACGAAGCTATTGCACGAAAAGCTGGCTTATCGGGTGCTGACCACAAATATTTAGGACTGATACTTCAACACAAAGAATTAACCGCAGGCGACATCGCAAAACTGACAGGACTTACAACAGGTGCAGTTACGGGGCTAATTGACCGTTTAGAAAAAAAGAAATTACTGAAAAGACAGCTTACCAAAGACGACAGGCGAAAAGTAATTATCATTCCAAACGTTGAAAATAGCATGAAACTTTTACAACCAATTTTCAGCAAACTACAACAAAAAACAACTGACTTAATCGACTCATTTACAGACAAAGAAATTCAAATTATTGAACGATATTTTACAGAAGCAACTGCCATAATGAACGAGACAATAAACGATTTAAACAACAAATAAAAAATGACTAAAATGGAAAATATAACAACATCATACTTAACAAGAGCCGAACTATGGCTTTGCGTTACGACACTTCTTTATTTTTTAATGAATGGAGCACAAATTTTTGAAACGCTTGTGTTTGTTCCGAAGTGGACAGCTTCACCGCCCGACAACTTCAAACTTTTATTGGACGGACGTGGAGCAAGTTTGAAATTCTTTTGGATAGCTTTTCATTCGCTACACGAAATAACTTTTATACTTGCCATTATTTTTTGTTGGAAAATTGACCCTATAAGAAATTGGTTATTGATTTTGTTTGCGGTTCATTTTGCTGTTAGAGTTTGGACACTTTCTTATTTCGCTCCAAACATTATAGACTTTCAAAAAGCAGTAGAAAATCCATCATTGGCAAAAGACCTAATCAATAGAACATCGCTTTGGCAAACACTAAACTATGTGAGAGTTGCCATTTTCATAGCAGTTTCAATCGGACTTATACCATTGTGTATTAAATTGTTTAACTTGCGACATTAAAACGAAAAGCCGGAAAGGCAGCACATAACAGCAGTTTACTTCGTCTGTTCGCTTTGCTCGAGTGGCAATATGGCGGATTAGGATTAAATTGAAGATGGTTTGTACTTGTAAAAGTAGTTATTAACCGAAAGTAAAGGCTTTCTTAATACGCCACATCGCCAAGCGACAAAACGTTATCGACCATTCTATGACCGACCGTATTAAACAATAAACAGACGAAATGAAATTAACAACATTTTTATTTTTTAGCATTCTATCCATTTTGACTTCGTGCCATGGGCAGACTTCTAATTCGAAAAACCATTCTGTTCCTTTAAAAGAAATAAATGTAATTGGGGACACTGTAAATGAACTTGGAAGCAGCATTATGGTGATTTACCAAGACAAGAAAAATACCTATTGGTTTGGTAGTTGGGAAACCGGAGTGTATAGATATGACGGTAAAACTTTGATCAATTATACCACAAAACACGGTTTGTACACTGATAGAGTGGATGATATAAAAGAAGATCAATCGGGCAACATCTATTTCTCGGGTATGAATCCAGATGCTACCATAACAAAGTTTGACGGAAAATTATTTACCAATATTAGAGCAACCCCAAGTAATGAATGGAAATTGGAAGCGAATGATTTGTGGCTTAAAAATCCTTATCAATCCAATCAAAAAGTGTATCGCATTGACGGAAATAATGTGTTTGAATTGACACTTCCAAAGCCACCTCAACTTAACAATCCATTTGAAATTTACAGCATTTATAAAGACAGAAAAGGTAACATTTGGTTTGGTACCAATCCGGTTGGAGTATGTCGTTACGATGGAAAATCATTTGAATGGATTACAGAAGAAGATGTGACCGAGTTTCGCAATGAAGGGGCAAATGGTGTCCGTTCCATTACGGAAGACAAAAATGGCGACTTTTGGTTTAACACCGAAAATCGTTATAGTATTTATGACAGTATAACCTTAAACAGCAATCAATTTTATACCCGACATGAAAGCATAGGAAGTTTAGATGGGAAAAACACCAGTAGGTTAAAAGAATATCTTTCCACAGTAAGAGACAACGAAAATAATTTGTGGTTTGTAACGTATCTTGATGGCGTTTGGAAATATGATGGAACAAAAATTACACATTATTCAGCTCAAGAAAATTCAAAAAACATCAAATTATTTAGTATTTACAAGGACAACAAGGGCAACCTTTGGTTTGGGACACCCGAAAATGGTGCCTATAAATTTAATGGAAAATCATTTGAAAAGTTTAAACCCTAATGAATAAAAAAATAAAATTGATTTATCTAATCCTCCTATTGACACTGAACTTTTCTTGTGTTGAAAAGAAATCAGCAGAAAAAGAAATTTCCAAGTCTGAAGTGGTAGCCAGTTCAAAAACCGATACTTTAAAGTTTACCTCGGGAATACGTGCTATCTTTCAGGACAGTAAAGGCAATTATTGGTTGGGAAGTCATAATGAAGGTGTAAGTGTTTATGATGGAAAATCATTTGAATATTTTACAACCCATGAAGGTTTAGCAGACAATCAAATCCTGTCCATTCAGGAAGACGGTAATGGCAAAATTTGGATTAGTACTTCCAATGGAGTAAGTGTTTATGACAAAGGAACTTTAACCAATTATGAAACCAAAAACAAGGAACCCCAATATGAATGGAATAAAACCGCCGGGGATTTGTGGTTCTTTGCAAACGTAGAAGATGGCATAGCTCGTTTTGATGGAATGAACATGAATTATTTAGTTTTTCCAAAATCCAAAAATAAAAATCCTCATAATACTTATGGCGTAACGGATATTTCAAAAGATAAAGACGGTACCGTTTGGATAGCAACCTATGCGGCATTATTTAGCTATGATGGCAAGATGGTACAATCATTTGATGATAAAACGTTCAAACTTAAAGACAATGAGTCCTTGCATATAAGAAGTGTATTAGCCGATTCAAAAGGTAGAATTTGGGTAGGCAATAACGGCATTGGCGTAATGCTTATAAATGGAACTGCGATAACGCATTTCTCTAAAGAACAAGGAAAATTAATGCCGATGAAGGAATTTGAGACAAACACTAAATCGAATCAATTTGCTAAAAACAAAGGATTGCAATCCGTCTTTGCTATTGAAGAAGATGCAGAAGGCAATATTTGGTTTGGAGATCGAGATACAGGAGCTTGGAAATATGATGGTAAAACTTTGACAAACTATTCAATTAGTGACCAACTATCTAACCCAATGATTTGGGCTATTTATAAAGACAACCAAAGCAATTTGCTTTTTGGAATGGCAGAAGGTGGTGTTTATAAATTCAACGGAAAAACATTTGATAAGCAATTTTAAAAATATGAACGCACAACAGCAGTTTACTTCGTCTGTTTGCTTTACTCGATTGGAAAAATGGCGGGTTTTCTGCTAAATTCAAGTTTAGTTTTTCGATTGAGCTTTAGTGCAGAATTGAAGATTTGTGCTTCGATTTCTGCCACTATGCCAAGCTGCCAATCGTTAGCGGTAGTTTTCTAAACCCCAAATTAAATAGATATATAAATGAAAATAATAGACATTGAAAACTGGAATCGAAAAGAACATTTTGAATTTTTCTCTAAAATGGCAAGTCCATATTTTGGAATTACAACCGAAGTAGATTGTACCAAAGCTTATATTAATGCTAAAGAAAGTGGGCATTCATTTTTTGCGTATTATCTTCATAAATCAATGCTTGCAGTGAATTCGGTGGAAGAATTGAGATTAAGAATTGTTGATAAACAAGTTGTGCTATTTGAAAGAATAAATGCGGGCGCGACGGTTGGAAGAGCTAATGGGACTTTTGGATTTATCTTCGTCAATTTCTCAGATAATTTTGAAATTTTTAATAACGAGTTGCAAAACGAAATTCAGATAGTATTAAACTCGACAGGGTTGAGACTAAATGATGACGATATAAAAAAGGATTTAATACGCCACTCGACAATACCTTGGACTACATTTTCAGGGTTATTGCATCCGACAAATTTTGATAAAACAGAATCAGTTCCAAAAATTACATTTGGAAAGTTTAACATTCGAGATGGAAAGAAGTATCTTCCTGTATCAATCGAAGCGCATCATGGGTTAGTTGATGGTTTTCACCTCGCAAAATATCTGAGTGAATTTCAAAGACAACTTGATAAAGAATAAGAACTACCGCTAACAAAGAACTATGCTTAAAAATGATTTTTTCAGTTGCTTACTACTAATTTGCTTCTGTAATTTTCATTATATCCTACTCTTGATTTAGCAATAATAACAAAGGCTTATTTTAAAATTTTATTACACAATGCTATTACAGATGGCGTGCAAACCAAGTTCCTTTCCGACGATGCTATTCTTTTCGTTATTGTCAAAAACACCTACTCTTCCATCGTGATACCATAGCGGTTAAACAACAACCAGTAGAAGCAGGTGTTTTGGAGGAACGTTTCTATGTTACTTTCATCCTGAAAATGTTCCCGATACACATTAGCACGGATTCCTGTCGACCAAAACACCTTCTAAGTCAAAGATGCTATTTTTGATAGCATAATTATTATAGGTTTAATATACAATCTACTACTTAAAATTGATTTTTGTGCAAGCTTATTGTTAATGACTACTCGAGGATGATTTTTTGAGTAACCGTTTGATTGTCCATTTTCACCTGCATTAGGTAAATCCCTTTGGAGTAGCCTGACAAATCAATACTCTTACCGTTCTGCTGTAATACCGTCCTGCCGCTTAAGTCAATGACTACCACATTTACATTTTCAGATACCGCTTCAATCAAAAATATCCCTTTTGAAGGGTTGGGATATACCGTGAATTTTGGGGTAGCATCAAGAGGAGCTGTACCTAATACGGCATTGCTTAAATATACTTTCCAGTAAGGTGTTGAAGGCATTCCAAATACAGAAGCGATATTATAACTTGGAATCGATACCGTTTGTGAGGTGACCGCCAAATCCAGTTTGTGGTCGCCGTCGATGTCGATGATGCTCCAGCTTTGGTCACCCAAAAGGCTTCCTGCCGAACCATCGGCCACCGCATTAAAGCCATAATTAGCAAATGAACTTATGGCACCACCCTGAGGCAGTGTCCAATTTATAGGGGTTGTACTAAAACCGTTGCCTCCGTTAAGGTACACTTTCCAATAAGGTGCGTCCGGCAATCCGAAAGTGCTACTAATGTTATAACTAGGAATCGATACTACCTGAGAGGTCACCACCATATCGGGTTTGTTATCGCCATTCATGTCTACCGTACTCCAGCTCTGATCTCCCACGAGGCTTCCGGCAGAACCATCGGCTATAGCGTTAAAACCATAGTTGGCGAACGAACTTATCGCACCACCCTGAGGCAGAGTCCAGTTTATCGGCGTAGTGTTAAAACCAGTTCCGTTATTCAAATATACTTTCCAGTACGGATTAGACGGCAGTCCGAAAGTGCTACTGATGTTATAACTAGGAATCGATACTACCTGAGAGGTAACGATTAGGTCGGGTTTGCTGTCGCCATTGATATCCATGGTACTCCAGCTCTGATCTCCCACGAGGCTTCCGGCGGAACCATCGGCCAGCGCGTTAAAACCATAGGTAGCAAACGAGCTTATCGCACCGCCCTGTGGCAGAGTCCAGTTTACCGGAGTGCTGTTAAAACCCGTTCCGTTGTTGAGGTATACTTTCCAATAAGGGTTGGCAGGCAGGCCAAATACCGAATCGATATTATAACTTGGTATCGATACAACTTCGGCCGTAACCACTAAATCCGGTTTATTATCACCGTTCATGTCTATGGTAGTCCAACTTTGATCGCCCACTTGACTTCCCGCAGAGCCATCGGCAATAGCATTAAATCCATAGGTAGCAAAGGAACTTATCTGTCCACCCTGAGGCAACGACCAGTTGATGGGGTTACTATCAAAGCCTGTTCCATTGTTTAGATACACTTTCCAGTAAGGTGTGGAAGGCATCCCAAAGGCAGAATTGATATTATAACTTGGTATGGATACCACCTGGGACGTCACCACCAAGTCTGGCCTGCCGTCTCCGTTCATGTCTGTTGTAGTCCAGCTTTGATCCCCCAAAGTGCTTCCGGCCGATCCATCGGCAATAGCATTGAACCCATAAGAAGCAAAAGAACTTATCTGCCCACCCTGAGGCAAAGACCAGTTGATAGGTGTCGTATTATAACCGTTACCGTTGTTGAGGTATACTTTCCAGTAAGGTGTAGCCGGCATACCAAATACCGAGTCGATGTTATAGCTTGGTATAGATACCACCTGTGCTGTCACCACCACATCGGGTCTGCCATCTCCGTTCATGTCCATGGTAGTCCAGCTTTGATCGCCCAAAAGGCTTCCGGTAGAACCATCGGCCAACGCATTATAACCGTATGAAGCGAAGGAACTTATCTGCCCACCCTGAGGCAGAGACCAGTTTACAGGATTCGTGTTAAAACCTGTTTGCGCCTGTAAGTATCCAATAATCAATAAAGCAATAGACAAAAACGTACTTTTCAATTTCATTGTGGTAGGATTTAAAATAAAAGAGGTTTAATTTGTGTCCAAATATAAATAAAAACCTTACTCCTATTAAATTAAAAATCAGTGAATGTATATTCGTTTAATATCCTTATAAATTCGTAGTCACCTGATGTACATTCGTTATTGAATGGGGATTTAGATTCTTCCATTAGACAGCTGTCTTGTTCTATGGCAGTATTTCCTTTCCTGTTAAGCTTATCCTATTTCGCTCAACACATATATTATCAGGAAAGTGTATAGTTGCTACAAAGTAACGCCAATACACTAGTCAGCTGTCACCCTATCAACGACCCTACAGATATCAACTGACCGACAAAACAATCCCTACCACAAAAATTAAAAGAGATGAAAGCGTACAAATCCAAACGCTATTACACCATGTTTAATTTCGCTCCAACCCACCCAACTACCACCAAAAAAAAATTAATAGCAAGATTTTTTTTGAGAAACTTGCTTTTCTAAATTATTATTTAGACATTTACCTAAATATCTAATAAAATGAACGATATATTTAAAGCACTAAATGATGAAACGAGAAGACAAATCTTGGAATTGCTTCGGCAAAAAGATATGTCTGCGGGTGAAATTGCCGACCAGTTCAATATTTCTAAACCAAGCATTTCTCATCATTTAGAATTACTGAAAAAAGCGGATTTAATAACCCAAGAAAAAAAGGGACAATTCATTATTTATTCGATTAACACGTCTGTACTTGACGAAATTCTGACTTGGCTTTTTAAATTTCAACCACAACTAAACCTGAAAAAACATGAAGTACAACTTAAAAAATGAATTGCCCATTTTGCTTATCGTAATCCTGCCTTTAATTTATTTATTGACAATCTGGAATACATTACCGGAAACTATTCCCACTCATTGGAATTTGCGTGGAGAAATTGACGGTACAGGAAAGAAAGAAACACTAATTTGGATTACTTTTTTACTACCTATTCTGGCCTATCTTATTTTTTCAATTGCACCAATGATTGACCCTAAACAAAGGCTTCAAAATATGGGAGATAAATTAATGAAACTGAAATTTGCAGTTGTATTGATGATGTCGATTTTGACTCTGTTTATAATTTATTCAAGCAAACAAGAAGAATTAAGTCCAAACCGTATTACAATGCTGTTGGGAGTTTTGTATGCAATTCTTGGAAACTTTTTTCCAACTATAAAACCCAATTATTTTATCGGAATCAGAGTTCCTTGGACACTCAACAATGATGATAACTGGAAACAAACACATCAATTTACAGGAAAATTTTGGTTGGTTGGAGGTATTTCAATTATCCTTAGCAGCCTTTATGTAAGACCCGACATTAATAATATGTTTGCCCTTTTGATTAGCATTTTGATAGTAATCGTTCCTGTTATTTTTTCTTTCAAATTCTATAAAAACAGTAAAAAACAATAAATATTTACGAACCTCAATAAAAATCAGCAATGAATAAAATCTGTACAAGTATACTCTTTGTTTTGTTTTCGACTTTCACTTTTTCGCAGGATATTGCAGGTACTTGGGTTGGAGAAATTGATTTCAAAGGCGAAAAATTAGGATTCGCTTTTAACATCATTAAAAATGGAAACAATTACACTTCTACAATGGATATTCCTTTGAAAGGCGTAAAAGATGCCGAAGCAGAAAAAACACTGTTTGAAAATTCAAAACTGTTATTATCATTTGCAAAATACAAAGTTGAATTTGACGGCACTTTTTCTGATACCAATGAAATAAAAGGCAACCTACTTCTTGCAAGAAATCCAGTTTCATTAATTTTGAAAAAAGGTATTATCGAACTCAATCGCCCGCAAGAACCCAATGCACCATTTGATTATTATTCCGAAACAATAACATTCAAAACCATTGATAATTACCAATTGGAAGGTACATTAACACTTCCCGGAAAAGATGGAAATTTTCCAATCGTAATCATCATTAGTGGAAGTGGTCCGCAAAACAGAGACGGAGCAATGTTCGGGCATAAACCATATTTAGTTTTAGCCGACCACTTAACTAAAAATGGAATTGGTGTTTTGAGGTTTGATGAAAGAGGTGTAGGAAAATCCGAAGGGAATTTCAAGGCAGCAACTATAGAAACGTTTTCCTCTGACATAGAATCGGCTATCAAATATCTGAAAACAAGAAAAGATATAGATACTTCAAAAATGGGGTTAATAGGACACAGCATCGGTGGCATCATTGCACCTGAAATAGCTGCAAAAAACAGTAATATCAATTTCATTGTGTTAATGGCAGCACCAGGTATTAATGGCGACCAATTAATACTTTTGCAAAAAGCCGCTTTGGAAAGAGGAATGGGACTGAACGAAATGCAAATTGCTCAAGGGCAAGATGTGGTAAAAGGTGCTTATGATATTATCGTCAATTCTAAGCTGAACAACCAACAACTAAAAGACAGTATAAATACATTTTATGTAAACAAATATGGCGATATGTTGCCTAAAAACCAAAGAACAGCACTGGTAGAACAACTTTCAAGCAATGAAATAATTGGGTTGGTTCGCTCTAAACCAGCCAAAATAATTGAAAAAGTAAAATGTCCTGTTTTAGCAATTAACGGAGATAAAGATTTTCAGGTTCCGTCCAAAGAAAACCTAAACGCAATTGAAATCGCAACAAAAAAAGGTAACAATAAAAAGGTAGAAATAGTTGAGTTGAAAAACTTAAACCACCTTTTTCAGGAATGTAGCACAGGGTTTCAGGACGAATATTCCAAAATAGAACAAACAATGTCGCCTGCTACATTAAACATCATAAGCAACTGGATAAAAAAACAAGTAAAATAGCAACAGATTTTGCTTAAAATCTACTAATAATTTTTAAAATGGGACATTACAAAGCCAATTCAAACAACGCTAAAAATTTCAGTTTAACATTTGAAAATCAACGTAAAGGAGAGTTAATTTATACAAAATGGTATTCTTTCAATGCCGAAATTGTAATGCCTGACGGTACAAAATATCAACTCAAACCCTCAGGCTTTTGGGATTCAAAAATAGAATTAAAAAATGATACTGAAACTCTGCTGGAATTTAAAATGAGTTGGAAAGGCATAATGATTAAAACTTTTTTCGAGAATGAAAATGCTACTTATTTACTTAAATTGAGTGGTCTTTTCAATAATAAATTTGTGTTAATTGACACAGACAAAAATGAATTAATGGTAGCCGAAACTGATTTTAAATGGAGTAAATTGAACTGGGATTATACCATTGAAACTACAAACCAGTTTGATAATATCAGCAACAAAGAGCTTTTATTATTGACGATTTTGCACTGCATCAATTATTATATGACAATGGTTGTTTCTGCTGGTTGAGAACTTGAATACAGTTTTCATCAACGAGAAAATGCCACAAAAGACCGATTAATTAAATTGAACAAAATAGTAATTCAACAAATGAGCATTTTCAGGACTTTAAAAAACAAAAATTGCGCATCCTTAAAGGGCCAGCATATAACAGTGTTTTGACTCAATAGTTAGTTTACTTTGTTACCTTGAGGTTTTTCTTCACAAAAAACTCTATCTTTAGCAGACAATAATCAGTTTGCTGGCTCCACTACTGCGTCAAGCTGCGGAACGTTAGTGGTCATTGTTAGAGAACGACCTTCACAGAACAAAACACATACGAAAACAAAAAATCTCAATTCTTCATCTTGAAAAAAACACCATCTTTTGTGATTTTTATACCACTCTCACTACTAATAGAATAAACAAAAAAACTGCTGATGAGTTATGATTTTTTGGAAACTATTAAAGAAAACGAAGGGGTTATTTTTAAGCTTGTTAGAATTTATGCAGACCAATATGACGACCAAAAGGATTTATACCAAGAAATTATATATCAACTTTGGAAATCTTTTCATTCATTTCAGGGACATTCAAAAATCAGCACTTGGATTTATAAAGTAGCATTAAACACATCATTAGCACACATAAATTTAAAAAAGAAACATTCAAAAACCATTTCAATACAAGATATCAGACTTCAATTTGAAGAAAAAAATGACACTCAACTTGAAGATAAAATTATTGAAATGTACCAACATATTAAACAACTGAATGAAATTGACAAGGCTATCGTTTTCTTGTTTCTTGAAGGAAAAAGTTATGAAGAAATCGCTGATATTTTGGGTTTTACAATCACAAACATCGGAACTAGACTAAACAGAATTAAACTAAAACTAAAAAATAAAATTGCTAAATAATTATTTTATGGAATTAGAAGAAATGAAAAATGTATGGAACAATATGAAAGAAGGAAAGAAAAACACTCCATTTCAAATTAGCGAACCTTCACTACTTGAGTACAATAAGAAAACTAATATCTTTAAGATAGGAGAAATTATTGGATTGGTGACTGCCTATGCTCTCGCAGGGTTTGTTTTATACAATTTCAACAACCTGGATTATTGGTACTTACATTTAGCCGGTTGTTTTTTGGTCATTTATCTCTTAATAATGCCTATTTACACTTTATTTGAAACTTGGAAAATGAAACATATTGATTTAGTAAAATCGAATTGTAAAAATGTACTTGAGCAAATTTATAAAGCAAAAAGCAATTTGAAAAAAGCAGAAAAAATAAGCTTCATAGCCAGTCCGTTTCTTTTCCTTGCATCCATCGTAATTCTAACAAAAATATTTACAGACAAAAACCTCTTTACTTTAAATATTCAACTACCTGTTGTTTTTCTGATAGGAGTTGCGTTTTTAGGTGCAATAATTTTCAATGTTTGGGCATTCAAAAATAGAGATAAAGAATTCAAATCTATTAAACAATTACTGGAAGATAAAAACTAATAATAAAAGCATAATATTATGACAAAAAACAAAAAACGAAATGTCGGGAATGGAATTGGCATTGGTGTAGCGCTAGGAGTTGCATTTGGGGTAGCTTACGGTTATCAATCTGGTAACTTAAAACAAAGTATTGCATTAGGACTTGCGATTGGCGTTGCACTCGGAGCAATTTTCGACTTTACAATTAGAAAGAACTAAATGAAACAATAACTAACCGCTAACAGTAATTTCAAGCAATGGCTAGTTTGCTTCATTACCTTGATGTTTTGCTTCGTCAATTCATCTTCGGCTCGTAGCTTCACAAAAAAACTTTATCTTTAACAGGAAATAATCAACTCGCCGGATTTGCTACTGTAGCAAACCAAGAGATGTTGCAGATAATTTTATACTATAAAATTTAAAAAATGAAGACACTTCTCGATTGGACTCTACTTACAGTTCTTATATTCTCTTCTTTCAGAACAATAGGGCAAACCAAAATAGTAAATACCGACACACTTGTTAATAGAATTGGCGAAACTTTTATAAAAGATAAACAGGCTGTCGGGCTTTCGATTAGTGTTTATAATAATGGAAAAGTGTCTTATTATAATTTTGGAACAATCGAAAAAGGAAAAACAATACAACCTACCCAAAATACAGTTTATGAAATTGGTTCTGTCACCAAAACTTTTGTAAGTCTTATTTTGGCTAATGCTGTTCTTGAGAATAAAGTAAAGTTAGACGACGATATCAGAAAATACCTGAAAGGCAATTATCCTAATTTAGAATATCAAAACAAACCCATTACCTTAAAACATTTGGCAAATACGACTTCAGGAATTCCAAATTGGCTACCTGAAACTCCTAAAGAAATAAAAGACGCTTCAACAGACTCTACTGCCTTTTTAAGAGAAAAAATATATGATAAGTATTCAGAGAAAGACTTTTACAACGCATTGCACAAAGTTGTATTGGATACTGTTCCAGGTTTCAAAACAAGACATTCAAATGCAGCAGCACAATTATTGGCTTATATTTTAGAAAAGGTATATACTACTTCTATTGACAATTTAATAACAAAATATGTATTGAAACCATACAAAATGAATAATACCTTATTCTTGGCTTCAAAAAAAGAAAAGAAATCTTTGGCCGTAGGTTATGATGGTAAAGGAAACAAAATGCCTTATTTTACTACACAATATATGAAAGGTGTTGGCGGATTAAATTCGACAACTGACGACCTGATAAAATTTATCAAAATTCAGCTTGACAAAAAGGATAAAGCAGTCAACTTAACTCAAGAACAGTCATTTAATGCCGGTTATTACAGTATAGGGTTAAACTGGCTGAAATACAAACACGATAATGGAAATCATCAGTTTTGGACAGATGGCGGAACATATGGGTTTGTGAGCTATGTTGTGTTCTATCCTGAAATAAATAGTGGAGTTGTTGTTCTATCAAATGTATCGGACGATACTATACCGGGTAAACTAGGGAATATTACTTATCAAATATTTGATTTGATTCAGAAAAAACAAAACTGACTACAATAATTATTTTGATGAAATAGCTTGTTATCTTAACACTTTACTGGTCTTTAGTTCGTGCCTTAATAAAAAACTATATCTTTAACAGAAAATAATCCGTTTACTGATGTCGCTACTACATGAAGTTACGGGTTGTTAATAACATTATGAAAGACAAAACTTTAAACACTATAATTTCACTACTAATATTCCTCTCCTCCTATTGTAATGCTCAAACATCTGATTTTATTGTTACAAAATCTTTGGATACAATTTATGTAGATAGAATTAGTTTGACTGATAGTAAAGTAAAAACGGAAACAAACGGCAAAAAGGTGAAATATAATATTGATGAAATAATCAGTTATTATATATTCAAAGAAAATAAATATTATGAAAGGGTAAAAAATCCTTCGATAGATAAAATTAAAGCAAAACAAATAAGTAGATACGATTATCGAGAATTGGAACGAATACATCTTGATGATTATGAAAAAAGAATTGAGTATAAATTTTTTCATAGATTAACCAATGGAAAAGTAAAGTTATTTACTGAAGGGCTTGTTTATACTTTTACGCCATCTCCTGGTAATCGTCCTGTTGGTCCTCCTGATATCTTAAACAACAAGTCATATTATATTTCAATATATGATTCGAAATTGGAATTAATTGATTATAAAGCAGATTTAGAATTCTTTAACAATCAAGGAAAGTTAAAATTGACAAAAGATGTATATGAATTATTAAAAGTATATTTATATGGTAATGTTGAAATAGAAAATAAGTTAGATCAATTATTTTTATTAAAACCTGTTGCCAAAGAAGAACAGATAATTGATTTGATTAATGAATATAACATTTGGGCAGATACAAAAAAATAATAATTTACTAACCATTAAAATTCCAAGCAGTTGCAATTTTTGTTTTAATGCAATACTTTATGGACAAAAAAATTAATATGACAAAATTTATTTGGACAACCCTATTCTTTTTTGCTTTGATATCGTGTAAAAATGTGAAGCAAAAAGAAATTACCGAAAAACAAAAAGACTCTTTAACTACTGAAATCGAAGAGATTAATAAAAATGGAGTGTTTAACGGTTTTGCTGTTTCGATTGTAAATGACAAAGGGACTTTATATCAAAAGGGTTTTGGATTTTCTGATATTGAAACTCAAAAAAAATATACTGATTCTACCATTCAGAATGTCGCTTCTCTATCTAAAACATTTGTAGGCTTGGCTTTATTGAAAGCGCAAGAGTTAGGAAAACTTAAATTGGACGACCCAATAAACAACTATTTACCTTTTACAGTAGTTAATCCCAATTTTCCCAATAATGAGATTACCATAAGACATTTGGCTACTCATACTTCCGGTATTATAGACAATACTTTTTACCTGACTAAAAACTATTTCCTGAAAGAAAATCAAGATTTAAACGGAATGAACTTGATTTTTGATGAAACCCAAGTTTTTAACCCAAAAGATTCTGTGGTTTCTATGGAGATCTTTTTGTCTAATTTTTTAACTAAAAAAGGCAAATGGAATACTAAAGAAGTTTATTCGAAAAATAAACCCGGTGAAATTTATGAGTATTCAAATATCGGGACGACATTGGCCGCTTTTGTAGTTGAAAAAGCTACAGGCGAAAGATTTGATAAATTTACCACAAAATTCATATTGAAGCCATTAAAAATGAATGCTTCGGGGTGGCATTTTGAGGATATTGACTTTGCTAATTATTCTAAGCTTTATGAAAATCCGAAAAAAGCTTTACCTTTTTACAGTATGATTTCTTATCCTGACGGAAATTTTATCACTTCAATACATGATTTGAGTTTATACTTAACCGAACTTATCAAGGGCTATAATGGTAAGGGCACACTATTGAGTAAAGAAAGTTTTAAAGAATATTTCAGACCACAACTGGAAGCAAAAAACTTTACAGAACGAAACGACAAAAATCCATTTAGTGAAAGTTATAATGTAGGGATTTTTATAGGCTTTGGTTATACCGGTTATATAGGACACACCGGTGGCGACCCGGGCGTTGGTTCAATGATGTTTTTTGATCCTAAAAACAATACAGGGCGAATTTTGATTATAAACACTTCTTTTTATGATAAAATTGGTAACGATGCTTTTTATGGGATATGGGATAAATTAGGAAAATATCAAGACAAGTTAATGAACTAAAAAGTGTACTACCGTAAATTATCTTTATCTAAAAAATATCGGGATCGCCTTTTCCTTCTCTGACAACTACCGGTTCATAACCTGATAAATCGATAATCGTGGAACCTACATTGTCACCATAACCACCATCAATAACTAAATCAACTTTGTTTTGCCATTTTTCAAAAATCAGTTCAGGATCGGTAGAATATTCCAAAACCTCATCGTCGTCATGAATGGAAGTAGAAACAATAGGATTGCCAAGCAATTTTACAATTTCAAGAGCAATCCTATTATCAGGAATACGAATTCCGACGGTTTTTTTCTTGCGGAATTCTTTTGGTAAATCATTATTTCCGGGAAGAATAAATGTATATGGTCCGGGCAAAGTACGCTTTAAAATCTTAAACGTAGCCGTATCAATCTGACGAACATAGTCAGAAAGATTACTCAAATCGTGACAAATAAACGAGAAATTTGCTTTTTCCAATTTAATTCCTTTGATCTTTGCAATGCGCTCCAAAGCACGTGAATTGGTTATATCACAACCTAATCCATAAACGGTATCGGTTGGATAAATCACTAATCCGCCATCGCGCAAAACATCAACTACTTTTTTAATCGCCGCTTCACTGGGTTTGTCTTCGTATATTTTAATGAATTCTGCCATTTCTCTGTAATTTGCTTCAATTTACGCAAATTTAAAGAAATAACGAAGTCTTTTGTTTATTTTAAGTACAAAAACGGATCAACCAGTTTGTATTTTGGACTTCTTTTCATAAACTCATTAAAATAAGCGGTATGACTTGCTCCCATCAAGATAAAAACTCTGTCTGTTGGTTTCAATTCAATCTGATTTAGATTAGAATACATTCTGATGTTTCGATGGTAATATTTTGCTGCTTCATCTGCACCTTCAAATTTATCTTTGGTGGAAACATAAGACAATATTTCGGCATTAACATTGATTAGAAAATCCAAATACTGCGGATGATTATCTACTTTCAATTTGTCTAATAGCGAAAGGTTGTCGTAATTCAATTTTTTTTCTTCCTTATCAATCAACTGAAAATATTTTTCATAGGTTTGGTCGTTTACTCTATTCTGAATGGTATTGCCAATATTGTAATTGTACCCCATTTTATGGTCAACGCCATAAATACGTTGCACATTACTCAAACGCCCAACTTCGTAAGCCAAAAGCTCAATTTCGGAAGGTTTTTCAAATTTCATTTTCGAGTTTTTCAAATATTCGGCATATTCTTTTTGCAACGTTTCATTAAAACTTGGTGGTGTTTCTACAATGATAACGGTTGGTTTAAATTCAGCCAACATTTTAGCCACTTTTTTAACATCTTCCTGATTTTTTTTATCGTGTTCGTCAAAATCTACCGAAGTAGCATCAGAAGTAAAACCCATGTGAAAAGTTCCGAAATTCAAAACCGGAATAGCGTCGTCAAATTTGTCTTTAAAAATAGGCTGTTGTGCCATCATTTTTGAAAATGTTAAAAGCGAAAGCATCATAATTACTTTATTCATATTATTATTTTTTAAAAGTTTGAAGCAAAATTGAAGCATATCAATTGTTTGTACTTCATTTTTTCGATGAACACCTCATTTTATTCTGTCAACACTTTTTGGCTTTAGAAAAGCTGTCTTACTTTTACCAAATGAAAATTCAATTCAAATGAAACTATTTTCAAGACAAAAAGAAATCATCGTTCATCTATTGTACTGGATGATTTTTACAATCGGATTCTTTATACAACTTAAACCTGAAAATGATTTTATTTTTAGCTTTGACGAAATCACTCTTTTCAGTTTAAGCTATCTGTTCATCAATGCTTCGACATTTTACATAAATTATTTTTATGTTTTAAAACGTTTTTTTGATGTTAAACTCTTGAGCAAATTTTTAATCGGATTGGTATTGATTTTTGCCTATTTCATTACATTTCGATATTTGATAGAAGAAGTTTTGTTTTTGCATCTCTTTGGAACTGGAAATTATTTTAAAGGAACAACTATTCAATATTATATTTTTGACAATCTGCATTGGGCTTCTGCTCCTATTTTTGCCAGTACAATTATCTGGATTGTCATCAATTTTATCAGAACCTTGCAAAAAGAAGTTGTTTTAAATGAAGAAAAGAAAAAAGCGGAAATTCAGTTTTTGAAATCACAAATCAATCCGCATTTTATTTTTAATACGTTGAATAATATTTACTCGATGGTTTTCAGAAAATCGGAACAAGCGTTGCCTGCTATAGAAAAATTAAGCGAAATTATGCGTTTTACAACTTATGAAACTCAAAAAGAGCTAATCCCGATTGACAGCGAGCTAAAATACATTGAAAGTTATATTGAGTTAGAAAAAATTCGCAATACAAAGGAAATTTACATTTTACTTCAACTGGACATCGAAGATAAAAATCAATTTATTCCACCCTATATTTTACTGCCGTTTATTGAAAATTGTATTAAACACGGTGTTTTAGATGATGATAAAAACCCAATTCTATTTCACATAAAATCAAATAGTAAAACTATTTTAATTGAAGTTAAAAACAAAATAAATAAAAAGCTGAAAGATGCTCATTCCGGCATTGGATTATCTAATCTGGAAAAGCGTTTGGAATATTATTTTCCAAATCGTCATAGCTTTAAATTCACAAACGACGGAAGCTATTTTGAAAGTTGTTTGAAAATAGAATTAGGAACATGAAAAAAATAAAATGTATTATTCTGGACGACGAACCATTGGCTGTGGAACTTTTAAAAAGTTATGCTGATAAGCAGTTGCAACTGGAAGTTGTTTTGGCTACTACTGATGTTTTCGAAGTGATTGACTATCTTCAAAAACAAACGGCGGATTTGATTTTTATTGATATTCAAATGCCGGAATTATCGGGAATTCAACTAATGCAAATGTTCAACAAAGACAATTATTTTATCGTTACTACTGCTTATGCAAATTATGCTTTGGAAAGTTATGATTATCGTGTGGTTGATTATTTACTGAAACCCATCAGCTTTGATAAATTCCATAAATCGGTACAAAAATTTACTGACTTTGTGACTTTGGAAACCCATAATCATTTGTTTGTAAAAGTAGACGGACGACAAGTAAAAATCAATCCGAAAGACATTATTTTCATTGAAGGTTTAAGTGATTACATCCGAATTCATATGCCAAACGAACGCTTAGTTGTTCTGGACAATCTGAAAGATTTTATCAATAAACTTCCATCAAAAGAATTTATGCGAATTCACAAATCCTACATCATTCAACTCGACAAAATAAAATCGATTGACGGTAATATGATTTACCATGAGCTTGGCTCTACTCCTATTGGTGAAACCTATAAAAATGAGGTTAAAAAATGGATTGGAAATAAAGAATAATTATCCAATCACATCCAATTTTGCAAATCGAAGCAGTAATTTCTTAATTCCTCCTACTTCAAATTTGATTTCGGCTTTTCGGTCAGCACCAACACCTTCAAGATTTACCACTTGTCCTTTTCCAAAACGTTCATGCATTACTACATTTCCAACGGCTAATTTACTGTCAAACAAATTGGTATTGCTTGGTGCACTGCCCGAAACAGGTTTCAATTTGCGAATATTTGCAGAAGAAACAGGTTCGTCTCCATAACTTTTGGGTGGCGTTCCGGCAACTGGTTTTGACAATCGTAGCTTAGATTTATCAATATCTCCAAAAATATCTAAATCAATCGTTGGTTTGTAACGATAACCACTATCAGCCTGAGGATTGATATATTCCAAATATTCATCTTTTATTTCATCAATAAATCGCGACGGTTCGGCATCAGTTAATTTTCCCCAGCGATAACGGGATTGCGCATAAGTTAGATATGCCTGATGTTCCGCTCGGGTTAAGGCAACATAAAATAAACGGCGTTCTTCTTCGAGTTCGCTTCGGGTATTTAAACTCATCGCACTTGGAAACAAATCTTCTTCCATTCCCACAATAAAAACGTATGGAAATTCTAATCCTTTTGCCAAATGTATCGTCATCAAGGCAACTCTGTCATCATCACCGGTATCTTTATCTAAATCGGTTGCTAATGCTACATCTTCTAAAAATTCGGATAACGCACCGCGCGCACCATCAACTTCCTTTTGACCTTCGATGAAATCTTTGATACCGTTCAATAATTCTTCGATATTTTCCAATCTCGCAATGCCTTCAGGTGTTCCGTCTTTTTTCAATTCCTGAACTAAACCTGTTTTTTTGGTCACATGTTCTGCCAAATAAAACGCATCTTGATTTTCATTAATTACCTGAAAACTCTTTATCATCGTTACAAAATCCTGCAACTTGGCTTTAGTTCCCGAATTTAATTTTAAATCAATTTTATCGATGTGTTCCATCACTTCAAATATGGAACGCTTATAATGATTGGCTGCAATGGTCAATTTTTCAACCGTTGTATCTCCTATTCCACGTGCCGGATAATTTATCACACGAACTAACGCTTCTTCATCTTTTGGATTGATTACTAAACGTAAATAACACAGTACATCTTTGATTTCTTTCCTTTGATAGAAAGATAATCCGCCATAAATTCGATATGGAATGTCTCGCTTTCGCAACGCATCTTCTATCGCACGCGATTGTGCATTGGTACGATACAGAATAGCAAACTGACCATTATGCAACTGATGACGCATTTTTAACTCAAAAATCTCGCTGGCTACAAATCGTCCTTCTTCACCATCGGTAATACTGCGATGTACTTTTACTTTGGGTCCAAAATCATTGGCAGTCCAAACTACTTTGTCTAATTTGGTTTTATTATTATCAATAACTGAATTGGCAGCTTCTACTATATTTTTTGTCGAACGATAATTTTGTTCCAGTCGATACATTTTTACATTCTCATAATCTTTTTGGAAATTCAGAATGTTGTTGATGTTCGCACCACGAAAAGCATAAATACTTTGTGCATCATCGCCAACGACACAAATATTTTGAAATCTATCGGACAAAGCACGAACAATTAAGTACTGTGAATGATTGGTATCTTGGTACTCATCGACCAAAATGTATCTAAATCTGTCTTGATATTTTGCTAAAACATCAGGAAAGCGATTAAGTAATTCATTGGTTTTCAAAAGTAAATCATCAAAATCCATCGCTCCGCTTTTAAAACAACGTTCCACATATTGCTGATAAACCTCGCCCATTCGTGGTTTTTTTGACATAGCGTCTTGCTCTTGTAATTCCGGATTATTGAAATAGGCTTTTACCGTAATCAATGAATTTTTATAGGAAGAAATTCGCCCAAAAACTTGTTTCGGTTTATAGACATCTTTGTCCAACTGCATTTCTTTGATAATCGCCGAAATTAATCGAACGCTGTCTTGCGAATCATATATGGTAAAATTAGAAGGATAACCTAACTTATCAGCTTCATTTCTCAAAATTCGGGCAAAAACGGAGTGAAAAGTTCCCATCCAAAGGTTTTTGGCTTCGTTATTTCCAACAATATCAGCAATACGTTTTTTCATTTCGCGCGCTGCTTTGTTGGTAAAAGTCAATGCCAAAATATTGAATGCATCAACACCTAAACTCATCAAATAAGAAATGCGAACGGTCAACACACGGGTTTTTCCCGAACCTGCTCCGGCTATAATAATCATCGGCCCATCTTTCTGAAAAACAGGCGCTTGTTGTGCTTCGTTGAGTTGGGAAATATATTTATCAATCATGGTCATTTGCAAAAGTTCAAATTTATGATTACTCGATTTGAATTACAATACATTTTAGAGCTATTTCTATTATATTTGTCAACAATTTTAAGCGTATATAATTATGAATTTCGACAAAATCTTAGAAGTAGCACTTTATGTTGTTCCGGCATTGATAACCGGATTGATTGCTTTTTACTTTTTTCAAAAATTTGTTGAAAACGAAGATAACCGAAGACGTTTTCAATTGATGCGTGATAATCAAAAACATGCTTTACCGATGCGTTTACAAGCTTATGAACGATTGACTTTGTTTTTGGAACGAATTAATCCGTCGAAACTTTTAATCCGTGTTGCTCCGTTAAATGATAACAAAATGGATTATCAAAATTTATTAATTCATCATATCGAACAAGAATATGAACACAATTTAACGCAGCAAATCTATATTACCGACGAATGTTGGACAATGGTTTTAACGGCGAAGAACACAATTATTCAAACCATCCGGAAAACTGCTTTGGATGAAACGGTTACCAATGCTGATAAGTTGAGAGAAAAGGTTTTAAGCAGCTTACTTGAAAGCGATTCGGCAAGTGCAATCGCCATCAGTTATCTGAAAAAAGAAGTTTCTCAAATTTTATAAAACAAAAAATCCCGTTCAATTTGAGCGGGATTTTTTGTTTTAAAATTATTTAAATTTGGAAATTCCGTCTTTTAGCCAAGCATGATATTCATTAATGTTTGGTGTGTAACTTACCGGTTGATTTAATTTTTGTTCGTTTAAGTCAGTTAAAACATAATACGGTTGCGTATTAGTTTTATATCTTGTAATAATGAATTCTGTCCATTTATCACCTATTGTTTCGATATCATTTCCTGTGATTTTTGAAACGTGTTGTTCTTCTTTTGGTAATTCCCGCTTATCATCTACATATAGAGATATCAATACAACGTCATTTTTTAAAACGCTCAATATCTTTTCATCCGACCAAACATTAATTTCCATTTTACGGCAATTAACGCAGGCAAATCCTGTGAAATCAAGTAATATTGGTTTATTCACTTCTTTAGCATAAGCCAACCCTTTGTCATAATCAGTAAACGTAATAATTCCGTGTTCGCCTACTTTTGCACCATCCGGTAATCCTTCTTTTAAAACTGATGCATTATTATGCCCAAAGAATCCTGTTGGACTTTCACTATAGGTTTGTGGCGGTGGAAATGCCGAAATCAGTTTTAACGGTGCTCCAAATAATCCCGGTATCATATAAACAGTAAAGGATAAAACCAATATGGCTAATGACAATCTTCCCACAGAAATATACTGAACCGGACTATCGTGTGGTGTTGTAATTTTACCGAAAAGATACAAAGCCCAAGCTCCGAAAACAGCAATCCAAATCGCTAAGAATACTTCTCTTTCCAGCAAATGTAATTGCAAAACCAAATCAGCATTGGATAAAAATTTGAATGCTAATGCCAATTCTAAAAATCCAAGAGAAACTTTTACTGTATTCAACCAACCACCTGATTTTGGTAACGAATTTAACCAACTCGGAAACAAAGCAAATAGCATAAATGGCAATGCCAAAGCAGATGAAAATCCAAGCATTCCAATAATTGGTGCTATTCCTCCTTTTGATGCTGATTCTACTAAAAGTGTTCCAACAATTGGTCCGGTACACGAAAACGAAACTATAGCCAAAGCCAAAGCCATAAATAAAATCCCTATAATTCCGCCTCTATCTGCTTGCCTGTCCACTTTATTTGCCCAAGAATTAGGTAACATAATTTCAAATGCACCTAAAAATGATGCTGCGAATATGATCAATAGAATAAAAAAGAAAATATTAAACCAAGGATTTGTTGATAGCGCATTTAAAGCATCCGCACCAAAAATTGCATTTATGACCAACCCTAAAACCACATAGATAGCAATAATTGATATTCCATATAAAATAGCGTTACGTTTTCCTTGTGCCGGATTTTTACTTTGCTTGGTAAAGAAACTCACCGTCATTGGTATCATCGGGAAAACACAAGGCGTCAACAAAGCTGCAAAACCTCCCAAAAATGCCAAAAAGAATATCGTCCATAAACCTTTTTTTTCTTCCTCTTTTGGTTCTGATAATTTGTCAACTTTTGAAATCTCTTTTGTGACTAAACTATCGATTACTTTTTGCTCAGTTGTATCGGAAGTCTCCGTGTTAATATCTGTAACAGGCATATCCAATACTTGTCCTTTAATTTCTATTTTTGGTAAAGCAAAAGTAAATGTGCAATCTTGATTGATACACACTTCTTTACATACTTGATAATCAATTTTTACTTTAACTGATGTCAAGTTTGGATTTACTACTTTAATTTTCTGAGTAAACGTAACATTCTTTTCAAAATAGTATTCATCTACTTCAAAAATATCGTTATATTGTTTTTTATACGGGCTTTCTTTTGTTTTTCCGATTAATTCAAAATTACCTTTGGCATCTTTAAATTTGAATGTCGCCGGAATTGGTCCGTCTGCCGGAGTAAATTGAGAATAAACATGCCATTCATCATCAATTTTTCCTTCCATAATTAAATTGAATTCGGTTTCGGAAAGTTTTTCAACTTTGGATGTCCATTTTACGGGATTTACTATTTGGGCAAAACCATTGGCGAAAGCCAAAAATGTGAAGATAAAAAACAGTACTTTCTTCATTATTTATTCAGTGTAATTAATTTGTAAAATTTTAGTTGTTGTTTCTGTTATTTTAAATCGATCGTCTTGTCTTTTACCAATAATCCAAACAATTTCATCATTGGAACAAAGTAACCAAACATTTGATTTATCTAAAAGAGAATACTTCTCATCTTTAAAGAACTTACTCAATTTCTTTTTGCCTTTCATACCAAACGGATAAAAAACATCGCCTTCATTCCATTTACGAAGCATTAACGGAAATTGTAGTTTTTCTTCATCGACAAAGATAGTATTAGTTGGTTGAACCGAAATGTCACTTACGTTACAAAAGGTCAATTTTAAGGGAACTTTAACTTGCTTTTGCGCTTTATCGATTTGATAAATTACTTCTTCCGAATTTTCTTTCCTTGAAAACAACAAAAGTGTGTTTCTGTTTTTTAAAAGCACATAAGAATCTGACATAACTTGTTTTCCTGATTGCGCCAAAACCAAATCATAAACCGAAACCCAATCGGTAAAACCGAAATCTGACAACCAAGAGAAAAGATAGGCTTGATAATTTTGGTACGTTAAAAGTAAATCTAAGTTAAAAACTATTTGATTTTCTCGTTCCGAAGCCACTTTTTCATAAACTTTTTTTGACGCATCATCAACTAACGATTGCGATTGTTTTAGATTTTTTATGGTATTTTCAAATGATGAAAGCATGCTTGGATTTAATTCTTTTAATATTGGAATTACATCGTGTCGTAATTTATTTCGCAAATATTTATCGGATGAATTACTGCTGTCTTCACGCCAAGCTATTTGATTTTCTTGGGCAAAATTTTCGATTTCGTTTCTTGAAAAAATCAATAACGGACGAACAATTTTATCATTCTGTTCCGGAATTCCAAGTAAACCGTCCAATCCTGAACCACGAGTGAAATTGATTAAAAAAGTTTCCAAACTGTCGTCCAAATGATGCGCTGTCAAGATATAGTCAAAACCATTTTCATTCATCAATTTATAAAACCAATCGTAACGCAATTTTCGAGCAGCAAGTTGAATGGATAATTTTTGTGTATCCGCAACGTTTTTTGTGTCAAATTTTTGGATAAAAAGTGGAACTTCTAACTTCTCTGTTTCTAATTTCACGAACTTTTCATCTCCATCGCTTTCATTGCCGCGTAATTGAAAATTACAATGTGCGACTGCAAAATCCAATTGCAACTGATAACAAAGATGCATCAAAACCATACTGTCGATTCCGCCGCTAATGGCAAGCAATAGTTTCTTTTCTTTTAGAAAAGATAAGTTTGAATTGATATGATTTTGGAGTTTTTGAAGCATTCTTTCAAGAGATAAGGGAAAAGTGAAAAGAAATAAGTTATTCTTCTAACTTTTTAATTAACGAATTTAGCATTTTTTCAACTTCCAAAGAAAGCTCTTTAATTTCTTGTAGTTCAATTTCTTTTAAAAAATCCAAATTTAATCCAATCTCTAATTGAGTTTGGTTTTCAAACAATGAACCACGAGCAATTTGTAAAAATCTCAAATAATCTTTTCTATAATTTCTTCCGTAACCTTCTGCAATATTGGAAGGAATGGAAATAGCACTCCTTTTTATTTGTGAAGTCAATCCATATCTTTCATTATCTGGAAATTGAGCAACTAATTTATAAATAAGTGTTACTAAACTCATTGATTTTTGCCAAACAATTAAATCCCTATAACTTTTCATATATCAAATCTTTTTTAACTTTTTACTTATCCCTTTTCCCTATTCACTTTTAAAACTCAAAACCTCAAACATCGCTTTTGCTTTCAACAAGCATTCTTCATATTCCTGTTCAGGAATAGCTTTTGAAGTAATTGCACTTCCAACGGAAAATGATAAATACTGATTTTTAGCATTATACAAAATACTTCTGATAACAACATTAAAATCAAAATCATTTTCGGGAGAAAAATATCCAACCGAACCACTGTACAATCCTCGTTTGGTTTCTTCGAGATTTTCTATAATATTCATCGCTGAAATTTTTGGTGCGCCAGTCATACTTCCCATTGGGAAAGTCGTTTTAATGATTTCAATCGGAGAAATTGCTTCATCAACCGTTGATGTTATTGTTGAAATCATTTGATGCACTTGTTCAAACGAATAAATCGCACAAAGCTCTTCTACTTCAACCGAGCCTTTGCTTGCCGTTCGTGATAAATCATTACGAACTAAATCTACAATCATAATATTTTCAGAACGTTCTTTTGGGTTTTCAGCTAAATCAGTTTTGGATTTTTCGTCTAAAGTTGCATCTGAAAATCGTTTGGCTGTTCCTTTTATGGGTTGGGAAATAACTTTGTTTCTATCTTTTTTCAAATAACGTTCTGGCGAAGCCGAAAGCAAATACTGCTGATTATTTTTGAAAAACACAGCAAACGGCGGTTTTGAAATGGCATTCAGTTTTTGATAAATTTCCAACGGATTGATAATTGCATTTTCGGCAAAAAATTCCATACAAAAATTGGCTTCATAAATATCGCCACGCTGAATGTGTTCCAGCATTTTACTTACTTTGGAAAGATAATCTTCTTTGGAAATTCGTTGGTTTATTGTTAGTTGTCGGTTATCAGTTATCGGTTCTTGTGTGATGCTTAAAATTTCCTGAAAATCAAATTTAAATTCATCATCACACATTCGTAAATAACGAACTTCGAGTTGATTTCCTTTTAATAAAAATAGCTTTTTAGGCTGAAAGAAAAACAAATCCGGAAAATCTAATCCGTCAAAATTATTGGAAGTTAGTTTTTCAGTATCGTTTTTTAAATCGTATGAAAAATAGCCAAACAACCAATCTTTGGTTTGTTGTTGATACTGCTTTATATCCTCAAAAGCATTGTGAAAATCGGTTTTTAAAGATGTAAAAGCATCAACGGCAAGAACGCAATCATAGCTTGAGTATTTTTGATGATATTCATTGGTATCCAAGAAAACAACTTCTCTAAACTGCTGTGACCAAATTAGTAATTGGTTTTTTAATGTTTCAGTATTAGTAATTTCTTTAGAAAATAGCGTTCTCACAATGATTTATTTTGATTTCAAAATTACGACAAAAAAATAGTTGCAAGCAATTTTTAAGTTTGGCACGCTTTTTAGTACGCTTAAAATAATGTTAAACCTGTAATTCATTTTTGCTTTTGATAGAAAACTACACTTTGCTTATTGAGAAAAACCAAGCATAGAAATTGTTCTCTATTATTAACCATTAAAAAATCAAAAATGAAACATTTATCAAAATTGGGTTTGGCATTACTCCTACTTGGATTTGCTTTTGCGTGTAAACAAGCTGATCATGAAGCTGAAGCTAAAATGGAAATTACAGATTCTTCTGTTCCAGCAATTTCTTCAAATGCTGGGGCTGAACCGAAAAATTCCACTCGGAAGTTTGTACGAACGGCTGACATTAAATTTAAAGTAAAAGATGTTGCCAAATCAACTTATGCCATTGAAAATAGTATTGCAAAACACGGCGGATTTGTAACGTTTACCGATTTAAAAAGTAACATCAATCAAAAAACGGAAACTAAAATTAGTCAGGATAGCATTTTGGAAACGACTAAATTTACGGTTGATAACACAATTACGTTTCGAGTTCCAAACACACAATTGGACACGGTTTTGAAATCGATGGTAAAGGAAATTAATTTTTTGGACAGTCGATTGATTAAAGCCGATGATGTTTCTTTACAACTTTTATCCAATAAATTGGCTCAAAAACGTATTAAAAACAGTCAGGAAAGATTGGAAAAAGGTATTGACAATAAAGGTAAAAAACTTGACAATATTGTTGATGCAGAAAACAATGCGTTGCAAAAAGCTACAGAAAGTGATACCGCTATTTTAAATAATCTTAGTTTGGAAGATCAAGTAAATTTTAGCACCGTAACGTTGTATTTGTACCAAAGAGAAACAACCAAACAAGAAGTTATTGCAAATGAAAAAAGTGTGAATGAATATCGTCCGAATATTGGTTTACAAATTTGGGATAGTTTGAAAACGGGTTGGTTTATTTTGGAAGGAATTATTGCTTTTGTGATGCAACTTTGGTCGGTGATTTTACTTGGCTTTATTGGATTTTTGGTTTATAAAAAGTTTTTGAAGAAATAATTTTACTGAAATTTAAAAGGAAACCTTTTTAACCCTGATTGAAGTGGAAATCCTGTCATTGCGAATCCAGAAGTTGTTTATGAGATTAGCTTACGCTCAGTTCGCTTCGCTCGTGTGTCTTCGTTCCTCACAATGACAGATTGTAACGAAAAGCAGGAAAATGGAAACCAAAAATTCCCAAACGATTCGTTCCTGATAAAAATTTAATTTATTGATAATGAAATAAATGTCTTTAAAATATTTTGAAGGCATTTTTTATTTAACTTTGATAATCATTAATCAAAAAACTAATTTTTTATGAAAATCGTGACTATTATTGTAAGAGTCTTAATCGGGCTTTTATTGCTTTTTGCTTCGGTTAGTTTCTTCTTGAAACTTGCTCCTGAACAAGTTACTACCGGTAATTTTAAGGCTTTTCAAATTGGGTTGGTAGCTTCGAGCTATTTAATTCCTTTAGCAAAAGCTATTGAACTTCTTTGTGGATTATCCTATGTTACGGGAAAATATGTAACTTTGGCTAATATTTTGATTTTACCGATAACGCTAAACATTTTGTTTATTAATTATTTTATGACTCCGGAAGGTTTGCCAATAGCCATTCCATTGTTTTTGGGTAATTTATTTTTAATTTATCGATATTGGGAAAACTATAAACCTGTTTTTACGCCATAAAAAAACGTCCCGAATTTTCGGGACGTTTTTGTTTTATTTATCTATTGAACCTAGAACTCGCTTCATAAAATCGTTGAGTGCTTCTTTTTTGTCTTTGCCTTCTTTGGTCATTTTGTGGACTTCTAAAGCGCCATACATATTGGAAATTAACTCGCCAATTACATCTAATTCCTCATCTTTTAGCGATGGAACTTCGGTCAAATTCTCTAAAACTTCAATGGTTTCAATGATATAATCTTGATCGTTGTCTTCAATAAACTGAGTTAACTGTTTAATAACCGGTAATTTCATTTTTTAAGATTATTAGATTATTAGACTTTTTTTAGAACTTTAGACTTTCTTTCTAAATTATCTAAGAAGTCTAAAAATCTGTTATACAACTTCGTTTACTAATTCGGTTAAAACTTCAACTTTATTAGTCTGAGTTTGGTTCACCAAAACGCCGTTTTTGAAAGTAGCAAAAGTTGGTAAGTTATCTACTTTGGCCAATTTGCGTGATTCGGGAAATTGCTCTGCATCGACAATTATAAACGGAACATTTTCGTTTTGAGTAGCCAACATTTTGAACTTTGGTTTCATGATTCTGCAGTTTCCACACCATGAAGCTGAATATTGCACGACAACTTTTTCGTTTTGTGCAATTACATCAGCTAATGTATCGCTATTTAATTCTACTAACATAATGATTTGAAATTTTCAAAATTCAAAACCCAAATTCCAATGTAAATAATTGGAATTTGGAATTTCAAAATTTGGAATTTATTTTTTTAGTTTTGGGCTAAGTAAGCCGCAGTACTTAAACGGTCAGCGTTCATTGCTTCTTTTCCTTCTTCCCAGTTTGCAGGACAAACTTCACCTTTGGTTTGAACGTGAGTATAAGCATCAATCAATCTTAAATACTCGTTTACGTTTCTTCCTAGCGGCATATCGTTTACGCTTTCGTGGAAAATTTTTCCGGTTTCATCAATTAAATAAGTAGCTCTGAAAGTCACGTTTGAACCTTCAAGGATTTCGTCATTCAAGTCTGCATCATAAACCCATTCTGCATCAAGAATATCCAACGCTGCTGATAAGTTTCTTGTTGTATCAGCTAAAAGCGGATAAGTTACACCTTCGATACCACCATTGTTTTTTGGCGTGTTCAACCAAGCAAAGTGAACTTCGTTAGTATCACATGAAGCTCCGATTACGATAGTGTTTCTTTTTTCGAAATCAGCTAAAGCATTTTGAAAAGCATGTAATTCAGTTGGACAAACGAAAGTAAAGTCTTTCGGATACCAAAATAAAAGTACTTTTTTGTTGTTTTTTGTAGCTTCTTCAAGCACATTGATTCTTAAGTTGTCTCCCATGTGAGAGATTGCATCTACAGTAATACTTGGAAATTTTTTACCTACTAATGACATAATGTTGTATGGTTTAAATGTTATTATTTTTTACGGTGCAAAAGTACTCAATAAACCCCTTGAAAGAAATTATGAATAATCATATTTTCTTATACAATAATAGTTTTTAACTTTTACCTCAAAATTTGAGTTCAAACTTATTTAAAAAAGAAGAATAAAAACATGATTTTTGTTATCTTATACTATATTTGTTTTTACTAAAATCTTAAAACCAAAATTTATGTCGTTTTCCAATCTATTCCGAAGAAAAACGGTTCAGGATATTCTCAAACAAGTTGAAAAAAACGAAGCAGATGGTCATCACGCTTTAGGTAAACATTTAACAGCTCGTGATTTAACCGCTTTTGGAATTGCAGCCATCATTGGTGCCGGAATTTTCAGTACGATTGGAAAAGCTAGTGCCGATGGCGGTCCGGGTGTTATTTTTCTATTCATTTTCACAGCAATTGCTTGTAGTTTTGCTGCTTTTGCTTACGCCGAATTTGCTTCTATGGTTCCGGTTTCGGGTAGTGCTTATACTTATTCTTATGTCGCTTTTGGCGAAATTATCGCTTGGATTATTGGTTGGGCTTTGATAATGGAATATGCTGTCGGGAATATTACAGTCGCCATTTCGTGGAGTGATTATTTTACCGGTTTACTCGAAAGTGGTGGGATGCATATTCCTCAATGGATGCAAATGGATTATCTCACCGCTTCGAATGGTTTTGATGAAGCAACCGCACTAATGCAAGGCGGAAAATCGTTTGAAAATCTTTCAGACAATTTAAAAGCATCTTATACTGCTTGGACAACCTCACCTACTCTTGGTTCTTTTCATTTTGTGGCTGATTTACCTGCTTTACTTATTATTATCATTATCACTTATTTAGTATATCGTGGCATGAAAGAATCACGAAATGCAAGTAACCTGATGGTTGTTGTGAAACTTTGTGTGATTTTGCTTGTTATTGCTGTTGGAATATTTTATGTCGATACTGATAATTGGAACCCATTTGCTCCAAACGGTGTAAACGGAATTCTAAAAGGTGTTTCGGCGGTATTTTTTGCTTATATAGGATTTGACGCCATTTCAACAACTGCCGAAGAATGTAAAAACCCGCAACGTGATTTACCTCGTGGTATGATGTGGGCAATTGTAATTTGTACTATTTTATACATTGCAATTGCTTTGGTATTAACCGGAATGGTAAATTACAAAGACTTGAATGTTGGCGATCCTTTGGCATTTGTATTTAATAAGCTAGATTTAAAATGGATGTCGGGAATCATTGCGGTAAGCGCTGTTGTGGCTATGGCAAGCGTACTTTTAGTTTTTCAAATGGGACAACCGAGAATTTGGATGAGTATGAGTCGTGACGGATTATTACCAAAACGATTTTCTAAAGTTCATCCAAGATTTAAAACACCTTCTTATGCTACTATTGTAACCGGATTTGTGGTAGCTGTTCCTGCATTATTTCTTAACCTTACCATAGTAACCGATTTATGTAGTATCGGGACATTATTTGCTTTCGTTTTGGTTTGTGCCGGAGTTTTGGTATTACAAAACAGACCGGATGTTCCAAGAGGAAAATTCAGAATTCCTTATGCAAATTCTAAATATATCTTTCCTTTACTATTGATTGCCGGATTGGTTTTTGCCTTTACTGCAAATAAAAAAGCTACCATGGATTTCATTACCAATGAAAAGCAAATCAACGACGCTTCTACCATTGTAACTTCTTTAAAAGAAACCGAAGCCAAAGAAATTATGGCTCATTTTCAGGAAGAAAAACTCATTAAAGATCAAAATGCCGACTTAGAAGACGTTTTAAGCAAATTTTCTGAAGATGAAACAGTGTATAAAAATATTGTAGAATCATTACCTATTGATAATGCATTGAAATATGAAACCGGATTTGACCTATTTAAACATAAGATTCCAATGTGGATTTTCCTTTTCACATTAATTGGTTTGGCGGTTTGGTCCTGGAGACAGAATCTTTCCTTAATTCCGCTGCTTGGATTGGTTTGCTGTTTGTATATGATGGCAGAACTCAGTGTTTGGAACTGGATTTATTTTACCATCTGGCTCATCATCGGATTAATTATTTATTTCAGTTTCAGTTATAAAAACAGTAAACTAAACGAAATATAATTCATAACAAAAAACCTAAAAAGCAAAAAATACTTTTTAGGTTTTTTATTTATCTCTTCTTCTTAGAATTCTTCTTCGATTTTTCCTTTTTCTTGGCTTTAGCTTTTTCTTTCTCCTTTTCCTTCTTCTTTTTGGCTTTTGCCTTAGCTTTCTCTTTTAGCTTTTTTGCTTTGGCTTTCTTTTTATCGGCTTCTTTCTTCGCTTTTTTACGCTCTTTTTCCTTTTCGATTTTAGATTTCTTTTTCTCCTTTCCTTTACTTTCTGCAACAACTAATTCTGTCGTTGGAGATACTTCTTGTTCTACCTCTTCTGAAGTCTCTTTTGATTTTACCTCATTTTCAATAGCTTCAACAGCAACTTCTTCATTTATTTCTTGAGTTGTTTCTTCTGTAGGTATAACCATCTGTGATTCTGTTGATACACTTTCCTTATCAAGAATCTCAGTTGCTTTTTTGCGAGTAGTAGTTCTTTTTATCATAAAACATTGGTTTTAAATTCAATAATCATTTTGACACAAATGATATGTTTTCTACATCAAAAGTAAATCATAAACTAATACGTCAATGTTAAGTTTTACTTTCAATCAAAAACTTAACATTGAAATAATATAAAATACTAAAAATAAGCATCTTGAAAAGAAAGTATAAAAAAATCCACAAACTATGGCATGTCTGTGGATTTCCAACTATTAAAAATAAAAAAACTAGAGAATGCTGAGTTCAATCATGCATTCTTTCATCATTTGATACGTCCGTTCAATATCGTTATCCAATCCAATAGAAAAACGAATCAATCCATCTGTTAGTCCCATTTCGATTTGTTCTTCCATAGGAATCTCGCTTGATGTTGAAGTTCCTGGTGCGCTGAATAACGTTTTATAAAATCCTAAACTTACTGCCAAATAACCTAAATTTCTGTGTTGCATCAACTCCATTAGCTCATTGGCTTTGTCTAAACTTCCAACATCAACAGTCATCATTCCGCCAAAACCATATTCAGCATTAATCATTCTGGTATATAACTCGTGACTTGAATGACTTTTCAATCCTGGATATACTACTTTTAATCCGTCACTTTCAAATTTTTGTGCCAAATACATTGCATTATGACTGTGTTGTTTCATTCGGATATGAAGTGTTCTTAAGTTCTTCAAAATACTCGAAGCACGCAAACTATCCATTGTTGGTCCAAGTAACATACTCGCTCCATCATTCACATTTTTCAAATCATTAATGAATTCCTGCGAAGCACAAATTACACCGCCAACTGTATCACTACTACCATTGATGAATTTTGTCAAACTATGAATGACTACATCAGCACCCAATTTTACAGGAGCAACCGATAAAGGTGAAAATGTATTATCAACTACCAATTTAATATTGTGCTTTTTAGCAATCTTTGCTAATTTTTCAATATCGGCTACTTCTAATAATGGATTACTTACCGTTTCACAATACAATACTTTAGTATTAGAATTGATTGCAGCTTCCACTAAGTCTAATTTTGTAATGTCAACAAAATGTGTTTTGATATTCCATCTTGGAAGCATATTTTTCATAAAAGCATACGTTCCGCCATAAATAGTTCGGCTGGAAACAATTTCATCTCCCGAAGCGCAAAGTTGTAATAGTACCGGAGTTATCGCTCCCATTCCCGAAGCGGAAACATTGGCACTTTCGGTTCCTTCCATCGCCGCTAATGCTTTTCCAAGATATAAATTCATTGGAGACGAATGACGTGAATACAAATAGCAACCTTCAGCATTACCTTCGAATGTATCAAACATTGTTTTTGCCGAAAGAAACGTATAAGTAGAACTATCTGAAATAGAAGGATTCACTCCTCCAAATTCGCCAAAATATTGTAAATCTTGTATTTTATCAGCTGGATTAAAATCAGTCATTTTATAAAATTTAATTGAAGTAATTAGTTTGTTTGTTGTTCAAAATTGCAATTAATCAGATTAAAAGTCAACTAAAAAATAATTATATAGATTTTAAAACTATTTTTTAACTATATTTTAGTTTTTTATTCTAATTTTGAATTTAATATTTCCTTTCAACTGAAATTAAAACTATTTATCGTCATTTAGGATGGATACAATTGACAAACAATTAATAGGTCTTCTACAACAGGACACAAAAAAGACCACCAAAGAACTATCCGTAAAATTAAATTTGTCTGTTACTGCGGTATATGAAAGAATAAAAAAACTGGAACGTGATGGAATTATTCAAAAATATGTAGCATTACTCGATCGAAATAAAATCAACAAAAGCTTTGTAGTTTTTTGTCACATCAAATTAGTTCAACATTCTAAGGAATTCTTAACTACATTTGAAAAAGAAGTAATAAAATTGAACGAAGTTTTGGAATGTTTTCACGTAAGTGGAGAATATGACTATATCTTAAAAATATTTGTAAAAGACATGGAAGAATATCGCGAATTTATGGTAACTAAACTTACTACTTTACAACACATTGGCAGTACACACAGTACTTTTATGATTGGCGAAGTCAAAAATACAACAACATTTATTTTATAACCTATTTAGTTAAAAGATGAAAAATACCATTCTTGTTTTCTTAATCATCCTTTTGGGTTATTCGTGTCAGAGTAAAAAAAATACTATTAGTAATGTAAATTCCGAAAATTTACACAGAAAATGGATGCTTGTATCCTATAAAAATTATACTAAAAACGATTTAATACAAAAAGAAGCATTTCTTGACATGACCAATAAAGAAAGAGCTCCTTCAAAAATGGGATGTAATTCTATATCATTTGGCTATTCGGTTACTGGAAATGCAATAACATTTACTCAAGGTATGAGTACAAAAATGTTTTGTCAAGACATGAATCTAGAAACTGATTTCCTAAACGATTTACCCAAAATGATTACGATAATTATTCAAGGTCACAAAATGACATTAACCAATAAAAGTAACGAAAAAATGGAATTTGTAGCCCAAGATTGGGATTAAATTGAATTTTGAAATTGCCATTGAATTTGTCATTGTATTTGAAATTGAATTTGTAATTTTGTACGACTTTTATAAAAACACACTAAAATATACATCATGAGTTCATTTGACGTTGTCATCATAGGTTCAGGTCCAGGCGGATATGTATCAGCAATCCGTTGTGCCCAATTAGGTTTCAAAACTGCAATTATAGAAAAATATCCAACACTTGGCGGAACTTGCTTAAACGTTGGTTGTATTCCTTCCAAAGCTTTATTGGCTTCTTCCCACCATTATGAAGAATTACAACATTTTGCCGATCATGGTATTGAAGTTTCCGGAAAAGTAAAAGTGAATTTGGAAAAAATGATTGCTCGTAAACAAGCCGTTGTGGACCAAACTTCGGGTGGTGTTAAATTCTTAATGGATAAAAATAAAATTACCGTTTTTGAAGGATTAGGATCATTTGAAAGTGCAACTCAAATAAAAGTAACGAAAAATGATGGTTCCAGCGAAGTTATTGAAGCTAAGCACACCATTATTGCAACAGGTTCAAAGCCTTCTACATTACCTTTTATTAAATTAGACAAAGAAAGAATTATTACTTCTACCGAAGCATTAAAACTACCTGAAGTTCCTAAACATCTAATCATCATTGGTGGTGGCGTTATCGGAATTGAGCTAGGTCAAGTATATTTACGTCTTGGCGCACAAGTTTCGGTTGTGGAGTATTTAGACCGAATTATTCCGGGAATGGATGCCGGTTTATCCAAAGAATTGACTAAAGTGTTGAAAAAACAAGGCATGAAATTCTATACTTCGCACAAAGTAAAAGAAGTAACCCGTAAAGGTAAAAACGTTACTGTAAAAGCTGATGATACTAAAGGTGCCGAGTTAGTTTTAGAAGGAGATTACTGTTTAGTAGCTGTAGGCCGTCGTCCTTATACTGACGGATTAAATGCCGAAAAAGCAGGTGTAAAGATTAACGAAAGAGGTCAAGTTGACGTAAATGATCATTTACAAACTTCTGCTTCAAACATTTATGCTATCGGAGATGTAATCCGTGGTGCTATGTTGGCTCACAAAGCGGAAGAAGAAGGTGTTTTGGTTGCTGAATATCTAGCGGGGCAAAAACCACATATTGATTACAATTTAATTCCGAGTGTTGTTTACACTTGGCCTGAAGTCGCAGCTGTTGGTAAAACCGAAGAACAATTAAAAGCGGACGGAATTACTTATAAAGCCGGAAGTTTTCCTTTCAAAGCATTAGGAAGAGCGCGCGCCAGTGCTGATAATGACGGTTTTGTAAAAATCCTTGCCGATGCGAAAACCGATGAAGTTCTTGGTGTACACATGATTGGTGCTCGTTGTGCCGATTTGATTGCCGAAGCCGTAACTGCGATGGAATTCAGAGCTTCTGCCGAAGATATTTCCAGAATGTCGCATGCACATCCAACATTTGCCGAAGCAATAAAAGAAGCCGCATTAGCAGCAACTGAAAACAGAGCATTACACGTGTAATTCTTAAATATTTTAACATTTAAACCCGTTATACAACGGGTTTTTTTGTGCCTTGTCGGAATTTAAATATATTCATCATTTTAACTAAAAATGATAGGTTTTCAAAAAAATAGATTATCTAAAAAAATGATATTTAAAATTATACCGACATACTATCTTTTTATTCATAATAAATTTTAAAAATTTTAAGAAAAAACTGCTCTTAAATTAAATCCAAGCTTCCTTTCTGCTCGTATTTAGTGTTTTACAAGTATTAATTTTGCCAAAATTTAATTTAAACCATGATTAAAAATTTCTTTATTTTTCTATTAATCGCATTCTTTCAATTATCTTTTTCTCAAGTTGGAATAGGAACAACGAACCCAAGTGCTTCATCAGCACTAGAAATAAACAGTTCAAATACAGGACTATTAATTCCAAGAGTTCCGTTAACATCAACCTCTGTTGCAGCCCCAATTACTTCACCTGCAACTAGTTTATTGATTTATAATACTAATTCTTTAAACGATGTAACTCCGGGATTTTATTATTGGGAAGGAAGTTGGAAACCACTAAAATCTGCTTCATCTACATCACCTACATCTGGTTCCGAATGGAATTTAGGAGGAAATACGGTTACCGCATCAGATTATATTGGAACAAATAACTATTTTCCTTTAATTTTTAAAGTCAATAATACCCAATTTGCAAGATTTCATCCAAATGGAGGAATGGCTTTTGGAAATGGTGCAGTTGCTAGTGACAGTAACTCTGTTGCGATTGGGACTTCAGCAACTACATCAACAAATAATCAAGCAGTAGCAATTGGTCCGTCTTCTAATGCTTCCTATCAATCGGTTGCTATAGGTTTAAATGCTGCAACTACCGGAAATACTGCTGTTGCCATTGGTTCTTCTACAAGAACTACCGCACAGAATGCAATTGCAATTGGCACTTCATCGAATGCTGCTCAAGACGGAACTGCTATTGGTAATAATGCCAAAGCTACAGGATATCAATCATCTGCTTTTGGAAACGGCACATCTGCAACCGGACAAAATAGTACTGTAATTGGTAACGGAGCAACAACAAGTCAGGCAAATGCTATAGTCATTGGAACTTCTGGCAATAAAACAGGAATTGGAACAAATACACCGGATGAACGTTTACATGTTGCCGGTTCGGTTAAAATTGTTGACGGAACACAAGCTAATAATTATGTTTTAACTTCTGATGCCAACGGAAAAGCTTCATGGAAAGATCCAAACAGCACAAAAGCTTATGGTGAAATTTACAGAAGTTCTAACCTAACTTTGCCTTCCGGAGCAATTAATTTTGGGACAAATGGTGTTGCTTCAAATGTTTCTCTTAATGGAGATAATATTCAAGTACAAACGACCGGAATTTATAGAATTACCTATACAATTTCAATAAGAAAAAATTCTGGTTCACAAATTAATCCTGAGTTTTTCTTAACAATTTATGGTTCCGAAATCCCCGGAACAAGAACATTTACATCAGTATCTAATGGAGATAGCAGAACCGTTTCTCTAACAAAATTAGTGACATTAAATGCCTATCAGGCGGTTTCTGTTCATTCCAGTTTATCAAATAATGATACAAGCATACTGGCAAATGGCGCAACATTATCTGTTGAATTGGTAAAATAATAATTTAAAAAAAACACAAAAATTGCTCTTAAGAAATCGGGGGCTTTTAATAAAATTAAACCAATAACCAGATTAAATTTATTAGACAAAATTTAGGGTCAAAACCCCAAATTAATTGTAAAACAATAATCGAAGTAGTTATAATGATCGGCCTTTTGTATTTCATTAGAAATGCTTTCATATCGTTATTTTTTTATTTGACTAAAAACGAAATACATTTCTGATGCAATTTGCAAGCTTCTTTCTGCATATTTTTCATTCATTAAATTTGTTCCATCAAAAGCTTTTGGATCATCATATTTAATTGAAAATCTCGCTTCGGCTCCAAAAACCATTGGACAGCCTTCGTCAGCATTGTTGCAAGTCATGATAGCTCCAAAATTACTTTTTGGATTAAAATTATCGAAATACGCTTTTGAAAAACCAATAATAGGATGTTGATTTTCAGAATATTTTATAACATAAACCGGATTTTGTCCTTCACTTAATTTATGAATTTCAAAACCTTGATGTAGTAATGTTTCCTTTATTTTTGGAAACATAGCCGTTGTTTCTGTTCCGCCAGAATAACAAAAAACATTGGGAATAGAAAAATGAAATGCCATGGTTTGTGCCCAAATTTGAGACAAATGACTTCTACGAGAATTATGGGTACAAATAAAATTTAATCGTACTTCTTCCTTAAGATTTACTTTATGCTGAATAAAATTAATTAAAGGCTCTAATAGTTCCTTTCTCTCATCTGAAACTGAGATGACAATGATAGATTCTAAGGTTTTAGATAAATTTTCGAACATTTTTATCTTTTTAAGATTAACAACAGCTTGATTCTGGCGTACAACATGAAGTACTTTTACCTTTTTGTTCACCTATTTTAACTTTCAATTTTTCCGGTGGAATACCACAATTATCCTTGGCTAAACAATCGGTCATTTTTGATTGCAACAGAAAATTCGTTCCGTCAAAGTCCAAACTAAATTTACCTATCGTATCCTTCATTTGGTATTCTACTTCGATTTCTAAATCAGGAATTTGTAATTTTTCTTCAGACAACTCAATAATCTGAATCAATTTTTCGGGATGTAACCTATGATCATAATCATTAGCTTCCCAAAGTTGAAAATTTACAACTTCTTCTGTACGAACTATCCCGCCACAATCAATAAAATGTTTCATGATTTTTCCCACTTCAGTTACATGAAAATGGCTTGGCATTAAATCTCCGTTTGGTAACTTAAAAGCAATCGCTTTGAGCTTTTTTAACTCTTTTTTAATTTTAGATAGTTTCATTTTTCTTTAGAAATTAATGTCTTATAAAATATCTTTAGCTAACAGCATTTATTTTTTAACTCCGTTTTTATAGTTCCAAAATAACTTGATAACTTTTCGATAGTTTTTTCATTCAAACAATAACAAATAGCCGTTCCTTCAACATTTCCTTTAATGATATTAGCATTTTTAAGTTCTTTTAAATGTTGTGAAACCGTTGGTTGTGCTAATGGCAATTCATCCACAATATCGCCACAAATACAAGTATCTACTTTTAAAAGATACTCAACAATTGCTATTCTTGCCGGATGCGACAATGCTTTAAATAAATTTGCTGTTTCATTTTGTTCAACCGAAAAAGAATCAGATTTGGATGCTCCCATGTTTTATTAAATTATAATATTGCAATATTACGATAAAACAATATTAAAAACCAAATATTTTAACATTTGTCAGATAACCGTGGTAAATTGCTTTTAATTTTCCAAAATAATTCCCTACTTTTGGCATTTAAAACTATACTCATTATGGCATCAATAACATTAGGCGGAAACCCAATAAATACAAGCGGTGAATTACCTGTAAAAGGTTCAAAAGCACCCAATTTTCAATTAGTAAAAAATGATTTATCAATTGCTTCTCTAATTGATTTTACCGGAAGTAAATTGGTTTTAAATATTTTTCCGAGTATTGATACCGGAACTTGTGCTACTTCGGTAAGAACATTTAATGCAAAAGCAAGCGCATTGACAAACACAAAAGTATTATGTATTTCCCGTGATTTACCTTTTGCTCAAAAGCGTTTTTGCGGTGCTGAAGGCTTAGAAGATGTTATAAATCTATCTGATTTTAAAACCGGTAGTTTTGGAAAAGATTATGGTTTAGAAATCGTTGACGGTCCATTAGCCGGTCTTCATTCCAGAGCAATTGTTGTATTGGATGAAAACGGAACAGTAATTTATACCGAACAAGTTTCTGAAATCGCCAATGAACCCAATTATGAATTAGCCTTGGCTGCTTTATAATGTTCAAAATATGGAATTTGAAAAAGATAACTCTTTTTTTTCGGGCAGATTAAAAAGTATTGGGTTTGCTTTCAAAGGCGCTTTTAAACTTATCACAACAGAACATAGTGTGATGGTTCAATCTTCTTTGGCAGTACTCTTGATTATTGCCGGATTTGTTTTTGACATTTCTCGTGAGGAATGGATGATGCAAATTTTGGCATTTGGATTGGTTCTTGGCATTGAAAGTTTAAATACTGCTGTAGAAAAAATAGCTGATTTTATTCATCCTGAATTCCACCACAAAATTGGTTTTATCAAAGACATTGCCGCCGGAGCAGTTTTATTTGCAGCGTTGGCAGCAATAGCTGTTGGACTATTGATTTATGTTCCAAAATTTATATAAACTTTCGATTAAATTTCTATTTTTATAGCAATTAAAATGTACCAATGGCAAAAACAGTAAAAAAAGAAAGTACAGAGTCTAAGGATAAAAAAAATGTACCAAATCCTAACAGAAGTAAACAATACCGAGTACTTATTGGCTTTGTGTTGATTATTACTTCTGTCGCCATGTTACTTTCTTTTATTTCTTTTTTTATTCATGGTCAAAATGATCAAAGCGCTGTAAATGAATTAACTGACAGAACTGAACCTGTCGAAAATTGGCTAGGCAAATTTGGTGCTTACATCTCTGATTTATTTATCTATAGAGGTTTTGGTGCGGCTTCTTTTCTATTTGTCAAATTATTATTTTTAAGCGGTGCGTTCTTATTATTGGATTTACCTTTTAAAAGACTAAAAAACACTTGGTTTTGGGATTTATTTGCCATTATCATTCTTTCCATCTGTTTTGGTTTTTTTGCTGTAACATTACCGGAATTAGGAGGAACAATAGGTTATGAAATGAATCTATTTTTTCAAGATTACCTTGGCAAAGCAGGAACGTTACTTTTAATTGTTTTTTCGATAATTATTTACATCATTTTCAAAATAAAAGTTTCTCCCGATTCTATCAAATCATTCTTTGAAAAGAAGCGAAAAGATATTAGTGACGATTTAAAAAATATGACCAATCAACCTGCAGAAACAACTATTCCTGTTAATTCTGCAGAATATAATTTGGAAGAATTTGCTATTTCGGAAGACGAGAATGAAGAAGAAATTCCGGAACCGGTACTAAAAACATCTTCTACATTTGAAATAAATAAAGAAGATTTAAAGCCTACCATTGAACATGCTTCCGAAATTAGTTTGGAACCAACAATAAAGCCCATCACTCCTACTCCGACAAATATTCCTGAAATACAAATTATAGAAACCAACGATGATGCTTTTGTAATTGAAAAAGCAGCAGATGAAGACGTTATGGAAGAAAATCTTGCTTCAAAATTAGTAGCAGATTTTGGAGAGTTTGATCCAACATTAGAATTGTCTAATTACAAATTTCCAACGATAGATTTATTAAAAGAATATGCTTCTGTTGGAATAACCATCAATCAGGAAGAACTTGAAGAAAACAAAAATAGAATTGTTGAGACCTTAAAGAATTACGGAATAACCATTTCTCAGATTAAAGCGACCGTTGGTCCATCGGTAACTCTTTATGAAATTGTACCCGATGCAGGAATTCGTATTTCAAAAATTAAAAGCTTAGAAGACGACATTGCTCTGTCTTTAGCAGCTTTAGGAATTCGTATTATTGCCCCAATTCCTGGAAAAGGAACTATTGGTATTGAAGTTCCAAACAAAAACCCAACCATGGTTCCAATGAAAACGGTTATTTCTGCTGCCAAATTCCAAGAGGCCGAAATGGAACTACCAATTGCTTTAGGAAAAACAATTTCAAACGAAACTTTTGTAGTTGATTTAGCCAAAATGCCTCACTTGTTGATGGCAGGAGCCACCGGACAAGGAAAATCAGTTGGATTGAATGCTGTTTTAACTTCAATTTTATACAAAAAACATCCTGCAGAAGTAAAATTTGTTTTGGTTGATCCGAAAAAAGTTGAACTTACTTTATTCAATAAAATAGAGCGTCATTATTTAGCCAAACTACCTGATGTAGAAGATGCAATAATAACTGATAATTCAAAAGTAATCAACACCTTAAACTCGCTTTGTGTCGAAATGGACAATCGTTACTCGTTGTTAAAAGATGCAATGGTGAGAAACATAAAAGAATACAACGAAAAGTTTAAGTCTCGTAAATTAAATCCGGAAAACGGACATCGTTTTCTTCCCTATATCGTTTTGGTTGTCGATGAGTTTGCCGATTTAATTATGACTGCCGGAAAAGAAGTAGAAACTCCTATTGCTCGTTTGGCTCAATTAGCTCGTGCTATTGGAATTCATTTAATTATCGCTACACAGAGACCTTCGGTTAATGTTATTACCGGTATGATTAAAGCTAATTTTCCTGCAAGAATCGCTTTTAGAGTTACTTCAAAAATTGATTCCAGAACTATTTTGGATACAGGTGGAGCAGATCAGTTAATTGGTCGCGGAGATTTACTTTTCTCTAATGGAAATGATTTAGTTCGTGTACAATGTGCCTTTGTTGATACACCGGAAGTGGAAAAAATTGTAGATTATATTGGTTCGCAAAAAGCGTATGCAAGTGCTTATCTTTTACCGGAATATGTTGGTGAAGAAGGAAGTAGCGTAAATCTTGACATTGATATTTCTGAACGAGACAGTATGTTTAGAGAAGCTGCCGAAATAATTGTTACTGCTCAACAAGGTTCGGCATCATTATTGCAAAGAAAATTGAAACTGGGTTACAATCGTGCCGGAAGATTGATTGATCAATTGGAAGCCGCAGGAATTGTAGGTCCATTTGAAGGAAGCAAAGCCAGAAGTGTAAATATTTCAGACTTAGCTTCTTTGGAACAATTTTTAAACAATGAACAAAACAATTTATAAAATGAAAAAAATAGTATCCTTGGTATTGTTTGTAGTATTTAGTTTTTCAATGAATGCTCAGGACAAAAAAGCTAAAGATTTATTAGATCAGGTTACATCAAAGATTAAATCATATGACAATATCTCTATTGATTTTAAATATTCTTTATACAACGGAAAAGAAAACATCAACAAAGAAAGTAAAGGAAATGTAATTCTTAGTGGAAATAAGTATTACTTAAACTTTATGGGAATCACCAAAATATTTGACGGAAAAAAAACATATACTATTGTTCCTGAAGATGAAGAAATTACCATTGCCGGTGTTGATGATAAAGACGATAACGCTATTACGCCGGCAAAAATGCTGACGTTCTTTAATAGTGGTTACAAATACTATTGGGATATTGTTCAAGATGTTAAAGGCAGAAAAATACAGTATATCAAATTGGTTCCAAATAGTGCTAAAGATCAAAGAAAAGAAATCCTTTTGGGCATTGATTCGCAAACAAAAAACATTTACAATGTTATTGAAATCGGAAAAAATGGAACAAAAACTACTTTGACTGTTAATTCTTTTAAAACAAATCAACCCTTATCAAAAAATCAGTTTACCTTTGCTGCCAGTAAATATCCTAATTACTACATCAATAAATTAGATTAATTCCAAGTGAAAATACTTGACAAGTACTTATTAAAATTATTCGTTTCAACATTTACGTCAGTATTTGTCATTCTTTTATTCATATTCATATTACAAACTGTTTGGTTATTCATTGGCGAATTAGCAGGAAAAAATTTAGATTTTATTTCTGTAATTAAATTCCTTTCTTTCGCCATGCCTCGTGTTGTACCGCTAGTTTTACCTTTATCGGTTTTATTAGCGTCAATTATGACATTTGGTAGTTTGGCCGAAAACTATGAATTTGCAGCCATGAAATCTTCCGGAATATCACTGCAACGTTCCATGAAATATTTGACTGTTTTCATCTTATTATTAAGTATTGTAGCTTTTATTTTTGCGAATAATGTTATTCCTTATGCCGAATATAAATTTATCAACTTTCGTAGAAATATTGCTCAGGTAAAACCGGCTATGGCAATTGCCGAAGGACAATTCAGCGAAGTGGGAAGCTATACTATTAAAGTAGAAAAAAAATCAGGAGAAGAAGGTCGTTATTTAGACAAAGTTACCATTCATAAAAAATCCAATTTAGCTACAGGAAACACGACTATCATCAAAGCAAAAAAAGGAGAACTCATCAGTAGCCAAAATTCTAATGTTTTGAAGTTAGTACTAAGAGACGGAAATTATTATGAAGATATTACGCCGAAAGATTTCAATGAGCGTAAAAAAGTTCCTTTTGCTAAAAGTGAGTTCGACAAATATGTGATAAACATTGATTTATCAAAATTAAACAACGTCAAATTGGATGAAGAGCAAATATCAAACACCAACACAATGCTTACCGTTGGTGAACTTAACTATACTCTAGACTCTCTGAGCAAAAATTATAAAAAAGATTTAGTTTCCTATGTTGACAATATAAACGAAAGAACAGGAATTCCAGCGGTAAAAAATGGAATTAGCAAACCAACTCTACTCGACACGACACCAAAAACTGAACTATTGAAAAATAATTCTATTTTGATGAATTTCGAAAAAAGTGAAAAAGAACAAATACTGAAATTTGCTACAAGTACATTAGAATCCAATATTTTCTCCATAGACGGTTCTAAATATGAGTTTGAAAGTAAGGTTAAAAATATCAATATGCATTGGATTGCTTTGTATGATAAATTTGTAATTGCTTTTTCTTGTATTTTGATGTTTTTCATTGGAGCACCACTTGGAGCCATCATTCGAAAAGGTGGTTTGGGATTACCTATTGTTTTTGCTGTAATGATTTTTATTGTTTTTCACTTCGTAAATACCTTCGGAAAAAAATTAGCACAAGAAAATGGTATTACTCCATTATTAGGATGTTGGCTTTCTACCATTATTTTGCTTCCATTAGCAATATTTTTAACCAAACGAGCTACAGACGACAAAGGCGCTTCAATACAAATAGATTGGTTATCTGACTTTGTTGCTAAGATTGTTTCTTTCTTGCCGGCTAAAAAAGAAAAAGTTATCAGTATTAAAACTATTGAAGAAAAAGAAGTCGAAATTGAAACTTTTGTAGAAGAAAAAACAGAAAGTAAACCAGTTTCAGTTCCAAAAATTAATTCTTCAGAACTTACAGCATTAATTAAAAAACATACACTTTTCAGTACTATTGCATTGATTTTAAACATTACATTGATTATTATCATAACATTTATAGGCAAACCCGAAAATACGATTGCTTACCTTTATACATTTTCTCCAGCTTTGCTCCTATTTGTTTGCATATTGGTATCTCATTTTACACTAACTAAAATTAGTTCTATAACAAATAAGAGGCAAGATATTAACTTATTAATACTACTTTTTGCAGGATTTCCGTTTTATATATTTTTCTATTTATATAACCGGAATTTCCTTAAATCCACAATAACTACAACAGAAAATAACAACTAATGACTACTGATAAAATTCAACTCAATACTATTGAAGAAGCTATAGAAGACATACGTCAAGGAAAAGTAATCATTGTAGTAGATGATGAAGACCGTGAAAACGAAGGTGATTTTCTAGCAGCAGCCGAAAAGGTTACTCCTGAAATGATTAATTTCATGGCAACACACGGACGAGGGTTAATTTGTGCTCCATTGACTGAAAGCCGTTGTCGCGAACTTGATCTCCATTCTATGGTAAAGAATAATACTGATCATATGGAAACGGCTTTTACCGTTTCTGTTGATTTAAAAGGTCACGGTGTTACAACCGGAATTTCTGCGGCAGACAGAGCCAAAACTATACTTTCTTTAATTGATGACAATACAAAACCTTTTGATTTAGCACGTCCCGGGCATATTTTCCCGTTAATTGCTAAACAAGGTGGTGTACTACGAAGAACCGGACATACCGAAGCAGCGATCGATTTTGCTCGCCTAGCCGGATTTAAATCAGCCGGTGTTATCGTAGAAATCATGAACGAAGATGGTTCTATGGCTCGTTTACCTCAACTGGTTGACGTCGCTAAAAAATTTGATTTAAAACTAGTTTCTATCGAAGATTTAGTTGCCTACAGAATGCAACATGACAGTTTAATTGTCAAAAAAGAAGATTTTGAAGTAGAAACACGTTTTGGAACATTTCGTTTACGCGCTTACCAACAAACAACCAATAAACAGGTTCATCTTGCCTTAACATTGGGCAGTTGGAATAAAGGTGATGCTGTTCTAACCCGTATCAATTCTACTCAATCTAATAATGATATCCTTAATACATTAACTAATGATGTAGATAAAAAATTAGATGATATGTTTAAACGTATTAGTGAAGAAGGACAAGGTGCTATTCTCTTTATTAATCAAGAAGTCAACTCTTCTGATTTATTAAACCGATTAACAGAACTAAAACAACTACAAGCCGAAGGTATTTTAAAAGCGCCTCAAATTAAAATGGATACCAAAGACTTTGGTATTGGCGCACAAATTTTACACGATATCGACATTTCAAAAATTCGTTTAATTACCAACACAACCCAAACAAAACGCGTTGGAATGATTGGTTATGGACTTGAAATAGCCGAATATGTAAATTATTAATGCAAAAAAATAACAGTAACTATTGGATAGTGAAGCAACTATATAAAATAATAAAAATTAGTTGATTTTTTTATTCAAAAAGGTTTTGCAAAATAAAAAAGGTTGCTATATTTGCATCCGCATTACAGAAGTAGTGCTAACTTACTGGAGAAATGGCAGAGTGGTCGATTGCGGCAGTCTTGAAAACTGTTGACTGTAACAGGTCCGGGGGTTCGAATCCCTCTTTCTCCGCCAGTAGAAATACAAACGGTACTAAAACCCACTAAATTCAACAATTTAGTGGGTTTTTTCATTTAGGGTTATATCAAATTATTCATTAAATCTCAAAGTTTAGGTGTCTTTCAAGGTGTCACTAAAAAATTAAAATTTAAGTGACACCTCGCAATGAAAACATCGCTACTATAAGGTGTTCAACAACATATTCAAAAAATGTACATCTTGTGTGTAGTTATTAAATCGAATAAATTTAATACTAACTTTAAGGTCACCAACAATGAACACATCCGTATCAATTCTCTTTTACATTAAGAGAGCAAAAGCCAACAATTTAGGAGTTTGTCCAATCTACACCAGAGTTACAGTCAATGCCAAACGATTTGAGTTTAGTACCAACAAATACATCAATCCCGAGAAATGGTCCTCAGAAGGCAGTAAAGTTAAAGGCACTTCCGAAGAAGCTAGAACAATCAATAGTCATCTTGACTATCTAAAAAATCAAGTTTCAGAAGCTGAAAAGAAACTTTTCAAAAAAGACATTTGCGTTACTTTTGAGAATTTAAAGAATGAACTGTTTGGTTTATCAGAAACCAAGCGTATGCTAGTTCCTATTTTCCAAGACCACAATAACAAAATAAAAGAGCTTGTTGGAAAAGAATACGCTCCAGGAACATTAGAACGTTACACGACTTCTCTCAAACATACTATCGAATTCATGCAATGGAAATACAATATTTCCGATATCGATATTACAAATATTGATCATGCTTTTATAACAGATTACGAATTTTGGTTGCGAAGTGTTAGAAATTGCGCCAATAACACAGCTGTTAAATACCTGAAAAACTTCAACAAAATAATCAAGCTTTGCTTGGCCAATGACTGGCTAGATAAAAATCCCTTTGCTAACTATAAATCAAAAGTCAAAGAAGTAGAGCGAGTTTATTTGACCGAAAATGAAATCCAATCAATTATAGAAAAAGACTTTAAAACAGAAAGATTATCATTAGTTCGCGATATATTTCTTTTCAGCTGTTTTACAGGTCTGGCATATATTGATGTCAAAAATCTAACAAAATCACATATAAGCTTCGGTATTGATGGAGAGAAATGGATATTCACTCACAGGCAAAAAACCGAAAACGCTTCCAAAATTCCAATACTTCCAGTAACTCAAATGATAATTGATAAATACGAAAATCATCCACAATGTTTAAATGAAGATAAACTACTACCTATTCTATCCAATCAAAAGATGAATGCCTATTTAAAAGAAATTGCCGGAGTTTGTGAAATTGAAAAAGAACTAACCTTTCACATTGCCCGACACACCTTTGCAACAACTGTAACACTTACAAACGGAGTCCCTATTGAAAGCGTAAGCAAAATGCTTGGTCATAAAAACTTGAGAACAACACAACATTATGCTAAAGTATTGGATAGAAAAGTGAGTGAGGATATGGCTATTCTAAGAAATAAGTTTAATTATACAGAAAAAAACAAGTTAGCAAAAACAAACTAATTATTTTTAAAATCAGTAATATGTTTCATTCTTACTGTTAAATGTTTCGTTAAGCCAATACGATAAGTTCTATTTTTGTACATTTAATAGCTACAGTATTTTGTAATGGGTAAATCTTATAACATACCAGAGTTTCTAACGTATCTTAATGTTAAAGGTTCTAACAGAGATGATATTCAGGTTGTTCATTATGATGAACATAACAATATTCGTTTAAAATCTCCTGTTATAGAATTGGATTTTTACTTGATGGCAATTAAAAATAATATTGATGTTGACCCTCCTATTGAGGAAATGTCCAGTACTTTTTTGTTTTTGGATAAACCAGGTAACAAAATGGAATGGAATTTATCAAAACCTTTTTTCGGATATGCAATATTTGTGAATTCAAAATTATTAGACAGGGTTGCAAGTGCTTATACATTTACAGGTTACAATCGACACGAAGCATTATTTCTTACAGACAGAGAGAGTAAGATTTTACAAGATTTATTCATCAAAGCGTATGAAGAATACCAAAGAGAAAATTTCTCGGTTGAAGTTTTGGTTTCGTATGCCTCTTTGATTTTATCCTACACACAAACGTTTTACGAAAGACAATTTGATACACAGAGTAAACTTTATGATAAAGTTGTTGCAGATTTTTACAGAAATATAGAACAGTATTTTTCGGATGACAAATCCATAGACAAATTGCCTTCGGTTGCATTTTTTGCCGATAAAGCAGGTTTGTCGGTCAACTATTTTGGAGATGTGATTAAGCATTTTACAGGGGAGTCGCCAATAGAACATATGCACCAATATATCATACAACTTTCAAAGAGATTACTTCGTGAAACTAAGCTTTCAATAAATGAAATAGCATATAGTTTAGGCTTTGAATATCCGACTTACTTCACAAGGTTTTTTAGACAAAAAACAGGAATTTCTCCCTCAAAATTCAGAAATAAGTAAAATGTATCGCATTATAAGTAGTTTGTTTTCAAGGGTTAACTAAAGGTCAAAGTAATTTTGTTCTATTAAAATAATTACTCACAATTATAAATAATAGAACAATGAAACAATCAGTAAAATTTAAAGCACTTTATTGGGATATAGCAGCAGATTTGCTTTTTCCACCAAGTTTCGATGAAACAAAAAAATATCCTGTTATCATCAGTACGCATCCAATAGGAAGTTGTAAAGAACAAACTTCAGGTAATGTCTATGGTCAGGCTTTTGCAGATGCAGGATTTGTAGTATTAGTTCCGGACGCATCTTTCCAAGGAGAAAGTGGCGGAGAACCAAGATACATCGAAGACCCTTCGTTCCGTGTGGAAGATTACAGCTATGCTTGTGATTATCTTGTAACACTTCCTTTTGTTGACGAAAAGCGTATTGGCGTTTTAGGTATTTGTGGAGCAGGTGGTTATTCTATCAATGCTACAATGAAAGAACGTAGAATTAAAGCCGTAGCAACCATTACGGGAGCAAATTACGGTCGTGTGATGCGTGAATTTGGCGACCCAATTGCAAATCTTGAAGCTATTGCAGAACAACGTACGGCTGAAGCAAGAGGTGCAGCACTACGAGTAGATCAAGGTTTGTACCCAACAGTTGAAGCTGCTGAATCAGACAATGCAAACATTGACCTTTTGGAAGCTACAAAATACTATCGTACTTCACGAGGAGAAAAACCAAATGGGGTAAACAAAACACTGTTTTCTCATAATGCTACGGCATTAACTTGGGATGCTTACAACTTAGCCGAAAAATTATTGACACAGCCATTGTTGGTTATTATAGGCGGTATTCCAGGAGGTTTCGGTGCGTATAGAGATGGATTTGAAATTGTTCGTCGTGCTGCATCAACCAAAAAAGAACTGTTTGTGATAGAAAATTGGTCGCATTACGATTTGTATGATAAACCGGAACCAGTAAAACAAGCATTGGATAAACTAATTCCTTTCTACAAAGAAAATCTTTAATAACTGATAAAAGTATGCACGCAACAAAAACGTGCATACTTTTTTATACTCAAACAAGCTATATATGAATAAGAAAGTTTTAATTCTTGGAGCAGGAGGAGCAATAGCAACTCACGTTGTTGAATTTCTTTTAACTATTGAAAATATTGAACTGACACTATTTGCAAGAGATATTACCCTTCTTAAACAATTTGAAGCGTCTGCAAAAATTATTGAAGGAGATGTGTTAAATGCAAATGAGTTGAATGATGCAATCAAAGGGAAAGATATTGTTTACGCTAACCTTTCGGGTGCAGTTGATAAAATGGCAACGGAAATAGTTTCAACAATGAATAAAAATAATGTTGAAAGGTTAATTTTTGTTACAGCATTAGGTATTTACAATGAAGTTTCAGGAAAATTCGGAGAATGGAATAATCGTATGATTGGTTCTGAATTAGTTCGCTATAGAAAGGCAGCCGATATAATCGAAAAATCTACTTTAGATTATACCATTGTTCGTCCGTCTTGGCTAACCAATAACAATGAAACGGATTATGAAACCACACAAAAAGGCGAAGCGTTCAAAGGGACAGAAGTAGCAAGAAAAGCGGTAGCTGCTTATATCACTCATATTATCGAATATCCCGAGAAAGATAATAAAGCGAGTGTAGGTGTGAATAAACCTGGTGTTTATGGAAACAAACCTGCTTTTTATTGATAAGTCAAACAAGTAAAAAAATAACTATTATGCCTTTACAAGTTATCAAATCTCAAATAGGAAATGCGGAAATTCTGCAAGTAGTGGAATGTGAAATCGGAGGTGCATTTAAAGAACTACTTCCCGATGCTACTCCTGAAAATGTCAAAAAAATTGAATGGCTAAAACCACCGTATAGAAACGAGGATTATAGTTTAGCAGCAGATTCGCAATGTTTTATTGTTAAAATAAATTCCAGAATTTTAGTGGTTGACACTTGTATTGGAAATGATAAAAATTTGGAAGGTATCCCCGATTGGCAGTTTTTACAATTGGAATTTTTAGAAACATTGGACGAAATAGGACTTGACAGAAATGCGGTTACTGATGTTTTATGTACGCATTTACATATAGACCATATTGGTTGGAATACTTATTTTGAAGATGGAAAATGGTTGCCTACTTTCCCGAATGCCAAATATCATTTTGCAAAAGATGAGTATGATTTTTGGAAAGATTACAGTAAGCAAGATACTGCATTTGCCAAAATAACAGCCATTGCCTATGAAGAAAGCATCACACCTATAGTGGATGCCAACTTGGTAAATTACATTGATACGAATGAAAATTTGGGCGATGGTATTTCTGTCTTTCCAACACCCGGACACACGTATTCACATATTAGTGTAAAAATTGAAGCAGAAGATGAAGCATTCATCATTGGTGGAGATATGGCACATCATCCTTGTCAGTTTGCACATCCTGATTGGGCATTAACAATGGATGCTGACCAAAAGCAATCAGAAGTTACAAGAAGAAAAGTTTTGGCAGAACTTTCAGATACAAAAATATTATTCGCTGGTTCTCATTTTAAATCCCCTTCTTTTGGTTTGATTACAGATAATGATAAAGGCGGGTTTGTTTTCAAAGGAATTTCTAAAGAAATATCATAAATCATACTGAATGAAATTTCATAAAAACATTTTTCTCCTTAGTTTGTTAGCCACAACCTTGTTGTGTAGCAGTAAAGTTAGTGCACAAATAGAAGCTGAAAAGCAAGGTATCTTTCTCTACACTGGAGTGTCGATGGATATTCCGAACAATAATAAGTTTGTTTTTTATTACGGCTATAGTCCTTCCGATAATTTTCAATCTTTGGTGGCTTTGCCATTTTTTAAAATCAGTAAGAATATTCAGTTTATGCCCGGTTATATGATGACCAAAGCTGATGAATACCCAATGTTTACCAATGTTCAACACCACATAATGCCGAGTGTAATTTTGAATTTCAAGCTAAGTAAAAAGTTTACATTAACAGACCGCAATATGTGGTATCATCTTTTTTTGGAAGATGCAAAAGACGTGAATTTATATCGCAACCGTTTAGGACTTACTTATCATACAAAACTACTTGATAAACAAACTGATGTTTTTGTGTACAATGAACTATTCAACAATTTAAAAAATGGCAAATTTTTCCGAAATCGTATAATTCTTGGCGGAAGTATAAAAGTAACTAAATGGGTTACTCCACAAGTATGGTATGCTTATCAAACTGAAAATAGAATTGAACCGCAGCATCAATTTTATCTCATTTTCACAGTTCCATTAGAAAATTTTGGTGTATTCAAAAAATGATTATACAGGGTTTAGATGAAGAGATAAGTAATTAAAATTTAGAGCTTCCCTTTTAAAATTTTAGAAAGTAGAAATTTAAGCATAATAAAATACTATTAAAGGGAGCTTTAAGCTTCCTTTTTTACTAATTAATGATACCATACTCGACAAAAATCATACAGAATCTAGAAATTAAAATTTCAGAAATAAGGTTGGAAATAGATAATCCTATTATATTATCAGAAAAAGTAATAAAGCTAACCTTAGAAAGTTTATCCAAGCTTAAAGATTTTGTAAAAAAAAGAAATTTTACTACCACTAAAGAAGAAATTCTTTTTTTCAAAGAATTAAAACCAAAAATTTTATCAAAACTTATCTATTATAACTCCATTTATAAAATAGAAACTAAAAAACCTAATGGAGGAGAAAGGATTATTCGCAAGTATTACAATAATGAGCTGGATAAATTAAAACGTTATTTTGACAACAATCTTGAATTTTATAAGTATTACAGAACAGAAAGTACTTATTTAGATGAATACTATTTTATCCGAGGAAAGCACAACATTAAATTAAGTTTAGATACGTTCTATTTTGAAGCAGACCATAATTTTACAACTTCACACGATTATAAAGCTGCAAAAATTATTGCTAATGATTTAATCGAGCTGTATCTGGAGGACAAAATTCTTAATCTCGGCATAAAAGAAAATAAAGAAAAGTCACAACCCAATCACAACCTAAAACAAAATTGGACGGGTTCAAAAGTAGCATTAGTAGAGCTTATTTATGCTTTACATTCCGAAGGAGTATTCAATAATGGTTCATCAGATTTGAAAGATATTGTTGAGTATTTTGAAACCGTTTTTAATATCGATTTAGGGCAATATCGCAGGGTTTTCCTTGAAATTAGGGCAAGAAAAGGCGGTAGAACAAAATTTATTTCGTCTTTAAATGAAACTCTTATCAAAAGAATGGACAATTCAGATGATATAATTTAGATAAAATCATACCCAACACGAACTCCGTTGTGAATTAAAATCGTCCAAACTTCACAATTTTGCACCATAACCTTTAAAATCAAAAGTTATGGCAGTAAATATCATTACACAGGAAGACTTAAACGAATTCAGAAGTCTTCTTTTGAACGATTTAAAAGAAATCATTCACTCCAAACCTCAACAAACAAAACAGTGGCTCAAATCCAATGAAGTCCGAAAACTGTTAAACATTTCTCCTGGTACTTTACAAAATCTCCGCATCAACGGAACACTGACCTATACCAAAATAGGTGGAATAATGTATTATGATAATTCAGATATTGATAAGTTATTAAATGGAAACAAGGTAAATGCCTTGCCTACTCTGTTCAAATAATTTTTACAGTTATGAATTATATCAAACATTTAACTGGTTTCTTTGAGAAAGTAGCAATAGACAAAACACTCAATCCAACACACGTTAGCTTATACATTGCATTATTCCAATTTTGGAATTGTAATCGGTTTAAAAATCCAATAAGCATCAATCGTGATGAAGTCATGCGAATTAGTAAAATCAGTTCAAAAGCCACCTATCACAAATGTCTGAAGAACTTGCATAGTTTGGGTTATATCAATTACGAACCATCATACAATCCATTCAAAGGTAGCCATGTCATTTTATTCAACTTTTCCGAAGATTTAAAACCGCTACCAAAATCCGAAAGAAAACCAAAAAATGAACCACTTAATGAACTTGTTTCTGAACAAGCTTTGAACAAGTCTTATACTAGTAGTGAGACAGGTACTGAACAAGCAGTAGTACCTTCTATAAACTATATAAACAATACAAACATTTTAAACGATAAAAACGTTTCAAACTTGGAAAGGCACACAAAAAATTTTGAAGAAATAAATAATTCCGATTTAAAAATCGAAAATTCAAAAGAAGAAAAAAATTCCGCAAAAAAAGAAGAAAAGTTTCAACCAACAATCGAAGAAGTCAAAACCTATTTTCAAGAAAACAGCTTTCCGGAACAAGAAGCACAAAAATTCTTCAATTACTTCAAAAGTATCGGTTGGCTAGTTGGCGGAAAAACACCAATGGTCGATTGGCAAGCAGCAGCACAAAATTGGATGATTAACGCACCAAAATTCATTTCAAATGCAGAACAACCCAACAGAGCAAAACAACTCAACACAACAACCGACAAAGACTATTCAGAGCCATTATAGTTATGATGAGGTAATTTCTTGGTTGCAAAGAAAAGGAGTTGAGTTATATGGCAATCATTTCAAAATAGTAGAAACTGATTACCCAATCGTTTACAAACTAATCGCATATTTCTTAAAAGACGAACCAACATGTTTTCAGTACGACATAAACCTCAACAAGGGAATATTATTGACTGGACCAATTGGTTGCGGAAAAACATCATTGATGAACTTAATGAAATACCTAACAGCAACAGAATATAAATTTTTCGTAAAACCATGTCGCGATATAAGTTTTGAATTTATCCAGGACGGCTACCAAATAATTCACAAATACAGTAATGGAAAACTCTACCAATCAGAACCAAGAACCTATTGCTTTGACGATTTAGGAACAGAAAACAACCTAAAATATTTCGGAAACGAATGCAACGTAATGGCTGAAATTCTATTAAGTAGATATGATCTATTCATTTCAAAAAAACTATTAACTCACATCACCACAAACCTATCCGCCACAGAAATAGAAAAACATTACGGCAATAGAGTTCGCTCACGATTGAGGGAAATGGTGAATTTAATTGCATTTGAAAAAACAGCACAAGACAAAAGATAAAATCTGTATAAATCCGCGTTGCGAAGCATCAGTTTCATCCGCGTTCCAATAACAAGAAACAACATGAAAACTATAATAAACTTTTGGAACTACTTCCAACAAAACAACTTCGTTTTCTTACTACTAAACGAAATCTCAAAAGAAGAAATAAAAATCCATTTCGACAAACTGATTGAGATACTTCATCAATACAACAAAGACCTAGACCTCATCATCAAAAACAAAACAAATGATGCAGAGTTAATCATCACCGCAAACGGAAACCCTTACCTATTCAAAGAAGTAGAATTACTGGTTCATAATGCACCAGTTGTAGAACGTTGGAAAATAACCGCATTCCTCCAACCCGAAACCAACCTAACCAAATACGAAAACTGCACCGACAAACCACTAGAATATTACGGCATCACATTACGAATTAGCGAAATGTATTTCATCCCATTAGACAAACCAAACAAACCAACCGATTTAGGAATAAAAGTGCTACTCAAAAACTACATAATCCATAAAGACAACCCAAGACTTCGAGAAGCGGTTTATGTTCACATTGAACACTTAATTGGAGAAAAAGCTTTTGCTAATGATATTGCATTTATAGAGATTGGACAATTGGAAAGTAACTGTGTAAATATAATAGAATTATACAACCTTAAATTTTATTTTGAGGATAATCAATAATAATATATTATTCAATATATTTGCATATTATGCAATTTTTATGAGCAAAAAAGCAATTAATAGATTAAAGGTCGTTTTAGCTGAAAAAAACTTAACTAGTAAATGGTTAGCCGAAAAACTTGGTAAAAACGAAGCAACAATATCAAGATGGTGTACCAATGATGTACAACCAACATTAAACACTTTAGATGAAATTTCAAAATTACTAAACATTAGTATTTCTGAATTAATTAATGATAATTAACAAATGGATATTGCCAATAAATTAATTGAACTAAAAAACGAACTACAAATTGAGTTAGGTAAAGATTCACAAGATAGTAGTTTGATTAGTGAAATTCAATCTAAAATAGCAGAGTTAGAAATTACTCAAATACCATTTACAGTCTCAGCAAGAACTGCTAGACTTATTGGACAAGAAAATTTCGCTAATGCCGAAGGTGCAATAATTGAGCTTGTAAAAAATAGTTATGATGCTGATGCAACGGTTTGTGTAATAATTATAGATCCTATTAATGATAGTATAAGAATTCTTGACAATGGTGATGGTATGACTGATAACATCATTAGAAATCAATGGATGACAATTGGTACAGACGATAAAAAAACAAATTATAAAAGTAAAACAAGAATTAAAACAGGAGCCAAAGGAATTGGAAGATTTGCATTAGATAGGTTAGGAAAATCGAGTACTTTAATAACTAAAACTTTAGAATCTGAAAGCTTAGTTTGGGATGTTAATTGGGATCAATTTGAGGGAAGTGGTGCAGTTATTTCGGATGTGAAAGCAACTTTACAAATTGGTAATAGTTCTTTTTACGATGAACTTGTTGAAATAAATAGATTCTCAGGTATTGAGGATGAAATATTAAGCTTATGGAATGAAGAAAAAGGTACTTTAATTTCAATTGATTATTTAAAAGATGAATGGGATGAAAGAACAACAGAATCACTATTCTCAAATTTAGAAATTCTTGTTCCACCATTAGAAACCAATATTTTTCAAATATTCTTATTTAGTACCATAGAACCAGAAAAATATGGTAAAGTTCAGCCGACAATTTGTGATGATTATGACTATAAAATTGATGCAAAAGTTGATGAAAACAAGAACGTAAAATTAACAGTATATAGAAACGAACTTAATTTTGGTGATTTAAAGCGAATTGGTTTTTTTGAAAAAACTAAGCTAAAACAAGATAATTATTCATTGCAAAGTTTTGAAAAAGGTTCTTTTGAGATTGATACAAATTTAGAATCTCTTATTGCAGGGTTCAAAGATGTAGACATTAATAATAATTTGAATAAAATAGGCGCATTTTCATTTTCATTTTATTTTATGAAACGGGGTGGTGGGCAAGAAAAAGACGAAGAAATTGGAAAATATCCATACAAAGCCGTTAACTATAACATAAGAACAAATTGGCTAAATAAATTTGGTGGAATTAAAATTTTTAGAGATAATTTCAGAGTTAGACCTTATGGAGAAACAAAAAGTAGTTCCTTCGATTGGCTTGATTTAGGTAAACGAGCATTAAGTAACCCAACGGTGACTAGACCTGGATATCATGTAAGACCTCAACAAGTTTATGGAATTGTAAATATATCTAGAATTGATAATATTAATTTCGAAGATAAATCAAGTAGAGAAGGTCTTCAAGAGAATGACTCATTCACTTTGTTTAAAGAAATTATCAAGTCCATCATTGAAGTTTTCGAGAATGACAGAAATCAAATAATGATTAGTCTAAAAAAGATTTATGATGATGAAAATAAAAAAAGACAAGCAAAAGAGGCAGCTGACAAAATTATAAAAGATAAAAACAATCCCAAATCGGGTAATGCAGCAGAAGAAAAGTCCGAAAAAGATACTTTAATTTCTGCAATTGAAGCATACAAGGAAGATATCGAAGAACTTCAAGATGAACAAAAAATCTTGAGAGTTTTGGCTAGTGCAGGTCTTATTGTTACATCATTTGCTCATGAATTTAGAAATCATACTGATAGTATTTTACCTAGAACTGATGAACTTAAAGAAGTTTTATTGCAAGTAATTGATATTAATAAGTTAAAAGACCTACCAGATTTTTTTGACCCTTACATTATGTTATCAGATATGAGAAAACAAGATGAAAGATTAAAATCGTGGTTAGATTTTTCTATTTCTTCAGTTAGAAAAGATAAACGTTCAAGGAGAATTATCAATATGGTAGCGTACATAGAAGGTCTTGAAAAAATATGGCAGTCATTGCTTTCGAGAAGAAACATAAAACTAACGATTGATAAATGGAAATTTACGGAAGTTAATTTTAATGGTCATGAAATTGATTTAGACGGAATTTTTAACAATTTAATTACTAATTCTGTTGATGCTTATAAAAGAGCTGATGCAGGAGATTTAAGAGAAATAAAATTAAGTTTTGCTTTTAATCCCTTAGATACAAATGGAATTAGTGTTGTTTATGAAGATCGAGGGCCAGGATTATTACCCGAAATTTCAGATCCAAACAAAATTTTTCAACCATTTTACACTACTAAGAGAGATGAAAAAACAGGTGAAAAAATTGGAACAGGTTTAGGAATGTGGATTGTAAAATCAACAATTGATGAATATAATGGTGATATTGAAATTGTTCAATCTAGACCATATTTTAAAGTAAAAATAACATTACCTCATAATTTATAAGAAATGACAAAGTATAGAATTGCATATATAGATGAATCAGATTCTGATATTAGAAGATTTCAAAGATTTTCATATAATTTTTTTGAAGTTGTTCCATTTATTCCAAAGGAATCAATAGAAGAAACTTGTAATGACATTCTTGAAAGTCATGTTGATGCACTTATATCTGATTTTGAGTTTTCTGAACAACTTTCGAATGTTCATTATGATGGAACAGATTTAGTTAGCTTGTTTTTGAAAAAAAGAGAAAATTTTCCTGTTTTCATATTAACTTCATATGAGGATGACGCAATATCCAAAGGAGAAGATGTGAACATTATTTATGAAAAAAAGGAAATGGACGAGGGACAAAAATTTTTAGATAGAATTAAAGCCCAAATCGAAAAATATAAGCATAAATTAGAAGAAGATGAAAATCGTTTATTGTTTTTGATAACTGAAAGTAAAAAAAGATCACTTGATGCAATTGAGATTGATGAATTAAAGCTATTAGATTCTAAAATTGAAAAAGCATTAGATAAAGAAGGGCATATACCTAACATTCTTCGAGATGATAAGGAAGCTCATGATTTATCAGAATTATTGAAAAAAGTTGATTTGTTAACTAAAAAACTTGAAGATAATGATGGTAAATGAAATACCTTTTAGAGAAGTTACTCCTTCTAGAAGTTATACAGGGAAAGAGTTAAAAGATTATAAAAGATATAAAACCTCACTAGTTAGCGATTTTAAAAATAGATGTGGCTATACTTATTGTTTTGATTTTTGGTTTGGTGGTCAAACTAATTTTCAAATTGATCATTTTAAACCTAAATCTTTATATCCTGATTTAGAAACTAAATATTCAAATTTAGTATATTCCTGTTCGTTTATTAATAGAGCAAAAAGTAATGATGATGGATTATACATAGATCCATGTGATGTTGATTATAATCAACATTTTTATAGAGATGAATTAGGTAATATTTATCCAAGGCAAGAATCGGAACATGCAAAATACATGTATAAATCTTTAAAACTTTATTTGAAAAGATATAGTATTATTTGGATGATTGACCAGCTAGAGAGCAGAATGTTTAAATTACAAGAAATAATTGAAAAAACGAATAATCAAGAAGCAAAAGAATTATTAGTAGATATTACATTAATCTATAACAATTATAAAAAATATTTGCGTGCTATCTAATGAATTCTGAAATATTCAAATACTTAAAAAAATATTCAACCAATCCAATTGATGTTGACAGGATAATTGTATCTTCATTTTTAAAAAAAAATAATTTAGTTAATATACAAAATACGTTTATAAATTCTTATTTGATTGATGAAGTTAACGAAGAAGATTATACAATCTTGGAAAATTTCATCGAAGTTTTAGATAAAAAAATAGCTGCTTTTGATATTGAACATTTAATTGAGTTATTCGAATTTGTCATATCTCCTGCGGATAGAATAATTAACGGTGCAATTTACACACCATCTGATATTAGAGAGTATATAATTAGTAATACTCTATCAAAAAAAATAAGAGTAATTGGTAATGTCAAAATTGCAGACATTTCTTGTGGTTGTGGTGGTTTTTTATTTAATGCAGCAAAATATATTAAATCAAATACAAGAAAATCGTACTATCAAATCTTTAGAGATAATATCTTTGGCTTAGATATTCAATCCTATTCTACTAATAGAACAAAAATATTACTTTCCTTATTAGCAATTTTCGAAGGAGAAGATATTGAAGAGTTTCAATTTAATCTATTCGATGGAGATGCTTTATCTTTTGAATGGAATTCAAAAATTGAGAATTATAATGGTTTCGATTTCATTCTAGGTAATCCGCCCTATGTTAGACTTAAAAATTTAAATGAAGAAACAAAATTACTTCTTAAAAATTGGGAAGTGTGTAGAACCGGATTAACGGATTTATATATACCTTTTTTTCAGATAGGTATTGATAATCTTGCTCCTAACGGCATTTTAGGTTTTATAACTATGAATAGTTTTTTTAAAAGTTTGAATGGAAGGTCTCTTAGAGATTACTTTACTGAAAAATCTTTAAAATTCAGAATCATTGATTTTGGTTCTGACCAAATTTTTAAATCAAAAAACACCTATACTTGTATTTGTCTTATAGAAAATAGAAGACAGAATTTTATTGAATATGCAGAATCACTTAATTGCAATCTTAATGAAGAAAAAACTTTTGATAGAGTTTATTATAGAAATTTAAATTCGAAAAAAGGTTGGAACTTAAAAGACCATGAACGTATAACAAGAATTGAAAATATTGGCACGCCTTTTAATAAATTATACAAAACAAGGCATGGTATAGCAACACTTAAAAACGATATTTACATTTTTAATCCAGTTGATGAGGACGATGATTACTATTATTTACAAAATGGTAGCTTATATCCAATAGAAAAAGGAATTTGTAGAGAGATTGTAAATTCTAATAAGTTAAGTAGAGAAAACACTTTAGATGCTATCCGAGAAAAAGTTATTTTCCCTTACAACGATGAGCAAAAACCTGTTCTTTTAGATGAAGAATACATCAAAGATAATTTCCCTGAAGCATTTAGATATTTAACCAACAAAAGGAAAATATTAGCAAGTAGAGATAAAGGTAAAGGAGAGTATGAAAATTGGTATGCTTATGGTAGAACACAATCATTAGAAAAAATGCCAAATAAATTATTTTTTCCTAAAATTTCTGACATAAATCCAAGTTGCATAATAAATGATGATCAAAATTTACTTTTCTATAATGGTTTAGCTGTAATTGGAGAAGATGAACAACAGTTGATTGTTATAAAAAAACTTATGGAATCTAATTTGTTTTGGTACTATATACAAAGGAGTAGTAAGCCATACTCATCAAGATATTACTCATTAAATGGGAATTATATAAATAATTTTGGTATTTATAACTTCACGGAAGAAGAAACAAACTTTATTTTAAATGAAAATAATAAAGTTGTTCTTGATACTTTTTTTGAAGAAAAATATGGTATAGTTTTATAATAAAATTGTTTCATTCAGCTGCACAAAAATCGCTCCTAGTCCAAGTATTCCTAGCATCAATTCTTTGTTTGCTTCATTTCGCTAATTTCATTTCCAAATATCTAGAACGTACTTTTTCGTTTAGTGGTAAATTGACGCTTAAGATTTCCAGTTGCCACTCCTTCCCAACGCTCCAAAAAGTTTTTGTATGCCAGAAATGTATCACTCCGATTGGAAAATGTGCAAGGCAACAAAAACTTTTCCCAAAGCTTAGTTACATAATGTGGCATTATAGTGCATAAAGAACTATCCTACTTCTAATCAAAATCTCGGATGCACTATAATAACATTATGTAAAAAAGCCGCTCACCCAACGCTCATGCCAGTGGCTCCAGGACAACTTTTTTGCAGCTCCCATCGCATCACCCAGCTACAAAAAACACCGTCCTTCGCCACTGTCTTCAACAACGCTCGCCATTCCATAGGAAACTTTACGGTTGTAATTACACTCAAGAATGTTCACGGTAACTGTTTTTAGCAACTTTACGCTTAAATCGGTAGTGTTTTCATTGCTTTTGTAAGTTCTAAAAATGACTTTGATATTTAGTCATTTGCCTATGGTAAAGCCATTTTTAGAACCCACAAAACCAAAACCCCAGTAAGAGTATCATTTTTCATTTGCCAGAAAACCCCAAGTCATTGCTCCAGCGGAAAAGCTGATGCCATAACGTTTTTTAAGATAATCTGATGCGTACTGAACACTGCGACTACCAACTGAATTCAGGCATCAGCTTTTCTACTAAAGCAATCAGAAACATCCCAGTAAGCAAATAAAAAATGATACCTTTACTTGAGCTACTGCCACATCACACTCGGTAGTATAATGCATTGTTTTTTGAAGATGCTTTCCATTTTCAAAACAGCACTCCGATTAAATTGAAAAACCTCATTTCAAATCACGTTTAGGCATCCTCAAAAATCAAATCCACGAAAGAGTATCAAATTCTTTGGCCGGATAAAAGCATTTCTATTGTTTGATTTGTTTTTTCATCCATCCAAAGAATTTTATACCCTTTCCGAAGACGACCATCTTCCAATTTAACACCTAATCCTTCAGCTAAAATCTGATTAAACAAGAACATTTGATTTGGATATTCAAAACAAAAAATAAAAAAAAGAGAGCAAAGGTAAGTTCCAGGTATTCAGAAAAAAAGTTCAAGCCCTACGGGTTTTAAAAAAAATCTCCACCCATAACGTTTCGCAAGATATTTTATACTAAAAAACAAAACCCGATTTCCGATGATGCATCGGGTAGTATTTTTTTAAAAAACTTTTTTTCTGAAACCTTCCACTTAAACGGACGGCTTTCTTTTTTTCTTTTTTTTCTTTTGAAAAATTTTAATGGGTGGAGCGTAGCAAGGCACACCTGCAATTCAAGATTAAATCCGTGAAAAATTGAAAATCTAATCAATTTTCAAAGCCGAAAGTATGCAGAATTTTATCATCAAAACCCACCAGAAAGGCACGATTTACTCGAAACCCCATTTATTTCTACTTAACAAAGGGATGAATAGCGGAAAGCCACAAAAAGAGCCATTTACGAACAGTTTTGTAGTCATTTTTGACTTAGAACTGGATTGCGAAAATCTTTATTTTGTTGCTTATAGCTTATGGAAAACAAATTTTTGGCATCAACATTTAGTGGGTTCCGTAATTCCATTTTTACGTCTTAACGATTTCAAAAAGGAGTTTTTTATAAAATCTAAAATTATGATGGAAGAACACGAAGCTCAAATAAAGCACGTTGCAGCTCTTAAACTTTTGGAGCAAAAAGAAAAACAATTTCAAGAAAATATAAATTTGATTAACGATTTAAGAAGAGTAATTTTGTTCAGATATATAAATAAATGATTTTCATAATGGAGCAACAATTAGATTTAGGTAAATGTTATTACAAACCTTCATTTTTTAATATGAAAATTGATTTACCAATTGAATTGGATAATCTCAATGATATCCCTGTTGGAGCAATGGGATTATACTACCATGAATATATTCATTTCATTCAAGATATTTCAACAATTTATGGATTGATGAATATTTCAACTATTAATTATTATATTCAGTCTTGTGCTCATTATATAGAAAAAAATAAAGTTATTAAAGAATTTGATGTTCCAATTGAACTTGAGAAAATCATAGATAAAAATATAGAAAATGATAAAGGACTTTTAAATTTTTACCTTAGACCAATTTACATAGGTTCTTCCATTAAAGTAAAAAGTAAATGTATATCAGATTTTAATTATTACTTTGAACCCTATGAATTTGACAAAGATAAATTTATAGATAAGGTTATGATTAGTTTTACTGATGTAGAAACAAATTTAAAAAAAGAATTTTGCTTTGGAGGAAATCACATTACTGAAGGTATGGCTTATTTATGTGAACAGTATAATTATTCAGATATTTTACCAAAAGCTGATGAATATCCATATATGATTGTGCAAAAAATTATAGAAAAAGATTATCCAGAAATAATTGATGATAAAATTCTAATAATTGCTCTTTGTGATATTTCACTCATGACTTATCATCCTGCATATAATTTTATAAAACTTGTGAAATTTATAAAACAAATTGATATTGTAAACAATAACTATTCAATAGAGGAGATTTATTCGTTATGTCATTCTCACATCAAAGGAAATCATGTTGATTTTTCTATCCTTGTTGAAAATATTAAGATAGAAATAAAAAGAAATTTTAATGCAATTTATTTTAATGATATCACGGATTGGATTGATATAATCTTTGACAGAATAAAAATTTTCCGTACAGAAATACCTTCCTTTATAATTGACTTAGTTTATCATGGTAAACCAAATGAAAATAGTTTTTTTATAAAATTTCATACTTCAATGGGTTCTCCTTTAGTTTTAAATGCTGATGACTTTGGAACAATCTCACTACCCTTTAATTTTAATCCAACTACAAACAATTATAATCCAGGTATTTTTCTTGCAATTAGCCAAGTTTTAAAAATATTTTATCAATCAAAACCTACTTCATGTGATTTAAAAGAGTACTGTTTGAAAAGTAAATTACAAGATCCAAACTTAAATGTTGATGCAAAATGTGATACATCACCATGGGAGAAAGCAAGAGAAAAAGATTTATGTCCTGTAGGTCAAATTTGGCATCATTGGGCATTAAAAGATTTCTCTCCAAAATTTAAAAATTAATCAAAAAAAAGCCAAATCTCACGACTTGGCTTTCATTTTGTTTAACCCAAAGGTCACCACAACTAGGGCTAAACTTATTTTTTGTGCTTCTTATTTAGGCTTTTAAGTAGTAACGAAATCGTAAAACTGACCACAGCTCCAACAGTTGCTAAGATAACCGTTTTGGCAATATCATCAGAGGAAAGATTAGGTACAATACTTAAAAATGTGCCTCCTGCAGTTCCCATCAAAGTGGGATTATTTGCTGTCATCAGTTGTAGTAAGCTGACTTGCAGCTGACAAAACTCCTCCAGCTATTGCAACATAACCACCAATGGTAGTTACAATCGCAGGTAAAGTAATTGGAGCAGCTAAAATAGTTCCACCTACGGCAGTCAATGCCAATCCAACAGTTCGAAGCACTTTGAAAAATTTTGGTGTGGGAGCTTTTGCTCTATTTATAATTTTTTTCATAATCTAAAATTAAGATTGGATAATTAATTCAACACTTTCTTTATTGTCCAAAGCTTTGTAAACAAATACTTTTAGCTTCGTAAATGCTTTTCTCGACATTAAACCTAATCCAGGACCAGAAAGTTTAGTAACAGGTGCAATACAACCCTGTAATTCATTTTGTGCATTATTTGCAGGATGAAAAAGAATAAACTTTCTATTCGGTACATCAACCAATTCCAAATGCCATTTGTGTTTTGCACTGTATCGCTTTCTAATAAAATATTTCCCTTCCGGAATAGAGGAAACCTTCGTTTCGTTCATCTTCCATGGCAATTCAATTGTATTACAAATCAATTTACCATCGCATTCGAGTTTACCATTCGTTCCTTCAGGGAAATAAGTTCTAGTTAACCAAATAACCATTATACACCGCTATCAACTTTCGCAATTGACAATGGGTTAAAAGCACCATTTTTCAATGGATACATTTGCCCATTAATCTCCTGATAGAACTCAACACCTAAAGCCAAAAACAATGGCTTAGTTGAGTTAGCAGTAACCGCATTCACTTGGTTAATTGGAGCAGTAGCAGTTCCATTCCAAGGCAAAATTGCCGTTTCAGATGTAGCAACCACGTACGTTTCAGCTTCAAAATCAATTTCAGCTCCACCAGAAATGATTTTGTAGTGAGTAGTTCCACTTGGAGCAGCAATCATATTCGAAGGAATAAACGATGCTAAATCCACAGTGATTTCTCCTGCAACACGGTCAATAATTGCCACAAAAGGAGCAAATAAAGTAGTTCCCAACTTACCACGAATATTGAATTCAAAACCAAACAACAATTCAGCTTCTCCATCAATCACGTTACGCAAACCACGTTCACTAACCAAATCCGCTTGAATAACTTTCATCATTGCTTGCGTTAATCTGCTTACCATTCTACCATCCGCAGAATTTAAAAGCAATGGTCGTAAAGCTGTTCTAAGCATTTTTCCTGCCTTACCAGCTCTACCGAACTCAGAACCATTCTCACGAGTTCTTTGAAATGCAGGATCATTCGCAATTCTGCTCGCGTCAATTCCACCTTTTTCTCTTGCTAAGTGACCATCTTGTGTTTTGTAAAAAGTAATATCTCCGATAGTACCTTTTAATTTAATTATGCCTTTCTGTCTAGCCATAACTTCAAAATTTTGTTAAACATTCATCTAAAATCTCCTTCATTCTATCAATAAGTTGCAACCACATTTTGAATGATTAAAGCAAAGTTTACAAAGCATTTAGTTAAAGAAAAAGTAACAAATGTACCATATGTCCAAAATCGACACAAGTGTCTAAAATGAACATAAAAAGCCAATAAATAAGTATGAAAAATTATAACTAAATTGCAGGAGATTTTCTGCACGTCAGAAGTATAGCATAGCTATATCAAAGGTATAGATAAAGTATGAAATTGAATAATCAGAGGGTATGCATCTATCCAAAAGACATACAACGTATAACAGGCAAGAGTTATCGTCAAAGTACTAGATTAATGCAAAAAATAAAAAAAGACCTCAACAAGCTCGAAAATGAGTTTCTAACGATTGAAGAGTTCTGTACATATTCAGGCATAAAATATGAACAAGTAACTCACTTGATTTTTGGTTAAAATTGAAAAATACTTCAAATAGATTTTAATCTAAAAACATAACTAAAAACTTAAATAACTAGTTCAATTTTTAGCCATGATACTTTAATATTCAAATAATTATCCTTATATTTGACTACTTTGAATTTGGAATAATAGTATCCTTATAAAAGAGGTGTCAGTCGAGGTGTCACTTAAATAAAATGTTTTGCGAAGTATTGATTTTATTGGTGACTTTTGTAACAGACAATTCCCTCTTTCTCCGCCAGTATAGAATACAAATTGAATTAAAACCCTTTAAATCGTATGATTTAAAGGGTCTTTTGTTTTAAAACATTCTTATTCGCAATACTTGCTTGCCTGAAAAACTGAAAAACCGTTTACCGTAAAATTTTCGTCTTAGTGTATATTTTGCATTCATTTTATACTTGCCTTATTTATTATTCCATTCCATTTCATTTCAAAACGAACAGAAAGCATGATTATCTCCATGAACTCATTTTATAATTGGAAAAGTTTGTTTTCATATCTTCTATCCTTTCATCAAGGGCTTTAATACCTTCACTTAAATATTTTTCTTTTTCTGCTTCGCTCAACGTATAAATAATATCAAATCCCGGAGTTGGATTTGGAATGGGGATGGATAATCCAATAATATCCTCTACCTCATAAACATAATAATGCCAATCTTTTTTTTCCAGCAACTTTTTTTTCTTCATATTTTTAAATGATTTCCGACAATGATTTCAGCGACATTCTTTCAGCAGATGCATCTATAAAATAATATTACTATTTTTCTCATTTTTGGCTTTAGTCATTACTTTCTCTCGGTACCGGATCTCCTGTTTTAGAGTCAATGGTATATTTTTTCTCAAAACTTTCAATGGTTTCCGGTTCACGTGTCACAGGATTGAAGTCGTATTTCAGAATATAGCCTGTAACTGTATCCGGTTCTCCCATATTCCCGAAAAAGCGTGGTTCCGAATCGGCATTATAGTTATCCCACCATTCTTTTTCTTTTCTTTTTTCCTCGTCCGTCATCAAGGCTCGGCTTCGGGCTTTTTCTTCATCAATTTTTTTCCAGTTCAACTGAGCAATTTGTGTTTGATGTACATGCGAAAGTATATCAGCTATTACTCCTCTCACTTCATTGTTTTTGTCATATACCAACAATTTTTCTACTAACTCATCGTCAAGAACTTCAGGTAGATTATTAAAATCTACATAAGGTAGCTTGGCATCTCGTTCTTCTCTATATTTTTCAGCATCACCAGATACTTTGTAAACAATATATTGCTCTTGCTGTTGTGGTGTCAATACAGTAAACACTTCATCGAAAATGGCATTGTTTAAATCCTCAATGTTTACTAATAATTTTAAACAATGCTCAGGTAATTCGTTTTTATAAGGTTCAAAATTGTATTTCGCAATAATCATAGTCGCTTAATTTTAATGGTTTTTGCTAATTGCTTGATTTGGAAGGTTGCTTTTTCGGTTTTCCATCCTTGTAATATTCATATTCATAGAAAAAAACGGCTGTAAGATGCTCTTTTTCGGCATCATCATAGCAATACGCTACGGTAGGATTTCCGTACTTATCAAATTCCTTCACTACTGTTACGGTATAGATGATCCGATCTTTTTCGCCTTCATCAATCGTTCTTTTTAGTGCTTTTTCGTGCTTCCCGATGTATTCATACTCATCCTTCATTGCAAATTTACCTTTGCTTTTATAAATTATTTCGACAACTCTGAATTTTCTGTCTAAGGTAGTGGTAGCAACAAAATCGGTGCTGTCATTTTTGTCCGTAGTCATCATCGAAAAATAGTAATCGTCCTCCCAAACGTATTTGTAAGCGCTTTCCTTTATGCTGTTATCCTGTCCCGAAATAATTTTTGTTTTAAAAGTTCTGTTTTTTCCTGTTCCGGAATAAATGGTCGAAATTTCTGTGGTGTAATCGCTCAACTTAAAAAAATCATTGTTTTCCAACTTATTTCCCAAACTGTCGTAGGTTGTGGTAGTTCTCGTGCTATAGTCTGTGGTATCTTTGGGTATTTTACCTTGTTTTACCGGACAAGAATAACTGATAACCTTCTTTACCGAACCGTAATATCCCGAATTGGAATTTGTTTTCTGTCCGCAAGAAAGGAAGAATAGAGGAAGGAGGAAAAGTAGTGCTATTTGTTTTTTCATTTTTTTAAATATTGTATTATTATTTATGAGCTATTCTCTGCTGAACTTAATCTTTTCAATTCTTGAGTTATCTTATTTCAAAAATAAAATAATATAAAAGGAATTTTTGGAAAATGTATATTCGGAGGTATGCAACGGATATTCGAGGCTTTCTGACGGATATTCGTATTTACTTTATCAGGCTTGCAGTAAAGTATCGTGGAGATGTCTTTTTACTGCCTGAAAAATAGTTACTTGCTCTCCACTACTCTCCTATCTCCTGTACAATTTAGTTTGTTGATACGAACCGTATCTACTTCCGGTATTTCAGTTATATTGGCTTCCATTTTACTATTGGTCTCTTTTGAGCGTGAATTCTCATATTCCGTGTTTTGTCTTCCAGCCAGTAATAACAAATAAACAAACTTCCATTTACTGACAAACCGCTTGCCATCCGATTTATAAATCGTTGTGATAAGACAATTCTCCGCCATCTGGAAACCAAATTTAATTAAAGCCCTTTAAAGGTTTTCTTTTATCTTATACGAAAAAGCTTAAACTGAATGAAATCCTATTTTTCAAATTATATAGTTTCACAACACAGAATCTTCTTAGAAATAAGTTTTCAGTACATTTGTTAATAAAGTTTAGAAATAAGCATTTATTAATCTAAAAATATAACCAATCATGTATAATTTTAGAATAAAGAAAATCATCTTACGCCTGTTTTTAATAGGTATAATTACTTTAAATCAAAATTTATCTGCACAATACAATGATATTAGTGACTACCGAAAGTACTTTGCCACCGGAAAGTATAATGGAATTGAAGTATCAATAATTCGTACATACACTAGTCATGAAAAACAATTCTTCATTGCGGTTAATCCTAACAATATAAAAACATATATCATACCTGCAGAAGAAATTTTGGAAACCCTGAAAACCTGGACTGATATTTTAAATCAATACTCAAATTCCGCTTATGTAAAAGCCATCAATACCGCCAAAGAGAAGTCATTTCCAATGCAAGATGCAGGAATACAACATAGAAATGTTAATGAAAAGGGAATAATACTTACTATCGATTTATGTCCATCTCATAAACCTTTGGATCGTATAATTTTCACCTCAATAGCCAATGAATTTCTAAAAATGAATAAACCTCAGGCAATTGCTTTATCCATAACCGGTAAATTTCTGAATTCTCATCCAGAGGATATTGAATGGCTCAAAGAGATGAGCAAATCCGGTTCACTTGAAATAGTTTGGATAAATCATACTTATAACCATAATTATGATCCAAAATTACCTATTCAAGAAAACTTTCTTTTTGAACCAAAAACTAACTTAGATACCGAAATTTTATTGCTTGAAAAAAGCCTTCTCGAAAAACAAATCTTATTCTCTGCCTTTTTCCGTTTTCCAGGTTTGGTATCAGATGCCGAATTAATAAACAAAGTCACAGAATACGGTCTCATACCAATAGGAAGTGATGCTTGGCTGGCAAAAGGACAAATAGCAAAAAATGGTGATATAGTATTAATACACGGCAATGGAAATGAACCTTTAGGAGTAAAAGATTTTTTACAGCTACTAAGAAAAGAGAAAGAAGCTGTCGTAAATAAAGAATGGCAGCTTTATGATTTACGAGAAAGCATAGAACAAGAGTTTGAAAAAAAATAGAACCTTAAAATTCAGATTAAAAAGTAATCCATCTTAAACCTTATTTAATCTATCAAATTGTCCAAATCTGATAAAGTATAAAATTTCAGACCATTAAGTTGCATATATTTACAAATAAACTCTAACGTTTCAATTTTTGTCTGATAATTATCAGTAAAGGTTTTAACTGGCTTGTGGCTGCATAAAATTAAGATTTTATTATTTTTTTTAGCATAATCCAATAATTCCAAAAGATACGGAATACTGAAATGGATATGATTATTATCAATATCAAAAGCATACATAAATTTAGTTCCTCTAAAATAACATCCTTCCTTTTCCGGAGTATCGCCACAAAAAGCTCTTCCTCTTATTACTTTAAATTCAGGTGCTAAAACCGTATCGAGCAAATCAGATCGCTCACCATAAGGATAAGCAAACGAAGAAACATTGAAAGATAGTCTCTTCATAGAAGCCATCATAGGATCTATTTCCTGTTTCACATATTCATCAATTCCGTTTGCTGCTACAAATTTAACCGCATTATAATGATGATATCCGTGACCTGCAATTTCATGCCCTGATTTTTGCATTTCGTGTAGCTTATCAATTTGAGGAGTACCTATAGAATCTATTCTACAGACACAAAAAGTCGCTTTCCATCCATATTTTTTTAAGGCTTTATCTGCATCATACCATTCATCTACATAAGCATCGTCAAAAGAAATTACCACACCCGCTTTATAAGGATTTGAAGTTGATTTTGAAATAGTATTTGAAATTTTAGACTCACAGGAAATCAAAGATAAAAACAAGAAAATCAAACTAAGAACAATCAAGTAGTTTAACTTCATAGTTTTGATTTCTTCATTTTTTCTGATTAATCTGTTGCTTAATTTTTTCATACTTTAAAATTTAGATTAATAGTAATAAGTTCAAATTATTATAACCAATACCTTTTCATTTTGGGCATTTTAGTCATTAAATCAATCATAATATTATGAAAGTTATCTGTTTATTAAACTCTCAAAGTAAATTTAGAAAAAAATAAGTTTTTTTGTTAAATCTCTAACCAAAATTATTATTTGATAACTTCTAATATTGCTATAATTATTCGTTGCAGAAAAGAAAACAAACTTTCATTTTTTACTTCTTCTTATAACGATATAAACAAAAACTTATATGCAACTATTATCACTCTTTTAACTAAATTTCCTTAATCATTATTACTATCTTTGCATTGCTAAAAAAGTTGAAATGGAAAATGTAATCAACAGCGTACAACCACCAATAGGAAAGCCAAAATGGTTGAAAGTAAAACTTCCTATCGGAGAAAAATATACTGAACTTCGTGGTTTGGTTGATAAATATAAACTAAATACAATTTGTACATCAGGTAGTTGTCCAAATATGGGCGAATGTTGGGGCGAAGGAACAGCTACATTTATGATTTTGGGTAATGTTTGTACACGCTCTTGCGGGTTTTGTGGTGTAAAAACAGGAAGACCGGAAACTGTGGATTGGGATGAACCTGAAAAAGTAGCGAGATCTATCAAAATCATGAAAATTAAACACGCTGTTATTACTAGTGTTGACCGCGATGATTTGAAAGATATGGGTTCAATCATTTGGTTGGAAACTGTGGAAGCAATTCGCAGAATGAATCCAAACACGACATTAGAAACGCTTATTCCTGATTTTCAAGGTAACGAACGCATCATTGACCGAATTGTAGAAGCAAACCCGGAAGTTGTTTCTCATAATATGGAAACCGTTCGTCGTTTAACGCGTGAAGTTCGTATTCAAGCAAAATACGACCGAAGTTTGGCTGTGTTAAAATACCTAAAAGAAAAAGGAATTCGCAGAACCAAATCAGGCATTATGCTTGGTCTTGGTGAAACCGAAGAAGAAGTTATTCAAACGATGCAAGATTTACGCGATAATAATGTTGACATCGTAACTATTGGACAATATTTACAACCGAGTAAAAAGCATTTACCGGTTAAAGAGTTTATCACTCCGGAACAATTTGAAAAATACGAGAAAATAGGTAAAGAAATGGGCTTTCGTCATGTAGAAAGTGGTGCTTTAGTTCGCTCATCATATCATGCTGAAAAACATATTTTATAATTTTCAGAATGGAAATAACACAAGAACAATCAGCTATAAAAGCAACCTATTTCAGTTTGATAGGCAATGCAAGTTTGGCTTTAGTGAAAGGTTTAGCCGGAATTTTTGGGAATTCTTATGCTTTGATTGCTGACGCTATTGAATCGACTACCGATATTTTTTCGTCTTTCTTGGTGTTATTCGGATTAAAATATTCTAACAAACCTGCCGATGAAAATCATCCTTATGGTCACGGAAGAGCTGAACCATTGATTACTTTTATTGTGGTTGGTTTTTTAATTACCTCTGCAACAATCATTGCTTATGAAAGCATTCAAAATATTGGAACACCGCATGAAGGTCCAAAATCATGGACATTAATCGTACTAACGATCATCATTCTTTGGAAAGAGTTTTCGTTTAGAAAAGTGATGAAACGAGGAATTGAAACCAATAGTTCTTCACTAAAAGCCGATGCTTGGCATCACCGTAGCGATGCTATTACTTCGGTTGCCGCATTTATAGGTATTTCAATAGCGTTGATTTTTGGTGATGGATATGAATCGGCTGATGATTGGGCTGCGCTTTTTGCTTCCGGTTTTATATTGTATAATAGTTATCTGATTTTCAGACCAGCTTTAGGCGAAATCATGGACGAACACCTTTATGATGATTTAATATTGGAAATTCGAGAAGTTTCACATCAAGTTGAAGGTGTAATCGATACTGAAAAATGCTTTATCCGAAAAGCAGGAATGAAATATCACGTGGACTTGCATGCAACAGTTGACGCGACTATTTCTGTAAAAGAAGGGCACGATATTGCCCATTTATTGAAAGACACATTACGAGCAAAAATCCCACAATTAGGACACGTTTTGATACACATTGAACCCAATGAATTCTAAAATTACTATTGCCATAAACGGTTTCGGAAGAATTGGTCGAAATTTATTTCGTTTACTTTTAAACCATCCAGCCATTGAAGTCGTTGCTATAAATGATATTGCTGATAATAGAACAATGGCACACTTGATAAAATATGACAGCATTCACGGTGTTTTGCCTTATGATGTTTCTTTTGATGAAAATAACATTGTCATCGACAAAAAAAAGTACACCTTCTTTCATGAAAGAGAAATCAGTAAACTAAAGTGGACCAATATTGATTTTGTAATAGAATGTACGGGCAAATTCAAAACATTTGAAGAAATCAATAAGCATATTATTGCCGGTGCTAGCCGAGTTATTCTTTCTGCACCAAGCGAAGTTCCCGAGATTAAAACCGCTGTTCTTGGTGTAAATGAAAATATATTAGACGGAACAGAAGTAATTGTTTCAAATGCAAGCTGTACCACTAACAATGCCGCACCAATGATAAAAGTTATCAATGAATTATGTGGTATTGAACAAGCTTATATTACAACCGTTCACTCCTACACTACCGACCAAAGTCTCCATGATCAACCTCATAAGGATTTACGAAGAGCTCGTGGTGCAAGCCAATCTATTGTTCCTACTACAACCGGAGCCGCAAAAGCATTGACTAAGATTTTCCCAGAAATGGAAGGGAAAATTGGAGGAAGTGGAATCCGTGTTCCTGTTCCCGACGGTTCTTTAACCGATATTACTTGCTACGTTAAAAAAGAAGTAACTATTGAAGAAATAAATCAAGCATTTAAAGAAGCTTCTGAAAATGAATTAAAGGGAATTCTTGCTTATACTGAAGATCCAATAGTTTCTGTAGATATATTGGGTAACAGAAATTCCTGTCTTTTTGATGCACAGCTTACGTCTGTAATCGACAAAATGGTTAAAGTTGTAGGATGGTATGATAACGAAATTGGCTACTCTTCAAGAATAATTGATTTAATTATTTTGTTAAAAAAATAATCTTTTTATCTTTATTGTGATAAAAAATGAAGAAAATTGAGGACGCTGATTTTATTGTTTCTTTTTACAACCTTTTTGTATGGTCAAAAAAAGCCTGTCGAGGAAATTGACAGCGTTAGTTATTATATAAAATTAGCCGATTTTTACAAGCATAAAAATAACTATAAGCTTTCCTTAGAAAATTCAAATAATGCTCTAAAATTTGCTACAAACAACAAAGATGCCCTTAGTAAATCATTAGCACTCACATCTTTAGGCACATCCTATTTTGAACTAAAAAAAATAACCGATGCTAAAGATGCCTTTGCAAAAAGTATCAAGGAACTCAGCGATTTACCACTTTCATCAAACCTAGCTTTAAATTATTATAAGCTTGGTCTTTGTCATATGAGCATGGAAGAATACGCAAGAGCAGAAGCATTTTTTAACAAAGCTCAACAAATTTATAGTACTCTGAAAATTGAAAATCAAGAATTAATCGATTTACAGAAAGGAATTCTTTACAAAACAAAAGGCAAAATTGATCTTGCTACAGAGCTTTTTAACAATATAATTTCTAAAACTGATACTGAAGACATTTTTAAGACAAAAGCAGAAGCACTATACCAATTAGCCATTATTGAAATTGATAATAAAAGAAATAATTTAGCTTTAAATTATCTGAATAGAGCTTTAGCAAAAAACAGCATAGATATTAATCCTGAACAGCGAATTAAAATTCTGTACGCCTTAAGTGTTGTAAATGATAATATTCTGGATTTAAAAAAATCACATCAATATTTAAAAGAACATGTAGCTCTTAGAGACAGTTTAGCAAAACTTAATGATAAGCGTCTTGATGCAAATGAATATTATTCTATTAAAGAAAATGAAAAAGTAGATTTATTTGAGCAATTAAATAAAGAAAATGAGGCACAACAAAGAACAAACAGATTTGCTAAACTAATTAGTATTTTGGCTATTGCCTTAATTTCAATTCTTTCTCTTCTGAGTTTGTCACTATACAAAAACAATATTATAAGAACACAATCTAACAAACTGCTTCAAGAGAAAAATAATGAATTGGAAATAGCAAAGGAAAAAGCTGAAAAAGCGTCACAAGCTCGAGCTGACTTCTTATCCACCGTAAGTCACGAACTTAGAACACCTCTAAATGCTATCAACGGAATTACACACTTATTAATCGAAGAAAACCCTAAAGAAAGCCAAGTTCACTACTTAAACTCGTTAAAATTTTCAGGAAATTATTTGTTGACTTTTATCAATGAAATATTAGAAATCAACCGAATAGAATCAAATAATGTTGAAGTTGAAAAAATTGATTTTAACTTAAAAGATTTACTATTTAATATTCAAAACTCATTAAAAGAGTTAGCCAAAATCAATAATAATGATTTTATATTGGATATCGACGAAAAGGTTCCCAATGCCATTTTAAGTGATCCTACGAAGTTGTCGCAAATATTCATAAACTTGATTAACAACGCTTTAAAGTTTACAAAAAATGGAGAAGTAAAAGTTTTGGTAGAACTTTTCGGTATCAGAGATAATATAGCTACTATTCATTTTGAAGTTATCGATACCGGAATAGGAATTGCAGCTGAAAAACAGCAAACAATTTTTGATAGTTTTTCTCAAGGCTCTATCGAAATCAATCGAAAATACGGAGGAACCGGATTAGGTTTGGCAATCGTTAAAAAACTTATTGATTTGCTTGGTGGAACCATAAAACTAGAGAGCGAATTAGGAAAAGGCTCTAATTTTTATTTTGATTTAGAAATGGAAATCAGTAATCGAAAAACAGAGCCTGAAAAAGAAATTGAATTGGAAATTCCTCTTGATTATAATGATGATATTCTGGAAGGTAAGCATGTATTAATTGTTGAAGACAATAAGATTAATCAAATGATTACCAAAAAAATGGTAGAGAAAAAAGGCATGACTACTAACATCATTGATAATGGTGAAGAAGCTGTTGAAACCATTAAAGGCGAACACAATTATGATTTAATACTCATGGATGTCCATCTACCGGGAATCAACGGAACTATTGCTACTCGAGAAATCAGAAAATTCAATAAAAAAATCCCGGTAATCGCTTTAACGGCTATTTCGCTAAATGAAAATCGGGATATATTACTTTCTTTTGGAATGAACGATGTAGTGACTAAACCTTTTGATCCGGTAAACTTTTACAACGTAATTGCTAAAGTTCTTAGTAAGTCAAAATCAACTGCTTAATCAACTGTCTAACATGTGGCTCAGCTTCTCGTGCTGCTTGTAAAACTTCCTCATGAGTAATAGTTTCAATCGCATCTTCATTCCCCATATCAGTAATTACAGAAAGTCCAAAAGTTTCCAAGTCCATATGTCTAGCTACAATTACCTCAGGAACAGTTGACATTCCAACACAATCTCCACCAAGTGCTTTTACCATTCTATATTCCGGCAACGTTTCAAAAGTTGGTCCTTGCAAACCAAGATAAACACCATCTTGAACTTCAATATTTAATTCTTTCGCCAATTCTTTTGCTTTGACAATCATTTTTTGACTGTAAGGCTCACTCATATTGACAAATCTTGGACCAAAACGTTCGTCATTTTTCCCACGTAACGGATGCTCCGGTAACATGTTAATATGATCTTTAATCAAAACAATGGAACCTACTTTATAATTTGGATTTACGCCACCAGAAGCATTGGAAACAATCAATTTAGTAACACCAATATATTTCATCACACGAACCGGAAAAGTTACCTGTTTCATATCATAACCTTCATAGTAATGAAATCGTCCTTGCATAGCCACTACTTTTTTATCGCCAATGGTTCCAAAAACCAACGCACCTTTGTGACCTTCTACTGTTGAAACCGGAAAATTTGGAATCTCATTATACGGCAACGTATATTCTATCTGAATATCATCTGTAAAACTTCCTAATCCTGAACCGAGAATTACACCATATTCTGGTGTAAAACCTGTTTTATTTTTTATATATTCAACGGTTTGCTGTACTTGTTCCCACATATCACAATCTATTTATTATTTAACCAATTACTTTTAACACAATAAAAGCTCAAACTGATTTTACTCGTTGAGCTTCTTAATTTTTGTTTTTCAAAACATTTAATTTTTCAAATGTAAAACAAATAATTAGAGTTAGAATAATTTTAATAGAAAAACAAAAAACTCCAACTATTAAAAAAATAAATAGTTGAAGTTTTTATTTTAAGTTAAAACCAATAACCAATAGATTATCAATAATTTATACAAATTCAGTTCTCTACTTTAAAAAAGTAATTATTTTTTTATTAGCCTAATGGAATTAAGTTTTCTTCCGTCAATTTCTGGAGAAAGAATATAAACACCTGACTGCCACAAAGTAGTATCAATGGTAATATTCTCTGAAATACTATTAGCCGTATAAGATTTACTAAAAACATTCTTCCCATCAATAGAATAAATGTTTACAATTGCATCTCCAGGTTCATTTAATTTTAGAAACAATGTTTCATTGAACGGATTTCCTAAAACTGAAATCTTTTTAGTAAAAATAAAATCTTGAGTATCAAGATTAAATCCTGTGGTAAAAACAAGTTCCCAAGCATTTAGTGCTCCCGTATCTTCCTCTCCGTTATCATATAATGTCATCGTCCAGTTTCCATTCACAGCAATTCCACTTAAAAAAGTCGACAACGAACATAATGGAATAGTATTAGGATAAGACGATGTTCCACCTGTAGGCGCATACGATCCTCCTGGAATACTTTGTGTTGCTCCAGGTGTTGTCACATTGATTGTTGCTGTATTTGTAGCATTAAAACTTAAAATATTTCCTGCTGCAAAATCGGAACTGTCTCCACAACTAATATCAGATGTTGCCCCCATTCTTTTTATTAACGCACAACTCGTTCCAGATGGCGTTCCTAACTGAGCTACAACATCTCCAAGCCAAGTATGCGTCAAATCCAAGTTAATAGTAACCTTTGTCGGATCTGTGATTGTTCCTGTAATTGGCACATTGATTGTTGTTGTAACACTTCCTGCTGTAGCTCCCGAACCACAACTTGTTCCCACTCCATCAGGAATAGGTGTTGGAGTAGTAAATGAATATGTTTGTGCATCTACAAAATACCCCATAAATAACAATAGTAATAGTAATTTTTCTCTCATTTGATAAATATTTAAGTTAATAAAAGATTATACTTATTCCCTAAATCATTTTAAAATATATTTTATTTAAAACTTTAAAACAAAACTAAATAAAAACAACTTTATTTTAACAAAAACAATAAATTAATTTCAATAAAAATAGATTTTTAATGATTTTATTACAAATAAAAAAATCGGATAGTATCCGATTTTCTTTTATTATACATTAATGAAAGACTTCCTTACATAACCAACTGAATTAAAGCATATAATCCAATACTTTCTTATCAAATTCTTCTTTATTCTTTACAAAGCTACTCTTTATTGGTAAATAATAAACCTTTGATTTCAAAGAATATTTTTTTAACCGAACATAATCCTTTTCAGTTGTAACAATAATTCTGCCGTTTGCTTTTCCGTCAACAGTTTCAATTTCACTTTTGGTAAAATGATGATGATCGGCAAAAACAGCCAACGTATCTTTTTCTTTTTGCAAGTAATTGAAAAACGGAATTGGATTTGCAATTCCTGCTAACAAAACTTTTTCAGTATTCTTTATGTCTTCCACCGAAATTTCACCATCAATTCCATACACTTTTTTATCATAATCGATGTAACTAAAAAATATCGTTTTCTCTAAACCAATTTTCTTCTTAATTTCCAATTGTTCTGCTTCCGAAATATCTCTCGGACATTTGGTTACGATAATAATATCAGCTCTTTTTGCGCCATTTCTGCTTTCGCGAAGATTTCCGGTTGGCAACATAAAATCATCACAAAATAAATCGCCATACATCGTTAGCATGATATAAAATCCAGCTTTCACTTTTCGGTGTTGGAACGCATCATCCAATAAAATAACTTGTGGTTTTTCATTTTGTGCCAAAAGAATTGAAATTCCGTTTCGTCTATTGGCATCAACAGCAAATTGTACGTTAGGAAACTTTTGAAACATTTGAAACGGTTCATCGCCAAGCATATCTGTCGTTGCATTTTCATCTGCCAAAATAAACCCTTCGGATTTTCGCTTATAGCCGCGACTTAAAACCGCGACCTTATATATAGGAGAAAGTAATCGGATTAAATATTCAATTTGAGGTGTTTTCCCTGTTCCGCCAACGCTAAGATTTCCAACAGCAATAATCGGAACATCAAACAAATAGGATTTTAAAATTCCCCTATCATATAGAAAATTACGAATGGAAGTAATCAATCCATAAAAAATCGCAAAAGGAAAAAGTAACTTTCGAATTAAAATCATAGTACGAAAGTATAATTTTTTATCTTTGAAATGCTAATATTTTTTTAGAAATGAAATTAGATTTTAAATTTTTACTCGGATTTTTGTTTTGCCTTCAAATTGGTTTCTCACAAGAAAATGATAATGCGGCAATACTTAAAATCCTACTAGCAAAATATTATACCAATGAAAAACCAATAGTTAAAAATCGCTTACAATTATTAAGCTTCTATTGCAACAAAGCACCAAACAACGAAGAAGTTCTAGAAGTCATCAACAATCACGAATTATTAAAAAAAAATTCGGTAGCAATAAAAAAACAAATTAATATTACCATTCAGGAAAATTGGGACAAAGAATTTGAAATCCTTTTCAATAATCAAAACCAATATTTGAAAAGTAAAGTCCAAAATTGCTATTCACTCGAAGACTTTCAAAAAATGTCAAATGCACATACACAAAACAATCAACGCTTGATGATTGTAAGCAAACCAATGTATTTTGCTAATAATTATTGTTTAGTGAAAATAGCTTTTTATCGAAATATCGAACACAACAGCGGAAGCTATTTTCTTTTTGAAAAAACAAATGGCATTTGGATGATAAAAGAAACTTTGAACGAATGGAATACTTGATTAAAACTTAAATCCATAAATGAAATTAAAACAAATCATATCTATATTAGAAGAAATGGCACCTTTGGCCTATGCCGAAGATTTCGATAACGTTGGTTTACTCGTTGGCAATACCGAAACCGAAATTTCAGGAATTCTCGTTTGCCACGATGCTTTGGAAACCGTAATCGATGAAGCCATTTTCAAAAACTGTAACTTGGTGGTTTGCTTCCATCCTATTCTTTTCAGCGGATTAAAAAAAATTACTGGGAAAGATTATGTCGAAAAATCGATACTGAAAGCCATTAAAAATGATATTGCCATTTATGCCGTTCATACCGCTTTGGACAATCATAAAAATGGTGTCAACAAAATTTTCTGCGATGCTTTAGGATTAAAAAACACCAAAGTTTTAGTACCAAAACAAAACTTCATCCAAAAACTCGTTACTTATACCATTCCCGAAAATGCCGAAAAACTTCGAAATGCACTCTTTGATGCCGGAGCCGGAAAAATAGGTAATTATGAAGATTGCAGTTTCAATTCTCAAGGTATTGGAACTTATATGGGTAACGAAAACAGCAATCCGGAGATTGGTGAACGATTTGAATTTGTTGAAACACAAGAAATAAAAATCGAAGTTACTTTTGAAAAACATTTGCAATCCAAAATCCTGAAAGCTTTATTCAGCAATCATGTTTATGAAGAAGTTGCCTATGAAATTTACGCTTTGCAAAATACTCACCAAAATATCGGTTTAGGAATGATTGGAGAATTAGAAAATCCAATAAACGAAACTGAGTTTTTAAGTTTTGTAAAAGCAAAAATGCAATGTGGTGCAATCCGTCATTCGGAATTATTAAACAAACCTATAAAAAAAGTAGCTGTCCTTGGCGGCTCTGGAAGCTTTGCCATAAAGAATGCAAAATATTCAGGAGCAGATATTTACCTAACTGCCGATTTAAAATACCACGACTTCTATCAAGCTGAAAATCAAATCATTTTAGCCGATATTGGTCATTATGAAAGTGAAAGATTTACAAAAAATTATATTGTTGATTTTCTTAAAGAAAAAATTACTAATTTTGCAGTCGTTTTATCAGAAGAAAATACAAACCCAGTTAAGTACTTATAAAATATGGCTACTACAAAAGAATTGAGCGTTGAGGACAAATTAAGAGCGCTGTATGATTTACAATTAATCGATTCAAGAATTGACGAAATCCGAAATGTTAGAGGTGAATTACCACTAGAAGTTGAGGATTTAGAAGATGAAGTAGCGGGTTTAACTACTCGTTTGGACAAATTAAAAAACGATTTAGTAGCAATTGAAGAGCAAATCAAAGCAAAGAAAAATGCTATTGAAGAGCACCAAGCTTCAATCAAAAGATATGCTGAACAACAAAAAAATGTTCGCAACAACAGAGAATTCAACTCTTTAACAAAAGAAATTGAATTCCAAGAATTGGAAATCCAATTAGCTGAAAAGCAAATCCGTGAAATGAAAGCTTCTATCGAACATAAAAAAGAAGTTATCACAAACTCTAAAGAAAAATTAGAGCAAAAATCAACGCATTTAAAACATAAAAAAGCAGAGTTAAACGACATTATGGCGGAAACTCAAAAAGAAGAAGCTTTTTTAATTGAAAAATCAGCTGAATACGAATCTCAAATTGAAGATCGCTTATTAGCTGCTTACAAAAGAATTCGTAAAAGTGTAATCAACGGATTAGCAGTAGTTTCTATCGAGCGTGGTGCTTCTGCAGGTTCTTTCTTTACCATTCCACCACAAACTCAAGTTGAAATTGCAGCACGCAAAAAAATCATCACTGACGAACATTCTGGTAGAATTTTAGTTGACGCTGCTTTAGCACAAGAAGAAAAAGACAAAATGGAGCAATTATTTGCTAAAATCTAATAACTCAAATCCCGATTAATTCGGGATTTTTTTATGAAGAAAATACATTTTTTTATCCTTACAAAATCAATAGGTTTGTATATTAACCTATTAAGTTTTATTCAACCCGAAAAGGCAAAGCAAATTGCTTATAAACTATTTAGTCAACCACGAAAAGGAAAACTGAACCCAAACCAATTACCAAAAACGCTCATCAACACCGAGAAAGAAACCTTTCAACACGAAGATCACACTTTTCAAACCTACATTTGGACCCGAGGTGAAACCGAATTGAGCGAAGCTAAAGGAAACGACGAAATAATTCTGCTTGTTCACGGCTGGGAAAGCAACGCTTCACGCTGGAAAAAAATGCTTCCACACCTAAAACCATTAGGAAAAGTCATCATCGCCATTGATGCACCAGCTCACGGATTAACAACCGGCAAAGAATTTAATGCCCCAAAATATGCCGAATACATCAATGTATTAACCCAAAAATACACTCCAAAAATAATTATCGGACATTCCGTTGGTGGTGCAGCTATAAGCTATTATTTGCATAAATTTGGTAATTCAACTATTGAAAAAGTCGTGTTACTCGGCGCTCCATCTGACTTCAAAATCATCAGTAACAATTTTGTTTCAATGCTTAGCCTGAATAAAAAAATCAAAAAACTTTTGGAAAATTACTATCAGGAAAAATTTGACATTCACATTGATGAGTTCAAAGGTCATTATTTTGCTGAAAAGTTTACCCAAAAGGCACTTATTGCTCATGATGTTGACGACGATATCGTACTTGTAAATGAAGGTAAAAAATACGCTTCAACATGGAAAAATGCTGTTTACATCGAAACCAAAGGACTTGGTCACAGCATGCACGATAATGATTTATATAAAAAAATCAATCAGTTTATTTTGGAAGCCTAAACGATATTTTCCATCTGTAATCCATTTTCCTGCTGTCCATTACAATCTGTCATCTCGTTAGAAAAACGAGATGACAGGATTTTCACTTCCATCAGGGCTAAACCTAGTCCATGGTATTTCTATAAACTTTTGATTTTCAAAACAAAACCTAAAACAACAAAACAAAATTCCTATTTTCTTAAAAAAAATTAAACAACAAAACAAAATTTTCCTATTTTTAACAAAATCATTACACCAAAAACAATATCAACCAGTTTTACTATGAAAATCGATAAAATTCAAGCGCTTCGAGGACCAAATATTTGGAGTGTTAACCGAAAAAAACTAATCCAAATGCGATTGGATTTGGAAGAAATGGAACAATTTCCAACCAATAAAATCGAAGGTTTTCGAGAACGCATCGAAGCCATGTTTCCTACTATGATAGAACATCGTTGTTCCGAAGGCGTTCGTGGAGGTTTTTTTTCACGCATTGAACGCGGAACTTGGATGGGACATGTAATTGAACATATCGCACTAGAAATCCAAACACTCGCAGGAATGGAAACCGGTTTTGGACGAACTCGGGAAACTAAAACACCGGGAATTTATAATGTTGTTTTTAGTTATGTAGAAGAAAGTGTAGGTCTTTTTGCCGCCGAAAGTTCCGTTGCCATTGCCGAGGCTTTAATTGCCGGAAAAGAATATGATGTAGATGCCGACATTCAAAAAATGCGTGAAATTCGCGAACGTGTTCGTCTTGGCCCATCCACCGGAAGCATTGTAGATGAAGCCGTTGCAAGAGATATTCCTTGGATTAGATTGGGAACCAATTCATTAGTACAATTAGGTTACGGCGTAAATCAAATGCGTTTTCAAGCTACAATTACTTGTAAAACCAGCAACATTGCCGTTGACATTGCTTGCAATAAAGAAGAAACCAAAAGAATGCTCGATATGGCATCCATTCCTGTTGCCAGTGGCGGAATTTGTGTTGATGAAGAAGATTTAGAAGGTGTAATCAAAAAAATTGGTTATCCAATTGTAATAAAACCTTTGGATGGAAATCATGGAAAAGGTGCATCGATTAATGTAAAAACTTGGGAAGACGCTGTAGAAGGATTGGCTTATGCCAAAAAATACAGCCGCAGAGTGATTGTTGAAAAATTTATCACCGGATTTGATTTTAGAGTTTTAATTATTGATAATAAATTAGTTGCCGCTGCCAAAAGAGAACCGGCACACGTAAAAGGCGACGGAACACAAACTATTCAGCAATTAATTGAGGAGACAAACAGAGATCCAAGACGCGGTTACGGACACGAAAACGTATTAACCCAAATAGATGTTGACCGTGACACATTGGATTTGCTGGAAAAATTAAATTATACATTAGAAACTATTCCAAACAAAGGAGAAATCGTTTACTTGAAATCAACAGCAAATTTAAGTACCGGAGGAACTTCTGTAGATGTAACCGATATGATGCATCCCGAAAACATTTTCCTTTGCGAACGAATTTCCAGAGTAATCGGATTGGATATTTGTGGTGTTGATATTATGGCGGAAAACTTAACCCAACCGTTAAAAGAAAATGGCGGTTGTATTCTTGAAGTTAACGCTGCGCCGGGTTTCAGAATGCACTTAGCGCCAAGCGAAGGTTTACCAAGAAACGTTGCTGCTCCGGTTATCGACATGCTTTATCCACCGGGAAAACCTAGTCGAATCCCGATTATTGCTGTTACAGGAACTAATGGAAAAACCACTACTACCCGATTAATTGCACATATCGTAAAAAATAACGGTTATCGTGTTGGTTTCACCACTTCCGATGGAATTTATGTGCAAAATCACATGTTGGAAAAAGGTGATACAACCGGACCAATTTCAGCTGAATATATTTTAAAAGATCCAACGGTAGAATTTGCTGTTTTGGAAACAGCTCGTGGCGGAATTCTTCGTGCCGGATTAGGTTTCAGCCGATGTGACATTGCCGTGATTACCAATATTCAAGAAGATCATTTAGGATTATCCGATATTCATACTTTGGACGATTTAGCTCGAGTAAAAAGCGTTGTAGTTCGTAGTGTGAAAAAAGACGGTTGGGCAATTTTAAATGCCGAAGACGAACAGTGTTTGAAAATAGCAAATGAATTAAGCTGTAACATTGCTTATTTCGCTATGAATGAAGACAATCCTAAAGTGAAACAATTTGCTAAGGAAGGAAAAATTGTTGCCGTTTATGAAAATGGATTTATCACCATCAAAAAAGGCGAATGGAAAATCCGTGTAGAAAGAGCAACTCATGTTCCGTTAACTCTTGGAGGAAAAGCAAAATTCATGATTGCGAATGTTTTAGCGGCAACTTTAGCAGCTTATCTGCAAGGGTTTAAAACAGACGATATTAGTTTATCATTGCAAACATTTATTCCAAGTGCGGCGCAAACACCGGGAAGAATGAACATTTTTGACTTCAAACGTTTTAAAGTTTTAATCGATTTTGCACATAATCCTGCTGGCTATAAAGGTGTGGAAGAATATTTATCGTCGGTTGAAGCAACCAAAAAAATCGGAATTATTGCTGGAGTTGGTGATCGTCGTGATGAAGATATTAAAGAATGTGCAACCATTGCCGCCAGAATGTTTGACCATATTATCATTCGTCAGGAAAAACACCTTCGTGGACGAACCGAAGAAGAAATTATCGGTTTAATCATGGAAGGTATTAATGATGCCAACAGAGAAGTTACGTATGAAATCATTCCAAAGGAAACCGAAGCCATTAAACACGCCATCAACAGTGCGCAAGACGGTTCGTTTATCACGGCTTTGAGCGATGTTGTTACCAATGCCATTGGAATTGTTCAAGAATATCTTGATAAAGAAAACGAAGAAGCTTAATTAGTATTTCAAAAAAGCGATAATCCCAAATTCATTAGAGTTTGGGATTTCGTTTTATAGAAAGGATTAACACTATTTTAGAAGTATATAATCCGTATTTTTTTATATTTACCCGGCAAACTAACTTTAACTATTTATGAATAAAAAAATTGCAATACTAATAGCGTTTTTAAGTATTAACGCATTTGGTCAATTAAAAAAAATCACGCTTGAAGAATCGGTTCTTCAACAAGGAAGAAAATTTGGAGCCGACAGACTAACCGGTTTCCAATGGATACCAAACACCAACAAATACGTCTATTATACTGATGCTTGGACCAAAATGGTAACCGCAACAACAGCTGACGCCAAAACTTCTGAATTGGTAACTTTAACCGATATAAATTCGGCTTTAGGAACTAAATTGAAAAACTTCTTTGGTATTCAATGGATTGACGCTAATACAATTTTAGTTACCGAAAACGGAAAATCATACAGCTACAATCTTTCGACAAAATCTGGGAAAAGCATAGCAGATTCTCCTGAAAATGGCGAAAACCAAACTTTTGACAATAGTTTCAAAAATCTGGCATTTACCGAAGGAAACAATTTATTTTTTGTAAACGACAAGAAAGAAAAAATAACAGTAACCAATAATTCTGATAAAAATATCGTTTCAGGACAATCCATTGCTCGAAATGAATTTGGTATTTCCGGTGGCATATTTTGGTCGCCAAAATCATCTTTTTTAGCATTTTACCAAAAAGATGAAACCGATGTTGCTGATTATCCTTTACTAGACATAACTGAAACCCCAGGAAAATTAGTCAATATAAAATACCCAATGATTGGCCAAAAATCAGAAAAGCCAAGAGTTGGTATTTACAATGTAGCAACAGGAAAAACAGTTTTTATCACGCCAAAAAATAATGCGGATGATTATCTTACCAACCTAGCTTTCACTCCTGATGAAAAATTTGTGTTGATTGCTGAGTTAAATCGTGGTCAAAACGATATGAATTTGAATTTATACGAAACTACCACAGGAAACTTTGTTAGAACACTTTTCAACGAAAAAAACTCAAAATGGGTTGAACCAGAACATGCTGCATTTTTTCCAAATAACAAATCTAACAACTTCGTTTGGATTTCCGAAAAAGACGGATTTAACAACCTTTACTACTATTCTATCGATGGAAAATTAATCAAACAATTGACTGCCAATAAATTCCCAACTCGTGAAATCATTGGAGCCAATCCTGCCGGAACTGAAATTTATTTCAAAGCAACTGGTGAAAAAGGTATCAATATGTTGGCTTATAAAGTAGATTTAAAAGGAAAACAAACTTTGATTACCAAAGACGAAGGTGTTCATAACGTACTCATTTCAACTGATGGCAATTGGTTTTTTGATGAATATTCAAATCATTCAACACCTTCAAAATCATTGTTGTATGACAAAAATCTAAAAGCAAAAACGCTATTAGAAAGCAAAAACAAATACGAAGGTTACGAAATTGGAACTGCCGAAATCAAAACCATCAAAGCTGCCGATGGAATAACCGATTTATACACGCGTTTAATCAAACCAAGCAATTTTGACGCTACTAAAAAATATCCGGTTTTAGTTTACGTTTATGGCGGACCGCATGCGCAAATGATTACCAATTCCTATTTGGACGGCGCAAATCTTTGGATGTATTGGATGGCAGAACAAGGTTATTTGGTATTTACCGTTGACAATCGCGGTTCAGACAATCGTGGATTTGCCTTTGAAAGCGTTATTCACGGACGACTTGGTGTAAATGAAATCGACGATCAAATGAAAGGTGTAGAATATTTAAAATCATTACCTTATGTTGACGGAAATCGCTTGGCTGTTCACGGTTGGAGTTATGGCGGGTTTATGACTACTTCATTAATGTTGAGAAAACCTGACGTATTCAAAGTTGGTGTTGCCGGCGGACCAGTTATCGATTGGAAATGGTATGAAATCATGTATGGCGAACGTTATATGGATACACCTGCCGAAAACCAAAAAGGATTTGACGAAGCCAACGTAACCAATTATGCCAAAGATTTGAAAGGTAAACTGTTATTAATTCATGGAACGAATGATGATGTTGTGGTAGAACAACATAATCTAGCTTTGGTTAAAAAGTTTATAGAAACCGGTAAACAAGTGGATTATTTCCCTTACCCGATGCACAAACACAACGTGATAGGAAGAGATCGAGTGCATTTAATCCAAAAAGTATTGAACTATGTGATTGAAAATAATAAGTAATAGAGTTATAAAAAAATCCCGATTTAAAAATCGGGATTTTTTTTATTCTTAATATTCTCTGTTTGAGTCAAAAGCTTCCAAATAATCAGCTACTCGTTTTACAAAACTTCCACCAAGTGCACCGTCAACAACTCTGTGATCATAACTGTGTGACAAGAACATTTTTTGACGAATTCCGATAAAATCACCTTCCGGAGTTTCAATAACCGCAGGAACTTTTCTAATGGCACCAAGAGCCAAAATTCCTACTTGTGGCTGATTGATAATTGGTGTCCCAAATACCGAACCAAAAGTTCCGACATTTGTTACTGTATAAGTCCCACCTTGCGTATCGTCTGGTTTTAGTTTTCCGGCTTTAGCACGATTTCCTAAATCGTTTACCGCTTTTGCCATTCCAACTAAATTCAACTGATCTGCATTTTTAATCACCGGAACAATCAAGTTTCCGTTTGGCAAAGCCGCAGCCATTCCAAGGTTGATATTTTTCTTTTTGATAATATAATCGCCTTCTACTGAAATATTCATTCCAGGGAAATCTTTCAATGCTTTGGCAACCGCTTCCATAAAAATTGGAGTAAACGTCAATTTTTCACCTTCACGCTTCTCAAAGGCATTTTTCACTCTGTCACGCCATTTTACAATATTGGTAACATCAACTTCAATAAATGACTGTACGTGCGCCGAAGTTTGTACTGATTCCACCATATATTTTGAAATCAACTTGCGCATTCTGTCCATTTCTATGATTTCGTCACCACCATTTACAGAAACAGGAACAGCTTGTGTTGATGGTTGAGAAATTGCTGCTTTGGGTTCCTCAACAGTGATTGGTGTAACAACTTTTGGAGTCGACTTTCTACTTTCAACAAATTTCAAAATATCATCTTTAGTTACTCTACCATCTTTTCCTGAACCAGAAATACTTTCTAATTCAGCAATCGAAACACCTTCTTGATTAGCAATATTTTTTACTAATGGGGAAAAGAATTTCTCTGAACCTGAAAAATCGGCTGGCGCAACGCTTTCTTTTGCTGTTTCTACCGTTTTTGTAACTTCTGCAATAATTGGCGCAGCAACTTCAGTAGTCTTTGGAGTTTCAACACTTCCGCCTTCCGTTTCAATAATAGCAATGGTTTGACCTACTTTTACAACATCGTCTTTTTGAAAAAGTTGCTCTACCAAAACTCCCGAAACTTCGCTCGGTACTTCACTGTCTACTTTATCTGTTGCAATTTCTAGAACGGCTTCATCCATTTCAATGGTATCACCAACATTTTTTAGCCAATTTGTAATGGTTGCTTCTGCAACACTTTCTCCCATTTTGGGCAATTTTAATTCAAACTTTGCCATATCTATAAACTAAAGTTGTGTGTTTTAAATTTCGATGCAAAAATACTAATTGTTTTGAGCAAACACTACGAATTATGCAATTTTTGATAAATTTATAATTTCTCCGATATCGTTTGCGTGATTACTACCAATAATTACTTTTGAATGTGGTAAATACATTTTATAGGTAATAGTTCTACCTTTATTCTTTTGCATAAAATCAATAATTTCTTTGAATGAAAATGACTGAATATCAAAGATAATTTCGGTATGTTTACTTTTATTTAAGGAAAAACCAAGAAGATTAGGATGGTAACTAACTGGTTTTTCTAATGCTAATTGTACTTCGTTTTTGGAGAAAAAAATATAATTATCAATTGTTATACTTCTATTTTTTTGTTGTGATTTTTTGATTTTGGAAAAAACAAAAGCGCCAATTTTCATAAATCCACTAAAAAAAAGCGATTTTTTGAAGTGTTTATTATAGAAAAAATTCATTGCTTCTTGGAAACGCTTCATGTATTTCTCATCACGAACGGTACTTTCTCCTTTGTAATGTATGACCGAAGTTTCAGCAAAATAATAGTTTTCCCTACCCGATTTTTTGACCATATAACTCAAATCGATGTCATCCGAATACATAAAACAATTTTCGTCAAATCCGCCAACTTCGAGATATAAACTTCGCTTCATTACCATAAAAGCTCCAACTAGAATATCAACTTCTCCTGATTGATTTTCAGTTAAATGTTGTGCATAATATTTCCCGAAAAGATTTGAAATTTTATACAATCCGAAGATTTTGGTAAAAGCCACCCAAGGTGTTGGCACACCACGTTTACTTTCGGGCAAAAAGTTTCCAGTTCCGTCAATGAGCTTACAACCGATAATTCCGAGTTTGAAGTTTGGCACTTCGACAAGCTCAGTGTGACAAAAAGATAAAATTTTACTAAATGTATCTTCGGCGACAACAGTATCAGGATTTAAAATGCAAATGTATTCGCCTTTGGCTTGGTCAACTCCAATGTTGTTGCCTTTTGGAAAACCAAAATTGGTTTTGTTTTCGATGAGTTTAACGTTAGGAAAACGTTCTATCATCATTGCACAACTATCATCTGATGAATTGTTATCAACCACAATAATCTCTGCATCAATATTTTGAATGGCTTTTTGCACACTCAAAACACAGAGTTCGAGAAAATAGCGAACATTATAATTAAGAATAATGACGGATAATTGCATGTTTCAAAAGTATGTGGATTTCATCAAACTAACAAAGTTCTTTCAAATTTTAAACATAAAAAAGAGCTTTCAATTGAAAGCTCTTTTAATTCTTAGTTTTCTATAAATCTCTTTCCACGTCTTTATCACCACGACCGGAAACATTAATAATCGCTAAATCATTTTTATCTTTTAGAATTTTAATCGCCAATGCAACTGCATGTGAAGATTCTATCGCAGGAATTATACCTTCCAATCTTGATAATATTTTAAATGCTTCAACCGCTTCATCATCTGTAATGGGATAATAAAAAGCTCTTTGAGTATCTTTTAAATAAGCATGTTGTGGTGAAATTCCTGGATAATCCAATCCGGCAGCAATAGAATGAGAAGCTATTGGATTTTCTTGTTCATCAACTAAACAATAAGAAAAAGTTCCCTGAAAAACAGTTGGTTTTCCAAATGAAAGTGTAGCAGCCGTGTTGGGAATTTGTCCGTCTCCTCCACCTTCGGCAGCATAAATTTTTACATCTTCATTCAAAAATGATGAGAAAAGTCCAATAGCATTTGAGCCACCGCCAATACAAGCAAAAATTGAATCTGGTAAACGATTTTCTTTTTGTAGTATTTGTTGTTTTGCTTCTTCTCCTATAACGCTCTGGAAATATCCAACCATTTTTGGATATGGATGCGGGCCAACCTGTGAACCTAACAAATAAAAAGCATTTGGATTTTCAATATAATATAGTAAAGCTGCATCAACAGCATCTTTTAATGTAGCTGTTCCTTGTGTTGCCGAAATAACTTCGGCTCCAAGCAATTTCATTCTTCTCACATTTAACTGCTGACGTTCTACATCAACAGCTCCCATAAAAACCTTACATGGAATATTTAACAAAGCGCATGCCGTGGCTACTGCAACACCATGCTGACCGGCACCTGTTTCTGCAATAATTTCTTTGGCTCCCATTTGTTTTGCCAATAAAATTTGACCAATACAGTTATTAATTTTGTGCGAACCTGTATGGTTTAAATCTTCACGTTTCAGATAAATTTTGGAACCAACATATTTGCTAAGATTTTTGGCAAAATATAAAGGCGATGGACGACCAACATAATCTTTTAGTAATTGAATAAATTCTTTTTGGAAAAGTTCTTTTTGCACTTCATTATCAAAAAAATCAGAAAGTCTTTTTAATTGTCCCTGAAGCACTTCCGGAACAAAAGCACCACCGTATTTGCCGTAAGTTCCGTCGGTTTCTAACTGCTTAGCATTTGTTTTTATTATGCTTGTGTCTTCAATTATTGTGTTTTCTATATAGGTATTCATGATGTGTTTAATTTTAAAAATTGTGATATTAATTGTAAATAAATAGTCCTGTTGTTTCTTTTCTTAAGTGTAATATCGGCGGGCAACCGCCAAATTCTGTATCTGTAATTTTTCATGTTTTTTAATTTTTAGGAATAAAAAAAACCGCCGGGTTACGGCGGTTTTGAATTTATAATTTATAGTCAAAATTGGTCAAAACACTTCCTACCCTAGTTTAAGGTTTGAAGTCCACCACCAATTTTGAGTTAAAAAAGTCATTTGTTTTCTTATTTGTTTTGCTAAAGTATAAAAGTAAATATTGTTTTCAAAATGTTTGATAAAATTTTATGTTTTGAGTACTTCCTAATCAGAATTCAAGTTCAATTACAAAAAGGCAATACAAATCCTAAATAACCCCGATTGAAGTGGAAATCCTTTTATCTCGTTTTTCTAACGAGATAACAGATTGAAATAAAAAGCGGGAAAATGGAATGCTGATAAAAACCAAGCGACTCGTTGCAAAAAGAAAAGATTGCTTTGTGCTTTGCAATAAACTACTTTTGCAATCGTAAAAATAGTATCGTGAATTACCTTTCTGTAGAAAATATATCGAAATCGTTTGGCGAAAGAACGTTGTTTAAAGACATTTCGTTTGGGATTAATAAAGACCAAAAAATTGCTTTTATTGCCAAAAATGGCTCGGGAAAAACCCAAATTATGCGCATGATTAACGGCGATGATGAACCCGATACCGGGCAAATTATCATTAGAAAAGACATCAAAATGGCGTTTTTGTCGCAAAACAATAATTTGCAGGACGAACTGACGATTGAGGAAAGTATTTTTGCCAGTGACAACGATATTCTGAAAGTGATTGAACGCTATGAAAAAGCGTTGGAAAACCCTGAAGATGAGGAAAAATACCAATTGGCTTTTGATGAAATGGATCGCCATAATGCTTGGGATTTTGAAACGCAGTTCAAGCAAATTTTGTCTAAACTAAAATTGGACGACTTGAAACTGAAAGTAAAATCGCTTTCGGGTGGACAAAAAAAGCGTTTGTCTTTGGCTATTATTCTGATTAATCGTCCGGATTTGTTGATTTTGGATGAGCCAACAAACCATTTGGATTTGGAAATGATTGAATGGTTGGAAAGTTATTTTGCTAAAGAAAACATTACACTTTTTATGGTTACGCACGATCGCTTTTTCTTGGAACGTGTTTGTAACGAAATCATTGAACTTGATAACGGAAAATTATATTCTTATAAAGGAAATTACTCTTACTATTTACAGAAGAAAGAAGAGCGAATTGCGATGGAAAACTCGACGATTGACAAAGCTCAAAATCTTTTTGTAAAAGAATTGGCTTGGATGCGAAGACAACCTAAAGCGAGAACAACCAAATCAAAATCGCGTCAGGATGATTTTTATAAAATCAAAGCCGTAGCCGAAAGTCGCAGAAAAGAAAATGTAGTTGAGTTGGAAATCAATATGGAACGAATGGGAAGCAAAATTATTGAGCTTCACAAATTGAATAAACAATTTAAAGACAAAGTAATTCTTGACAATTTTACGTATGATTTTCAACGTGGCGAACGCATTGGAATTATTGGTAAAAACGGAACGGGAAAATCGACTTTCTTGAATATTTTAACCAAAACTATCGTTCCTGATAGCGGAAAAGTTACTATTGGAGAAACGATTAAAGTGGGTTATTATACGCAAAGCGGAATTAACCCAAAACCGGGACAAAAAGTTATTGATATCATTAAAGAATATGGCGAATACATTCCGTTGACGAAAGGAAAAATTATTTCAGCTTCACAATTGTTGGAACGTTTTCTTTTTGATGCTAAAAAACAATATGATTACGTTGAAAAATTAAGTGGCGGCGAATTGAAACGACTGTATTTATGTACGGTTTTAATTCAAAATCCAAACTTTCTTATTCTGGATGAACCAACGAATGATTTGGATATTGTTACACTAAATGTTTTGGAAAGTTTCCTTTTGGATTATCCGGGATGTTTACTTGTTGTTTCTCACGACCGATATTTTATGGATAAAATTGTGGATCATTTATTCATTTTCCGTGGTGAAGGACAAATTGAAGATTTCCCGGGAAATTATTCTGATTTTAGAGCGTATGAAGACAGTGTTGAACCAACCAAAAAAGAATTAAATTCGGTCAATACGGAGAAAAATAGTTGGAAACAAAACAATTCAACGGCAACTGGTTTAAATTTTAACGAACAAAAGGAATTCAACAAACTGGAACGTGAAATCAAAGATTTAGAATACGAAAAGAAACAAATCGAAAATCTTTTTTCTGAAGGAAAAGTTGCTGATACTGATATTGAAACCAAAGCAAACGAACTTCAAAAAGTAATTCAAAAACTGGAAGAAAAAGAAGAACGATGGTTTGAATTAAGTTCTAAAATGGAAGAATAGAATCAATCGTTTGTTCTAAGATTTTCGCCGTCTTTATCATGTAGTCTTCGGAAAACAAATCCTGATAAAATAGTCAAAATCCCCACAACTAAAAAAGTATAACGAAAAGCATTGTGAATTTCGTTATGTACCAATTTTACATCGGCTTGAAATAGTTTCAATACAATAAGTCCAAAAGCGATACCAAAACCAATAGCAAGCTGCTGATTAACCGAAACCAAAGAGTTTCCGCTACTAGTATGATAATTTCGTAAATCAGAAATAGAAATGCTATTCATAGAAGTAAATTGTATGGAATTAAAGAATCCCATAGCTGCAACCAAAGGAACATAACAATATATAGAATTTTCTCTACTAAAAATAGCAAGGCTACAAATCAAAAAGCCTAATATAAACGTATTTGCCATAAGTGTTTTTCTGTAGCCAAACTTGTTTAGAATTTTTATTACATATGATTTCCCAAACATAGCCGTAAGCGCCATTGGTGCAACAATCCAACCGGAGGTTACCGCCGACTCACCATAAGCAATCTGAACCATCATCGGAATAAGTAAAGGAACTGCGCTAATACCTAAACGTGTTGCAAGATTTCCTAAAATTCCAACTCTGAAAGTTCTTACCTGAAATAAATTCAATGGAAAAATAGGATTATCATCTGTTTTAGCATGTCGGAAATAAATGTACAACATTAGAAAACCTAAAATCAATGTCAGCAAGACCGGAGTTATATGAATAGTATTTCCTAACATTTCGAGTGAAACCGAAAGCAATAAAGATGCTGCACCAAAGATGAGGAAACCTTTAAAATCAAATTTTAATATTTCTGCTTTATAATCAGGCATAAACTTTAAACTCATTATTATTCCTAAAATTCCGATAGGAATATTAATTAAAAAAATCCAATGCCACGACAAATAATCCACCATATAACCACCAACCAAAGGTCCGAGAACCGGTCCGATTAAAGCCGGAACAATTGCATAATTCATTGCTTTTAGCAATTCATTTTTTGGAAATGCTCTAATTAAAGCCAATTTACCAACAGGTGTCATTAAACTTCCTCCTATTCCCTGAATTATTCTGGATATTACTAAATGAGATAAATCTTGAGAAAGTGAACATAATAGTGAGCCAAGTGCAAATAAAAATAACGAAAAAATAAATGTTTTTCTAGTACCAAACTTATCCGCTAAAAAACCACTTACAGGCATGAATAACGCCAAAGTAAGCACATAACTCACAATGGCGTTTTGCATATTTAAAGGCGATTCATTTAGATCTTTTGCAATGGCCGGCAATGAAGTATTCAAAATTGTAGAATCCAGCATCTGCATAAAAATTGCAGTTCCTAAAATTAACGGAATATATTTTTTTGAAGTTTCAAGATTGGAGTCTGTTGTTGTTTTCGACATAGACTGAATATTATTCTATAAATTTACAAAAAAGTATTGCAAATTGACCAATAGTAAATAATCTGGTTTTAAAAAATTTTCTTTTCAAATCAACAGATGGATTTGTAGATTTGTACATCATTTATTTTTGTAAAACAGTTGGGAATAATCCGTTCATATTTTAAATTTCTTATAAAATCAAGCAACGAACACGGAGTACATTCTCCATTTGTGTTTAACTTGGTAACCAAATGTTTTTATGATAAAACAAAACACCCCGAATATTCTATTTTAAAAAACTACCGCAAATTACTTTTAGCTAATAAAAACTTCATAGAAGTAACCGATTTTGGCGCAGGTTCACGAGTTTTTAAATCCAACAAAAGGCAAATTTCAAAAATTGCTAAAACCGCCGGAGTTTCTCCAAAACGAGCCAAATTACTTTTTAGAATATCAAAATATCTTCAACCGAAAACCATTTTAGAAATAGGAACTTCGTTAGGATTGGCAACTTCGGCATTAGCACTAGGAAATAAAAATACAAAGATTACTACATTAGAAGGTTGTCCGCAAACATTAAATCAATGTCAATTACAATTGCAAAAATTCAATATCAATAATGCTGAATGTATAAATACTGAGTTTTCAAGCTATTTAAAAAACTCCAAACTATCAACTCCAAACTACCAACTAATTTACTTCGACGGTAATCATTCCCAAGAAGCAACTTTAGCATATTTTGATCTCTTATTACCAACAATTACCAACGAAACTGTATGGATTTTTGACGATATTCATTGGTCCAAAGAAATGGAAGAAGCTTGGGAAACGATAAAAAACCATTCAAAAGTTACAGTAACCATTGATACTTTCCAATGGGGAATTGTATTTTTCAGAAGAGAGCAAGAAAAAGAACATTTTACAATAAGAATATAAAACTTGTAACAATTTCATTCGGAATACTACTAATTTCATAAAACATTAATTCTTACGGTTATGAAACTTCAGTCACTTTTTCAGTCAAAAATGGGCAAAATCCTATTCTCATTTGCAATCGTATTATTGGTAATTTTATTAGCACAATCCGGATATAAATTCGGACAATGGTTGTATATTGCACTACATTAATTTTTTTATTACTCAGCTATAAATAAAACATAAAAATGGCAAATCCATTAATCGACATAACTCAAATCAAAAGAGATTTTCAGCTTGGAAGTGAAACCATCAACGTTTTAAAAGGCATTGATTTACAAATCAACAAAGGTGAATACGTAGCCTTAATGGGACCTTCTGGTTCAGGAAAATCAACACTAATGAATCTTTTGGGTTGCTTGGATACGCCAACATCGGGAACATATATTCTTAACGGAAAAGACGTTTCTCAAATGCACGATGATGATTTAGCCGAAATCAGAAACAAAGAGATTGGATTCGTTTTCCAAACTTTTAATCTTTTGCCAAGAACAACGGCTTTAGACAATGTTGCTTTACCTATGATTTATGCCGGATATTCTAAATCCGAAAGAAACGAAAGAGCCACAGAAGTATTAACCCAAGTTGGACTTGCCGACAGAATGGATCATCAACCCAATCAGCTTTCCGGTGGACAAAGACAACGTGTTGCCGTGGCTCGTGCTTTGGTCAACAAACCATCCATCATTCTTGCTGACGAACCTACGGGAAATCTTGACAGTAAAACATCAGTCGAAATCATGAAACTTTTTGGTGATATTCACGCAGCCGGAAACACTGTAATTCTAGTAACACACGAAGAAGATATCGCTGCCTATGCACATAGAATCATTCGATTACGTGATGGCTTAATAGAAAGTGATAAACCAAATACTGCTCATCAATAAATCTATGTGAAGCGAATCGCTTGAGAATTTCAGTAATCCTTTTTCCTGCTTTCCGTTTCAATCTGCCATTGCCAGAAATAGTTAGTTAAAAATTATTTTTAGCAAAAAACAATGACAGGATTTACACTACTATCAGGGCTAATTGATTAAACTTCCTAATTTTTGCTACCTTTGAGTTCAAAAATCACAAACCGTTAAAATCAACAATGAAAGTATATACCAAAACCGGTGACAAAGGTACGACAGCTCTTTTTGGCGGAACACGTGTGCCAAAACACCACATCCGAATTGAAAGCTACGGAACTGTTGACGAACTCAACTCACATATCGGTTTAATCCGCGACCAAGAAATCAATCCATTATATAAAAACGTTCTAATAGAAGTTCAAGACCGATTGTTTACCGTTGGAGCAATTCTAGCAACACCACCCGAAAAAGAAGTGATGAAGAACGGACAAAAAAGACTTCAAAACTTAGGAATCCTAGAAACTGATATTGAATTCCTAGAAAAAGAAATTGATACTATGGAAGATAGTTTACCTCCAATGACACATTTTGTGCTTCCCGGTGGACATACAACTGTGTCATATTGTCATATCGCACGCTGTGTATGCCGTCGTGCCGAGCGTTTAGCCGTTCATTTGAATGACATAGAGCCAACAGATGAACTCGTAATTAAGTACCTGAACCGACTTTCTGACTATCTTTTTGTCTTGGCACGGAAGTTGTCATTTGACCTTAAAGCCGACGAAGTTCAATGGATTCCGCGGAAATAAGAATTTTTGACTAAAAATTAATGATTTTTGATTACAGATTTAGTAAAATCACTTCATAAATCTCAAATAATAAATCAAAAATCTACAATTAAAAAACACGTTCTTAAACATAACTAAAAATAAATCAAAAAAAACTTGACTTTTTCAGTTAAAAATTTATTTTTGCATAAATTAAAAACCGATAGAAGATGTATTGGACATTAGAATTGGCATCCTATTTAAGCGATGCGCCGTGGCCTGCAACCAAAGATGAGCTTATCGACTATGCTATTAGAGCTGGTGCTCCATTAGAAGTAGTTGAAAATCTTCAGTCTATTGAAGATGAAGGAGAAATCTACGAATCTATGGAAGAAATTTGGCCTGATTATCCTACAGACGAAGACTATCTTTGGAATGAGGATGAATATTAAAAAATAACAACCAACAATTGAAAAGTCCGAATTAGGGCTTTTTTTTTGTTTAAATTTGCACACTTTATAAAATAAAATAATCATGAGTTTCATAAATAGTATTCTCAAAGCTTTTGTTGGAGATAAATCTCAAAAAGACGTAAAAGCGATACAACCCTTAATTACCAAAATAAAATCTTTTGAAACTGCTTTAACTGCTTTATCTCACGATGAATTGAGAAACAAAACAGTTGAATTCAAAGAAAAAATAAAAGCTGCCAGAGCAGAAAAAGATAATAAAATTCAATCGCTGAAACAAGAGGCTGAAAATACAACCGATGTAGATAAAAAAGAAGATTTCTACAACGCTATCGATGCTTTGGAAAAAGAAGCTTATGAAATTTCAGAAAAAGTTTTAAAAGAAATTCTTCCTGAAGCATTTGCTGTTGTAAAAGAAACAGCTCGTCGTTTCAAAGAAAATGCTTCAATTACAGTAAGTGCAACACCAAAAGACAGAGAGTTCTCGGCAACGAAAGCTTACATCACTTTGGATGGAGACAATGCAATTTGGGCAAACTCATGGAATGCAGCCGGAAAAGAAATCACTTGGGATATGATTCACTATGACGTTCAGTTGATCGGTGGAATCGTGTTGCACGATGGTAAAATTGCTGAAATGCAAACCGGTGAAGGAAAAACATTGGTAGCTACTCTTCCTCTCTACCTAAATGCTTTAACAGGAAACGGAGTTCACTTGGTAACCGTAAATGATTACTTGGCAAAACGTGACAGTACGTGGAAAGCTCCATTATTTGAATTCCACGGATTAACTGTTGATTGTATCGATAATCACTCGCCAAATTCAGCGGCAAGACGTAAAGCATATGAAGCCGACATCACTTATGGAACAAATAATGAATTTGGTTTCGATTATCTTCGTGATAATATGGCACATTCGCCGGAAGATTTAGTACAAAGAAAACACAACTATGCTATCGTCGATGAGGTCGATTCAGTTTTAATTGATGATGCCAGAACGCCTTTGATTATTTCCGGTCCAGTTCTCGATGGTGATCGTCACGAATTCATGGAATTAAAACCAAAAATTGAAAATCTTTATGCTTTACAGCGTCAATTATCTAATGGATTCTTAACCGAAGCTAAAAGATTAATCAAAGAAGGAAATACTAAAGAAGGTGGATTTCAGTTACTAAGAGCATATCGTTCGTTACCAAAAAATAAAGCTTTGATTAAATTCCTTAGTGAAGAAGGAATAAAACAATTACTTCAAAAAACTGAAAATGAATACATGCAGGACAACAACCGTAAAATGCCGGAAGTTGACCAAGCTTTGTATTTTGTTATCGAAGAAAAAAATAATCAAGTGGAATTGACCGATAATGGTATCAAATTCCTTTCTCAAGATACATCTGATGACTTCTTCGTTCTTCCTGATATTGGAACTGAAATTGCTAACATCGAGAAACAAAAACTTGAAAAAGATGCCGAAGCCGAAGCAAAAGAAAGATTATTCCAAGACTTCGCCGTAAAATCAGAACGTATTCACACTCTTACTCAATTACTAAAAGCTTACACACTTTTTGAAAAAGATGTTGAATATGTTATCATGGACAACAAAATTTTGATTGTTGATGAACAAACAGGTCGTATCATGGATGGTCGCCGTTATTCTGACGGTTTACACCAAGCTATCGAAGCTAAAGAAAATGTAACCATCGAAGCGGCAACACAAACATTTGCTACCATTACATTACAGAATTACTTCCGTATGTACAGTAAATTAGCCGGCATGACAGGAACTGCTGTTACAGAAGCCGGAGAATTTTGGCAGATTTATAAATTAGACGTAGTTGAAATTCCAACCAACAGAGGTATTTCAAGAAAAGATAAAGAAGATTTAATCTATCGTTCCGTTAGAGAAAAATTCAATGCTGTAATTGAAGATGTAACCCAATTATCACAATCTGGAAGACCTGTTTTGATTGGAACAACATCGGTAGAAATTTCGGAATTATTGAGTAGAATGTTGAAAATGCGCGGTGTAACTCACAACGTATTAAACGCAAAAATGCACAAAAAAGAAGCTGAAATCGTTGCTGAAGCCGGAAAACCGGGAGTTGTTACCATTGCAACTAATATGGCTGGTCGTGGAACGGATATTAAATTAACACCGGAAGTAAAAGCTGCCGGAGGTTTAGCAATTATCGGTACGGAACGTCACGATTCGCGTCGTGTTGACCGTCAGTTGCGTGGTCGTGCCGGCCGTCAAGGTGATCCGGGAAGTTCTCAGTTCTACGTTTCGTTGGAAGATAATTTAATGCGTTTGTTCGGTTCTGATAGAGTTGCTAAGATTATGGACAGAATGGGATTGAAAGAAGGTGAAGTTATTCAACATTCGATGATGACAAAATCTATTGAGCGTGCACAGAAAAAAGTAGAAGAAAACAACTTTGGAACTCGTAAACGTCTATTGGAATATGATGACGTAATGAATGCACAACGTGAAGTAGTGTACAAACGTCGTCGTCATGCTTTACACGGAGAACGTCTAAAACTGGATATTGCAAACATGATGTATGACACTTGCGAAGTAATTGTAGGTGACAACAAAGCGCAAAATGATTTCAAAAACTTTGAATTTGAATTAATCCGATATTTTTCAATTACTTCACCGGTAACAAAGGCTGAATTTGATAAAATGTCTGAAATGGAAATTACAGGCAAAGTGTATAAAGCGGCTATGGCTTATTATACCGAAAAAACGGCTCGTAGTGCAAGAGAAGCTTTCCCTATTATTGCTAATGTATATCAAAACGAAGGCAACCAATTTGAGCGTATTGTAGTTCCGTTTTCGGATGGAATCAAAACGTTGAATGTGGTAACCGATTTGAAAAAAGCTTTTGAAACCGAAGGTTCACAATTAGTAGCCGATTTTGAAAAAAACATCACTTTAGCGATTGTGGATGAAGCTTGGAAAAAGCATTTACGTAAAATGGACGAATTAAAACAATCGGTTCAGTTAGCCGTTCACGAGCAAAAAGACCCATTGCTAATTTACAAATTAGAAGCATTCAAATTATTCAGTAAAATGCTTGATAGTGTAAACAAAGAAGTTATTTCGTTCTTATTTAAAGGTGATTTACCTCAGCAAAACCAAAATATTCAAGAAGCACGAGAAGTAAAACGTAAAGAAAATTACACAGAGTCTCGTGATGAAATAGAAAGCAGCGAGCAAGCGAATCGAGAAGCAAGCCAAGCACAACAACGTCCGCAAGTAACTGAAACTATTGTTCGTGATCAACCAAAGATTAACCGAAACGACAATGTTACTATAAAACACGTTATGAGTGGTAAAACCGAAACTATGAAGTATAAAAAAGCCGAAAGTTTATTAGCAAACGGCGAATGGGTTTTGGTTAACGAATAAGAATTTAATTCTAGTATAACACAAAACTAAAAACCCTGTCAAAGTAAATTTGACAGGGTTTTTCTTTACAAGCGAAACAAAAAATTAATGTCCGCCATTAACTTTTTTATCAAAATCAATTCCTTGGCTTTTCAATATTCCGGTTACTTTCCATGCATAAAATGCTAAGTAAAGAAAACACAATACTCCAACGATATAACTTACATGAATAGTGGTTAAATCAGCTACATAACCTTGTAACCAGCTTACAATTCCTCCACCCATAATCATCATAATAAGGAATGAACTTCCTTGACTTGTGTTCTTTCCTAAACCACTTATCGCAAGTGTAAAAATACAAGGCCAAAGTGTACTACAAAACAAACCAACACTGGTAAAAGCATACACACTTGTCATTCCTGTAGTAGTCATTCCGATTAATAGTGCCACTATTCCCAAAATTGAAAATATCAATAACATTCTTGCCGGATTTCCTTTACTTGCCATATCCGCAAAAATCAAAACCAAAATTATTACTGCATATATATAAAAAGGTTGTAAATCATGATTCATGAACTTATTTACCGCAAGAAAAACTCCAAAAGCCAAATATGGTGCTATAAAACGTAAAATCTTTTGCGTATTCATATTATCTGTAAAAGCTTCAACGGCACCTGTCCAACGACCAATCATTAAACTTGCCCAATACAAAGAAATGAAAGGTGCTATATCTTTGGTCAAAAAACCTAAATCACTCTCCATATAAGCCGGCAAATTACTGGCTGTTGAAACTTCTACTCCTACATAAACAAATATCCCAATCATTCCTAAGATCAATTGAGGATACTTTAAAGCAGAGCTTCTGGCAGAAACAACATCTCCTTCTTCTTCAACAACAGATTGAGGTTTATCAGGCAAAGATGAAAATTTGAGAAAAATGGCTACTAAAAGAAAAGCCGCTCCAAGTACCAGATAAGGAATTTTGACACTTTCTATACTCATATTTGTTTCTTCAGAAGATGCTGATCCAAAAATCGCAAAACTCACAATAAGTGGTCCGATAGTTGTCCCTAAATTATTAATTCCTCCTGCCATAGTTAAACGTTGAGAACCTGTAGTTATTGGCCCAAGAGCGATTGCTAACGGATTGGCAACCGTTTGCTGTAATGAAAATCCCAGTGCTACAATAAACAGTCCTGATAACATTAATTCAAATGAACCTGTATTTGCCGCAGGGTAAAATAATAATGTTCCTAATGCGGAAATTACTAGTCCCAATGCCAATGAATTTTTATAACCAATTCTGTTGATTAAATCTCCTTTGGTCAAATAAGAAATAATCATATAAATAATTGAACCTACGGTATAAGCAACATAAAAAGCAACTGAAACCAGCTGACTTTGACCTTGGGTTAAATTAAACGCAGACTTAAATACCGGAATTAGAATATCATTACTGGCAGCAACAAATCCCCAAAAGAAGAAAACAGTCACCAGCGGAATAAACTGTGCCCAATTAGTTTTTACATTTTCTGTACTCATAAATTTTATAGTTTTTGGTTAGGTTGGTTTAGTTAATCGGTTTAAAAGAAATAGCTGTTCCGCCTCCTTTTGCCAAAAGTAATTTAATTTTTGACTTAGCAGTAACTTGTATCTTTTTTATATTATAAGCTTTTGGATTTTTTTCCCAATCTGCGTCTTTTGCATCTTCATATATTATTGCTTCATATTTTATATTTGGCGAAAGAAAATTCAATTTTATTTCAGTTTGACGAGCTTTTTCATCAGTAATAGCTCCTAAAAACCAATTCTCAGATTTTTTGTCTTTTCTTGCCACAGTCAAATAATCTCCGGGTTCGGCTTCAAGGTATTTGCTTTCTTGCCAATCTGACGGAACATCTTTTATAAACTGAAATGCATCGAGGTGTTTTTCATAATTCTCAGGTAAATCGGCAGCCATTTGCAAAGGAGAATACATCGTTACATATAGTGCCAACTGTTTTGCCAAAGTCGTGTGAACTTGTTCCTTTTTAGTTTTGTCATACGCACTCATTTTTATTTCAAAAATTCCCGGTGTGTAATCCATCGGTCCGCCAAGAAGTCTTGTGAAAGGTAAAATAGTTTCGTGCATTGGCGGATTTCCATTACTCCAAGCGTTGAATTCATTCCCGCGAGCCGCTTCGGCAGCAATATAATTTGGATACGTTCTGTGGTAACCTGTAGGTCGAGAACTTTCATGAGAATTGACCATTAACTTGTTTTCCGCCATTCGTTCAGCTACATAATTGAAATGGTTTACCATAGTTTGTCCATCGTGGAATTCGCCTCTTGGGATTATTTTTCCAACATAACCTGATTTTACCGCCGGATAACCGTATTGTTTCATCAAATTCATCGCTCGATCCAAATGTCTTTCATAATTAGCTACTGAACCCGAAGTTTCGTGATGCATAATCATTTTCACTCCTTTTGATTTAGCATAATCATTAACGGCTTTCAAATCAAAATCGGGATAAGGCGTTACAAAATCGAAAACGTCTTCTTTCCAATTACCAAACCAATCTTCCCATCCCACATTCCATCCTTCAACCAAAACACCGTCAAAACCATGTTTGGCTGCAAAATCAATATAACGTTTTGTATTTTCTGTAGTTGCTCCATGTTTTCCGCTGGCAATTAATTCTTTCGATTCTGTATTTTGAGCATTTTGGCTTCCTGCATAATCCCAAGTGGATTTTCCAACGTGCATTTCCCACCAAATACCAACATATTTCATAGGTTTGATCCAAGAAGTATCTTCAATTTTTGAAGGCTCATTCAAATTTAAAATCATTTTTGAACCTACAATATCACGAGCATCATCGCTTATCATTATTGTTCTCCATGGTGTAACGGAAGGAGTTCTCAAATAGGCTTTATCACCAATAGCATTTGGGACTAAAACGGATTGTAATGTAAATGTTTTAGGATTTAAATTCAAATGCATGACCGGATAATTCACCACCGCAGCTTCAAATATATTCAAATAAATTCCATCGGAAGATTTCATCATTAACGGCGACTGAACTGCATATTTTGCGGCGATGGATTTTACTCCAATTCCATTATTTAAATCTAATTTTTCGTTGTCAACTTCAGATAATAACGTTTCATTATAAGCATATTCCTGACTGTCAAAATCTCCCGGAATCCAAAAAGCTTTATGATTTCCTGTCAAATTAAACTGTGACAATTCATCCGAAACAATGAAGTAATTTAGATTAGGTTGTTTTGGAAATTCATAACGAAAAGCAACACCTTCGTTAAACACTCTGAAAACGATATTCAGTTTTTTCCCGGTTGATTTTTGTATTAATTCTAATGAAAGCTCACTATAATTGTTTCTTATATTTTTTTCTTCTCCAAGAACCGGTTGCCATGTCTCATCAACCGATGTTGTTTTACTATTTTGAAGTGAAAACCCTGAAGTAAAATCGGTTCCGTCTTTTAATTTTAGACCTAAAAAGCTTTGATTAACTACTTTTTTATTCTTGTACAAAACCGAATAATTTGGCTTTCCGGCATTGTCTAAATTAAAATCAACTTCGATTGATTTTGATGGTGATTGAATTTTTTGAGCGTAGATTATTGAGCCTAAAAGCAACAATCCTAAAATTTGAATTTTTTTCATTTAAAATACTTTGATTTTTTGAAAATCATAAACTGACTTTCTAAAATAATTATTTTTTATCAATAAAATTTATCTCATTCTGAAAAATGAGCCGATAATTTTCATAAAAATACATTTATTACTAATTCAGATAAATCAGTAGCATAAATAGTTATTAACGAAATCGTTTTCATTAATATGGTTTTAACACATATAATAAAAAAATCCCGAGGTAAATCGGGATTTCATATTATTTTCCATCAACATAATCTTGAAGATAAGCAAATCGTGGTGTCAATTTACCTTTTTCGGTGATTTTGGCACGTTGAAGAATTCCATCTTTATCATTATTAAAAAATGCCGGAATTACGTGTTGCATAAACATTTCGCCAAAACCTTCACTGGCATCTTTTGGTAATTCGCAAGGCAAATTATCAACTGACATTACCATAACTGAACCCGGATGTGAATAAGGAACTTCTTTGTTTTCACTTGGCAAATAACCAAAAAATGGCTCTGCTATCGTTGATGCTTTGATTGTACAAGCAATTGGTCCGTTGACATCGCAGGAAATATCGGCAACAACTTGAATTTTATTTTTGGTCGAATTCAACATTTCACGAGTTAAAATATCCGGAGCATTATTTCCGTGAAAATGTCCTGCCATAAAAATATCGGCAACTTGACTAAATCGCTCGAAATTTGAGGTGTACTCTTGTGGATTTTTATAAAAATCTTGATTATCTAAAACTTGACCGTCTTTCCTTTTATTATAATCCAAAACATCGATTTGTGTGTAAACAGGTTGTGTATAAATTTTGTTTAAAAAATCATCAACCGAAACTTGCTTAATCTTCATCCCGTCGAGGATTTCCTTCGCTCCCATTCCTACTTTTCCGTGTCCGGTCAGTACAATTTTAATGTTGGGAAGAATTTGTCTTTTTAGTCTAACAATTAAATCTTCTTTACTTTTTAATGTTTCTGCTTTAGGTAATGTAAACAAATCATATTTAATTCCGAAAGCTCTGAAACCGTTGTAAGCACCAACAATTCCGGCATATCGACCAAAACCTATCAATCTTCTGTTATTAGCATCAACTATGGTTTCGTGATCATACAACTCTATATTTTTCTCTAAAATTGCTTGCAGTAACTTTCTGTTATAAGGCTGAAATTTTATGGTATGAGAAAAGAAAAAATATTTTTTATTAGGAATTAAATAATCAACCGGAATTTCTTTTACACCAAATAAAACATCGCAGTCCGTCATATCTATAGCAACTTCAATCCCAAGATTCGCATATTCTTCATCTGAAAAAACTCGAATATCAGAACTTTCAACTTTAATTTCAGCTTCCGGATATTCAGTTTTTAACTTTACTAATTCTTCGGGAGTAAATACTACACGTCTGTCTGGCGGATTTTTTCTTTCTTTAATAATTCCAAATTTCATTACCTCAATTTTTAATTGCCCCAAAAGTAACGGTAACGAAAACGTTTTCAAAACTTTTTTATCAAATTAAATTGTGGAAAACATGTTGAAAGGTTTGTAGTTTTAATTCGATAACACGCATTTGAATAATTATATTTGTTTTTCGCATAATTCAGAAAAATGAAAACCAAAATTTCTCTCTATATATCTTTAACTTTATTATTAATTTTCGCTGCAGTCATTGCTACGACTTCTTGCTCCAAACAAGAAAAAAATGAAGATGGCGTGATTAAAATCAACGAAAACGGGATTCCGGTGATGCAACCTTTACAGGAAGAATTACCCCGACTTTCCGAAGCTTTTTTAAACGATAAAAAATTTGGAGTTTCTATGTTTTTTGAAAAAACATGGTCTCAAAAAAATGATAACGTTAGTTTTTTAATTGCTAAAAACGGACAGATTATCTATGAAAACTACATGGGTTTCAGTAATAAACGAACCGATGAAAAAATTACAAAAGACACACCTTTGCACACAGCTTCAGTAAGTAAAGTTTTGACTGCAACGGCTGTATTGATGCTGATTGATGCCAAAAAAATAAGTCTTGATCAAAAAGTAAATACTATTATCACTAATTTCCCTTATCCCGATGTAACTGTTCAAACGTTACTTAATCATCGTAGCGGTATGAAAAACTATGCCTATTTTACGTTTGAAAGTAATAATTGGGACAAAAAGAAAATTTTAACCAATGAAGACATTATTAAAGTAATGGTTGAGAAAGAAATTCCGTTGGAAACCAAAACCGATACTCGTTTCAGTTATTGCAACACCAACTATGCTGTACTGGCTTTAATAGTGGAAAAAATCACCGGAATGAAATTTCCTGATGCTATGAAAGAAATGATTTTTACGCCTTTGGGAATGAAAAACACCTTTGTATGCGATTTTGAAAAAGACCGTGAAAACATTGTTCCGTCTTATAAAGGCAACAATATGGAAATTGGAACGGATTATCTTGATGCAGTTTATGGAGATAAAAACATTTATTCTACGCCCCGCGATTTACTAAAATTTGACACCGCACGATACGCACCTTTTTTCCTGAATCCTGAGTTGATAAAAAAAACTTATCAAGGTTACAGTTATGAAAATAAAGGGCAAAAAAACTACGGTTTAGGCGTTCGAATGATTGAGTTCGAAAAAGGAGAACCTTTTTATTTTCATAATGGTTGGTGGCATGGTAATACTTCATCGTTTATTACGCTGAGAAAAGAAAAAGTAACAATTATCGCTTTATCCAATAAATACACAAAAAAAACATATCAGTCCAAAAAGCTCGCCGGTCTTTTTGGTGATTATCCGTTTAAATTTGGTAATGATGATGAATAATTAAACTTATTCCAAAAAATCATTTATCCTCAATAGTGAAAGCTGTTGAGGATTTTTTTATATTTTTACTTTTATAAATGCTTACAAATACTTGATAAGTATTTATTAACGTAAGTCTTGAAAATATGCAACAAGCGTAAAGTCGCATTCCAAAATCAAAAACAAAATTCTAATCTTCTCTACTAAATCATTCTAAGCTTTTTCTTATTTTCGTTATATCATAAAAATTAGACATGAAAACAAAAGCTTATATATTATTCATATTTATCACGATAAATGCTTTTTCTCAAAGCATTGACAAACTAAAATTGGAAGCTAAAAAACTCTACGATTCTAATTATTTAATGGAGTTTGAAACTGTAGCAGATTTGACTTATTCAAAAGTATATGAAGAAATCGGCAAAGAAGCTTTCATAGAAAAAATGGATTGGGCTTATCAAAACGATGAGTACCATTTGCGATTGCAATTACCGAATGTGGTGTTTCAATACAGCGAATTGAAAAAATATGATGAAAAATCATTTTATATTATTACGTTTAAAAATCCGGTTCGTTATTTTTTTGAAGAAAAACTAACAACAGAACAGGCTACCGAAAAGAAAAAACAATTACAGGAAATCAATCAAACGCAAGACATTACTTTTGAACCGGCACGAAACAGTTTTAATATCAAAAAAACAACAACTTATGTCGCCATTTCTGATGAGAATACTTCAGGTGAATGGAAGTTTTTCAACTTTGATGACAAAGACCAACGTGAGTTTTTTGAGAAAAAATTTCCTAGTCTTTTTCAAGAACTGAAATCAAAATAAAAAAGCCCCAATTTGGAGCTTTTAACATTTAAACTAACGTGAAATAAATTAAAACTTATATCCTACTCCAATTAAAAAGTGGCTAACTTTAACATCTCCTGTTAAACCTAATGAATATCTAGGATCTACAAAAAGGTTCTCTGTGATATCATAAGAAGCTCCAAGATCAAGATTAAATCTTGTTTTATCAACGTCATCTGATTCTAAACTATAGAATAACGAAGGACCGGCATACAAATTGAATTTTTCAGCAACATTATACTTTGCTAAGACAGGAATACTGATGTAACTAAAGTTCACACCGTCTTTTGAAGCTGTATGATAATTTAATCCCGGTTGTAATGCAAATTTGTCTGCAATATCAAATTCAGCAAAACCTCCAACATAAAATCCTGTAGCAGAAACGCTTCCTCCACCATCTGCTTTTGCAGATAATAAATCAACTCCGGCTCTTACTCCAAACTTTGTTTCCTGAGCATTTGTAAATCCAAACGCAAATACTGCAACAGCAGCAAAAAGTAATTTTTTCATCATAAATTGTTTTTAAAGTTATATGACAAAACTACCTAAGCTACCATTTTTTAACAATACGGCAAATGCCTTATTTTAAGTTAAATGATCGGGGAAAATCTTTCCGGGATTGAGAATGTTATTTGGATCAAAAACACGCTTAATACTTTCCATCAGTTCCAAATGAGAACGTGAAAAAGCAATATCCATAAAGTTTTTTTGTACGTAACCAATGCCGTGTTCGCCCGATAACGTTCCTTTTAAAGAAACAGTTAATTCGAATATTTCACGAATTCCAACCGGAACTTGCGTTTGCCAATTATCATCCGTCATATCGCCTTTGATGATGTTTACATGCAGATTTCCATCGCCGGCATGACCATAACACACCGATTTAAAACCATGCTTCGCTCCTATTCGCTTAATTCCTGATAATAATTCAGGTAACATATATCGTGGCACAACCGTATCTTCTTCTTTGTAAACCGAATTTGATTTCACCGCTTCGGCAACGGAACGGCGCATTTTCCACAACGCTTTTTTTTGGTCTTCGGTATCGGCAAAAAGCACTTCGTCAATTTCAAATTGTTCTACAACCGACATGATTTTTTCGGCTTCAAGCATCAAGATTTCTTGATAATTTCCGTCAACTTCAATCAATAAATGTGCTTGAACATCGTCTTTTACTTTTACACTAATGTCGTCATGAAATTTCAATGTCCAATCGATGGCATCGCGTTCCATAAACTCCAAAGCACTCGGAATTATTCCCGCTCGAAAAATAGCCGAAACAGCTTCACAAGCTTCATTTGATTTATAAAAAGGTACAAGCATCAAAACATTATGTGTGTTTTGAGGTAACAATTTCAAAACGGCTTTCGTGATTACGCCAAGCGTTCCTTCGCTACCAATCATCAATTGCGTTAGATTATATCCTGTGGAATTTTTTAAAGTATTTGCTCCAGTCCAAATAATATCTCCATTAGGCAAAACAACTTCTAAGTTCAAGACATAATCTTTGGTTACGCCATATTTCACCGCTCGCGCACCACCAGAATTTTCAGCGATGTTTCCGCCAATCCAACAACTTCCCATACTACTTGGATCAACAGGATAAAATAATCCTTTCTCAGCAACCGCTTCACGTAAAACCTGAGTAATTACAGCTGGTTCAACCGTAACCTGAAGGTTTTGTTCGTCAATTTCTATGATTTCATTTAATCGTTCCAATGACAATCCGATACCTTCATAAATGGATAATGCGCCACCACTTAAACCAGTTTGCGCTCCGATTGGCGTTGTTGGGATTTTATATTCATTTGCCAATTTTATAACTGCTGAAACTTCGCTGGTATTTGCTGGTTTTACAACTACGCTTGGCGGAAAAACATAATCTTCGGTTTCATCGTGACCATAATGATTTCGGGTTTCGATGTCGGTAAAAACAAAAGATTGACCAACAGCAGTAATGAGTTGGTCAATCAGACTTTGCGGTAATTGATATGATGGGTTCATTTTAAAAAATAGTGTTACTATTCTTCAAAAATACTATTTATTTGGTTGTGGCGTTAATCGAAGATAATATTTTATTCGGGTGAAACCTTTTGGAAATTTTGAAGGAATATCTTCGTCTTTTATCGCTGGAGCAATCACTACATCTTCTCCGTCTTTCCAGTTTGCCGGAGTTGCGACACTATAATTTTCTGTAAGCTGCAAACTGTCAATTACTCTTAATAATTCGTCAAAATTTCTTCCTGTTGATGCCGGATAAGTCAAAATCAATTTCACTTTTTTATCTGTTCCAATAATGAAAACCGAACGAACGGTAAATGTTTCATTAGCATTTGGATGAATCATATCATACAGATTGGCAACTTCCTTGCTTTCATCAGCAATAATCGGATAGGTAATTTTTACATTTTGAGTTTCTTCAATGTCTTTAATCCAAGAAGCATGCGATTCAAGATTATCAACGCTTAACGCAATCACTTTTACATTTCGCTTTTCAAATTCGGGCAGATAATTTGCCACAGTTCCTAATTCGGTGGTACAAACCGGAGTAAAATCGGCTGGATGTGAAAATAAAACGCCCCAAGAATTATCCAGATAATCATATAAATTCAAATCGCCTAATGAGGTTTTGGCTTCAAAATTTGGAGCAGAATCTCCTAATCGTAATGTTCCCATATTATATTTTTATATCAAATTTAAGAACAGTGTTTCTTTTGACGGATTGAATTGGCGTTAAAATTTTGTGAAACAAAAGCTAATTGCGAAGTTGCTAAAAATGGGCGTTTAAATTCAGAAATCTGAAATTTTAAAAGGTTTATTTTGTTAATGATGTATCATTTTTAGCCCCGATTGAAGAGGAAATCAACTTTGTCATTTTTTGTCATCCTAAACTTGTTGAGAGACAAAAAATGACAAAGTTATTGAAACGGAAAGCGGGAAAATGGAATCCAAGAATTCGCTAACGATTCGCTCTTAATTTTTCTTTTTCAAATTGGGTAAAAAATAACAAATAATACCTATCAACGGAAGATAGGAACACACATGGTAAACATAGTTTATAGAAGTATAATCGGCTAATTTACCTAATAAAGCCGAACCTAAAGCTCCCATTCCAAAAGCAAATCCGTAGAAAAGTCCGGAAATCATTCCGATTTTTTTAGGCAAAAGTTCTTGTGCGTAAACCAAAATCGCTGGAAATGCCGATGAAATAATTATTCCGATGATAACCATTAAAACATCTGTCCAGAATAGATTTACGTAAGGTAACATCAAGGCAAATGGAAATGCTCCGAAAACGGATAGCCAAATCACATATTTTCGTCCGATTTTGTCTCCAAGCGGTCCACCAAGAATAGTTCCCACAGCATAAGCAATCAGGTAAATAAACATGTGAAACTGTGCTTGTTTTATTGTCAGTCCGAATTTATCGATGATATAAAACTGATAATAACTGGATAAACTTGCTGTATAGAAAAACTTGGAAAAAATAACAATCAACAAAATAGCGATTGATATTTGAACTTTTCGAGATGGAAGATTATGATAATTGATAAACGATTGCACTTTGTTATTTCTCAAAACCAAATGATCACGATACCAATAGGCTATTTTACTAAGAATTGCCAATCCGATAGCAGCAACAATGATAAACCAAAGAATATATTGCTGTGAATTTGGTATAACAATCAAAGCTACTAAAAGTGGTCCGAGTGCCGTTCCGAAATTTCCTCCAACCTGAAAAATAGATTGTGCCAAACCTCGTTTTCCACCGGAAGCAAGATTGGATATTCTTGCCGATTCAGGATGGAAAATAGACGAACCGGTTCCAATAAGAACCACTGAAAGCAAAATCCAATAGAAATTATCAGCATAAGAAATCGAAATAATTCCCGCCATGGAGAAAAACATTCCGTAGATTTGAGAAAACGGTTTTGGATTTTTATCGGTATAATAACCTACTAACGGTTGAAAAATAGATGCCGAAAACTGAAAGGCAAACGTTATTAGTCCGATTTGAGAAAACGACAAATTATAACTTTCCTTCAATAAAGGATAAATCGACGGAATAATTGCCTGAATTAAATCGTTAAGCAAATGTGCAAAACTGATTGAAAATAATATTGAATAAACGGTTTTTTGAGCTAAATCTTTGTCTTTAACCGAAACCTTAACTAAAGTATCCATTTAAAAAGTGTTTAAAATAAAGTACCAAAATGCAATTGTAATAAACGAAAGCGGAATTCCGATTCCGACCATCATACTGCTTAATTTTGGTTTTAATCCGTAATTTGAAGCTAAAATTGCTCCTGTAATCATTGGCGCCATCGCTGATTCTAAAATAGAAACATCAACAGCAATACCTTCACCTCCGGCAATGACTCTATAAAGTAAAAAGAAAACTGCCGGAGTTATCATCAATTTAAAAAACAATCCTAAAGTGAGAAAGTTCCAATGTTTGCTTTTTTTGTCAATTTTTAATTGCAACCCAACAGCAACCAAAGCCACAGGAGTTATCGTTGCCCCCAATTTTTGAAAAACTGATTGGAGTTTATTATCAAAATCCATTTGAAATACATTCATCAAACAAGCCACAACAAAAGCAATAAATGGTGGAAAAAGCAAAATCTTTTTCAGTATATCTTTTCCGTTGGTTTCTCCTCGGGAAAAAATTCCGGCGGTAATTACACCAAATGTTGTCATTACTACAAAAGTTCCGGGTTGATCGACAATAATAGCAGTTTTAATACCTTCTTCTCCATATAATGCTTGAATTATAGGAAAACCAACAAAAGAAGTATTTCCCAATCCGGCGGTAAGAATTAAACAACCTATTAATTTATTTGACCAACCCATTGTTTTTCCTAAAAAATAGAAAAAGCCGAAAGAAAGCAAAAAGCCAATCCAAGCTATACCTAGCGGATATAACAATTTTGCCGAAATAGAAATTTTAGGAATATAAAATAATGCCAATGCAGGCAAAGCAATGTAAATCACAAACTGGTTTAAAGCTAAGTATCCGTTTTTGGGAAAAGCAGTAACACGTTGCATTGCCAATCCCATTATCAAACATAGAAAAACCAACAAAATGTTTTCCATTTGGAAATAATAGTAGAAATATTTTGCAAAGGAACGGCAAAAAAAACAAACAGAAGAAAATCTAAAGTGAAAGGTTTCTTAAAATTTGCTATTTTACTATATATAAAAGCTTCTATTATTTTACTAAATTTACCCAAACGATTTTACTTTGAGCGACAAGCCAACAAAACATAGCGCATTACATGAAAAAGACGGAATTCCACAACCGGAAAGCGTCAGTCAAGCTTCTGTGGAGAAAATTATGCTTCGTCGCAGAAAACAACCTGATCCCAAGGAACTTGTAAATGGAATTTTATCTCAAAATATATCTGATTTAAGCCGTGCTATTACACTGGTTGAAAGTACAAATCCCGAGCATCTGACAAAAGCTAATGAAATTATTAATGCCTGTTTACCTCATGCTAATAAATCGGTTCGTATAGGAATAACTGGTGTTCCTGGCGTTGGAAAAAGTACATTCATCGAAGCTTTTGGAAAATATTTAACCGCTATCGGAAAAAAAGTTGCCGTTTTGGCTGTTGATCCAAGCTCGTCTATCAGTCACGGAAGTATTCTTGGCGATAAAACCCGAATGGAAGAATTGGTTAAAGACGAGAATGCTTTTATACGACCATCAGCTTCTGGAGAAACTCTTGGCGGTGTTGCTCGAAAAACGCGTGAAACCATCATTCTTTGTGAAGCTGCAGGATTTGATACTATTATTATAGAAACTGTTGGCGTTGGTCAAAGCGAAACTGCCGTTCACAGCATGGTCGATTTCTTTTTACTTCTAAAAATTTCCGGTGCCGGCGATGAATTACAAGGTATCAAACGTGGCATCATGGAAATGGCAGATACCATTGTCATCAACAAAGCCGACGGTGATAATATTGCCAAAGCTAAACTGGCCAAAACCGAGTTCAATCGTGCGTTGCATTTATTTCCGGCGAAAAATAGTGGCTGGATACCAAAAGTTACGACTTGCAGTGCTTTTGAAAAAACCGGAATCGATAATGTATGGAAAATTATTTCAGACTATTTTGAATTGGTAAAAACTAATGGCTATTTTGAAAATAAACGTCAAAATCAAAATCAGTTTTGGATGATGGAAACCATAAACGAACAGTTAAAAAATCACTTTTATAGTCATCCGGAAATCATTTCTCTATTGGAACAAAATAAAAAAGCTGTACAGAATAACGAATTATCACCTTTTGCAGCGGCAATTTCTTTACTTAAAAAATACTTTTCCTGATTACTACATCAGTTTTTTCTGTTATTTTTTGATTTTTTATTTCTAAAATCAAAAAAAATTAGCATTTTTTCTTTTTCTTTTACACATTTTCAATTTCAAGATTTCTCGTCAACATCCAACTAAAACGTTTTCGCCCTGTTTTCGTGGCTTTTAATATTATATTATACAGAAATTGATTGTCAAAAACCCTGATATATATCATATTTCTTTAGCCCTTTTAAGCCAAAATTTGTACTATAATTTAAAACCATTTAGAAATTATGAGCAAATTATTTTTAACATTGAAATTAGTTTTCGTTCTCTTCATTTCAGTAAACCATTTTGGTTATAGTCAAAAAACATTTAAAATAGAAGGGAAACCTTCTTTGACTATTTCGGGAACCTCAACATTACATGATTGGAGTATGCCTTCTTCTACAGCAACAGGAACATTAGTTGCCAATGAAGAAGCAGGAAAACTGGACGAAATAAAATCACTTACTGTAGAAATGCCTGCAGAAAGTATTAAAAGTGGAAAAAAAGGCATGGACAAAAAAGCCTACGATGCCATTAAAACAGAAACCTACAAAACAGTAAAATTTGACTTGAAAAGCGCTTCAAAAACTGGCGACACTTGGACTTTAAACGGAACATTTACTATTGCTGGTGTAACAAAAGCTGTCAGTCTAAAAGCTAAAGAAACTTCAGTAAATGGTGTTCACCAACTTAGCGGAAGCTACTCTTTCAAACTTACCGATTACAACATTACGCCACCAACAGCTCTAATGGGAACTGTAAAAACCGGTGATGCAGTAAAAATCACATTTGACGTAAAATTTAAATAACCAAAATAAACATAAAATACAATGAAAAATTATTTAAGCTTAGCAATTGCATTAATGATTGGATCATTTGCTTCTGCGCAAGAATTAAACTATAAACTGAACAATTGGTATGCTCAGACAAAACAAGCAAAAAATGCTTTTGAACCAAAAAAAGACAGCATAACTACTTTTGAAAATGTAAAAGTAAATCTTGGTGGTGCTTTTGCTTTACAATATCAAGCTGTTCAACACGAAAATGATGCTCTTCCTAACATCGTTAATGGAGTTAACACTAATCAACTTTATGACATAGGAAACAACTTCAACTTAGCTACTGCCAACTTAGATATGAACGTAAGCTTGTATGATGGTGTTAATTTACATTTAAGAACATTCTTATCTTCACGCCACCATAATGAAGCTTATGTAAAAGGTGGATATCTGCAAATTGATAAACTGGATTTCATTAAAAAAGATTTCTTAAAAGATTTCATGAAATATGCTACTATTAAATTCGGACATAATGAAATCAACTATGGTGATGCACACTTTAGAAGAAGTGATAATGCCAATGCTATGACTAATCCATTTGTTGGTAACTTATTACTTGATGCTTATGCAACTATGGTTTTTGCAGAAGTTTACTATCAAAGAGATGGATGGATCGTAATGGGTGGTGTTACTAATGGTAGATTAAATCAAAATGCTCAAGGCGGAACAAGCCCTTCTGTATATGCAAAATTGGGTTATGACAAACAAATCAATGAAGACTTAAGATTTAGATTAACTGGTTCATTCTATAATGTTGCCGAAACAAAAAGAACCGATTTCTATGATGGTGACAGAGCTGGTTCAAGATATTATTTCTTAATGGAAAATACTACTGCTACTTCATCTGCTAACTTTAGATCTGGTCAAATTGTTCCTGGATTTACTAACAAATTAACAGCTTTCATGGTTAACCCATTCGTTAAATATAAAGGATTGGAATTCTTTGGAGTATATGAACTTACAAATGGTAGAACTGCTGCTGAAACAGACAGAAGAGAATTCAATCAATATTCTGCAGAGTTATTGTATCGATTTGGAACTAATGAGAACTTCTATTTTGGCGGTCGTTATAACAACGTAACCGGAGAACTTGCTAATGGTGATGATGTAGATGTTACTCGTTTTAATATTGGTGGCGGTTGGTTTATGACTAATAACATCATGGTGAAATTAGAATATGTTAATCAAAAATACGATGGCTACAATGCTAACAGCATACTACATGATGGTAAGTTCAGTGGATTTGTAGCAGAAGCTGTAATTGCTTTCTAAAAACTAATTTAATGCGTGTCTTTAGTCTTATTTTATCGATTTTTTTACTCTTAGGTTTTACAAAGAGTAGCAAAGAAGATTATGTTGTAATCGATTCAAAAAAGTTTACCGTAAAAGGTTCGACTACATTTGGAGACTTTACCTGCAACTATGATCTTCAGACCAAAGACACGTTATTTTTAAATCAAAAAACAGGATTATATTGTAAAGTAATTATCAAAGAATTTGGTTGTGGAAACTTTCTTTTGAACCGTGATTTTAGAAAAACATTAAAAGAAAAAGAACATCCTGAAGCTGTCATTTATTTATCTGACATAAAAAAAGATGGAGAAAAATACTCTTATACGTTAAATCTAAATCTTGCAGGAAAACAAAAAACATTTCACAATCTTTCATTCAAAAAAGAAAATAGATTACTTAAAGGTTCAATAGATCTAAAGTTTAGTGATTTTGATTTAAAAGCTCCTTCTAAATTAGGCGGTGCTATAAAAGTAAAAGAAGATATAAAGCTTTCGTTTTCACTTAATACCATAAATTGAAAACCCTAAGTTCTCAAGAAAAAGAGATGATACTTGGGGTTTTCTTTTTATTTTTGTTATGAATGTTCATTTTTTGAACATTTTAAATTTTTATAAATAATTATGTATAGAATATTACTCAGTCCTATTTTAATAATTATTGCGATGGTACTTGTGCCATCTGCAGAAAAAATAATGTTTTATTTACCATTACTTTTTGCTTTATCTGTAAGCTTGGTAAGCTCCGACAAAATAAAAGTATTAAAATCCTTAGGGATTTTTTTGTCGGTAGTACAAAGTTATGCTGTATTTTTAGGATTGGCAATTGTAACATATTTCTTCGATGAATGGCTGGAAGATCTTTCCATAGGTCAAAATACGGGATTTACAGGAATTGCTCTTGTAACTTTTGGCGGTTATTTATCTGCTTTACTTCTATTCTATTTCTATACCTTTGTTTTTAATGTAAGTAACAAAAGATTCAGCTATTTAATGATTACAATCTGTTATGCTTTAGTTGTAATTATAATGCAGGTATTCTCTAAAAATGAATTTTTACAATTTGGAGTAGAAAAATTTGCTTCTTATCTTATCTCTTGGTGTATCTTCATGAGTTTAGCCTATAGCTTGGCATTCAATAGAAATGAATTCATGGCTTTCGTTGAAAGAAAGAAAAAATAGTTTTATATCAAGACCTATTCTTCGTAAGCTTCCATTTCTCTATCATAGAATTCTCCGGCAAGCGTAATCAAATGCTCCATTTCACTTTCAAGTTCGGTCTGATCTTCATCTTCAATATCTTCCAAAAACTCAACTTCATCATCTTTTAAATTGATGATAAAGCGAGGAAAATCAAGATGAATAACAAAAATATCATCAGGATATTCAGAATTGTCTGCGAGTACAAATTTTGGTAATTGCATTTTTTTAGTTATTAGTGATTAGTAAATAGTGACTAGCTTTTGGCTATTGGCTTTTCACTCTTCACTAATTTTTTAGTTAAATAATCGAAGCGAAGATACAAAAATATTGCGGCTACTGTTAATCCGGCTAATAAACCTATCCAAACACCAACGGCACCTAAATCGGTTTTTACCCCTAAATAATACGAAATAGGAAAACCAACAATCCAATAGGCCACGAAAGTAATATACATCGGTATTTTTACATCTTGCAAACCTCTCAAAGCGCCAAGAACCACAACCTGAATACCATCGGAAATTTGGAAAACAGCAGCAACCAAAAGCAATTTGGCTGCAATCATTATCACTTCGTTATTATCTAACAATTGTGCTTGGTTTTCCATATTCAAAAATAAATACGGTAAAATAGTATGAAAAGCCACAAATAATAGCGCAAAAATAATTTCAATGATAATAGCTAATAAAAATATGGAACGTGCAACGATTATAAGTTGTTTATAATCCTTTAAACCTTTCTGATTGCTAATTCTAATCATGGAAACCACACTCAATCCCATGGCAAACATAAACGTCAATGAAGCTAAACTCAACGCTATTTGATTGGCAGCCTGACTGGTTTTACCAATGCTTCCACAAAGCCAAATTGCCGCTGTAAACAAAACTACTTCAAACAACATTTGCATTGCCGAAGGTAAACCTATATTGACAATCTTTTTGATAACTGATTTTTGTATTTCGGCAAAACTAAATCCGTGAAAATATTGCTTTAATTTTTCTTTTCGGGATAATATCACATGCATAAAAACAACCATTGCAATGCGGGAAATCACCGTTCCAAGAGCTGCGCCAACTATTCCCATTTTAGGAAAAATCCAAATCCCGTAAATCAGAAAATAATTAATGATAACGTGTAAAACATTTGCCATAATAATGGCATACATCGAATATTTTGTCATTGACAAACCATCGGCAAACTGTTTATAGCCTTGATACATAACAAGTGGTATCAATGAAAAAGCAACCCAATCCAAAAAAGGTTTTGCCAGGTCAATAACTTCTTTCGGTTGCTGCAACATTTCCATTATCGGTTTTGCCAAAACAACTAAACCAAATAATAAAATCCCTAAAACCGTACATAAAAACAATCCGTTGTGGAAAGCAGAACGGATTTTTGAAGTATTCTTTTCGGCATCAGCTTCTGCAATTATCGGAGTAATAGCCGTTGAAAATCCTATTCCAAGCGACATTGCTACGAAAACCATACTATTTCCTAATGAAACTGCAGCCAATTCTGTTGAACCCAATTTCCCTACCATAATATTATCTACTATGGCAATAAGCGTATGACCAACCATTCCTAAAACAACAGGATAAGCCAGTTTAATGTTGTATGCAAACTCTTTGGTATAAACCGATAATTTCACTTTGCTCAATTTTTGGACGGCAAAGATACAAGCTTTTATTCTTTCAGTTGGTCACGATAGAACGGAATATTTTCGGCAACTTTTGGATCCAATTTTGGCTCAGCAATATCGGTTAATGATTGTAGTTTTTCCCAAATCGTTTTTGCAACAATATAACGCGCCACACCTTTATCATCCGCCGGAACGACATACCAAGGAGCATAATCTGTATTGGTTTTGTTGATTGCCTCTTCATAATATTTCATATAATCATCCCAACGTTCACGTTCTTTTAAATCACCTGTGGAAAATTTCCAGTTATCTTCCGGTTGTTCCAGTCGTTTTAATAATCGCTTACGCTGTTCTTCTTTACTCATGTGGAAATAAAACTTCAAAATAGTCGTTCCATTTTGCGAAATATGCTTCTCAAAATTGTTGATTTGCTCCATTCTATTTTCCCAAAACTCAGGTTTTATATCTTCTACTCTTTCAATTCCAGGCAAATTTTCATTCATAATATATTCCGGATGAACGCGCGTAACCAATACATTTTCATAATGTGTACGATTGAAAACTGCAAACTTTCCTTTCTCAGGCAAAGCCAAATAATGTCGCCACAAATAATCATGTTCCAACTCGGTCGAATTTGGAGTTTTAAAACTATGAACTACAACACCACGCGGATTAAATTCTTTAAAAACCTCACGAATCAAACTATCTTTTCCGCTCGTATCCATTCCTTGCAAACAAATCAAAAACGCATGACGATTGTGCGCATACATCGCATCTTGCTTCACACTAAGCTTTTTTTGAACCTCATCCAAAGCCGTTTCTTCCTCTTTTTTCGACGTATCAATCGCCAATTCTGTTGCAATTTTAGACAAATCAATTGTTGTTTTAACTCTAAAATCTTCTGGATTAATTGAATGCATAAGTATCTTTTTATGTTTATAAAAATAGTATTTTTGAGGAGCTATTTCCAGCTATTCGCTATATCTTTTTCTTTTTTCCATAAAAAAAGAAAAAGGATACCGCTTCTATCTGGGCTAAACTCATCTGCTAACTTATGGAAAAATTTCAACTTTCGCTACTCTTTAAAATCATCGGTATTGGTTCGGCATCGGGAATAATCTTCCACGACGAAAACCTTTTCATCATTTCAGATAACAGTTCTTATCTTTATCAATACGAAACCAAAACCGAGCAACTTCATCGACACGAACTAACCGAAAACGCTGCGGAAAATATCCCAAAAGCATACAAACCCGATTTTGAATCCATAACAAAACACTCCGATAGTTTATATCTTTTTGGTTCAGGTTCAACCGAAAACCGAAACGCCATGGTTCATTTTGACAGTAAAACCAAAACCGTAACCCAATCACAAGAAGTAACTGATTTGTATTTAACCATGCAATCATTTGCCAAAATTTCTCCCGAAGATTTCAACATCGAAGGCGCAATTTACAACGGACAAACTTGGTTTTTCTTCAATCGTGGCAATGGAAAATCAGAACAAAACATCGTTTTCACTGTTGAAGGCAAAAATCTAGTCAACGAATTTCAAATCATTTCCAACCAATTTAAACTTCCAAAAATCAAAGGCGTTCGCACCAGTTTCACCGACGCTATTTTGGTCGATGACAAAATATATTTTCTTGCTTCTGCCGAAAATTCAAATTCCACATATCACGACGGCGAAGTTCTTGGCAGCATCATCGGACGAATTGACGTAAAGAAAATGAAAATCGATTTCACTCAAAAAATTTCAGATACACATAAATTTGAAGGACTAACACTTTACAGAAACTCCGCCAACCAAATTGAATTCCTACTTTGCGAAGACAACGATACTGAGGTTTTAGAAGCAGATATTTATAAATTAGTTCTAAGCAAATAGTAAACTATCTGTTAAAACTATCAACTTAAAACCGTGACTGAAAACTTTTTTCACTTCGTTCCCAACCTTTTTGAAAAAATAATACTCTTTAGTAATAAAGACATTCATTGTGATAAACGAAAACCTAATACAAGCTTGTAAAAAAATGCAGCGCGATGCGCAGCGGCAAGTCTATGAACAGTTGTCGCCAAAGTTGTATCGAACATGCAAACGGTATTTAAAAAAAGAGGAAGAAATTGAAGAAGTTTTGGCAGATGCGTTTTATACCATATTTACTAAACTCGACCAACTGAAAGAAATTGGTGCTTTTGAAGCATGGGCAAGAAAAATAACCGTCAATCAATGCTTACTTCAATTAAAGAAAAACATCAACTTTAATCTTTATTTAGAAGATACCAAAGTACATGTTTTGGCAGAAAACACTAATGATACCAAACTGGAAGAAGAAGATTTGCTCAATCTCTTAAATCACATTCCCGAAGGTTGCAAAACGATTTTTAATCTTTTTGCTATCGAAGGTTTTGGTCACAAAGAAATAGCGCAAATGCTCAACATTAGTGAAGGAACATCTAAATCACAATTGAATGTGGCAAAAACCAAATTACAGGTTTTAGTCAACAATCTGTATTATCAAAAAGCGATACTGAAATAAATTCAGCACAACATTATGGAAAATCAAGATAAATTATATAATCAGTTCAAATCGGCTGCCGAAAATGCAGAAACGAAAGACTTTCCCGGAATGGAAAATGTCTGGAACCGAGTAGAACAAAAACTCGATACCAAAGTCCTGAAAAAAGAAACCAAGCTCTGGAAAAAACTAGCCGTTGCGGCTTCTATTTTATTAGTAGTTTCTGTAGGTTATCATTTTTGGAGTAACGAAAAAGCAATAACAACTCCAACTACTGAAATTGTTACCAATGATAGTATTACAACTCCAATTATTGAAGAAAACAATGCTGTTGCTGACGTAGAAAAACATCCAGCAATCAAAGAAAACGCTGAAGAAATTCTAGAAAAGCAAACTAAAAATGCAGACGTTGTAGTTATGAATGATACGGTAAAGAAAAAACGAATTCTTGCGCCAATGCCAACAGTAATTTCGGAAGTTATTGTTGCTAAAGATGATACTAAAAAAGAAAAAACAGCCAATCCTGTAAGTGGTTATTTGGACACAGAACCTTATGAAGCCAGAAGTGTTAGTAACAACAGTTACAGAACAATGCTGAATTCAAAAGGACGAAATGAAGAAGCCGAAAAAAAATCAGCTAAAAAAGAGGAACCTTTATTAGTAATTAATGATGTTGCTGAAAATTTACAAAAAATAGGAAAATTAAATCCTGATGATGTAGAATCTATCGTTGTTTTAGCCGAGCCTTTATACATCATCAACGGTGTAGAATACTCGGAAGTGGAAGTTTTTGGTCCAAATCCAACCAGTCCATATTCGCCTTTAAACCAACAAGACATTGAAACTATTTCCATACTGCAGAAGGAAAAAGCCACCGAAGTCTATGGTAAAAAAGGAGAAAAAGGTGTTGTAATCATTACCACTAAAAACGGAAAACCGAAGCTCAAAAAGTAGCCAAAAATCAAGTCTAACATTCTAAAAATTTAAGTCATGAAAAATTTCAAAATCTTTTCATCAGCCATAGCTATGCTTTTTTGTATCGTAGCTTTTGCACAAGAGAAAACCATCATAGGTGTTGTTTCAGACAATCTTGGACCTTTGCCAGGCGCCAATGTTGTTGTAAAAGGAACCACTCGCGAAACGCAAACCGATTTTGACGGAAAATATTCCATCAAAGCCAAAGAAGGCGAAACATTAGTTTTCAGTTATACAGGATATAATTCCAAATCCGTAAAAGTGACTAAAGCAACTACAATCAATGTGGTTTTAGATGGTGCTGTAACGCTTAGCGAAGTTGTAGTAGTTGGATATGATTCAGAATATGATAGTTATTCTCCTAAAAAAGTAAAAGAAAAAGCGGCAGGAGTTCAAGTTATCGCCAATTCTAGTAGCATCAGAATTCGTGGAAATAATCTAATGAAACAAGAAGTAGAAAGAAATTCTAATCCAAATTTTCCTTCACGACATGATACTGTTGTTCCAAACGCAAACGATGAAGATTATGGAACTTTTGTGGAAAATGTCTTCGAAAGTCCAAAATCATCGCCACTTTCCACCTTTTCTATTGATGTGGACAACGCTTCTTATACCAACATTCGCCGTTTTATCAACAACGGACAAAAAGTTCCCAAAGATGCGGTTCGTGTAGAAGAAATGATGAACTTTTTCAAATACAATTATCCAGAACCACAAAATGAACATCCGTTTTCAATCAACACTGAATACAGCGAATGTCCTTGGAATTCATCAAATAAATTGGTTAAAATTGGTTTACAAGGAAAAAATATTGATGACGAAAAACTTCCGGCTTCCAACTTGATTTTCCTAATTGATGTTTCGGGTTCTATGTTTTCTGAAAACAAATTGCCTTTATTAAAACAATCTTTAAAGGTTTTAGTAAACCAATTGCGAGCCGAAGACAAAGTTTCCATTGTGGTTTATGCCGGTGCAGCTGGAATGGTTTTGCCACCAACATCAGGCGATAAAAAAATGACGATTATCGATGCTTTGGGAAAATTATCGGCTGGCGGAAGTACTGCTGGCGGTGCTGGAATTCAATTGGCTTATAAAACTGCCAAAGAAAATTTCATCAAAAACGGAAACAACCGAGTGGTTTTAGCAACCGATGGCGATTTTAATGTTGGAGCAAGTTCTGATAATGACATGCAGCGATTGATTGAAGAAGAACGAAAATCGGGTGTGTTTTTAACTTGCTTAGGTTTCGGAATGGGAAATTACAAAGACAGCAAAATGGAAACCTTAGCCAATAAAGGCAACGGAAATTATGCTTATATTGATAACATTCAGGAAGCTAATCGTTTTTTAGGCAAAGAATTCAAAGGTTCGATGTTTGCCATTGCTAAAGACGTAAAAATCCAAATTGAGTTTAATCCAGCGCATGTGCAAGCGTATCGATTAATTGGTTATGAAAACAGAAAATTGCGTCCCGAAGATTTTAAAAATGATGCTATTGATGCCGGCGAATTAGGTAGCGGACATACGGTTACGGCTTTATATGAAATCATTCCGATGAATACAAAAAGTAAATTTTTCACGCCAACAGATGAGTTGAAATATACTAAAACCGAACCATCAGTTGCTAATCTTGGTTCCGAATTGGCAACCATTAAATTCCGATATAAAAAACCAGATGGTGAAAAAAGCATCGAAATGATAGCAGTGATTAAAAACAACGCTGTGACATTGGAACAAACTTCGGAAGATTTTAAATTTTGTGCTTCAGTAGCTTGGTTCGGATTGAAATTGAGAAACTCTGAATTGGTTTCCAATAAATCTATTTCGGACATAAAAAACTTAGCCAAAAATAACATCAAAAACGATAATGAAGGTTACAAAGCGGAATTCATCCGATTGATGGAAGCCGTGAATTTATAATTGTTAGGTTAATTTGATTAAATGTGGCAAATCCGTCAGTTGTATAAATTGGCGGATTTTGTCTTTATTTATTTTCCACACAGTTTGTCATTTCGACGAAGGAGAAATCTCATTATGCAATAATTTTAAAAATACAACGTTTTCATATATCATCATTAACAAACACTTTACACCATGAAAAAAACCTTCTTTTTAATTGCAATTTTTGCTTCTTTCACAACTTTTAGCCAAGAGAAAAACTTTATCGACAAACCGTATCTTGAAGTACAAGGAAAAGCCGACACATTGGTAACTCCAAACCGAATTTACATTGATGTTTTGATTTCTGAAAAAGATGTAAAAGGAAAAAAATCGGTGGAAGAGTTAGAAAACGACATGCTTACCAAACTAAAATCATTAGGCGTTGATGTGGATAAAAACGTTGCTATGCAAGACATGATGAGCAACTACAAAAAATTCTTTTTGAAACAAACCGATATTCAAAAATCGAAATCCTACTCTATTTTGGTTTATGATGCTAAAACCACTGCCAAGGTTTTTATTGGTTTGGAAGAAGTTGGACTTTCCAATGTTAGAATTGATAAATTGGAACATTCTGAAGAAAAGAAATTACAACTTTTAATGAACAGTAAAGCCATTGAAAATGCAAAAGCGAATGCTGTTAGTTTTACAAAACCATTGGGACAAACTATTGGAAAAGCGATTTATATTGGAAATGTTTCAAATGGAACAACTAATAGAAATTATAGAGGTTCAATGGTAATGGCAAGAGGAATTTCAACCCAAAAAAACTATGAGGCTAAGGATTACAACACCAACATCGAATTTGAAAAAATAACTATTTCCAGTGAAATTGGTGTTCGTTTTACATTGGAATAGAAAACTATTTTTATTACTTTTATCCAAAATCCAATTCCAATGAAAAAAATACTTATTGCACTTTTAGTAGTGTTGGTTGTGCTTCAGTTTTTTCAAATTGACAAAACCAATCCTGCCGTTGATGAAAGCAAAGACTTTTTGAAAACACAAAATACACCCGAAGAAATTGCATCGATTATCAAAACATCGTGCTACGATTGTCATTCTAACGAAAGTAACTATCCTTGGTATTCTAATGTGCAACCTGCCGGATGGTTTTTAAAAGATCATATCGATGAAGGTCGAAGAGAACTTAATTTTTCCACTTTTACCGATTATGAATTAAAAAGACAAGATCACAAATTGGAAGAATGCATCGAGTATATCGAAAAAGATGAAATGCCTTTAGGAAGTTATACTTTGCTACATCGAGAAGCAGCATTGACTGAAGCACAAAAGAACATCTTAATTGAGTATTTCAAAAGTGTCAGAACAAAATTGAACTATAAAGAATAAAAATAAAACCCGTCAATTCTACTGAACTGACGGGTTTTGTTTTTTATTAGTTTGTCATTTCGACGAAGGAGAAATCACATAATGAGATTCCTCGTTCCTCGGAATGACAAGTTTGGATTATTTCTCAATCTCTTTCAGGCTTTCCATTTTCTTGTTTGCCAAGAAACCTTTGATATCTTCAAAATGTTCTTTTACTCGTTTGTTTCCAAACTCGAAAACTTTTTCAGCCAAACCATCAAGGAAATCACGGTCGTGAGAAACTAGAATTAAAGTTCCGTCAAAATCGCGCAAAGCATCTTTAATGATGTCTTTAGTTTTCATATCCAAATGGTTAGACGGTTCATCCAAAATTAGCAAATTCACTGGTTCCAACAATAATTTTATCATTGCCAAACGCGTTTTTTCTCCACCGGAAAGCACTTTTACTTTCTTTTGAATATCATCGCCATGAAACATAAATGCGCCAAGAATATTTTTAATTTGCGTACGAACATCGCCAACGGCAATTCTATCAATCGTTTCAAAAATAGTCGCATTTTCATCTAATAACGCGGCTTGATTTTGAGCAAAATAGCCAATTTGTGCATTGTGACCAACTTCTACCGAACCTCCATTGATTTCAATTTCTTTCATTATGGCTTTAATCATGGTCGATTTTCCTTCACCATTTTTACCTACAAAAGCTACTTTTTGTCCACGTTCGATAACCAAATTGGCATCTTTAAAAATCAATTTATCGTCATACGATTTTTCCAAATCTTTCACAATCACCGGATATTGACCTGAACGAACTGATGGCGGAAATTTCAATTTCAATGCCGAATTATCAATTTCATCCACTTCGATAGGAACAATTTTTTCTAACATACGTACACGCGATTGCACTTGTTCTGTTTTGGAAAAAGTACCACGAAAACGCTCAATAAACGCTTGATTATCGGCGATGAATTTTTGTTGTTCTTCGTATGCTTTTTGCTGATGAATTCGTCTGTCTTTTCGCAATTCCAAATAATGAGAATATTTAGCTTTATAGTCATAAATTCTTCCCATGGTTACTTCGATAGTTCTGTTGGTAATGTTATCAACAAACGCTCTATCGTGGGAAATTACCATTACAGCTTTGGCTTGGTTGATCAAAAAATCCTCTAACCATTCGATACTATCCATATCCAAGTGATTGGTTGGCTCATCCAATAAAATCAAATCGGGTTTGGTCAAAAGAATTTTCGCCAATTCAATACGCATTCTCCATCCACCGGAAAATTCTTTGGTTGGACGATTGAAATCTTCTCTTTCAAATCCAAGACCTTTTAATATCTTTTCAACTTCGGCTTCGTAATTTACTTCTTCGATAGAATAATATTTCTCCGATAACTCCGAAACTTTTTCAATCAATTTCATGTACTCATCACTTTCATAATCGGTTCGAATGGTCAACTGTTCATTGATATCGTCGATTTCCTTTTTCATGTTTAAAACACCGGCAAACGCTTTTGATGTTTCTTCCATTACCGTACAATTATCTTCGGTTAATAAATGCTGAGGCAAATAGGCAATCACAGCATCACTTGGCGCCGAAATATTCCCGCGCGTTGGCTTGTTTGCTCCGGCTACAATTTTCAATAAGGTAGATTTTCCTGCACCATTTTTACCCATTAAGGCAATTTTATCCGTTTCGTTGATGGCGAAAGTTACTTCGCTAAAAAGTGTTGTACCGCCAAATTCTACGGCTATATCGTTTACAGTAATCATTTTTAGATTGTTAGGCTATTAGATTATTAGACTGTTAGACAATCTAATTTTTGAAGCGGCAAAGGTAAGTTAAATATTAAAATTCTAAATCTCAAATTCCAAATAAATCTCGTTGTTTAAATTACACTTTGAGAATTTTAGGTGGATATTTTTATATATTTACGATAACAAATGCTTACAAACGACAGTAAATATTTATAAATGGAACATGAGCATATTTACAAGTTGTGTGCAATACTTACGGACGTTAATCTTAAAATTAGAAAATAACTTATATGAGAATAGATTTAAGACACCAATATGCAGAAGGAGTGAGTAATCTTCAAACATGGAGAAATCGATATAGCGAAACTGAATATGCTGAGAAAGTATTACTGAATGCTTTTTATAGAAAACATACTATGAATTTTATGTGGAGTGAAGTTCAAAATGCATTTCAAAAACAACTCTTTGGCGGAAACAAAGTACTATGGAACAATTTTAATGAAGGTTTTGAAAAAATGATGAATCTTTATCAAAACTATTCACAAAAAACCCAACCAATACTCTTAAAATTACTATCTGAAAATGGTTCGCAGAAAGTTGGTAGTATTTCATTTTCAGAATATCGAGACAAAATAATAGGGGCTAATAAAGGAAACCATGCAGATATTGAAGAAATTGAATTTACTTATCTTCATTATCTTCTTAATGATCAATTAATATTGATGTGGAGTGCTTTTGGAGGAACTGGATTATCCAAAATTGACGCTTTAGCTCAAATGTCTGGAGTAATTATTCAAGAAATGGATTTGAGTAATTATTCAACCGTTGAAGTAGTAATTGGGCAATTATGTACCGGTCCATATTTACATCAAAATTATAATCCTTTGCCTCCTTTGTAATGGAAGAAAACCACAATATTGATTTTGAATTAAGCCTTCGTGCTCTATTTTCAATTTCTGAATTTTATGAATTCCATAAATCATATTCTATCGAGAACAAAGTTAAAGAGCGAAATGATTTATACATTCTCATCGAAAAGTTTAGGTCGTTTTTACTAAACAAGAGGGAAATTACAAATGATGAGGAAATAATTTTCAAACACGTTATTGAATGTGCTGAAAATGAATCTTATAAAAATAGTAACGAGAAAATATTCATTACAAATAAAATCAAAATTCCAAATGAAAAATTCTTAATAGAATTTAGCAAAGATTTTGATGAAATTAAAACTGAGGATTTATTTTTTGAAGAAATAAATAAAGGAAAGTATAAAACTATTACAGAATATATTCATTTACATGGAGTTGATGGAGAAAAGCTTACTAAATTATATGAGAAGTATAAAAACCACAATCATCCATATATTTATGATAGAATTGCGGAACCAATTTTACAAGCTAAGAACTTTTCCGCAGGAATACCAATCCTAAAGAATTCATTAAAATATGCTTTAAGAAATCCTAATTTATTTTGGCATAGCATTAACGGAGTTGACGCTTGTGCAACATCGTTATATCGCATTCAGTTTTTGCTCGGACAAAGTGGTATAAGTGAGCTTTCAAAAAATATAACAAATTTTGAAAGTAAACTTTTGAAGCTTATATATTTATACTTATCGAGATATATCTATATGAGTAACGATAACATAAAATCAATAGATTTTTATTCTAATAGAGCAAGAATTGTCAGAGATTATAATTATCAATTTATGGTAATTTTTGGACTCGGTGTAAATCCTGACATACAATACATTTCTGACAAATATCTTGCCTATTTGACTTCAAACAAATATAATTTAGTTGGACAACCATTTATTCAATATATGTGGGACAGTAGAAAAATGTATAATCATGGTTCACACATTCCAAATAGTACTGGCGGTTACAGGGAAATTGAAGATGCCACTTTCTTAGAACTTGTTGAAAGAGGAAGAATTAGAAGTATTATACAATCTTCCAAAATCCTAACAGAATTTGAAAATTATGAATTGAATTTTTCAAATAGTGAAATTGATTTGATTTGTGACTATGCAACATGGAAGAACAAAGATGATTATGAAAATTATATAAGAAAGCTTAAAGAATAAAGTACTGCACACAACAGCGGTTTGACGCAATAGTTGGTTTGCTTCGTTACCTTGACGTTTTTTCTTCACGAAAAAATTCTATCTTTAACAGAAAATAATCTGTTCGCTGGCTTCAATACTGCGTCAAGCTGCGGAACGTTAGCTGAAAGCATATGAAAAATCGTAGTTAAAGAAAAAATAGTTCACTAAAAAGTTAGTTTTATGGATGAATTATACAAATATATTTGTGGCCCAATAGTTGGAGCATTTCTAGCATATTGGTTTGGAATGCGTGGAAAAAAAGTAGATGTTGACATACAGAAAAACAGAGAACTTAATATTGTACTCTCAAATATGTTAAATGCTTGGCAATATCTGAATAAACTAGATGAACTTTTAAAATTATCCGAAGACAAAACGAATTCTTTAATATTCCCGAAACAATATTTGCCTTTTATTGTCTTAAAATCAGGAACATTAAATGACAAGTGCTTCCTTGAATTAGAGGAATCTATTGATAAGTTAAAAGAATATGACCCAATTTCTTATTTTGAATTAGAAGGTATTGGTAAAAAGTTTGATTTTATCAGAACAAATTATATTATACCTTTTTTAAAATCTTCAAAAAACAAAAATCAATCTTTCGAAATGCTTAATAGAAGTTTCCTTGATAAACTTTTAAATGACATCGAAGAGTACATGAGAAGAACTTCAAAATTGATTTCAAAAAAAACTTTTAATGAAACATCCAAATTAATAGAAAATAACATATCTAATTCAATCGAAAAAATAAAAGAAGATTATAATTTTGACTATTATGAATTAATTTTATCGATTATTCCAGACGAAAGCAACAAGCCTACTTTTGAAGAATTTAAAGTAGAATTTAGTACGATAGAAATGAAAGAACAAATGGAAAGAGAATTTGCGTTGATAATGGAAAAAGGATTTGAAAACGTTGTTAAAGCAATGGCAGAAAATAATTTTTTAACAATAGAAGAATTAGAACAAAAATTAAATGAAACGTAAAAATAACGCCATCAGCTAACAGCTGTTTTGCGCTATTGCGAGAAAAGTGCAAAAACCCCGATAGCGGGGATTTGCAATCCGTGCCCGCAATCATAAGCAACTTACAACCTTTGTCAAAGTTTAAAAATTTGACAAAGGTTTTTTAGTTATTAGGTGTAAAATCCTACTTCAAAATCTGGTCAGCGTGAGCTTTGGTTTTTACATCAGAGATTATATTTTCAATACTTCCGTTTTCGTCAATCATAAAAGTGGTTCTGTGGATACCGTCGTATTCTCGTCCCATAAACTTTTTTGGTCCCCAAACGCCAAAGGCTTCGATTACTGATTTGTCTTCATCGGCTAATAACGGAAATGGAAAATCATATTTTTCTTTGAATTTTAATTGTGCTTTTGAACTATCGGCACTAACGCCTAGCAAAGCATAATTGTTAGCTTTAAATCGTTCAAAATTATCACGTAAATCACAAGCTTCGGCGGTGCAACCTGGTGTGTTTGCTTTTGGGTAAAAGAAAACTACGAGTTTTTTTCCTTTATAATCAGCTAATGTGTGAAGGTTTCCGTCTTGGTCCTTTCCTGAAAAATTTGGTGCTTTGTCGCCTATATTTAATTTTATCATCTTATTGAAATTGATTTTTGCAATTGAATTTGAAATTGACTTATTTTACATTTCAAATCTAGTTAAAAATGACCAAAAAAGAGCGTGCAACATTTGTTATAAATACGTTAAAAGAATACTATCCTGAAATTCCTGTTCCGCTTGACCATAAAGATGCTTATACACTGTTGATTGCAGTTTTGTTATCGGCACAATGTACAGATGTTCGCGTGAACCAAATTACGCCTTTATTGTTTGCTAAAGCGGATAATCCGTATGATATGGTTAAACTTTCGGTGGAAGAAATTAAGGAAATCATTCGTCCGTGTGGTTTATCGCCAATGAAATCGAAAGGCATTTATGGTTTGTCTCAAATATTGATTGAGGAACATAATGGTGAAGTTCCACAGAGTTTTGAGGCTTTGGAACGCTTGCCAGCTGTTGGTCATAAAACGGCAAGTGTTGTGATGAGTCAGGCGTTTGGTGTTCCGGCATTTCCGGTTGATACGCATATTCACCGATTGATGTATCGCTGGAATTTATCAGACGGAAAAAGCGTTCAACAAACTGAAAAAGATGCCAAAGCTATTTTTCCAAGAGAGTTATGGAACGATTTACATTTGCAAATTATTTGGTATGGACGAGAATATTCGCCGGCTCGCGGATGGGATTTGGAAAAAGATATTATTACCAAAACGATTGGAAGAAAAAGTGTTTTGGATGAATTGACAAATCAGCGAACACCAAAGAAAAAATAATAGTCGTGAGCTAATATTATAAAAAAAACATCCCGACTTTAATCGGGATGTTCTTTTAATTAGCAATATTTTCGAAGTTCATGTTGCCTATTTTCACAATACGTAATGCCTTAGAGTAATGTAAAATAAATTGTATTGTTTCTTTTTTGGGTAACATTGTGGGTTGTGCTAATTTCTTTTTTGAGTAAAGTTTTGCCATATAATTTGTGTTTGTTTATTATATAACGTAAAACTTTTAAAAATATTGTTTAAGCGGTCAAATAAATTTGATTTTTCTCGATAATTTTTCTCATATTGTTTATTGCATAACGCATTCTTCCTAATGAGGTATTCATACTAACATTAGTAGCTTCGGCAATTTCCTTGAAACTCATGTCTTGAAAAAAGCGCATTTTCAATACTTCTTGTTGATCAAGAGGAAGTTCGTCTATTATTTTGTGCAAATCAAAACTTATTTGACTGGATATAAGATTAGATTCAATACTTGGTGTAACGTCTTTAATGAAAGAAAAGATAGAATATTCCTCTGTATCACGCATCATTTTGACGTTTTTGTTTTTTCTGAAATCATCAACAATCAAATTATTTGCAATGCGCATAACCCAAGGAAGAAATTTTCCCTTCTCATTATAATATTCTTTCGTTTTTAACGTTTTAATTACACGAATAAACGTTTCCTGAAAATAATCATCAGCGATATCTCTATCATTGACTTTGGAGTAGATAAATCCAAATATTCTGGATTGATATCTGTTGATAAGTGTAGCCAATGCATCTTCGTCTCCGGAGATGTACATTTGTACTAATACTGCGTCAGGTGTTTGAGATTTAGCCATAAAATTACCTTTTAATAAGGGTTGAGAAACTTATTTTTGTATAAAAAGTAATTTTAATTCAATAGGCCGAATAGGTTTTTGTGATTAATTATTAGCCAAATTTAACATAATTTTAATTTAAAAAGCAAATTTTGAAGCAAAAATTAACAAAAAAAATAATAGCCGGAGATTAATTCCGACTATTATTTCTATGTTTTATCTATAAATAGTATTAGAGATATATTTAAAAAAATTTACACTTCGCCTCTTCTTGCTTTCAATTGTGCTTTTATTTCGTTGGCTTTTTCTTCAGATAAATTGTAATCCTTCATTACCCACATAGCTATTAACGTTCCTAAAATAGGTATTCCGGAATATACCAATCGTAATCCTGTTATTGCTCCTTCAGTTTGGATTGCAGCATCGGCATTAAAACCAACCAATGCCATAATTAAGCCTGTCAATAATCCGGCAATAGCAAAACCAAATTTTACCATCCACCAATAAATAGCGCCAAAAACTCCTTCTCTTCGTTTTCCTGAAGTTAATTCGTCCATATCACAAACATCGGCAGTCATGGACATCATTAAAGTAAACAGACTTCCTATACCAAAAGAGAAGAATGGTAAAGCAAATAGAAACATATAAGGTTTTCCGGGAACGAAAAGAAACCAAAACAAAATGTATCCTAAAATAGATATTCCCTGCGATAATAAAAAGGCTTTCTTTTTACCTAGTTTTTTTGACATTCGAGCAACAATTGGTATAACTAAAAAAGTTGTTACCAAAGCTCCAACACAACCAAAAAGTGTTGGCCAAATTCCGGCATCTGCTGTATTTCCGTTAAAAAGATAATAAACAACTATAAAAAATGAAAAACCGGAAACTGTATTAAATGCGTTGAAAATAAAAAAAGTAGCAATGCAAAGCTTTCTAAATGGTTTTATACTAAATGCTTCTTTAAAACTTGTCAAAATTTCTTTGAAACTACCGCCAATACTCTTAAATGTTAATGGTGAAAAACTTTCTTCATTTTTAGTCGATTTACTTTTAATGAAAATAGCAGGAATCATTGCTAAAACCATACATGATAATCCTACCCAAACGGCTAAGGTTCTTGTAGCCGTATCTGCATTTGGAAACCATGACGGATCATACATAATTACCCAAAACCATGGAGCTATTACCCAAGCCCATTGTCCTATCCATTGTGATATTGCCATAATACTGGTTCGCTCATGAAAATCATCACTCATTTCATATCCCATTGCCACAAAAGGAACACTAAAAATTGCTAAACCAAAATAAAATACTAATGACCATAACAGAAAAAAAACAAAGTTGTAATTAATCCCATTTTCCCTGTGTAATTGCCACATGATAATGAAAGAAATTCCCATAATGATTGACCCAATAAACACATAATGCCTGCGTCTTCCCCAAACAGACCTTGTATTATCGGAAATAAAGCCTATTATTGGATCAATAAAGGCATCAAATATTCGGGGGACAAAGAACAAAATTCCCCACATCCATGCCGGAAATCCTAAATCTTGTACTAAAACAACCATAAAGATTCCAAGTGCGGCAGGAAACATTTGATTGGCTAACATTCCTAATCCAAAGGCAATTTTTTGCCCCATAGGAATTTTCTCTTTATATTTTACCGGATTTTTAGTCATAATGGTTAAGGTTTAAAAACCACTGTTTGCAAAGCTTTTGCATTGATGGAAATATTTTTTTTCTGATTGTTTAGATTTATTTCTAGTGTATGTAATTCTTCTGTTGGGTTAAAAACTACCAAAGCGATTGTTCCGTCAGGGTTTTTAACTGCGGTAGCCGCCAAATCTTTATTTTCTATATCACAACCAATTTTTATGGCTCCAGGTCGCATAAACTTGCTAAAATGTGACAACGTATAATATAATGGTGTAAAATAAACTTCATCTTTTTCGGGATCGACAATTACCGGAGCAATACACCAGTTTTTAAACCAGTTTGGTCCGCCTTGTTTATCCAAAACCATATTCCAGTCAACCCAACCGTCAACCCAATTATTCAAACAACCTATAATGTCATTAGCATAACGATTGACCGGTGCATATTTTGGATGTAAGTATTTTTCTTTTTCACTTGCCCAATCCCAACCCCAATCAGTAGCTTCTTTTTTCCAATACCAAGCGTCATCATTCCAATGTGGAATTTCAGAGTCAACGCAAGCTTCGGTTTGAATTAGATGTTTGTTTGGTGCTTTTTTATGTGCATATTGAAGCTCTTTCGGGAAATACTCATAGGTACTTTCATACCAGTGAATCGCTGTTCCGGCAAAATACTTTGAGGATTTTTCATCTCGATACATTTCGTCAACCCATTCCGGCAATCCGGCTCTGTTTTGATCATATCCAAATATTTTCACATTAGACTTGCCATCGGCTTCTAATTTTGGTCCTAGATGATTTTGAACAAAATCGGTCATTTCTTTAGGAGAAAAATAAGTGCTTTCCCAGTTATTACCGTTTCCATGAGGTTCATTTATTACCGTAATACCCCAAATATCGATTCCTTCTTTCTTGTAAGCATCGATATATTTTGAAAAATACAATGCAAAAACATCATTATATTGTGGTAAAAGCTTTCCTCCTATCCATTGCTTATTATCTTTCATCCATGGTGGAACCGTCCAAGGTGAAGCAATGATATTAAACCCTTCTTTTGAAATTTCTTTTGCTTCCAAAATCATTGGAATGATATCATCTTTATCATCTTCAATGGTAAAATGTTCCAAAAGCATATCATTCTCTACTTTTGCATAGGTATAATTACTTAACGAAAAATCGCAAGAAGCAATATGAGTTCTTGTAAGTGAATAGTTTGCTCCGCTTTCGCTGAAATAGGCATCCAATACTTTCTTTCGATTTTTTTTACTCAATTTGTTCAATAAAGAAGCTGAAGATTCAGTAAAAGAACCGCCAAAACCTGTTATCGTTTGAAATTTTTCTTCAGGATTTAAATTGATAACAACCGGAGTTTTACTTTCATCAAATGTTGTAACCTCTTTTAATGAATTCCCCAAAGCTGAAGTCTCATAAACTGTAGCTTCCAATTTATCAGCTGTTGATTTACAACCGTTCAAACCTATCGCTAATAATATGCAGATAACTTTTTTCATCGTATTAATTTATCTTCGGTAATGAAAATCTCTATTTGTTGTATTTCGTTACTTCTCTGAAATACTTTTTTACTTTGAATTTCAGTTAATTCCAAAGAATTAGACTGCTCAATTTCTCCGTTCTTGTAAACTACTTTGAGCTCGTTACTTTCTGACAAACTGTAGATTATTGGCACTTGACAAAACGTAAATGCTAAACTATCTTTCTCTAAACCAATAATATTTACAGTATCGTCCATCGAAATAAAATTGACAGATTGGGATTCTTTTAAAAATTCATTTCGATTGAGAATATTAGGCTGGAAATATAGTTTTCCGTTCTTAATCTTAATTCCTATTTCTCCCATTCTGGTCAAAATGTCCTCTTTCACCTGTCCGGTCATTCCCGGTTGTTGTGCTCCACGATGTTGTGGTGTATGTGAATACGGATCGGTTGGAAATGCACCATACACATCAGGTGCTTTATGAACTCCTATTCCTTCTCCTATTTCTTCAAAATGATTCACTAAAGCTTTAATTACATTTGGATTTTCGTGATTTTCAATCGCTTTAAAAACAACTTCCTGAACTGCTAAATGAAGTTTGGAAACCATATGCCAGTAAATAGAACCTAATCCTTCATAACCAAAGAATGTTCCTGATCTTCCTGTGAAGGCTTTGTGATTGAAAACTATTTCAAAAAGTTGTAAAATGTCTTTAGTTTCTTTTTCTACTAATGCTTTATAATTGGTGTCTTTTTGAAAGTTTTCTAATGCTACTTTTAAATCATTGGCATTATGGAAATTTCCATTGAAATGATACTCTCCTTTTATATCTTGATTTACAATTTGAAAATTATTGTCTTTCAATAGTTTATTAAGCAATTCTGACTGCTGAACTTTTTCTTTTGGCAAACAATTTTTTTCTAAAAACTTAGGTAAATCTTTATTCGGATACAGAATATAACTTTGCTGATCTTCTCTATATAAAGCGCTGTTTCTCAAACTATCTAAAACTTCAAGTGTTTGTTCGGCATTCAAAAATCCTGAACTTATAGCGGCAACCTGACCTTCAAGCATTTCCGACAAATGAGAAACTGTAACTCCATTTTGCTCCGCCGACATTAGATTATAAGCATGGAACAATTTATCTTGTCTTTGATTTACTTTTATAGAATGGTCGATGAAATTTAAAGTTATCGATACAAATTCTTTTAAATCAGTAAATGAAATTGTTTGCTTTTCACCGGAAAATCCATTTTGATAAATATTGTTACGATAATCCGAAGCAGCTTGTCCTAAAACATCAAGAAGTTTTTTTCTTTCAACATCATTAAATCCTGTAGTTAACAATGACTTGTGTTGCACAAAGCCATCTTTCATTGCATTATAAAATGTAACCATTTCGTTTGAAACTTCTACATTTTGTAATTCGGTTGTTTCGATTAATTTTTGGAAAAAAGTCAAAAATCTTCTGATGTAATAAAGCGTTACCATTGAAACGCCATTTCCAACCAAAGCATTATTTGCATCGTTCCATTCCGGACGTTGTGTATTCATCCAAATTCCGCCTTCAGGAATAAAATTGGACATTTTAGCCAATACTGTTGCTAATATTTTTTCTATGAAATTAACGTGGTAAACTGAATTGGCATTGCTCAATAATAAAGCACCATCAGCACCTAAAACATCGCGTCTTTTTCTAATCTCGGTATCGAGTTTATGATCAAACGCAATTGTATCTTTTGGATTGCTGATGATTTTATCATAGGATTTTATAACATAAGGCACACCGGCATATACGAAGTATTCTTTATCAAAATAGGAATTAAGTTTTCCCGGATTGCTTTTTTCTATAAATTCTAAAAATTTCAACAAATAGATAATTTGATGATCACCCCAATATCCAATGTACGACCAAGGATTGTCTGCTTCTATTGTTTCCCAGTCAAAACCTGATTTTGTAACTCTATATGGATTATATCCGTCAAATGTTGAAGCGTTCAGGAATTTGAAAATCATTCCTTCAATAAACTCAGGATAAGAATGTGCTAATGTTTCCCAGTTTTGGAAAATATCTCTCCAATTTCCTTCATAATCCAAAATTTTGGAACCGTCAAGTTCACTTTTGGTATTGATAGAAAATTTGTTCCAAGGACGACTTGGATCTCCGTGTCTGCGACTGAATTTAAGTGGTAAATATTCTGTTGCTAAACGAATTAAATCTGCATCATTTTGATTTGAAATTAAACTTTTCAAATCCTGATATGTAAATGTTTCCGCTAAGGTTTCAATAAAGTTTATGTTTTCATTATAAACTGAATTATTAGCTTTGGCTAAATAAGTAGTAAAGTCTTTTTTCTCTATTTGATAGTTATTATCAAAAATTCCGCCTCGCATTATGTTAAAAAGTACATTGGCGAAATGACGTGTATCTTTTCTTTTATCAGCTGTAAATTGTAATCCGTCGGCAGCTGCATTTAGCGCTATGAGTTGCTTTTTGCCTAATTCAACATCATCATTCAATTGAATTTTCAACGTTTCATCATGAATTATTGCTTCACACAATTCAATAATCTGTGATTGATTTTGATTGACATTGGCAATAATTTTCCAAGTTTCAGCGGAGTTTTTTGCCAATTCAATTTCAGTTGAAATAAAATAAGCACCTTTTTCTCCCTTGATATCTGTTTCGGGTTGTAATCTTTGTTTCTTTCTGAAGTTTGCTAATTGTAAAGATGACAGCAAATATGTTGGTTTTCTCAATCCTGAATACCATGCAATATTTGCCTTTAGAGCTTCACTTGGTTCTGCTTTATCTACAATAATTGCGCTTAGGGCAAAAATTCCCAAGCCACTCTGAGAATGAAGCTCACTTCGTTTGTAAGCATCAACCAAATTACTGGTTCCCATTTGCAAATCGCTGTTTACACCATATGGTAATATATTTTGAATACCGTCTAAAACGGTTATTGCATAATCATTTGCAGAATGATTAATAATCTCTGATTTTTTTATAAATCCAAATTTATCACTTGAACTCCATTGGTAACGAAAAGTAAGTTCAAAATCATGATGTATTTCCTCAAAGACTACTTTATTTCCGTAGAGATTTTTATAGAGATTTCTACTGATGTTATATTTATCATTAAATCTTTCTGTAAATGGTTCCCAAATATGAACTTGATCATCAGTATGAATCTGAAAAATAGATTTGCTTCCTGTTATATCTGCAAATTCGGTTATTTTATCATCTGTATAATATGGAAAAAGTGCGAATTCAGCATTCTTTCTTCCGGCTGTAAGTCCACCATTACTTGAAATAAACATCCAATGATTGGAAACGCTGACAATGCTCATAAAAAAAGGACGCATATTGTCGCTATTGGTGATCTTATAATACTTTTCGCCTTCTAGTGTTACAACATCCATCGAGACTATTTTGTCTTCAATTTCTATTTCATTATTGATAAATAAACTCATGTTTTTAAAAAAAATTCGTGTTTTATTTTTATTTTTTTGCAAATCAAAACCTAGCATCAGAGTTTTTGGGGTAAACTCTGATGGGATTTTGATTTGCGGGATTTCAGATTAATTAACTCTTAAAAAACTAATCTTTTTATTTATAAACCCTTACATAGTCTATGGTCATTTTTTGAGGGAAAGGAGTTTGATCCGTTGGATATCCCAAAAAAGTTCCGCCTACAGCTACATTAAGTATCAGGAAAAAAGAATGGTCATAAACCCATTCTCCCGGAACATCATTTTTAGTAATTCTGTTATATAAAAAGCCATCAACAAAAAAATCGATTCTACTTTCTGTCCATTCCACTGCAAAAACATGATAATCTAAATCAAAACGACTATTTTGTAGTGCAAAAGAAGAAGAAATTGAATTTCCAGCAGAATATCCAGGTCCATGAACTGTTCCATGAATAATACTTGGTTGTTGTCCTCTTAACTCCATAATATCGATTTCTCCACATTGTGGCCAACCAACTTCTCCTACATTATCACCAAGCATCCAAAATGCCGGCCAAATTCCGGGTCCATAAGGCGTTTTTATTCTAGCTTCAAACTTTCCATATTTCTGAGCGAAAATATTTTGAGTTTTTATTCTTCCGGAAGTATAAGAATTACCATTTTTAATAGCAGTTATTACTAAATTACCATTTCCGTCTAATGAAACATTTTCCGGATTATTAGTGTAATTCTGTAATTCTTGATTTCCCCATCCGCCATTATTTCCTAAATCGAAAGTCCATTTTGAAGCATCGGGCGATTGACCTGCTGAACCTTCAAAGTCATCACTCCAAACTAACTGCCAATTACGTTTTGAAATGCTTTGCTTATCATCTTCATTACAGCCTGTAAGTGATACTAAAAGAACCGATAATATGGCTACCGCTGAGCGCTTGTTATATATGTTATTTGAAAAATATTTCATTTTATATCCTTTAAATTTAAAAATACCTAGTTGTTAATTTCGGAAATAGATATTGTCTATATAAATATCTCCGTTTCCATCAAACTTTATTTGAATAACATTACTCAAGTTTACAGGAGCAAAAGCAGTCAACGGAATATCTATACTATTCCATCCTCCGGTAGTTGGCACTGTTAAAGAATAAGGTACTTCAACCGGGCCTGGGCTGATAAGATAAATATTCAGATTAGTTGAATTAGCTGTATAATAATCTAAGTGTAAAACAGTTTTTGACGCTACATTTTGAGGTGTTCCAAATTGTAATCCTTGGTAATTTAATCCTCCATAACGTAGTGTATTATTTCCTGCAATTGGCACTTGAGTGGTTACTGTTGCTTGTCCCCAATTTGGGTTTAAATCAGAACCTGCTACATTAGTATAAGCATCACTAAAAATTGAAATTACATTGGCTGCCGGTGCTGTTGGAGCTGGAGCTGCTGTAGTTGGAACCGGAGGAATTATACTTCCATCATTATAGAAATAAATATTATCAGCATAGAAATTAGTAATATTTGTTCCCTCGAAAATAATTTGACCTAAATGAGAACGACTTGCCAAGCCTGTAAAATTAGCTAACGGAATATTTAATGTAATCCAACTTTGAGAAATTAATGTTGGTGCTGTAAATGTTAATGTAAAATTAGAGTCATCACCTCCGCCATAAACACCATTTGCTCCAAAATCTACTAATCCTACTCTAAAATTTGCTCCTGCTTGAATTGTATTTGGAATAAATAGGTTTACATGCATATGCGACATGCTTGATGCATTTACAGTTGGAGTAGCAAACTCAATACCTACAAAATTGAAATTTGTATAATTTAGCACATTATCTCCATTTACAGTAAAATCAGCCGATTGAGTCGTTTGATAAGGAGCCCAATAACCGTTATAATAATTCACCGGAACATTTGGATATTTATCAGTATAGATTGAAATGACATTAGCCTCATTATGAATTGGTTCCGGTGCATGAACATAAGTTCCTGCCGAATTGATAGTTAATGATCCTAATGCGTCCACTCCACCTACTTTTGCAGTTATGACAGTAGTTCCCGGACCAACAGTTGTAACAACTCCAAGTTCATTAACTGTGGCTACACTTGTATCTGAAGATGTAAACTCAAAATAAGCAGGAGTTACATTAACACCTTGGTTGATACCATTTGGCATATTGAAAGCACAAACTAATCCATCAACATTTGAAACTACTCCAACGAAAGACGTTTGAACTAGATTTTGACCATTTAAAATCTGAGGCTGTTGTGGATTTATTGTCCCTAATTTTTCAAACTTTAATTCATCAATCCAAAATGTATAACCATTTCCGTTTTCAGGACCTTCAGAGATGTAGAACATACCTCTTTCCATTTTCAACTTTGAAGCATCAGGAATAGGAATAATATATTTTTTCCAAGCTGTACTAATAGCTAAACCATTTATTGATGCCTGATATTTATTCTCGTAAGGTGCAGGCGCAATTCCAAAACCTACTACATCCAAAGTTCCAGCCTGAGTAGCTTTTGCCCAAAAAGTCAAAGCATCATAACCTGACAAATCTCTTCCTACTGCTGTGAAAAACATACCTCCGGCATAAGCTCCTTCGGGATTGTTCACACTTGGTACATCAAAACGCATTGACGCTCTTGAATTGTTATAAGTAACTTCAGTATCTACCTCAAAAGCATCAGGAACAGCTCCTCCGAAAGAAGCATAATCAAGTCCGGGACTAAAATCATCAATAAATACTTCCGGATTTTTAGGATAAGATGCTTCCTCAAAATCGTTAGGGTCATTTTCACAAGCAAAAACAGCTGTTAGTATTATCATTAATGATAACAGCTTTGTTGAATGAGACTTAAAATTTATTTTCATAGTATTTTTAATTTTTAATTTCCAATATTTATATGAATGTATGTTCTGATTTCCCATTCATTACCGTTAGGAAAACCTACAGCTGTCGGATCCGGAACCCAATTTCCTCCGGCATCCATAATTTGTGTTGGATTATATCTTGGTGAATATTGATCTAATGATCTCCAAGTTCCACGAATACCTATTCTGGTTCCCGGAAGAACAAACCAATTTGGTTTACCTATTTCTGTAGAAATATCAGCCATTAACTGAAGAGGGAAGGTCAAGTTGAAATCACGGTGATAGTCAAATGGTCCCCAATCATTTACTTTTATAAATGAACTTAATTTAACTTTATTATAGATCATTCGTAAATCCATTCCATATCGACTGATTGTTCTTGCATCACTACCGTTTGCCTGAGCATCACCTGCATAAACATTGGCTACAAAACCAAATTCTTTGTTCAACTTAGAAACCAATCTTGCATTGATTTCATATAAATCTTTAGCCGGAGCTGCACCAGGGAATGCAAAAGTTGTTCTTCCATCAGGGAAAATACCAATAGCGGCATCCTGAGTTGTTGGTAAATGACGGAATACAAATCCTGCGCTGACAGCAAATTTTGCATCTTCAGAACGGTCATTGTCCCAATCATACATCCATGTCCCAGGTGTTGGATCATAAGTAAATAAAATCTCACCTGCTACTTGTTCTCTGTTAGCTCTAACTACAAATGGATCTTCAAGAATATTTCTTGGTCTTCCCGGAGCCGGAACATTAGCATCAATTGGACCTTCTAATGGTTTTTGCCATAAGAAATTTGGTGCAATTTGTAATTTTCCAAGGTTATAAGTTAAACCGGTTAAGAAGTTGTATTGGTTACCACTTCCACTATCTTTTAATCTCCATCCTGTAAACGTTTGAGTTAAATCAGCACCTCCATTCGCTACTAATCCCATCGCAGCAGCCTGACCGTACCAATTGATTTTTCCTCCGGTGTAAGTGAATTTTACTTTCCCACCCCAATTATCTTTTCCTTCAATTTGATGTTGATAAACTTGTTCGTTTCCTTCTGAACCTCTAACTACTTGGTAATCTCTTCCATTCAAAGGTTGTCCTGCCCAAATTCCTCCTAAATCAACTCCTAATTTTCCGAACTTACGGTTTACGTGTAATGTAAAGCGTCTTGTTTTTGGTTGCGGAACTGCAAATGAACTTTCTGTTGTTCCTTGTTGCTCAAGATCTTCATGAAAAACTCCTGTTAAACCAAACTTACCAACGTTTTTTGAATACTTCAATAATATTGCCGGGTTAGCTCCCCACCAAAGTTGTGGACCAAAAGCTAATTTTAAACCACTAAACATTTTCTTTCCTTCCACTTCAAAACCTAATGGTGCAATACCATTATAAATGTCTATTTGTGGTCCATAATTTGCTTCAGGATATAATCCGAAGAAATCGCCTTCATAACCCCAATGGTAATGACCTGTTCTATAGAAACCATTTAAATTAAATAAATCGTGATTCCATTTATAGCTTGCTCTATATACTTGAACTCTATTATTATCTTGTAATGTAACTTGTCCGTCTCTTCCTTCCACAAATACAGGACGTCCACGATTTTCATAAAATATTTGGTCGATTGGATTTAGTGCTACATTTCCTAAAATATTGAATTCAACATTTAAACTTGCATTGGCAGAAGGATTAGCTTCTACACCAATGAAATAGGACTGCATATGATCAAAACCTAATTTATTCGGAAATTCAGCTACGTTTGGATTAGCATCATCCGGAGTCGTTATTAAAGAACCTCCGGTATTGAATGTAGTAAATTCTGCTGATAATCGGCTAAATCTGATTTTACCTCCTTGTTTACTTTCTAATGCTGCCTTATCACCTCTGGCTCTAAGTGTAGCATCCATAATTTGAATATTATCAAAGTAATTATTAAGAGTATTTGTTGCGCTACCTGAATATGGATTAAATTGATGTACTTCTTTTAGAACATAATAAGCTGAACGCGGATATAATTCATATAACCCTTTTTCATTTGTTGGTCCTTTGGCACAAATTCCGAACCATTCTTCATTCATGTTATTTTGTCCTTGCTCATAATCTCTCATATAACCTCCATTTGACCAAGAGGCATTAGTATCATGAACATCTAAATTTGATGTTTGTCCATATTTCCACCAACCATCACTAAACTGAAATGTACATCCTCCAAGTGAATTTTGTGCTTTACCTAAACCAGCAGCATTTTGATAGATTTCTTTCCAGTTGCTCAATAAATAATACGATTGCGATTTTTGATCTTCTTGATTTGTAATAGCATTAAATGCATCTGCCCCAAATTCAGCAAATAAAACCGGTTTGCCGTACTCATTTTTTACGCGCTCAAATAAATCACCAAAAGATGAACCTCTATAAACGTTGGTAGCAAAGATGTCTAAATCCTGACACTCTTTAGCAATGATATCCAAGAACAACAAATCTCCATTACAAAAAGCTATCGGATGAGAATTATCTATACTTTTCATAGAAACAGCCGCATCATTGAATAATTTATACATTGCAACTGCTTTTTTAGTAGATTTTCTATCTTGAATAGGAATATTTTCTGTTTCAGCTCCTTCCCAAAATAGACCGTAGTTATTTTCATTACCCAACAAGAACAACAACAAACCTTTTGTATCTTTATATTCTGCAACCATTTGATTTACTTCCTTCAACAATAAACTACGAACTTTTGAATCACCATAATCGGTATTTGGAACCCAAGCACCGTCTATTGTTAATCCATATCTCCCGAAAGTATGATTAAGTATTGTATGAATACCATAATTTACATATATATATTCTATCCATTTTTTTGGGATTCCGGAATAAACTCTGATTGTATTTACTCCCATATTCTTAAGCAATGCCATTTCATCATCTAAAGCTTGCTTTACGAGATCGTCAGTTTGATTCCATAAACTATAAGTATAATTGGTTCCTACTGGAAAATAGTCCCAATTCATTCCGTTTACAATAAAATCTTTCCCGTTGACAACAAGTTTTGTTCCTTGACTGCTTTTATCAACTACAACCCTATCTGACTGAGCATAAGTTGAAGAAAAACTCCAAAAGATTAACAATAAAAAAATTCTTCTCATATAGTATTCTTGGTTTTAAGTTTAAATGTTTAATAGAATTCCAAACAATTTCTTGTTTTAGTAATCGCTTGGTTTTCCTGATTATAAAAGTAGAGCTAATTAATTATACTAAAAGTAAAAACAACCACAACAAAAAACATACATTGCATTTTTTCGATACTTTCTTTGTCATTTTCGCAGAAAAATTGATTAATTAACAATCAATTAAGAACCGATTTTATTCGACAAATAAAGCCTCAAAAACCAAAAACAAAGCCTTTGTTTAGTTGTTGTATAGGTAAAAAGTCTGTCAATGTTAAGTTTATATATTCAAAATATACTCTACTAAACCTTGTTCATGAGGCAAATCCATTTTTTTACGCAAACGGTATCTTTTTATCTCAACACTTCTAACAGAAATATTTAACAAAGGTGCTATTTCTTTGGACGATAAATTCAATCTGAGGTAAGCACATAATCTCAAATCATTTGGTGTTAAAGACGGATGTGCTTGTTTTACTTTCTTTAAAAAATCATTATCAGCGTTATCAAATGCTTCTTTAAATATTGTCCATGAATCTTCATCACTGATATTCTTTGTGATTTTTGTAATAACCGATTTAATACTTTTGTCATTTTCCGGACCTGTAGTTTGCTTCAAATCATCCTTAATAAGCGATAGTAACTCATTTTTCTTAATCAAACTCATTGTTGAAACTGCTAACTCACGATTTTTATTATCAACATCATTGGATAATTGTTCGTTTTTAAGTTTCATTAATTGCTGCTCATTTTCCAATGCGGCTATTTCCAATAGAAGGTTATTTTCTTCAATAAGTTTTTGCTCTTTTTTGCGATAATATTCTTTATAAGCTTTATGAATGTAAATCGCTAATATACCTAACAAGATAAAATAAATTAAAATAGCCAGATTGGTTAAATACCATGGTTTACTGATTGTAAATCGATATACGGCAACATTTTCAGGTTTTGAATTGGCTATTTTTGCTCTAACTTTAAAGACATAATCTCCGGGAGGCAAATTCTTGAAGTTTGCTGTTGTTTTTGCCGACCATTTACTCCATTCTTCGTGTAAACCTTCTAATATATATTGATACTCAGTATAGATGTATTTATTATATTCAGGAACAGTATAATTCAAGATTATATTGTTTTCGTCATGCTTAAATTCTCCTATATCTCTTACCGAGCAACTAATCAATTTTTCATCCAATTTATTTATGGCAACATTCGTAATAGAAACACTATTGTTACTAAATCCTAAATCATTCAGATTTATGGTATAATAACCATCTGTTGTTCCAATTAAATAAATCGAATTTGATAATTGTGTTACATTCTCATATCCTAACATAGAATTAGTAAGTGATGATGGAATAGGTATAGTATTCTTTTTTAATTTATTACTAAGCTTACTTAGTGTAAAATAGTGAATGTAATTTTTTGAAAACAACCATAACTTATTTGAATTGTCAGCAATTAATCTTCCTGATGTGTACTCATCTTTTTCAAAAACAGTACTTAACTGTTCATCTTTTTTGAATATCTTTTGAGCTTGATCAAGAACATAAATTCCTTCTTTATTAGCATAATAAATATTTTTATCAAACTTTGTTAAACTCGCATTCTTTCCTTTTTTAGGTGTTTTAAACGTTGTCAAACCTGAACATGTTGTATAATTTTCGTCTAACTGAAATCTGAAAACTCCCTTATACTCATGGCTGACATAAATATCTTTAGTTCCTGAAATTTCAAAATGCTTAGATGAGTAATCAAATTTTGAAATCTTATTTCTGAATTTCCATTGATTATTTACTTTTTGTAAAACAGAAATTCCGTAATAATTTCCCTGAAGCAATAAATCATCTCTTTTTGGAATTCTAACAAATTTCCAAGTTCCGGATGCCGAAAATATTGATGTTGCTGTTCCGTTTTCAACAATAAATGTTCCCGAATCATGTCCACAAAATATAGTTCCTTGATAAGAAAACAAAGACCAAACTTGCCCTTTCGTTCCCTTGATAAACTGAAAAGGTTCATTAGTATTGTACGTTTTATAAAATAGCCCTTGATTGGTACCAACATATAATTTTCCATTATGCAAAAGCGAAGCATAAACTGTTCCTAAAAAACCTGTATTATCGGAAAAACTCCGAATTGGGGATTTTAAATTAATGCAGTTAATACCATTATCCAAACCAATCCATAAATTTTGCTCTGCATCTTCAAATAAAGATAAGACAGTATTATTACTTAATCCTTTATTCTGCGTAATATGATATCGTAACTTTCCTTCGGGTGAAAGAATAAAAATTCCGTTAGATACAGTTCCTATAGCGAATCCTTTATCTGAAAGTTGCTGACTACTGTAAACACTACTAGAAGCAATTTGATCATCAACATCCGAAGAAAAAGAAGAGAAACTTCCATTAATTAATGTAAAAAAACCACTGGACTGTGTTTGTATCAACAATCCTTCATCTATAGAAAAAATTGCTACGATTTTATTATTAGCTACAATCGGATGAGCTGAAATCAACTTACCCTTACCATTTTCAATTTCATATAAACCATCATTTGGTACTTGATAATAAATAGAATTATTCGCTTGAAATGATTTTAGAACTCCGTTTTTAGGAGAGATAACACTAAATTTATTTGTCTTAGTATCATAAATATGAATTTGATTTAACGACTGGAAAATCATCCACTGTTCGTAACTTAAGATATTCCAAAATTGCTCATCATCAACTATTCTATCTTTTATCTTTTTACTTAATGAAATGTATTTAAGTTGATTATTTGCCTCACGTATCCAATAACCAAATTCCATATAACATCCTGTATAAATTCTGTCTCCTACAACCTTTACAGAACGAATAATTGTTTCATTTGGTGAAGGATAAAGTGTCCAAGCAGAACCATTAAACTCAAGTAATCCCTCATTATTAGCAAAAAACATAAATCGTTTAGTATCTTGAGAAATCATCCAATTTTGATTTCCGGCTAAATAAACATCTTGAGAGTATTTCAAGATTGGTGGTAATTCCTGAGCAAATCCAAAAAAAGCAAATGCAATAAAGAAAATTGAAAATTTTATAGATATCTTACTCAAATTCATAATTGTGTATGTAGTATTTACTATATTTATTCTAAAGGTATGTAAAATTATTGATTCAATACTTAATTTACCTACTCAAACATTTTGCAAAATTTATATAAAAAAAAGACTGTCCTTGAATAGACAGTCCATTTTATCATTATTATTCAGAGTTATTCTTTAATAAATTTTGCAGTTGAAACTTTTCCCTCGATGGTTGTTTTAACAACATAAATTCCTGAATTCAAACTAGAAACATCAACTTTAACTAACTCTTCGTTTACTTTCATTGAAACTACCTCTTGACCAACAACGTTGTAAATAGAAATGTTTTCAATTGCCGATTTTGCCTCTATATTCAAAATATTAGTTGCCGGATTAGGGAATAATTTTGCTGTAGAATTTTTGTGTTCAGATACACCTAAGATAGTATTTTTATGTAAATAGATATTATCATACCAAACATTATCAACATTCGTTGTAGAAATACCAATTTGAGCAACATCACCTCTATTTAAGTTTCCTGTCACTACTCCACCTAAAGATGTAATTGGCACATCAACAGAAACCCATTGATTTGCTACCAATTGAGGTGTTGTACCACCATTAATATTAACCTCTAACGATGAAACTTCTCCGGCAGTTCCTCCAAAATGAACTAATTTAACATTAAAAACATCTCCAACTAAATTAGCATCAGTAATATAAAAATCAAAATGAATATGAGTGAAATCTGTTAAGTTTTGTCTGTCATCTTGAAAATCAATTCCATGACAAGCTATACCTGTGTTTTTTCTTAAGGTATTATTTCCTGCAATTTGAACTTCAGTCACTGCAGGACCTCCGCACCAACCAGCATCAAAATTTGACATTGCAATATTAGCATAAGCATCACTATAAATAGAAACTACATCAGCTACAGGTCTTGCCGGAGGTGTTGGTGCTGCTACTGAAGGTGGCGTAATACAAGGAACACAAGAACCACCACAATCTATACCTGTTTCATCTCCGTCCTGAACACCATTATTACATGTGCTTTGAATTTCAACTACCGATACATTGTCTATAAAAACAAATCCTACAGCCGCTCCCATATCAAAAATAACTCTATCAGGAACAGTGTCTCCATAATTAATTGTAAATCTATATGTAAAAGTCTGAGAAGTTGCAGTCAGTGTAGAAACTTCAGTTAAAGCTGTCCACGGAGCCGCATTCTGTCCAAGACCAACTATCATAGTTCTTGAATTAGTAGCAGCATCTGTAAATGCATCAAAAGTTAATTCATAAAGCTTACCGTTATCTAAAGAAATATTTTGACTCAAATTAACCTCATAAGCATTACCGGCAACTGTAACGTTTGCTTGGTTTACGTATGTTCCGCCACCTAAATCCACTACATTAACAGCATTACCATACCATGGTGTAGCAGTACCTGTTTGAAAATCACCATTGCTTACCAAATTCTGTGAAAAACCTAATGAACTTAGCATTAATGATAAAAAGAAAGTAATTTTTTTCATATTGTATAATTTTACTGTTTATAATTTGATAATTGTAAATTTAATAATAGTTTATTTAAAGATTTCGCAATCTATGATATATAAACTATACAACACAAAAAAAAATAAAAAAAACAGCAAACAAAGAACAAAATTGACAAAATATCAATAAAAACATGCTATTACAAGGGTTTGCCCTTGATTAAAAATTAAAATATGTATAGGTAATGTATAGTTATTTTTAAGGTCATTAAATCTTCTCAAACGATTTCAGAACTAAAATAACACAACAAAATAGCATTATGAGATGCTATGTATCAAATATTCTTGAATTAGAATAACTATCTTTGCATTCATTTTGATTTTACTATGAAAAGTACCGAAATTGCTACATTAGAACCTAAAAAGAACATTTTAATAAAAGGTGCGCAAATCCATAATCTGAAAAACCTGGATGTTGTTATCCCCAGAAATGAATTAGTTGTTATAACAGGCTTATCCGGTTCGGGAAAATCAAGTTTAGCTTTTGATACTTTATATGCCGAAGGTCAACGTCGTTATGTAGAAAGTTTATCTTCTTATGCACGTCAATTTTTAGGAAGATTAGATAAACCCAAAGTAGAATATATCAAAGGAATTGCTCCTGCGATTGCCATTGAACAAAAAGTTAATACAACCAATGCCCGTTCGACCGTTGGAACCTCTACAGAAATATATGATTATTTAAAATTACTTTTTGCCCGAATTGGAAAAACAATTTCACCTGTTTCCGGTAAAGAAGTAAAAAAAGATACTGTTTCTGATGTTATTAATGAAGTAAAAACTTTTGAAAAAGAAAGCAAATGGCTTCTTCTCGCTCCTATTCATCTTGAAGAAGGCCGAAAAGTAGAAGATAAATTAAAAGTATTACTTCAACAAGGATTTGCTCGTATTTTGGTAGATAATGAAATGGTTCGTTTAGACCAACTAGACGAGCATTCTTTGGACAACAAAAATATTTTGCTAATTATCGATAGAATTGTTGTAAATCCTGAAACTTCGGGAGAAGAAGAATTCTACAATCGATTGGCAGATGCCGTTCAGACTGCTTTTTTTGAAGGAAAAGGTATTTGCTATCTACAAGAGTTACATTCGCAAAAAAGACAGGAATTCAGTGCTAATTTTGAATTGGACGGTATTTCTTTTTTGGAACCTAATATTCATTTATTCAGCTTTAACAATCCTTATGGAGCTTGTCCAACTTGTGAAGGTTATGGAAATATTATTGGGATTGACGAAGAATTGGTCATTCCAAATACAGGTCTTTCTGTCTATGAAAATGCAATTTTTCCTTGGCGTGGCGAAAGCATGAGTTGGTATCGTGATCAATTGGTTAACAATGCTTATAAATTTGACTTTCCTATACACAAACCTTACTTTCAACTGACGGATGAGCAAAAAGAACTCATTTGGAAAGGCAATAAATATTTTGACGGTCTTGACAGTTTTTTTAGAGAATTAGAAGAGAAAAACTATAAAATTCAAAATCGTGTGATGCTTTCTCGTTATCGAGGGAAAACAAAATGCAACACTTGCAAAGGAAAACGTTTACGCAAAGAAGCTAATTATGTACAAGTTGGCGGAAAAACCATATCGGAATTGGTTGATTTACCTATCAAACGATTAATTCCATTTTTTCAGGAATTAAAGCTTTCTGAATATGATTTTAAAGTTGCCAAACGTTTATTAATCGAAATCAATAATCGACTGGCTTTCTTGAGCGACGTTGGTTTGGATTATTTAACGTTAAATCGAAATTCGGCTTCGCTTTCAGGTGGCGAATCGCAGCGAATTAATCTGGCAACTTCACTCGGAAGCAGTTTAGTTGGTTCAATGTATATTCTAGACGAGCCCAGCATTGGTTTACATCCAAAAGATACTGAAAAATTGATCAAAGTACTTAAAAATCTTCGTGATTTAGGGAATACTGTTATTGTTGTTGAGCACGACGAAGATATTATGAAAGCTGCGGACAGAATTATCGATATTGGTCCGGAAGCCGGAACATTTGGAGGGAATTTAGTTGCCGAAGGAACATTTGAAGAAATCTTGAATGCCAATTCGCTTACTGCTAAATATTTGAATGGTGAAATGGAAATCAGCGTTCCGAAAACTCGTCGAAAATCAAAAAACTTCATTGAGATCATTGGAGCAAGAGAAAACAATCTCCAAAACGTTGACGTGTCATTTCCTTTAGAAAATTTAACTGTAATTACCGGAGTTTCAGGTAGCGGAAAAAGTACATTGGTAAAAAAAATACTTTTTCCAGCAATGCAAAAGAAACTTGAGGGCATTGGAGACAAAGCCGGTCAATTCTCTGAAATCAAAGGAAGTTTTTCGCATATAAAACATATCGAATATGTAGATCAAAACCCAATTGGAAGAAGTTCTCGTTCCAATCCTGTGACGTATATCAAGGCGTATGACGACATCAGAGATTTATTTGCTAAAGAAAAATTATCCAAAATAAGAGGTTATTTACCAAAACATTTTTCGTTTAATGTTGATGGCGGACGATGTGAAACTTGTAAAGGCGACGGAACCATAAATGTCGAAATGGTTTTCATGGCTGATGTTGAATTACCTTGTGAAACCTGTGGTGGAAAACGTTTCAAAAAAGAGATCCTTGAAGTTAATTTTGAAGGTAAAAACATCGATGATATTCTAACAATGACCATTGACGATGCTATTTCGTTTTTTAATGCTCATAAACAAGCCAAAATCATTCAGAAATTACAACCTTTACAAGACGTTGGTTTAGGTTATGTACAATTAGGACAATCGTCATCAACGCTTTCCGGTGGCGAAGCACAACGCATTAAATTGGCTTCGTTCTTAGTAAAAGGAACAACCAAAGACAAAGCTTTGTTCATTTTTGACGAACCAACAACCGGATTACATTTTCACGATATTAAAAAACTTTTGACATCTTTTGACGCTTTAATAGAAAAAGGTCATTCAATTATTGTGATCGAACATAATCTCGATTTAATCAAATGTGCCGATTGGATTATCGATCTAGGTCCGGAAGGTGGTGAAAACGGTGGACAAATTCTCGCTATTGGAACTCCGGAAGAAATCGTGAAAAACAAAAAATCGATTACCGGAATTTATCTGAAAGAAAAATTGTAACTTCAAAATATTATTAGTTTTTAATGGCAATTTTCCGTCAGTTCGAGTGATTTTTGCAAAAAATCGTATCGAGAACAAGGAAAATTTCATTAAAAACTGGTTCTCGATACACTCTTTGTTCCGTTTCTCTTCACAAAAAGTACTCGAACTGACGGTTATACATAACGATAAAACTCCAAAACGGTCTTTGGGATTTTTTATATATTTACAATAACAATTACTTATAAACAACAATAAGTAGTTACAAATGGAACTTGAGTATATTTTTGAGTTAGCAGCAAGACTTTTGAACTCCGAGGTAATATTAAACTATGAAACTTTACAAGTATAGACCACTATCAGAATTTTTATTCAAGGAATTATATTATCAAGAGATTTATTTCGCATCTTACAGTGAATTAAATGATCCTTTAGATTTAAAGGCAAGAATCGATTTTAGTGTCAATGATGTAAAGCAAATTTCTTATTTACTTTACATGATGTTTAAAACTACAATAAAATTCAGCTCTAAAATACCAAATACGGAATTAGAAAAGGAAAACAATCGAGAGTTATTAAAGTTTAATGAAAATAAAGCTTTAAAATCAAAACTTAAAAAAGAGATATTTGAAGCATTAATAGAAATTAAAAAGCCTAATGAAATTGTCTCGACTTACGAACTTGTGAATGTTTTGCGAAAAGTTACCGAAAATCTAGATTTTAAATTCGATATAGAAAATTTTAAAATTGAGATAAATAGATTAACGACAAAATTTTTAGCAAACAGTTATACAACCTGTTTTTCCGAAAATAATGATGATATATTAATGTGGTCACATTATGCTAGTAAACATTCAGGGATTTGCTTGGAGTTTTCATTACCAGGTTTCGGATTGTTTCCATATAAAATGTCTGGAAAAAGAGAAGTAAATGCCGAGAAGTACAATAAAAGGATGTCTGAATGGGAAATAAAAGAGTTTATTTATTCGGATCGGATAAAAAAGGTTTTATATCAAGAAGAGCAGCCATTCATAAATTTTTTTGATTTTTCTCCTGTTTTCGATAATGAATATGACTGTGATTTAATCGGTTTGTCAAAAAGCTGGACTCATGAATTCGCTTACGAATTAGAAAACGTATTTTCAACTAAAACTAATCATTGGAAATATGAAAATGAATGGAGAGCAATCGAAATAAATTTTGGCGACGTAAAAGAACCAGAAGAAAGAATTCGTCACTATCCTTTGGAATGCTTAACAGCAATTTATTTTGGTTGCAATACACCGGAAAATGCTAAACGAAGAATTTATAAAATTTTCAATACAAACAATATTAGTTTCTTTGATTGTGAATTAATTTCTGGAAAACACGTTGAATTTAATCAATGGGAATATCTAGAAGAATAATCAAGTCCAGCTGCTAACAGCAGTTTTGCGCTATTGCTGACTTTGGTTATGAAATAACGTTTTTATTTTCTAATTTCGTTTTGTCCAGCCGAGCGAACTCAGTTCCAAATTCCGCAACAGCCGCAGGACGTTACCAGCAATTTTACCAAAACACATATGAACACTAGAAATTTAATTCTTTTTGTATTAATAGTTTTACTGTTTTTTTCTTGTAAATCAGAAACTGAAAAACCGAAAGCAGAATATATCCAAAAAGCTAATGAATTAATTCAGCAACTAATTTTGGAAGAAAATTGTGAGTGTATTTTGGAAATTCCAAAAGAAAATTTAAATGAATTAGAAAAACTTGAAAATCCTCGTATAAACTTTGATAGTATTTATATTGAAAAACTTTCATTGAAAAATAAAAAGGAACTTGATAGTATGAACAACTTATCGAAGAATTTTTCTTTGAATTTAAAATTTTTGAAGGAAAAAAATATTAAAGTAATTAAAAGAGATTCTTTAAGAATACTTAAAAATGATGTAAACTTCATTACTAAAACTTGTAAAAACGGACTAACATTTTTTATAAAACCAATTTTCAATAAAGAGTTTAATGTTGCAATAATAAATTATGGTTCGAGTGGAATGTGTTGTGGAATTCCTAGAACAACTTTTGTATATAAAAACAAATGGATTAGGAAATAAAAACTGCTGGTAACAGCGGTTTCAAGAAATGGCGAGGCTTGGTGATTTATTTGAATCAGAAAAGGTTTTTGATTTAAAGTTTGGCTATATTTGTGAAGGCTTGGTCTTGGCTTATCGCCACTTCTTGAAACCACAGAACGTCATAGACAATAATTTTTGAAAACACCTATGAGTAAACAAATTTTCACAATCATTATCTCTTTTCTTTTTCTTGGAATTTCAAATGCTCAAAATCAAAACAAAATTGATGAAATTTTCAATATGAACATTGAAGAAAGCTTAATTTCAAAAGGAAACAATTTTCCTGATTTTAATGTTAAAAAAGACAGTATGGATAGATTCCTTATTGCGCTTCATAAAAATTTCACAATAAAAGATTTTCAGGATTACACAAAACTTGATGATGAAAAAATTGTAAATATCATTTCTCTCTTGGAATCCAAAAATTGGCTTCATAAAATAAATAATGAATACAAACCAACAATATTTATTGCTGATACAAAAGACGGAAAATTGCTTTATAAATACGCAAAACCAATTTCTAAAGACATTACAAAATCAATCATTAAAAATCTTCCAAAAATTAAATCTGAATTTGAAAAAACCGATATTTCAAAAACTCAAAATTTCAAAACTTGGTCTTTCTTAATTTTAAGCAATGTTTTATTGGACTCTTGGCAGATTGATAATGTAGAAAAACATTTCTTAAAACAAGAAGTCAGACCGCTAAGAAACGGAAAGAATTATTATTACGAAATTTCAGAAAACACAAATGAAAACATTGAATCTTTCGGAATTTATGGAAATCAATATCAAGAAATAACCGAAAATAAATACATAAACATTTATGGAAATAACCGAAATGAGTTTAATGAAACCTCATCAAAAAACATAGTTTCAGCAAAGGATAGCGAAATTTTTATAAAAATATCTCAGGATTTTCTTCCGGAACTACTTGAAATTTTAGAAAAACATAGAAATTATGCCGAAAAAATCTATTCAAAATTAGGTTACACATCCGAAATAACTTTTGAAGAATTTTTTATTTGGTGGTATCATTTTATTTACACACAATCAACAAACGAATTACAAGAAAAGAAAATAATTGAAATTCCAAAAAGTGGAAATTTTGATTATATGATTACGGAATGAATATTACTGCATATAACATCGCATTGGCAAAATGGCGGGTTAAGTGCAAAGTTGAAAGTTTCTGCATTTTTTTGCCGCCGAATGTGTTTTACATTCCGCTTTTATTTTGTAAGCTAGCTTCTGTGAAAACACATCCAACGAGATAAAATCCCAAATTCCAAAACGGTTTTTGGGATTTTTTTGAATTAGTTTTTACTGAAGTGCCTTTATGTTCAAAAAACAATTTATAAAGCACTCATTTTCAACTATAAAATAAATTTACTTGGTCTTTATAACCAAGTAAGTTAGCTATAAAGACCAAATAAGTTATGCATAAACACTAACTAAGTATATATTAAAAACCAATTTAGTTTTGTATAAACACCAAATAAATTGTCTATAATAACCAATTAAGTTATGTATAAACACCAACTAAGTTAACTATAATGACCAGATAAGTTATGTATAAAGACTAACTTAATTAGTTTTTATAACCAAGTATTTACTTTTTCACCTATATTTGTATAAACCATTGCATACAAAACATGATTGACTTACAAAAAAGATTTTTAAAAAAGAGAGAGAATGACCCAAAACATTTGGGAAACTACATTCAGTGGCACATTGAGCAAAACAAAATCAAGAAACGCAGTGTTTCGGATGCTCTAGGCATACTGCCTACTACGCTCAATCAATATTTTAAGCAATCTTCTTTTCAGTTTAGCATCCTGTGGCGGATTAGTTTGGCTGTGAAACACAATTTTTTAATGCAATTGGGAGAACAACTCAACATTTCCTATGAAACCAAAGCCGAAAAGGAGCTAAAAGCCCAACTGCTGGAAAAGGAAAAAGAAATTGAAACACTCAAAACACAATTAACCGTTTATAAAGGAATACATAAAGTAACGGAATAGTGCTTGGGATTTTTTATATATTTACAATAACAAATACTTACAAACGACAATAAGTATTTACAAATGAAACTTGCGTGTATATACAAGTTAGCTATAATCGTATTATGACAAAACGAGTAATAAAGCCCGAGATCATCAAATTACTTTTATCTAAATCAGGTAACAATTGTGCATTTCCTGATTGTAACCATGTTCTGTTTAATGATGATAATTTATTTGTGGCGCAGCTATGTCACATTGAAGGAGTTTCCCCGGGTGGGCAAAGGCATAATACAAAAAATACGATTGAACAAAACAATTCGTTTGAAAATCTATTATTTCTTTGTTATCGACATCATAAGGAAACCGACAATACTACTAAATACCCAGTCAGTCGTCTAAAAGAAATCAAGAACGAACATGAAAAGAGATTTTCTGAAGATTCTGTAAACGTCATTCCCACCATGATTTTACAAATTGAAGATGAAATGGAAAATTATTGGAGCCACATTTCGTCGATAAGACAAAGCGATGAAACTGGAATGATGATTGAACTTGACGCAAACGCGACATATAACGATATAATCCAAGATATAACATCATATTTGAATTATTTATTAAATATTGTTCAAACTCTATCATTTGACAATGACAACTTATATAACGAAATTCTAGAATTATTAGATAAGTTAAATATTCAAACAAAAAAACTAAAAGATTTACCTTACTACGAAAATCCAATCGTAAGTAGAAATTGGGAAATTTTAAATATTGGTGCTTTCAATTCAATCAATGTTTTAAAAATTAGATTAAAGCAACTTGAATTAAAGTATTACGAAGAAAACTTAAAAAATAACATTCAAGACGTCTCTAAAAAACTTCGACTTGAAAAAATAAAAATAGAACTAGAAAATTTAATCCAAGAAATCGGATATAGAGATTAACGACTACAGCTAACCGCCGCTAACCGAAATGGCGGGTTTCGGGTAATGGAAAGTGCTTTTTCCAAAGCCGCAAAACATTGAATTTTTCAAACTTTCCAAGTTAGAAAAATTCAAAAGTTTTGCTACCTTTCCTCCAGGCGGAGAGTACCGTCTCCAGAAGCTCGCCACTTCGGTTAGCGGCCTCAAGTTAGCAGCAACTTAACCTGAATCTACTATGAAAAACAAATATAAGAATAGACTTCTCCATCTCATTTTAGAACTCAATTTTTCTCCAAGTGATTTTAAATTAACCGAAGAAGATGATGAAGGAAATTTTGTAGTTACATACAATCAAACTCCGCTTAAATTCTTTATCAGAGAAGCTTACGACGCATTTGATTTATTTGACTCAAACTATACTACTTATTCTCCACAATACGATGAAACAGAACCATATCCAAAAGATGATTTTGATGTTTTCGATAAGGTTTTAAGTAATTTTAAAGATTGGATTAAATATCATGTGAAAAAATATATCGAAGGACTTGAAGATGAAGATGATTTATGGTCTGAATATTTAAATGGAAACCAATCTTTGGAATTTAAAGAAATATCTTTTGACAACCGATCAAACTTCACAGTAGAAGAAAGAAAACAAGTAGTAATTGCTATTAATGAGCTTAAATTTTTAATTCAAACCAATATAGCGACATCAAACCATGAACAAAAAATTGTTTCAGATAGACTCGATTATTTAATAGAAAATATTGAAAGACTTAATAAGTTTGAATGGAAAAGTATGTTGCTATCAACATTAATTAGTATTTCAATAACATTAAGTTTAGATACCGAAAGTGGAAGAATTATTTTTGAATATTTGAAAAAAGTATTTAGTACATTCCCAAAATTGTTGGCATAAACTGCTGCTAACAGCGGTTTCGCGCAATAGCTGGGTTGCTTAGTTACCTTGATGTTTTTTCTTCACGAAAAACTCTATCTTTAACAGAAAATAATCAGTCCGCTGGCTTCGTAACTGACGGCTAGCCGCGGAACGTTAGTGGTAATTTTCCTGCGACAGAAAAATAGAAGTAAATTAGACATCTAAATTGTAGATAATGAAAATAATAATTAAAATGTTTTTTTTGACAATTATTCTTAATTCTTGTGTCGGAAAAAATGAAACGAACGGATTAGCTAAGTTTGATAAAAATGGGAAAATGATTGTTTATAATGAAGGCGTTTACGCTGAAATGTTGACGAAAAATCCTAATTTAGACGTTACTATAATTGACACTTTATGTATTAATCAAAGAGCAAAAGCAATAAACGATATTAAAAATGGAAAACTAATATATTTTGGTTTAATTCCTGAAGAATTTAAAAGTAAGGTTATAAAAACATTCCGTCAACACGGAATTGAAACAAAGGAACATCTTGGGCGTTCCGTCAGAGTGAAAGGTTTTGAACCGTATTGCTATCAAAATGAAATGTACAAAGCGATATTAAAAAAATATGGAAATAATTTTATTCAATTAACTTTCGAAAACGCAAAAAAAGAATTTATCAAAGAGAATCCGAAAACAGAATTTACAGAAGACGGAATAAAGTTGAGCGAAAAGTATAAATAATAAAACTGCCACTAACAGCGGTTTGACGCAATAGTTAGATTGCTTCGTTACCTTGAAGTCTTTTCTTCACGAAAAAATTCTATCTTTAACAGAAAATAATCCGTTCGCTGGCATCGCAACTGTCGCGAAGCGCCGGAACGTAAAATCTCAAATTCCAAAACGGTTTTTGGGATTTTTTATTTCAAATAATTAGCTATCAATTTATTACAATCTCTTAATCAAACCTTAAGAATTTCTTTTATGACTTTGGCACAGCAATTGAAATATGCTTATCAACAGAAAACATTTCTGTTCGAAGAAGCTGAAAATCGAAAGAGTAAGCAAAAATTCAAATTAAGATAAGTTATGAAAACAATTACACTTTTAGCCGCAAGCATTTTATTAATAGGAAGTGCAGCAAATGCATCAGAAGTGAGAACTGCTTCTGAAATGGAAAGAAGAGCCGGATATAGCTTTGATGAGCCAATATCTTTTATAGAACGAGGCATTGAATTTTTTGTTTTTCCAAATGGTGATTTCGATTTCAATACTCGTCCGCAAGACTCTCAAGGAAGTACTTACTTCTATAGAACTGCAGGAAAAAGGGCTAGTGTCGCTTCAGTAAGAAGACCTATAAATTATGGTGTATTGATTGAGCATGACAGTTTTGGTCGCGTTAGACGCGTTGGAAACACGTTTATCAATTATGATGGTAACGATAGAGTTAGTAGAATTGGAACTGTTTATATGAAATATAACAGATTTGGTCTTACTCAAATTGGCGGAATGCGAATTGCTTACAACAGCCGCGGACAAATTGTTAACATGTATGGTAATATAAAAGGTGTTACTAGAAACCAAGGGTTTGCTTACACTTATTATGGAAGCACAAATGATTATTATAACGATTATGCTTCAAACTATTCAGATGATAACAGCTATTATTACTACAGAACTGATGGTACAAAAGCGAAAATTGAAGATAAAAAATAAATTTGGGTTAGTTACATAAATTTTGGTTGGTTAGTTTTTGATGAAGGAACCCCGTGGAGTGAAAACGAAACGGGATTTTTTGTTAAATTAAAAAATTTATATTCAGATTCTTATCAAAGTAAACTGAAACCTTCTTAATGCTTTACACATATAAATTTCTTTTTCAAGAACAAGATCTCCCTGTTTTTCAATTTATTAAAGAGAAAATCACTTTTTTAACTTCTGGATTTTCATTCAACCTTATTGATAATTCACAACTATTTAATTAAATTTGAAAACTACCGTATAAAATGGTTATTCTTTTTTGGAGATAGCTTCAGTATTACTCCGTTTAATTTAAATAAAGACAAATGAAACAACTGCTTCAATGGACAATCATTATACCAATACTAGCTTGGATTCTATTTTTTTCGGGATTGATACCGGACAGTAATCTTTTTCAAACTTTGGCAAGCCTATTATTGATTTTGAGTGTCATGTCAGCTGTTCACCATTCCGAAATAATTGCTCACAGAGTTGGGGAACCTTATGGGACAATAATTCTTGCCGTTGCCATTACTGTAATTGAAGTTTCAATCATTATTTCACTTATGTTTTCAGGCGGAGAAGAAACCATTTCATTAGCCCGTGATACAGTATATTCCGCCACAATGCTTATTCTCAACGGAATTGTAGGCCTTTCTCTTTTTATTGGCGGAATGAAACATCATGAACAAACATTCTCCAAACATTCGGTTACAATTGTATTGGTATCCTTAATTTCAATCATAGTTTTTACACTTGTTGTTCCTACTTTTACGGAAAGTGTTCACGGCTCTTTCTACTCCACGCCACAACTCATTTTTGCTTCCCTTGTTTGCTTGATTATCTATGGTTTCTTTCTATTTGCCCAAACCAGCCGACACAGAGAATATTTCCTTTCTGCTGAAGATAATCAAACTGAAAATACCACAGTAATCAGCAACAAAATGTTACTTACAAGTCTTGTTTTTCTACTTCTCAGTTTAGGAATTGTAGTGTTATTAGCCAAAACACTTTCTCCTAAAATTGAAAGCATTATCATTAGCTATAATTTACCCGTAACATTAGTAGGCGTTGTTATTGCAGCTATCATTTTATTACCCGAAGGAATTGCTGCAATTAATGCTGCAAAAAAGAATCGTCTTCAAACTAGTTTAAATCTATCACTCGGATCCGCTTTAGCAAGTATTGGATTGACAATCCCAAGCGTAGCGATAGTTTGTATTATCTATGACATGAAAATCATTTTAGGATTAGAAATTAAATCAATTATTCTACTGGCTTTATCTGTATTCACTGTAATGTTGTCTCTAAACAGCGGCAGAGCAAATCTCGTCTATGGAGTTGTACTTTTAATCAATCTATTTGCTTTTATCTTCTTGATTATATATCCATAAAATCTTAAATTAGTCTTTTTTAAGACTACGCTAAACTCAAAAAATGTCTGAATTAAAAACCATACGAGAACAACAAAACATTACTCAGGAAGAGTTATCCGATAAATCGGGTGTTTCTGTAAGAACAATTCAACGTATTGAAGCCGGAACCGAACCCAAAGGTCATACGCTGAAAGTTTTGGCAAAAGCTTTAAACATCAACGAAAAAGAACTACTCACAACTGTTTTATTAAAAGAAAAAGAAGAAACAGAAACAGATTCAATAAACTATGCAACTCTGAAACTAATTAATCTTTCATCATTACCATTTGTTATTTTTCCACCATTAAATGTTTTGATTCCTTTGTTATTAATGTTTGTACTGAAACAAAAAAACAGCATCACAAAACAAATTATTTCCGTTCAAATACTTTGGACTATTCTCGCTCCTATTTTTTTTATGTTGATCATCTTTTTAAAACCCGGAAATAAGATAAGTTTACTAACAATGATTATTTTAGTTTTGTCAAATGTATATATCATTCTTAGAAACACTGCTCAAATAGACCGTAAAAAAGAATTATTTTACAAGCTGAATTTCAACATAATATAAAGCTGTCGGGGAATTGTCGGGTTATTGTCGGGTGGATTTTTTGGATATAAAACTTCTAAAATTAAATCTTTGCCAAAAAAATTAATCATGGTAAAGACTATTTTTCCCTTCTTCACTTTTTTGTTTCTGTTTCCTCAATACGGATATACACAAGTTGAAAAAACAAGTGACCTTTATAAAAGTATTTTGTCTAAAGATAGCTTACTTTTTTCGGTTGGCTTCAATACTTGCGATATTAATCAATTTGAAAATTTATTAAGTAATAATTTTGAGTTTTTTCACGACAAAGGTGGTATTTCCAACAAACAAAAATTCATCAATGATTTAAAAAACGGATTGTGTCAATCACCTGAAAATTATCAATCCAGAAGAGAATTAGTTCCGGAAAGCACTGAGATATTCCCATTATATCAAAATAATTCTCTTTACGGAGCTATTCAAAAAGGAAATCATCGTTTTTATGAAACAATTGAAGGAAATCCTGAAAAATATGCCGGTTCAGCTCGATTTACTCATGTTTGGTTAATGGAAAATGGTACTTGGAAATTATCGAAAAGTTTGAGTTTTGATCATCAAGTCAATGATAATGCTAATAATCGCTTATCTATCCTTGGTAACGATCCTGAAATAGAAAAATGGCTGAAAGAAATCAATATACCGACTTTAGGAATTGGCATTATCAATGACGGAAAATTGCAGCAAGTAAAAGTTTATGGAGAATTACAAAATGGCATTACCGCACCTTATAATACTATTTTTAATGTTGCTTCGTTAACCAAACCAATTACCGCTATGGTTGCCTTGAAATTAATTAGTCAGGGAAAATGGAGTTTGGATGAACCTTTGTATCATTATTGGGTTGATACTGATGTTACTAAAGATAAAAATCATAAAATTTTAACCACAAGACATATTCTATCACATCAATCGGGCTTTCCTAATTGGCGAAACCATAAACTACAATTTGAATTCCAACCCGGAACACATTATCAATATTCAGGCGAAGGCTTTGAATACCTTAGAAAAGCATTGGAAAAGAAATTTAAAAAGTCGCTGAATCAATTGGCTTCTGAATTGATTTTTGAACCTTTAAAAATGACCGATACCCAATATTTTTGGAATGAAAAAATCGATGAAACACGATTTGCTATAGGTTACAATAATGCAGGAAAACCCTATCCAACTTATAAAAACAAAACCGAAAATGCTGCCGATGATTTACTGACGACCATTACCGATTACAGTAATTTTATGGTTAGCTTACTCAATCCGGATAATTTAAATGCAAAAGTATATCAGGAAATGATACGAAATCAAGTGACAATCAAAAAAGATAAACATTTTGGATTAGGTTTTCTGATTTATGATTTAGGGAATGATGAATTTGCTTTGTCACATGGTGGTGCCGATGAAGGTTGTCAAACCATTGCTGTATTATTACCAAAATCAAAGCAAGGAATTGTTATTTTTACTAATGCTGATGACGGGTATAAAGTCTATGAAAAACTTTTAAGTCATTATTTGGGTGAAAATGGTAAAAAGATATTTGCTATTGAAACGAAGTAATTATTACCCTAAAATGTCTCATCATAGTCTCTGGTTTGCGTTAGGGATAGCAACGAAAATCCTTTTTGTGAGGCACGAACAAAAAGATTGTAGTGAATAGCCCGACCCGCCATTGCGGGAAACGCCCAAATTAAAATTAGCGTTTATTTATCTTTCTATGATTTTATATAAACGCTAATTTTAGTATTTTAGCCAAATGATTAAAGTAGTAGTGATTGGTGCCGGCAATGTTGCTCAACATTTGATTTCGGCTTTCCTTAAAAGCAATCAAATCAATCTTCTTCAAGTATTGGCTCGTGATACTAAAAAGTTGTCACACCTACTCGATTTTGAATATCTGACTTCTGATTTTCATCAGCTAAAAGATGCTGATTTGTATATCATTGCCGTTAGCGATTCTGCTATTGAAGAGGTTTCAAACGCTATCCCTTTTGAAAATAAATTGGTTGTTCATACTTCGGGAAGTATGCCAATGGCTATTTTAAATTCTAAAAACAGAAAAGGAGTTTTTTATCCGTTGCAAACTTTTTCAAAAACAAAATCGGTTAATTTTAAAGAGATTCCTATTTGTCTTGAAGCCGAAAACGAATCGGATTTAAAAACAGTAGAAATTTTAGCAAAAGAAGTATCAAATGCTGTTTATATAGTAAATTCAGAACAACGAAAAGCATTACATGTCGCTGCCGTTTTTGTTTCCAATTTCACGAATCACTTGTATCAAATTGGAGAAAATATTTGTAGAGAAAATAATTTACCTTTTGATTTGCTAAAACCGCTTATTTTGGAAACAGCCGACAAAATTATTTCGCTTCCCCCAAAAGAAGCGCAAACCGGTCCGGCAAAAAGAAACGATACTATTACGATTAACTCACATTTGAATTTTCTGAAAGAAGAAAACCAGATAGAAATATATAAATTGCTTACAAAATCTATTATAGACGATGGAAAAAAGTTATAAAGAAGTCATGAATGATATTACCACATTTATTTTTGATGTGGATGGTGTTTTGACCGATAGTTCGGTACATGTTACTGAACATGGCGAAATGCTCCGTATTATGAATATCCGTGATGGTTTTGCGATGAAAGCTGCGGTAGAAAGCGGTTATCATGTATGCATTATTTCCGGCGGAAAAAACGAAGGTGTACGCATTCGATTGAGAAATCTTGGCATTACCGATATTCATTTGGGTTCACCGGATAAAGTAGAAACGTTTAAAGAATACACTGAACTGTATAATATTAAACCCAATCAAGTGCTCTATATGGGTGACGACATTCCCGATTATCACGTGATGCAATTAGTTGGCTTGCCTACATGTCCACAAGATGCAAGTCCTGAAATTAAAGCAATTTCAAAGTATATTTCGCATAAAAACGGTGGAAAAGGAGCCGTTCGTGAGGTAATTGAACAAGTCATGAAAGTGCAGGGAAAATGGCATTTATATTATAACGGAAAACACGATTAGTTCTTAATTTTAATTTTTTAAGTGTAAAATTCAAAAATGAAATTCCTCAAATTAATACGTTTTCAAAATTTAGTGATGGTTGCTTTTATGCAAATCATCTTTAGATATGGTTTTTTAAAGCTTCAAAAAGTAGAATTAGCTTTAGCCGATTGGCAATTTGCTTTATTAGTTTTAGCTACTGTTTTTATTGCTGCCGGAGGTTATATTATCAACGATATTATGGACCAAGAAACAGATAATGAAAACCGTCCAAATAAAGTTATCGTCGGGAAAAGCATATCAGAAAGTATGGCTTACAATCTGTATTTTGGATTCACTATTGCCGGTTCTCTTATTGGTTATTATCTGTCAAGTTTAATTTACCGAGATAATTTCTTCGGAATTTTTATTATTATTTCACTTTTGCTTTATGTATATGCCACAAGCTTTAAACAAGTAGCTGTTATTGGGAATATCATCGTATCTTTAGCTTTGGCTTTGAGCGTGTTAATTATAGGGCTTTTTGATATTATTCCGGCTACAGACCAAGGCAACCGATTCCAAATGAGACTTTGGCTGGAATTACTCTTTGATTATGCCGTATTTGCCTTTATCATTAATTTTATTCGAGAAATCATCAAAGATTTAGAAGATATTAATGGTGACAATAGTCAAGGTATGAAAACGCTGCCTATTCTTATCGGAATTCCTAAAACAACCAAAATTGTTACAGTTTTAACCGTAATTGCTACCTTAGTTTTACTATGGTATGTCAATAATCATTTAATGGACACACAATTGTATTTTGCTACAATTTATGCCTTACTATTTATTATCAGTCCAATGATTTTTGTAGCTGTAAAAATATGGTCGGCAATAACAGCTAAAGAATTTCGATTGTTAAGTAGTGTTTTAAAAGTTGTCATTTTCTTCGGAATACTTTCCGTTTTGATTATTAACCTAAATATCAAATTCAATGCTTAAAGAGAAACTAAAAGAATATAAAATTGTTTTAGCTTCAGGTTCACCTCGAAGACAGCAATTTTTTAAAGATTTAGACTTGGACTTTGAAATCAGAATTAGAGAAATCGAAGAGATTTATCCTGATCATCTGCAAGGTGTTGAAATTACTAATTATTTAGCCAAATTAAAATCGGAAGCTTTTAACAATGATATTTCATCAAATGAAATTATTGTAACCAGTGATACTATTGTTTGGTTTGAAAATAAAGCTTTAGGAAAACCCAAAGATAAAGATGATGCTGTTCAAATGTTAAAAGCTATGGCTGGCAAAACACACGAAGTCATTACATCCGTTTGTTTTAAAACAGTTACCAAAACCGACATTTTGCATTGTGTGACCAAAGTTACTTTCAATTCAATTAGCGATGCCGAAATCAACTATTATATTGATAATTATAAACCGTTTGATAAAGCCGGAGCTTATGGTATTCAGGAATGGATTGGATTAATGGCTATCCATAAAATTGAAGGTTCTTACACCAATGTTGTAGGATTGCCAACCGATTTGGTTTATCATTATTTGTCTAATTTAAATGCATAGTTTTGAATCAGCTTTCAGTATATACTATAGAACTTCTTGCAACAGGAATTGTATTATTTCTGTTAATCATATTACGCATTTTTACTGCCAAAATCGTAAAGAAATATTCTTTAAATAATCATGCTATTGAGCAAAGAACTAATTTGATTATCAAGTATATTCATATACTTCTGAACATTCTTGCTATCATCGCATTAATTACAATTTGGGGAGTTGAAAAAAGTGATATTCTTTTAACATTTTCATCGGTAGCTACTATCATTGGTGTCGCCATGTTTGCACAATGGTCTATTTTAAGTAATGTAACTTCGGGAATTATACTATTCTTTTTCTTTCCGTTTAAAATTGGTGATATTATTAAAATACACGATAAAGATTTTCCCATTCAGGCAGAAATTGAAGACATCAATGCTTTCCATGTTACACTAAAAACAACGGACGGCGAAAAAATAACATACCCAAATAATTTACTGTTGCAAAAAGGTATTTCAATAATCAATAAAGATTTTGAAGACAAAGACTTCGTTGATTAGGGATTTTCAAACATTATAATTATATTTGTTTGAAATTTTTGTTTATCCCAAATCTACGAAAATCATGAAATGGCAATCTATTGGTGTAGCTATACTTTTTGTATTTGCTTCTAATCTATCATTTTCTCAAATAGCCGAGCAAAATAAAAAACTCGACATTGATCCTGAAACTAATTGTTTCCTACGTTACTACTATTTCCCAAATCTTCAGTCCTATTTTGATTTATTAAAAAACGAATATATCTTTAAACTGAACGGCGAATGGCAATATGCCAAAGAACTACCTCAAAATTATGGTGGTTATTCACTCTACAAAGGAAGCCGCACTTTCATTACTGATTATGATGGAGAAGAACCATTTTTATACATTGATTTACATAAAAAGCAATATCCTTACAGTAAAAATGGTATAATTAAGACAAAGAAGAACAAATAAACAGTTGTTAAATTTTTTTCTATTTTTCTAATTCATCATTCTTTTTCCTTAACTTTATTCTTAGTTATTAACTATTTTTAATAGTTATTAACATTTTTATGAATGTTTTTTTATTGCTCAAGCAAAAAAATGAAAGAAATAAAAGTGTCTTAAATCCTTACAAAAAAGATGTTTTTACTACAAAATTTTTATAAAAATGCATTTTGTCGATATTTTTTGCATTTAATCGGAAAATTATTTTTATATTTGCATCATAATAACCCAATATTCTGATATTTTGAATATCAAAAAAAATAAAAAATGATGAATGCAAAAAAAATACTTTTAGTAATTGCATTTATAGTTTGCAATACTATTAATGCACAAGTTTCCTACTTGGACAACAATGGTCTTAAATTTGACTCAACAACAAACTGTCAAATACGCTACTTATATTTCCCAAACATGCAAGCTTACTATGATAAACTAAATAAAGTTTACATCTATAAAGATAAAGGAGAATGGCTTGAAGCAGAAGAACTTCCTACTCTTTATGGTGGCTATTCTTTATATAGTAAAGTAAGAGTTGAGATTACCGATTATGACGATGACAAGCCTTATACACAATTAAAACAGCATAAAAAACAATTTCCTTACAGCTCAAGAGGCCATTTTACTTATGAAACAGCAGCTATTGATTAATTGTTAAAAACAAACTAAATAAAATTCTAAAATTTATTTAATCTGTATATTTGAAGCAATTGCACCATTAATTTTTTCAGAATGCAAAAGCTTTACAAATCGTCTGTTTTTATATTCCTTTTATCTTTTCAAATTGGTTTTGCACAACAACCGGTAAAACCTAATTCTGTTGATATTTATCATCAAATACAAAAACTAAACTTTTTAGGTTCAGTTTTATACATTGCAGCACATCCTGACGACGAAAATACAAGACTAATCTCCTATTTATCCAATGATAAAAAAGCACGAACAGCTTATTTGTCACTAACCCGAGGTGATGGCGGACAAAATCTTATCGGAACAGAACTAAGAGAGCTGCTTGGTGTAATCAGAACTCAGGAACTTATCGAAGCACGAAAAATTGACGGTGGCGAACAATTTTTTTCTCGTGCCAATGATTTTGGTTTTTCTAAAAATCCAGCCGAAACATTAGAGATTTGGGATAAAAATCAGGTTTTAAGCGATGTCGTTTGGGCTATTAGGAAATTCCAACCCGATATTATCATTAATCGTTTTGATCATCGTTCTCCGGGAACAACTCACGGACATCATACAGCATCGGCAATGTTAAGTTTGGAAGCTTTTGATTTAGCTAATAATAAAAATACTTTTCCGGAGCAATTAAAATTTGTTACAACTTGGCAACCTAAAAGAGTTTTTTTCAATACTTCTTGGTGGTTTTATGGTAGCAAAGAAAAATTTGATAAAGCCGATAAATCCAATCAAACCCAACTACAAATCGGTACTTATTATCAAAGCTTAGGAAAATCCAATCAGGAAATTGCCGCTTTAAGCCGAAGTCGTCATCAATCACAAGGATTTGGTTCCACCGGAACACGTGGTGAAGAAGATGAATATTTAGAATTTTTAAAAGGTGAAAAACTCAACGATAAAAATAATATTTTTGAAGGAATTGACACCTCTTGGAATCGTATTCAAGGCGGAAAAGCCATTGGTGATATTTTATATTCGGTAGAAAAAAACTTCGACTTTAAAAACCCTTCAATAAGCATTCCTGAACTGGTAAAAGCCTACAATTTAATCCAAAATTTATCTGACAACCATTGGAAAAGCATTAAAACCGAAGAAATCAAAAAAATCATTTCGGCTTGTGCCGGTTTGTATCTTGAAGCTGTAGCTGATGTTCAAGAAGCAACTCCGGGAAGTACTGTAAAAGTAAAATTGGAAGCCATTAACCGAAGTTCAATTCCGATGACTTTGAATAGCTTTCAAACTGTTCCAAGTGTCATGACAACGATGGAAATCACCGATTTAAAAAACAATAAATCTGTTTCCAAAACTGTTGAATTAGAACTTCCTATAGACAGTAATTATACTAATGCTTATTGGTTAAACGAAAATGGAACAGACGGAATGTATCGTGTGGACAATCAACTTAATATTGGTTTACCGGATGTTTTACGTGACATAGCTGTTACTTTTTTCATAGAAATTCAAGGAACGGTCATTCCATTTGAACGGAAAGTAATTTACAAATACAATGACGATGTAAAGGGAGAAGTTTATCAACCACTTGATATTGTTCCTGTTGCTACTTCATCTATTGCTGAAAAAGTATATATTTTCAATAACGACAGAACTAAAGCGATAACAGTTAAAGTAAAAGCCGGAAAAGACAAAATCTCCGGAAATGTAAAACTACAACTTCCTGAAAACTGGTCGGTTTCTCCATCAGAAATTCCGTTTTCATTGGATAGAAAAGGTGAAGAAGTTATGGCTGTTTTCAACGTTTCTCCTTCACGAGAAATCAGTGAAGTGGAAATAAAAAGCATTGTAACTATTGACAATCAAACGCTTGACAAACAAAAAATAGATATCAACTATCCGCACATTTACAAACAAATGGTTTTAAAACCGTCAGTTGCCAAAGCTATTCGATTAAAAATCAAAACAAAAAATGAAAAGATAGCTTATATTATGGGTGCCGGCGATGAAATTCCGAAAAGTTTACAACAAATGGGATATCAAGTTGAAATCATTAAACCCGAAAATATTTCGGCAGAAAGACTCAACCCGTTCGATGTTGTCATTACCGGAATTAGAGCTTATAACGTGGTAAATGCTTTAGCTTATAAGCAAAAAACATTATTGGATTTTGTCAAAAACGGAAAAACCATGATTGTACAATATAACACTTTGGATGATTTAGTTTCAAAAGAAATGTCGCCTTATCCGTTGAAAATTTCCCGTGACAGAGTTACCGAAGAAGACGCAGAGGTTCGTTTTTTAGCTCCAAATCATCCCATTTTGAATTATCCGAACAAAATAACAGCTGAAGATTTTAAAGGTTGGAAACAAGAACAAGGCTTGTATTATCCAAGCGAATGGGATTCTGCTTTCACTCCTGTTTTATCGGCAAATGATACCGGAGAAAAGCCAAAAGACGGTGCATTACTCGTTGCAAAATATGGTAAAGGAAATTACATTTACACCGGATTAAGTTTTTTTAGAGAACTACCTGAAGGTGTTCCCGGAGCATTTCGATTAATCGCAAATATGATCGCTATTGGAAAATAATATGGAAACATCAAAAAAATCAACTTGGAAAAACAGTTATACTTGGGTTTTGATTGCCAATGCCATTTATATACTTATCTTTTTTCTTTTAATGCAATTATTCTACTGATATGCAACAACTTGATTGGATTATACTATCGGTAACGCTACTTTTTATTGTTTTCTATGGCGTATATAAAACCAAAGGAAGTTCTAATGTTCAGGAATATATTCTTGGAAACAAAGAAACACCTTGGTGGACTGTGGGACTTTCTGTAATGGCGACACAAGCTAGTGCTATTACTTTCCTTTCAACTCCTGGGCAAGCTTATCATGACGGAATGGGATTTGTTCAATTCTATTTTGGATTACCCATTGCTATGGTAGTTATTTCTATGACATTTATTCCAATTTATCATAAACTTAAAGTCTATACGGCTTATGAATATCTCGAACAACGGTTTGATTTAAAAACCCGTTCCTTTACTTCTATCCTGTTTTTAATTCAGCGTGGTTTAGGAACCGGATTAACCATTTATGCGCCATCCATTATTTTATCGTCTATTTTAGGATGGAACTTGACTTTACTTAACATTATCATTGGAATATTAGTAATCATTTACACTTATACCGGTGGAACAAAAGCGGTAAACGTTACTCAAAAACAACAAATGTTTATCATCATGAGTGGAATGTTTATCACCTTTTTCCTTATACTGCATTATCTGCCTAATGATATGACATTTTCCAATGCCATGCATATCGCCGGAGCCAATGATAAAATGAATATTTTAGATTTTTCTTTTGATCCTGAAAACAGATATACCGTTTGGAGTGGAATTACCGGAGGCTTTTTTCTAATGCTGTCCTATTTTGGTACCGATCAATCACAAGTTGGACGCTATCTTTCAGGGAAATCAGATAAAGAAAGTCAAATGGGATTAATCATGAATGGTTTTCTTAAAGTCCCAATGCAGTTTTTCATACTATTAACCGGCGTGATGGTATTTGTTTTTTTTCAATTCAATCCGGTACCATTGCATTTTAATCCGATAAATCGTGTTGCCATTGAAAAATCAGTTTATGCCGAAGAATATAATTCGCTTGAAAAAGAGTTGAGTCAATTAAGCGAAGAGAAAAAAGAGTTCAACTTACTGTATATTGATCATTTAAATCAAAATTATGACAATCCTATTTTGAGAAAAAAGTTGGCTTCTCTTTCTGAAAAGGAAAAAGATCTTCATGACCAAGCCAAAGTAATTATCCAAAAAGTTGATCCAAAAGCAGAAACCAATGACAAAGATTATGTTTTTATTTATTTCATTCTGAATTATCTTCCCAGCGGATTAATCGGATTGTTACTGGCTGTAATTCTTTCGGCAGCAATGTCATCATCGGCTTCAGGACTTACGGCATTAGCTTCTACAACAGCTATTGATATTTATAAACGGAATGTAAAAGGACAAAAATCCGATAAGCACTTTGTGGATGCTACTAAATATTTCACTCTATTATGGGGAATTATTGCTATTCTTTTCGCTTGTGTGGGAACATTATTTGAAAATCTCATCCAATTGGTTAATATTGTTGGTTCTATATTCTACGGAACTGTTTTGGGCGTTTTCTTGGTTGGATTTTACATCAAATATGTAAAAGCTAATGCAATCTTTCTTGGAGCAGTTATTAGTCAAACTACAATTTTCTTTATTTATTATTACACCATTCATATTTATCCGAATGGTCAGGAAAAATTAGGTTATTTATGGCTGAATTTCATTGGTGCTTCATTGACAATCTTACTATCAATCTTTTTACAAACTTTTATAAAAAGTAAGCCAAAAGAAGTGCTAAATTAAAAACACAAAAAAACCACGAAATTGACTTCGTGGTTTTTTTGTTTCAAAATAGAATAGAAATTATTTTTTACTCCATTCTTTAATACTATCGTTATTCATTTTAACGTAATCAGCATTTTTAGCTTTTTCAGCACCGGCTATAGATAATTTTGCTGTTGCAATAGCTCCATTTTTATCTCCTGTTTTTGCTTGGATTAATGATTTTAATCTCAAATACCAAAACGGAACATCTTCACCGGCTTTTACTAAACTTATAGATTTATTTACATACTCTAACGCTTTATTTGTATCACCCTCTGATTGATAAAAATATTGCGCCGCAGAAAAATAATCATTAGAAGTTGGTCCGGCTAAAACTTTTTCAATGCTTGCCATTGCTGCTTTCTTAGTCGGTACTTCAAATTTTACCGAAACCATTGTTTTTTCCCAAGAAATATCAAGAGTTGCACTATCATTGGTAAGATTGTTTACACCGATAGTAAAAGTTTCTACATGATTACCTAAAGCAATTGGATCAACCATAGTACTCAAAGCTACTTTATTAGCATCCCAATTTTGAGGAGTTCCCCAATTTTCAGTATCTGTGTAAAAAATAACTTCCCACATATCTGCTTTTGGAGTTGTAAAAATAGCATATTTTCCTTTTTTCAAAGTATTTCCTTTGATTACCACATCTTCACTGAAAGTAACCATTGAATTTTGATTAGCACCAGTTCTCCACAACTTTCCAAATGGTACTAAATCGCCAAAAACAGTTCTGCCCTTAGCACTTGGTCTTGAATATTCAAGAGTAACTTCTGTTAATCCTACAGTTTGATAAACAGTAGCTTTAGGGCTTGATTGTGGTGTTTTTACCTGAGCTTCAAGAGTGAAATTGGCTATCAAAATTGCCAAAGCAAAAATAATTTTTTTCATAATGTTTAATTTAAGATGGTCAAAATTACGAATAGTTCAACATTTCTAATGTTAATTATTCCTTAAATGAATTTTATTTTGTTTAATATTTTTATAAACAAATTAAACAATTTAATATCTTTACACAAAAAATCCAATGAAAATATATACACTTCATACTAAACAAAAACTGCCTATTTCCATAGATAAAGCTTGGGACTTTTTTTCTGATCCAAAGAATTTAAAAATAATAACTCCAAATTATATGAGTTTCAAAACCTTATCAGGCGATGACAGAAAAATGTTTCCCGGACAAATTATACAATATATAGTAACTCCTATTTTAAAAATTCCTGTAAAATGGGTTACTGAAATTACTCATGTTCAAGATAAAACCTATTTTGTTGATGAACAATGATTTGGACCTTATGCATTATGGCATCATAAACATTTTTTTAAAGAAATTGATGGAGGAATTGAAATAGAAGACATTGTAGATTATAAACTTCCCATGGGAATTATTGGCCAAATAGTACAACCGTTTTTAGTAAAACCCAAATTGGATGAAATTTTTGACTACAGAAGAAAAAAACTGATTGAAATGTTTGGTGAATTTAAACAATAACAAAATGAAAAACATTCTCTTAATTGGCAGTTCCTATGGGATAGGATTAACAATATCAAAAGAATTACAATATGACAATAATCTTTTTATAGCTTCAAGAACAAATGAAGAAATTGCCGAAATGCATGTAACTCATATTCCATTTGACTCTATTACTGCTCAAATAGCAAGTTTTCTTTTATCTGAAAAAAGCAGTTGGATTTCGGGGCAAATTTTTCATGTTGATGGAGGAATGTCAACGTTGATAACCAATCAATAAATTCAAAAATCAAGTTCAACTTCAAAAATCAATTAGAATTTGAAAATTTAAAATGCTTTTGAGATAAAATTATAATTTTGAAGTTGATTTTTGAAGTTGAAATTTAAACACTATGAACATATTCTGGTTTCGCCGCGATTTACGGTTAGATGATAATATTGGACTTTTTCATGCTTTAAATAGTGATGAAGAAGTACTTCCTATTTTTATATTTGACAATACAATACTTTCCCAGTTGCAAAAAGATGATGCTCGGGTTACTTTTATTCATGAGCAACTTTCTAAAATTCAAAATCAGTTGGAATCAATCGGAAAATCATTAGCAATTTTTCACGGAAAACCATTCGACATTTATCAGAAACTGATTAGTGAAAATAAAATCAAAACTGTTTTTACCAATCATGACTATGAACCTTATGCACGAAAACGCGACAAAGAATTATATCAACTATTCAAAAACTACCAAATCGAATTCAAAACAAGTAAAGATCAAGTTATTTTTGAAAAAAATGAAGTTGTAAAAGACGATGGAACGCCTTATGTTGTTTATACGCCTTATTCCAATAAATGGAAAGAAAAATTCAAGTCCATTAAAATAGTAACTTACAAATCTGAAGATTATTTAAAGAATATTATAACTCATTCTTATCCTTTTTTAAGCCTAAATGAAATTGGTTTTACTCATTCTGACATAAAAGTTACTTCTTTTGATGTTTCAAAATCTTTGATAGATAACTATGAAGCAACACGTAATTTTCCTGCACTGAATAAAACATCTTACCTCGGAATTTATTTGCGTTTTGGTGTTGTTTCCATTAGGAAAATGGTTGCCAAAGCATTAGAAAGCAAAAATGAAACGTTCTTGAAGGAACTTATCTGGAGGGAATTTTTCATGCAAATCCTTTGGCATTTTCCTCATACTGTAAATAAAAGCTTCAAATCTAAATATGATGAAATTCAATGGGATAACAATGAAGTTCTATTTCAAAAATGGTGTGAAGGAAAAACAGGTTATCCTTTTGTAGATGCCGGAATGCGTGAATTAAATACGACAGGTCATATGCACAACCGTGTACGCATGATTGTAGCTAGTTTTTTATGCAAACATTTATTAATTGACTGGCGATGGGGTGAAACTTATTTTGCCCAAAAATTATTGGACTATGAACAAGCCAGCAATGTAGGCAATTGGCAATGGGCAGCAGGAAGCGGTGTTGATGCAGCTCCTTATTTCCGTATTTTTAATCCAACAGAACAAATTAAAAAGTTTGATAAAGAGTTAAAGTACATCAAAAAATGGATTCCCGAATTGGAGACTTTACATTATCCGAAACCAATTGTTGATCACAAAGAAGCTAGAGAAAAATGTTTAAGGGTTTATAAAACTGCTTTAGATTAAGCCAAATCTCTAATAATAGCCGTATTTAACTCGGCAAAACGACTTATTGTTTTATCTGCCAAAGAATAATCCTGAAGTTTTGAGTTCACACTTTTGTAACCTATACAATATATTCCAGCGGCTTTGGCTGCTTTTATACCATTTGTACTGTCTTCAATCACAATACAATTTTCTATAGGAGTTTGTGACAAGAACGCAGCATGTTCAAAAATTGCAGGATGCGGCTTGGACTTAGGAAAGTCTTCTCCGGAAACTTTATGAGTGAAATAATCATGTAACTTGAAACGGGTAAAAATTCTGTCTATCGTTTCATTAGCAGAAGATGAAGCCAAAACCAATTGTATGTTATTTTTATATAAATCTTGAATTAAATCTAAAACACCATCCAATAAAAACAAATCCTCTTTTTCATCAAAAGCTTTGTTAAATAATAATCGCTTACCTTCAACCAAAGTTTGCACTTCTTGTTCTAAATTAAAATGATCTTTGATTTTAGTATAAATATTTTTGGTTGAACTTCCTGTAAAAGAAGCATACATTTCAGGGGTTACATCAATCGCTAACTGTTTAAAATGTTGCTGATATGCATAATGGTGGACGGGTTCTGTATCAACAATTACACCATCCATATCAAAGATTACAGTTTGTATCATTGGCTCCTGACTGAATTATTTCTTCAATAAATATTTAACAACGGTTTCTGCGGCATGAAGACCAAAAAGACAAGGCATCCAGCTATTCGTTCCGTAAAATGATTTTTTAAAATTAGTACCATCTGTCATTTTTACACTGCTTTCATCAGGTCTTTCATAGGAATAAACTACTTTAACACCACTCGAAATACCTTCTTTTTTCAATCGCTTTCGAACTACTTTTGCCAACGGACAATAATCTGTTTTACGAATATCAGTCACTTTTACTTTGGAAGCTTCATATTTTCCGCCTGCCCCCATATTGCTTATTACTTTCACGCCTTTTCGTTTAGCAGCCATAATCAAATTCAGTTTTGGCGTAACACTATCAATACAATCGAGGACATAATCAAAATCAGCAGTAACAATCTCAGTAGCTCTTTCAGGAGAAAGAAACTCTTTTACTTGTACAAGATTCAAATCAGGATTAATATCAAGCAAGCGAGCAGCCATTAATTCTACTTTAGACAAGCCTACGGTTGAATGCAATGCAGGCAACTGACGATTAATATTAGTAATATCGACAACATCGCCATCTACAATAGTCATATTTCCTACGCCGGCACGAGCCAAAAACTCAGCGGCAAACGAACCTACACCACCAAGTCCGACAACAAGTACATTGGCGTTCTTTAATTTTGTAATTCCTTCTTCTTTAAATAAAAGTTCTGCTCTTTCTTGCCACTTTGCCATAGTAATTTTGAATTTTAAAACCGCAAAAATAAGGAATTTCAATATTTAAACTACATGCTAAAAATAGAAGTTTTTGTATTTCTTACTTATGACATAGAAATTCAGACTATAGTACCGCTTACTATCAATACAATCTAAATACTCTAGTTTTAAAACGATTAAGTTTTTAAACTGTTTAATTATTACTATTTTAAATTCAAAAACGTTAAACAATTTTAACACTTAAAACCATACAACTTATAAAATAATTCTTTAATTTTATATAGAATTTATTCTACAATATCATAGATATAGTATTACAAATAAAGAGTAATTTGTAGCTTACTTTTGTTTCCGATTGAAGTAAATCAATTATTTTTGCGCCCCAATTCGTTAACATTTGTTAAAACCTACAAAAACAAATAGTTGCTAATTTAAATTTGATATAACGAATGACTGTTATCTATCAGTTAATTTTTTTGAATATACCATTCAAAAAAATTTGACATAAACAGTAAGTAAGACAAGGACAAACATTTGTAGAACCTTATCTGCTGTAACACACCTATAAGCCAAAAATATTTTACCACTAATCGAAAACTCCCTTGAAAAAGTTTCTATATAAAAATCTGAATTTTAAAAATCGTAAAAAAATTCACTACGGTTTAATTGCATGTATTGTCGGATTACAAATTCTGGCTATTATTGTTTGGTATAATGAAACCATCAACGAAGAAAAGTTGATGCAAAACATTGAAGATACAAAATCGGCAAATCAACTGGAAAAACAATCAGGGAATTTGACAGCAGCGATTATAGAGTCTCAAAAACATTTCAACAACTACATCCAAAACAAAAATAAAACTTCTCTTGAAAATTATTTTATGTCTGTTGCCGAAACAAAATCCATTTTGGACAGCTTACAATTGGAAACTAAGAAGAATAAGCGATTCAATCTTCTTTGGAAAAAAAAGCAGAACGCTGAAAATAATATTTTAAAAATAAATGCAACTATAGATTCCATCATCAATAAACATATTGATACTAAAACATCAGAACCTGCGGCTTCTTTTGTTTTTTCTCCTTTTCATTATAACAAAATATTAGATAGTGTAAAGACTAAAACTTATGTTTCTGTTGACAGTGTTGCACGAAAAGGACTTTTTGGAAGAATTTTATCAGCACTTTCGGGGAAAGTCGAAATACAAAAAGAACATTCGAATACAGTAGTTACCATGAAATACATGGACAAAGTAAAATCAGGAACTGTTGAAGAACAAATGAAACGATTATTTCAGATAACAAATTTTTATTATAAAAAACAATTTGAAAAATTAAACGCTTCATTTTTAGGTCTAAAGAAAAAGGAAATGGAGTTAATGAATTATAACAATCAATTACTATTGCTAATCCAAACTACTTTACCTGATTTCATAGATTCTACAAATAAATTCAAAACAGAAAGTCAAGCTGAAGTACAAAAACAATTGGAAACCAATAAAGCCATTAGAAGCTACAGCATAGTAGCTTTAATTATATTGATGATTATTGTTTCTGTACTTCTATTTGGATTAACACAGCTTTCATTTGAATATGAAAAACAATTAACTGATGCACAAGAGAAAATAAAGCAGAATCTTAGCTTTAAAAATAGAATTATGGGGATGATAAGTCATGAAATCCGTTCTCCTTTAAGCATTATTTCATTATACAGTAATAAAATCAGCCAATCTGTAAAGGATGAAGAAATAAAAGACACTTTTAAATCCATTCAATTTACAACAAGTTCTTTATTACTTCTTTCAAATCAAATATTGGAATATTCTAAAGACGAGAATCAAAAACTAATACTTAAAAATAAAAATTTTTATTTAAAATCTGAATTAAATCAAATTTTAAAAGCAATGGAGTCTTTGGTAGAAAGCCATAATAATGAACTAAAAGTAAATATGAATTTAAAAAGCGATGAGTTAGTAGATTCTGATGTTGCAAAAATTCATCAACTTTTCTATAATATCATTGGTAATGCTAATAAGTTTACTGAAAATGGTGTTATTTCGGTAGATATCAAACAGTCTGTAATATCAGACTTTGAACTAAAACTTGATGTCAGCATTCAAGATAACGGAACCGGAATCGCCAAAGAAGATTTGGAAAAAATATTTGACTCCTTTTATCAAGGTACAACTAATACAACTACTCATAATCTTGGGGTTGGACTAGGCTTAAACCTTTGTAAAGAAATAATAGAACTTCTAGAAGGTGAAATAAAAGTAGACAGTACCCTAAATAAAGGTACTAATATAGTATTTCATTTAGTTCTTGCCAGAGTATAAACCCTATTCATAAAACAACATTCTACATTCATTATGAAACCTAACCACCAATACTCATTCCTTATTGCAGACGACCACAGCATTGTAAGACAAGGTGTTTCGCTTTTGCTTAAAGAATTATTCTTTAATGTGAAAATTTTTCATGCAGGTAGTTTTAAAGAAACTTTGAGAATTATTAAAGAAGATAAAATAGATTTATTGATACTTGACATCAATTTTCCTGATGGTAATAGTTTAAATATCATGTCTGATGCTAAAATGATTCAACCTGAAATGAAAATTTTAATTTTTTCAGCATTAGACGAAGATATTTATGCTCTACGCTATTTAAATGCAGGCGCTTCAGGATATCTTAATAAAGGAAGTAACGAAGACGAAATGAAACAGGCCTTTAAAAGTATGATAGTTTCGGGTAAATATATTACTCAAAATATTAAAGATAGGATTTTGGATTCATATATTTCCAAAAAGCCTATTAACCCTCTTGAACAATTATCAAACAGAGAAGTAGAAGTCGCTCGTTTACTCATTAAAGGTTATGGAAATTTAGAAATTGCCGAAATGCTAAATGTAAAAAAATCAACTGTAAGTACTTTTAAAAACAGAATATTTGAAAAATTGGAAATCGACAACCTTGCCGATTTAATTGATTTTTTCAATCTCTATAGTTAAACAACATCAGCAGCTACTAAAGCTGCTTTTTTTATCGAAAAAATTCTACATTCATTCGATAAAATTCTACAACAAAACAAAAAAACGTAATGTATTTTTGAAACTCATAATTTGTGGTAATCTCAAAATCCTATTGTCGTCACTTTACCCTTTATCCGATGGCAATAGGCTTTTTGAGACTTTTTAAAAACCATTAAAAACAATCAAAATAGAAAATTATCTGCAATGAGAACCTTGAAAAAGAGAACTGTTTCTATTATAAGCTATTTAACTATTATTGGCTGGATAGTTGCCTATAATAATTATAAAAAAAGGAATAAGTCTTCTTTAATTAAATTTCATTTGGAACAGTCTTTTGGATTAGCATTACTTGTCATTGTCTCTAATCTCTTTTTCTATTTAGTAACAATATTAATTCCCGGACTAGATTTATTATTACTACTAAACAACATGATTATGTTTGTATTTTGGATTGCCGGAATTATAAGTGCTTCTTATGGTGTTCGACTAGCTCTTCCAATTATTGGCACTTTCTTCGAAGATAAATTCAGGTTTATTGAATAATTAATGTTAGTGAAATACTAAACTTTACCACTAATTCAAAAATATAAATAAACCCCTAAATTTTTAAACTTTAGGGGTTTATTTTTACTATTTTATGATTGCATCCTGAATAATTTTTTGAATATCTTCTCTTATATTTTCTTTTGAGAGTTTATTAGGTGCATTAGAATCAGGATAAGTTCTGTTAGACAGAAAAACATACACTATTTCTGTTTCTGGATCTACCCAAGTCATCGTTCCTGTAAAACCTGTATGACCAAAACTTGATTTAGAAACACAACCACAAGTTGGTCCTGATGAACCTAATTGAGATTTATCAAACCCAAGTCCGCGTCGATTGCCTTCAGCACAATAATAACAAGTATTAAATGCATTGAATGTTTCAGGAGAAAAGTATTCTACTCCTCCATAATTTCCTTTCTGTAAAAACATCTGCATCATTTTGGCAACATCCATAGCATTAGAAAAAATTCCGGCATGTCCACCTACTCCACCTTCCATAGCGGCTTCCATATCATGTACATAACCTTGAATAAAAGTATGACGGAAATAAGTATCTACTTCGGTTGGAGCAATTCTGCCGCAATCAAACTTTAACAATGGATTGTACATCGTATTAGTCATTCCTAATGTCTTATAGAAATTTTTATACGTCAATTCATCCAACGATTTTCCGGTTGTTTTCTCCAAGTATTTTTTCAGAATAATGAAAGTAAAATCACTATAACGGTATTCTTTTTTATCTATCAGAGCACTTTCTGTTATTTTTTTCATTATTGTATCCTGATAATCATCTCGAATATAAAGATTTTCAGCTACTTGTTTAGTAAAACCTTCTGTATATGTCTTTCTATAATACTTTTCAAGCGGTTGATTTTTACTATCTAAAGTAGCTTTATAGAATGGTATCCAAGCTTGCAATCTACCATAATGTGATAGTAAATCCTTAAATGTTATATTCTCTTTATTCGATTTCCTAAATTGATGCAACATATCTCCTAATGTTGTTTCCAAATTCACTTTTCCTTTGTCATATAACTGCATTACATTGGGCAAAGTCGCGATAATTTTGGTTAATGAAGCAACATCATACAACGTCTCATTATCTACTTTTGTTTGCTTATCATAAGTTTGATAACCAAATGATTTCTGATAAACAACTTTACCTTTTCGAGCTACGAGAACTTGTATTCCCGGCGCCATTTTACCATCAATTGCTTTTTGGACAACTTTTTCAATTTGAGCTAATTTTTCAGAACTCATTCCAACATTTTCCGGAATTGTGAATCCAAGACGGTTGATTTTTGAAGTATTCAAACCATCTTCCACTTTAAAAAAATTATTGATGGAAACTGGTAATTTTCCTTTAGCATCAACAGTTCCAAAAATAATTTGAGCCGAGACTTCCTGAGCAATATCACTGTTTTGATAAGAAACAATTACAGTCTCTATTTCATCAAAATTAGTAATTTGAAGTAACGAATAAGGTCGTGTGAAAACATCCAGAATTACTTTATTTTGTTTTGCTATTTCTTGAATCCATCGTAACTCGGTTTCAGTAAAATCATGCTTTTTCCAAGCTTTATCCGATTTATGAAATCCTATAATTACCTTATCATACGATTTTAATTGTAATTTCAGACTATCAATATTCGTATCTGAAACTTCAGTTACTTCTGCATATTTTTTTAATGTATTGACAAAAACAGTATTGGTATCATCTCCCAATTTTACATAAGCTATCTTTTGATTTAGCTTATCAATCGGCACTATTTCATGCTCATTTTTTAAAACGGTAACCATGTTTTCATACAATTCATATTGTAAAGCGTCTTTGAAAACATCGTTTAAATCTTTTGACAAGTTCGCTAAATCAATAGGCTTATAATTATTTAATCCTGCTTTGTATTTATAACGTAAAATCTTTTTTACCGAATAAGCTAATCGTTCTTCCGAAAGTAATCCTTCCTGATATGCCATACATATTTTCTCAACAGCAACAGGTACGTTTTCAGCAAATAATAAAATATCATTTCCAGCCAACAAAGCTTCCAAATCAATTTCTCCCGGTTTTTTAAAATTACTTGCTCCTTTCATATTCAAGGCATCAGTAAAAATCAACCCGTCAAAACCCATTTCTTGTTTTAGCAAATTAGTTATAACACTATATGATAATGAACTGGGATGACCATCACGGTATTCTAAACTTGGTACATTTAAATGTGCTACCATTACAGAAACCAGTCCTTCATCAATCATTCGTTTATAAGGATAAAGTTCTACAATATCCAAATGTTCTTTGGTAGCTGTAACAATTGGTAATGTATGATGTGAATCGGTAGCCGTGTCACCATGTCCGGGAAAATGTTTTCCGGTAGAAAATATCCCTTGACTTTGAACTCCTTGCATTAATGCTATTGCTTTTTCAGTAACATTCACTTTATTTTCCCCGAAAGAACGAAAACCAATAATGGGATTTTTAGGATTAGTGTTGATATCCAATACAGGCGAAAAATTAAAATGAATTCCCATTCGTTTGGACTCTTTAGCCATATTTTCTCCTACTCTTTCAATGAGTTTTAAATCCTGAATAGCACCCAAACTCATATTAAACGGATAACGATAAGTTGAATCCAATCGCATAGACAAACCCCATTCGGCATCAATACCTATAAACAAAGGAACTTTGGCTTTTGCTTGGTAACGGTTAGTTAATCTCGCTTGACGTATTGGTCCGCCTTGAAAAAAGATTAAACCTCCTACTTTATAATCGCTTACTAATTTCTCGATATCAGCCACATGATTGGCATCTTTATTAGAATAGGCTGCTACCATAAATAACTGACCTATACGTTCTTCTAATGTAAGTTTGTTATAAATACTGTCAACCCAACGAGTTTCTTGATCAGTATCGGGGAAAAAATTTTTTCTTTCAGATTTTAAGTGTGGTGCATAAATTTCTTCTTCCTCAGCCATACCTGCATTACCAAGATGAGTGCTTTTTTGTGTGTGCACTGGTTTTTTAGTTGATGAACAATTGGTCATCAAAAACAACAATGTCAGGAATATGCCTATTCTAAACCAAAAAATCTTCATAAAAGTTATATTAAAAGAAACGACTATGCCAGCTTTCTCCCGCCGGAACTTCCCAGCTTTCATTAAATTCTTCGATAGAATTAACCAAATTATTAAAAACTATAGTATTGGCTGTTACTGCTTTTTCTTTAGCCATTCTTTTAAAATCAATTAGCGATTTATGTGCAATATGTTCGCCATTTTTAAAAGTAACGTTCATTTTGTCCAATAAATCTACTTGATATTTTTGCTCTAAACTTTGAATAAAAGTAACTGATGCATCAATAGAGCAACCTGTTGCCTGTTGTACTGCTTGGTTAACTGCGATAATGATAAAACGATTGTATTTCAACAAATAAGAAGCTTCCAATCCGGTTCCGTGAGCTGACCAATTTTCTAAAAAAGCCTTTAACTCGTTTTCTATTTCAGTCATTTCTGCATCTGAAAATTTGCGATTGGATTGGTAGATCCAAATTCTGGATTCTTCAGGTAAATTTTCAAAAGGAACGTACATAAAATTATTAATTTAAAATTTTGAAACTAATCCAAAACCTGTACTTTGTCCGTCATAAAAAGGAACAAAAACAGTTTTTGACCGGCTTTCTTTACTGTAAAACAATTTGCTTACTATCGGATAAAGCCAATATCCGGCTTTTGCACTTAGAATTCCTATTCCGGCTCCGGCAACAACATCTGAAAGCCAATGTCTGTTATTGTACATTCTAAATGCTCCTGTTCCGGCGGCAACAATATAACCTGAAATACCATACCAAACTGACTCATCTTTGTATTCTTGATATAGTAATTCAGCACCCATAAATGCCGTAGCAGTATGTCCCGAAGGAAATGAATTATAACTTGAACCATCAGGTCTTTGAACAGATGCTGTTTGCTTGAAAGCATTTACCGTCAATCCCATTAGCAAATAGGATGTTCCTAATATTATGGTTTTATCTTTTATACTACTTTTACTTTTTACACCAAACGCTGATATACCATATAAAGCTGCTGCAGGTAAATATTGTGTAAAATCGTCAACTGTAATTTTATTATCAATGTGCTCTGCTACTTCATTTTTAACACCAGAGTTAAAACCTTTGATTTGACCACTCTCAAGTCCGATTATTCCATAACCAATAAAAACTGTCGGAATAATAAGCTGACTATACTTAAAATCTAACTTTTTGGCACTATCTATTTTTAGAGTATCAACAACCGTGCTGGTTTCTTCTTGTGCAAAGACATTTGTCAATAAAAAAAACAGACAAATAAAGTATAATCCAGCCTTTCTCATATTATAAATCTTGCGCATTCGCAATTAATTCGGCCACATCCATAACTCTTATTTCTGCTTCTTTCTCTTTGGCTTTAACGCCATCAGTCATCATTGTATTACAAAATGGACAACCTGCTGCAATGATTTCCGGTTTTGTTTCCAAAGCATCCTCTGTTCGCTCTACATTAATGTCTTTATTCCCGTTTTCAGGCTCTTTAAACATTTGAGCACCACCTGCACCACAGCATAATCCATTGGCACGAGAACGCTTCATTTCGACCAACTCGGCATCTAATTTTTGAATTAAATCTCTTGGAGCTTCATAAACATTATTGGCCCTTCCTAAATAACACGGATCATGAAATGTAATGCGCTTACCTTTAAACTGTCCGCCTTCTATAGTCAATCTACCTGAATCTAACAATTGCTTTAAAAATTCGGTATGGTGAACCACTTCATAAGTGCCACCCAATTCAGGATATTCATTTTTTAAAGTATTAAAACAATGCGGGCAAGCAGTAACAATTTTTTTGGCTTCATAGGCATTTAGAACTTCAATGTTCATCATTGCTTGCATTTGAAACAAGAATTCATTACCTGAACGTTTTGCCGGATCACCTGTACAGCTTTCCTCTGTTCCTAAAACGGCAAACTCGACATTAGCACGGTTTAAAATACGTACAAATGCTTTAGTAATTTTCTTTGCTCTGTCATCAAAACTTCCTGCACAACCAACCCAAAACAATACTTCCGGTTGTTTTCCTTGTGCCATCATTTCTGCCATTGTAGGCACGTTTATTACTTCACTCATAAAATTTCAATTTAAAAATTTCAAACTTAAAAAATCCGAAATCTAAATTCTACTATATAAAGTTTCTATTCATGATGTTCATCATCGAAAACCTGAATAGTTACTTCTTTTTCTACTAAATCGGTAAATTTACCTCTATAACGTGTTGCTTTAACCAAGTGGTTATCTATCCAATGATAGTTTCCTCCTCTTGGTTTTCCAAATAAGATTCCATGATACTTGAAACCATGCTGTTTTAACCATGTCTCAGTATATTCTCTGTGGGCTTCGGTTCTTGAAGTAAAGAAAAAGATAATATGTCCTTCATCATACCATTTATTCAATGTTACCAATGCGTCAGGATATACTTCGGCTGTTAACATTCTTTCCGGTTCTTCATTTGGGATATCATCACAGATGGTTCCGTCAATATCTATTAAATAATTTTTAATTCCTTCCGGTAAAATAGGACTTAAATGTTGCCCGTTTTCAGTGATGCTTTGCAAGTTTTTTTCAATGTCTTCCGCTTTCATTTTTTTACTTTTATATTTTTCAAATCCATTTGACAAATCCTCAAGCCTCACTAATATGAGAATTTATCTGTTTTTATTAAATTAATTTTCGTCTTTCCAGTTTAATCTATCCATTTGATTGTATTGCCATGGTGCTCCATTATTTTCAATATTAGTCATCATAGCATTCAACGATTGTGGTGCTGCACTTTGCTCCATTACTAAATATCTTCTCATATCCATAATGATAGATAGCGGACTGATATTTACAGGACATTCTTCTACACAAGCATTACATGAAGTACATGCCCAAAGTTCTTCAGTAGTAATATAGTCATTTAATAATGATTTATTATCAGGAACAAAAACACCTTTATTGGAATCTATATTTTTACCAACTTCTTCCAAACGATCACGTGTATCCATCATGATTTTACGTGGTGATAATTTTTTTCCGGTTTGATTTGCCGGACAAGAAGAAGTACATCTTCCACATTCAGTACACGTATAAGCATTCAATAGCTGTACCCAATTCAAGTCCTGAACATCTGAAGCTCCAAATTTAGTCGGAACTGCATTTTCATCAACCGGTTGAGCAGCAAATGGATCGGCATTAGGATCCATCATCAGTTTCACTTCTTTCGTTACACTTTCTAAATTATCAATTTTACCTTTTGCGTTCAAATCGGCAAAATAAGTATTTGGAAACGCTAAAAGAATGTGTAAATGTTTAGAATAGTATAAATAGTTTAGAAAAACTAAAATCCCGCCAATATGTAACCACCAAGCTATTCTTTCTACAATCATAACTGCTTCTAAAGAAAAAACATCAGGTGATGGCGCTAAAAACCTTGAAATAATATTTCCCGAATTCATTTGTTGAAAATGTAAATCAAAGGCATTCATTATCAAGAAAAGTGACATTAAAATCATTTCAAAGTACAAAATAGTATCGGCATCTTTTTTAGGATAACCTTTCATTTCGGGATTGGTAAAACGCTTTATTTTAATGATATTTCTTCTAATCCAAAAGACAACTACTGCAATTAAAACCAATACTGCCAAGATTTCAAATGAACCTATTAAAAAGCCGTAAAATCCACCTAAGAAAGAAAAAATTCTGTGTGTTCCGAAAAGTCCGTCTATAATAATCTCTAAAACTTCAAGATTGATGATAATGAAACCCAAATAAACTATAATATGAAGAAAACCTGAAATAGGTCTTTTGACCATTTTGGATTGACCTAACGCAATCATTGCCATATTTCTCCATCGTTCAGAAGGGTTATCAGAGCGATTGATATCTTGTCCTAATTTTATGTTACGAATTAGTTTTTTTACGTTCTTCACAAAAAAACTAATTCCAACGGTGAGAATAATGGCAAAAAGTATGTTGTCAATATACATCATAACTTCAAAATTTATGGTTTTATAGTATCGTTTACCGGAGCTTTGTAAGGTTTATTTTTCTTTCCGAATAATGAGACATTAACATAACGCGTCGGATTTAAACGTAAATCCTGTAACAACAATTCGAGTTCTTTGGAAGTCTTAGCAAAATTATTATACAAAGCTTCATCCTTTGCTAATTTTCCTAATGTTCCTTTCCCTGATTGAACATCTGCCATTATTTTATCTACACTTGCTAATGTTTTTTCGAGATTTCTAACTGTTTGACCAATATTCGCTTGTGCTAACGAATCGGATATCTTAGTAAAATTCGCCGATGCCTTGTCAAAATTAGTCATCGTTGAACTGATTTTACTTTTATTTTCAGCAAGCATTTGATTTACATTTCCGGAAGCTGTTTTGAATTCAGCTAAAGTAGCATCAAGATTAGCAATACTGCTTTTTAAGTTTTCTTTTGTTTTAGCATCAAGAACTGAATTTACATTCTTTAATAATTCATCTGCAGAAACTACCATTTTTTCTACTTTTTCTTGTAATGGTGTTAGTTTTTCAGCTACCAAATCGGTCAATCCCGGTTTAACTCCTCCTAATAATGTGTCGCCGGATTGTGCTATCGTTTTATCTTCAAAATTAGGAACAATCATTACTTGCTTTCCTCCGATTAATCCCGGTTCGTAAATTTTAACCACACTTGATTTTGAAAAAGGGAAATCAGATTTTATTTGAAGCTCAACATTAATTTTTCCGGTATCGTTTAAGAAATTAATCGCACTTACCTTGCCTACTACTAATCCATTGATAGTTACAGGAGCCGAATTAACTAATCCTTCAACATTATCATACTGAACGTAAAATGTTTTATAGTCTACAAATAAATCTCTTCCTTTTAGGAAGCTATATCCCCAAATAAACAGTAATATCGATGCAATAACCAATACTGCTGTTTTTATTTCTCTTGTTATTTTCAAAGCTTTTGTTTTTTTGACAAAGTTAAAATAAAATACGAAAACTCCTTGATGTTATCGTTTTAATGCTTCCTGAACCGAAACTTTTACGCCATTCTTAAATGCTATCACAAAAGCCGTTTCATATCCTTTTGATTTCGCTTCCTGTAATAATCTCTTAGCTTCATCATAACTGGAAGTTTGCCCATACATATATTTATAAAGTGTTCCTTCGGAAGTCATCGAAATATTACTCAATCCATTAAAATTACTAGGAATTAAATCAAGTTTTTTACCGCTTGCAGATAATTGAACCTTGAAAACAACTCCGGAAACTATCTCATTTTTAATTTCAGGCTTTGGTTCGTTTTTTACCTCAGGTGTAACTGTCGTTGATTTTTGTGGTATTGGTGTTTCTACAACTTTTACTTCTTCTACTTTTTGAGAAGGTTTTACAATATTATCACTATCATTGGCTCCAAAATGTTCCTTCTTGTAGGAAATAACCGCATTAGCAATGGCTTGTGCTATTTCATTTTGTCCTTCTTCAGTGTCTAATACTGCTCCTTCTTTTGCATTTGAAATAAATCCCATTTCAATTAAAACTCTTGGCATATAAGCTTTATGCAGCACCATAAAAGGCGCTTGTTTTACTCCTCGGCTTTTTTTGCCCAAATCAATAAATTCTCTCTGAATGTTTCCGGCAAGCGCAATACTATTATCTAAATATTCCTCTTGCATCATGGTCAATCCAATTAAAGTTTCAGGCGATTTTGGATCAAATCCTTTATACTTTTGCTGATAATCTTTCTCTAATAAAACTACTTTATTCTCTTTTCGTGCCGCTTCAAGATTGGACGCATTTTTAGACATACCCATTACATAGGTTTCTGTTCCGTCGGCAGCAGTATTTTTATTAGCATTACAATGAATAGACACAAAAATGTTAGCATCTGCGCGATTCGCAATATTGGCACGTTCAATTAAATCAACAAAAACATCTGTCTTTCTGGTATAAATTACTTCAATTCCTGAGTTTTTTTCTAAAATTTTACCCACTTTCAGTGTTACTGCCAAAGCAATATTTTTCTCGATATGTCCGTTATAAACTGCTCCGAAGTCATGATCGCCATGTCCGGCATCCAATGCGACTTTGAATTTGTTTTGACCAAATGTCAAACCAGAAATCAACAATAATATTACAACTACAGTTTGTTTTAATCCTTTCATTTTTTCAATCTATTTTAAAACTTAAATTTTTCCTTCTGCAAAAGTAACGATAAACGCATCAGTAAATCCAACGTCTTTTGCTTCCTGACACATTTTTTTTATTTCATCTGCATTTGAAGTATTACCATAATAATACTTATACAAATTATTTTCAAACGTAAATGATATGTTTTTCAATCCTTTAAAATCAGAAGAATTCGCGTTTCTTTTTTTTGATGTAACAAATAATTGCACTCTATACAAACCTTGAATATTTGCTGTATTTTCAATTACAGAAACTTCTTTTTCATTACTTTGAATAATTTCTTCTTTTCTACTTTTCTCTTCAACTACCGGTTTCTCATTTCCAACAGCTTCATTATAATATTCTTTTTTGTATCTAATTATAGCTTGTGCAATTTGTCTCGCCATTTTTGTTTGTCCTTCATCTGAATTCAAAAACTCACCTTCTTCCTTATTTGACAAAAATCCTAGTTCGATTAAAACTCCCGGCATAACTGCAGCATCCAAAACCCACAAAGGTTGTTGTTTAACACCTCTTGATTTTCTATTCAAATTAAAAGTGAAATTATCCTGAATTAATGATGCTAAACTGATACTACTGTTTAAGTTTTCTTCCTGAACAATAACTCTACCTATCATACTTTCAGGTTTTTTAGGATCAAAACCTTTATATGTTTTATTATAGTTATCTTCTAATAAAATAACAGAGTTTTCGCTTTTGGCTACTTCTAAATTCATATCGGTTCGTGACAAACCCATAACAAATGTCTCTGTTCCAGATGGTTCATGGTTTTTTACAGAATTACAGTGAATAGAAACAAACAAGTCTGCCTTAGCTTTATTGGCAACTTTAGGACGATTGTTTAATTCTATAAATGTATCTGTTTTTCTAGTGTAAACAACTTCAAAATCTCTTTCTTTTTCAAGTATTTCACCTACTTTTAAAGTAGTTTTTAATGCAATTTCTTTTTCTACAAAACCGTGATAAGAATTTCCCGGATCTTTTCCTCCATGACCTGCATCTAAAACTACAGTAAATTTACTGTTTTTGGATTGCCCAAACACACTAAATATACTTGCAAATAACAGCACTATAAAGGTTATTTTTATATTGATTTGAAAACTCATGAATAGTAAAAGTTAATTTTAATTAAAACCGAAAGGTTATAAATACAATATTTCTTTATTTTTGACCGGAAATTATCATTAAGTTTGCCGCGTCAAAAATCGAGCCATATATCTACAAAAATAGTATTAAACCTTTGCAAAGAAACTTATTTTATATCGTTTTTTTAACAATCTTCCTAACATTAGGAAACGGGAAAACATATTCTCAACAAGATATAAAAAAGCCTAACAAATCGTTTCCTTCTAAAAATCAAATAACTACACCTGAAAAAAATACAGAAATTGAAACAATTTCTTTAAAAGACACTACTACTATAAAAATAGATTCTTCTAAAAAAAAGAAGCCGCTACTCGAGCATAAAATAAAACGAAAAGCTGTTGACTACGAAAAAATAGATCAAAAAAAGAAAATCATTACACTTTACAATAAAGCTGAAGTTTATTATGATGACATCGAATTAAAATCGGGGATAATTGTAATTGATTATCAAAAAAATGAAGTTTATGCCGGAAGAATAAAAGACTCTACCGGAAAATACACGCAACTTCCTGTTTTTAAACAAGGTACTAATGTAGTAGAACCTGACTCTATTCGATTTAATTATAAAACAAAAAAAGCTTTGGTTTGGAATTCCAGAACCGACCAAGGAGAGTTTAAAGTAAAAGCTGCCATTACCAAAAAAGAGAACGACTCGGTTTATTTCATGAAAGGTGCTCGCTTTACTACTGCTACTGACATTGATAATCCCGAATATTACTTTCAAACCAACAAGGTAAAACTTGTTCCCGGAAAAAAAGTTGTGGTAGGCTTAACTAATATGGTTATTGCCGATGTTCCAACACCTATTGCTTTGCCTTTTGCTTTTTTCCCCATTACAGATAAAAGTCGCTCCGGAATTATCATGCCTACTTATAATGATAGTAACTTAAGAGGTTTTTCACTACAAAACGGAGGATATTATTTTGCGCTGAGTGATTATTATGATTTGGCGGTATTAGGAGATTATTACACCAATGGTAGTTATGGTTTTCGGTTTCAATCGAGTTATGGAAAACGTTATAAATTCAATGGAAATTTAAATCTTCGTTTTGAGAATTTGGTAAATAGTGAACGAGGTTTTCCTGATTATTCTTTAACCAAAATTTATAACATTCAGTGGTCACATTCCAAAGATGCAAAGTCTAATCCTAATTCACGATTTTCTGCATCGGTCAATCTTGGAAGTAGCCAATATTTCAGACAATCCTTAAACCAAATCAATGCCGGTTCTGAGTTGAACAACACTTTGAGTTCTTCTGTATCATATTCAAAAACATTCAATACAGTTCCGCAGATAAACATGTCGCTTACTGCAACACATCAACAAAACACTAATACAGGAGACATTAGTATGACTTTACCAACACTTCAAGCAAGTGTTGATAGAATTTTTCCTTTTGCTCCAGGTGACGGCATAAAAAAAGGTATCATCAAAAACATCAATTTTCAATACAATTTAAGAGGTGAAAATAAAATGGAAACTAATGACTCTATATTTTTTAAACCAGAAATGTTCAGAGATGCCAAACTTGGATTCCAACATAGTATTCCAATTAGTACAAACTTTAAAATTTTCAGGCATTTTAGTGCTTCAGCCTCTGTGAATTATAATGAAGTTTGGTATTTTAAAACTATTCGTCGAAATTATAATGATTTTCAAAACAAAGTAGTTGACACAGAAGTTCAAGGATTTGATGCTTTTAGAACCTATTATTTTTCTTCAGGAATTGGAACAACCATTTATGGTACTTTTAATTTCAAAAAAGACAGTCGAATTCAAGCCATTCGTCACGTGATGCGACCAAATGTTACTTATAGCTACACTCCAAGTTTTGAAAAATATTACGACACCTATGATCCTGACGGAAGTGGTACAATGTTAAAAGATTATACTCGATTTGATGGAGGAATGTTTGGTGCACCGGGTAAAAACATGTCAAATATTATGTCTTTTTCCTTAAACAATACTTTTGAAGCTAAAGTAACTGATAGAGATTCAACCAAGACAGAACCTAAAAAAATCATGCTGTTGAATAACCTCAACTTTTCAACCAGTTATGATATCACAGCCGACTCTCTTAGATGGTCACCAATGCGTGTTAGTGGTGGAACCCAATTATTTAAGCAAAAAATGAACATCAACTTTGCTGCCACACTTGATCCTTATGCCATTAACAACTCGGGACAAAGAATCAATACTTGGAACATTGATAATGGTGGAAGTTTGTTCAGGATGACTAGTGCAAATATGACTTTGAACTATGCATTTGCCAGTAGCGATATGGAAGGCAAACAAAAAGAAAATACCGCCGGAAAAAGGAATGGTGGTCGTGAAGACAATCTTTTTGGTACCAATGCTGATTTAGGTGACACTCGAAGTAGTCAATTTGGTGAAAATAGTGGTGAAAACAATAATACACCTACCGAATTTTTTAAATATAAACTTCCATGGGATATGAATTTTGCCTATTCACTCACTTACTCCAATAATAACAGGGAAAAGAAAATCACAGGCAACTCACTAATGGTTTCAATGAATACTGATTTAACTCCCAAATGGAAAATTGGTGTTTCTACAGGATATGATTTTGTTCAAAAAGGAGTCACCTATACTCAATTACGTTTTGAACGCGATTTGTTGAGTTGGCGTATGGACTTTAATTGGGTTCCTTTTGGTACAAATGCTAACTGGGGATTCTTCATCGGAATTAAATCAGGTGTACTTAGCGATATTAAATGGGATAAACGCAGTTTACCGGACAGATCTCTTCGATAAAGCAAAAATTGAGAATAAAATAAATTATCATGAAAAAAATCATTTTTACAGAAAAAGCTCCAGCTCCAATTGGCCCATATAATCAAGCAGTTTTAATAAACGATACACTTTATACTTCAGGACAGATTGCATTACATCCTGAAACAATGGAATTAGTTCTTGATGATATTGAAACTGAAACCAAGCAAGTAATGGAAAACATGAAAGCTGTTTTGGAAGCCGCCGATATGACATTTGAAAATGTAGTTAAAACGACTATTTTTATAATGAACATGGGAGATTTTGCTCGTATTAATACCGTTTACGGAAGCTATTTTGATGAAAAAACAGCTCCGGCACGTGAAACAGTGCAAGTTGCTTGTCTGCCAAAAAACGTGAATGTTGAAATTTCAATGATTGCAGTAAAATAGTATTGATTGTACATATAAACAAATCCCTGACTGTTTTACAAGTCAGGGATTTGTTTTTACTTTTAAAATTTACAAAACGGTTCCGTTAATTTGTATTTATATGAAAAAAGAACCAATCCTACTTTTGACTTAATATCATATCGTTCAAATAACGCCAGTCTTTGCAATTCTATGGTTCGGACAGAAACGTCCATGTATTTTGCTATTTGTTCATAAGTAAGTTCTCGCTCATCACATATATAAGTAAGAAATTCCAATTCTCGTTCATTTAGAACCGGAGCTTCATATATTTTAATTTCTTTAGGAGTATAGTTTTTTATTCGTTTAAGAATATCGGTAACATTAGTATAGCCAACAGTAATTATGTTATCAATAGCAAACTTTAATTCATCTGCCGAGCAATTTTTATGTAAAAACCCTCTGGCTCCATGGTGATATGCAGCATTTATAATATCTTCATCAAAATGTTGAGTAAGGAGTAAAACTTTATATTCTTCTTTTTTTTCTTCCAAAATCCTCAAAACCTGTATTCCGTTCTTATTAGGCATAGAATAATCCAAAATATATAAATCAGGAGTATTAGGTAAAGGCAGAGATTCTAAAAAGTCATCTCCGTTATCAAATTCATAAATAACTTTATAATCACTTATTTTTTCCAGTAATTGTTTTAATCCTTGACGAACAATAACATGGTCATCAATAATGCAAATAGTTGTACTCATTTATCTTTACTTTTCAAATAATGACACTTTCGTTCCTTTGCCTTCAGCGGTTTCCAAAACTAACTTGTAGCCTATTAATTTTGCTCTTTCTTGCATATTTTGCAAACCAATTGAAACTGCAGCTTTATCTTTATTTAGTTTGAAACCTTTTCCGTTATCTGTTATACTCATAACAAAAAAAGGATTTGAAGTAATGGATATATTTATTTTCTTGGCTTTTGCGTGTTTAAAAATATTATTCAAAACTTCCTGAAATATACGATAAATTACTATTTTTTCATTTGTTGTAAACTCTTTTTGTACTTTTAAATCTATTCTTTCTTCTATATTAATTTGACTATTCTTTTGAATACGCTCAATTTCAGCGGTAATAGCCTTAATCAAATCTTGCTGCATCAATAATTGATGATTCAATGAATGGCTAATACTACGTATAGACTGTGACAAATATCCTACTGATTGAGATAGAGGTTCTAATTGTTCCTTTATTTCCGGCTGATCTAATTTTAGATTTTCCAATTGAAAATTAATATAAGTCAACTGCTGTCCGGCATCATCATGTAAATCTTGAGAAATATTATGCAATACTTGTTCCTGAGTTTCAACAATAGTAGCAGTAAGTGATTTTTGAAAATCAATATCTTTCTGATAAATTAATTGAGTATATTTTTTAATCTTGGTAAAATAAACCTTAATCAAAATAACACAAAAGAATAGCACCATGCTAATCAATACAAAACCTACAATAATACCAAAAATTATATTATTCATACTTTAACTGTTTTCTTTGACGATAGATATAAATATTTATTAAAGAATAATATACCAAACAAGCCAAGTTAACGAACAGCTTATAAAGTGTAATACCCCAAAACATTTCTGCTCTTACAATTTCTGCTTTTGCAAAACTCAAAATTAAACTCAATCCCAACATAAATAACAAAGGAGAAAAAATTAATAAATAAAAATCACTTATAAAAAACTGTAATGCTTCTGCTTTCATCTGACGATAGTTTTCTTTAATAAAAAATACAGTATAAATCATAGAGCCAAGTACAAATGAATAGAAATTATACTTTCCTGTCACTACAATAATTATAAAATTAGCACTAAAAAAAATTATAAAAGAGTACAGAATATTTAATAAAAATTGTCTTTTTGTTATAAATTCACGAAGAATAAGCAACCAAAAAATATGAAATAGAAAAGTACTTATCATATGAGCATAGGTAAAGTTTAAATTATAATGACGTAAAATTGGATCCAAAATCTCCGAAAATACACCAACAAATAAAATTATCAATAAATATCTATTTACTCTTATTCTACGTTTTAAACTTGACAATGCATGAATAAACGTAAAAAACAGAACAATTCTAATCGGATTGAGTTCTTCCAATATTGCTATACCTATATCATTCAAATTACTTAACATGTTATTACATTGGACTGCTCGAATTATTATAATACCCTAAAGCAGCACCATTTTTATCTTTAGTAATGACCACTAATACACTTACCTTATCTAGCTCAGCTCTACGAAATTCAACAAAATCATCTACCGCTAATTCATTAGCTATTGTTTGCAAAAAAGGAATAGAATAACAAGGTATTGTATCCGTAAACTCTGGAATAAGCTTAATATCTTCAACATCTAAATTACTATCAAAATCAAACCCAAGATATACATTATAAAAATTTCCTTCTATAACTTCTTGTAATGTTCCCCACTCAATAGTATAACATAAAGGATGTGGATTATCAATATCTGCGCTATTTATTGAATGTGTATTTATTATTTCTTCCTTAAGTATATTTTCACATACATTTTCTCCATTTTCAACGAGCCAATCTGCTTTATCCTTAACTGTAGTAAGCTGGTAATAATCTTCCAGACCAATACAAGGTGGCTTAGAAAGTTTATTTGTTTTCATAATTTGTAATATTTAGGGTTTTATTTTCAAATAATATACAAATATGAGATTAATACTCCAAATACCATGTGGGTAAAACCACAAAAAATCATGTGGGTAAAACCACAATCGACTTATTTTAATTTAAAATATTGTTTTTCAACAATTTAACACCTGAAAAGTAAGACAATACATATTGTGGAAAAAAGCGTAATCTCAATGTGGTTTCCCACAATGTTTTTCAAAATACAGATTGTAAATTTGGAGAGTACAATTAAAAATGTTAAAGCTATGAATTGGAATAATATAGCAAGAAGAATTAGTGAAGATTATCAAATACAATTGGTTCGTGGTATTTGTGCCAATAGTCGTAAAATAGCTATAGAAACGATTGCAGATGAATTTCCTAATATTCCAAGAATACGAATCGCAGCAACCGTTGACAGGTGTCTTTCCAGAAATGAACAACCTATTTCTACACCCGTTTTCTTATCTTATGTACAATCGGTATTAAAATAAAAATTGGTTAATAACAAGAACCCAAAATGTAAGTTTTAGTAGTTCTTTAAGTTGGGTTTAGTTTGAAACTCCGAATAATACGCGTTCGGAGTTTTTTTATTTTTGTAAGTTATCTATCGTAAATCAATCCTAAGTAAATATCATAGTTTTTCATATTCTAATCCAAATCATTTATTTACTCATTCAAAATATGCATTTATAAAATTTGATTACCTAGTTTTTATTTAAAATCTAATTTCGAAAAAAAAATGCTATGAAAAAAAATTGCTTCTTACTCTTTGTTTTGCTTTTTTACTCTTTATTGTATGCACAAGAAGAAACTTGGTTCAAACTTTCAAGTTTTAATAATGCTAATTCAAGTGTTTGGATGACCTCCGGACATAATAATCGTAATTATGCTATTACTACAGACCGATGGATTTATTATTCTGATGCTAATGCAAACTCTTGGCAACCGTTTATAAACGTTCCGAGTTTTTATACTGTTGGAAGTATTAAAGCTTCCCAAACTACTAATAGAGTTTTTTGTCTTACTGCTTCAAGCGGTATTGCTTATACTGATAATCTTGGACAAACTTGGCAAAACAACAACCTCAATAGTGGCGGTGGAAATTCAGGTTTTGGAGCTTTGGTATTAGCTTACGGATTATACAATGAAAAAGTTTTAGCATCTACTATAGGTTCGGTTTCCGGTGAAATTCAAAACAAACTTTTCCTTTCTTTAAATAACGGAAATTCATTTTCTCAATTAGCCAATATAAACTTCTATCCTACCGGATTTCACTTTGCAAACGAAAATACGGTCTATTCAAATACTGCAAATGGCATTCTGAAAACAACTAACATCAATTCAGGAAATTGGGTTTCAATCGGTTTTTCAGGATTGGAAGTTACTGATTTAGAAGTAAACGGAAACACTATTTATACTTCTGTTTTAGAGATTAACGGAAACGGTAATGTTTATAAGAGTGAAAATGGCGGTCAATCATGGGAATTATTAACAGGAATTCCTAATAATGAAGGTGTTTATAAATTGGCTTTTGATTGGCAAAATAATCGTCTATTTGCTACAAGCACTTCAGGAGTTCATGTTTATGTGAACAACAACTGGAACACCGTCAGTTCTATAAACAAAGCTCATGAAATTATCACAACCGGAAATAATTCTGTTTTATTTTCAGGTGTGAGAGTCAATGGAATTCATAAAATTTCAAATACATCTCTTTCCGTACAACAAGTTAATCAAGGCTTCATGTTACCTGCTGATTTTATGGTTGTATCAGAAGATAATCAAATCTATACCGCTTCTTCCCGAACGTCATTTTTATCAAAATATAATCTCGAAAGCCAAAACTGGAACGCTTATGACCTATTTGACGACATCCCTTCAACAAATATTCTTGGACTGATAAAATCTCCCGATGGTCAATGCGTTATTGGCGGTATGCATTACATTGCTAAAACGGCCAACCAAGGACAAACCATCACTCGGATAGCGACAACTGAGACAGCTCCTTTGGCGCCGGTTTACAACATTCTTTATCCGCAAAAAATGTTTGTAGGCAACAATGGCTCTATCGCAATGATGCAGCATCAAATCCAAACACATATAGACTATAGTCCTGACATGGGAAACAGCTGGAATACTCTTTTTGAAACTGTAACAGGTATTTTTCCGGGATTTCTTTCAGTTGATAAAGTATGCGCCGGAATACAATCACATTTTATTTTAGGACTGTCCAACCAAACTGCTCAGCCTACTATTATTTCTTCTGTTGACAACGGAAATACCTGGATTACACTTCCAAATCCAAACGGAACTGTAAAAAATATTTTTATTGACAAAGAAGATACACTATATGCAGTAACAACAACTACTGTTTGTCGTTGGAATGCTACGATACAAAATTGGAACGCATTGACTATTGATTTAGGACAAAATTCATCAAATAAAGTCACCGAACTTGCCTTTGATAATCAAAACAGATTGCACATACTAAACCGAAGTACACTTACACCATTTGACGAAGAAGGAATTTATTTGCCAAATGATGAAGAAAACGGATTTATTCAAGTTCCTTTTCCCATTATAAACGGACAACGTGTTCCAATGAAAAATCTATCTTTTGCACAAAATCATATTCCAATTGTAATGACTGCTTCAGATGGAAACAATCCTGAAATTGGAGGATTTTATTACTATTATCATACTCCGGCTTTAAACATAACAAAACCCAATAATTCAAAATCGAGATTGGTTGTTTATCCTAATCCGGCATCGGGAGAACTCAACATTAATGAAAATATTACTGTTTCTGGTTATTTTATAACGGTAACCGGACAAAAATTACCTGTGGAAATTATCAACGGTAAAATCAATATTTCTGATTTTGCTTCCGGTATTTATATTTTAAACTTTGATTTTGACACCAAGTTTCATCAAATTAAAGTCATCATAAGAAACTGATTTATTTACATAAATTTTAATTTTGGGTTAAAAACTCCGTTCTTGTAAATGTTCGGAGTTTTTTTATTTCAAAATATTCAATTCCAATTTATTACTATCATTTACGCAACCAAAAACACCTATTTGTATCTTTATAATACCAACCAAACAGCAATGAAACAGAATTACTTCCTTAAAGCATTACTCTTAATCAACACGGTAATATATGCGCAAAATTTTTCGTGGCTACAAACTCCAAATATCAATTTGCCCGGCAATCCAAGTTTAACTAGTTACCCATCAGCATCAGATAATCAAGGAAATACTTTTGTTTGCGGTTACAAAGACACACCGTTTTCATATAATAGAGTACAAAGCAACTTAGTTTTGATGAAATATAATTCAAGCGGTACATTATTATTTTCTAAAACACTTACCGGTGATTTACATGCTCATAAACTACAAACCGATAATGATGGAAATGTTTATGTAGCTTTAGATTTTCTAACAAATTTAAGTATTGATAATTTCAATTTAGCAAGTGAACTTTTTGTTGAAAATCCGCTTTTGATAAAATTCAGTTCCAATGGTGATTTTCTTTGGCACAAAACACTAGCCGGAGAATTTACCAATCATTTTGCGGCTTTAGCCATAGACCATAATCAAAATTTATACATTGGCTATGATGATTATTCCAGCTCACATGTTGAAAAGATTGATAAAAATACAGGAGAAACGCTTCAAACTATCGAGCAAAACGGTGTGAAAATCATCAGCTCAATAAGCGTAGACAATGAAAGTAATATCTATGTAGCCGGTTCTTGTGCCGAAATCAATGCCGAATACAACGGAACACCATTTCCTGCAATACATCAATACAATACCTATATCACAAAATACAATCCGGCAGGACAAATGCAATGGACGAAATACGTCGAAGATATTACTTGCCCAAACCCGATAGTTAAAGCCCGAACACCTGATGAAGTTTATTTCAGCTCAGATTTGTTCGGTAATTTTACTTTTGACGCTATCACAGCTGAAGGTCCGATGAATGGTTATACCGATTTCTTTTTGGCTCGATTGAACAATTCCGGAAATTTTGTATGGGTAAAAGAAGTTCCGGGAATGGGTTCGGCCAATCCGGGGTTATCAAATTATTTGGATTTTGATTCCGATGGTAATATCTATTTTGGTGGTAGCACTCGACATGTCATTCAATGGAATGAAACGGTTTCTACCAATGTCAGCACAATGAATGAAGATATACTGATACTAAAATACAACCCTTCGGGAGATATTCTTTGGGCAAAAACTGCCGGTGGTAATTCTTTTGACATGTTACACGGCATTACTATATTGCCCGACGAAAGCTTGGTTGTAACCGGAATTGCTCATGGAAATACAACTTTTGAGCCTTTATCCCATAGTGCTTCTTCGCAATATTATCCGTTTGTAGCACGACTCAGTCAGTCGGCTTTGGCTTTGCCGGAAAATAATTTACAGCCTATTGTTGTTTATCCTAACCCGGTGAAAAATATGCTTACAATTCAGTCTAATGTACAAAATGGTGTTGCTACTTTATACAATATGTTAGGACAAACGATTCAAAATTTTGCTGTTTCTTCAAATGAAACAACGATTGATGTAAGCGAATTAGCACTTGGAACGTATGTACTGAAACTGAATTCATCGGTTGTAAAAGTTATTAAAGAATAAGCATCTCCAAACCGAATTATTTCTCCCGATGCAGGATTTGCGTAAGGGATAGTAGCGACATCCTTTTGCGCAGCAAAAGATATAGCGGATAGCCCGACTTTTTTCATTTTTTTTAAGGGAATTGCGAAGGAAAATGAAAAAAGATACGCCCAATTAAAAAATTAATGAGGCAATTTGTCTTTTAAAACACCATATAAAAATGTCCCGAAAACAGCTCCGATAAGAATAATTCCGGCACCCATAAATCCGGCGCCAAGCAAAATGAATATTGGTCCGGGACAAGCACCAACCAAAGCCCAGCCTAAACCAAATAGTGTTCCGCCAATCCAATAACGAGTATTTCCTTTTTCTTTATCTTGTATGTAAACAGGATTTCCATTGATGTCTTTTAGTCTTTTTCGCTTAATGATTTGAATACCTAAAACACCTGTAAAAATAGCGGTTGCGATGATCCCAAACATGTGAAACGACTGAAAATGAAACATTTCATAGATGCGATACCACGAAACGGCTTCGGCTTTTGTTAATACAATTCCGAAGAAAAAACCAACTAATAAATATTTGAATACTTTCATAGCTTAGAATAATAATGGTAAAATGAAATGCGACATAATTAATCCGCCTATAAAAAATCCGATAACGGCTTTCAGTGACGGCAATTGAAAGTTACTAAGTCCGGAAATAGCGTGTCCCGAAGTACATCCGCCGGCGTAACGCGAACCAAAACCGATTAAAACACCGCCAATCAACAAAATAGCAATCATTTTAGGTGATTGTAATACTTCGGTTCCAAAAAGAAAATCAGGCAACAATTTGCCGTTTGGTGCATCAAAACCAAGTGCTTCAAGTTGACTTACCGTATCGGGATTTAAAGAAACATTGGTTGGATCACTTAAAAAATGTACGGCAACATAGCCGCCAATCATTGCACCGAGTACTACTGCTAAATTCCAGCGTTGTGATTTCCAATCCCAATCGAAAAAAGGTACTTTTTTACCAACTCCGGTCATCGAACAAAGCGAACGTAAATTGGATGACATTCCAAAAGTCTTTCCAAAATATGTCAGTATCAACATGACTAAACCTATTAAAAAACCGGACACTGCCCAATGCCAAGTATGTGTAAACATTTCCATAAATCGAGTTTTTTGACAAAAATAACGATTCATTTAAAGTAGGACGGTTTATTTGTGTAAATTTATACTACCAAATTTATTTATAAGTGCCGAGTAACATTTAGCACGATTATTGTACTCGTAGTTAAAACCTATTTTTTTGATATGAAAAAATATATTTCCCGAATAATTATTGTTTTAGCTGTTTTCAGTTTGACTTCTTGCATCAGTACCAAATCAACAATTAAAAATATTGATGACAATGCTCCTAACTTGACGTTGACCAAAAACAATACTTTTCTAATTACCAATTACAGCGAAGACCCAAAATATGGTTATGATCCGGATTATCCTGTGAATGTTTTCTTCAGAAATACTAAAGAAGAAGATGTCAATGCTCATCGTTTTTTAAATGCTTTGGCAGGGCCAAAAGGTGAAAAAATCACTTACACCAAACTGGAAAGTTGTTGTCCTTTTCCGAGTAAGCGAACCGAAATGGGTGCAGGATTCTTGGATGTTTATGAAATTACTTGGGAAGGTCAATCCAAACCGGTAAAAATCTACATGAACATTTATGAAAAAGGCTATTTGTTTGTTCCGGTTGGATTGTCGTTGAAAAAATAGTTTTTATTTTTAGCAAATATCTAAAAAGTAGTAAACTTCATAAAAACAGACAAATATATTTTTATAATCTCTTTCATCTGCCTACTGATTATTACCAATGCTGTAAAGAAGAAACACATTTAAAAATTCCGCTCTAAATCAGCGTTTTTAGACAAAAAAAGCTTAAATTTGCACTTTCAAAATCCTATTATATAAATGAATATAAATGCTATTCCGCAAATCAAAAACACTGATAGCGGAAACTTCTTTGTTTTAGCCGGTCCATGTGCTATCGAAGGTGAAGAAATGGCGATGAAAATTGCCGAAAAATTAGTTACTATAACTGACAATCTCAAAATACCTTATGTTTTCAAAGGTTCATTCAAGAAAGCCAACCGTTCCAGAATCGATAGTTTTTCAGGAATTGGCGATGAAAAAGCTTTGAAAATCCTGCGTAAAGTATCGGAAACCTTTCATATTCCAACGGTTACTGATATTCACACGAATGAAGATGCCGACAAAGCCGCTCAATATGTTGATGTATTGCAAATTCCGGCGTTTTTAGTTCGTCAAACCGATTTAGTTGTTGCAGCTGCTAACACCGGAAAAACGGTAAACTTGAAAAAAGGACAATTCATGAGTCCGGAAAGCATGAAACATGCCGTTCAGAAAGTATTGGATTGCCAAAACGAAAACGTAATGGTAACCGATAGAGGGACAATGTTTGGTTATCAAGATATGATTGTGGATTTTCGTGGAATACCAACAATGAGAAATTATGCCACAACGGTTTTGGACGTAACCCATTCGTTACAACAACCTAACCAAACAGCAGGTGTTACCGGAGGAAGACCGGACATGATTGAAACCATTGCCAAAGCCGGAATTGCGGTTGGCGTGGACGGGATTTTTATTGAAACTCATTTTGATCCGGCAAATGCGAAAAGCGACGGAGCCAATATGTTACATTTAGACTATTTTGAAGATTTAATGACGAAACTCGTTGCCATTAGAAAAACCATCAATTCTTTTTAATCTTTTCTATTTATTTTATTTTGAAAAAGACATTATTATTCACCATTTTATTCTTGGGTTTGGTTTCCCAAGCGGTTTTTTCTCAAGATGTTGCAACACCTGAAAAATATACGGCTCACAACAAAGGTAAATTTTACATTTTTTGGGGAGGAAACCGTGAAAACTTTTCCAAATCGGATATTACATTCAAAGGAGACGATTATAACTTTACTTTACATGATGTTGCGGCTCATGACAAAGGAAAAGGTTGGCATCTTGATTATGTAAATCCGTCGAGAATGACCATTCCGCAAACCAATCTTAGAATTGGTTATTTTATCACCGACCATTATAATATTTCAATTGGTGTAGATCACATGAAATATGTAATGTACCAAAACAGAGCTGTTGATATCAACGGATATTATCCAAATCAAGGAACATACGGAGAAACACTTCCTAACGGACAAGTTTTATTGACCGAAGATTTTCTAACCTTTGAACATACCGATGGTTTGAATTATGTAAACACCGAATTTTCTCGTGTGGATGACATTTCCAAATGGTTCAAATTGCCGAATACTGATAAGTTTCAAATCAATCTGACGGAAGGAATTGGCGCCGGATTTTTATTTCCTAAAACCAATGCCAAGCTTTTAGGTAAAGAACGCCATGACGATTTTCATATTTCGGGTTATGGTATTTCGGCAAAAGTAGGTTTGAACTTTACATTCTTCAAACATTTCTTTATTCAAACCGAATTGAAAGGCGGTTATATCGACATGCCGGACATTAGAACAACCAACAGTGCTGCTGACAAAGCTTCACAACATTTTTACTTTTTACAACGTATTATTGCTTTTGGAGGCATTTTTAAAGTGTAATCTAATCTTATAAAACAACCCCGCTTTATTTCTAAAACGGGGTTTCTTATTTCTACAACGGAATGTTTCCGTGTTTTCGTTTAGGCGTATCGACTACTTTATTTTCGAGTGCACTAAAAGCTTTTAGTAACTTACGTCGTGTATCTCTCGGCAGGATAACCTCATCGATAAAGCCACGTTGCGCTGCCGTATAAGGATTGGCAAACAATTCGGCATACTCGGCTTCTTTTTCGGCTAACTTTTCAGTAGGGTTTTGAGCTTCGCTAATTTCTTTTTTGAAGATAATTTCAGAAGCTCCTTTTGCACCCATAACCGCAATTTCTGCTGTTGGCCAGGCAAAATTCATATCAGCACCAATGTGTTTGGAATTCATTACGTCATACGCACCGCCATAAGCTTTCCTTGTGATAACCGTAACTCTTGGCACGGTTGCTTCGCTAAAGGCATACAATAATTTGGCTCCGTGAACGATAATTCCGTTCCATTCTTGATCAGTTCCGGGTAAAAATCCAGGAACGTCTTCCAACACCAACAACGGAATATTGAAACAATCACAAAAACGCACAAAACGCGCACCTTTAGTTGACGATTTCACATCCAAACAACCGGCTAAATATTTAGGATTATTAGCCACAATTCCGATGCTTCTTCCTCCTAACCTAGCAAATCCTACTACAATATTTTCAGCAAAATCTTTATGGATTTCAAAAAACGAATCTTCGTCAATAATATTGGCAATGACATCGTGCATATCGTAAGGTTTATTCGCATTATCAGGAACAATGGTATCTAATTTTTCGCGAACTTCTTCTTTTACTTCGTAAGGGATTTTTGGTGCTGTTTCACGATTATTTTGCGGAAGATAACTCAATAGCTTTTTGATATCTTCCAAACATTCAATCCCGTTTGGCGACGTAATATGTGCCACACCTGATTTGGTCGAATGAGTGCTCGCGCCACCTAACTCTTCGGAAGTTACTTCTTCATTGGTAACGGTTTTTACCACATTTGGACCCGTTACAAACATGTAACTGTTTCCTTGAACCATCATGGTAAAATCGGTCATTGCCGGTGAATAAACCGCACCACCAGCGCATGGCCCCATTATGGCGGAAATTTGGGGAATTACACCACTTGCTTGTACATTTCTGTAAAAAATATCGGCATAACCACCAAGCGAACGCACGCCTTCCTGAATTCTCGCACCTCCAGAATCATTCAGTCCAATCATTGGCGCACCATTTTTTAATGCCATATCCATGACTTTGCATATTTTCTCGGCATGCGTTTCGGATAATGAACCTCCAAAAACAGTAAAATCTTGCGCAAAAACATAGACTAAACGTCCGTTAATAGTTCCGTAACCGGTTATTACTCCATCGCCATAGATGATTTCTTTTTCCATTCCAAAATCGGTCGTTCTGTGTGTAACCAACATCCCGATTTCTTCAAACGAACCTTCATCCAACAAGTATTCAACACGTTCGCGAGCCGTTAATTTCTTCTTGGCATGATGTGCCGCAATTCGTTTTTCGCCTCCGCCTAATTTGGCTAAAGCTATTTTTTCGTTTAATATTTTGATTTTATCTTCCATTTTTTTCTTTTTAGAGAATAGAAATAAGAGAAAAGAAAAAAGACCATTCCAAACCTCAATTTCTATATTCTTCGTTCTATTTTCTTTTATTCAATTGGCAATCTCAATATTTTTTTATCCGAAACATATTGTTTTAAAGCAAGTAAAGCTGCAATTTCAGCTTCGGTATCGAGTTCTGATTTTAGTTTTTCAGCATCATAATAGACTTTTACAAATCCGGTATCAAAATCACCGGAACGAAACGCTTCGTGTTCCATTACAAATTTCCCGAATGGCAAGGTTGTTGCCACGCCTTCCACATGATAATTATCTATGGCTTTAATCATCAATTCTATGGATTCTTCACGGGTTTTTCCGTAAGTAACCAATTTAGACAACATCGGATCATAATAAATAGGTACGTCCATTCCTTCTTCGATTCCGTTATCTACCCGAATTCCTTCACCTTCCGGTAATTGGTATTTGCTTAAAAAACCAACATTCGGCAGGAAATCATTCATCGGATCTTCGGCATATACTCTAAGTTCCATGGCATGACCTTGAATTTTTAAATCTTCTTGTTTAATATCTAAAACTTCGCCTCGAGCCACACGAATTTGCAATTCGACCAAATCCAAACCGGAAATCATTTCTGTCACCGGATGTTCCACCTGTAAACGCGTATTCATTTCAAGGAAATAGAAATTATGATCGCCATCCATTAAAAATTCAACCGTTCCGGCACCAAGATAATCACACGCTTTGGCAACTTTTACAGCAGCTTCGCCCATTTCTTTGCGCTTTTCGGGTGTTAAAATGGCTGACGGTGCTTCTTCGACTACTTTTTGATGGCGACGTTGAATACTACATTCTCTTTCAAAAACATACAAAACATTGCCGTGACTATCAGCCATTACCTGAATTTCGATGTGACGTGGTTTGGTTACATATTTTTCAATAAAAACGGAACCATCGCCAAAAGCATTGGTCGCTTCAGAAATTGCTCTGTCCATTTGGGAAATAAAATCTTCTTCTTTTTCCACGACACGCATTCCTTTTCCGCCGCCGCCGGCAGATGCTTTTATCAAAATAGGAAATCCGATTTGAGCCGCAATTTTCTTAGCGGCAGCAATATCGGTAATGGCATCTTCTGTTCCGGGAACCATAGGAATACCATATTCTTTTACGGCATCTTTGGCAGCTAGTTTGCTTCCCATCATTTCAATGGCTTTGGATTTTGGTCCGATGAAAATGATATTGTTTTTTTCGCATTCTTCGGCAAAAGCAGCATTTTCACTTAAAAAACCATATCCGGGATGAACAGCATCAACACCGAGTTCTTTGCAAACTTCGATGATTTTATCGCCACGCAAATAGGACTGACTTGATGCGGCTTCGCCAATACAAACGGCTTCATCGGCATATTTTACGTGAAGTGCATTTCTATCAGCTGTAGAAAAAACGGCTACCGTTTTAATTCCCATTTTTTTGGCGGTTTTCATTACTCTGATAGCAATTTCACCACGATTGGCAACTAATATTTTCTTTATGGATTTCATTTTATTCAAATTCAATTAATAATTGTCCTTTATCTACAGCGTTGCCTTTTTCAACCGAAATGGATTTAATGACACCATCACGTGGTGATACAAAGGCATTTTCCATTTTCATCGCTTCAAGGATTAACAACAGATCATTCTCTTTAACAGTTTGCCCAACTTCCACACTGACTTCGAGAATTAATCCCGGCATTGGCGCTTTAATAGCATTGACTACTTTGGTTTTTCCACGTTCAATTCCCATGCTTTTAATCAACAAATCCAAGTCGTTTTCAATAGCAACTTCATAGGTGTTGTTGTTTACTTTAACGGTATATTTTTTGGCTAAAAAATCCGCAGAGACAATTTCTGCTTTGTAAGGAATGCGATTTTTCAGTACATGGAACGTTTTTTTGCCGGTAGAAACGGCATCGAGGTTTTGAAGACTGCTTTCGGTTACATCAAAAGTTATACTATTGTTTACCGAAAGTTTATACGAATTACTCATACTATTTTATTTTTGAGCACTAAAATAGCAAAAGAAAACGTTTTCGTAGAATGTATTTTGTATAAAATTGGAAATTTAATATAGGTTTTACAAGACTATCTGTTTTCAAGCCATTGCTTCGCTTCTTTCAGCAAATCGATTAAAACATCATTATCAATTTCTTCCAATGTTTTATATCGAAGTGATTTTACTTTACTTCGTCCGCCGTCGGCAATAAGAAGATTTTGGTGCAACTGTAATTGAAATCCGTCCATAAAAGCCAAATCAACAAATTGTTTCTTATGACTTGCGTTTAAATAACAAAATGGCTTTTTACCTATATAGAAAAAAGGAATTTTCCATTTGTATTCCATCGTTGCCTCAGGAATAACTTGCTCTACTACGGCAACAATATGTAATAAAATATCTCGGTAATTTTCCGGCTGGTTTATTATATAAAGGTCTTGAGGCTTCACGATGATTTTTTTTCAAAAATAATCGAAAAAATATTTGGCAGCAGAAAAAATTATTATTTACTTTGTTTTTCAAAGTACTTTAAAATGGAAAACAAAAAATATCTTAAAGACATTCAGGACATCAAACAAATGATGTCTCAATCTACTCAATTTATTTCTCTAAGTGGATTATCAGGAGTATTGGCAGGATTATATGCCTTAGCTGGTGCAGTTGTTGTTAGTTACTTGACCAATAATCACAATGGAAGATATATAACTCTTGAAAGTACTACATTCAAACTTATTGTAACGACAGCTATCATTGTTTTGATGCTGTCTGTCATCACAGCGTATTTGCTGACAGTCAAAAAAGCAAAAAAAGTAGGTGAAAAAGTCTGGAATTATTCATCAAAAAGATTGTTAATTAACTTTTGTATTCCTTTGTTTACAGGCGGTATTTTGACATTGCTTTTACTCAGACACGGAGTGTACGGACTGATTGCACCTATTACATTGGTATTTTATGGATTGGCATGTGTAAATGCGAGTAAATATACTTTAAGAGATGTCCGTTATTTAGGCATCACAGAAATCATATTGGGATTATTGGCAGTAGAATTTTCAGGGTTTGGTTTGTATTTCTGGATTATTGGTTTTGGCGTTTGCCATATTGTTTATGGAACAGTAATGTATTATAAATACGACAGAAATTAACTCATGAAAAAAGTTATCATCATAATTGCTGTTCTACTCGTTGCGTTCCTGACAATAGGAAAGGTTAATTCATCGCAAGTTGAAAAAGCCTTTTCCAAAATAAATGAAAGAATTGAACAATCGCTTCAGGATGGTGATATTATTTTTCAGACTTCTCAATCAAAACAATGTGAAGCGGTTCGAATTGCAACTAATTCTAAATTTTCTCATTGCGGAATTATTTACGAAATAAATGGTAAAAAACATGTATTTGAAGCCGTTCAACCTGTTAAAACCACTCTTTTAAGCGAATGGATTAAACATGGAGAAGACAACAAATATTTAGTTAAACGATTAAAAAATAGTTCCAAAATTTTAACTCCAGAAGTTATTTCTAAAATGAAAAATTACGGAAAACAGTTTGATAAAAAAGATTATGATTTATATTTTGAATGGACAGACGATAAAATCTACTGTTCGGAATTGGTATGGAAAATCTATAAAAATGGTGCCGGAATAGAACTTTGTCCGTTAGAAAAACTGAAAAGTTTTAACTTAGCCAACGAAAAAGTAAAACAAATTTTAAAAGAACGTTACGGAAATAAAATTCCATTAGAAGAAAAGGTTGTTGCACCATCACAATTGGTCAATTCTAACCTATTAGAAACCATTATCGATACCTACTAAACTTGAAAAACATCATCCAAAATATCAATAAAGCTTTTGATCATCGCATACGCCTTGGCATTATGTCGGTATTGATGGTGAATGAAAGTGCCGATTTTAATATGCTAAAAGAATTACTTGGCGTAACCGATGGCAATCTTGCCAGTCATACCAAAGCATTGGAAACCGAAAATTATATTATGATTGAAAAGCAGTTTATCGGTAAAAAACCGAATACTCGTTATATCGCTACAACCGAAGGAAAAAAAGCGTTCAAAAACCATATTGAAGCGCTTGAAAAATTATTATCTAAAAATTAACGCTATTTTTTTATCTATTAACTTTGAAATTCAAAGTACTTTTAAATACTAATTATGAAAGATTTAATCATCGAAAAAATGTATGAATGGAGTAAAAAACCATATCAAAAGTTCTTCAAAAAAAATGAACCATGGAACATTACACCAAAAGATTTGATTTTGCTTCCTAACGACAGTTTGGGTTTTCACATGGGTTGTTTTTTGCTGAAATACAACTTTGAAATGCAACCCAAACTCGAAGATCACGATGTAATTCATGTACTGACCAACACCGGAATTTCGGTTATTGAAGAAATTGGAATGCAATATTATTTGCTAGGCAATGGCAAAAAAAGTGCCTATTTGTTTATGGTTATTCTCGTTGGAACGTTCTTCTACCCTAACCGACTGAAAACATTTTACAAATATTACAAAAGAGGACAAAATGCACATCAATTTTTCCACTTGCCTTTTGATAAAATGCTCTATAAACCACTGAAAGAAATTCAATTCACTTTTAATATTCGATAATATGAACTTTGCTTTAAAACTGTATCACCAAGACAAAAAAGTAAATCAAACACTGTTTTTATATATGATTTATTGCCTTTCACTGCTATTGGTTAGAGCCAAAATCACTCAATCTGTCTATTTATTTTTTCTGATTTGGAACCTGTTTCTTGCTTTTGTTCCTTATGTAATCAGTTCTTATTTTCAATCGTTGGACACAAAAAACAATCCTAAATTTAAACTTTACACTTTTTTGACAATTTGGCTTTTGTTTATTCCGAATTCGTTTTACATCATTACCGATTTGGTGCATTTGGACAATTCTGACGGATTTATTTTTTGGCTGGATTTAATCATCATCAGTTCTTATGCATTAATTGGTTTCGGATTGGGATTATTATCGCTTAGTCATTTTGAAACAACACTAAAAACGATTATTTCAAAGAAATACGCAGCAATAACTCTTTTTTGTATTTCGTCTTTATGCGGTTTCGGAATTTATGTTGGACGAATTCTTCGCTATAACAGTTGGGATATTATTAGCAATCCATTCGATTTAATCGTTGACCTTTTTATTGCCGCAACTTCCAAAACGTCTTTATTCTTCTCTATTCAATTTGGAATTTTCATCTATTTCGCCTTTTTGATTAAAAAAAATATCACTTCTAAATAAATCATTTATGGAAACGTTTTCACTCGAAAATCAAAAACCCGCCGGATTTTCAACCTATTTAGCGATTGGTTCTTTTGGCATTGGAACAATTATTTTAGGACTTTATTTTCTTTTTCCTCATAAAGACGGTATTCTAATCTTGGGCTTTTTCTACACGCTTTTTGCCATTCTTATCAACGGAATTACTTTTCTGAATTTACTCTTTCAGTTTTTCATCAAACCCAAAGAACGAGAAGATTTAGCCATCAAAATACTGATTATGTTGGCTAACATTCCAATCGCACTTTTATACATCTACATCGTATTTCACAAATTTTAATCAATTATAAAACTCAACATCATGGAAAATCAAGAAATTCAAAACCAAGAACCAAAAACGTTCTTTCAATCGACTACTGCCAAAATGATCATGGTAGGTTTTTTAACATTAGTCTTACTCATTCCGCTATTTTTTGTGCAAGATTTAATCTCAGAACGTTCGCAACGAAAAAATGAAGTCACGCGAGAAGTTTCCAATCTTTGGGGAAGCGATATTCAATTTTATGGTCCGATTTTAAAAATTCCTTACACTTCGTATGACAATTACAATGTTACCGATACCAAAACCGGCGCAACAACCATTCAGAAAAAAGCAACAACCAATTATGCCTACTTTTTTCCAAATGAGTTGACCAATTCATCCAAAGTAATCAAAAACGAATCGCTGAAACGTGGCATTTTTAACCCAATAGTGTTTACAGCAAATATGAATTTTAAAGGAAATTTCACTTCGCCTGATTTTGCAAAGTTGAATATTGCTCCCGAAAATATTCTTTGGGATAAAGCTTCGATTATCGTAAAAACAACCAACTTAAAAAGTATCAAAAGTGAATTGAAAGTAGAACTAAATAGTCAAAAACTTTCGTTCGAACCTCAAAACAACGACAAAACCAATTATAGTTTGCTTTCCACTTCGGTTTTTGATTATAAAAATTTGGCAACCAATGACAAAATCAACTTCAATTTCAACATTGTTTACAACGGAAGTAACAGCTTGAAATTTATTCCAATTGGAAAAGTAACCAATGTTTCTATCGATTCTGATTGGCAATCGCCGAGTTTTGAAGGAACTTTTGCCTCAAACGATACAACAAAGAGTATTTCTGCAACAGGTTTTCACGCCGATTGGAAAGTTTTAGACATCAACAGAACGTTTTCGCAGCAATACAGCAACGTTTTGCCTGATTTGGATGATTATCTCTTTGGCGTAAAATTAATTGAAACAGTGGACGAATATCAGCAAAATGAGCGCGTTTCCAAGTATGGTTTCCTTGTGATTGGTTTAACGTTCTTGATTTTCTTCCTAATTCAGTCGATTAGCAAAATCAATATCCACATTTTTCAGTATTCCATGATTGGCATTGCGTTGATTATGTTTTACACGTTGTTGATTTCAATTACCGAACACAGTAGTTTCAGTTTAGCGTATGGCATTTCGGGAATTGCGGTTGTAGTTTTGATTACGCTGTATTCGGTTTCCATTCTTAAAAACAAGAAATTCCCAATGTTTATTGCCACATCTCTTTCCGTTTTATATGCTTTTATCTTTGTGATTATTCAAATGGAAGATTACGCTTTACTTGCCGGAAGCATTGGTTTGTTCTTTATTCTGGCTGCTGTGATGTATTTTTCAAGAAAAATTGATTGGAGTAAATAGTTGTTGCACAAAGTTTCGCAAAGTTCTCACAGAGTTACACAAAAAACTCTGTGAAGCTTTGTGAAAAAACTTTGTGAAACTCTGTGATACAAAAAACGTGATACAAAAAATTACAAATCAACTTTCCAATTCAATTCCGGTTTATACCAAAGTTGACCTTTTTCGACAACTAAAGGACAATCAAAATTATTGGTATATAAACTTCCGGTTCCTAAACCTTGTGGCATGGTTGTATTCAGTGTAAACGTAAATTGTGCAATCGCATTCAAACCGATGTTACTTTCCAACGCCGAAGTAATCCACCAACCAATATTATATTTTTCTGCCAACGAAATCCATTCCAAAGTACCACGAAATCCACCGATAAAACTCGGCTTCAAAATGATGTATTGCGGTCTAATTTTTTGCAACAAATTTTCTTTTTCCGATGATAAAAACACGCCTATCAGTTCTTCATCTAAAGCCATAGGTAAATTCGTATTTTTACATAAAACTGACATCATGTCAGTGTGATTTTTTTGTATTGGCTGTTCAATACTATGTAATTTAAAACCAGTTAATTGATTTATTTTATATAAAGCTTCATTTTCATTAAAAGCACCGTTAGCATCAACCCGAATTTCAATCGTATTTTCATCAAAATTTTGACGAATAAAGCTCAATAATTCCAATTCTTTATCAAATTCTATCGCTCCGATTTTCATTTTTATACAACCAAAACCTTGCGTAATTTTATCTTCAATTTGACGCTTCATAAACTCCTCATCCCCCATCCAAACCAACCCATTTATTGCGATAGATTTTTCTCCGGAAATAAATTCAGAAGGAAATAATTCAAACGGATTTTTACTTCGTAAAGACAAAAAAGCCATCTCTACTCCAAACTGAATTGACGGAAATTCGATTAACTCTTGCCATAACTTTTCCTCGCCAAGATGAATATTTTCGCATGTCCATTGCAGTTTTTCTTCATAATCTGGCCGATCATCAGCCGAAAGTCCGCGGAGAATTCCACATTCACCTATTCCTTTTTTGCCGTTTTCTTCCAAAATAACAAACCAAGTTTCTTTTTCCGTTATAATACCGCGCGACGTTCCTGAAGCTTGCTTAAACATCAGCATATGCTTTTTATAAATTGCTTTCAACATAATTTTTTATTCTAAAATTCGTAAAATCTTCTTGAAATTATCTGTTGGCAAGCCGTTTTTCTTGAAGTTTTCAAAATCTTCTTTTGTAGCTTGGATCCAGCTTTTACTGGAAATCACATTGTTTGAACGGTATTTTTTATGAATATCTTTCGCATCGCTTACTCGACCAGAAAACATATAAACATGTGCTAAACGTAATTGATGCTCGATATTTGCAGCATTCATTGAAATCGCTTTCTTAATTGCCACTTCGGCTTTTATGTATTGCTTTGTCATCAAATAAAAATCACCTTGCAAACCATAATCTAAATCGGTTGCTCTACCTTTTTGAATGACTTCGTTTTCAATCAACGACATTCCTTTTTCGTATTCTTTAGCCGACAAAAATCGTTTCGCTTCAGCACGAATTCCATCCAAATAACCTTTCATTAAACCTGATTTTTTTAAGCTTTCCTCCATCACATCATTGAATGCTTTTGCTTTTTCTGCCGGAATTATTTCTTTATAATCATTGAAATTATATTTTGAAGTAAATATTTCAATAAAATATCCTAATAATTTATCTTTCTGATTTATAGATTTAAAAATTATATTATTTTCAATTTCTGAAAGCAATTCCTTTTTTGCAGTATTCGTCCAGCCATTTTTAAATTTGTAATCTACCCAAGGCACGACTTCAAAAACTATTTTTTGCTTCATAATCCAGTTATCACTTTCAAAAACAAACCATAAATTTTGATTACCGTTTAAACATTTCGATTTCTCCGAAAGCAGTTTTGCTTCTTTGTTTATGGGTTCGTTTTGAACAACGCAAGCATTTTTTAAAACATTTGATTTTTCATATTCCAAAGCGTCTTTTTCGTTAGTAAAAACAACATATTTACATTTATCATCACCCGAAATGGTTGAAGCTAAAAAAACTGCTCCAGCCGAACCTTGACTAATTCCTGTTGGATCTGGAATTGCTTTTAGCAACGAAACCAAACTCGATGAAATCTTTTGATTATCATCTAAAATCGAAATTCGATACACGACTTCGGTTGTTCCAAGTGGAAAATCGGCCGTTTTAATCATTTTCTTTTTGCCTGCGCCAAGTATAATCGTTTCGTTTGTCGTTCGAACATTGTCCCAGTAACCATCTTTGGATTGCGAAAAAACCAAAGAAGAAAACAAAACAATTAATACATTTAATTTTGCATTCATATCCTATTTTTATTTTACCCAAAACAATAAGAGTGCCAAAATTTGACACTCTTTTATTTTTAATTATTTATTTGATTTACAAATCAATACTTTCTCCTATTTCAAGTAACATTAAATCCTTTCCGGCATCAAAAAATTTCTTTTTCGCTTCATCATGATTCACTACAATAAACCCAAAAGTATCAAAATGACAACCTAAAACCTTATCGCATTCCACAAAATCAGAAGCTAAAATCGCATCTTCGACATCCATTGTAAAACAATTCCCGATTGGAAAAACAGCTAAATCCAACTTGGTTCGCATTGGAATTAATTTCATATCCATCGTTAATGCAGTATCGCCGGAAACGTAAATATTCTTATGCTCACCTTCGATTACAAAACCGCCGGGATTTCCTCCATATGTTCCATCAGGAAAAGCACTAGAATGAACTGCAGTGACGTATTTTACTTTTCCAAAATCAAACTGCCAGCTTCCACCAAGATTCATCGGATGATATTGAAACCCTTTATTTCCATAATACATCGCAATTTCCCAATTGGAAACAATAATCGAATTGTTGTTTTTAGCAATAACTTCAACATCCTGAATATGGTCAAAATGCGCGTGAGTTATCAGAATATAATCTGCTTTTAACGAATTGATATCAATATGCGCCGCTTTTTCATTTCCCGAAATAAACGGATCGATGATAATATTCTTTCCTGCGACTTCAATTCCAAGACAAGCATGACCGTAAAATGTAATTTTCATAAATTTTATTTTGAATTAAACGTAATTAACAACAATATCCGATATAAAATATATCAAGCACAAAGCTAAAAGTACCGCTAATAAAAATGTACTTATTGCTAATTTCTTTAACTCCGGATCTAAAAGTCGTGGTGTTTTGTTTTTATAAACTGTCATCAAATGACTCGTTAACGGAAAATAAGCTACCAAAAAAATGTATTGATCAAAATGGAAATCATTCAGAAAAGCAAAAACCAAAACCAAAACCATCGCCGAGACAACCAAAAAGAAATGATATTTTTTTGCCCATGCTCCACCGTTTTTCACTACAATCGTATTCTTTCCGGCTTTCCTATCGCTTTCTTCATCGCGCATATTATTCAAATTCAAAACTCCTACACTTAAAAATCCAATTGAAGTAGCAGGCAACAATAACAACCAATCCAATGTTTTAGAAAACATAAAATAAACTCCAAATGTACTTACCATTCCGAAGAAAATAAACACAAACAAATCACCATAACCACGATAACCATAAGCACCTTTTCCAACTGTATAGCGAATAGCAGATGCGATTGCTAAAATTCCCAATGCTAAAAAAATCAATGAAAACAGCAAGTATTTTTCCTTGAACGCAAAATAAATCAATGTAACGGCGAATAATAATGTTATAACAGATGTTATCATCATTGCTCGTTTCATTTCAGCAGGAGAAATTACACCGCTTTGAATGGCTCGTTTTGGTCCAATTCTATCATCGTTATCTGTACCTTTTACGCCATCGCCATAATCATTGGCAAAATTGGATAGAATTTGCAATCCTAAAGTCGTTAACAAGGCAAAAATGACAATATTCCAATTGAACATTCCTTGTGACATCGCATAAAAACTTCCCACAATAATTCCCGATACAGAAAGCGGCAATGTTCTCAATCGCGCAGCTTCAACCCAATGCTTCATAATATAGATTTCTAGAATTTTAGACTTATTAGATTTTTAGATTTACATCCAATTGTTATCATTTTTTTCAATTTGATACAACCAAAGATTTACATATTGATTGATTTTATCAAACTTTCCCAGTTGAAAATTAATATTTCCTCCGGCAGTATGAATAGTTAGTGAACCAATATTCAAACTTTTATGCCAAAATAATTGTGATGTTGTTATGGCTTGTATTTTTTCTGTTTTAATAATTTCGTTATCTACATCCCAAGCACCGCTTTGCATAATTACATGTTTATCATTTATATGTAAACTATTGTTTTTAAAACCAAACAACAACCCGATAAATATAAAAACAGTATAAAATACCGCTATACTTTTGTATTCAAAAATGGAATTTACAAACCAATTTCCTATCGTTAAATAAGCAGATAAAGGTAATACAATTAATATAAAGATTGAAAATAGAAGTTTACGAAAATTTGGTTTTAATTTTTCGCCTTTTTCCGGGATTTCATTAAAAATCAATTGCAGGATTTCATTACGTTCTATTTCATTACAACCCGGAATTTCAATGGTTGATTTGTCTTTCTTGGTTTCATCACTAATGGTTTGCTTAATACTGATTTCAAGGATTTTTAATTTTTTCTGAAAAAAATTCCGCGTAATCTTTACAATTTGAACTTTTTCCGGCTTTAAAATCGTGCTTTGCGTAGCGACTAATCCATAAGACATGATAAGTGAACCTTTTTGCTTTGCGATTTTAAAACCATAATATTTTACCAATGTTCTAACGATATTGATGATAAAAATTACCGTGAACAACAGCAATATTGCTACTAAAACCGAATAAACAGCGGTATAATTTGCAATAAAATCTTCCACTTTACTTCCATCAATAAATTCATCTGCGCCGGCATGATTAAGATTTTCATAAATCGTGAAGAAAAAAGTCAGTAACAAACCTATACTTTTGGCATAATTGGAAGTAATTCCAACTTTCAGCAAACTGATTAAATCAATTTTTAAGAACGGTTGGTTTTCTTTTTCTTTTTCAATCTCAACTGAATTATCAACAACTTCAAATCGTTCGTTATCCAAAAGCTTTGACTTTAAAGCCATAGCAACATCTTTCGAAACAGCGTTGATTACCGCTTCTTTTTCTTCACTTCCAGCAGAATCAATATTTAGTTGATAAACATTAACCATCCGATGAATAATGTTTTGTTTTAGATTTACTTGTTGGATTTTGGATAATTGAATAACAGTTTTTGTTTTGTTTAAAATACCGTGTTGTACAATAAATTCATTTTGCTCTTCATCAATATAGAAAGTAAATGTGCGGTATTTTAAATAAGAATAAACTCCGAACCCCAATAAAACCAAGACAAAAATTCCAATTCCCCAAAAAACATCTGTTGTTTTTCCTTTCAGAAAAAAAATAATTAACACAATCCACATCGCCTTTAAAAACTCAAAAAGCGAATTGGTAAACAATACGAGTAAACCCGTTTTGGATTGTCTTTGAGGTGTGGAAAATTTCGATTTTACCATAGTTGCTTTTGAATCTTACCCATTAGCAATTGTTTAATATCTTCAGCTTGTTCTTTTTTAATTCCCGGAATTGCCACATCACTGGAATCACCACCGGCAGTGAAGATTTCGACTTTTGCTAAATCAAAATAACGAGAAATAAAACCTTCGTGTAGCGCAACGTGTTGTACTCGATTGTATGGAATAATCATCGTGTTGGTAGCTAAAATTCCGCTTCGGTAGATTACATCATGTTCTCTGAAGGCGAAACCTCTTTTTTGAAATGAAATTTTACACAGCAAAAATGTAAACCCTAAAAACAAAACATAAACCAATCCGAAAAGCCAAGCTAAGAAATGAATTTCTTCAACAAAATAGACAATTACAGCTAAAACTATCCCTATTATTAGGAAAGTTATACCAATATTAAACAAAATTACATTCCAATATTTTGGTTGCAATACATTCAGATTTACTGCTTCATATCTTGGTAAAGCTGAAATATCGATTGGTTCGTTGGTAAAATTTTCCATTTTAAATATTAGATTTTAGATATAAAATATTAGATATATTGTGTTGAACAATATTTTAATATTTAAAAAATTGATATTTAATATTATTACGGCAACCACTTTTTATCAAAATTTGGCTTTCTTTTTTCTAAAAAGGCATCTCTTCCTTCTTTGGCTTCATCAGTCATGTAAGCTAAACGTGTAGCTTCGCCGGCAAAAACCTGCTGACCAACCATTCCGTCATCAGTTAAATTCATAGCGAATTTCAACATTTTAATAGATGTTGGCGATTTTGCCAAAATTTCCTGTGCCCATTCATAGGCAGTATCTTCCAATTCAGCATGCGGAATTACAGCATTTACCATTCCCATTTCAAAAGCTTCCTGTGCTGAATAATTTCGACCCAAAAAGAAAATCTCACGAGCCTTTTTCTGTCCGACCATTTTAGCTAAATAAGCCGAACCATATCCACCGTCAAAACTCGTCACATCAGCATCGGTTTGTTTGAAAATAGCATTTTCTTTACTTGCCAATGTCAAATCACAAACTACATGTAAACTGTGTCCGCCACCAACAGCCCATCCCGGAACTACACAAATAACCGCTTTTGGCATAAAACGAATTAATCGCTGTACATCTAAAATATTCAACCTATGATAACCATCATCGCCTACATAACCTTGATGACCTCGTGCTTTTTGATCACCACCGGAACAAAACGACCAAATTCCGTCTTTGGAGCTCGGACCTTCAGCAGAAAGCAATACTACTCCAATAGATGTATCTTCTTGTGCATCGTGAAAAGCTTGTAAAAGTTCGGAAGTAGTTTTTGGTCGAAATGCATTGCGAACATCAGGACGATTAAAAGCTATTCGTGCTACTCCATCGCATTTTTTATAGGTTATATCTTCAAATTCTTTGACAGTTACCCAGTTGATTGTACTCATATTAGTATCTGATTTTTAAATTTACAGTTCTTATTATTTAGTTAAAAAAAACAGCTTACTGATGGAAAACTATTATTTTAGCGTAAAAATAAACGATTTTACACTTAAAACTAAACTATCTATTATAATATTATGAATAAATTTTCTCTCTATTTGGGAGCTTTATCCCTAAGTTTTGCTTCCTATTCGCAGCAATATGATTTCCAAACTATTAAAGAAATTAACTGTTTACCTATAACTTCACAAGGAAATACAGGAACTTGCTGGAGTTTTTCGAGTACATCTTTTTTAGAATCTGAAATTATTCGTGCTACCGGACAAAAAGTAGATTTGTCCGAAATGTACAATGTTCGTTTTACTTATTTGGCGAAAGCCGAAAATTATGTGATGCGACAAGGTAAAGCGCAGTTTGGCGAAGGCGGATTAAACCACGATGTTATCAATAGTGCCAAAAAATATGGACTTGCTACCGAAGCTGTTTTTAGCGGCAAACTTTCTAGTGATGCCAAACACGATCATTCAAAAATGGTTCCAGAATTGGAAGCTATTGTGAAAAAAGCGGTAGCCGAAACACCGTTAAAATATCCAAATTGGAAATCAGATTACAATGATGTTCTGGATAAATATCTTGGAAAATTAGATAGTGTTAAACCTAATGTCGCAAAAGATTATGGTATCAACTTAGACGATTATGTAACAATTACTTCTTTTAATCACGCTCCATTTCACTCTAAATTCATTTTGAATATTCCGGATAATTTCTCCAATGAAAGTTTTTACAATGTTACTTTAGATGAATTTATCAAGAATATTGACAATGCATTAGATAAAGGTTTTACTTTAGCATTAGATAGCGACGTAAGTGAACCAACTTTTTCGGTAAAAAACGGTGTTGCTGTTATTCCTGAAAATAGCGATGATGTAAAGACTATTTTAACCGAAATCAAACCTGAAAAACAGATCACTCAGGAATACCGTCAGGCGGAATTTGAAAATTACAATACCGTTGATGATCACCTGATGCACATTGTTGGAAAAGTGAAAGACCAAAAAGGAAACATTTATTACAAAGTAAAAAACTCTTGGGGAACCAATTCAGGAAAAGACGGTTTTATGTATATGAGTGTTCCTTTTATAAAGCTCAAAGCTATTTCTGTTATGCTTCATAAAGATGGTTTGACCAAAGAAACTCGAAAAGCATTGAATATTTAATAAAAAAGGAAGCAAATCGCTTCCTTTTTTGTTATCCTATTTTTACTGAAGTCATCGTTAACGAACCACCAACAGCTTTATCATTGAAAAACGAAATTTCATCTTTATTATTTTGTAATCCTAAAGTATAAAGTAACGGATAGTAATGATCCGGTGTTGGGATTGCTAATTTAGCAGCCATTCCAAGCGATTGATAATTGATTAAAGATTTAAAATCATTGGATAAAATTTTCTGTTTAAAAACCATATTCATTTCATTTGCCCAATCAAAACCATATTCCGGTTCCCTGAGTTTATCCCAAGCTACCATTCTAAGGTTGTGTACCATGTTTCCGCTACCGATAATCAAAACACCTTTTTTTCTCAAAATAGCCAACTCTTTTGCTAAATCATAATGATATTGTGGCGGTTTATTGTAATCAATACTTAATTGCAACACCGGAATATCAGCATCGGGATACATGTGTCGAACGACTGTCCAAGTTCCGTGATCCAAACCCCAATCATGATCTAAACCAACATGAGTTGAAGTAATCAACTTTGCTGTTTCTTCTGCCAGAACCGTATTTCCTTTTGCAGGATATTGTACATCAAACAATGCTTGAGGAAAACCTCCAAAGTCATGAATGGTTTTAGGATTTTCCATTGCAGTGATATGTGTTCCGTTAGTCAACCAATGTGCCGAAACGACCAAAACAGCTTTAGGACGAGGAATTTCTCTACCTAATTTTGCCCAAGTTTGAGAAAACTCGTTATCTTCTATTCCGTTCATTGGCGAACCATGACCTATAAAAAGAACAGGTAACTGAATATCTGTCTCTTTTAAATCTTTTGACCAATTGTATAATGGTGTTAATGCCATAGCGGTTGTTCCTCCTATTATTGTTTTTATAAAATCTTTGCGCTGCATGATTTTAATATTTGTATATACAAATGTATGAATAATTTACTTCTGTAACCTGTAAATAATTGTTAAAAATATTCTAGCAGTTTTTATAATAATTTAATCTTCACATAACTTTTAAGTAAAAGACTTTGAATAAATTTAATAAAAATTAGGACATGGAAACAAATTGGTTCATTCTTGGTATATTCTTTACTGCTTTTATTTTACTTATACTATTTCTTATTCGTAGAAATCAAAAAGATAAAAAAGAGTTGGAAGATTTTCTTAGTAACGATACTGCTTTTATCGATAAGGAAGATAGTGAAGTGAACGATGATTAATATTTCAAATAACGAATATTTTATCTTTTTCTTATATTTACATTGAATAAAAAATGTAAAATATGAGATTAAATTATAGCTTATTCTTTTTACTTATCGGATTTTCAATTGCTTTTGGTCAAAACATCGATGAAAAATTTGTCATCGGAAAATGGAAAGTTAAAAAAGCTGTAGTTATTAAAAATCAAGACAAACCCGAAACCCTTGAGCTTTTGGATGGTTTTCAAAAAGGAACTTATATTTTTAACGCCAATCACAGTTTTGAATTTTCTACAACCAGTAAATCCAAAATGATGGAACAATTGGCAAATATTTTCAGAAAAAACGAATGGTATTTTGACTCCAAGAAGAAACATATTCGTGTTGGCCACAATGATGACAACTACTCCAACATCATTTTTCATATAAAACCCGAAAACAAAAAAATCATTTTTATTATTGAAGACACACATATAGAAATGGTTATGAAAAAGGTCAAATAAATTTGAACTGAATTTATTTCGTTACTTTTGAATAACCAATTAAGAATGATTTTGCAAAAACTCAAACAAAACAAAGAGCTTATCAGTTATGCTGTTGCCATGGCAATATTGCTTTTATTGCTTCGTTTATTGGAATACAAATTTCTTGTTTTAGAATATAAAGTTGAAATATATGCCGGAATAATTGCTGTCATTTTTTTATTATTTGGTATTTGGATTGCCAATAAAATTACCAAACCCAAAATTGAAACCGTAGTCGTTGAAAAAGAAGTAAAAGTATTTCAAGACAATTTTACTATGAACACCGAAGCTATTGATACATTAAAAATCAGTACTCGTGAATTGGAAGTTTTACAATTAATGTCAAAAGGCTTAAGTAATCAGGAAATTGCCGATACGCTTTTTGTTTCTTTAAGTACCATAAAAACACACAACGCTAACCTATTTGAAAAATTGGATGTAAAGCGCAGAACACAAGCGGTTGAAGTGGCAAAAAAGCTTCAAATCATTACTCCTACTTTGGAATGAATTTGACAAAATCATACTAAAGAATGAGCCAAAATGCTATTTAAAAAGCCAATTTTGCTATCAAATCAAAAATCTTTTATTATGAAAAAAATTATTATCACTTATGGATTAATTGCCGGAATTATTGTGGCTTCTTTCATGGTTTTTAGTACCTACTTCTACATAACCGACCCAGATTTTGAACCTAGTATGGTTGTTGGTTATACCGGAATGTTGATTGCTTATGTTTTTGTTTTTTTAGGAATTAAAAATTACCGCGACAAACAAAATAACGGTTTCATTTCCTTTGGAAGAGCTTTAAAAATTGGCTATTGGATTTCTTTTATTGCAGCAACGATGTATGTTGGCGTTTGGTTGATAGAATATTATTGCTTTTTTCCTGATTTCATGGATAAGTTTGCAGAAAAAGCAATCAGTAAATTGGACAAAGCCACTTTAACTGCTGCCGAAATTAAAGCCAAAACAGACGAAATGAATATGTATAAAGAGTTATATAAAAATCCAATTTGGGTTATCTTGCTTACTTATGCAGAAGTTTTAATTCCTATCGGATTATTAGTTCCTTTGATTTGTGCTTTAATTTTGAAGAAAAAGCCAGCGACCAACGAATAAAAAAGTTTCTTTTCATCATTCAAAAAAATTACAATTGCGAAAAATCAGTTTTATGGTTTTTCGCAATTTTTTTTCAAAATTTATTAAAACTATCATTTATTTTTAGGAAAAGTAGTTTATTTTTTATATTTTGTAACCTTAAGAAGAAAAAAGCGTATAATCAAAACTATAACCTATTAACTATGACATTTTTTGAAAACCTTGAGCCTTTGCTCAGAACATTTTGGTACATTGCACTACCGGTAAGTTTGTTCTTTCTACTTCAAACTATTATGACTTTTGCAGGTTTTGGCGGAGCTGATGTTGAAACCGATATTGAAACTGAAGGTCACGACATTGGCGATGCACCTTTTGAATTGTTCACACTTCGAAATCTTATCAATTTCCTTTTAGGGTTTAGCTGGAGTGGAATTTCCTTTTACAATTCCATCGAAAACAAAACCGTTTTAATTTTTGTTGCCACAATCGTTGGTGCTGTTTTTGTTGGATTATTTTTCTTTATCATTAAGCAAATGATGAAGCTTAACGAAAATAATTCTTTTTCATTAGACAAAGCCATAAACAAAACCGCAACCGTATATCTTTCCATTCCCGAAAAAAAATCAGGGAAAGGCAAAATACAAATCAGTATTAATGGTTCATTTCACGAGTTGGAAGCTTTAACCGAAAATGACCGAATTGAAACCGGCGCAGTCGTTTCTGTAACTAAAATTGAAAACAACATCCTAATTGTAGAAAAAAATTAATTCTTTATATATGCAGCAAATCATTATTATCGTAGTTTTAGTCTTTGTACTTTTTGTAACAATTACAGCACTTATTTCCCGTTACAAACGTTGTCCTTCGGATAAAATCCTTGTTATTTATGGAAAAACCGGAGGAACTTCTGCCAAATGTGTTCACGGTGGCGGTGCTTTTATTTGGCCGGTTATTCAAGATTACTCTTATCTTGACCTGAAACCTATTTCTATTGAAGCGAATTTGACCAATGCACTTTCTCGACAAAATATCCGTGTCGATGTTCCATGTCGATTTACTATTGCTATTTCTACCGAAACCGACAGTATGAACACAGCAGCCGAGCGTTTGCTTGGTTTAGCACCGGAACAAATTCAAGAATTGGCAAAAGATATTTTATTTGGTCAATTACGTTTGGTAATTGCTACCATGACGATTGAAGAAATCAACTCGGATAGAGATAAATTCTTGGATAATATTTCTAAAAACGTAGATTCTGAATTGAAAAAAATCGGTTTGAAATTAATTAACGTAAACGTTACCGACATCAAAGATGAATCAGGTTATATTGAAGCATTAGGAAAAGAAGCTGCTGCCAAAGCGATTAACGAAGCTAAAATTTCGGTTGCCGAACAAGAAAAAATCGGGGAAACCGGAAAAGCAATGGCTGACAGAGAAAAAGACGTTCAAATTGCAGAAACACATCGTGACCGTGACGTAAAAATAGCCATAACCAATAAAGATAGAGAAATTAGTATCGCTGCCGCTTTTAAAGACGAAAGCATTGGTAAAGCTGAAGCGCAAAGAGATACGCGTGTCGCTACATCTGAAGCGAATGCAATTGCTATTCAAGGAGAAAACGAAGCGAAAATTGCCATTGCACAATCGGAAGCTGCTCGTCGTGAAAAAGAAGCCGAAGCATTACGTATTGCATTAGCATCAGAAAAAGTACAACAAGCAAAAGCTTTGGAAGAATCATATGTTGCAGAACAAAAAGCCGAAGCTGCTCGTGCCGAAAGAGAACGTTCTACACAAAATGCGAACGTAGTTATTCCTGCGGAAATTGCGAAACAAAAAGCCATCATTGAAGCTCAGGCCGAAGCAGAAAGAATTCGTGAACAAGCAAAAGGTGAAGCTGATGCGATTTATGCTAAAATGGAAGCTGAAGCAAAAGGTTTATATGAAATCTTAACCAAACAAGCCGAAGGTTATAAAGAAGTTGTAACTGCTGCCGGTGGCGATCCAACCAAAGCATTTCAATTATTATTAATCGAAAAATTACCTGAATTGGTTAAAACTCAGGTGGAAGCTGTTAAAAATATCAAAATTGATAAAATTACCGTTTGGGATTCAGGAAATAATACTGATGGAAACGGCTCAACAGCCAATTTTGTTTCAGGAATGATGAAAACCGTTCCGCCATTGAATGATTTATTCAACATGGCTGGATTGAATTTACCAACCTATTTAAAAGGAGAAAATCCTGAAATAGAAAGTAAAATTCAAGAAGCTAAAACCGAAGAAAACAACGAAGAAAAAATATAATTTTTAATTGTTTCCTAAATACAAAATCGCCCAATCAAATGATTGGGCGATTTCTTTTTTTATTTCTTCGGATTTAAAATCTCATCTATTCGTGAGATACAATCGTCATAATGGTATTTGGTTTCTAAATTAATTGCGCCATTTCTTGCTATTTTTAATTGAGACAATAATTGCTTCAATTCGCCTCTAACCATCGCCGGAATATCTGATTGTGAAGTCACATAAAAATCATTGCTTTGAAAGTTCGTTAATTTTTCCGTCATCAAAAATTGCATACGTTCTACATACGCCTTTTGCAAATTTCTTCTGTAAACAGAAACATTTTGTTGCTTTGATGTCTCCTGCCATATTCCTTTTCGCAATTGCGATAAAAAAGATAATGGTTTATAGTTTTCTGTGCTCAACGTTGCTCCATTTGTCAATCTTCCTAAAGTTTCAAAACTCAATAATCTATTCAAATAACGAACTTGAGTTGCTCTCAGTTTTTCGGTATAACCGGAATAAGCCGTGTTTTGCAAAGCCTTCGTATTTACTAACCAAGTTGGGCTTGAAAAAGCATTATTTAACAACCACTGCAAAGCTTCTTCCTGTTTTGCTTTGGGAACAACACTATAAACATTGCCTTTTTGATTCGGTTTTTTATAATCTTCATAAACGCCACCAATATTTGTGGTTACATGTCCAACATATCTGCTCCAAGTTATGAGTAACTCATCATATAATTCTTTTAAATCTTCATAATTATTTGTTTGACTACTTGTCCAATTTGGTAAGTTTTCGTCAACTATTTTTAAATTTTTTAGAGCATATGTACTGGCTTTTACTGCGTCATTTCCAATATCTTCGGTTTGTGATCTTGGATCAAAAGGGCTTCCTTGACTACCAAAACGATACATAGGATTTTCTGCTTTTTCTAAAATCCATTTGTCCAAAGTTGGTACTTCACTTTCGGGTGTTTTACATTCTGATAAATAACGATAACCCCAATTTGTTGCATAAAAATCATAAGGTCCCATTTTTCGGATGAAACGAACATCGCCATCACCAGGTTGCGCAATGTAATTAAATCGAGCATAATCCATTATGGTTGAAGCAATTCCAAATTCTTTGGTAAACGCCGGATTTCTGTAATTTTCTACTTCATAAGCACAACTTGCTCCCATGTTATGAGGAAAACCTAACGCATGACCAATTTCGTGAGCAATTACCATTTGCATCATTTCTCCCATGTCTTCGTCACTGGTATTCAATGTTCTGGCATTTGGATTAGCTGCAGCGGTTTCTAATAAATATCGGTTTCGATAAGAACGCAAATGATTGTGATACCAAATAATATCGCTTTCGATAATCTCTCCGGTTCTTGGGTCGGAAACACTTGGTCCAACTGCATTCCGAGTTGTACTTGCCACATAGCGAATTACAGAATAACGAATATCTTCGGGGCTAAAATCGGGATCTTCTTCCTTAGTTGGTGCATCTTTGCAAATAATGGCATTTTTAAATCCTGCCGCTTCAAAAGGTTTTTTCCATTCTTCTACTCCGGCTTTAATATACTTTCTCAATTTTTCTGGTGTTGCCGGATCAAGATAATAGACTATTGGTTTTATCGGTTCTACCAATTCACCTCGATTATAAGCTGCAACATCTTTGGGTTCTAACCGCCATTTTCTAATGTATGTTTTTTGGTCTGATTTTAATGCTTCGCTGGAATAATCATATTGACTAACGGTAAACCAACCTACTCTTTCATCAAACAATCTTGGTTTCATTGGAACTTCCGGCAATAAAATCATCGATTGATTCATTTGTAAGCTAATAGTTTCCGTATCTTCTAATGTAGAAGGTTTTGACGCATTATAGGTAAAATCTTGGATGACTTCAATATTCATTGGAAATGATTTTACGGAAGTAATAAAACTTCGCGAATCGTCCAGGTTTTTGACTTTATAAACTTCTCTCATTTGTGACGACAATCCGCTCAATGCTTTTACATCACTACTATAAAACTTCGTTACATCAATTACTACAGCACTTGAATCTTTAGTAAAAGCGGCAATATCAAAAGCAAAAAGTGTTGGCTCGTAATTATTAGCTTTTACGGAAATATTTATAGGCAAACTATCATTAGCTACAGCTGCATATGATTTTACTTTGATTAAAATTTTATCCTGAAAACGTTCCCAAGTGATTAATTGTTCGTTGGCCGACGAACCTGCATTGACATAACCTCCGCCAAGATTGGAAGGAAGTTTGGCTATTCGGCTAACCAATAACATTTCTTTACCTAAAAGTTTATTTGGAATCTCAAAATAATGCTTATCGACTACTTGATGCGTTTTGAATAAACCATCATCCGATTTTGCTCCTTTGGTAATGACTTGATTGTAATCTTTTATTTTTTTGTCTTTGTTTTTATTGGCTTCGGCATTTTTTAGTGCCAATGCTTTTGCCGCTTCTTCTTCCTGTTGTTTCTTCTTTTTCTTAGACTGAGCATACGAAAATGAAGAACTCAATACTAAAGATAATGCTAACAGTAAAGTAGTTTTTTTCATAAAACGTTTGGTATGGTTTAGCTTCAAAAATAAGCATTGATACTAAACTATCCTAAACTATTAAGTTCCTTTTAAGATTTTATTCATAAAAAAAGGAAGCTTAGAGCTTCCCTTTTCAAACTTAAAAACAACAATATGAAAAACTATTTTTTTATAAATTGAAGTGTTTTTGAACTATTTTCTTTATTGATTTTAATAAAATAAACTCCGTTGGTTATTATTGTAGTATCAAGTGTTAAATCTGCAGATGAGCTCACTTTTCTCTGGATAATTTTTTGACCTAATGTATTTCTAATTTCATAAGAATCCGGAAGATCATTGCCTTCAGAAATATTGATAGTCATAAAATCCTTCGCCGGATTGGGATATAATTTAATATTATCAAGAACTTTAAATTCAGCTGTTTTTAAAGGCGCTTGACAAGCTAAAGAAGTGGCTAAAGTATTTCTTCTGGGAGAATTTTGTAATACTGCTTGGATTCTGGCTTTTTGATCCAATGTAAAAATGTTCATACAAGAATCATTTGTATAATCCATATAATTTTCAACCATATCAACTCCGGGAGAATTCGGACAAGTATCATAAGTATCTAAACAGTCATAATTATCCCAACCTGCCGGAGGTGTATCTGCACAATAATCATCATTATTGACACAATCAATGGTTCCGTAATATTGCGAACCTCCGTCACCCCAAATATGGCGTAAACCAAAACAGTGTCCAATTTCATGAGTAGCAGTTCTTCCTAAATTGTAACCTGTAAAGTAAGTTCCTTGATTAGGTGCAATTACACTTGAACCAAAACATCTGTAATCAATGATAACACCGTCTCTACTTGCAGTATATGGTCCGGACAATCCTGATAATCCTGAACCACTTGGAAATTGTGCATACCCTAAAACACCGTCTAAATCTCCGCCAAACTGACAAACCCAAATATTAAAATACTGTGTTGGATCCCATTGAGTTTGAGGTTTTAGCGTACTTTCTACATTTGTTTCATTCCACGTTGTGGTTCCTAAATTTACACGATTAATTCCGGTAGTAGCTGTACCGTCAGGTTTTCTTTGTGCCAAACAAAATTCAATTTCAACATCGGCACCAACAGCATTTGTATTATAACCATTTGTATTAATCATTCTTCTGAAATCCTGATTTAAAACAGTTATTTGGGATATCACTCTTGCATCAGAGATGTTTCTGCCTGTCCCAACGCTTTGACCACTGTGGATAACATGAACAACAACCGGAATTGTAACAACAGTATTAGCATTTCTGTTAGTAGCAGAATTCTTTTTAATCTCTTCTATTTTTGGAGCAATCCATTGTTCAAATGCTATTTTATTTATTCTTTCAGGATTGTTTTGCTGTAAGTAACTTTCATATTCATCTGATACACATCTGATATGCCCGTTTTTAGGATTGATCCTTTCTATAGTTTTTTCAAAAACTTTTCTTTCAGTAGTATTTTGAGCTTTTACAGATATAGCACTTACTAAAAGTAGAACGGTTTTAAAAATAGTCTTCATTTTCATTTTTTATTTTATTAAAAGCGAGCTAAAGTAAAAAATGAAATCAAGGAGAAATTATTTTTGAGGAGTATGCCTTTTAAAATGAGGTGAATGGTTGTTAATCTATTTTATGAAATCTTAAATAGTACAAAGAGGGTTAGTACTTAAAGATTTTTTGAGTTTCTTCCTTGTAAGTATCTCCAATAGGAATGATAAAATCTTCAATTTGAATATTCTTATTTACAATGGCTTTTACTTTATTTACAGGTATTATAAAAGAACGATGGACTCTTACAAACTTTGATTCGGGTAATTTTTCAACTATATTTTTCATTGAGAGACGAGCAACAATTTTCGTTTTGTTGTTTAGATGAATTTGTATATAATCATCCAATCCTTCTATTAGTAAGATATCTTCAAACTCTATTCGATTAAGTTTATAATCGGCTCGTATCATTAAATGTGTTTGAACAGAAGTGTTATTTCGGAACATATATTCATTTCTTGCTTTTTGTACAGCGATTTCAAATCGTTCAAAGGAGAACGGTTTTAACAGATAATCAGTAGCATTGACATTAAACCCTTCTACAGCATATTCACTGTAAGCTGTAGTAAATATAACCATTACATCATGTTCTAATAGCTTATAAAAATCGATTCCATTCTTATTTGGCATTTGAATGTCAAGGAACAGTAAATTTACTGGAAACTTTCGCATATGTTTTAAGGCTTCACTTTGTGAAGTAAAAGTTTTATCAAGTGTGATAAAATCTATTTGCTCACAAAAGTGAGAGATTATTTGAAGCGCTAAAGGTTCATCATCTATGGCAATAGCTTGTATCATGTCAATTCAATTTTTAGAGTAACTTTATAAGTATCATCATTTTCAGTTACTGTTAAGCTGTGCTTTCCCGGATACATAAACTCGAGTCTCTTTTGAGTATTTTTCAGTCCTTCTTCTGTTTTTTCTTCTTCGGAAATATTATTCGCTACTATGGAGTTTTGAACAACTAAAGTGAGAGTTTGGTCTTTTATAAAAATTTGAATTTTTATATATGACTCTGTATCAGGATTAATTCCATATTTGAAAGCATTTTCTATAAACGGAATTAAAATTAAAGGAACGATGGCTTTTCCCTTAGTTTCACCGTTTATCTCAAATGATAAAAAAACACTTTTGTCAAGTCGTAATTTTTGTAACTCAATATAATCTTTAATGTAATTGAGTTCTTTATCTAATGTAACAAATTTACTGTCACTTTCACTTACTACATAACGCATGATACCAGATAGTTTTAAAACAGCATTAGGAGCTTCATTTGATTTTTGAAGCGTTAGTGCATATAAACTATTTAAAGTGTTAAATAGAAAATGTGGATTGATTTGTGCTTTTAAATAAGATATTTCGGCTATCTGCTTTTCATTGTTTATTTCTTCAAAACGATTGTTTATTTTAATAAGATAGGAAAGTCCGAAAACAAATAAAAATTGAAAAATACTTCCTTCAAGAAACGGAAATGGCGGTTTTGGACTGCCTTTTGAAAATTGATTTGGAAACTCCATCCGAGGAAGATTTTCAATATTAAACGGAAAGAGTACATCCGGCAGTTTAAAGACAATAACAAAAAGTATTAACGTTACAATCCCAAAAATTAATTTCTTCTTTTGGAAAAAATAGTTTGGTAACAGATAATAGAAATTCAAATAAAAATAAACAAGAAGCAGAAAAAATCTTGAAAAACTCTGTAGAAAAGGTTTAATTGTAAATAAGTTTCTATCTGTATTGAAATCGGGTGAAGTAATTATTGGTATGCTGAGAAAAGCAACACTAGCTATTATGTGTAAAATAATATATCGGTTTCTTTTCGTCATTTTTTTGAAATTAAATAGTTTAATCTAAAAAAACAAAGATACCATATAAATTCAACTATAGTATCTTTGCTTTTGTAATGAATTTTAGTTAACTGTGGTAAGATAACTTGATACAGTAGAAGATGTTGATGTTCCGCCTGAATAAGTTCCTCCAGTATTATAACCGTAATTATCTGTTCCACCAGTAATAGTTCCTCCTCTTAAAATAGTATAAGTTCCTGCAGTAATAAGTGGGCTGGTGAATAACAATGTAACTGTATTTTGATTTCCGGTTCCTGAATAAGTAGGAACTTTATACATCAATATCATTGTTCCTGATGAATTTCTTATACCAACATGAGTTCCCGCTGTCGTTGTTATTTTATACGAACGCTGTGTAGAAACAGTTGTGGTCGGATTACTAGTTGCTCCTCCGGTTCCCACAATAGTCCCGCCGGTAATTTTGAAAGTATTATTGTCACAGTCAAAACCTTCTTCAGGAGTTCTTGCTCCATTGGAAACGGTAAATCCACCGTTAATAGTTAATGTTCCATTACTGTCAATACCATCATTTCCTCTGGCTTTGCAATAGGTTTCACCTCCGTTAATAACAATAGCAGTCGCAGCATTAATACCGTCATCATATGTATTTATATCGGTTAAGCCGCCATTTATAGTTAAAGTAGCTTTGCTTTCAAGACCTTCTCCTCCATCGGTTGATTGAGTACAATTTATGGTAACTGTTCCGCTGTTTAGAGTTAAATTTCCTTCACAGGAAACAGCTTTTGGATTGGCATAGTCGGCATTATTTCCGGTACCTGACACTAAAAATCGATTACCGGTTGTTGTTACATTAAGAGTTAAAACAGAATTATCAGCACCAGAATTTCCAATAATAATTGTTCCATCAGCTTTTATTCCTTTTCCGCCTGTTCCTGAACTTGTTGTGGTTATTGAACCTCCCAATAGTGAGATATTTGTGTCACTTTTAATACATGCTGCTGTATAGGAATCAATAACTCCGGCAGAATTAGTATAAGTAGCTCCATTTCCAGCGGTTGAAATAATAATTGTTCCTCCATTAATAGTAATATCACCATCAGCAGAAATCCCTTTGGCACCATTTGCAGTTGATGTCGCCTGAATATTAATGTAGCCATTATTAATCGCTATCTGTGCATCAGATTTAATGGCTGTACAATATGATGGATCAAATCCACTTCCATCTGCAGTAAGAACTGCTATTCCTGATGTAGTAATAGTGAATGTCCCTCCATTAATAGTAATATTCCCTTTCGCGCTTATGGCTTTTGATTGTGCTCCGGAAACATTCAGAGTAACTGTTCCTCCGGAAATGATAATTGTATTTGTTCCTGTTTTTATGGCTTTAACATCATTTGCTGTAGAAGTAATATTTATTGTTCCTCCACTAATAGAAATTGGACTGTCTCCAGCATCAACTCCATCGCCTACAGAAGAAACAACATTTAAAATTCCGTTATTCATAGAAAAACCTTCAGAATGAAGTCCATCATTTGCAGCCGAAGCAATAGTGGTTGTTCCACCTTGAACTGTTATAGTTGATGAAGTATTAATACCATGCTTTTTTATTCCGTTTATAATTAAAACACCAGAATCCTGAATAACTATAGGACCGTTTGTAGTAATTGTTCCGTTTTTAGTACTGATAGAGCCATCTGTAAGTGTATTGGTAGTATTGGCTGTCAATAATATATTGGTTGTTTTTCCGCCTGAAACAGAAAAAGCAGCACCACTTGGATTTGTTAACGTCAGGTTATTTAGAACCAAACTTACATCTTTGTCTGTTGTCATTGTTAAACTTCCGTTAGCACTTGAACCTAAAATATTGTATTCCAGATTGTCAATTCCCGAAGTAGCTGTTACAGTAACAGTTCCTGCTTCAGCTGTAATTGTTATTCCTGATGTTGCATAAGGATTAATAATAGTAGTATTGTCTGTTCCGTTATAAATAATATAGATTTTATCCTGATTTACCGTATTCGAAGTAAATGTTAAACTGTCTATCAATGATTTCTGAAGATTTAAAACAGTTGTGTCATCTGAAATCTTGAATTTAGCATAAGTATTATCCAATTTTATACTGTCAACAGCAATTATATCTTTGACATATATAACATTACCTGAGTTATGAACTCTTATTTTTTGTTGACCAAAAGAAAAATTTACCAACAAAGAAAATATTGTGATTAGATATATTTTTCTCATTTTTTACTGAATTTGATAGTTAAACCATTTACTTGAACTAAATATAACCCTGAAGAAATTTGGGAAACATCAATATTTTCATCAGATTGATAAACACCACTAAGAACTAATTGTCCTGTTAAAGAATATATTTTAATATCCAGTTCCTCTTGAATTTGTGATTTAATTTTGATTAAGTCAGAACTTGGATTTGGATACAAAACCATATTATGCTTATTATCACCCAAAATATTATTACTTAAAGTTTCCGAAAAAACAACCTTCCTTATAATCGTTATAGGAATCGAAGTTGGATTGGTTATTTCGTCAATTTTAACAAACAAATTGTCGGAATCAAAATATAATTTTCCAGCAGACGTGACATTGTAATTTTGTGTAGTCCCATCGTAGAAAGTAATGACTACTCCTGTTTGCGCATAAGAACTTATTCCTAAAAACAAGAATACCAACATAGTGAAGTGTTTTACTGCTCTCATATAAATTTACTTTTATAAGGTAAAATAAATCATAACAATGGAGCTTAAAAAAATAATGCGGTAAATGAATATTTTGTGACGGTTAATAAGATATGTCCCAAAAGGTTAGACACTATTGAAGAATTTTCTATTAAATAGTAACCGAAAAATAAAGTTTAAACAAAATGAGCCCGAAAAATATTGAGCTCATTATTATCAAAATTTATTTAAAACTTTACAGTAATTTAAAGCTTCCCGTTTTTAATTTCTTCTACAATTTCAGGGTTTAACAATGTTGTCGTATCGCCAAAATTAGAAAAATCACCTTCAGCTATTTTACGCAGAATTCGTCGCATAATTTTACCCGAACGTGTTTTTGGCAATCCTGAAACAAACTGAATTTTATCCAATTTGGCAATTGGTCCAATTTGATCAGAAATCAATTGATTAATTTCTTTAGAAAGATTAGCTCTATCACGACTTTCTCCAGTTTCTTTTAGGATGATAAAACCATATAATGCATTTCCTTTAATATCATGTGGAAACCCAACAATAGCACTTTCGGCAACCGCTGGATGTTCATTTATTGCATCTTCAATTGGTGCTGTTCCAAGATTATGACCAGAAACAATCACAACATCATCTACTCGACCAGTAATTCTGTAATAACCAACTTCATCACGCAAAGCACCATCGCCAGTGAAGTATTTTCCTGGAAAAGCGGTAAAATAGGTTTCTTTATATCGCTGATGATCGCCCCAAATTGTTCTAGCAATTGATGGCCAAGGAAACTTAATACACAAACTTCCTGTTACCTGATTTCCTTCGATTTCATTACGTAATTCGTCCATTAAAACGGGTTGAATTCCTGGCAATGGTAATGAAGCATACGTTGGTTTTGTTGGTGTTACAAATGGTACTGGCGAAATCATAATTCCTCCGGTTTCAGTTTGCCACCAAGTATCGACTAATGGACAACGTTTTCCTCCAACGTGATCATTAAACCAGTGCCAAGCTTCTTCATTAATTGGTTCTCCAACCGAACCGATTACTCGAAGTGATTTTAATGGATATTTTTGAACATAATCCAAGCTTTCTTTTGCCAAAGCACGAATGGCAGTTGGCGCTGTATAAAACTGAGTTATTTTATGTTTTTCGATTACTTCCCAAAAACGACTAAAATTTGGATATGATGGAACGCCTTCAAAAATCACGGTTGTTGCGCCGTTCAATAATGGTCCGTAAAGTATATAGGAATGCCCAGTTATCCAACCAATATCAGCTGTACACCAATAAACATCATTTTCTTCGTAGTTAAAAATATTTTTAAATGTATAAGCTGTGTAAACCATGTATCCAGCTGTTGTATGCACCATTCCTTTTGGTTTTCCAGTGGAACCTGATGTATAAAGAATGAATAACGGATCTTCGGCATCCATAATTTCTGCAACACTGTTACCGATAGCATCATCCAATAAAGGTTGTAACCATAAATCACGTCCTTCTTTCATCTTAACTTCAGTATTGGTTCTTTTTACAACCAATACTTTTTCAACTGTTGGACATTTTTCAAGTGCTTCGTCAATAATTCCTTTTAAATCGATTGATTTGTTTCCACGATAACTTCCATCGGAAGTGATAACCATTTTACATTCGGAATCATTGATACGTGTAGCAACTGCCGAAGCTGAAAATCCTGCAAAAACCACCGAATGTATAGCGCCAATTCTTGCACATGCTAAAATAGCAATTGCCAATTCGGGAATCATTGGAAGATAAATACAAACTCTGTCGCCTTTTTGAACGCCTTGCTCACGTAACACATTTGCCATTTTGGAAACTCTCTCATAAAGTTCACTATAAGAAATATGTTGTGCCGGTTCGTCTGGGTTATTCGGTTCAAAAATGATAGCTGTTTTGTCGCCTCGTCTGGCTAAATGTCTGTCGATACAGTTTTTAGTAATATTCACTTTAGCATCAATAAACCATCGAAACTTGGCTTCCTGAAAGTCAAAATCGAATACTTTTTCCCATTTTTGGTACCAAGTAAAGTTCTCGTCTGCTATTTTATCCCAAAATTTTCTCGGTTCACGAACCGATTTTTTATACATTTTGAAATAGTGCTCTAAATTCTGTATTTTATAATAACTCATTGTTAATCTTCTTTTTTAAGCGTTTGATACTGTAAATATAAATATTCTATGAATGTTATCTCATTTTTTATTGCAAAATAAATATATATAAGCTATTTGAATGACCCAATTTTTACTTTTATAAACTCATCTCTTACTTCATCAATAATTGCTTCATCATCAATAGTTGACGGAATTTGAAAATTTTCGCCATCGGCTATACTTCGCAAAAGTTTACGTAAAATTTTACCTGAACGGGTTTTTGGTAATCGTTGAACTAAAACCACATCTCGTAAAGAAGCAACGGCTCCAATTTTTTCTCTGACTAATTGTACTATTTCATATTGTAATTGAAAGTGTTCAATATTCTCGCCAAATTTTGTAACTGCTAAAGCTAATGGTATTTGTCCTTTCAGCTCATCATTAATTCCAATCACAGCACATTCGGCAACTGCTTGATGTGATGCTACAATTTCTTCCATTTCAGCAGTTGATAGTCGATGCCCGGCAACGTTTATTACATCATCTACTCTACCGGTAATAAAAATATAACTGTTCTCATCTTTAAATCCGCCATCACCCGAAAAATAATAACCAGGGAATTTAGCCAAGTAACCTGCTTGAAAACGTTCATTATCATTCCAAATATCCAATAACGTTCCCGGTGGTAAAGGCAATTTGATTACAACATAACCTTCTTCATTTGGTCCAAGTTCTTGACCATTTTCTCCCAAAATTCGAATATCATAACCCGAAACCGCTTTACCTGACGAACCCGGTTTTATCGGTAAATATTCAATTCCCATCATATTAGCAATCATTGGCCAGCCTGACTCTGTTTGCCACCAATGGTCGATTGCCGGAATTGGAATGTGTTTTTGATACCATTCCAAAGTAGCCACATCACAACGCTCGCCTGCTAAAAACTGAGTTCGCAAACTTGAAATATCATATTGCTTGATAAATTCTCCGTTCGGATCTTCTTTTTTAATGGCACGAATAGCCGTTGGTGCTGTGAACATCGTACTAACTTTATGTTCAGCAATAACTCGCCAAAATGTACTCGCATCCGGTGTTTTTATTGGTTTTCCTTCAAAAACTATCGTGGCATTTCGATTAATTAACGGTCCGTAAACTATGAAACTATGACCTACAACCCAACCAACATCGGAAGCTGCCCAAAAAACCTCATCGGGTTTTACTCCGTAAATTTTTTGCATCGAAAATTTTAAAGCAACAGCATATCCGGCAGTATCACGAACGATTCCTTTTGGTTTTCCTGTGGTTCCCGAAGTATATAAAACATACAATGGATGTGTTGCTTCTACCGGAACACAAGGAACTTCTTCCGAACCATAAACCAATGCATCGTAATCGACATCATATTTCTTAAACGGAATTCTGGCTCCTAATTTCCGGTTTAAAATCACCGCTTTTTTAGGTTTATGTTCTGCCAATTCAATAGCTTCGTCTACCAATGGTTTGTAAGCTATTAATTTATCAACCTCTATTCCTGATGATGCTGTTATGATAACTCTTGGTTTACAATCATCAATACGAATAGCTAATTCATGTGGTGCAAATCCACCAAAAACAACCGAATGAGTCACTCCTATTCTGGCGCAAGCCAACATGGCAAAAGCTGCTTGTGGAATCATTGGCATATAAATAACTGCTGTATGTCCTTTTTTTAATCCTAAAGATGTTAAACCTCCAGCCAATCTTGCTACTTCTGATTTTACTTCATTGAATGTATATTTCTTTACAGTTTGTGTAACAGGAGAATCATAAATAATAGCGGTTTGCTCTCCATATCCATCTTGAATGTGCTTGTCCAAAGCTAAATAACATGCATTTAATATTCCGTCTTTGTACCATAATGGATAGCCCGTTTCATCGGTGGAAAGAATTTGCTCCGGTTTGGCAAACCAATCAATCTCATTAGCTTGTTCTGCCCAGAATTTTTCTGGGTTTTCAATACTTTTATTATAAAATTCTTGATAGTTCATTTTGTTAATTGTTAGTTCAGTTGTGAATGTAGTTATGGCATCCTATTCGATTTGAATAAGACAAATTCATTGTTTTTAATTGTTTATTTTGGGTTAAATTCCTAGCAGTTCGTTTACTTGTTCTACTACTTTTTTAATGGAAAAAGGTTTGGTTAAATAGGCATCGGCACCAAGTGTCATTCCTTTTTCTATATCGCTTTCTTTATTTTTGGCAGAAAGAAAAATTACCTTACAATGGTTTAATTTTTCGTTCTTCTTTATTTGTTCTAATGTTTCAAATCCATCAACCAACGGCATCATAATATCCAGAATAATAACATCGGGAAAATGAGTTTTTAAAATATCCAATGCTTCTTGTCCGTCACGAGCTATAAATACTTCAAAGTTATTTTTCTTAAAAGTATATTCCAATGACATTACAATATTAGGCTCATCGTCAACTATTAAAATCTTCTTCATATATAGATTTGTTACTGCATTATTGATTATTGTTGTTTTTTGGTAAGGTAAAAGTAAGACAAGCACCGCCGGTAGCATTATTTCTTGCCCAAATTTTTCCTTTGTGATGTTCAATTATCTGCTTACAAATTGCCAATCCCAAACCGCTACCAATTGGTTTTTTAAAATTTTGATTCGTTGATTGATAAAATTTATCAAAAATTGCTTCAAAATCACTTGACGCAATTCCTTTACCATTGTCACTTACTTCTATTTGCAAATAATCATGTTTATCATAAACAGCTAAAGTAATCAATCCGTTGGTTTCTGCACAAAATTTAATTGCATTAGAAACCAAATTAGTAATTACTTGAACAATTCGGTCTTCATCATAATCGGCTTTCAAATTTTTATTTCCTTCAATGTGAACCAAAATATCTTTATTCGTAATTAATTGTTGCAATGGTTCAATGGAATTTTCAATCGTTTCAATAATTAAATTATTCGAAAAGTTAACTTTTTGTCTTCCGGTTTCAAATTTTTCCAAATCGAGGATTTTATCAATCAATCTATTCAATCTATCTGATTCAGAAATAATATTTTGCAAAAATTGTTTTTTCAGTTCTTCGGGAATTTCATCATCGTCATGCAAAATTTCACTGGAAGCGCGAATAGCTGTAATTGGTGTTCGTAATTCATGGGTTACTGTGTCCAAAAACTCGTCTTTTTGTTTGTCTTTTTCCATCAACGAAAGATTGGCTTCATGCAGTTTGGCTGAAATTTCCTTTAATTCATTCGATGTTTCCGTCAGTTTTTTATTGATGATGATGTTTTCCTTAGATTCTTCTAAGATTTTCAATACTTCTGGCAACGTAATTTTTTCTTCTTTTACCACACTTGAAATCAATATTTTAGCCGAAGCTGTTCCGATATGTCCCGTTAACAAATTTTCGGAGAATTTGATTAAACGAGCATCTGCCAATTGTTCATTCTTATCTACATTGTATTTGAGATTAAAAATATTCATTGCGCGTTTTGTTCTTTCTTCGCCTAAAAATCTCACTAAAACTTTCTCAATATCAGTCCTGTAAGCAGTTCCTCGCCAAACAAATGCATTTTCGTGCATATTGATATATTTATTGATATCCAAGAACATTTCGGCATAATTTCTCTCTCTGTAATTTCCTTTGAAACTAACCGAAACTCCAATAAACATCATAAAATTGAACAATAAACTCCAGAATAATGCATGTGGCACAGGATCGAGATAATCTAATCCGAAAAGTTGTAATGGTTTTAATAGTTTTATTCCAAACAAACCTTCGGTAATAAAAGATGTATCGGCACGAGTTATACCAATGGCATAAGGAATTAATAAGGTATATAAACAAATAAAGAAACCAACGATTAATCCCGAAACGGCACCGGTTCTTGAACCTCTTCGCCAAAATAATGCCCCAAAAAACGATGGTGCTAATTGAGCAATGATTACAAAAGCAACCATTCCGATGGAAACCAAATTATAATCGAGAGCAAAAACACGATATAGGAAATAGGCAATAATAATCATCGAAAAAATCCCTATTCGCCTAATATTTACAATCTTTTTATTAATGGTCGATTGCTCGTTATTTTGTAATCTTCCTAATAATCCATACGGAATAATTAAGTTATTACTAACCATTGTTGAAAGTCCGATGGAAGAAACTACAATCATCGAAATTGCTGCGGAAAACCCTCCGAGAAAAACCAGTACCGTTAAGGTTTCATTGCCTAGAAGTTGTGGAATTAACAAGGAATACATATCGGAATTTGCTTGTTGACCGTCAAACATAATATTTCCACCCCAAGCTATTGGAAACACAAAAATATTGAATAGCAAAAGATATAAAGGAAACAACCAAATAGCCGTATTGACATGACTTTCTCTTGTATTCTCTATTACTGAAACCTGAAATTGTCTTGGCAACAAAAACATGGAAAACAAAGAAAGTACACACAAAAAAAACCAATTTATTGCCTGAGGCAAACCACCAATAGTATTCTTTTTTTGAAAATTCTCCAATAGCGAAGCTTTCGCATAAATATCATCAAATCCATCAAAAACAAAAAACGTAACATACACTCCAATAATGATAAAAAATACCAATTTCAGAATACTTTCTAAAGCAACAGCTGTTACAATTCCTTTTCTTTTCTCAGAAGCATCAACATATTTTGTTCCATAAATAGAAGCAAAAATTGCCAATGCAAATGCGATATAAGTTGTGCTATCATCAAAAACATAAGTTCTTGCTTTGGTATTGGTTACAATGTGAAATGTCTCAGCTATAGCTTTCAGTTGCAAACCGATATAAGGCAAAATTCCAAAAAGGCAAACAATCGTAACTACAGCACCGAGAAAACGACTGTTTCCATAGCGAAGCGAAATAAAATCGGCAATACTGGAAACTTTGTTCACTCTGGAAATTCGGATGATTTTTTTCATCAAAATAATCCACGTAGGAATAATAATTATTGGTCCAAGATAAATGGGAATATAACTTAAACCTGAATCGGCAGCTACACCAATACTACCATAATACGTCCAAGCTGTACAATAAATTGCTAACGAAAATGAATAAACATAAGGATTATTTACCCATTTTGAATTTCCTCTTTTTTCTGCCCAATTGGCAATTAAAAAAAGAATTCCAAGGTAAATCCCTAATATGATTAATAAGCCTAAACTATTCATAATAGCGTTTTAGCAAAATATAGGACAATAGTATAGAGAACAACCAAACTGAAAAAATGTAAACATAAATTACCGGTATTCCCATACAACTTTCTGAACTGTCAAAAAGTAATACTATAGGAAGATTTAACCCTATTAAAAGGATTAATGAAATGATTACGAATTTTTGTTGATGCCTTTGTTTCATAATTCTAAAAACCACAAGCTCTTATAAAAAGAGCTTATGGAAAATAACCAATCAATTTATTAACTAATCTTCATATTCATTAGTCAAGGCATACCAACCAAAAATGGTCAATCCGGTAACAACCATTGGTAATAATATAAAAAACACTATAATTCCAAATACCAAATCGTCTTGTTTTCCTGTGGTTAATTTGTAGCCAAATATTCCGATGGAAAAATAAGCAACAGCTGCTGCTAATGCAATCCAAACAATACCTAAATATTTTTTTAATGCGTTCATAATCTTATCTTTTAGTCGTGAAGTGTATTAATTTTTCTGTCGATGTAAATCATTCCAATAACAAAACAAACTGCTGCAATGGCAATTGGATACCATAATCCTTCGAGATAAAACTCAGGATCACCAGCTTCTTTAGCATTGGTTACAAAATAGGTTGAAATAGCAGGAAGTAAACCTCCAAAAATTCCATTACCTACGTGATATGGTAACGACATTGACGTATATCTGATTTTTACCGGAAACATTTCTACCAAGAACGCCGCAATTGGTCCATAAACCATCGTTACAAATATTACCTGAATAAATACCATAAAGACTAAAAACCATTTATCAGCACTATTGATTGTTTTTGTCACTTTAGTATCAACCTTTTCTTTTCCTTTGTCATCAAGCATCAATTTTCCGTTTTCAAAATGCTTGGTTTTGATTTCTTCTACTACAGTTCCATCAGTATAGGCTTTTGTAGTAGTATAAACAGAATCAATCTTTGTAGCATCAATTTCTTTCAAAGACGGAACTACTTTAGTTTGTTCTGCTATTTCTACTTTTTTGGTCAAATCAGTAGAATCATACATTGCTCTATAAATTGGTCTGTAAAGCAAAATAGCCAATAACATTCCTGCCATCATAATTGATTTTCGCCCCCATTTATCACTCAACCATCCGAAGAATACAAAGAACGGCGTTCCTAAAATTAATGCAATACCAAGTAGCATATCCACTTGTGATGAATCAATATTTTGAACTGTTTTTAGGAAATTCATCGCATAAAATTGTCCCGTGTACCAAACAACTCCTTGTCCCATCGTTGCTCCAAATAAAGCTAAAAGAACGAATTTTAAATTGTATTTGTTTCCAAAACTTTCCTTCAACGGATTGGTTGCTGTTTTTCCTTCGGCTTTAGCTTTAGCAAAAACTGGCGATTCATCCATATTTTTTCTAATCAAATAGGAAACATACACCATCAAAATAGAAACCCAAAACGGTACTCTCCAACCCCAATCGTCGAAAGCTTCTTTGGATAAAAGACTTTTTGTAATCAAAATTACCATCAACGAAATGAATAAACCAACTGTTGCAGTCGTTTGAATCCATGAAGTCCAATATCCTTTTTCACCTTTTGGTGCATGCTCTGCTACATAAGTTGCCGCTCCGCCATATTCACCTCCAAGTGCTAAACCTTGTAACAAACGAAGAATTAAAACCAATACCGGTGCTATAAATCCGATGCTTTCATAACTTGGAATACATCCAATAACAAATGTCGCTCCTCCCATCAACATTAAGGTTACCATAAAGGTATATTTTCTTCCAATTAAATCGCCTAATCTTCCGAAAAATAATGCTCCAAACGGACGAACCACAAAACCTGCCGCGAAGGTTGCTAATGTTGACAAGAAAGCAGCTGTTGGATTATCAGACGGGAAAAATTTTGTTGATAATACAACGGCTAAACTCCCGAAAATATAGAAGTCATACCACTCAATCATCGTTCCCATTGAGGAAGCGGATATTACTTTCCAAATTCCTTTTTTTGAATTGTTACTCATAGTATATAATTTTTGGTTTGATTAATTTTTTATAAATAAATTTGAAGTTGTAGCGTAAATTCCCCTTTTGAACCATCTTTATCTCCAATTGCTTTATAAACAGGTCTCGTCGAATATTGAGCTGTTATTTTTGCATGATGTCCGTCAAGAAGTAAATTAGTTCCAAAATCAAATTGAGAACTTGGTGCGTCCAATCGCTCAAAATTCTTATAGGTATATGCCGCAAAAGGTTGTACTCTTACTTTGGGAGCATCTTTTGAAGAAGGCAAAAGGAAACCTGCTTGTGTGTACCAAATATTTCCTGTTCCAATAGTAGGTTGTGCATTTCCTGCTCCTGCCAAAGCCGGAGTTCCAGTAAAGGTTGGGTCAACCGTAGAAACATTCATAATTCCTAAATTCCTAAGATAATTTGGTCCAAAATCAAAATTGTAGAAAACACTATAAGCTGTGATTGCCGCTTTATTTTTTGCTGTGCCAAACGGCATGTCTAAAAAGGTATCTACTGCAAATAAATTGATATTATGCTTTTTAACTTCTCCTGCTACTGAAGTTCGGGTAGCATCCGGAGCGGAATAAAATCCGGCACCAACATTGAAAACTCTTTTTGTTCCTAAATATGTTCCTACTTTGAACGGAAGGAAATTAGATTCCTGATCCAAAAACTGATATTCAAAATAACCTGCTTTTGACCATTGCGTATTTCCACTATTATCAACCGCTACTGCTGCATCTGCTGTTGGCACATCAGTTGGAGCTAAATTAGTTGCAAAAGGTTTGTTGAAACTTATGCGGTATTCTAATTTTCCATATTTTCCTTTGGCAAAAAGTCCAATTTGTCGGGCAAATTGATCGGAGTTTTCGATTAACGGCCAATTAAAAATTGGTGCATCAACTGCTAAAAAATTGAGCGTTGAAGCCATTGTCATTCGTGATAATCCCATAAAATAATGCAATCCGCCACCAAGAGAAAGACTAAAATTCTTTGTTTCTTCCGGAAGCACTACAGCATACTCATTCCATGCGTCATGAAAAAACATTCCCGGTTTTTTTCCGGCACCATAACCTCCTGTTCCTGATGTTCCCGAAGCACCACCATTAGTAAACGTTTGATTATTGATACCAAAGTGTGTCAAAACCATGTATCGTTTAGAAATTTGAGCATACGCTAAAAAACGTAATCGTCTGTTACCAATATCAAAACTGGAAGAAGCTGATTCTCCGTTTATAGCCGATCCCGGATTGTTATCTGTTGATCTTAGCCATATTTGATTCCATGCTATCACACGCATATACTTTGAACCATCTGGATTGATATTAATTTTTAAACCTGAACCGTAATCGTTAGAACCCTGAGCAAAGCTTAGCTTGGTAAACAACAGCAGTACTACACTTAATGCTATTTTTTTCATACTTTTAATTTATTGGTTTAGTTAGTTTTTGGTTCAGCCAAATTCCAATAAATACTTTACGAAAAAAATTATGATATATAATTTTGTTAACTACTATAGTTAATCTTTAAATCGTTCCCATTTTATCAGCATAAATTTATCGCCCAATTCAGTTATAATCATGCCTGCACCTTTCAAAACTTCTTTATTTTTAAGAAACTCTACCAGTTCTAAATGATTGTATATCTTATACGTTGGATGATAATCGGTATGATTGGGCTTTGAAATTTTGTACTCTTTTACCCAATTGCTTACTGTAACGTGAGAAACACCAATAATTCGTTCTATTTCTCTATAACTTAAACCTTCAAGATACAACTGAAGTGCTTTGGTCACATAGTAACTATCTATCTTTTTGCCGAGTTTATTGACTGTAAAATAATAATTACACTTTTTACACAAAAACCTTTGTCTGTCTTTGATTATTCCGCTTTTTACAATAGTATTACCTTGACATTTGGGACAGCTTAAAACCTCCATATATATAAATTTTGCATAAATATACTATTTTAGCAAAAATATAAAAACAAATAATTAATTTTTTTTACACATTATTTACGCATTATTCAATTTTACTACACTTTTATTACATAGTATTAAATTTATATTACTTTTAGACAGAAAGGAACTTGGAAGAAAAAACAAACAAAAAAGGAACTGCTATTTGCAATTCCTTTTCTTTTGACTAAAAAATGATTAGGGATTATACCTCAAAATCTTTCTTTATCTCTTTTACAGCTTTTTCAACTTGACTTTGAATGCTTTTAAATGTATCTTCAATTTCTTTACGTTTTCCTTCTCTTTTTGTCCAAGCTTCTACTTGAAGAATTTCCTCAAAAGCTACAGTCATTCCTAATAAATCTAAAGTTGGTTTGATTTTATGAGCAAAACTATAGGCCAATTTGTGATCTTTATTTTCTATTCCTAATTCAATTTGCTTCATGTCTTCGGGAACTTCTGTTACGAACAAAGTAATTATTTGTAGTACAAATTCAGGATCATTATCTGAAAGTTCATAGACTTTTGCGAGGTTGTAGTTTATTGCCATTATTTAATATGTAAGCTAAATAGTTTTTTTTCGTTTAAAAATCCTTCCAAAATATCATTTTCAGATACTTTAGCAACACCTTCCGGAGTTCCTGTGAAAATAATATCACCTGTTTTTAATGTAAAATATTGAGAAACATAAGCTATAATTTCATCAATATTACACAACATATGACTTGTATTTCCTTTTTGAACCGTTTTTCCGTTGTTTGTCAACTCAAAAGTAATATTTTCAATTGAACTTAAAGAATTTTTCGGCAGAAAGTCACCAATAATCGCTGAACCGTCAAAAGCCTTTGCTTTTTCCCATGGCAAACCTTTTTCTTTAAGTTTATTTTGCAAATCTCTGGCCGTAAAGTCAATTCCAAGTCCTATCTCATCATAATATTTGTGGGCAAACTTTTTATCTATATACTTTCCAACTTTAGAAATTTTAACTAAAACTTCTACTTCATGATGTATTTCATTACTAAATTCAGGAATAATGAATGGTGTTTTTTGATTTAAAACAGCAGTATCAGGCTTTAAAAAAATCACAGGTTCATCAGGTCGTTCATTTTTCAATTCTTCAATATGATTTACATAATTCCTACCGATGCAAATAATTTTCATATAGAATCTTAATTCAGTTTATTATTTAATTTTCTCAGCTTAATTGCCGTCAGTACTTTCTTGGTATATAATGGAAAATCTGCATTTTGTATCCAACCAAAATAACCCGGTTCTTTTTCAAAAACATCATCTACCAATGCTCCTTTATGTTTTCCGAAAGTAAAAATTTCTTGTCCTTTATCATTTAAAGCAATAAATCCGGCAAAATCAACTGATTTTTTTCGGGTAGTAAACTCGGAAAGTGACTTCATATCATTTTCTAAATCATCATACCTATCTAGCTGCGCTTTCAATATTTCATAAGTTGCCATTGTATCGGCTTCAGCAGAGTGCGCATTTTCTAGTGTTTGATTGCAGTAGAATTTATATGCTGCTGAAAGCGTTCTCTCTTCTTTTTTATGAAAAATAGTTTGCACATCAACTGAAACTCTATTTTTCATATCAAAATCCACTTCAGCTCGTAGTAATTCTTCTGCTAACAAAGGAATATCAAACCTATCAGAATTAAACCCTGCCAAATCAGAATCTTTAATCAGATTGTGTATTTGACCCGAAAGTTCTTTAAATGTAGGTTCATTTGCTACTTTTTCATTGGTGATTCCATGAACTTCAGTCGCATATACAGGAATAGGAATCGTAGGATTTACTAACCACGTTTTACTTTCTTTGTTTCCGTTAGGATATACTTTGAAGATTGCAATTTCAACAATTCGATCTCTTGCTACATCTATTCCGGTAGTTTCAAGATCAAAAAAACAAATAGGTCGAGTAAGTTTTAATTCCATTTTTAAATTATAATTTTATCAAAGATAAAGCTTTGAATTTTTAATCACAAAAAACCCCGCAATGCGGAATTTTTTGATTAATTATGACATGCAGGATCCAAGTATCTTTTTTTCCCGTTTCCTGAACCGCCACAAGTTGGAATTTCATCAAACGGATAAGTATAAACCGGAGTTGCACTTAAATTTTTAATTTCATAACTGGTTAAATATCCATCTCCATCATCATCGGCATCAAGGAAATCAGGAATATTATCACCATCTGTATCATCTAGTGTTGGTATATCTTTACCCAGATAGTACATGTACCCATCTCCATTTAAATCTTCCAAATAAGAAGGAATTCCATCTCCATCTTGGTCTGTACGCTGAAGTTCAAACAATTTAAAACTAAAAACTAATGGAGAATACTTTGGAATTGTTGATCTGCTCGTACCAAAATAAGCCAATCCAGAAGGAATAAACATTACTCCTGCTCCAAAATCATTATATGAAATTGTTCCATCCGGATTTTCAGAATAAGTTCCTGTTTTAAACTGTGGAAATATTTCACTCCAACCCCTAATTACTCCATTATACAATGATAAAAATAATTGAGGGTTTTTATTTTCTTCAAATTGTTTTCCTAAAACTTCTGTATTTGAACTACCATCATCTTCTGTTGTAGTTTCCTTATAAACATATTCTCCACGATAAGCCGCTAATATATTATCTACATTACATGGTTTTTGGCCCGAACCTTCTCTTAACTTTAAATAATAAATTTTATAAGTTATGTCTTTACTATCTTGAGTAACGGTTATTTGTCTTGTTTGAACAGGATAATCGCTTTGATTCCATATTGATACTTGTGTTCCACCTTCTGGGATTTTCGTAAATGCAACATCCATATCATCCGGTTGTCCCGGATTATTAATAACAGTCATATAATGGGTTTGCATAAATTCTTCTATGTTGGCAATATCAACTGCATATTGCTCTTCATAATCTCTTAAAGGCTCTGTACTGTCTCCATCGCTTTTGTTACAAGAAAACATTACAACCACTGCAAATGCTAAAGAAACATATTTTGAAAAAGTATTCATTTTTATCTGTTATTTGGATGCGCAAGATACAATATTGATTTATTTTTGTAAATAAATTAACGTCGTTTTTAGAAAAAATATGAGAGTTGATAAATATTTATGGTGTATTCGTTATTATAAAACTCGAAGTATCGCCACAGAAGCCTGTAAAAAAAACCACGTAATGGTGAATAATCAGATTGCAAAGCCTTCAAAAGAGGTTTTTCCTTCGGATAAAATTACTTTTAGAAAAGATCAAATTACCTATATTATCACTGTTCTGGATATTCCTGCCAATCGGGTTGGTCCAAAATTGGTTGATATTTATCGAAAAGATGAAACTCCCGAAGAAGCTTTTGCCCATTTTGAAATGATGAAACTATCCAAAGAGCATTACAGAAAGCATGGCGAAGGAAGACCAACTAAAAAAGATCGACGCGATTTAGATGGTATTTCTTTTGATGACGACAGGGATTTAGACTAAAAAACAAAACCTGATAATGTACATTATCAGGTTTTGTTTTTATTAAATGTTTTTCTTAGTAAACAACTCTTTTGGTCACTACATTTCCGTCCTGCGAAATAACTTTTATCAAAAGTACTTGCTGTGTTAATGGTAATGTGGTAAATACCGTTGATGTTGCATTTATTACCTTTTGATTGGTTAACAATCTGCCGCGAATATCATAAATTGATACTTCTTTCATTGGTACAAGTCCTGAATTGACAAACAATCCTTGCGAATTATTATATACAATTACTGTATTTTCATTAAATACCGGATCATTAATACCCAGTGAGTTATTGGTATAACGAAGTACAAATCGGTCTTCAAATGTTCCTACAATAGTTGTAAAAGTATAATCAGAAACTTTTAAATCGTGAATTATATTCAAAAGTTTATCTTCTAAATAAATGTTCTGTATCATAAATAGTCCATCATAATTTGACAAACTAATTTTTAATTGTCCAACTGTAGTTGATTTATAAGCCAATGGTATTTGCTCGTTAACATCAAATGCTAATGGCTTTCCTAAGATACTCAAATTGGTATTACCAGCTTTTGTATAAAGAGCAATAGAATTATTGTCCATCCATTTTGCATCAAAAAGTCTATCAATATCGTTGGTTGCTGTCTCTACATATCCTACCAAAACTTGTTTAAACCCAATTTGATTATCTGATATATCAACCCAATAACGATGTTTTTCTAATCCTTCTTCACCATTGGTCCTGTAAAATTGAGTATTATTTCCAGCTCTTCGCATCGCGTTAGTGTACGTTACATTTCCACTAGAAACACCTTCTACGAAAAATCCTTGTCCCGAAGCAATATAACCGGTTGGCACTGAATTATTCCCTGCTCCAATTGAACTTGCTGTTGCTGTTCCTCCCACTAAATTAAATAATGCATAATCGTTTTGACTATATTGATATGGCGCATTTTGTTGTGTATTATGTGTCCAGAAATACAATGTCCCTCCCACTACAAGATTTTGCGTGATAAAATCAACCGCACTTAATGCACTTGGATATGGATTCCCTAATAAATTAAGCTGGCTTGCTCCTCCAACAACCGGAATTGTAATAGTTCCGTTATTTGGCGTACCAAAAAACTCAGCAGTATGTACTAAAGGTAATCCCGGAGTTAAATTAAATCCAATTGGCGCTCTCAAAATATAACCTTTACCTGGTATCATAACTCCATTTGGATTGAAATATGCCCAATTATTAATGCTAGGATTATAATGATACGAAAAACTAGTTGGTGTAGTTGGTGAAATATTTATAAAGACTTGAGGACTTACCGGTGTCGACCAATACGTATAATCATACCTAAACATTGGCGCTGTATCTCGCATCACTTTTACACTACCTGTATTACCTCCTGCATAAACTCCTACTCCATTAGCAACGTCCAGAACCTGATACAAACTGGCATCATCTTCAAATGTCAATGTTCCTCCGTTTACTGCAACTCCATTCTGAACCGTTAATGTGTGACCTGTATCAATAACAACGTTTCCTGAAGTAACAGTTACACTACACGCCGATATATCTCCGGATGATGTATAATCACCTTGAAATTCAACTGCTTTAGTCGCCGCCGGATTTCCATTAGACCAAACACTACCATTCCAAATTGTTTTGTTGAACGTAATTGTAACCACATTAGAATAAGAAGTACAAGTACCAACAGTTATTACTGCTCTATAATATCTTGATCCATCAAAACTACCTATTTGTGCCGATGTTAAAGTAGTAGAAGCACTTGATGGTATATTCACAATTGTTCCTGTTGTAAAAGTAATATCAGTAGCATTATACTGCCACATGGTAACCGGAGCTCCATTTCCTGTCAATGTTAAATCTGTTGCTGAACCAGAACATAGCGACTGATTGGATGACGCTGTTCCCGGTGTTGTATTTACAATAGTAAAAATAGCCGGAGTTCTACAGGTTGAATTAGCAGAGCATGCTGCATAGAACGTTCTGGTGATAGGTGTTGTATTATTTACTATTCCTGAACCTGCCACACCAACCGGATTAAATGTTCCATCAGTTGCTGAATTAGCTAAAGGTGTTCCTCCTGAAGCTAAAGTATACCATTGTATCTGTGAATTCTCATACAATAAAACAGAACCTCCTGCAGGAGCGGTTATCGCCCATGTACCACTTGGATTAACAGTTGCATCAGCAAAAAGGCTATATGTTGTGGTAAATAGAATATATTCAACGCCAACCGTTAATGTGGCATTCATTCGTGGATTTAAACTTCCCGCACTATCATCATCTCCTACTACAAAATTAGCGGAGCACGTCCCGGGAGTAAATGGACTTCTAGTTATATATCCCATCGGATCACTACTTGTTCCTGTAAATCTGAAAATATAATTTCCTGTTGCATTTACCTGAAACGGTATGGCTATATAATTCCTTCCTAATCCTGCTATAAAACTACATGCTGCAGAATTAGTTGAAACCTCAGGTCTATTTGCATTTCCGGTAGTACCATTGACTACAGCAAGATTGATTGTTCCGAGATTAATTGATGAAACCGGTGTTATATACCCTCCACAAACAGTAGAGCTTGATAATGCTCCAGTTCCTCCCATACATATTGTAGCATCTGTAGTAACTGGTGGTGGAGCTTGTACTGTAAACGAGCTTACACTCTCTCCATAAGAGTTTGCATTGGTCAATCGTATTCTTCCAGTTTTCACTCCAGCAGGAATGGTCAAAACAACTTGAGTTGCTGTATTTGACACAATAGGTGCTGCAATTCCTCCAACAGTCGCTGATGTTATTCCTGATAAGTTTGTTCCTGTCACAGTAATGGTTGTCGCTGTTCCACAATTATTGTTCAATGGTGTAAAACTAGTAATATTAGGCACTAATACACAACTTACAAAAGCTGACCAACCTGATCTTGTTACGGAAATATCACTTCTAAAACGGAAAGTTAGCGAGCCATCTGATGCAGTGGATAATATGGTTCCCGGCGAGCCTGTACCTCTAAACGATCCCGCAGGACATGTCGGGACAGCTCCTCCAAAAAAGTCGACCCCAGCTGGTAATCCTGAAGAAACTAAAGGAGCTCCCGTTGAGTTTCCGTTGTAAATAGACAAACTATCATAATTATCTTCGGTGGCAAAAGAACTAAACACTACTCTTAATTTAGTTCCAGGAACCGATGGATACATAGTTAAAGTAAAATCCTGATTATCATTATAATTCCCTCCCGCTCCTCCACTATCAAAGAAACCATAATCACATTGTGTTACGGTTGTTGTAGACATTAAAACCGGGGTAGCACCTGCCGAAGTCGTAAAAGTTAACACATCAGACCATGCACTATAAGAGCCTGAACAATTGGTACGTATCCAAACGTAAAATGTTGTACTCGCAGGCAAACCACTCAATTGAAAAGAATTACTTCCTCCAAAAGGAATTGTTCCTGATGCTGCCACACTATAACTTGGAAGTGAGCCAGACGTACTGATATAATATTGGTAGTTATCTCCTGTTGACGGTGCAGTCCAATTGAGCGTAGCCATAGAAGCTGTAACTCCGGATACTGTAAGCAAGGTTGGAGGAAAACAGTTCTCTTCTACTATCCTTATATTATCAATATTCACAGCACCTCCGAGTACATCTGACAATTCTAATAAATTAAATTTAACATAATACGTTCCGTTAGAAGGAACGGTAAAATTCATCATTTCAGACTGTAAGGTAGAGAAATCAAGATTGGTTTGTATTAAGTAATACGGCACCGAAGGATTATTGGCAGCAAGAATCGTTGGTCCGTTAGTCAACGAAACACCCAAATCAGCATTACCGTTTAGATTGGAAGAAAAATCATAAGACAATCTATACGTTACTCCTGCAGATAGCGTTACTCCTTTAGTATAAAAAGCGGTATTGACGGAATTACAATTCAAGTTACCGTTAATATTATTTACACCCCATGCTGAACCTGTATCTTTTGTAGTACAAGCTGGGATTTGTCCTAACGGAACTCCATTAAAATTTTCCAAATAAGGTACTGTAACTGGGCTACATAATGGTATTGCCGTTATAGGACCTACCCAATCACTTCGATCGCTACCACAAACCGAACGTACCCAAAAATAATAAGTAGTTCCGGCAGTTAACCCCGTAGCACTATAACTAGTTGCAACGCTACCTACCGTATTGGTTGGCGTTGTTCCGGAGACTGGCGCAGTTGTAGTTGTTGAACGGTAAATTTCATAATCTGTAGCCGAGCCACTTCCTGTCCAACCAAGATTAACCTGATTAAAAGTACTGACTGCTGTTAACGAACTAGGGTTACTACAACCAACTGCTTCTACTTTTATTTTAAAACCCGTATTTGTTCCCGGATTATTTGCGTTTGAAACAAATGTAAAAGATAAAGAACCATCGACTGCTGAAGATGTATATGGTGCCGGTAGTGAAGAATTCAAATTTCCATAATAGTTCCCTACAGGAGTACTTGAAAAATTATTATTGTTATATACCTTTAAGCTATGAGTTGTCGCTGCAGGTGTAAGAAACTGCTCAACTGTAATTTTAATTTTTGCTCCCGGAGTATCCGGAGTAAAAATCATTCCTTGAGACTGATTTACAGAATAATTATCTGAATCTCCTCCATTATCATAAAAATAATAAGTTGCTCCCATGGATATCATATAAGGAGTTGTACAATACCCATCTCTTTGTGGCACCAAAATAGTATTTTCCGAAGCAACAGAAGACGTCCATGCAAAATCATCTAAATTTATATTTCCTGTCTCTCCAGATGTTCTACTATCAATTATCTTAAAACGATAGCCTTGAGGCGTTGTTGGGAATACTGCCGAAATTTCCGCTCGCTGATACAAATCGGTCAAAGCTGGTAAAACTGCCGTTACTGAAATAGTATTATAAAAAGCTGTTATACTGTTTGTACCATTAGGAATAGTGTACCAATTTGTTCCACCATTATCTGAAAACTGTACAATATAATTGGTCACCACATCATACTTTTTAATATAAAAAGAAAAACTTGCAGGCGTCATAATGACCGGTGTAGCTATTGCCGCATCAGTTGTTGAACTTTGACCATGAAAAAGGTTTCGCACACCAGAATTAGACTCTGCAGCACTATTAGCTCCCCATTTTATAAATGAGGTAGTACCTGTAAACTGCCACCCTTCTGCTGTTAAATTTGCAACTGTTTTTGTTCCAATACTCTCAAAATGTTTATAAGGTCCAATACATTGAGCGTTTGTTTTTTGGAATAAACCGAGAGAAAACAGCAAGAAAAACAGACCTATTATAGGTTTAGTTTTTGAGTTTAGTAGTTGTTGTTTGTAAAAAGCAGTAAGTAATGTTTTTTTCATATGCTGCATTAATCTTATTAAGTTGAGACTTAGTTAGTTTTACACAAATTGGTTGCTAAAAGTAATGGCAAAAATTTATTTGTTAAAATTTTACTAACGCTATTTTAAAACTATTCGACAAAATGTAAAAAAACACGACAAAACCTACACCAAACAACAGTTCATCGTATAAATATTCATTTAATCTGTTAAAAAAATATTTATTGTAAAACTTTTAGCAAACAAATTTACACTTTAATTTAAATCGAAAAACAATAAATTAACAAATTATTATCTTTTTAAGCCAATTGTTAATAAATTATCACACAAATCATTTTTACATTCATAAAACTCAAGCTTTATAATCTAAAACATTCATTTTATTTATTCTAAAATAAGGAAAAGCGCAACCCTTTTCCGGATTGCGCTTGGTATTAAAAGCGATTACTCTTTTATGGAATTATCGAATCATTTTTTTATTTACTTTTTGTCCGTTTTCGGCAATAATTTGAAGAATTAACACTTGATTGGTTTCTCCACCGTCAACTACAACCGAAGTAGCATTGATATTATCTACCGTTTGTAATAATCTACCTCTAATATCATATACTTTAACTGTTTGCATTGCGGCTTGTCCTGTAGTAATAACAAAATCCTGATTACTATTTTTATATATTATAGCATTATCAGTAGTAAATTGATTTACCGCTAATGCAGAAGATGTAAAGTGAAGCTCAAATCGCTCTTCAAATGTACCTTCATTTGTAGCAAACTCATAACTGCTTTGTTTCAAATTATGTACAACATTTAACGTTTTGTCCACAATGTAAATAGCTTGATTTTCAAATAATCCATCAAAATCAGCTAATCTTATAGTAAATGTTCCTGCCGAAGTTGCTCGATATCCTAAAGGCACAACATCTTCTACTACAAACGGCAATGCCCTTCCTTGAATTGAAAGCTTTTTATCAGCCTGAACGATATACATCACTACTGGATTACCAATATCCATCAATTCGCCATCAAATCCTCTGTCTATTCCATTGGTAGCATTTTCAATATAGGCAACTAACAATTGTTTGAAAGCACCGTTTTGATTATAAATATCCAACCAAAAACGATGTTTTTCCAATTCTTGTGGCGAATTCTCATTTAGCTCAGATAAAGAATTATCCATTCTAAAAAACTGTGTATTATTTCCCGTAATACGCATACTATTTGTAAATACTGCATTACCGTTAGCCAACCCTTTTACGAAGAAGCCTTGTCCCGAAGCTATTTTACCATTAGGAATAGAACTATTCGGTGAAGGATTTATGGACACAGTTCCTGTTCCTACTCCTCCGGAATAGTTATACATTGCATAATCATTGGATGTATATTGATTTCCCGTAATCGGCGTATTATGAGTCCAAAGATAAATGGTCGCATCGATAACCGCTACATTAGAAGGATTCGACAAAAACAAATCGGCATTGATTGCGCTTGGATAAGGATTTCCCAACAAATTAGACTGATTTGTTCCTCCGATTATCGGAATTGTAACATCACCTGTATTGGGTACACCTATAAACGAACCTGTGAAATAATTGGTTGTTACGGTATTATACGGAGCTACATCGGGAGTTCTTATAATATATCCTTTCCCTTTTCGCATAGGAACTGTAGTACTTGCTTGCACCCAATTTTGTATTGACGAATTATAAGCATAAAATGCAGTTGAATTGGGCGAAAAAGTGGCTAACGTTTGCGGATAAACCGGAGAAGACCAATAGGTATAATCAAATTTTTTAATCGGTGTCGTTGTTCTTTTATAAGTAATGTTTCCTGTGTTTGAAAACTGAAAGTTTTGATTGTCTAATGTATTTATCTGAACCAAACTCGCATTATTTTCAAACATTAAATTACCTCCTGTAACTTTTACATCATTCTGAACAATCAATGTATGACTTGCATTAAATATTACGTTACCCGAAAGTACCTCAACAGAACAAGCCTGAACATTAGCTGTAGAATTATAATTACCATTAAAAATCACCCTTTTGGTAGCATCAGGTAATCCACTACTCCAAGAAGTTCCATCCCAAGCCGTAACCGGTTTAGTAATCAAAACCGAATTAGTATATACTACGGGACAAGTACCGTTTTGCAATACAGCTCTAAAATAGCGATTGCCTGCAAAAACTCCCATATCTGCTCCTGTTAGTATATTATTTGTATTTGGAATAGAATTTAAACCTACTGAAAAAGCAGAATCATTAGCGTATTGCCAATTCACAATAGAATTAGTATAACCCGTAAGTACAATATCATTAGGAGCCCAATTAGCACAAACCGTTTGACTGCTTGAAAGCAATCCAACAATTGGTTCAGTAACTACTGTAATTGTAGTTTGTCCGGTAGAAAAACATCCATTTGAACCAATGGCAGTTCCTGTATAAGTAATTGTATCTGATGGTTTTGCATAAATGGTAGCAGCAGGAGTTCCTGCAATATAAGGATTTGTAGCTGTTGCGTCAAAATACAACTCTGTTTCTGGTGTCCAAGCCACTTCTATAGCAAGATTTCCCGTTATTTTAATGTTATCTATTGCCCAACCATAATCCCATGTTGCATCATAATAAAATCTTATTTTAACTGCAGAGTGACCTATTAAACTACTCATATCAACTGTAGAGTTAAAAAAGTTTGCTGCGGTTCCTGTTGAAGCAACATAACTGGCAATGACCGTCCAGGTAGCTCCATTATCAGTAGTTGCTTCAATTCTGGCTCTATTTCCGGCAATAAACCTTAAATAATGCCAAAAACTTAAACTTGCACTGGTATAACCTGTCAAATTAAATGTAGGAGATTCTAAATAAGTTACCGTTCTATTACTACTTGGCCCTCCTTGAGCATCTGAATTTGTAAAATAAAATTGTGACGAATCATTACTTGTAAAAGTATTATTTGTTGCCCAATAAGGACTTGAATAGACATAAGGACTGTTACGAAGCGTCCATGAAGCATTAGCTACTGTTCCTCCAGTAGAAAAATTTGTCGCTATCCAATTATTTGTAGGAGCATTAAAATTTTCTTCAAAAATAATAACCGGTGTTGACGATGGTAATGCTGCATTTAATATCTGAATTTGCCCTTCACATATAGTAGCACTTGCAGGAACAACACTAACCGGAGGTGGTTCGGGCTTTACAGTTACATCAAAAGCAAAAGTTGAAATACACATACTTCCCGAAGTTTGCGAAGCAGTCAAAATATAGTTTGTTGTAATTGTCGGATTAAATACATAACCCGTAGCTTCATTACCAATAATAGCCGTTGATGGTGACCAAACTATACTGTCATATGCTGCATAACCTGAAATAGTAATCAATGATGTTGAATCTCCAAAACAAATTGAAGCCGAAAATTGACTTATAGTCATTGGTGGTGCCGGAGTTACTGTTGCTGTTACAGGAGTTAATAAAGAACGACAAATATTAGAGAACTTCCAATTATAAGCATACATATAAAATGTATTGTCGAAATTATTTCCTGTAATCGTAGCCACCGAAGAAGAATAAGGATAAGCAGCATTATCTACATTTATCATTAATCCTCCCACAGGCACAACTTCTAAAGTCAAAATATAACTTCCGGGGATTAAATTTACCCCAATCGGAATAGTTTGTGCACTATTTCCTCCAGCAACAATAGTTGTATAATTATAAGACCCAACCAAAGCATTTACCGAATTTTTAATTGTAATAGTTCCGTTTTGACCAGATACCAAAGGAAAAATATCTATAGATTGTAAATCTGTAACAGTAGAAACATTAAAATTAATGAATGTTGAATTATTATCTGACCCTAAAGCACCTCCTTGAACAACAGGCGAACTTGGTCCTATAGCTATCAACCCTCCTGATGCTTTAGACTGTGCATAATATGTAGTCGTTGTTCCCAAATTTGGAGTGGTAAAAGTATCTCCGATTGCAATCAAATTTGTTCCTGAGGCATCTGAAAACCATTCAACAACAGCACCCGGAGCTGCAGTTGCTTGCAATGTTGCCGAACCACCGCCGCACAAAGTTCCTCCAACTACAGGTATTAATGTTGGCACTGCGCAATCTGTACTAAATGATTGAACCAAACTCCAAACACTTTGATCAGCCAAATCACAATTTCCTCTAACCCATACATAATACAATGTTGCTGCCGAAAGTCCCGTAATATTAGCTGTAGTGACACCTGCCCCAACAGAACCCGTAGGTATTTCAGTTGCTAATGGCATAATATTGGAAGTACTTACATAATATTGGTAACCATTAGCCGGAGCCGGGTCGGATTCATCCCACGATATAGAAGCATTATTAATACCAATTGAAGTTACAATAACATTTGTAGGTTCAAAACAAGTTGGAGAAACTATAACACTAATGTCATCAACTATTATTTTACTCTGATTAGCTAAACTATATCCTTGAAAACCTAAATGATAAATTCCATCGACAAAAATTGTAAAATCAACTACCGCTGTTTGATAAACAGTATTTGTTGTACTAAATAAATTCAACAGTGTAAGATTCATATCATTAACTGTCGCTCCAGATCCCAATCGAACTCTTAAGTTCTCCGCAAAAAGCCCTGCACTTTCTGTATTATATTTAAAACGTAATCGGTATGTAATTCCTGCCTGCAATTGCAATCCTGGGGTAAAAAACCAATCATCATTATCTACACTTGAATTGGTATTCAAATGAATCGAATTTGGCACAGAAGCTGATAACGTATTTTTAACTTGCCATATATTAGAGTCCGTATTCTCATTTGTAATAGTAAAACAAGTCGGAACAGTATTTACAGGTGTTGTATCAAAACTTTGGAAATAAGGTATTGGATAAGAGCCACAGACAGTTGTAACTGAAGCGGTAGTACTATTAAAAGAACAAGCTGATCCAACACCTCTTACTCTGAAATAATATGTTGTAACTGAATTTAAACCAGTTATAGATATATTTGTATTTCCTCCTGTAGAAAGCCCATTATAAGCCGATAAAATTGCAGTAAATGTATTTGTCGTCGATACATCAATAAGATAATCTGTAGCTCCTACTACAGAATTCCAAGAAGCTGTAAACGAATTTCCTTCTACTGTAGATGCTGTAACACCTGTAGGTGCCGCTACACAAGTCGTTTTCGTAGCAGCAGCCATTCCCGAAAAATTATAAAACGGACCTCCTAAACAACCTGCGTTATAAGGAATCACCCAATAGTAGTAAGTCGTATTAGGAGTTAATCCTGTTTGCGTAAAAGTAGTTGATGAAGAAACACTTACAACAGTATAAGTTCCTGAAATTACATTCCCATTAGAAAAATAAGCTCTGTTTGGAATATCAACATTTGTTGGAGGAACATTAGTTGTACTACGCACGACCAAGTAATTAGTAGGTGCAGGTGATGCCGCAGTAAAAGAATTACCGACAAAAGTAGTAGCAGTAACACTAGTTGAACCTACAGATAAATTACTAATATTTCCCGATGGTAATGAACATGGTAATGATGGCGTAAAAGCATAAAGCAATCCATTATTAGGGTATTCTGTCGTACTTGTTCTTACAGTACTCGAATTTGCTGTTCCTTCGATTGTCTTTCCTGACCAAGAAGAATTTATATTTGTTCCATTCTGCAATCTATTTTTAGTATTTCCTTGTGCAAAAACATTTGTTTCCCCTCTAATACCAACCTGTGTATTAACAGCCGAAGTTCCATCCGGAGCACAAACTCCATAAGAAATTTGAACTATGCCTGAAGTTTCATTTAACCGGATTTGAAAATTAAAATTGCCCGTTGATACTTTCCTTACTGCATTAGTCCATTGAACTACAAAGGTTCTGTTTGGCGCTGTCCCAATAGTATTATATATAACATTGCCTGACGCAGAAATCAAATCCATACCCAAAGCACTTATTGCACCTCCAGAGGTATATGCTGTTGCCACACTTAAAGGCAAATAATTTGTTGCTGTTGGCTGCGTACCAAAAGTTATAAATCCGTTCGGACTAATATAACATTGTGCATGAGTCACTCCATCATAAACAAAATTAAAACCAATATTAGCCTGATGAGCCGCGCCGTTAACATGATTGTCCCATGGTGCCGCATATGCTATCGTAGCTCCGGCATCCGGCAGAACGGAATAAACTGATAGTGTTTCATTAAAACTATATGTATTTACTTGAGAAAAACTCAAAGTAGAGTAAAGAGTAAGTAAAAAAAATATTACTTTATAATTATGTTTCATAATTTTTATGAAAAATACTAATCTTGAGATAAAAAATATAGACAAAACAACCCGCTGTTACAAAATTAGTTAGACAAATAACAATGTAAAATTAAAAGATTTGGAATAACTTTTACAAAAGAATTTATAATTTGACAGAAATGTTAAAAAAAAATTAAAAAAACATGTCAAAGACAATAATCAACCGAAAAACTGTCTTTTTTTTATTACAAATATAACTTAAAAATCATCTCAAAAAATTAACAGTCTTAAACTGAAAAATGTCATCAATAATTTAATATTTTTGAAAAACAGAAAACAACACAACTTATGAATTCAATTACTATATTGGAAAACAAAGATATCGAACAAAAAACACTCCGCATAGCTTATCAAATCTATGAGACACTGGGAGAAGATGAAGATTTAATTCTCGCCGGAATATCTAAAAATGGTTTTATTTTTGCTCAAAAAATCAGCGACTCGTTAGAGAAAATATCACAAATAAAGGTTACTTTATGTGAAGTTTTCATCGACAAAACAAACCCACTAACCCCCATAACAACGTCTATTCCAAAAGAAAATTATACCAATAAAAATATCGTTCTAGTAGATGATGTTCTAAACACCGGCACTACGTTAATATATGGAGTAAAACATTTTTTAGAAGTTCCGACAAAAAAAATAAAAACTGCTGTACTTGTTGACAGAAACCATAAAAAATATCCTGTAAAAGCTGATTTTAAAGGAATCTCACTTTCAACATCTTTAAAGGAACATGTTCAAGTAGTATTTGAAAATAATAATAACTTAGCTTATCTAACTTAGTCTATCTATTATTTCCTGAGTGATTTCTGAAGTTGATTTTCCATCAACCTCAACAACATTCTTTGCTTTGTTGTAATAATAACTTCTTTCAAACAAATGTTTTCCAATAAACTCCAAAAGCTCTTCATCAGTAAATTGAGCTATCATGGGTCTGGTTTTCTTTTCGGTTTTTAATCTTTCTGCTAATGTAGTAATAGATGCTTTCAAATAAACTGAAATTACATTTTCTTTCTGTAGTAATTTATAATTATCATAATAACAAGGAGTACCACCACCTGTACTTAATATAAAATTTCTATCCAGATTTAGTAATTCTTGAAAAGTTTCACTTTCTACCCGCCTAAAATAAATTTCACCTTTAGATTTAAATATTTCCTCTATACTCAAATTGAGCTTTTGCTCGATAAATTTATCCAAATCATAAAATTCAATTTCAAGTCTTTCTGACAATTCTTTAGCAATTGTTGTCTTTCCGACCCCCATATACCCCACCAACACAATTTTATTAGCCACGATAATTCCTTATAAATTAGAAGATTAAGAAAATGATAAAAAAAAAGGTAAATTTATAATAAAATTGCTTTGAATTATAAAGAATAACATCTTATATTTGCACCCGCATTCAAAAAATAAAAACAGACTCGATAGCTCAGTTGGTAGAGCACAACACTTTTAATGTTGGGGTCCTGGGTTCGAGCCCCAGTCGGGTCACTTTTTTTTTATTTTGCAAATGCCAAAGACTCGATAGCTCAGTTGGTAGAGCACAACACTTTTAATGTTGGGGTCCTGGGTTCGAGCCCCAGTCGGGTCACTTTTTTTTTATTTTGCAAATGCCAAAGACTCGATAGCTCAGTTGGTAGAGCACAACACTTTTAATGTTGGGGTCCTGGGTTCGAGCCCCAGTCGGGTCACAAAAAGTTGTTCGCTAAAGCGAATGACTTTTTTTGTTTATGGCTACGTGGAGAAATTGGTAGACTCGCCATCTTGAGGGGGTGGTGTCGCAAGACGTATGGGTTCGAATCCCATCGTAGTCACTTAAAAAGGTAAATTCAATTATGAATTTACCTTTTTTTATTTTCTATAGCATCAATTCAATATCTTTTTATTATTTTTGTTTAACTTTTTTCTAAAAAAGATGAACATTGTAAAAAATATATTCAGTATAAAAGATCTTGAAAACCTTTCAGGGATAAAAGCTCACACCATTAGAATATGGGAAAAACGATATAATATATTGGAGCCCATGCGAACTGAAACCAACATCAGATTATATGATTTAGAAAACCTTCAAAAGTTGCTAAACATCACATTGTTGCATAATCATGGTTATAAAATCTCTAAAATTTCAAGATTACCAAAAGAAAAAATTCCCGCATTAGTCAATGAAATTGTAACTGAAAAGAGTGCTAAAAATCACGCTATCAGCTCGTTCAAAATGGCTATGATGAATTTTGACCAAACATTATTCTTCAAGACCTATAACGAATTACTATCGGAGAAATCATTTAGAGAAATATTTTATGATGTTTTCATTCCTCTTATTCAGGAAATTGGTTTTCTATGGCAAACTGATACTATTTCTCCTGCTCATGAACATTTTATCAGTTATTTAATCAAACAAAAAATATTGATTAATACAGAAGAACTTCAAATCAAAGAACCGGTACGTAAGGACAAAATATTCATTTTGTATTTACCAATGAATGAGATTCATGAACTTGGCTTGATGTATCTCAATTATGAAATTCTTTTAAACGGATATAGAACGATTTATCTTGGTGAAAGTGTACCAATTGACAATATCAAAGATGTTGCTAAATATTTTGACAACATTACCTTCATTTGTTATATGACGGTTGAGCCAACACCGGAAGAAGTAAATAAATATATCAAGGAAATAACAGAACAATTTGATACTAAAAAAAATAACTTTTGGTTTATAGGACGAATGGTTGATAATATCGATCCAAAACTATTAACTGATGAAATCCGTAAGTTTGAATCAATAGTTGACTTAACCTATAGCTTATAAGATTAATGACAAAAAAAATAAACATAATAGGTTCCGGATTTTCTTCATTGGCAGCCGCTTGTTACTTAGCAAAGGCTGGAAATGAAGTCACTATTTATGAAAAAAACGATACTATTGGAGGAAGAGCAAGACAGCTAAAAAAAGACGGTTTTACTTTTGATATTGGACCGACATGGTATTGGATGCCGGATGTTTTTGAACGTTTTTTTGCTGATTTTAGCAAAAAACCATCTGATTATTATGAATTGATCAAATTATCACCGGCATATCAAGTTTATTTTGGCGTAGAAAATTTTGTAACTATAGCCGACAATCTTTCGGAGATTTGCGACACATTTGAAACCATAGAAAAAGATAGTGGTAAAAAATTAGAAAAATTCATCAAAGAAGCCCAAGACAATTACAATATCGCTATAAAAGATTTGGTTTATCGACCGGGAGTTTCGCCAATGGAATTGGTAACGCTCGAAACCACTAAAAAAATCAATCAATTTTTTGGCAACATTTCCAAAGACATTCGAAGAAAATTTAAAAACAAGAAACTAATTCAAATCTTGGAATTTCCGGTGTTGTTTCTTGGTGCCAAACCATCAGACACGCCATCGTTTTACAGTTTTATGAATTTTGCCGATTTTGGACTTGGGACTTGGCATCCCAAAAACGGAATGTACAGCGTTATTTTGGCTATGGAAAAATTAGCTCTTGAACTTGGTGTTTCTATTCATACCAATTCAGCTGTAGAAAAAATTGTGGTAGAAAACGGAACTGCAAAAGCCATTATCATCAACGGAGAAAAATTTGAAGCCGATATTATTATAAGTGGTGCCGATTATCATCATAGCGAAACATTGCTTGACAAAAAATATCGCGTTTACTCAGAAAAATATTGGGGTAAAAAAACATTTGCACCGTCTTCACTCCTATTCTATGTTGGTTTTGACAAAAAAATCGAAAATGTAGAACATCATTCTTTGTTTTTTGATGTTGATTTTGACGCTCATGCTTCTGATATTTATGATTTTCCAAAATGGCCGGATGAGCCGTTGTTTTATGCTAGTTTTCCATCAAAAACAGATAAAAACTCAGCACCAATTAATAAAGAAGCAGGAATATTTTTAATTCCATTGGCACCGGGTTTAGATGATACCCAAGAACTTCGAGACACTTATTTTGAAAAAATAATTTCACGTTTTGAAAAATTAACTCAACAAAAAGTAAAAAACTCTATTATCTTTAGAGAATCATTTTGTGTAAATGATTTCATCAAAGATTACAATTCGTATAAAGGGAATGCATACGGTCTAGCCAATACCTTATTGCAAACTGCTTTTTTAAGACCTAAATTGAAAAGTAAAAAAGTAAAAAACTTATATTTTACCGGACAATTGACTGTTCCCGGACCAGGTGTTCCGCCTTCTTTAATCTCGGGAAAATTAGCATCTGAACTTATCCAAAAAAACAGTTAAAAAAATCTTGCTATGAAATCTCTTTTTGACACCGTATCGTTCGATTGTAGTAGAAATGTAACCAAATCTTACAGCACTTCTTTTTCTTCTGCCGTAAAAATGTTGGCTCCAAAAATCAGACAGGACATTTACAATATTTATGGCTTTGTTCGTTTTGCCGATGAAATTGTAGATACTTTTCACGATTACAACAAAGAAGAACTTTTTGAACTTTTTGAAAAAGATTTAAAGAAAGCTTTGAATGATAAAATCAGTTTAAATCCTATTTTAAATTCGTTTCAACATACTGTCCATAAATACAATATTCCAATGGTAATGATTGATGCTTTTATGAAAAGTATGCGTTTGGATTTGCATAAAAACGAATACAAAACGTTTGACGAATATAACGAGTACATTTATGGTTCTGCCGATGTGGTTGGATTAATGTGTTTGAAAGTGTTTGTAAATGGTGATAATGATAAGTTTTTAGAATTGGAGCATTCTGCTATGCGATTGGGCTCGGCGTTTCAAAAAGTAAATTTCCTTCGTGATTTAAAAGCCGACTTTGAAGATTTAAACCGAACTTATTTTCCAAATACCGATTTATCAAAATTGGACGAGTGCTCTAAAAACGAAATCATCAAAGAAATTGAAGCCGATTTTCAAGCCGGATTGGAAGGTATTTTAAAATTACCTATTGAAGCTAAATTTGGCGTTTACACGGCTTATATTTATTATAAAAAATTACTTTCTAAGCTAAAAAAAACACCATCGCTGGAAATTAAAAACACACGCATTCGTGTTCCCGATTATGAAAAAATTGGATTGCTTGCAAAATGTTACGTCAATTATCGTTTAAACTTAATTTAAAATTATGATACTATATATAATTGTTTTCATTCTCACCTTTTGCATCATGGAATTTATGGCGTGGTTTACTCATAAGTATGTTATGCACGGTTTTTTGTGGAATTTGCATGCAGATCATCACAAAAAAGACCATGATTCATGGTTTGAACGAAACGATACTTTTTTCATTTTTTATGCGATCGTCAGCATTGGTTTCTTTTTGCTTTGGCAGCATGATATCCTACAAATAGGTTTGGCTATAGGATTGGGAATTTTTGCCTATGGATTGGCTTATTTTCTTGTACACGACATTTTTATTCATCAACGTTTTAAAATGTTTAGAAATGCCAATAATCGTTATGCAAAAGCTGTCCGAAGAGCACATAAAATGCACCACAAGCATATTGGAAAAGAAGATGGAGAATGTTTTGGAATGCTGGTTGTTCCTTGGAAATATTTCAAAAAATAAAAGAGAATGTTTTTTCAACAAAACATTCTCTTTTAACTAACTAACCCAAATAATTTATTTCATAAAATTTTCCAACGGTTTTAATTGTTCCATATCAAGTTTCGCATCTTTCAGTACAGACATTAAGTTTATAACATTATTTGGGTTCATATTATCTCCTAAAACGCGAACAACTGCAAAACCATTATCTTTTCTTTTCGCATAAAAAACAAACTCATTGATATCATCTTCACTGCCAACAAAACTTACAGAAGCCATATCACTTCCCGAACCTACTTTCATCAATTCTTGATAATTCTTTGATTTCAATATCTGACTAACTTTTTTACTTTCCGTTTCAAATTTTGCTACATTAGAAGAATCTTGTTTAAAAGCTAAAATATTTAACTTATCAAATGACTCTAAGGCTGTTTTTTGTTTTGATGACAACTTAGCCTTGTCTACATTCAAAATAGTTGGTGAAAGATCCAAAACAATAAAATCTTTGTTCTCAGAATTGTCAACAAAATAACGTTCTAATGTTGGTTCTTGATTACAACTCAATAAAAATGAAGCAATCAAAACAGCAAGTATGAAAGATAATCTCATTGTTTTATTTTTTAGATTTTGAAGCTTTTTTCAAATCATCACCACCTGGTAAATTCATTTTTTCTGTCAAAACGGAAAGTTCATCCAAATCAAAATTACCGGTTAACGACATCAATACAGTTTGTTCTTTGCCTGAGCCTTCAATAAACATCAGCAATTCTTTTATCTGCGAATCAGTCGCTCCTGATTTTACATAGATTTTAACGCTTTTACCTTTTTCGTTGATACGCATCAATTCTTCCAAAGTAGCTGTTTTCAAATACTTATCTGCTGTTGCTTTCATTTCGGCTGCTTTTCCGTCATTATCAGTAACAAAAACCTTTAGATTTTCCAGTTTTTTGATAAGATTTACATATTGTTGTGTTTCTTTATCTTCTACTTTCATTTTGCTCAAAAGTGAAAACATCTTCTTGTTTACAATAACCGAAGTTACTTTGTCTTGACCATCAAACTTATCAAAAACCGATTGCTGAGCAAAAATGGTATTACTGATAAATACTAATGCTATAACTAAAATTATTTTTTTACTCATGGTTAAATAATTTACTTTTTGATATTTATGAATCGTTGATTTCATGATTTCTTTTTATTTAAAAATTTTGTTTTTTGATTCTTGATACTCATTTAGATAACTCACACTTTCAATACCGGTATTTACATGTTTTGAAATTAGTGCCAATGCTTTTTGTGTTTCTCTAAATGCTACTTCGGGATCGTCAATAACGCCGAGACTTTCTTGATTGGTTTCACTAACATTTTGATAGGTAAAATAACCGATACTTAACATCACTACAACAGAAGCTGCTATTGATAACCAAACCACTTTAGTTTGTTTTTTAGATTGTAATGGTATCGTTGCGCTAAACTGTTCTTGTTTTGCTTGAGAGAAATAGCCAAAAACGGCTTGGTATTGTTCCAAATGCTGCGCAACATCCGGTGAAGAGAAATACTCTTTTAATTCTTTTTCTTCGGCAATACTGGTTTCTCCTTCAAAGTATTTGTCAACTAATTTTTCTATTCTATCCAATGCCATAACTATGTGTTTTTGTCATTCTTTCTCTAATCGTTTTTCTGGCTCTCGATAATGCCGTTCGTATCGCTTGTTCATTCATTTCCAAAATCTTCGCCATTTCTTCAAACTCCATTTCTTCAATGTCTCTCATTTGGACTATTAACCTTTGTTGTTCCGGCAAATCGTTGATGATTTTTTCAACCCATCGCCAACTGTCATTATCTTCCAATTTCTGTTGTAAACCGGCTTGCCTATCGGTAAAATTATTGTGAACTATAGTCAAATTACTTGCTCGTTTTGACTTTAATTGATCCAAACAATAATTTTTTGTCATCGTCATTGCAACCGCTTCCACACTTTTATACTCTTCCAAACTCTCATTTTTATTCCACAACTTCACCAAAACTTCCTGAGTAGCATCTTCGGCTTCTTCAGTACTTACCAATAATCGTTTGGCAAGTCTGAAAACTTTGTCCTTAAATGGATTAACCAGTTGCATAAACTCTTTTTGGTTCATTGTTTTCAATTGAGTTATATAGTCAAGACGAGCTACAATTTCTTTTGTTACAAAAAAATATTTTTTTCTAAACTAAACTTACTAAATTTACGTTTATAAAAGAAATGCCCGCTATGAAAAAAATTGCAATTCCCTTATTATTAAGCTTCTTATTCTTTGCTATTATTAGTTGCGAAGATAACGATGATAATGCTGTTCCAAAGGCTTTACAAAGTAAAGATTTTGTTTGGAAAGGCATGAATTTATATTATTTGTGGAAAAGTAAAATTCCGGATTTAGCTGACGACCGATTTGCTAGCCAAGACCAATTGAATACTTACACTGAAAGTTTTGCAAATCCGACTGAATTATTTAACGGATTACTTTATGACAGAGCCAATGTTGACAAATACAGTGTGATTTATAGTGACTATTCTGTTTTGGAAGGTGTTTTGACCGGAAATACAAAAAATAACGGTGTTGACTTTGCATTACAATTGAAACCGGGAAGTTCTACCGAAGTTTATGGTTGGGTTCGTTATATTATTCCCAATTCTGATGCTTCTACAAAAGACATTCAACGTGGCGATGTTTTTTATGCAGTAAACGGAACTACTTTAACTGTTGAAAATTATAGAGCACTGCTACTTAATACTGATAATTACACTTTGAATTTAGCCGATTATAATGGCGGAAATATCACTCCAAATGGTCAATCGGTTGCTTTAACCAAAACCAATTTAGCTGAAAATCCAATACATTTAAATACCGTGATTACACAAGGTGAAAAGAAAGTTGGTTATTTAATGTACAACGGATTTTATGCCGCTTATGACAATCAATTAAATACTGTTTTCGGTAACTTTAAAGCACAAGGTATCACACATTTGGTTTTGGATTTACGTTATAATTCTGGCGGTTCGGTAAATACTGCAACCAAATTAGCCAGTATGATTACCGGACAATTTCCCGGACAAATATTTGCCAAACAACAATGGAACGACAAAGCTCAAGCTTATTATGAAGGTAAAAATCCGAATTCGTTGATCAATAAATTCTACAGCGGATTGAACAGTTTAAACTTAACTAAAGTATATATTCTAACTTCCCGATCTTCGGCTTCGGCAAGTGAATTGGTCATTAATTGTCTAAAACCCTATATTAATGTGATACAAATTGGCGATAAAACTACAGGAAAAAATGTAGGTTCTATCACTTTATATGACTCACCAACATTTGCTAAAAAAGATGTAAATACAAGCCACAAATATGCTATGCAACCCATTGTGCTGAAAATTGTGGACAAAAATGGTTTTGGTGATTATACTGCCGGAATTTCACCCAATACTGAAGTAATTGAAAATCATGGAAATTTGGGAGTTTTAGGGAATCCTGATGAACGGCTTTTAAATGTTGCACTTAATCAAATTTCCGTAAGTGGACGAATGAAACCAATAGATAATTCAAAAGTCGGAAGAGATTTTACAGATAGTAAAGCACTAAATCCTTTACGAACAGAAATGTATGTGGAATTGGAGTAAAACAAAAAAACGGCTTTTAAGTTGAAAGCCGTTTTTGATATTAGAATAATAATTTTTAATTAAAATAAAATCCTGCCGGAATAACACCAACTGTTTTACTTGAAAGTAAAGCTCCAGTTAGTGAATACACATATACTTTTCCATTGGAACTGTAATCTACAGCATCACCAACATAGATTTTATTGTTTTCTACCGCAAAACTATAAACACCATAAACTCCTTGATCTGTAGTTGAAAACAAAGCTTCTGTAGGTAAAGCAGTTGCCGATAAATTCATTCTGAAAATATCAGAATCCAAAGTATAATACAATCTGTTATTTTCAATAACCAAATTGGATGGATGATCTGTTGTTTCTGCAAAATCAATTGAACCGCTTACTGTATTATTAGACAAATTGATTTTTACCAATTTCCCTGCACTTTCTGCACCTGACCAAGCCGATTTTCCTCCACATAAAACATATAATATTCCATTTTCTTCTTCCAATGAATTAGGTACATCGCCAACTGTTATTGTTGTTGCTACAGTATTTGTTGAAGTATTAATTACTGAAATGGTATTTCCATAATTAAATCCACCAGAATGAGCAACATACAATTTATTATCTTCTTCAATAATCTTTTCCGGGCCTTCTGCTACTGAAATCGTTGAGACTACAGTATTATCAGAAAGATTAAGAACAGCAATAAAATCATCAGCAGCATTTACTCCGTTACCCCAATTGGTTACATAACCTTTTCCATTAGCAAAAGCAATATATCTCGGATTTGACAATCCTGTTGAAATTGTAGCTACATGAACCATTGTGTAACGATTTACTACTTCAATTTTATTCGAAGCATTTAAAACAATATACGCTAAGTCATTATAAAAACCTACGTCTTGAGCTGTGTCTCCTAAAATGATTGAAGGATTTACCAAACTGAAAATATTATTTTGAAATGTATTCAAATCATCTGAGAGATACGAAACAGAAGCATTTCCGTTACCATATCCACCTTGGTTTAAGATTAAAACGCCATTATCATAATCGCCTAATGGATTTCCGCCGTTGTCATCATCGGTACACGAAAACAGAAAAAATGCCCCCAATAAAGCTGTTAAAATTAGTTTTGAAAATTTCATTGTATTATAGATTAAAGTTAAAATTCACTGTATAATTTCTTCCCGGAAATGGTCGCTGCAACATCACCATATAATTTTCATTCCAAATATTATTTACCTGAAAGCCAAGAGTTGCTTGCCTTAAAATTTGATAATCAAATCCTAAATTGACGACATTGTATTCTTTCAAAAAGTAAGCATTATCGAACGATGTATAAACTGCTCCATTGAATAAATGATTACCATAAACCGTTATTTTTTTATAGCTATAGGCAACACCGGAAGTTAATTTATGCTGGGGAACATAAATTAACTGATTTCCGGTGTCCTCATTTTCTGAAATGGTATAACCATAGTTTACCATTACTTTTAAATGATGGTTGGCTTTTATTTCTCGGTCATATAATAATCCGGATTCAACTCCATAAGTCAAAACTCTATCGGTATTAACAGGTTGCCAAAGCTGACCGCTACCGGGTTTCCAACTGATTAAGTCTTTAATTTTATTATAAAATCCGGTAATTGTGAAATTAAAATGTTTCAATTTGAACTCATTTATTGTTTCAAACTGATAAGCACTTTCGGGTAATAAATCTGGATTTCCGCCTTGTTGCCAATACAAATCATTGAAAGTGGGAATTCTGAAGTTTTTAGAAAAATTAAACTTAGTTGTAAAATAGTTTGCAACCTTATAATTTGTTCCAATAGCATACAGAACCGGACTCTCGTAATTGTTTGTAATTTCCTTTCGAATATTTACTTCATAAAGCAATTTGTTGGTCAATTGATGTTTCATCAATAAAATACCCGAACTAATTTCTCTCGTGTTAGTAGCTAAATCAGAACCAAAACCTTTTGTTCTGGTATAATCAACCAAAGCATTCAAATGGATATTTTTACTGATTGTATAAAGTAAATCATATTTAAAGATTGCCGTCTCCGACTTCCCATAACTATGATTTTCTTCGTCTTTATCTTCAAAATATTTATAGTTTTCGGTTAAAAAAGCTACTCTTGCCGTAGAAATTATTTTGCCGAAAATATTCGTAAGTTCTACTAAGTTTCTTGAATTTGTATCTTGATATTTACTTTTAGATGGAGCTGCCAACGTTCTCGAAAAGTGACGTTCTCCATCAAAAACTTCGCTGTAGAATTTGATATAATTTTTAGTATTGAATTGATAACCTAATGCCAAATTCACACTGGTATTGTAAAATTTTCCGTTATCGTTTTTTAAATCAGTCCCTAAAAATGTATAATCATTATCTGAACTGTTTCTGGAAACTGAAAGTCTTGTACTAATCTTTTTCGTAGAAGCATTCAAAACATAATCTCCGTTAAACGTATTAAAACTTCCGTAGCGTAACAAAAAACTATTTCTAAATTCATTTTTAAATTGTAAAGTGTTATTTAAATGGATACTTCCACCAATAGCACTTGAACCATATATGGAACTTCCGCCACCGGCACGAATAATAACATCGTTATAATTGAAACTGTTTATAGTATTAAAATCGGTTTGACCGTTAAGCTGTGAATTGATGTTGATTCCGTTCCAAATTACCGCGGTTTGTTGGGCAGTTGTTCCTCTAAATGAAGGTGAAGCTACCATTCCTAATCCGTTTTCTTTAAAATAAACAGACGAATTGAACTTTAATAGTGACGTTAAAGAAGCTCCATTTTTTGTTATCAATGAATCATTTAATCGCAAAACCGATTTGGTTTCAGAAAATGTATTCAATTGTTTATCTGAAACAATAACATCCTGTAACGCAATAGTATCACTCTGCGCCGAAATCATTTGGCACAAAAAAGAAAAAAATAAAAGAAATCTATTTCTTAAAGTCATAATTTCTGAATCTTTTTTCCCGAAGATTCGTTATTCGTTAAGAAAAAAGGCAGGTCTCCTGGCTTGCGTCTTGTTGTTTACCTTCTCATCTCGTTTTAAAACAAGACAATGGTTTTGCAGTTAACAACAAGCTTTATAGCTTACAGTTGCGGGAACAGCTTTGGATTTTAACCAAATTCCCTTTTAATGTGATTTTGAAAAACTAAAATCACAACCTTAATTCGATTGCAAAGGTAAATTAAATTATTAATAACAAAAGATTACTTTTGCTAAAAATTTTTCAATGAAAACTATTTTTAAAACATTTACAATCGCTTTCGCTTTGATTTTATTTGTTCAATGCAAAAATGAAAGCAAAACCGAAAAGATTATTTCTGCTGAAAATACAGTGAAATATGCCAAAGGTTTTTCCATTGAAAATTATAACGGTTTTAGTATTGTTACCGTTAAAAATCCTTGGCCAAAAGCTACAAAAACGTACACTTACATACTAAAAGAGAAAAACGGAATTGTTCCTGACAGTTTATCTCAAAATCCAATTATCAACGTTCCGATTCAAAAAATTGTAGTCACTTCAACTACTCATATTCCGTCATTAGAAATGCTTGATGAAGAAAAAAAACTGATTGGCTTTCCTAATTTGGATTATATTTCTTCTGAAAAGGTTCGCACATTAATCGAACAAAAAAAGATTAAAGAGCTTGGAAATAATCAATCGCTCAACACTGAAATTATACTCGATTTACAACCTGATATCATCATTGGTTATGGCATTGACAATAATAATCCAACATTGGATAATTTGCAAAAAAGTGGTTTAAAAGTAATGCTTAACGGCGATTGGAACGAAGAAACACCTTTGGGAAAAGCCGAATGGATTAAATTTTTCGGAGCGATTTTTGACAAACAGAAAAAAGCCGAAGAATTATTTACCAAAATTGAAACCGACTATGTAAAAACCATTGAAATTGCCAAACGTGTTGCTTCTACTCCAACGGTTTTAGCTGGCGATATGTTTGAAGACAAATGGTATTTGCCTCGCGGGACAAGTTGGGGAAGTTTACTATTAAAACAAGCCAACGCTAATTATCTTTGGCAAGAGACAACCGGAACAGGAAGTTTGTCGTTATCATTTGAAACTGTTTTTGAAAAAGCAAAAAATGCTGATATTTGGTTGACTTCGGGACAATTTTCTACCTTAAAAGAAATGACTGATGCCAATCCACATTATGGGCAATTTGATGCATTTAAAAACAAAAACGTATATTCGTTCACTCGAAAAAAAGGAAAAACCGGTGGTGTTTTATATTATGAATTGGCTCCAAATCGTCCGGATATTGTACTAAAAGATTTGGTAAAAATTTTGCATCCGGAATTATTGGTTGGTTATGAACCTTTCTTTTTTGAGAAGTTACAATAGAATACAGATTACACAAATTATCACAGATTTGAATTCAAAAAGAAACATATCTCTTTTTACTTTTTTGTCATTATTACTGGTATTGACATTGTTATTGAACATTTCCTTTGGTCAGGTTTCCATCCCGATTAAAGAAGTGGTGAAAAGTATTTTGGGTTCATCTGTCGAAAAAGAAACTTGGAAATACATCATCACTAATTATCGTTTACCCAAAGCAATTACGGCAATTTTGGTGGGAATTTCACTTTCCGTAAGTGGATTGTTGATGCAAACTTTTTTTAGAAATCCGCTTGCTGGACCATATGTTTTAGGATTAAGTTCGGGTTCAAGTCTTGGCGTGGCATTTGTAGTTTTGGGTTCTAGTTTTTTGCCCGCTGTAATTGCGCAATTTTTCATTTCTTCCTATGGAATAATTTTGGCTTCGTGCGTTGGAAGTTTATTCGTCTTATTGCTCATCGTTTTAGTTTCAAAATACCTACGTGATGTAATGTCAATTTTAATTGTTGGATTGATGTTCAGTAGTTTTACGAGTGCAATTGTCAATATTTTAACCTATTTCAGTACGGCAGAACAATTGCAGAAATACACTTTTTGGTCAATGGGAAACATCGGAAATATCAGTTGGCAAAACATCGGTTTTCTGTCGGTTGTAATTTTTATTGGAACATTATTAAGTATTGCTTCGCTAAAGCCTTTGGATGCATTATTATTAGGAGAAAATTACGCCAAAAGCATGGGTTTAAATTTCAAAAAAACTCAAAATATCATTATACTTTCAACTAGTATTTTAACCGGAAGCATTACCGCTTTTGTTGGTCCGATTGCTTTTATTGGATTGGCTGTACCACATTTAACAAAACTATTATTTCAAACCAGTAATCATAAAACTTTATTCATCGGAACGATTTTAATTGGCTCAATAATCATGTTACTTTGTGATTTGATTTCTCAAATGCCGATGAGCGATTTTACATTACCGATTAATGCGATTACGTCATTAGTTGGTGCACCGATTGTTATTTGGTTGATTATTAAACGGAAAACTATTTGACAACTATGAAAAAGCTGAAATTTATTTTAATCGGAATTATTCTATTAGTATTATTTTTATTTTTCAATAGTTGCAGTGAACTCATTGATTGCATAGCAAGTACAAAACCTGAATTAAACTCAAAATCATTACCATTAGGATATACAAACCAAAATTACAGCAATTTTATAACTGCATCCGTAAAAAATGATCCCAATGATGATGATTATGATTACCATTTTTCAATCTCAGGAAATTATCCGCCGGGGATGACTTATTTTGAACAAGGAAGAAGATTATATTTTAGTGGCAAGGCAAATCAAGCTGGTACTTATACCTTTAAAGTAACTGTTACGATTGATTATCCGGAATATTATGATCCTGACCAAGGCTTTTGGGAAGATAATAATAGAATTTGCTTCGGAAATGACACCACTTCAAAAGATTATATGATAACAATACAATAAATTTGAAAAAAGAAATCATCATAGCAACTCACGATTTATCCATTGGTTATAAAACCAAAAAGGAAACCATTGTCATTGCTAAAAATCTGAATTTGGAATTGACTTCGGGTAAATTAATCACGCTTGTTGGTGCGAACGGAATAGGAAAATCAACCCTTTTACGAACCTTAACCAGAATTCAAAAACCAATTTCAGGCGAGGTTTTTTTAGCCGAAAAGAACATAGACTCTTTTGACTCTCTGGAACTTGCTCAAAATTTAAGTTTGGTTTTAACCGAAAAATTACCGCCAAATAATTTGACCATTTTTGAATTAATCGCTTTGGGAAGACAACCTTACACCAATTGGTTGGGAAAACTTTCGGAAGATGATTTGAAAGTTGTAAAAAATGTAATTAAACTGGTTCAAATTGAGCATTTGACTGAAAAAAAACACTTTGAAATAAGCGATGGACAATTACAAAAAGTAATGATTGGACGCGCTTTGGCACAAGAAACTTCCATCATTATTTTAGACGAACCAACTACTCATTTGGATTTATTTCATAAAGTTTCGGTTTTCAAACTTTTGAAAAAATTATCGCAAGAAACTAATAAATGCATCCTTTTTTCTACTCATGACATTGATTTGGCTATTCAACTTTCGGATGAAATGATTGTAATGACCGAAGAAAACATTATTCAAGACCAACCTTGTAACTTGATTTCAAAAGGAATTTTCAATTCGCTTTTTAAAGACGAAACCATAACTTTTGATAATGAAAAAGGGAAGTTCATTGTTAATTGATAATGGTTAATTGACAGTGGATAATTATCCTTTGTTAATTATTAATTGTCTTTTCGCTTCGCCAATGACAAATGCTACAGAATTGGCAATGTTATAACTTCTAATCAGTTTTGACATTGGAATTTTCAAGTGATTTTCAAATTGGTTTAAAACTTCTTGGCTTAGACCAACGCTTTCTTTACCAAAAACCAACCAGTCACCATCTTGGTATTCTACATCATAAATCGATTTTGAAGCATGAGAACTCATCAAAAAAACTCTTGATTTATCGGGAATTTGAGCCATCCATTCTTCTACATTATTGTACTCGTTCCAATCGAGATGAACCCAATAATCCAAACCCGAACGCTTTAGGTTTTTATCGGTAATTTCAAATCCATACGGTTTTATCAAGTGCAAACGACTTTCGGTACCAACACAAAGGCGACCAATATTTCCGGTATTATTTGGAATTTCAGGTTCAACGAGAACGATGTTTAGCATTTAATTTAGATTGTTAGATTATAAGATTTTCAGATTAATTAGACATCGAATTTATCAATTTCTAAAACTTCTCCAGCTTTTAAGTCATGCAAATGTATGTTTCCTACTCGAATTCTAACCAATCTAAGCGTTGGAAATCCAACAGCTGCTGTCATTTTTCTGACTTGGCGAAATTTTCCTTCGGTTAACGTAATATAAATCCAAGAAGTTGGTCCGTGACGTTCATCCCGAATTCGGCGACCTTCGCCAATACAATTTGGCAATTCGGCAATGATTTTAGCTTCGCATTTTTTTGTCGTATAACGAATACCTTTAAAACCAATTTCAACACCATTTTTCAATTGTTTGACTGCTTCTTCGCTAATGATTCCATCAACTTGTGCTAAATATTCTTTTTCAACAGTTTTGCTTCTGACGATTTCGCTCATCATTCCGTCAGTTGTCAGCAAAAGTAAACCTTCGCTGTCTTCGTCCAATCGACCGATTGCCATCGTATTTTCAGGGAAATCAAATAGTTCACCCAACAGCTTTTTATGTCGCTTTTTTTCGTAAATAAATTGGCTTAAATAACCGTTTGGCTTGTGAAGTAAAAAATGACGATGCATTGCTTTTTATTTGAAAGCAAAAATACATTTTTCAAATCGTGTGTTTCAATTTAATGTTTATTTTTACAAAAACATTTTATAAAATGCCTGAATTTATATCTTTTATCATAACTTTCATAATCGCCTTAGCCATTGGAATTTTCATTGGAAAAATCATTTTCTCCGCCAATTCTAAAACTGAAAAAGCTTCATTAGAAGAAAAAATAAATGGTTTATTACAACAAATTGAACAATTGAAATTGCAAGTAAATCAAACGATTCAAGAACGTGAAACCATCAGAACCGAGAAAGAAGCTTTGGTTATTCAACTTTCGAAGAAAGAAACCGATTTTGAAAATCTTTGGGAACGGAATAAAGAGCAAAAAGAAGAAGTAGAAAAACTACAGGAGAAATTTACCAAAGAATTTGAAAATTTGGCGAATAAAATTCTGGAAGAGAAAACCACGAAATTCACCGAGCAAAACAAAGAAAATCTGAAAAATATTCTTTCGCCTTTGCAAGACAAAATTCAGCTTTTTGAAAAGAAAGTCGAAGATACACACAAGGAAAGTATTGATTATCACGCAGCTTTGCGTCAGCAAATTTTGGGTTTACGCGAAATGAATGAGCAAATGAGTAAAGAAACACTCAATTTGACCAAAGCGTTGAAAGGCGACAGCAAAATGCAAGGAAATTGGGGCGAATTGATTTTGGAACGTGTTTTAGAAAAATCCGGATTGGAAAAAGGTCGCGAATATGAAGTACAACAAAGTTTCACCACCGAAGAAGGCAATCGTGTGCAACCCGATGTTATCATTAACCTTCCTGACGGAAAGAAAATGATTGTTGATTCTAAAGTAACGCTTACGGCTTATGAAAAATACATCAATGAAGAAGATGACAACCAAAAATCACAGTATTTAAAAGAACATTTGGTTTCTCTAAAACGTCATATCGACCAATTAAGTGAAAAAAATTATCACGATTTATATCAAATGGAAAGCCCTGATTTTGTGTTACTTTTCATTCCAATAGAATCGGCATTTGCTTTAGCTTTAAACGAAGATACAACTTTATATAACAAAGCATTTGAGAAAAATATTGTGATTGTTACGCCGTCAACACTTTTGGCAACCTTGCGAACTATTGATAGCATGTGGACAAATCAAAAACAACAGGAAAATGCGGTAGAAATTGCGCGACAAGCAGGTGCTTTATATGATAAATTTCACGGACTTTTGAGCGATTTAATTTCGGTTGGAAAAAAAATGGACGATGCCAAAGCCGGATATTCTGATGCGATGAATAAATTAATTGATGGTAAAGGAAATCTCATTACTAGTATAGAAAAACTAAAAAAAATGGGAGCAAAAGCCAAAAAAGCATTACCGGAAAACATCTTAAACAGAGCTGAAAAAGAAGAATGAAAAATTATTGATTTCTTTGAAAAAAGAATCAAAAACAAACACTTTAAATAATTTTAACTATAATTTAAGATAATATTCTCAAAGATTAGCTGATTTTAAAATATTTACTATATTTGGTTCGTTTTTAAAATCTGCTATGAAAAAATATTACTTATTAACTTTATTTATTTATTTCATCACATTCGTTTCCTGTTCTGATAATGACAGTGATTATGAAGATGTTCTTCCCATTGCCACAGACGATATTGCCAATTATGAGATTCTTACTCCGGCAACTGTCAATGTTTTACTAAATGATACTACCGGAGATGTTGTTGTTCCAACAACAGTAAGTATCGTTGGCGGTACTGATACTGATGCCAACGGGACTTTAGACAAATTAATAGTTACTAATGAAGGTATTTGGACAGTAGATGCTACAATTGGTAGCATAACATTTACGCCAAACGGTGATTTTGGAGGTGTACCTTCTGTTATAAAATATACTGTGAAAGATGCACAAGGAAATGCATCAAACGAAGCTACGGTAACATTAGTTCCTGTACCGTCCGTAACCATTGATTTAGCGCAAACTCCATATCCAAAACTTTCCGATTACAAGTTTTTTGCCGGAATGATGAAAAATCAAATTCCTACATTAAATGTATTACCATTCGAGCCTGAAAGTGGTCTATTTACTGATTATGCCTTAAAAAAACGTTTTGTTTGGATGCCATCTGGAACAAAAGCAACATACAATGGTGATGGTAAAGTGTTGGAACTTCCTGTTGGAGCAGTTTTGATAAAAAACTTCTACTATAATAATGTATTGCCATCAAATTCAACAAGAATAATCGAAACCCGATTAATGATCAGAAAAGCAAGCGGATGGATTTTTGCGGAATACGTTTGGAATGAAGAACAAACGGAAGCTTTTTACAATATGGATGGTTCTACAACAAGCATTTCATGGGACGAAAACGGCACTACAAAAACGGTATCAAACTACAGAATTCCATCTGAAACTGAGTGTTTCGTTTGTCATAAAGTAAATAATGTTGCTGTTCCAATTGGCATTAAACCTCAAAGTTTAAATAATAATTTTAACTTTTCTACCGGAACAAAAAATCAGCTAGCAAAATGGATAGAAAGCGGATATTTAGAAAACAATCTACCTAACAATATTGCTAGTACAGTTGATTACAAAGACACGTCTAAACCTTTAACAGACAGAGTTCGTTCTTATCTTGATATAAATTGTGCACATTGCCATAGTGCCGAAGGACATTGTGAATACAGACCGATGAGATTGTCTTTTGGAGATACAGGAAACTCTTCTAACGGACTTACCAATATGGGAGTTTGTGTTGACACTCAGGATATGCAAGGTTTCCCAAGTTCTTTGTCTAAAATTATTAATCCTGGTAATCCGAATAGATCCATGATGTTTTACAGACTAAATACAAATAATCCGACATATAGAATGCCTCTTCACGGTAGATCAATAATTCACACCGAAGGTGTTGATCTATTAAGAGAATGGATAACATCACTTGAACCTTGCCAATAAATTAAAACTCCTAGTCATGAAAAAAAAATTACTATTTTTTTCTCTATTATTAACAATACAGCTGATTAAAGCGCAAAGTACTTGTAGCACAGCTTTTCCTGTAACAGGTCCGGGATTGTTTGTAGTAGATGCTGTAAATGGAACACAAGTTCCACAACCACTCTGTGAATACCAATATGGCCAAGTTCCTGCAGAAAATAATCCTTCAGGAAAATGGTATGCATATACCCCAACAGGAAACTTCACTGTAACCGTAACATCTGATTTAGCTGTTAATGGCACAAATAGAATCGATACAAGACTTCATATTTACACAGGAAGTTGTTCAGAATTAGTTTGTGTTACAGGAGATGATGATAGTGGTGCCGGACTTTCATCTAAAGCAACTTTTGACGTTTTTACAGGTAATACTTACTATATTGCTTGGGATAATAGATGGACGTCTCAAGGGTTTACTTTTCAATTAATAGAACAACCTTATGTCGTAAATCCTTGTACAACGGCTACTCCAATTACAGCAGGAAATACCATAACTGTTTCCAGCATAGATGGAAACAACTTAACCGGAGGCGGTTGTTCCCCAACAGCTACAGCGGCAAAATGGTATTCCTATACTGCTACAACCAATTTAAACTTAACTATCAGTTCCGATTTAGCTCAAAACATCTGTAAAAACACTAATTTCAGCGTTTATACGGGAAATTGCCCGGGAACTTTAACTTGTATAGCCAGTGATGATGATTCTGGTGTATTGCAATGTAACTCGGGTAATACAAATTCACTTTTATCTAAAAAAACTTTTGAGGTTAACGCAGGAACTACCTATTACATCGCTTGGGATAATAAATGGAGTGCAACAAGTTTTGATTTCATATTAACAGAACAAGTAATAGTTGTTCCGGTGGCATACACTACTCAAACGATTCAAAACCTAAACAGTCCTATTACAAGTTGTGTTGTTGATATGAATAACGATAATCTTGACGATATCGTTGGCGTTAACAATAACAACTTAAATATTCATTATCAAACAAGTGGTAGCACTTTCAACGTTGTAAACATTCCTGTATCAGGAAATAGTAAAATGCCAACATGGAGTATTGCGGCCGGAGATTATAATAAAGATGGCTATAATGATTTAATATTAGGAGATTATAATGGTTTATCACTTTGGAGATCTGCAAATAATGGTGCTTCTTATACTAGCGTGACACCTGGACAATACATCTTTTGTCAAAGAACTAATTTTGTAGATTTAAATAATGACGGAAACTTGGATGTTTTTTCTTGTCACGATATTAACCCTAATGTTTACTACATAAATGATGGTGCTGGCAATATGACTTACTATCAATCGGGGACAACACCGGGAGCTTATATGCTTGGTATAACACAAAGTGGTGGTAATTATGCTTCTATCTGGACAGATTATGATAATGATGGAGACGTTGATTTGTTTATCTCAAAATGCTCCGGTCCTCCGAGTGAATTACACAGAAATGATGGAAATGGTGTGTTTACAGACATTTCTGCTTTAGCTCAAATTAATGTAACTCCAGTTCAATCATGGTCTTCTGCCGTAGCTGATTTTGATAATGATGGTGATATGGATATAATTATTGGTTCAAATGGTAGCGTTGGACACATGTTTTTCAGAAACGATTTAGACAAATCAAATAATGTTGAAGAGCCATTTGTAAACATAACAGCAGGTTCCGGTTTGGATTTAGATAATACCAACAGTAGAGACTATATCGCCTATGATTTTGATAATGATGGATGGATTGACTTTATGGGAAGTGGAAATAAAATCATGTTTAATAAAGGTAACAATACTTTTGAACCTACATTTTATACCTCAATTGGTGTTGGTGCTGTTGGAGATTTAAACAACGATGGATTCTTAGATATTGTTAATGGAAGTACCGTTCGCTATGCTGTTCCAAATGGTAATAAATGGTTAAAAATAGCTACTAAAGGTATTCAAAGTAACAGCAACGGAATTGGTGCTCGAATTGAGATTTATGGTGCTTGGGGAAAACAAATCAGAGACGTACGTAGTGGTGAAGGATTCGAATATATGAGCACATTAAATACTCATTTCGGTATTGGTCAAGCAACTATTATAGATCAAGTCGTTATTAAATGGCCATCAGGAGTGGTTGATACTTTTAACAATGTAACTCCAAACCAAATGCTGGTTGTAACAGAAGGTTCAAGTTTAGGAACAAATTCATTTGATAGTTTTGTATTTACAGTTTATCCAAATCCGGTGAAAAACATCATCAACATCAATATAAATACTACAAATCCTGTTGAATTTAATTCTGCTGTTATCTATGATTTAAACGGAAGAATGGTTCAGCAAACTGTTGTAGAAAACAAATCCGTTAACGTTGATGCTTTGGCTAAAGGAACGTATATCTTGAAATTAAAAGATGAATACAACAGAGAATATTCTCAAAAATTTATAAAAGAATAATCCAAACTATTTTTCAATAAAAAAAGGGCTTCACAAATTGTGAAGCCCTTTTTTTATTGAACTTCTTTTTCCATTACAAAGTCATCCATAATATATCCGTTGCCTATATCAATAACTTCTTCATAAGCAACTGTAAACCCTATTCTTCTATAAAAATCTTGAGCTGAATTGTATTTATTTACATTTAAAAAAATAGTTGACTGATTGTTTTCTTTGGCTTTAGTTGCTAAAAAACCAACCAACTTCACTCCTATTCCGCTACCTTGCGTTTCAGGTAAAACGTAGAGTTTATGTAATTTTGTTTTTCCAACTGAATTACAATTAAATTCATAGGACGCAAAACCTAAAACCTCATTTCTCTTTTTTGCCAAAATAAAATGATGGTTTTTAGATTCCATTTGTTCTTTTAAAGCTGATTTACTGTACATCATTTCAAGCATGTACTCAATTTGTGTAGACGAAATCACGTCTTTATAAGCTATTGGCCAAGTCTTTTTTGCTATACTTTGAACAATATCAAGTTGCTTCAAATTAGCTTCAATTATTTCAATCATTTTTGCTTTTTAAATTTTTCTTCATACAGTGAAATCCAATCTTTAACTGTAATTTTAGTAACCAATTGACCTAATAATTCATACGGAATGTCATTCATCTTTTTAAAACGGATACAACTTTTTCCCATATCTAATTTGGTTTTACAATACTTTGGATACTCTGCAACAAACCAATTTAACAATTTTTCATCTGCGTAAATCCCCATGTGGTAAAAGGCGATGAAATTTTTCTGCGAAGCCATTCCCATAAAAGGTAAAGGTGTTTTTGGATCACAATGATAACCACTCGGATAAATAGAATGTGGCACAACATAACCTAACATTCCATACCCCATAGTTTCTTCAAAACCTTCTGGCAAATTGTCCAAAACCGTTTTTCTAATATTTTCAATTACAATTTTTCGTTCATCAGGAAGAGAATCAACATATTCCGCTGGTGTTTTTGCTGTAGATTGCATACTTGTTTAATTTGTTCTTCAAAAATAGAAATTATTTTAATAGTTTTACGAATGATAACACTACTCTAAATTATGTCGCACAGTACTATTCGAGAAGACAAAACCTGTTTAAATTGTCATCACGTTGTTGAAAAACGATTTTGTCCTAATTGTGGTCAAGAAAACATTGATACACGAAAGACATTTTACCAACTTTTTGTACATTTCTTTGAAGATTTAACCCATTATGAAAATTCATTTTGGAAAACCATTAAAAATCTGATTTTCAAACCGGCTTCACTCACAAAAGAGTATTTATCCGGTAAAAGAATGTCCTATTTGGCTCCAATTCGATTATATATTTTCATCAGTTTTGTTTCTTTTTTTGTACTTTCTATTTTACCCGATAATGAAAAAGAAGATGATGTTGTAAATGTGAAAACCAAGCCCGTTTCTGAAATTATTATCGACTCAATTCATTCAAAAACAGATAGTATTTCAAAAGACGAATGGCTCAAAAAACTAGAAAAACAAGGTTTTTTCAATAAGACAGAAGCTGATTCTCTTCAAAAAATAATCAATGATTCTAAAAAGAATGAAAAAAACAATTCAAGTAGAAATTTTTTAGATTTTGGTTATGAAACTGTTGAACAATTAGACTCTGTTCAAAAATATGGGAAAGCTCAAGATAAACCAAATGCAGTTGAATATTGGCTTATTAAAAAAACAATTCAAATAAAGAAAAACCGCTCTGAAGAAGAAATAAAAGAAAAATTTTATGAAGCTTTTGTAAAAAACATTCCTAAAGCTTTATTTATTTATATGCCGTTATTTGCTTTTGTTTTATGGTTATTTCAAAGCAAAAAAAGATGGTACTATTTTGATCATGGCATTTTTACGTTGCATTATTTTTCATTTTTATTATTAGCAACTTTAATACTTGAACTAATTAGTTTTATATTAGGTTTATTTGATTTTTGGCTATTCAGTTTTATTGACTCCTTAGCAAAAACAGTTATTATCTGTTATATAATGTACTACTTTTTCCCGGCACATCACCGATTTTATGAGCAATCACGAATAAAAACAATAATCAAAGGCATCATCATATTTTTCATCAATATGATAATTCTTAGCTTTATTTTAGCCGGACTTGCCGCTTATTCATTTGTTAACATACATTAATCATGGTAAAAAAACTCATTCCTTTATTTGCTTTAACATTTTTTATCAGTTGTTCTACAGCTAAAAAGACTGTTGATTATGATAAAATCGAAGCAAAATATGTCAATCAAATTAATACTGAAAATCTTAAAACGCATCTGACAATAATTGCTTCTGACGAAATGGAAGGCAGAAACACAGGAAGTGAAGGTCAAAAAAAAGCCGGACGTTATATGATTGAACAATATCAGAAAATGAATGTTCCGTTTCCAAAAGGCGCAAAAGATTACTATCAACCTGTTCCTGCGTCATTTTTAAATGCAAAACGAAATCTGAACTTACCCGATTCAGAAAATATTTGGGCTTTTATCGAAGGTTCGGATAAAAAAGATGAAATTGTGGTAATTTCGGCTCATTATGATCATGTTGGTATAAAAAATGGAGAAATCTACAATGGTGCTGACGATGATGGTTCCGGAACTGTTGCTTTGATGGAAATTGCTCGTGTATTTCAAAAAGCTAAAGAAGACGGAAATGGTTCGAGACGTTCTATTCTAATACTTCACGTTACTGCTGAAGAAGTTGGTTTACACGGTTCAAGATACTATTCCGAAAATCCTTTGTTTCCGCTTGCCAATACCGTTGCCGATGTCAACATTGATATGATTGGTCGTCGTGATGAATTGCATAAAGATTCCAACAATTATGTCTATGTCATTGGTTCTGATTATTTATCGACTGATTTATACAATATTTGTGAAAATGCTAATACAAAACACGGATTACTTACTCTAGACTACAAATACAATGATAAAAATGATAAAAATCGTTTTTATTACCGTTCTGATCATTACAACTTTGCTAAAAACGGAATTCCATCAGTGTTTTTATTCAGTGGTGTTCACGAAGATTATCACAAACCAACCGATGATGTTGATAAAATTGAATTTGATGCTGTAACTGCAAGAACAAAATATGCATTTGCTATTGCTTGGGAAATTGCTAACAGAGAAAATCGTTTGATTGTAGATAAAAACGACGCAAAATAAAAGTCGTCAAATTATAAAAACAAAAAAAGTCCTGAGAAATTCTCAGGACTTTTGCTTTTGGGTGAAAGACGGGTCTCGAACCCGCGACCTTCGGAACCACAATCCGACGCTCTAACCAACTGAGCTACAATCACCATTTGTTAAGCGAGTGCAAATATAATGTAAAAGTTAGTTCTCACAAAAATTATTTCATCTTTTTTACTTCAAATCTGCTAAGCTATTGACCGCCAAATATCTTTCTGCTGTAAAACCTTCGGCATATTCTACTCCAACTATTCGTCCTAAGTCTTGAGAACGATAATGAATACTTTCCAAAAAGTTTTTTGTTGCTATTGGTGTCACTGGTTCATTAGAATTTTCAGAATAAAATTGCGACGAATAAGCCATAATCGCAGCTGTTTTTTTATCGATAAAATCAGAAATATCAACCACAAAATCAGGTTCGATGTTTTTCCATTGAATGTAATGGTAAACTACTTTTGGTCGCCAAGCTTCTTGAGAAACACCTTCGTGAACCGTTTCTATTTTTCTCAAACCTGATAAAAAACAAGCATCCGAAACCAACTTGCTTCCTTTCCCGTGATCAATATGTCGATCATCAATAGCATTGCAAATCACAATTTCGGGTTGATATTTTCGAATTCGCCTGATGATTTCCAACTGATGTTGTTCATCATTCACAAAAAAACCATCACGCATACTTAAATTTTCACGAACCGAAATTCCTAAAATTTCTGCTGCATTTTTGGCTTCTGCGTCTCTAATAGGTACCGAACCTCGAGTTCCTAATTCACCTCGGGTTAAATCTACAATTCCAACTTTTTTACCCAACGAAACTTCTTTGGCTATCGTTCCACTACATCCTAATTCCACATCGTCTGGATGTGCGCCAAAGGCAAGTATATCTAATTTCATATGTTTCTTGTTTATAAGACTTTTTTCATCGTCATCGATTTGTTGACGGTTTCAATATATTCTTTCTCAGGAATGCTGTCTTCTGTAATTCCACAACCAATGTACAAATTCGCAATTTTCTTTTCGATTTTCATACATCGCAAATTAACGAACAAATCGGTTTTTTGCAGTTTAAAAGTAAGCAAATCAATATTCATTTCGCCCAAAAATCCGGCATAATATTCTCTTTCATAATTTTCGTTTTCCAAAATAAAAACTTTTGCTTCTTGTTTTGGCAATCCACAAACCGCCGAAGTTGGATGTAAAGCCTTGATAACTTTCTGAAAAACATTTTTGTTTTTTGCCGTTGCCGAAATATCGGTTTTGATATGCCAAATATTTCCCGCTTTCACTGAATATGGACTTGAAATGGTAATTTCTTTAACCAAATCTTCCAAACTCCCCACAATAAAATCGGTAACTAATTGTTGTTCGTACTTTTCTTTTTCTTGCCAAATAACTTCCTTGTTGTCTATATGAAGTTGTGTTCCAGCCAAAGCAACTGTTTTCAATTCATTCCCATTAGTTTGCAGCAATTGTTCAGGTGTTGCACCAAGCCAAGTACCAATTTTTGGATGAAAAAAACAATATTTAAAAGCCGTTGGATAATTCGACAGCAATCGTTTAAAGGTAACTTCTACATCAAAATCAGTAACCGAAATTTCTTCCTTTCGGGATAAAACTACTTTTTGAAACTTATTATTTTTTATCGCTTGAACGCCTTTTTCAACTAAATTTTCAAAATCATTTTTCGCCTCTGAATTACTAGAAACCGAATTGTCATTGGACACAAAAAAAACATTTTCGTTTACTTTTTCAACATAAACATCGGAATGTTCCAAAGGAATAATCGGAAAATCACTGGCATCAAATGGTGCAAAAACAAATCCTTTTTCTTCAAAATTTTCTAAAAAATACAGATGATCATTCTTTTGAAACAAACCCAAGATTTTATCGGAATTGGGCTTGCAAAAAATCACAAAAGGTAAATTTTGCTCTTGCTGTGTTTTGACTTTTATAAACAAATCGGTCATCACTATCTTCTTGGTAAAATCATATTGGTCAACTTACAAAGCGAAATTAATTTATCATTTTCATCCGTGATTTTAATTTCCCAAAGATGAAGACTTCTTCCTTGATGGATAATTTTTGCCGTACAAAAAACCGTTCCTTCTCGTTTGCTTTTTAAATGATTGGCCGAAATTTCAATACCTCGAACTTCTTGCTTTTCGGGATTGATAAACATAATCGATGCTGCACTTCCAACACTTTCTGCCAACGCCACTGTTGCACCGCCGTGAAGTAATCCCATAGGTTGATGAACTCTACTGTTGACTGGCATTTTTGCGGTTAAAAAACCTTCTCCGGCATCAATATATTCTATTTCCAAAGTTTCCATTAAAGTATTTTTACACCAATCGTTGCAAAACTTCAATACTTTTTCTTTATCAAATGACATAACTAATTTTTCCGTAAAAATACTACTTATTTGCATCAAAGCCCAAATTAATAAAATCTTTAAACAAATGAAAGCATACTAAAAAACTCTTTTTTTCGTTCTCATATGATAGTTTTTCAAATTTTCAAATCGACTTATTTTCAAATTAAACTATAATACTTACATTTACCAAAATTCATAAAACCAATGCGTACTTTTATTTTTTTACTTTTTATAGGATTTGCCATTTCAATGAGTTCGTGTCGTGAAGACTTTGAATTTGAACCTAGTACAGGCGATTTAACTTTTTCAAAAGACACGGTTTATTGTGATACGGTTTTTACCAATATTAGTTCAAGCACCTATTCTTTAAAAGTATATAATAGAAGTAGTAAAGACATCAAAATTCCAACCATTCGACTTGGAAAAGGTTTGAATTCTAAATACCGGATTACCGTTGACGGAATGACCGGAGAAAATCAAAACAACCGTGTTTTCAAAGATGTAGAATTATTAGCAAAAGACAGTATGTACATTTTTATCGAGGTAACTGCTGGAATAAGTGCTGAAAATCCAACCGACTTTTTATATACCGATCAAATTCTTTTTGACGAAGGAACAAACCAGCAAAAAGTAGAATTGGTTACTTTAATTAAGGATGCTTACTTTTTATATCCAAAACGGTTTAGTGATGGAACTACCGAAACGCTTACTATTGAAGGAATCGAAAAGCCTGTTTATGGTTTTGTTTTGGATGAAAATGACCCTATAAATGGAGATGAATACCATTGGAAAAATGACAAACCTTATGTCATTTACGGCTATGCTGCCGCAATTGGAACTCCGCTTGTAATTGATCCCGGAGCGCGAATACATTTCCATGCTGACTCAGGCTTAATTATTGGAAACGATTCTTCATTAAAAGCCAAAGGAACTTTGGAAGATAAAATTATTTTTGAAGGTGATCGATTGGAACCCGGATTTTCCAATGTTGCAGGTCAATGGGAAACCATTTGGTTGACTTCAGGAAGTTCCGCTAATGAAATTGAACATATAATTATTAAAAATGCTGTTGTCGGACTAAATGTTGATAGTAACGACGGAAATTTTATGCCAATAAAAAATACTGAAATATATAGTTCTTCATTAATTGGCTTATATGCAAAAACAGCAAAAATTCAAGGAGAAAATGTAGTTATAAACAATGCCGGAATTGCTTCTTTGGCTTGCACACTTGGTGGAAGCTATGAATTCAAACATTGTACTTTCAACAATAATTGGTCAAGTTCAAGACAAGTTGCTGTTTGGTTAAACAATTATTACAAAGACATTGATGGAAATATTCAAACCATAGCTTTAGACCAAGCCGATTTTAAAAATTGCATTATTTATGGAAGTAACACCAATGAATTACTTTTGGATAGAGATTCGACGGTTGCTTTCAATCATTCTTTTTTAAAATGTGTCATAAAATTTGGTACAACGTCCAATGAACTTTACTCTTTTATATATGACGAAAACAATATTAAAAGAAGTAAAACCCCTAACTTTTTGAATATATTCAATAATAAATTAAATATAGGCGGAGAAAACTCTTCAGCTAAAGGTTTTGGAGACAATGTTGGGGTTCCATTTGACATACTTGGAAATGAAAGAATATCACCTTATGATGTTGGCGCATACAACTGGACAACTTTTGAAGATTAATTTGTTAATAAACCTTTTTTCAAATTCACATTTTTAAACTAAATTTGCAACTACAACAACAACTAATAATAATACAATGATTCATTTCTTCGGAAACGAAAGTTCTACCGTTTTTGCCGTTCAAACGCAAAGCGAACTTTCAGCAGAAACTATCTCAAAATTAAACTGGTTATTTGGCAACGCACATAAAATAAAAAAATCCGTCCTGACGGATTTTTTTGTTGGACCACGCGCCACAATGATAACTCCTTGGAGTACCAATGCCGTTGAAATTACTCAAAATATGGGAATTGAAGGCATCATCAGAATTGAAGAATTCCTGAGGGTTTCAGCTGATTTTACAGATTTCGATCCAATGCTTTCGCAAAAATATTTCGAATTAAATCAAGATATTTTTACCATAAATATTCAACCCGAAGCTATTCTTGAAATTGATGATATTGCAACTTACAACAAACAAGAAGGTTTGGCGTTAAGCGATGAAGAAGTTGATTATCTGAACAATGTTTCTCAAAGAATTGGCAGAAAACTGACTGACTCAGAAGTTTTTGGTTTTTCACAAGTCAATTCAGAACATTGTCGCCATAAAATTTTCAATGGGACATTTGTCATTGACGGTATTCAAAAAGAAACGTCACTTTTCAAATTAATTAAAAAAACCTCAGCCGAAAATCCAAACGATATTGTTTCGGCTTATAAAGATAATGTTGCCTTTATCAAAGGCCCAACAATTGAACAATTTGCTCCAAAAACTGCTGACAAACCTGATTTTTATGAAACGAAAGAATTTGTCTCTGTAATTTCGCTAAAAGCAGAAACGCATAATTTTCCAACTACAGTTGAACCATTTAACGGTGCAGCAACAGGTTCGGGTGGAGAAATTCGTGATCGATTGGCTGGCGGACAAGGTTCGTTACCATTGGCTGGAACAGCGGTTTATATGACAGCTTATTCGCGTTTAGCCAATAATCGTTACTATGAAAAAAACGGAATGGCGGAGCGCAAATGGTTATACCAAACACCGATGGATATTTTAATCAAAGCGTCGAATGGTGCTTCTGATTTTGGAAATAAATTTGGACAACCTTTAATTACAGGTTCTGTTTTGACATTTGAACACGAAGAAGACAACCGAAAATTAGGCTACGACAAAGTAATCATGCAAGCTGGTGGAATTGGTTATGGAAAAGCTTCACAAGCAAAAAAACACGAACCAAAAGTTGGCGATAAAATTGTAATTCTTGGTGGTGAAAATTATAGAATTGGAATGGGCGGAGCGGCAGTTTCTTCGGCTGATACCGGAGCTTTTGGTTCAGGAATTGAACTTAATGCCATTCAACGTTCCAATCCCGAAATGCAAAAACGTGCTGCCAATGCTATTCGTGGTTTGGTAGAAAGCGATGAAAATCCGATAGTTTCTATTCACGATCATGGCGCCGGCGGACATTTGAATTGTTTATCAGAATTAGTCGAAGCAACCGGAGGTTTAATCGATTTAGACAAATTGCCTGTTGGCGATCCAACACTTTCTGCTAAAGAAATCATCGGTAACGAATCGCAAGAAAGAATGGGATTGGTTATTGGTCAAAAAGACATCGATACTTTGCAACGAATTGCCGAAAGAGAACGTTCGCCAATGTACCAAGTTGGTGACGTAACCGGAAATAACCGATTCACTTTTGAAAGCAAAACTACAGGCGAAAAACCAATGAATTTTGCCTTGGAAGACATGTTTGGAAGCTCGCCAAAAACCATCATGGCAGACAAAACCATCGTGAGAAATTATGCTGATTTAGAGTATTCACAAGAAAATATCCCAATCTATTTAGAAGAAGTTTTAAAACTAGAAGCTGTAGCTTGTAAAGATTGGTTAACCAACAAAGTGGATCGTTGCGTTGGTGGAAAAGTTGCCAAACAGCAATGTGTTGGACCATTGCAATTACCGTTAAATAACGTTGGTGTAATGGTTTTGGATTATAACGGAAAAGAAGGAATTGCAACTTCAATAGGTCATTCGCCTATTCCGGCATTGATTGATCCAAAAGCCGGAAGCCGAAATGCTATTGCAGAAGCTTTATCAAATATAGTTTTCGCTCCGTTAAAAGACAATTTAAAGTCGGTTTCATTATCAGCAAACTGGATGTGGGCTTGTAAAAACGAAGGCGAAGATGCCCGTTTATATGAAGCGGTTCAAGCATGTTCTGATTTTGCAATTGAGTTAGGAATCAATATTCCAACCGGAAAAGATTCTCTTTCGATGAAACAAAAATATCCTAATGACGAAGTGATTGCACCGGGAACGGTTATTATTTCAGCTGCTGGAAATTGTTCGAACATTACCAAAGTGGTTGAACCCGTTTTACAACGTAACAAAGGTTCGATTTACTATATCAATTTATCGCAAGACGATTTTAAATTGGGCGGAAGTTCTTTTGCGCAAACCTTAAATAAAATTGGCTCAGAAACACCAACGATTAAAAATTCAGCTTTTTTCAAGCGCGCCTTCAATACTATTCAGGAATTAATTAAAGATCGACAAATCGTTGCCGGACACGACATTGGAAGTGGTGGTTTAATCACAACTTTATTGGAAATGTGTTTTGCCGATGTGAATTTAGGTGCTAAAATTTCCTTTGATGCTTTTGCCGAAAAAGATTTAGTCAAAATTTTATTCTCAGAAAACATTGGAGTTGTACTTCAAGCCAAAGACGATGCAGCTTTTGAAAAAGCATTTGAAGGAATGGAAATTTTCAAAATTGGTGAGGTAAATAATTCAGATATCTTAGAAATTTCAAATCTCAAATTTCAAATCTCAAATTATAGAAAAATGTGGTTTGAAACCTCTTTCCTACTCGACCAAAAACAAACTAAAAATGACAAAGCAAAAGAACGTTTTGATAATTTAGGAAAACAAGCATTAGATTTCGCTTTTCCAAGTCATTTCACAGGATTGAAACCTACAACTGATGAAACCAAGCCACGCCCAAAAGCAGCTATTATTCGTGAAAAAGGGAGTAATTCTGAGCGTGAAATGGCAAATGCTATGTATTTGGCGGGATTTGATGTAAAAGACGTTCACATGACTGATTTGATTTCGGGAAGAGAAACCTTAGAAGATATTCAGTTTATCGGTGCTGTTGGCGGATTTTCAAATTCGGATGTTTTAGGAAGTGCAAAAGGTTGGGCTGGCGCTTTCAAATACAACGAAAAAGCCAATATTGCTTTGAAGAATTTCTTTAAACGTGAAGACACTTTATCAGTTGGAATTTGTAATGGTTGTCAATTGTTTATGGAATTAGAATTGATTAATCCGGAACATGAAATCCATGGAAAAATGCATCATAATGATTCCCAAAAACACGAAAGTGGCTTTACCTCAGTAACGATCCAAGAAAATCATTCGGTGATGTTGAATACCTTAGCCGGAGCAACTCTTGGTGTTTGGATTTCTCATGGTGAAGGAAAATTCAAATTACCACACGAAGAAAACCAATATAACATAGTGGCAAAATATGCTTATGAAGGTTATCCTGCCAATCCAAACGGTTCGGATTATAACACAGCCATGCTATGTGACAAAACCGGGAGACATTTGGTTATGATGCCACATATCGAACGTTCAACATTTCCTTGGAATTGGGCATATTATCCATCGGGTAAAAAAGATGAAGTTTCGCCTTGGATTGAAGCTTTTGTCAATGCTAGAAAATGGATTGAAAATCAAAAATAAATTAAAAAACGTCTCAAATTTGAGACGTTTTTTAATTATCAATTACTTGTAAAATTCACTCTAACGTTTTCTTCATCACCATCATCATCATAATCAGCTACAAAGGTAATTTGCAAAACTGTATCACTAAGTTTAGTGATTTTTCCTCCATATGATTCTCCTTCTATAGCTACGGAAACTGTATTTCCTTCCAAAACCCAATTTCCTATCGATTCTCCGGAAACTGTTGGCTCACATTCATTAATGTAAAATTCTTTATAAGTACCACCTGACATAAACTCAATATAATCTTTTCCGCAAGGCATATGCTCATAAACTTCAGTACTACCGTTTGCTTGAGAGCTTTTATGATACCATTTTTTTGCTAATTTTTCTTCAGAAACACTAACCGAGTCATCCGACGAACAAGATGATAATAATAACGCCGCAAAAGCGAAAACAACTATTTTTTTCATACTATGGTGTATTTAATTGGAAGCGAAAATAAATATTTTTTTGTAATCTAAAGAATGTGTCTATTATATTTTATTCGTCGAGTTATACTAGAGTCGTAATTCAGATAACCGAATTTCTCTACTAAAAAATGTTTTAGTGTTTTTTATATCTTTACATAATGAACCACAATGAAAATACACTCAAAACTTGGGATAAATTAGCGTTAAATTATCAATCCAAATTCATGACGATGGATTTATATGACACAACCTATGATTTATTTTGTAACAGTATAAAAAAAGAGGATGCTTCTATTTTGGAATTAGGTTGCGGTCCTGGAAACATTACAAAATATTTGCAGAATAAAAAACCTAGCTACTCCATTTTAGCGACTGATACCGCACCTAGCATGATTGAATTGGGCAAAATTAATGTTCCAAAAGCTACGTTTCAATTATTAGACGTACGCGATATGGCAAATTTAAACCAGCAATTTGATGCAATCTTAGGTGGATTTGTTTTACCTTATTTGAATACAAAAGAAGCGAAACAGTTTATCGCTGATAGTTTTCAAATGCTAAATGATGACGGAATTTTATATTTCAGTTGTATCGAAAAAGAGAAAAACTATGCTGAAACCCAAACCAGTAGTGACGGAAAGTTCACAATGGAAGTGAATTATCACGAATCAGATTATCTACTACAAGTATTAAAAGAAAACCATTTTGAAACGATTTCTGTTTCTAGAATAAATTATGAAAAACCAGGCAATCTTTTTGATATTCATTTGGTAGTAATCGCTAAAAAGAAATAAATGACTATGTCTAAACTTCCTAACATTGGTACCAGTATCTTTACCGTAATGTCACAAATGGCGACGGAACATCAAGCTATTAATCTTTCACAAGGTTTTCCAAATTTTCCGGTTGACGAACAGCTTACCGCTATTGTTTCTCGATTAGCTAAAGAAAATGTACATCAATATACGCCAATGAGTGGTTTACCTTCGTTAATAGAAAAAATTATCACACTAACAAAGCAATCTTACAACAAAACCATTTCTGCCAAAGATGAAGTATTGATTACCGCCGGCGCTACTGAAGGGATTTTTGCGACCATTCAAGCTTTGGTAAAAACCAATGACGAAGTAATTATTCTTGATCCAAGTTATGATTGCTATAAAGCACCGATTCTATTGAGTAATGCTAAACCTGTTAGAGTTGCACTGAATATCGATTTTACACCAAATTGGGTAACAATCAATCAATCTGTCACCGAAAAAACCAAACTTATCATCATCAATAATCCACACAATCCAACCGGAAAAATATGGACACATGATGATTTTGAACAATTGGAAAAATTAGTCAGTGCCTTTCCTGATCTTTTGGTTTTGTCGGATGAAGTTTACGAATACATCACTTTTGAAGAAAAACACATTTCAGTACATCAACGACCAAAACTTTGGGAAAAGTGCATTTCGATTTCCTCTTTCGGGAAAACATTTCATATCACCGGATGGAAAATTGGTTATGTGATTGCTCCCGAAAACATCATGAAAGAAATTAAAAAAGTACATCAATTTTTGGTTTTTAGTGTAAACAGTATTTCACAATATGCGATTAACGAATACATAGAAAATGTTGATGTTAAAACCATTAGTTCCTTTTATCAAAACAAAAGAGATTTTTTCCGAAACCTAATGCAAAAAACACGTTTGAAGCTTTTGCCTTGTGAAGGAACTTATTTTCAAGTTGCTTCTTATTCAAACATTAGTGACGAAAATGATTTGGATTTTACCAAACGATTAGTTACCGAATTTGGTGTAGCAACGATACCTATTTCTACTTTTTATGCTAATGGAAACGACAATAAATGCATTCGTTTTTGCTTTGCCAAAGATGAAAACACATTGATTGCCGCAACCGAACGATTAATGAAATTATAACTTTTTTATTATGCATGCATAATATTTTATTATATTTGACAAACTAAACAAACTAAAATTATGGATTTTTCAGCAAAAATGCTACGTGATAATGCTTTGGTAGACAAAGTAATTGTGATAACCGGAGGTGGAAGTGGTTTGGGTAAAGCTATGACTAAATATTTTATGGAATTGGGCGCAAAAGTAGCCATTACTTCAAGAGATTTAGAAAAATTAAAAACTACAGCTTCTGAATTGGAGAATGACACCAAAGGAAAATGTCTTCCTATACAATGTGATGTTCGCCATTATGACCAAGTTGAAGCTATGCTGTCTGAAGTGCTGGAAACCTATGGGAAAGTGGATGTTTTACTCAATAATGCTGCAGGAAATTTTATTTCTCCAACTGAAAGATTATCGGCAAATGCTTTTGACACCATTATTGATATTGTATTGAAAGGTTCAAAAAACTGTACGTTAGCTTTTGGAAAGCATTGGATTGAAGCTAAACAAACCAATTGTAACGTCTTGAATATCGTTACAACATATGCTTGGACAGGTTCAGGATATGTGGTGCCAAGTGCTACTGCAAAAGCCGGAGTTTTAGCCATGACAAGAAGTTTAGCAGTAGAATGGGCAAAATATGGAATCCGAATGAATGCCATTGCACCCGGACCATTTCCAACAAAAGGCGCTTGGGACAGATTATTGCCGGGTGATTTGGCTGAAAAATTTGATATGGCGAAAAAAGTTCCGCTACGTAGAGTTGGCGACCATCAAGAATTAGCCAATTTAGCAGCCTATTTAGTTTCTGATTTTTCTGCTTATGTCAATGGCGAAGTAATTACTATTGACGGTGGCGAATGGCTTCAAGGAGCAGGACAATTCAATATTTTGGAAAAAATTCCGCAAGAAATGTGGGATATATTGGAAATGATGATTAAAAATAAAGGAAGTAAATAAACAGTTTTCGAGTTAAAGCTTGCTAATCTCAAAACTTTCAACTTGAAACCTTATAACTCAAAACTTTACCAGATTGTTAACAAAATACAGTTGACAAACCCATAAATAATTGTATTTTTACCGCTCAAAATCTACTAAGAACAAATGGGTAAAATCATTGCAATTGCTAATCAAAAAGGTGGTGTTGGAAAGACAACAACTACAGTAAATCTGGCTGCATCACTAGGTGTTTTGGAAAAAAAAGTATTACTAATCGATGCTGATCCGCAGGCAAATGCCAGTTCAGGATTGGGAATTGATGTAGAAAGTGTGGAAATTGGTACTTACCAACTTTTGGAACATAGTAATACGCCACAAGAAGCAACTATCACAAGTTCAGCACCAAACGTTTCGGTTATTCCGGCACATATTGACTTGGTCGCTATCGAAATAGAATTGGTAGATAAAGACAATCGTGAATATATGCTTAAACAAGCTTTGGAAAAAGTGAAAGAAGAATATGATTACATCTTGATTGATTGTGCTCCGTCATTAGGTTTATTAACCTTAAATGCTTTAACAGCTGCTGATAGTGTGATTATTCCAATCCAATGTGAATATTTTGCTCTGGAAGGTTTAGGCAAGCTATTGAATACCATTAAAAGTGTTCAAAAAATACACAATGCAAATTTAGATATTGAAGGTCTTTTATTAACTATGTATGACTCACGTCTTCGTTTGTCAAATCAGGTTGTAGAAGAAGTTCAAAAGCATTTCAACGATATGGTTTTCAAAACTATAATTCAACGAAATGTAAAACTAAGTGAAGCTCCGTCATTTGGCGAAAGCATCATTAATTTTGACGCCACCAGTAAAGGTGCGAGCAATTATTTGAGTTTAGCTCAGGAAATTATCAAGAAAAACAGTAACTAAAATATGGCAAAAGCTGTAAAAAAACAAGCATTAGGAAGAGGACTATCGGCATTATTGAAAGATCCTGAAAATGACATTAAATCAGTAAGCGATAAAAATGCAGATAAAGTTGTTGGAAGCATTATTGAACTTGATATTGATTCTATTGAAATAAATCCATTTCAACCCAGAACAAATTTCAATGAAGAAGCCATACAAGAATTAGCTACTTCCATAAGAGAATTAGGTGTAATTCAACCTATTACTGTTAGAAAATTAGATTTCAACAAATACCAGTTGATTTCAGGAGAAAGACGTTTACGCGCTTCCAAAGTAATTGGATTAACTACTATTCCTGCTTACATCCGAATTGCTAATGACAATGAATCATTGGTAATGGCATTGGTAGAAAACATTCAACGTCACGATTTAGATCCTATAGAAATTGCTTTGTCATATCAACGTTTGATTGACGAAATTCAACTGACACAAGAACAAATGAGCGAACGCGTAGGAAAAAAACGTTCTACTATTGCTAATTATTTGCGATTATTAAAATTAGATCCGATTATCCAAACCGGAATTCGAGATGGTTTTATTTCTATGGGACACGGTCGAGCAATTATTAATATTGAAGATCAAGATGTTCAAACTGATATTTATCAAAAAATTGTAAGCCAAAATCTTTCTGTTCGTGAAACAGAAGCTTTGGTAAAAAATTATCAAGACGGATTAAAACCTGCACCAGCCAAAGCCAAAAAAAGCACTACTTTTACAGTTGCTGACGAACAGAAGAAAGCTTTCACTGAATTTTTCGGCAGTAAAATTGAAGTAAAAGTTGCCGGAAACGGTAAAGGAAAAATAACTATTCCATTTCATTCGGAAGAAGATTTCAATAGAATTATCAAATTAATCAAGAAATAGTGAAAAGAATTGGTTACATACTAATTTTTACTTTTCTATTTGGGAAAAATATTGGCTATTCACAGCAATCCAATGATCTTCTTATTATAAAAGACACTATAAATCAAAAAGCAATTGATCCGTTACGACCATCGAAAGCAGCTTTTTATTCGGCTATTTTACCAGGTTTAGGTCAAGTTTATAACAAAAAATACTGGAAAGTTCCCATTGTTTATGGAGCTATCGGGACAAGTTTGTATTTCTATTTTGATAACAACAAAAAATATCATAACTATCGTGATGCTTACAAGCGAAGATTAGCCGGTTTACCTGATAATGAATATGGTTATTTGGATGATTCCAGATTAATTCAAGCACAACGATTTTATCAACGAAATCGCGATTTATCTCTTTTAGTTACCATTGGATTTTATGTTCTGAATATAGTCGACGCCAATGTTGATGCGCATTTAATTCAATTTAATGTCAATGATAATCTTTCGGTTGCTCCTGATGTTTATCAAACAGATTTCACAACAAGACCTAACGTTGGTTTGAGTTTCAATTACAGATTTTAAAAATGAAAATAGCTCTTTTAGGATATGGCAGAATGGGTAAAGTAATTGAACGAATTGCTTTAGAACGTGGTCATGAAATTGTACTAAAAAAAACAAGTTCAAATACTTTTGATGGATTAGAGAATGCTGATGTCGCTATCGACTTCAGTGTACCATCTGTTGCCGTAGAAAACATTTCAACTTGTATCAACAAAGGAATTCCTGTAGTTTCCGGAACAACCGGTTGGCTGGAAAACTACCACGAAATGGCAAATCTTTGTAAAGCTAAAAATGCGGCTTTCCTTTATGGTTCCAATTTTAGTTTGGGTGTCAATCTATTTTTTGAGTTGAATGATTATCTGGCTCGATTAATGTCAAGGTTCAAAGAATATAATGTGTCTATGGAAGAAATCCACCATACACAAAAATTAGACAAACCAAGCGGAACCGCTATTACATTGGCAAATGCTATCATCAATCATACAGATAAAAATAATTGGGCAATTGAAAATCCAAAAGCCGATGATTTATTTATTGATGTGCAACGAATTGAAAATGTTCCCGGAACTCACAGCGTCCTTTATACTTCTGAAGTCGATTTCATCAAGATTGAACACGTAGCTCACAATCGCGAAGGTTTTGCTTTAGGTTCGGTTATTGCTGCCGAATGGATTCTTGGCAAAACTGGTGTATTTTCGATGAAAGATGTATTGGACTTAAATTCCAAATAAAAATCCAAATTCCAAAAATTGTAACAAAAACAATAAAAAGGACACTTATTAACTATCAAAATCTAATATAATATGTCACTATATCAATGGTTTATTTTTTTCCTGATTATCCAGCTTATTCACGGATTAGGCACATGGAAATTATATGAAAAAGCAGGTAGAAAAAGATGGGAAGCTTTTGTTCCGGTTTATAATTCCATTGTTCTAATGAAAATTATTAACCGACCAACTTGGTGGACGTTACTTCTGTTTATTCCCATCATTAATCTAATAATGTTTCCTGTAGTTTGGGTAGAAACACTTAGAAGTTTCGGGAAAAATTCAACACTTGATACTTGGCTGGGAATTTTTACTTTTGGTTTTTACATTTTTTATGTGAACTACACACAAAATGTAACTCATATTTCTGACAGAAGTTTAGTAGCAAGAACAAAAACGGGTGATACCATTAGTTCGTTATTATTTGCCATTGTAGTTGCAACATTGGTTCATACTTACGTAATGCAACCTTTTACCATTCCTACTTCATCATTAGAAAAATCTTTATTAATTGGTGATTTTCTTTTTGTAAGCAAATTTCATTATGGAGCAAGAACACCAATGACAACAGTAGCAGCTCCAATGGTACATGATACCTTGCCTATTGTTAATACAAAATCATACCTGTATGATGACGATCCTGCAACAGCCAAAACTTCTTGGAAAAACAAATTACAATTACCGTATTTCCGTTTTCCCGGATTTCAAAAAATAGAGCGAAACGACATTGTAGTATTCAATTTACCGGCTGATACAGTTCAACAATTTTTTGTAACTCCAGACCGTACACACTTAAAGCCTATTGACAAAAAATCAAACTATGTAAAACGTTGTCAAGGTATTCCGGGCGATAATTTGGAAATTAAAAATGGTACTGTTTTTATTAATGGAAAAGAATTAATTCTTCCGGAAAGAGCAAAGCCTCAACATGCTCATTATATGACTTTTGACATGAACACACCTATTGATTTTGACTATGTTTTAAAACAGGTTGGAGCAACTGACGGTGCCGGATTTATCAACGAAAAAAGAGATACAATCTTTATAAAAGCATTAACTGATGAAGCTGCTAATACATTAAGACAAGTTCCGGGAATAAAATCCATTACAAAAGTAGTCAATAAACACGGTGAACCTAGTATTTACAGTAAAAACCCTAATTGGAACGGAGACAACTTTGGTCCTATTTACATTCCTGAAGCAGGTAAACAAATCACTTTAACGAAAGAAAATCTTCCTGTTTATAAAAAAGTAATTACTACTTATGAAAATCATGACTTAAAAGTTGTTGGAAATGACATCTATATAGATAACCAAAAAACCAACACCTATACATTCCAAAAAAATTACTATTGGATGATGGGAGACAATCGTCATAACTCAGAAGACAGTCGTTATTGGGGATTTGTACCGGAAGATCATATTGTTGGAAAACCTGTTTTCATTTGGATGAGTTGGGACAGTAATGGTAAAGGTTTAAATAAAATTCGTTGGGACAGACTATTTACAACAGTTAGCGGTGAAGGTCAACCTCAATCTTACTTTAAATATTTTCTTGTTTTATTAGCCTTATATTTTGCTGGCGAGCATTTCTGGAAAAAACGTAAAGCTAAAAGCAATGAATAACATTCTTATTCATCCCGGATTTTTTCCCTCAATTAGTCATTTTGTAGCCATTTCACAATGTGATTTGGTTACTTTTGAAATGGATGATAATTTCCAAAAGCAAACCAATCGTAACCGGATGTATATTTATAGTCCAAATGGAATTCAGTTACTAAATATACCTATCAAACACAACAAACTTGGACATCAAAAAACAAAAGACATTAAAATAGAAACTGCTTTTGATTGGCAAAAACAACATTTCAAGTCACTGGAAGCAGCCTATAGAAGCTCTCCTTTTTTTGAATATTTTGAAGATGATATTATTCCTATATTTCAAAAAAAGCACACGTTTTTGATGGATTTAAACTTAGAAACGATGTCTATTGTTTCCAAATGTTTGGGATTGGAATTTGATTATAACGAAACTACCGAATACTTTCACCAAGTACACGATAAAACTGATTTAAGACATTTAATTAATGGCAAAAAAGACACTGCTGTTTTTGAACCTTATACTCAGGTTTTTGAAGAAAAACACGGTTACATAAACAACCTCAGTATATTGGATTTGCTTTTTAACGAAGGGCGATATGCCCTGGATTATTTGAAAAAACAACAACTCTAATTAAAAGAAAGTCTAGTCATTATCGGGTAATGATCTGAATTTTCAAAATTAGAGAAGTTTTTAAAATTCTTTACTTTCATTCGTTTATCAACAAAAATATAGTCAATTCGTGCAGGATAATATTTGAATTTATATGTTTGTCCAAAACCATTTCCGGCTTCTTCGAAACAATCGTTCAAATTTCCTTTTATACTTCGGTAAACGTATGAAAATGCACTGTTATTCATATCACCGCAAATAATAACCGGATAATTACATTCCTTTTTGTGTTCGGCCAAAATTTCAGCTTGTTGTTCCTGCTTCTTAAAAGCATCACGAATTCTACCGAAAAGTTGCTGCGATTTTTGCTGATTAATCGTTTCTACATTCTCAGAAATCTCATTGACATCAGGAGAGATTTTTATCGATTGTAAATGAATATTATAAACTCTAATAGTATCTTTCCCTTTCTTTATATCAGCAAAAGTAATATTATTTCCTACATCCTTAATTTGAAGACTTCCTTGATTGAAAATAGGAAATTTAGAAAATATTGCTTGCCCGGTTTTTATTTTATTTCCTTCCATAAAAACTGCTTTGTACTTGTAAACTCTAAAATCAATATGCGCATTTTCGGAATATTCCTGAACACACAAAATATCCGGATTTTTATCATTTATAAAGGCTAAAATCTTATCTCCTATAGAATTATCATCAATCCATTCAAAAAGATTAAACAAACGTACATTATAACTCATTACTGTAAAATCCTTTTCTTCTTTCACTACTTCATTAGAAGAAAATTTATAGAACTTATTGATAAATGTAATACCAAGAAGTAAAATTATACCTGAAAGAATTAATTGTCTTTTCAGTTGAAATAACCAGTACACAAAAAATAACGCATTCAGTATTAAAAATAAAGGCAAAATTAGCGTCAGTACTGAAAGTAACGGAAAAGCTTTGGGCGCTAAAAAAGGTAAAACATACGCCAAAACAGTCAATACTATCAACATAATATTGAACCCGTAGACAATTTTGTTAAACCAAGATAACTTTTTCAAAAACTTCAATTAAATTTTAGCAGACACTTCTTATTTTTTGGATTAAAAGTAAAAAAAATATGGACTATTTTTACTTTCCGGCTCTAAAAAGAAATTCTTTCTCTTCAGCAGTTAAACTATCATAACCTGACTGACTGATTTTATCCAAAATTTCGTCAATTTGTTGTTGAGTTTTATCTTTGGTTACAATCTTACTTGATTTGGTTTCAACCATTTTTTTCGAATTAACATGAACCCTTTTAAATGGTGTAGATGGTTTTTTCTTGAATAAATTGATAAAAAAATCAATTATGACAGTTACTATTTTACTCAAATCGGTTCCATTTTGTAATAATTTAATGTAAATAAATCCAAACAAAGCACCGCTCAAATGTGCAATATGTCCACCGGTATTTTCCATTTGAATTTGTAATAAATCTAGTAACATAATGACTGCTGTTATATGCCAAAGTTTTACATTTCCAATCAATAAAAGACGTATTTCCATTAATGGTTGATAAGCTGTTGTGGCTACAAGTAAAGCCATAATTGCTGCAGAAGCACCAACCATCATTGATGATCTGCCTAAAATATAGAAACTCAACACAAAACACAATCCTGCAAAAACAGCACTGAGAAAATACAATCCTAAATACTGTTTTTGGGTAAAAAAAGTGAGAAACAATCGACTTGAAAAATTCAAAACCATCATATTGAAAAACAAATGCAAAAACCCATAATGGAAAAAAGCATAACTTAACAATGTCCATGGTTTATATAAAATAACTAATGGTTCTGAAGAAACTGCCAACCAATTTGGATAATCAAAAAATCCCAACTTGAATTGATAAAACAACGGAATTGACAATAGAAAAAAGCCAACATTCCAATAAATCATTTTATTAGCGATGCCTCCTATTCTATACTGTAATTTTATATCTTCAATAATACTCATTAATCCCAACGATTATTATTAAACGAATTTTTCTTCCAATACCACATCATGATAAATCCAAATAACGCACCGCCAATGTGAGCAAAATGTGCAATTCCGGTTCCGCCACTTCCAAAAATCGAACTTCCTTTGAAACCTAGAACTAAATCAATCAAAATTAAACCCGGAACAAAATATTTTGCTTTTATCGGTACCGGAATAAATAATAAAGCCAATTCAGCATTAGGAAACATGAAGGCAAAAGCCGTCAATAAACCATAAATTGCTCCTGAAGCACCAAGTGATGGTGTACTGTATGAAAAATACAATTGTTCTAATGTTGATAATGGTACTAAATCCAAAATTTGTTGATTGTATTTTCCTTCTTTGGCAATCATATGAATTATATCATTAGAAATTCCGGCTTCTTGTAATGTACTAAAGGCTGATTGGTATTCATAATAAGTAAAACCTACATGAAGTAAAGCTGCTCCAAGTCCACAAGAGATATAAAAAAATATAAACTTTTTAGCTCCCCAAAAATGTTCCAAAGCCGAACCAAAAGAAACTAAAGCAAACATATTGAAAACAATATGCATTAAATTAGGCATTGGTGCATGCATAAACATACTCGTCAACGGCTGCCAAAATCTAAAATTTTCATTTCCGGGATAATATAATGAAAATAATGGATAAGCCATGGCCACAAATTGTGAACCAATATAAAATATAATATTAATTATCAATAACTGCTTAACAGTTTCGGTCATTCGCATCATATACTAAACTTTTTATCTAGGTCTTCCACACTCATCGTGATGAAAGTAGGTTTTTGAAACGGAGAAACATTCGGTTCTTTACAAGCAAACAAATTATGAACCAAATTTTCTTGCTCTTTTTCAGTTAAATAGGTTCCGGTTTTGACTGCTAAACTTTTTGCCATTGATTTGGCAATAGTATCGTTTTGAGAAAAACTATCAGTAACAATTCCGTTTTGTAAATCGGTTAATAAATCATCTAACACTATCGAAGCTTTACTCTCTGTAATAGTTATCGGTAAACCTGAAATCACAATTGAATCTGTACTAAAAGCATCAAAAATGAAGCCTAAATTTTCCAGCGAAAGTTGTAATTCTTTTATTAACTCAATTTCATTGGAAGAAAAAAACAATTCCAGCGGAAACAATAACCTTTGACTCGATGCTTGTTGCACTGTCATGTTAATCAAAAACTCTTCATACAATACACGCTCATGTGCTCGCTTTTGATTGATTATTACCATTCCCGACTTTATCGGAGAAACAATGTATTTTTTGTGAATTTGATAAGTCCGTTTAACTTCCTGCTCTACTTCATTTTCTTCAAAAAGCGATGAAGTGACTGCCTCATCTTCAAAAGTTATTTCTGTAATCTCCTGCGTACTTTGTTTTAAACCAACATATAAACTTTCCCAACTTGGTTGTGCTTCTGTTTTTCTATAACTTGAACCTGAAGAAGAACTTGTTGTTTTAACAGGCTTTTCATTGGCAAAAGGATTAAAATTACTATCAACTTGAATAGTCGGATATTCAGCTTCCTTATTTTGATATTGATAAGGTGTATCTAAGTTTGGATCTCTGTCAAAATCCAAAACAGGAGCTACATTAAACTGACCTAAACCATGTTTTACGGCAGAACGTAAAATAGCATATAATGCTTGTTCATCATCAAACTTAATTTCCGTTTTTGTAGGGTGAATATTGATATCAATAGTATGTGGCGGAACTTCAAGATATAAAAAATAACTCGGTTGTGCTCCGTCTTTCAAAAGACCTTCATAAGCCGCCATAATAGCATGATGCAAATAACCACTTTTAATGAAACGGTCATTCACAAAAAAGAATTGCTCACCTCTATTTTTCTTTGCAAATTCAGGTTTACCCACAAAACCGTGAAGGTTTACAATTTCCGTTTCCTCTTTAACCGGAACGAGTTTTTCATTGGTTTTACCTGAAAAAATATTTACAATTCGTTGTCGGTAATTTGAAATTGGTAAATTAAACATTTCACTTCCATTATGATACATCGTGAAATGAATATTAGGATGTGCCATTGCCACACGTTGGAATTCATCGACAATATGACGTTGCTCGACTGTTTCCGATTTCAGGAAATTTCGCCTTGCCGGAATATTAAAAAATAAATTTTTTACAGCAAATGAAGTTCCTTTTGGTAAAACTGCCGGTTCTTGTGAAATAAACTTACTACCTTCAACAATAATATGTGTGCCTAATTCTTCCTGATCCTGTTTAGTTTTCATTTCAACATGAGCAATTGCAGCAATAGAAGCTAATGCTTCTCCACGAAAACCTTTTGTATGTAAAGAGAATAAATCTTCTGCCTGACGAATTTTGGAAGTAGCATGGCGTTCAAAACACAAACGGGAATCTGTAACACTCATTCCTACTCCATTATCAATCACTTGAATTAATGATTTTCCCGCATCTTTTAAGATAAGTTTAATGTCGGTTGCTTTAGCATCAACCGCATTTTCCATTAATTCTTTTACAACCGAAGCTGGTCTTTGCACCACCTCACCGGCGGCAATTTGATTAGCTACATGATCAGGAAGTAATTGAATTATGCTCGACATTATTTAGTTTCAGGTTAGAAATTTGAATAGTGAGCAAATTTAAGCAAAAAGTATCGTCATTTATAGTTAATCCAATGCTAAAAAATAAAAAAACCTACTCCAATAAAGAATAGGTTTTTGATCATTATATTTTTTTATTTTAAAATCCAATTTTATTTTTAGCAAAAGCTTTTCTACGCAATTCTGCCATTTTTATAGCAGCAATGGCAGCTTCTGTTCCTTTGTTTCCGTGCTTTCCTCCACTTCTATCGATGGATTGTTGCTCGTTATTATCGGTGAGCACACAAAATATCACCGGAACATCTGATTGAATGTTTAAATCTTTAATTCCTTGCGTTACGCCTTCACATACAAATTCAAAATGCATTGTTTCTCCTTTGATAACACATCCAATCGTAATTACAGCATCTAATTTTTCCACTTTTTCAAGCATTAATTTTGCGCCATAAATCAATTCGAAACTTCCGGGCACATTCCATCGAATAATATTCTCAGGCAAAACACCACAATCTATCAAAGCACTTTCCGCGCCGGAAAAAAGTCCGTTAGTTACTTTATCATTCCATTCGGAAACAACTATTCCAAAACGAAAATCCTGACCATTTGGTAATTGATTTTTGTCGTATTCAGATAAATTTTTATTTGCTGTAGCCATATTATTAATATTCTATTGTAAACTTTTGAAATAAAAAAGGATTAAAGACAAATCCTTAATCCTTTTCAAAAATAATATTTTTATTGAATTATTGTGCTAACCCGATTAAACCGTCAACCGATTGCGATTCTGCTGTATTGTCATACTTGTCTTTTATCTCAGTAAAATACTTCAATGCATCAGCCTTATTTCCTAATGCTAAAGCAGTTTTTCCCGCTTTTAATAAATATCTTGGTGTAGTCATTTCATTTTTAGCCGCTTGAGAAGCCTTTACATAAAACTCCAATGCTTCTTTCGGTTGTTTTTTTTCTGAATAAGCATCGCCAATCGCACCAATCGCTAACGCATTTAATATTTCGCTTTTTGATTTGAATTTTTCCAAACTGCTGATAGCTTCTACATATTTTCCTGTATTCAAATAAGCAATTCCTGCCATATAATTAGCTTCGTTAGCCGCATCAGTTCCTGAATATTCTTCAGCGATTTTAATCACTCCAAACTTACCTTCAGAACCATTTAAAACCAAATTAAATAATGAATCTGCTTTTACATCGCCATCAACTGCTTTTTGGAAATTTTGTTGCGCAACGAAAAGTTCATCGGCAGCAGTCAACTGATTTGGTTCTGCAACAAATTTTTGATATAATAAATATCCAACAGTTAAAAGTGCAATTCCACCTAAAACTCCTAATATGTATTTTTGATTTTTTGCAACGAAATCTTCAGTCCTTGAAGCGGTTTGATCTAACGCGTCAAATGCCTTAGCTGTTGCACTGTCTTTTTCGTCAACATTTACGTCTTCAATGAAATTATTATCTACTTTTTCTTCTTTTTCTTTCGGTGCTCTGTAACCTCTTTTGTTAAAAGTTGCCATCTATTTCTAATTTAGTGTGCGCAAAAATAAAATTTTTATTCATATTTAAAAGCGATTTTTGTCGATATTTTTCAATAATTTGCACTCCTTAAACATCAGCTCTTCAAAAAGAACAATAAATCTTGTCTCTTTATAGTAATAGCAAGCCATTACAATGTTTTTAAAAAAAATATCACTTTTCAATTATAAAAATTTTTCTGAAGCTGTCTTTGAATTTGACACTAAAATCAACTGTTTTGTAGGCAAAAACGGAATTGGAAAAACCAATATTCTTGATGCAATTTATCATTTAGCAAACGGAAAAAGCTATTTTAATCCGCTTGCTGTTCAAAATATAAAGCATAATGAAGATTTTTTTGTGGTTGATGGCGAATTTGAAAAAAACGCCCGCAGCGAGCAAATTGTTTGTAGTTTGAAAAAAGGGCAAAAAAAAATCTTGAAACGCAACGGCAAACTCTATGAAAAATTCTCCGATCATATTGGTTTTATTCCACTAGTGATTATTTCGCCAGCCGACAGAGATTTAATTACCGAAGGAAGCGAAACCCGTAGAAAGTTTATTGATAGCGTGATTTCTCAGTTGGACAACTTTTATCTTCAAAAACTTATTCAGTATCAAAAAACAGTAGCGCAACGCAATGCTTTACTGAAATATTTTGCTTTAAATCATGTTTTTGAAAAAGATACTTTAGTCATTTATAACGAACAATTAAATGAATTAGGACAATCTATTTTTGAAAAACGAAAAGACTTTTTGGAGAAATTTATTCCGATTTTTAATAATTATTATCAAGAAATCAGCAATGGTTCCGAAACGGTTCAATTGGTGTATCAAAGTGATTTGTCTGAAAAAAATATGCTGGCACTTTTGGATGAAAATCTCAGTAAAGATCGAGCGTTGCAATATACTTCTGTTGGTGTTCACAAAGACGATTTATCCTTTGAAATTGACAATCACCCGATAAAAAAATTTGGTTCCCAAGGTCAGCAGAAATCATTTCTTATTGCATTAAAATTAGCGCAATTTGATTTTGTCAAAAAACAAAGTGGTGAAAAACCTATTCTTCTTTTTGATGATATTTTTGACAAATTAGATGAATTTCGTGTTGCCAAAATCGTTTCAATGGTTAATAACGATGAATTTGGGCAACTTTTTATTTCGGATACACATGCAGATCGAACAGAAAATATTGTAAAATCGACACATCAATCTTATAAAATAGTAAGTTTGTAACAATTGTTATAGAACTCCTATTTTTATAATTCTATTTTTGCTTCAAAACATTATATTCTATGAAACTAAAAATCACAATTTTACTATTAGTAACTACATTTTTAACCCGTTGTCAAGGTCAAAATTCGAAAGCAGTTGTTCAAAATTTGGACGTAAAAATCTATGCTGAAAAGTTAGACAAAATCAAAAATCCGCAGTTAATCGACGTTCGAACACCAGAGGAATTTGCTTCCGAAAAAATTAACGATGCTAAAAACATCAATTGGAACGGAACTGACTTTGTAGCTCAAGTTGAAAAATTAGACAAATCTAAACCTGTTTTTGTCTATTGTAAAGTTGGAGGAAGAAGCTCTCTAGCTGCTGATAAACTAGCCGAATTAGGTTTCAAAGAAATTTACAATCTCAATGGCGGAATTATGAAATGGAATGCTTCTGGAATGGCAAAACCTTTTTCGTCAGATAAATTAGTTGGAATGTCGCCTGATGAATATCAAAAACTAATTAATTCAGATAAAAAGGTAGTGATTAATTTTGGTGCCGAATGGTGTGCACCATGTAAAAGAATGAAACCTTACATCAATCGTTTGCAAAAAGAGTTGAAAGACAAAGTAAAAATTGTACGATTGGATGCCGACGAAAACAAATCATTGGTTAATCACATGAAAATCGATGGATTACCGGTTATTATTATTTATGAAAACGGAAAAGAAATTTGGAGAAATACCGGTTTTCTTTCCGAAGAAGATTTTATTTCAAAGATTTAATGTTTAATGATAAATTTTTAATTCGTAATTTTTAATTGATTTTAAAATGATCACAAAAGAAGCACTTCAGTTTTTATCTGATTTAATCGCAAATAACAACACCGAATGGATGCATGCCAACAAAAAAAGGTATGAAAACTACAAAAAAGATTATCATGCTTTTATCGCTTCCTTGTTGGACGAAATGAAAAAATTAGACCCGACATTAGAACCTTTGGAAATCAAAAACTGTACATTTCGTATCAATCGTGACATTCGTTTCAGCAAAGATAAATCGCCATACAAAACCAATATGGGTGCATGGTTTACCCAAAATAAATTCCAAAAAAACAGTCCGGGTTATTACGTTCATTTTGAAAAAGGAAATTCGTTTATTGCTGGCGGTGTTTGGTGTCCAGAACCAAATCAGTTGAAACAAATTCGAAAAGAAATTGAGTTTTTTTATGACGATTTAGAAGCAGTAGTTTCGGATGCAACCTTCAAAACAGCATTTGGCGATTTGGACAGAGACGAAAATAATGTCTTGAAAAAAGCTCCAAAAGATTTTGATCCAAATCATCCGGCAATTGAGTTTTTAAAACTAAAAAGTTACACGGTTTCTCAAAAAATTGACGACAAACTTTTCACCGATAAAGATTTCAGTAAAATAGTCGCTGAAAAACTAATCCTGATGAAACCCATGAATGATTTTTTGAGACGAGCACTCGAAACGGAAGAATAACAAACAATTTCAAAAATCAATCTCAATATCTAATTTTATCATTGTGAACTTTGTGAAAAACATTGCGAACTTTGTGGTTAAATTTTAATACAATGCAAATTCAACATAATTTCTCATTAAAAAACTACAATACTTTTGGAATTGAAGCCAAAGCCAAGCAGTTTGTTTCCGTTCATAATTTAGTCGAATTACAATCGATTTTAGAAAATTACAAAACAGACGCAAAATTTATTCTTGGTGGCGGAAGCAATATGCTATTGACACAAGACATTGATGCTTTGGTCATTCACATCGATTTGAAAGGAAAAAAAATCATCAAAGAAGACGATGATTTTCTTTGGGTTGAAAGTCAAGCTGGAGAAGTTTGGCACGAATTTGTGCTTTGGACAATTGATCAAAACTTCGGCGGATTGGAAAACATGTCGCTTATTCCGGGAAATGTCGGCACAACTCCGGTACAAAATATTGGTGCTTATGGTGCCGAAATCAAAGATACTTTTGTGAGTTGTGATGCTATGAACATTGAAACTCAAGAAATGAAAACGTTTACCAAAGATGAATGTAAATTTGGTTACCGAGAAAGTATTTTCAAACAAGAAGCAAAAGGTAAATACATCATCACTTCGGTTATCTTTAAGTTAAAAAAGCACAGCCATATCATCAATATTGATTATGGCGACATTAAAGCCGAATTAGCCAAAAACAATGTTGAAATCCCAACGATAAAAGACGTTTCCAATGCTGTAATTGCCATTAGAAACAAAAAATTACCTAATCCAAAAGAACTTGGAAACAGCGGAAGTTTCTTTAAAAATCCGGTAATTTCAAGAGAGTTATTTGAAAAAGTTCAAGCAAAATTTCCTGAAGTAAAACATTTTGAAGTTTCGCCAACTGAAGTAAAAGTTCCGGCTGGTTGGTTAATCGAAAATGCCGGTTTAAAAGGTTACCGAAACGGCGATGCCGGAGTCCATAAAAATCAAGCGTTAGTTTTGGTCAACTACGGAAATGCAACTGGTCAAGACATTTTAAACTTATCAAAATATGTTCAAAAAACTGTTTTTGATAAATATGGAATTGCTATTGAAGCTGAAGTTAATGTAATATAATGAACTATATTATTGAAACAAATCGTTGTTACTTACGTGAACTTAAAACATCAGATGCTGAATCTTTTTTTGTTTTAAATTCAGATGAAGAAGTTATCAAGTTTACGGGTGATAAACCTTTCGAAACAATTGAAGCTGCAAAAGATTTTTTATCTAAATATAACTTTGGCTATGGTCGTTGGGCTGTTATTGACAAGAAAGACAATGATTTTTTAGGTTGGTGTGGATTAAAATTTTCACCTGACTTAAAAGAAACAGATATTGGTTTTCGTTTCTTCAGAAAAAATTGGAACAAAGGCTATGCAACAGAAACGGCTAAAGCTTGTTTAGAATATGGTTTTGAAACATTGAAACTTGAAAAAATAGTTGGCCGAGCAATGGAAGAAAACATTGGTTCCATTAAAGTTTTAGAAAAAATAGGAATGCAATTTGTTGAAATCATAAACTTTGATGAACACAAAGGAGTTTTGTATAAAATTGAAAAGTAGTGATGTACATCCCAAACCTTCATAAAAACGAAAATCTTTTGGAAACTAAATCCTTTTTCGAAGAAAATGGTTTTGGCATAGTTGACGACGTTTATAATACTGATGAAATCATAGAAATCGGAAATTTAATTAATAAACTTGACACGTCAAATCCTATTTTCAGAAAGTCCGAAGATCTTTTTGCTATTCGTCAATTTTTAAAAGAAGTTCTTGAAATTAAAGATTTAATCTTTAGCCAAAACTTGATTAATGTAATAAATTTAATAGGTGGAAATGATTATTTTGTGGTAAAATCAATCTATTTCGACAAACCTGAAAAATCAAATTGGTTTGTTTCCTATCATCAGGATTTGACTATTTCTGTAGATAAAAAAATCGAGCAAACCGATTTTAGTAATTGGACAAAAAAACACAATCAATTTGCAGTTCAACCGCCAATAAATTATTTGGAAAACATTTTCACCATCCGAATTCATCTTGATGATACCGATGAAAATAATGGTGCTTTAAAAGTAATTGAAAAATCACATTTAAAAGCTGTTTATCGCCCAGAAACTATTGATTGGAATAGTGAAAAGAAACTATTTGTAATGTAAAAAGCGGTGGCATAATGCTTATGAAACCATTGCTACTTCATAGTTCGGGTAAAACAACAAATCAAAATCGAAGAAGAGTTATTCATATCGAATTTTCAAATATGCTATTGCCAGAAAATTTGAATTGGGCTGAATTCACAACTATATAAAAATATGTACATCCCAAACCTATATAAAAACGAAAACCAAACTGAAATCGATCAATTTCTGCGAGAAAATGGGTTTGCTATTTTGGTTAATCAAACCAATGAAAAACTTTGGGCAACGCATATTCCGCTGATTTTGGGAACAAATTCTTATGGAAAACAAATATTAATCGGTCATATCTCCAAACTAAATCCACAAGCAGAAAGTTTTAAGCAAAATGATGAAGTCTTAGCTATTTTCAATGGTCCACATTCCTATATTTCTTCATCGTGGTATGACCATGAAAATGTTCCTACTTGGAATTATCTTGCGGTGCATGTTTATGGCAAAGTTCATTTGCATTCCTACGAAGAAAGTATTGAAGGTTTAAAAAAGTTAGTTGATAAATACGAAGCAAAATCTGAAAAACCGGTTCGTATTGAAGAACTTTCTGAAAAAACAATGCGTGAAGCTCGGGGAATTGTTTCGTTTGAAATTGAAATTACAAGTATTGAAGCTCAAAAAAAATTATCTCAAAATCGGGATAACGAGAACTATCAAAATATTATTTCCGAACTCGAAAAAACCAATGAAAATCAAGCTATTGAAATTGCAAAAGCCATGAAAAAAAACCGTTCTTAATTTGTTAAAATTAACTTGACTATTGGTTTTAGAATACATACATTTGCAAACCTTTTTAAAAGACAAAAAAAGCATTTATGTTGGTATCAATTTTCAGTTTGTTTATTGCTGTAGTTTGTATTCAATTTCTGTATTACATTGTAATTTTTGGCAAGTTTTCTTTTGCTAAACCACAAAATGCAACGCCAAAGAAAATTCCGGTTTCTGTGATTGTTTGTGCTAAAAACGAAGCAGAAAATGTAAAAAACTTTATTCCAATTTTGGCAGAACAAGATTATCCTCAATTTGAACTTGTTTTAATAGACGACGCTTCCAGCGATACTACTTTAGATATTTTTGAAGAATACGAAAAACAATATTCTAATATAAAGTTGGTAAAAGTAGAAAACAACGAGGCTTTTTGGGGAAACAAAAAGTTTGCGTTAACACTTGGTATCAAAGCGGCAAAATATGAATATTTACTTTTCACCGATGCTGACTGTTATCCAACTTCTAAAGATTGGATTACCAAAATGAGTTCACAATTCACTCAACAAAAGACTATTGTTTTAGGTTATGGAGCTTATGAAAAATTGGGTGGCTTGCTAAATAAATTTATTCGTTTTGAAACTTTACTATCCGCTGTTCAGATGTTTTCTTGGACAAAAACAGGGAAACCTTACACAGGAGTTGGTCGTAACATGGCATATAAACGCGAAGAATTCTTTAGAGTTCGTGGTTTTATGGATCATATGAAAATTCGTTCCGGAGATGACGACTTATTCATCAATCAAGCAGCAAATTCAAACAATACAACCATTTGTTATTTACCAGACAGTTTTACCTATTCCAAGCCAAAAACATCTTTTAAAGATTGGTTTACACAAAAAAGAAGACATGTATCGACGGCCGGACATTACAAATCGTTTGACAAAATACAATTAGGAATATTTTATATTTCACAGCTATTATTTTTATTACTTCCAATAGTATTGTTACTTTTTCAATACCAATGGATTGCAGTATGTAGCCTTATTGGTTTCAGATATTTATTCAGCTGGATTTCTCTGGGATTCGCAGCAGGAAAATTAAAAGAGAAAGATGTCTTGTATTGGTTTCCGTTTATAGAAATCGGTTTGATTTTCATTCAATTGAATGTATTTATATCCAATACTTTTAAAAAACCGGTACATTGGAAATAAAAAAACTAATAGAACAAGCTAAAAAAGGCGACCAAATCGCTTTCACTTCGTTACTTGACCATTATTGGAACGAAGTGTATGGTTTTATGCTAAAACGTACGGAAAATGAAACCGATGCCGAGGATATTACTATCGAGACTTTTTCAAAAGCTTTTGACAAAATAGCCAGTTACAATCCTGAATTTCAATTCAATACTTGGCTGATTGCTATTGCCAAAAATGTTCATATTGATATGCTTCGCAAGAAAAAATCGGCTTTGTTCATTGAAATAACCGATGAAGAAGACCAACAAGCTTATAATGTTGCCGATAGCTCACCAACTGCAGAAGACGAATTAATTACTGAACAAAATCTTTCACGTCTTTTACAATTCATAAAAGAGTTAAAACCTCACTATCAAGAAGTTATACAACTTCGTTATTTCCAAGAAATGAGTTACCAAGAAATTGCCGAACAACTCAATGAACCTTTGAGTAATGTAAAAATCAAGCTACTTCGAGCCAAAAAACTACTGGCAGAAATCATTGAGAAAAAATAATTTTCATTTTATTATCATTTGGCACAATTTTTTAAGAAGTTTTAACGTTATCTGTTAAAATAACTTTGCTTATGTAAAACAGATACTTAACCTTAAAAAAACTATTTTATGTCAAATGTTAGTATCTATGGCAAAAACTGGATCGATCTGGTTTTTGAAGGTAAAAACCAAGAATATGGCGCTTACCAATTACGAAAAGAAAACCCAAAAACTACGTTGTTATCATTATTCTATGGCACATTGTTAGTAGGCGGAATTACCGGATTTTTTATTTTCGGAAATTTAACCTCTAATCCACCTGTTTTTACACTTCCTGACAATACTGATGACGTGATTAGAGTAACCAATTGGATTACTCCTAAAAAAGAAGAGAAAAAAGATGCTTTACCTGCCGCAAAAAAAGAAGAAAAGAAAGAAACCGAAAAGATTGACAAAAAAGATTTGGTTAACCCTACCATTGTAAAACACGATGAAAATCCGGATGATGTAAAAACAAATAATGAATTAAAGCAAAATTCTTCTAATAATCCATCGGAAGGTTCAAATGGGATTATTGGTGGAACAGGTAATCCTGATAGCAACGGTACTTCTACTTTAACCAACACTGAAAGTGGAAATAACGGAGAAAGTAAAAATGGGCCTTTTATCACCAGCGAACTTGACAGACTTCCTGCATTTCCCGGTGGAATTGAAAGGTTTTACCAATATGTGGGTAAAAATTTTGAAAAACCGGAACTGGAAAGTGGCACAGTCATATCAGTTATGGTGGCATTTGTTATTGAAAAAGACGGAAGTATGACCGATATTAAAGTTATTAGAAATCCGGGACATGGTTTAGGAAATGAAGCTATCAGAGTTTTAAAATCCTTGAAAACCAAATGGTCTCCGGGAGTTAAAAACGGTCAAAAAGTAAGAACCGAATATGTTTTACCTATAAAAGTGAAAATAGATTAATTCAAAAAATCCGTTTCTTTCCGAAACGGATTTTTTTCTTAAAATTAGCTTTAAAAAGACAATAAAGGTTTCAATTTCCATCAAATAGTAGTATCATTGCAAAGTTTGAAAATCGACATTTCTATATTGAATTTCGCCCGATTAATGCACATGAAAACTTTATCTATTACTTTTTTATCATTCTTTTTTGTCTTTTTTTCTTCACCAAAGTTATTGGAATACAATAATAATTTCGGAATACAAAATAATGACAGTACCGTTATATCCATTCCTTTTCCGATAAAATTCGGCAAAGTTTCAGAAGAATATCTTTTGGAAAAAAGAATTAAAGTTGACTCTTTTTATAACAAGTTCATTGGAACAGCGGGTTTTAGCGGTAGTTTTATTGTGGCTAAAAACGGAAAAATCATCAGTGAAAAATACCAAGGTTTTGCCAACCAAAGAACCAAAGAACTAATTACCTCCAACACGCCATTGCATTTAGCTTCGGTTAGTAAAGTTTTAACCGCAACCGCAATTTTAAAATTGGTTGAAAGCGACAACCTGATGCTCGACCAAAAAGTAACCGATTGGTTACCGAAGTTTCCTTATAAAAGTACAACTATAAGAACGTTACTCAATCACAGAAGTGGTCTACAACATTATTCCCGTTTTCCTGAATTATTGAAAACCGGTTGGAATAAAAAGAAAATCCTAACCAACCAGGATATTTTGGATTTAATGGCAAAACACAAATTCAAGTTGCTCACACCACACGATACACGATTTGATTATTGTAATACCAATTATATAATTTTGGCTTTAATTATCGAAAAAGCTACAGGTTTATCTTATGGCAGAGCTATGAATGAGCTTCTTTTTAAGCCTTTGGGAATGAAAAACACTTTCGTTTTTGATTATTTCAGAGATAAAGACACTGTTTCGCTATCGTACAGAAAAGGCGGAATGAATCCTTGGGATCAATTTGATAATTTGAATGGTGATAAAAATATTTATTCTACGCCAAGAGATTTGGTCAAATTTGATTTAGCAACCTATTCACCTGATTTTATAAATCCTGAAGTTTTAAAAGAAGCTTACAGCAGTTACAGTCCTTATTTACTGAAACACAAAAAAGATTATGGCTTAGGTATGCGAATGAAACAATTACCAAATGGCAAAAATCTTTGGTATCACAACGGTTGGTGGCATGGAAACACTTCGTCTTTTATCCCGATAAAAAAAGATACGGTAACGATTATTTGTCTTTCTAACGTTTACACTACCCGAACGTATGAAACAATGAAATTGGCTGAAATTTATTAATTCTCCAACAAATAAATACCATCAGGACGAATATCGATTTTCTTTTCTTTATAAAGTGAACCAATTGCTTTTTTGAACGTTTTTTTACTCATTTTCAAAACCGTTTTGATGTCTTCCGGATGACTATCGTCGTTCAATCGAAGAAATCCACGACTAGCTCGAAGCTCATTTAGAATAATGGCTGCATTGGGCTCGATACTTTCATATCCTATTTTTTGCAACGAAATATCTATTTTATTGTCAGGTCGGATGTTTTTAATGTATCCAATATGTTTATCTCCAATTCTTAAATCTTTATAAACCTCATTAGCATAAAGCAATCCCTTATGTTTTTTATTAATAATCACATTGATTCCCATTTCGGTAATGTGTGAAATAATCAAATCTACTTCTTCGCCGTTTTCAACAGTTAATTCTTCGTTATTCAAGAATTTATTGGTTCGACTGGAAGCTACGATTCTATTGGTTTTTTCATCTAAATAAGTGTAAACCAAATATCGTTTTCCTTTTTCCATTGGTCTCGCTTGCTCTTTGAAAGGAACAAATAAATCTTTTTCCAAACCCCAATCGAGAAAAGCACCAAAGGTGTTAACATGATTTACTCGTAAAAACGCAAAATCATTCAAAGTAACATAAGGCTCCAAAGTGGTTGCTACCGGACGTTCTTCGTGGTCAAGATAGACAAAAACGTTAATCTCATCACCTATTTCAAAAGCTTTTGGCACATATTTTATTGGCAATAAAACATCGTCTTTTCCATTGGTTAAAAACAGTCCGACTTTGGTTGCTCTATCGATAGTTAACGTGTTATATTGTCCAATATTCATAATCTTGATTTGATTTTTTTGTGCCGCAAAGTTAGTGATATTTTAACTTCCAATTAGAAAATTCCAAATTCCAATTAAATTTAAAGACCAAAAGATAATATTCAAAACGAAGCTAAGAAAGTTTGATTTTTGAAATTTAAAATTTTGATTCTCTCTTGGAATTTGGAATTTGATTTTTGGAATTTATATTTTTATATTTTTGAAACTGTAACAAAACTACTTCTTTTACAACTAACGAGAATATGAGCGAAACGCTAGAACAGTCATTTGTAAAACAACTCAAAGAAAATCAGAATATAGTTCACAAAATTTGTAGACTATATACTGTCGACTCTGATGCTCATAATGATTTATTTCAAGAAATAACGATTCAGTTGTGGAAAGCGTTTCCAAAATTCAGAGGTGAATCTAAATTTTCAACTTGGGCTTATCGAGTTGCATTAAATACTGCAATTACTCTATACAGAAAAAATACTCGTTCAGTAAGTACTGTTACCTATGAAGCTCAAAAACATTTCTTTGTTCAGGACGAATACAACCATGAGGAAGAAGAAAAATTAAAGTTAATGTATCAAGCTGTTCAACAGTTAAATGATATCGAAAAAGCATTGGTGTATATGTATCTTGAAGATAAAGATTACACCGAAATTGCAGAAACTTTGGGTATATCCGAAGTGAATGCCAGAGTAAAAATGAACAGAATTAAAGGGAAATTGATTAAAATATTAAATCCTTAAGGATTATGAATGAATTGGATTTATTAAAAAAAGCTTGGCAAAAAGACAATCAGTCTTTTAAACAAGTTTCTGAAAGCGAAATATATAAGATGCTACATAGAAATTCATCTTCAAGCGTGAAATGGATTTTGATTGTAAGTGTGCTTGAGTTTGCTTTATGGGCTTGTATAAATATATTTTTTAATGCGGACGAATATCTCAAAAGTATGCACGCTGAAGATATAATGGTCTATCTAAAAGTTTTAACCTATATCAATTATGCTGTAATTTTTTGGTTTATCTATAAATTTTACACTAATTATATCAGGATTTCAACTACAACATCAACAAAACAATTGATGCAAGATATCCTAAACACCAGAAAAACAGTTCAAAACTATGTTTGGTATAACTTAGGAATGATGTTTATCAGTATGATACTTGGATTTATTTTAGCATTTGTATATAATCCAAATCCACAAATCAGTATTTTAAAAGACAAAATAGCACATGAAGACAGCAATGCTACACTTATAAAAATTGTTTGCATCCTTGGATTTTTTACAGCACTATTTTTGACTGTTTTTTGGTTATTCTACAGATTACTTTATGGTTTTTTCCTTAGAAGATTAAGACGAAACTATCGCGAACTTCAAAAAATTGATTTATAAAAAAAATCCCGATTTATTCGGGATTTTCTGTTTCTATATGCCATTGACGTAATTTATTTAGACGTTCTTGCTCTGCTAATTCTTCGGCTGGAATTACTTTTAAAAACGACGGATGCTGTTCTATAGCATATTCTACTTTTTCCACTATTTGTTCAATAGTTTCGTTTTCATAATCAATCTCCAACGGTTCTTTAATGATAAATGATTGTAAAATATTCTTCTTTTTTATACGCAATCCTTTTTTATCAAACGAACGACGAAAACCGTCTATAACAATAGGAACTACAATAGGTTTATGCTGCTTTATAATATGTGCTGTTCCTTTTCTAACCGGTTTAAACGATTTGGTTGTTCCTTGCGGAAAAGTAATTACCCAACCGTCATTTAAAGCGATTTTAATATTTTCAGTATCGTTTGGGTTTACTTCTCTTTTTTCGGTAACATCTTTCCCACCGGAACGCCAAGTTCTTTCTACGGTAATTGCTCCAACATAAGCTAAAATTCTCGGCAATAATCCGGATTTCATTGTTTCGCTTGCTGCAACATAATAAATGTTCATTTTGGGTTGCCACAGATAACCCACATTTTTTATATTGTCAACTCTTCCCGAAAGACTGGCATTAAACACATGAAACATTGCAACCACATCAGCAAAATAAGTTTGATGATTCGAAATAAACAGGACATTTTTATCCGGCAAAGATTTTATGATTTCAGAACCTTCAATATATAATTCATTGAAACCTCTATATCGTCTGTGCGTTAAAACTCCAAAAACACGGATTAACCATTTTTTTATAAAAAGAATGTGACCAAAAGGATTTCTTTTGAATAAACCCATAACAATCTAAAATTTTTAGGACAACAAAACTACAAAAACTAAAACGCTAAAAAACACTTTTTAAAGTTTCTTTTAATTCACTCAACATCATTGCTGTTGCTCCCCAAACAAAATGTTCATTGACGTTAAATCCCGGAACTTCAATAATTCCTGCATAAGAGGTTTTCATTTCTTTATTTACAATTATTTGTTCATCTAAAAAATCAGAAAGCGGCAACTCAATAATACCGGCAACTTCTTCTTCTTGAAGTTTAAATTTCAATTCATGCTGACTAATTCCCATATATGGATAAACCATAAAATTACTTGGCGGAATATATACTTCAGTGAATGAACGGATAATCTCTATTTTTTCAGGATGGATTCCTATTTCTTCATGGGTTTCTCTCAAAGCAGTAGCTTCCAGATTTTCATCTTCTTTTTCAGGTTTTCCTCCGGGAAAAGCAATTTGTGATGAATGAACGCCATAGTAAGAAGTTCTGTGAATTAAAACTAAATGTGTAATACCGTCTTTCGGATAAAAAAGCATTAAAACAGCAGCTTTTTTAGGATTAATTACATTAAGATTCAAGTTTTTCAATAACTCCAAGCGATTTGACGGTGCCATTTTTGCATGTGCCATGCTGGCAGAAGTGAGTTCTTTTGCTATTTTTGGCGTATATTTCAGAAATTCGTCGAATATCATTTTTTAGAAATAAAACATAAAGTTACCTCAAAAAAATATAGCACTAAAATTTTAACTCAATAAAATGTACAGTAAAGAAGAAGCTCAACAGTTAAAAAAAGATTTTTGGATTGCTTTTGCCGAAGCTTATCCGAGAAAATGGTTGTTGTATGATACTAAAATTAAAGACGTTACTTTCAAATTTTTTGTAGATAACAAAAAAGCGCAAGTGTCTCTGGACATTGAACCTAAAGATGAAGAAAAGCGTAAAATTTATTACGAAAAAGTAGAATCCCTGAAGCAAATTCTTCTCGACGACTATCTTCCGGAAGCCGTTTTTGAGCGAAATTTTTATTTGGAAAACGGAAAAATAATTAGTCGAATTTGGGTAGAAAAATCAGGAATCAGTATGAATAATAAATCCCATTGGGAAAGCATTTTTGATTTTTTCAGTGAAACGATGACGCAATTTGAATACTTCTTTTATGAATATCAAGATTACATCAAAGATTTGGAAATTAATACTTAACGAAGAATTATTGAAGTAACAACTTCCTTGCGAAGTTCTTCGTTTATCATTTTTATAATTTTTTCTTTTCCGTAGCTTAATTCTTCACGTAAAACTGCTGATGTTAATGAAACGTATAAAGTTGATCCTTTAAGGATTACTTCTTTTGTATAACTATTGACACCATTTCCCATTAATGATTTCCAAGTCGCTTCTACATCAATTTTATCCATACCGCTTTGGAGTTTATTTACTTCAATAAACTCTTTTAAAACATCTCCGATGGAACTTTCATTGCTTAATCTTTTAGCCATTTATTTGAGTGTAAAAGGAATGTGTCTTTTGTATTTGTAAATCAATTTATCTTTATTTTCTAAAACCAATGTAGAATCAGCCAATTCTATAATTTTTTCCTGCCATTTACCGTAATCTGTTTTGTATTCAATAAAAAACTGAGCATTCTTTTCTACAATTTTTATTTCTTCCTTGATATTATTGGTTCCAAATTTACCATCCAATTGAGGCATTACCTTTTGACGGAAACCTACATTGCTTTTAAGTTCAAAAAAATCAATAGTTTCGTTGACTTTATAATCTTTTTTTTCACCTGACGGTATTGAAACTTCTTTAATTTCCCAATAACCATTGAGCTTCGGCAAATCTTCTTTCTTAATTTCTGATTGACAAGAAACTAGAAGTAAAAAGGTAAAAATTGAAATTAAATTCTTCATTATCTTAAAAATTGTTTGGCAAATTCTTCTCTTAAATCATCAATCGGGATGAATTTATCTTTCCGTTTTACATACCAAAATGTCCAACCGTTACTACTTTCTTTACCTGAAAGTTTAGCACTTACTTTATGAATAGACCCAACAAGTCCATTACTTTCTATTGAACAATCTGATTGAATTTGAGCTCTATATTTTTCACCTTTAGAAAAAATAAAATCACCTACATTAATAAAACCTTTGTCTATTAAATGTACAAATGGGACTCTTGGTTTTTTTACTTCTACCTTATAGTCTAAAAGATTAAAATCCAATGTATCTATTTTTTCCAAGCGGTTATTGGCTACATCAATATAAAATTTTTCTCTTTCAAAAGCAATGAAATTCCTTCCCAACTTTTTGGCAACTGCAGCCGTTGTTCCACTTCCCGAAAATGGATCGAGCACAACATCACCAACATTAGACGTTGATAAAATTACACGATATAGTAATTCTTCGGGTTTTTGAGTAGAATGTGCTTTTTGTCCATTTATTTTAATACGCTCTTCACCATGACAAATTGGAATAAACCAATCACTTCTCATCTGTAAATCGTCATTCATAGTTTTCATTGCTTGATAATGAAACGTGAATTTGGATTTTTCCGATTTAGTCGCCCAAAGCATCGTTTCATGTGCGTTATTGAAACGTGTTCCTTTAAAATTAGGCATCGGATTATGTTTTATCCAAACAACATCATTTAACATCCAAAATCCTAAATCCTGTAATTTTGCACCAACTCGGAAAATATTATGATAAGTTCCTATAACCCAAATACTGCCGGTATTTTTCAAAATTCTTCTGCATTCAGTGAGCCAAGCTTCAGTAAACGCATCATAGTCTTGTAAACTTTCAAACTTATCCCATTCATCATTTACAGCATCAACTTTCGTTTGATTTGGTCTTATCAACTCTCTATTTAACTGCAAATTGTAAGGCGGATCGGCAAATATTAAATCTACTGAATTATCAGGTATTTTTTTAAGTAAATCAACGCAATCGCCTTGATGAATTGTATTTAAAACTAACGAACCTATTTTTGACATGAATGATACTTATGTCACAAATTTAATTTTAAAATTCATAAAGTAACACCAAATAGAAATTAATATTATCAACATTAAACCTTTTTATAATTTTATAGTCTTACAGTAAATCAAAAATCAGCCATGATAAAAAAAATACTTCCTTTGGTTATTGCAACATTATTCAGTTGTAGTTCAGACGGTGACAACAACTCCACTGTTGATGAACAAATGTATTTTCCGCCAAATGATGGAAATGTAACTTGGGCAACAAAATCAATTTCCGATTTAGGATGGAATCAAACAGCTGTTACACCGCTTTTGGATTATTTGGAAGAAAAAAACACCAAATCATTCATTATTTTGGTTAATGGAAAAATAGTCATGGAGCATTATTTTAATGGTCATACAGCTAGTTCACCTTGGTATTGGGCAAGTGCCGGAAAAACGCTGACAGCTACAGTAACCGGAATTGCTCAGGAAGAAGGTTTACTCAATATCAACAATAAAGTTTCAGATTATTTAGGAACAGGTTGGACAAGCGCACCGATTGCTAAAGAAAACTTGATTACAGTCAAACATCTTTTGACCATGAGTTCAGGTTTGAATGATGCTTTAGGAGATGATGTTTCAACTGACAATCTTCAATATGTTGCCGATGCCGGAACACGCTGGGCATATCATAATGTTTATGTAAAACTGCAAGATGTTGTAGCGCAAACCAGCGGACAGACTTGGAGTTCTTATTTCAATACTAAATTGAGAGATAAAATTGGAATGACTGGAGGAAGTTGGATTAATCTTGATAACCTTAGTGTTTATTGGAGTACTTCACGAAATATGGCACGCTTTGGTTTATTGATTTTAAACAAAGGTAAATGGAACGGAAATACTATCATAAGTGAGAATTACATTAATCAAGCTACCTCAACTTCACAAAATATTAATCAGGCGTATGGTTATCTTTGGTGGTTAAACGGAAAATCAAGCTATCATTTACCACAAACTCAATTTGAATTTCAAGGCAAACTTGTACCAAATGCACCAAACGATATGTTTGCCGCTTTGGGTAAAAATGACCAGAAGATTTATGTTGTTCCGAGTAAAAATATGGTTATTATCAGAATGGGAGAAGTGGCCAATCCTGAAAATCCAACTTTTGCATTATCGGGATTCGACAATGAATTATGGCAAAAAATTAATGCACTATACCAATAGTTTACTTTTTATCTGTCAAACGGATAATCCCGTAAACAAATAAAACAAAAGCTATAAGACGTAATCCCATAAAAATACTGGGAAGTGGTTTTTGTATAAAATAACTGATTATTGCTATACCAATGCCTGCCAATATTAGTTTCATTGGCGAAGCTTCACGAAAAAATCGGATTACTTTCATTATTATTATTTAAAAAACGAATCTACGAATTCAAATTTATTAAAAACCTGTAAATCTTCAATGCCTTCACCTACGCCAATATATTTGACCGGAATTTGAAATTGATCGGAAATACCTATTACAACGCCACCTTTTGCTGTTCCATCGAGTTTTGTAACGGCTAAACATGAAACTTCGGTCGCAGCGGTAAATTGTTTTGCTTGTTCAAATGCATTTTGTCCGGTTGAACCGTCAAGCACTAGAAGTACATCGTTTGGTGTATCTTCTACCACTTTTTGCATTACTTTTTTCACTTTGGAAAGTTCGTTCATCAATCCAATTTTGTTGTGCAATCGTCCTGCAGTATCAATGATAACTACATCCGCATTTTGAGCAACAGCACTTTGTAAGGTATCGAATGCTACTGATGCCGGATCGCTTCCCATTTGTTGTTTTACGATTGGAACACCAACTCTATCTGCCCAAATTTGTAATTGGTCAATTGCAGCGGCACGGAATGTATCGGCTGCGCCAAGTACAACTTTATATCCTGCTTTTTTGAATTGATAGGCTAATTTACCTATAGTTGTAGTTTTTCCAACACCATTTACACCAACCACCATAATTACATATGGTTTTTTGTTGGCCGGAACAGTAAATTCGGTTTCTTCACCGGATTTGGTTTCAGAAAGTAGTGCGGCTATTTCTTCGCGAAGGATTTGGTTTAGTTCCTCGGTTCCAAGATATTTGTCACGAGAAACTCGTTCTTCTATTCGCTCGATGATTTTTAGGGTTGTGTTTACGCCAACATCTGAGGAAACTAACACTTCTTCCAGATTATCTAAAACTTCATCATCTACTTTGGATTTTCCTGCTACGGCTTTGGTAAGCTTGGAGAAAAATGATGTTTTGGTTTGTTCTAAACCTTTATCTAATGTTTCCTTTTTTTCGGAAGAAAATATTCTTTTAAAAAAGCTCATAATTTTTGTTCATGGTTTAAATAGAAGCCTTTTGTGATTACTTAGCCCTGATTATAGTGGAAATCCCGACTTTGTGAAATTGCTTCGCAAGCTCGCAATGACGGATTGTAACGGAAAGCAGGAATTACATTTAAAAAATGCTATTAGTTTGGCTTCAAATTCATTGGCAAATATAAAAATAAAAAAGCTACTTCCGAATGAAAGTAGCTTTGATATATTGAGTTTGTTGAATTATTTCTTGTTAAGGAAACTATCTACTTCTTCAGGAGTCATAATTGCTTCCTGAAAAGTGTATGCACCTGTTTTTGGAGATTTAACCATTTTAATAGCTTTGGTTAATCTTTTTGATGCTGTTTGTAACGTTGCTACGGTTTTCTTTGCCATGACTTATATGTTTTATTGGAAACTTTTAATTCTAAAAATTTCTAAATTATTTAATCTCTTTATGAACAGTCATTCTCTTTAAGATTGGATTAAATTTTTTAATCTCTAATCTGTCCGGAGTATTTTTTTTGTTTTTCTTAGTGATATAACGAGAAGTACCAGGAAGACCTGTTGCTTTATGCTCTGTACACTCTAAAATTACTTGGATTCTATTACCTTTCTTTGCCATCGTACTTTATTTTTAAATAGGTTGTGGAATTATCCGATAAATCCGTTTGCCTTTGCATCTTTTAATACAGCAGCTAAACCTTTTTTGTTAATCGTTTTAATTGTAGATGCAGCTACTCTTAGCGTAATCCATCTGTCTTCTTCAGCAAGATAGAAACGTTTTTTAACTAAGTTTACAGAAAATTTTCTCTTAGTTTTGTTCATAGCGTGAGAAACATTATTTCCTACCATCGCTCTTTTACCTGTAAGGTCACAAACTCTTGACATTATGCTTTTCTTTTATCGTTATTCAAAATCAGGGTGCAAACTTACACAAAATAAATCATTGTAACAAAAAAATTATTGCAGTTTTTTTAAAATTTCTTTTTGAACCAATTCTAATGCTTTATTTACAGCTCTATCAATCACTTTTTCACGAGGTTGACCAAAATTAAACTCAGAAATAATTACGTCATTCGGGGTGGCTAATGCAATAAATACAGTTCCAACTTCGGCATCTGAATCGCCTTTGTTTGGCCCGGCATTTCCTGTAGTTGCAATAGCATAATCGGTTTGCATCAATCGTTGAATTCCTAAAGCCATCTCACATGCAACTTCGGCACTGACAACTGTTTTCTCCTTAATAATATCAGCCGAAACACCTAAAACAGAAATCTTAGTGTCGGTTGCATAACTCACAATGCTTCCTCTAAAATAATTGGATGCTCCGGAAACAGAAGTCAGCATTTGAGCAATTTTTCCTCCGGTACAACTTTCGGCGGTGGCAATTGTTTTATTTTGAGAGGCTAACAATCGTCCGACAACAACTTCAATAGTTTCATTTTCATCAAAACCTACAATAATATCGTTAATGATTTTTGCTAAACTTTCTACATTTTCCTGAATAGCTTTTTCAAGAATTTCTTGGTTTTCACCTCGAGCGGTTAATCGTAAACGAACTCGACCCGGACTTGGTAAATAAGCTAGTTTTATAAATTCGGGTAAATTGTTTTCCCAATTTTCAATTCGTTCAGCTACTAAACTTTCGCCTTGACCATAAGTTAAAATGGTTTTGTGAATAATATATGGTCGCTTGTATTCTTGAACAATTTTGGGTACAATTTCGTTATCAACCAAATATTTCATTTCATAAGGAACACCAGGTAACGAAACAAAAACAGTACTTTCTTTCTTCATCCACATTCCCGGTGCTGTTCCCATTTTATTAAACAAAACGGTGCATTTCGACGGAACAAGCGCTTGATCTTTGTTTACTTGTGAAATAGGTCTTTTGTAAATCCCTTCTATCAATTCAGTTACGTGAGCCAAAACAGCTTTGTCTTCGATTAAAACATCATCAAAATAATCGCAAAATGTTTTTTTGGTCACATCGTCTTTGGTTGGTCCAAGTCCACCAGTAATGATAACCAAATCTACCTTGTTCTGAAGTTTTTCAAAAGTATCAACAATGTGTTGTTTATCATCTGAAATGGAAATCATCTCATGTGTTTGAACTCCAATTTTATCTAAAGCCTTAGCAATATATCCTGAATTGGTATCTACAATTTGACCTATCAATATTTCATCTCCAATAGTAACTATCGTTGCTTTCATCTGTTTTTTGAGAATTTAGCACAAAGGTCACAAAGTTTTTCATAATACAATAAAATAAATGACGATTTAATCGATTTGTTTACCATTTTTATTTTAGTATTTTTATGAACTATTTAAAACAAACTAAACCACACACAAAATGACATTCGATCCAAACGAATTAGAGGCAAGTGCTATCTATAAGTTACTAACCGGTACGATTATTCCGCGACCAATTGGTTGGATTTCTTCCATAAGCGAAGACGGCATCAATAACCTTGCTCCTTTTTCCTATTTTAACATGCTTGGCGATGATCCGCCACACGTGATGTTTTCTACCCGAAGAGATAATAATAAAAACAAAGACACACTGAATAATGTATTAACCACAAAGCAATTTGTCGTTAATATGGTTACCGAAGATGTTGTAGAACAAATGAATATGACATCACAAAATATTCCTTCCGATGAAAGTGAATTTGATTTAGCCAATCTTACTCCTATTCCATCTGTAAAAATAAAACCGATGCGAGTGAAAGAAAGTCCAATACATTTTGAATGCGAATTAGTACATCACTACTTTCTTGAAGGACATCAGCAAGGCGGAGCTTGTGTATTGATTGGCAAAATTATTATAATGCATTATGACGAGAAAATGCTTTTGGATAATTATAAAATCAATTTAGAAAACTACAAACCTGTTGCTCGATTAGCGGGTTCTAATTACTCTAAAATTGGAGAGATGTTTTCAATTAAAAGAAATTAAAGTTATGAATGAAAAAACACTTGAAATAAAAGTAAAAATGCAGATTCAAAAACCTGTAAACGAGGTTTTTGACGCTATTGTCAATCCTGATAAAATGTCAAATTATTTTATTGCTTGGGGTAGCGATAAAATGGAAACAGAAAAAACCATAGAATGGAAATTCCCTGAATTTGACGAAAAATTTCCCATCCAAACACATATAGTTATTGCAAACAAATTAATTTCTTTCTATTGGGAAATGGATGATTTATCTCTTTTAGTAGCGATTACTTTGGATGAAATCCACACCAACGAAACTTTAGTTACCATAACAGAAGGAAAAAGAACAGCAGATGAAGCCGGATTAAGCTGGCTTTCGGGAAACTCTTTTGGATGGTCAAACTTTTTAACCTGTCTAAAAGCCTATCTTGAATATGGCATCAATCTTAGAAAAGGTGCTTTTGAATACATGAAGTCTTAGATTTATGAAAATAACAGTAATTGGTGGTGGTCCGGGTGGACTTTACTTTTCGATATTAACAAAAAAAGCGTGTCCTGATTGGGAAATAACCGTGTACGAACGCAACAAACCTGATGACAGTTTTGGTTTTGGTGTCGTTTTTTCTGACGAAACGTTAAGCGAATTTCTAAAACGTGATATGCAATCCTATGAATTAATCCGAACCAACTTTGCGTATTGGGACGACATTATCATTGCTCGCGATGGTCAAGAAGTTAGTATTTCCGGAAATGGTTTTTGTGGCTGTTCCCGAAAAAAATTATTGCAATTATTGCATCAACGTTGTGAAGAAGAAGGTGTAAAATTGAATTTCGAAACAGAAATCAATGATTTATCTGCTTTCGAAACATCTGATATTATAGTAGCTTGTGATGGAATTGGCAGTCAAATCAGAACTCAGTTTGCTTCAGAATTTGGCACAACCGTCGAATTGAAGAAAAACCGTTTTGTATGGTGTGGTTCAACAAAACCGCTTGATGCTTTTACCTATTTTTTCAGAAATACCGAACACGGACTTATCGTAGCGCATTCCTATCAATATGAACCGGGAATGAGTACTTGGATTTTTGAATGTTCCGATGAAACCTGGCAAAAATTTAATTTTGAAGTTACCAATGAAACCGATACTGTTTCTAAAATTGAAAAAATATTTGCGCAAGAATTAGATGGTCATTCGTTAATTACCAATAAATCACATTGGCGACAATTTCCACATGTAACCAATGAAAAATGGTATCATAAAAATATTGTCTTACTTGGCGATGCTAAGGCTACAGCACATTATTCCATCGGTTCAGGAACTAAATTAGCAATGGATAGCTCCATTGGTTTATTCGATGCCGTTTTGGCTAATCCAAACGATGTTCAGGCTGCTTTTCAACAATACGACAAAACCCGAAGAAATACGGTTGAAATGATACAATATGCGGCTTTGGTTTCGTTAGATTGGTTCGAAAATATGAACCGTCATAATCAACATCCGTTTTATCAATTTGCTTTCGGATGCATGACACGTGCGAAAAAAGTAACCTATGAAAATTTACGTTTGAGAGATAATTCTTTTACTGATAAAGTATTGAACGAATTTTTTAAAACTTCTAACTCCAAACTTCCAACTTCTAACTCTGAAACGGCTGCATTTTCCAAATTCAAATTGCGGGATTTAGAATTGCAAAACCGAATTGTGATGTCGCCAATGGGACAATATTCGGCAGAAAACGGTTTAGTAAACGATTGGCATTTTCAACATTATACTTCTCGTGCTGTTGGCGGATTAGGATTGATTTTAACCGAAATGACGGCTATTTCAGAAACTGGAAGAATTACTAAAGGTTGCGCCGGAATTTACAACGAAAACCAAATAGCTGAATGGAAACGAATTAACAATTTTATTCATAAAAATACGCATACCAAAATCGGAATTCAATTGGGACATTCCGGTCGAAAAGGTTCTTCTAAAATTCCTTGGGAAGAAACTTTTACAGGAGAAAGTTGGGAATTACTTTCCGCTTCGGCTATTCCATTTAATGAAAATTCTCAAACTCCAAAAGAAATGACTTTAGCCGATATGGATTTGATTACTTCACAATTCGTTCAAGCTACAAAAAATACTAACGAATCTGGTTTTGATATGATCGAATTGCAAGCACATCACGGATTTTTATTGGCTTCTTTCCTATCGCCATTAACCAATATCAGAACTGACGAATTTGGCGGAAGTATCGAAAACCGATTAAAATTTCCATTACGAGTTTTTAACGAAATGCGAGCCGTTTTCCCAAAAGAAAAACCAATGTCAATAAGAATTTCCGCAACGGATTGGGCAGAAAACGGAATTTCAGAAGAAGATGTTATTACCATTGCAAAAGCTTTCAAAAACGCTGGTGCAGACATCATCAATGTTTCAACCGGAAATACTGTCGCTCATCAAAAACCACAAACCGGAAGAATGTGGCAAGTTCCGTTTTCAGATGCAATCCGAAATACTATTCATATTCCAACAATTACAGCCGGAAACATAACTGATATTGACCAAATCAACACCATTATTCTAAATGGTCGAGCTGATTTAGTAGCTTTAGGAAAACCACTGTTGTTGGATGCTAATTTCGTCAGAAACGCGCAAGCTTACGAGCAATTTCAACCTGATGATATTCCAAATCAATATAAATTAGGGATTTCTCATTTATATCCATTAAAAGCTTCCGAAAGAAAACAAACCGAAGGAATGAAAAAAGCATTGAAACCAAAAAGTAATAAGAAGTAAAAGCATATAATGTATATTGTAAAATGAATTCAATATACAATAATACAATATACCATTTTTCAAATGAAGCATTACGAAGACAATTTTGCACATGTAAACCTGCCAAGTTTAGACTTGCAACCCAACTATATTTTCACAGAATTACCACAATTTCAACATCCTGAAATGCTCAATTGTGTTCACCGATTATTGGATTATCGCATTGAAAACGGTAACGGTAGTAACATTTGCATTCGCACATTTACAGAAACTTGGACCTATCAAGATGTATTTGAAAAAGCCAATCAAATTGCCCATGTTTTGGTTAATGATTTAGGCTTAAAATCAGGAAATAGAGTTTTATTACGTAGTGCCAATAATCCTATGATGGTCGCGTGTTGGTTTGCCGTTTTAAAAGTTGGCGGAATTGTCGTAGCAACTATGCCGTTACTTCGTACTAAAGAATTAAAAACCATTATTGATTGTGCCGAGATTTCGCATGCCATTTGCGACAGCGAATTATCCGAAGAAATACAAATGGTTACCTCTGATTTTCTCCAAAAAATCAGTTTTTACAGAAATTCCGATTTAGAAAAATTGATGGAAACCAAGCCCAAAACTTTCGATAACTATCATTCAAAATCCGACAGTATTGCTTTAATCGGATTTACATCAGGAACAACAGGTTTACCCAAAATGACATCTCATTATCACAAAGATGTTTTGAATATTTGCGAAGCGTTTCCACAATATTCATTACAACCAACCTCAACTGATATTTTTACCGGAAGTCCACCACTTGGATTTACTTTTGGTTTGGGCGGATTGGTTTTATTTCCGATGTATTTTGGTGCTTCCACCTTTTTAATAGAAAAGCCAAGTCCTGATATTTTATTGCAAGCCATTCAGGATTACAAAATTACCATTTGCTTTACAGCACCAACCGCTTGGCGAATAATCACTACCAAAGTGACTGATTTTAATATTTCAAGCTTACGCAAATGTGTCTCAGCCGGAGAAACATTACCCGTAAAAGTTTGGCAAGATTGGTACGATGCAACCGGTTTAAAAATCATCGATGGCATTGGTGCAACCGAAATGCTTCATATTTTCATCTCGTCCAATGAAGAAAACATGAAACCTGGAGCTACAGGTGTAGCCATAACAGGTTATGAAGCTAAAATTATCGATGCTAACGGAAATGAATTACCAAGAAATAATGCCGGTAAATTAGCCGTTCGCGGTATTACAGGTTGTAAATATTTAAACCGGGAAGAAAAACAAAAGGAATACGTAGAAAACGGTTGGAATTTAACGGGTGATATATTCCGTCAAGACGAAGACGGCTTTTTTTGGTTCATAGCTCGTGGCGACGATATGATTATTTCTTCGGGTTACAACATTGCAGCAATTGAGGTTGAAAGTGTACTTTTAACTCATGAAGATATTTTGGAGTGTGCCATTGTCGGTTTGCCTGATGAAGAACGTGGTATGTTGGTTTGTGCTCATATTGTTTTGAAAGACAAATCCAATGCTACAGATGCTATGAAAAACCGCATTCAACATTGGTTTAAAGAAGTCGCCGCACCTTATAAATATCCAAGAATAATTAACTTTGTAGAAAGTTTACCTAAAACAGAAACCGGAAAAATTCAACGATTTAAACTGAAATGATATGATAATTTTTAGGAGCTATTTCCAGCTTTCGCCTTTATTTTGCTTCGTAAACTACGCAAGGATATCGGCTCTATCTGGGCTAAACCAATTCAGTTAAGTAAAAAGGATTAATTAAAAATTTGTGATAATCTGTGTAATTTGTAGCTAAAAAATAAAAAAAATCAGTGTTAATCTGTGAAATCAGTGGCTAAAAAATCCGTGACAAAAAATAAACTATGAGAAAAGCATTTGTAATAGTAAGCATCACCATTCTTTCCTTAACCGGAATACTAATTTATGTCAATTGGAAATTCAGTTTTTTATTACTGATATTTCTACCATTAGTTGGAATGGGATTTTATGACATGTACCAATCCAAAAAAACCATTCGCAGAAACTTTCCATTATTAGGAAGAATGCGTTATTTGCTCGAAGCACTTGGTCCTGGCGCAAGACAATATTTTATAGAAAACGACACCGATGGAAAACCATTCAATCGCTTACAACGAAGTATAGTATATCAACGAAGTAAAAAAGAAAGTGATTCCATGCCTTTTGGAACACAACTTGATGTTTATAAAGAAGGTTACGAATGGATTAATCACAGCATTCGTGCCATTCCTTTTTCGCAAGTCGATGAAAATCCACGAGTAAAAATTGGCTCATCACAATGTGAAAAACCTTATGAAGCCAGTTTATTCAATATCAGTGCCATGAGCTTTGGTTCGCTAAGTAAAAATGCCATTTTGGCTTTAAACAACGGAGCAAAATATGGTAAATTTTATCATAATACCGGCGAAGGCGGACTTTCACCTTATCATCTTCAAGGTGGCGATGTCGTTTGGAACATCGGAACAGGATATTTCAGTTGCCGAAACGATGACGGAACCTTTAATTATGATGAATTTGTAAAAAGAGCTACTTTAGACAACGTCAAAATGATTGAAATCAAGTTTTCCCAAGGAGCAAAACCGGGTCATGGCGGTATTTTACCTAAAGAAAAAGTAACTGACGAAATTGCTGCCATTCGATTAGTTCCCAAAGGGAAAGATATTTTATCACCACCAACCCATTCGGCATTTTCAACACCATTAGAATTAATGGATTTTGTAAAATTATTACGAAAAGGTTCCGGCGGAAAACCTATCGGAATTAAAATCTGTATTGGAAACAAATCTGAATTTATCGCCATTTGCAAGGCTATGGTTGCAACCAAAACCTATATCGATTTTATCACCGTCGATGGTGGCGAAGGTGGAACCGGTTCTGCTCCACAAGAATATTCAGACCACGTTGGAATGCCATTACGCGATGCTTTGGCCTTTGTTTATGACTGTTTAAACGGTTTTTCCATCAAAGACCAAATCAAAATCATCGCTTCAGGAAAAGTCATTACCGGTTTTGACATTATCCGTAATCTTTCACTCGGAGCGGATTTATGCAATTCAGCACGCGGAATGATGTTTGCCTTAGGTTGTATTCAAGCCTTAGAATGTCATGCCAATACGTGTCCAACCGGAATTGCAACCCAAGACAAGCGATTAACCAAAGGATTAGTTCCCGAAGAAAAAAGCATTCGCGTAGCAAGATACCATCACGAAACCGTAAAATCGGCTATGGATTTAATGGCATCAGCAGGATTAGCACATCCCGACGATGTTGACCGAACTGTAGTTAGCACAAGAATAGAACGCTCAAAAATACAAACCTTTGAAGAAACTTATCCCGAATTAAAAGTTGGAGCATTACTCGAAGGTTCAACTGTTCCAAACGAATTTTTCAGATTTTGGAAACGAGCAACAATAGAACATTTTTAGGAGCTATTTCCCGCTTTCGCCTTTATCTTGCTCCGTAAACTGCGCAAGGATATCGGCTCTATCTGGGCTAAACTAATCAGTAAAGAAAAAGTAAACAATTTAAAATTTCTGATAATTTGTGTAATTTGTGGCAAAAGAAACATCTATTGATTTAAACAAAATCAGTGGTAATCTGTGAAATCAGTGGTAAAAAAATAAAATATGAAATTCATAAAACAAGAAAAAATACGTTTCAAACATATCGACTACGCCGGAATAGTTTTCTATCCGCGATTTCTCGAAATGTTGAATGATTTAGTAGAAGATTGGTTTGAAGAAGCTTTGGAAAGACCATTTTCCAAAATCCACGAGACAAACGGAATACCAACCGTCGATTTAAAAGTGCAATTTAAAAACGCAGCCCGAATTGGAGAAATCCTAATTAAATCACTTTGGGTAAAAGAACTGAAAAGTTCCTCAGTCGTTTGCGGATTTCAATTTATAAATGAACAAGAAAAAACTGTACTTGAAGGTGACGTAACTTTAGTAAATGTTGCCATTCAAGAAGACCGACAAAGCATCAAAGCCGAAGCTTTTAATGAGGAAATGAAAAGTTTAATTGCTAAATATCTAATATAAAAAAATGAAAATCTGTTTATTCATCATATTTCTATTTTGTAATACTACGTTTTCTCAAGACTATTTTTCAGGAAAAAAAGTATATTGTGGAACACAAAATGCTAGAGCTAAAGAATTATTTGACACTGGTATTGAAACTTTATATTTAAATACTCAACTAAATAAAAAGTACTTAAATATGACTGCCGATGTATTCTACAATGCCTACAAAATAGATAGTACATTTTGTGATGCAATCTTTTTTGCAGGCTACACTTCAGGATTAACAGGCGATAGAAAAACAGCATTAACTTGTTATTATATTGCAGATAGTATTTCTAATAATAAATCCTTAGAGTTCAAAATAAATCTAGCTGCTGAATCTCTTAGGACAAATAGTGATTTCGGAATAAAATTAGCGCGAAAAAAATATAATGAAGTAATAGAGTTTTTTCCAGAAAGCTCAGAAGGACATTATGGGTTTGCTATTACATCTCCAGAAATAGGTGATATAGAAAAGGGATTGGAAAATCTAAACATTGCTATTGAAAAATATAATTTTATTGTACCTAACAGACAAAATGAGCAGAATTTTTTAAAAGGTATTTTACTAACGTTAAATAAAAAATATAGCGAAGGATTAGAATATTTAGAAATGTGTTCAAAAGCTTATAAAAAAGATCTAAATTATAAAATACATTATTCTTTATGTTTACTAAAAGTTTCTGAAATTAGAAATGATATAGTAATGAAAGAAAAAGCATTTAAGATTTATAAAAAAATTGATAATAAAGAACTAATACCTATCGTAATCAAAGATTTATTAGTATTTTAAACATTAAAAAATGGAATTCAAAAAATTCAAAGCTGCAACCGTTCAAACATCGCCAGTTTTTCTAAACGTTGAGAAAACGGTTGAAAAAACAATAAGTTTTATCAAAGAAGCTAGTCAAAACGGAGCACAGTTAATCGCTTTTCCTGAAGTTTTTATCGCCGGTTATCCTTATTGGAACTGGATTATGACACCGGTTCAAGGAAGCAAATGGTATGAGCTATTGTATAAAAACTCGGTAGCTGTTTCCGATGAAGCAATGAAACCATTGTATCAAGCAGCAAAAGATAATAATATTCATATCGTAATCGGAATTAACGAACGTGGCGATAGTTATGGCGAAATTTACAATACCAATTTAATTATTGACAACAACGGAACTGTAATTGGTAAACATCGAAAATTAGTGCCAACTTGGGCCGAAAAACTCACTTGGACAAGTGGAGATGGTTCCTCATTAAAAGTTCACAATACCGAAATTGGTCCAATCGGAACCTTAGCTTGTGGTGAAAACACTAACACATTAGCTCGATTTACATTACTTTCTCAAGGCGAATTAATTCATATTGCAAATTATATTTCGCTTCCAGTTGCGCCACCAGATTATGATATGGCTGAAGCAATTAAAATACGTGCCGCAGCGCATTCTTTCGAAGGAAAATTATTTACAATAGTTTCGTGTTCTACAATTTCTCAGGAAATTAAAGACGCTTTAAGAAATGATGTTCCAAATGTTGATGAACTATTAGACCGAAAAAATTCGGCTTTTTCAGGATTTATTGGTCCGAATGGTGCTGTAATCGGTACACCATTGATTGATGATGAAGGAATAGTTTATGCCGATATTGATTTGGAAAAATGTATTCAGCCAAAACAAATGCATGATATTCTCGGGCATTACAATAGATTTGATATATTTGATTTAAGAGTAAACATTGCTCCAACAAGAAAAATTACGTTTATTGAAAATCACGAGGAATTTAATAAAAAATAGTCTAAAGTCTAAAGTTGGAAAGACCTACTTTATGACTTTAGACTTTAGACTTTAAGACTTAAATATTATGAACGAAAATCATTCAGACGATCAAATTGGTCGTGCCAGAGTTCAGGACACGCCGGAGCTCGAAGCGTATTACAAAGAACTTGAAGCTCTTGGTGCCGGCGCTTTGTGGACGGTTGCTAACGATATTGAACCTTGGGAACCACGAAGTTCATCTGTTTCAATGCTTTGGAAATATGACAATTTACGTGAATTGGTTTTAAAATCTTCCGAACTCGTAACACCAGAACAAGCAGGACGAAGAGTTGTTTATTTGGTCAATGACAAGCGGAAAGATGTTTCAGCAGCTGTTGGCTGGTTATACACCGGAATTCAAGTGACTCGTCCGGGAGAAAGTACTTCAGCACATCGTCATCGAGCTTCAGCATTACGTTTTATTATGGAAGGCGAAAAAGGTTACACTATTGTTGACGGTAATAAAATCATGCTGGAAGTGAACGATTTTGTCATCACACCAAACTCCACTTGGCACGAACACGGTGTAGAAGTTGATGGAAAAACTTGCATTTGGCAAGATGGTTTGGATATCCCGTTAGTGAATGCATTGGAAGCCAATGATTATGCAGTTTTTGACGGAAAACAACCATTGACTGCTCCAGTAAATCAATTACCGCAAACTTTTGACGGAAACGGTTTAATTCCGGCAGATTTTGTATGGGACAAACCTTATTCGCCATTATTCAAATATTCGTGGAAAAAAGTATATCCGGCGTTGTTGGAAGCTCAAAGAGTAAACAAACCCAATCCGTTTGATGGAATTTTTATGCGATATTCCAATCCACTAACTGGTGGACATGTAATGCAAACTATGGGTGCGGCAATCCAATTATTACCGGCAGGTTTTAAAGGAAAAGCACACAAACATACCGGTTCTTTTGTCTATCAATGTGCCAAAGGAAAAGGTTATACCATCATCAACGGAAAGAGATTTGATTGGAAGGAAAGAGATATTTTTTGTGTTCCATCTTGGGCTTGGCACGAACATCACAATCTATCTGAAACTGAAGATGCTTGCTTATTTAATTTTAATGATTTGCCGGTAATTGAAAGTTTGGGGCTTTATCAATCCCGAGAATTAGAAGATAATAACGGATATCAAAAAATACAATAACAAATTCCAAAATCTATAATTAAAAACTTTTAGCTTTTCGCCATAAAAACAAACAAATGAATCTAATAAACTATTTATTTTCAAACAAAAATTTAAAATACTCTTTGAGCGTTCTATTACTAACTTGTAATTTTTATGCTCAAGAATTATCGCTTAATCAAGGAAAAATTAATGCGAAAAACTATTATGAAGAAATTGATTTTGAAATTATTAACGAAAAAATTATTATTCCAGTCGTAATCAATGATAAAACATATAAATTCCTTTTGGATACAGGTGCTCCAAACCTAATTACAAAACGATTGTTGAATGAAATTAATACTGATAATACAAAAAAGATAACAGTTCTTGATGCCAACAATCAAGTTGACACACTTGAAATGGTCGCTATTAAATCTATAAAAATTAAAAATCTGAATTTTGAAAACAATGTGGCTCTAACAAGTGATCTTGATAATCATTTCATTATAAAATGCCTTAAATTAGATGGATTTATTGGTAGCAACCTATTCCAAAATTCAATCTTAAAAATCAGTTTAAGAGATAAAAAAATAACCATTACTGATGATATTAAAAAATTGAACGTAAAATCAAAAGGAACAAAATTAACTTTGATTGGTGACCAAAAATCACCTTATATCAATATTAATTTCACAGGAAACAACAAAGAAAAAGGTACTGAAGATGTTTTGATTGATACAGGAATGAGTGATTTTTATGAAATTTCAAATCGAGCTTATTCCATTTTTTCGAAAGAAAACATGTTTAATGAACTATCCCGAAGTGAAGGCTCATCAAGTATTGGTTTATTTGGTTCTGCTCCTATAAAAGAACAAGTGCTTTTGAAATCCAATCAATTAAAAATAGGTAACACAACTTTTGAAAACTTGATAACCAACACAACCGATGATAATAATTCCCGATTAGGTTTGAATTTACTTAAACATGGTGATATTATCATTGATTTTAAAAATAAAAAATTTTATTTTGAAGCCGATAAGAATATAATATTACATAATCCTGCTCCTGTTTTTACACCAACAATTATTGATAATAAATTTGTTGTTGGTTTTGTTTGGGATAAATCATATAAAGACAAATTAAGTTTTGGAGATGAAATTATCCGAATTGATAGTTATAAAATAAGTGAAATAGATTTTTGTGAAATTATCAAACTAAAAAGCTTACGAATGAATAGTGAATCTTATGAAATTGAGGTAAAATCAAAAGATAATCAAATCAAACTACTAAAAATAGAAAACAAATGAAACTACTCACCTACACACTAAACGAAAACTATCAACCGCGATTAGGTTTTTTACATAATAATCAAGTTATTGATATGGAAGATTTTGGTGAAATTTCTAATTTTCCTTTGCCTAATGACATGCTTGACTTAATTGATTTGGGTTATGAAATTATTCCTGAAATTACTGAGATTATTTCGGAAACGCCCGAAAATTTCTTTGAAGAAATCGCTCATGAGTTAGACGAAGTAACATTTTTGGCTCCAATTGAAAAACCAAGAAAAAACATCATCGGAATTGGTTTGAACTACACCGAACACGTTGCTGAAAGTGCCAGAACATTAGACACAACTGGAAAATTACCTCAAAAACCTATTATTTTTTCAAAACCACCTACAACGGTTACCGCTACCAATACCGAAATTATTAAAAACACAAAACTTACTGAACAATTAGATTGGGAAGTTGAATTGGCAGTTGTTATTAGCAAAAAAGGAAAATACGTACCAAAAACTGATGCCATGGATTATGTTTTCGGTTACACAGTAATCAATGACATTTCGGCTCGTGATTGTCGTCGTGAAGGACAATGGATTGTTTCCAAAGGTCAAGATACGTTTGCACCAATGGGACCAATTTTAGTAACTAAAGACGAAATCGAAAACCCTCATAATTTGAATTTATCTTTAAAAGTAAATGGCGTTGAAAAACAAAATTCAAATACAAAATTCTTGTTATTTAACATCAACGATTTGATAGAGGATTTAAGCACGGTTTTTACTTTGGAAGCTGGCGATATTATTGCTACCGGAACGCCTGCAGGTGTTGGTGCCGGAAGAAATCCTCAAGAATGGCTGTACGATGGCGATGTTGTGGAAGCAACTGTAGAAGGAATTGGAACGATTGTGAATACAATAAAAGAAGTTTAAATAGACAGAAACACAGATTTTAGAAATTTCTAAAATCTGTGTTCAAAAAATAATTAATAATGAGATTGCTTCGTGCCTCGCAATGACAATATGAAAAAATATAGAATTGGTCAAATTGTACCATCAAGTAATGTAACGATGGAAACCGAAATACCTGCCATTTTTCGTTCCCGTGAAACTATTTTACCTGAACGATTTACTTTTCATTCCAGCAGAATGAGAATGAAAAAAGTAACTAAAGAAGAACTCGAAGCCATGGATGCCATGAGTTTGAAATGTGCTCAAGAACTTTCAGATGCTCATGTTGACGTTATGGGTTATGCATGTTTGGTGGCAATTATGAGTATGGGACGAGGTTATCATTGTGTTTCTGAAGTGAATTTGCATCAGGAAACGGTAGCCAATGACTTTCCTACTCCAATTGTAACTTCGGCTGGAGCTTTGATTAACGGATTGAAAGCTTTGGGAGCTAAACAAATTTCGATTATTACACCATATATGCGACCATTGACCGATATGGTTGTTGATTATATAGAGCATCAAGGTATCAAAGTAAAAGAAAGTATTGCTTTAGAAATACCTGATAATTTGGAAGTTGCTGCTCAAAATCCGATGAATTTATTGGAAATTTACAAACAATTGGATTTAACCGATGTGAATGTTTTGGTAGTTTCGGCTTGCGTACAAATGCCATCGTTGGAAGCTGTTGATTTAATTCAAGCAGAATGTGGAATTCCGGTAACTTCTGCGGCAGTTTGTACTACTTATGAAATGATGAAAAAAATTGGTATTGAAGCCAAATCAGCTATTGGTGGCGAATTGTTGAGTGGAAAATATTAATGAATAAAAGAATTCAAAATAGGATTGCCTTCACAGTATTTATTCTTGGTGGAATTTTTCTGTTGTACAATTTTGGATTGTACTTTGTAATGAGTGTGCCAATACTAATAATAATTTATATTTTAGTCATTAAATTGATGAAGTGAAAAAGGAGTTCGATTAAACTCCTTTTACTTTAAATATTTTGCCAAAGGCAATTGCTGTTTTTTCAGTTCGGATGTAAAAAGCTTAGCGATTTCGGTTGCACCAAGAACAGACAAATGTGTGTTGTCTGTTATACCGTCCGGAATATAACTGTTTTCATTTGGAGCAAAATGCAAATGTAATTTTTTGGAACCTTCAACACCATAGGAAACCTCCAATTGCTCAGTTAAATACTGCATATCAAAAAACGGCACATTCATTTCCTGAGCAACCAATCGGGCAATTAAAGTGTAATTTCCGTGAGCATCAAGTAAAACACCTTGTTCATTAAATTTTCTTCTGGCAATAGATGAGAACAAAATAGGAATTGCTCCTTTTGCTCTTGCTTCTTCAATATATCGGATTAAATTATAGCGATAAGCTGTCTGTGGATTAGTATATCGTGCAGAATCGGTATCTTTTCCATCATTATGTCCAAACTGGATAAACAGATAATTCCCCGGTTTTAAAGAATCTAATACCGGTTGCCAATGATTTAATTCACGAAAACTTTTGGTACTTCTTCCATTAACTGCATGATTTTTTATTGTCACCTTTTCATTGAAAAATGGGGTTAATACCTGAACCCAACCTCTTTCGGGATTTTGTTCCGGATTAGGTTTATTTGCCATTGTTGAATCTCCAATAGTGTAAATTGTTATTGGTGAGTTATTCTCAGTTTTAGCAGTTTTACAACCAATTGTAAAAACCATGACAATCATTAAAACTCTATAAATCTTTTTCATACCATTGCTTTTTTGAATTCGTTGAAGTTTCTCCTAAAATATCTTTTATTGTATATCTTTTTGCTTCTTTTTTAGACAATTGATGCGACCAATTCACTCTTTTTTCTTTTTGAAAACCTTCGCCTGTATTTTGATATTCGGCATAAAAAGAAGTCTTTTCGGCTTCAGGCTTTGACCAATTATGCCAACCTTCGGCTAAAATATGTTTCCCTAAATTGCAATTCATAAAAACTGTTTTAGCATATATTCTCCAGGGTCTGCCCAGATAAACTTTAGTTGCTTTTTCATCCGAAGTTAATTGACAATTATTAAACACATAACCAAATGCTGTTCCTTCAGGAGTTGATGCTGCAGTGATATAGGAATTGGATTTAGAGTGAATTTGACAGTTCTCAAAATAAGCTGTTGCACTTCCGAAAATAAAATCGGTTGTTCCTTCAATATAGCAATCTTTATAATATTGCTTGCCTTTTCCCGATGCATAAAGTGTATCCTGATGACCTAGAACTTTACAATTTATCACGGCTACTCTATTTGAAAAAACAGACAAAGCGACTGCCTGACCAACTTCTCCTGAAGAATTCTCAATGGTAAGATTCTTTAAAATAGTGTCATCAGCTTCAATTAGCATAGTATAAGTGTAGAAAGTACTGTTTCTTCCTTTCTGCATTTTATCAAAATAATCATCAAAAGTAATTATAGTTTTTTCTTTGCTTTCGCCAATGAAAGAAAGATTATTATTCCATTCATGGACTTTAATTTTCTCTTTATAAACTCCGTTCTTAATAAAAATAGTAATCCGCTGGTATGGGAATGATTTTGAACTATTAATTGCTTCCTGAATACTATTATAATTACCACTTCCGTCTTGTGCGACAACAATATAATCTTCATTGACTACTTGAGATTGAACACAAAAAAAGTTCAGAAAAACAAAAACGAATATGCTTAATTTCTTATGCATTTTTATTTATCTAATTCTAAAGCCGCTAAAATAAGCGGTCCGGTTGCTTTTGGATCATTATCTTTTTTACGCTCGTTGATATAGTATTCATACGAACCATCACGAAAAGGCTTTCCTCCTAAACCGGCAACAGCACAAGCTTGTGTAATAACTACATAACCTTCAGGAGTTACTTTTATCAAATCACGAGTTAAACCATCAAATGCTTTATTGGCAATTTCTTTATATTTTTTAGGTAAATATCCTTTGTTTGCTCCTTTTGCAAAAGCATAAGCAAACATTGCGGAACCTGAGGCTTCCAGATAATTTCCTTCTCTATTCCCTTGGTCTGTAACCTGATACCACAAACCTGAAGAATGCTGGTATTTTACCAAAACTTCCGATAACTGATTCAAATAATTAATCAACTCTTGTCTTTTTGGATGATTTTCAGGAATGAAATCCAACACATCAACCAATGCCATAGCATACCAACCTAATGATCTTGACCAAAAATTAGGTGATTTACCTGTTTCCTTATTTGCCCAAGCCATTTCTCTGCTTTCGTCCCAACCATGATACAATAAACCTGTTTTAGTATCCAGTAAATGCTTTTGGATCAATTCAAATTGTTTAGCGACATCATCCAGATTTTTCCCATTTTCATACTTCACAGTATATTGAGCATAAAACGGCGAACCCATATATAATCCGTCGAGCCACATTTGGTTCGGATAGATTTTTTTATGCCAAAAACCGCCTTCTGTAGTTCTTGGATGTGTTTCCAGCTGATTACGTAACGTTTGAATCGCAGTCAAATATCTGTTATCTTTAGTTTGATCATATAAGTAGAAAAGTGAATTTCCTGCCGGAATCATGTCTATATTATAATTCTCTTTTTTATAACTTGGAATCGAACCATTAGCATCAATAGTAGCATCTGCATAACCTTTTACATAATCATAATAGATTTGATTTTTTGTTTTTTTATACAATTCTTCAAATGATGTCATTACCAAACCATGTACATAATCCCATTTTGGCTGTTCTTTATCATCAATCTGAAAAGCATTTGGGTGTTTTTTCATTAAAGTTTGCGCCAAACGTTCGGACCATTTCAACTTATCTGAAATTTCCATACCAGATTTTGAAACATCATTTTTAGCAGACTTACAAGCTGTCAGCAAAAGAAATGATACAAGGCATAAAACCGATATTTTAAATAAACTGTTTTTCATTATTTAAGTTCGTTACTTTGATTAAGTTTTTTCAAATTATTATCCAAATATTGAATAAACTCTTCCTGTGTTTTAATTCCTCCTACTTCTTTTTCCCAAGCACCAAGGAAATAGAACGTTACTTTTTCTTTTGATGGTTTAAATTGTACCAAATGATCATGTGGACCTTCAAAAACTTTATCAGCGGTTTCTACTTCATAAAAAATTGCCATCCCTAATTTATCATCAAATAATGTCTGAACTCCATAGGTTGCAATATAACCCCATTTTTTATTTTCACTTAACTTTTTAATTACCGGAAGATTATTCAACTTCACAATTCCGGTACAAATTCCTTCCATTAATTCTGATGATTGAATCGTATGCTTTGTATATCGCTCATCCGGAAAAATAGTTAACCATGATTGTAAATTTGTTTTTTGATTGTTTGTTTTCCAACCATAATAATCAACTTTTACATCTGATTTTGTTTTTTCATTTGAAACTCTTGCAAAAGTAGAATCAACTTCTTTAAAGTGATACATTTCATTATTGACAATTCGACCAATAGAACCAACTCCAAGACCTTTTGCAACTTTTAGAATATCGGCACCCCAATCACTCATTTTGTGATAGGAATCAAATCCATCCTGACCAACCTGATCTAATACAATATCTTCTGTCAATTTACCATAAATATCAATCGCATTTCTCCAATCCAAATACAATCTGTAACCTACTTTATTACTTTCCCATCCCGGACCTTCATATCGGATGTAAAAAGAATGATCTGTGTGACTATCGGGAACTCTTAAACTTTCAACATTTTTAAATGCTCCTCCCTTATATTTTCTTCCGTTCCATTCACCTCCTTCTTTAATGGAAATTTCGGCATAAGTCTTTTTGTTTTTTGACTGTAAACTTACTTGCTTCGTATGACCGCAACCGACCAATAAAAAAACAGTTGAAACAGCTAAGATAGATTTTGATAAGCTCATATTCTAAGATTTTAATTTTTCGTTTAAAAATTGTGTTATATAGTGTGTTATTTTTTCAAACCAAGGATGAAATAACCAAAAAGTATGTGGACTACCTTCTATTAATTCAATCCTTGAGTATATTTTGTACTGATTTAGTTTTTCAATCATGTCATCACGACCTGCATGAAATCGTTTGTATTGGCTATTTATAAAAAGTATCGGTGGTGTTTTGCTGCTTACATGTGATAATGCCGAAGCATCTTTCCAAACATCAGGAATTTCGTCATACGTTCCACCAAGCCATAATGACGCTAACTTTCCTTCTTCTGATTCCGGATGGTGAAATGCTAAAATTCCGTCAATATTTACAACTGCTTTAATGTCTTCACTAAACTTTGTTCCAATCAATGAGGCCATTTGAGCTCCAGAAGAACAACCTAAAATTGCAATCTTTGTTTTATCTACATTGAATTTCTCAGCATTATTTTTAACATACTTTATAGCTTGTAGAACATCTTCAATTGCCGCAGGATAAACCGCTTCATCTGACAAACGATATTCAACTGTAAAACATTGATATCCACTTAATGCAATTTGCTGTGCTAACGGATGTAAGATTGACTTGTCTCCCGATTTCCATCCGCCACCATGAATTAGAATTACTGCCGGCAACACTTTCTCGGATTTATAAATAAAAGCATCCAAATGCAGTTTTCTACTTTCAACAGAATAGTAAACTATATCTTTTTGCTCTGCTACTGACATTTGAGACTTGACTTTAACCTTCTCAATATAAGGAAATTTTCTAAGCTGTTTTTTATATTCTGACGAAATGGTATATGAAGTATCTTTTGAAACTTGGGAATAGCCAAAACAACCTACAAACAGTAAAAAAAATACAATTAAAAACCTCATTTACAAATAATTAAACCCAATAAAAATTACAACAGAAACATTTCAAATACATTATTTATTATTTAATAAAAAGCAATCGATTACACAAAAATACAAAAAATATCACATTAATAAAATTTGGCTGTAAAAAATACACAATATCAATATTTACAAGCTAATAAATACATTTTTATCAGGATTAGCCTTTTAATTCAAAAAATATTTTAATAAAATTAGATAAGAGTATCACAAAAATCATTCATTTTTAACAAAAAAAATAAAGGTTAAGTTTCAAAAAGCACAAACTTCCTCAACTTTAAGCTTTATATCAAAGCATTTAAAAACACAAAAATCCCCTAAAAACAAGCAACTACATAAAAAATAAACAAAATAATTTTATTTTTCATAAAAAAATTGCTCTTTAATTTTATTTTTATAATTTTGTGTAATCCATTACATAAATTAACACCCAAAATCATATTTCATGAGACACTTTTTACTCTATTTTGCATTTATTCTGGTTTCATTAAAAGTGAACGCTCAAACCGTTACAATTACACAAACCACACCTTGGTTAGAAACAGCTTATGTTACATGGTCACCTTTAGAAGGTGTTGACCGCTACAATGTTTACTATACAGGCGGAGGTTTTACAGATCAAATAATTGATACGCAACTTATTCGCAGTTATGGGAGTTATTTCCGTGCAGATATTTTAGGTCTTGCTGCAGGCAATTATTCTTTTAAAGTAGTTCCGGTTACGGGAAATATTGAAGGAACACCAGCAATTTCTGAAACAGTTACTGTTTTACCTCATGACAGAAACGGATTTGCACATAGTAATGGTAGAGTTCCCGGAGGTTATACACTTAACGGAACTGTAAAACCTAATGCCGTTATTCTATATATCACCGAACAAAACAAAAATATGGTATCTATGAATGTTACCGGAGCAACGACAAATCCATGTGTAGGCTTACAAACTATTTTAGATGGCTTTAAAAAAGGAAATGATAATCGCCCTTTAATTGTTCGTTTAATTGGAAACATAACCGATTTCAGTTATATGTATAATGGAGATATTGTAATTGAGAATAAAAATAATGCTAACGGTTCTATCACTTTTGAAGGTGTTGGATCGGATGCTGTAGCCAACGGATGGGGAATTAGGATTAAGAAAGGTTCTAATATTGAAATTCGCAACCTTGGACTAATGCTAACCGATGCCAGTGAAGGCGACAACATTGGATTACAGCAGGACAATGATTATATTTGGGTTCATAACTGTGATTTATTTTACGGAAGTGCAGGAAGTGATGCTGATCAAGCTAAAGGAGATGGAGCTTTGGATGTAAAAAGATCAAACTACGTAACTGTTTCATACAATCACTTTTGGGATACAGGAAAATCCAATCTATTAGGTAACGGAACAGAAACTCCTTGTTTTGTCACGTATCACCACAATTGGTATGATCATTCAGACAGCCGTCATCCACGTGTTAGAAGCCATACCGTACATATTTACAACAACTATTTTGATGGTATATCAAAATATGGCTCAGGTTCAACTAAAGCATCATCATTGTTTGTTGAAGGAAATTATTTCCGTAATTGTAAATATCCAATGTTAATTTCAAAACAAGGTTCTGATATAGCTGGTGGCGCTCCGGGAACTTTTTCCGGTGAAGCTGGTGGAGTTATTAAAGCTTTTAACAACTATATAGTTGGTGCTCAAAGTTTTTTACCTTACCATCCAACAACAAATCCTACACAATTTGACGCCTATGTAGCCACCACCAGAAATGAAGTTTTAGGAAACAACATTACCGCACTTTTAGGAGGTTCTACTTATAACAACTTTGATACAAATCCATCACTATACATAAACAGTTTAGTAATTGATCAACCCGAAATTGCAAAAGATAAAGTCACACAATATTCCGGAAGGGTTTCAGGCGGAGATTTCAGCTGGAGCTTCAACAATGCTGTTGACGATAATTCTTATGCTGTTAATGCAGGATTAATGACTGCATTAACAAATTATACCTCATCATTAGTTTATGTCCAAGGTGAAGCCCCGATCATTATCAGCACCCAAACATTAACAATCCCTAACAATAACGAACAAACCGTTGCAGAAGGAACTGCCATCAGTAATATGATTTTTACATGGGGAGGAACAGCTACTGATGTTACAGTTACAGGACTTCCTGCAGCAGGAATCACTTATACTAAAGACACAACTGCAAAAACCGTTACTATTTCAGGAATACCAACTGAAGATATAGATTTTACTGTTTCAACCATTGGAACTTCAGGAACTTCTGTATCGGGTAGTGGAAGCATTGCAATAGGTGATAGTAACCCACAAGGCGATGATATTCATAATTTTACCGAATCATTACTAAACAGTTCTTTTTACTCTTTTGCCTCTGCCAATATGAATTCAACTCCGGGAAATACAACCTATGACGGCTTGACTTTAACCGCAAGATTAAAAATTGAAAGCAATACTGTTATCAGCTATACTACTTTTACAGAATCAACATTAACTCTTGTTTTTGATCCAACCTTTAGCGGAACCATTAAAGTTGACAACGTAAATCGTACTGCTAGCTCCGGATTAGTTATAATTCCAAATGTTCCCGCAGGAAATCATACTATTACAAAGGGAAGTGTAGCTAATTTATTCTATATAAAAACAGCATACAACGCCGCCTTGAATTTAGACGGATTTACTAAAAATAGCGTGAAATTATATCCAAATCCTGTTTCAGATGAATTGCATATTTCAATTTCAGATAACAATGAAATACAAAAAATATCCATCTATAACATTGTTGGACAATTAGTAAAAACTGTTAATGGAAACAATGACACGATAAACACTAGCGATTTAAAGAATGGTGTTTACTTGGTTAAAATTCAAACCAATGAAGGAACCGTTGACAAAAAGATTATAAAGAAATAATTGTTTAAAAAGAAAACAATATAAAGTAAAGTAGAGTTTTTCATTATTTTTTTAATTGCAAAAGAGATTGCCTCACAAAGTGAAATGCAATCTCTTTTTTTTGTTCTATAATTATATTTTAAATTTTTAAATGCACAAAAAACATCGGGTTTATTCTTAAAAAAAATCTAAAAAGCTTCGTTTAAAAGCAAAACAATCAAAATTCATTTCCTGTTTTTAATTAATTACAGAATGGTATTTATTCTAAATTTTATCTGTTTTTCTACCATATAATTCACAAAAAAAACGAATGCATGAAACAGAAATACTATTTCATGCATCCAAAAAATCTAAAACAGATTACTTAATCATTACTGTTTTCTATTCCTAAAAACATCCTATTTCACTTTGACAAATCAGAAGAAACAAGCATCGGATTTATATTATAAACAAAAAACAGCGGCAAATTTTTATTTGTCGCTGTTTAAAAACTATAGAATACTAACTTAACTCTGAATAAAATAAAGTTTTTTAGTTCACAAAAACTTTAACCGCTTTTTCTCCTTCATTAGACTTAGCTCTTACAACATATAATCCATGATGTAACTGAAAATCTGTATCTGAAGTAGTTTTAAAAGACTGAACTAATTGTCCTGTAATGCTATACACACTTATTTCCGTTTCTGATTGCACATTAGATACAAATACATTTTTACCGTTTGAAAATACATCTGCAGTCAATTTCTTCTGAAAATTATCTGTTTCTAAAGTAGTTGTTCCCAACGACCCTGTAACTTCAATTTTTAAAATATTACACGCTTGATTAGCAGCTATATAAAGATTACCAGCAGTTCCCGTATAATTTGCCGTTAAAATAAGTCTGTCACCTGAAGTTGTCGAACCTATAGAGTTAATAATATTTACCCCATCAGTTACATAAAGAATACGATTTCCCGAACCTCCTGTTCTAAACCACACTTTAACTGTACATGCACCATTAACAGCAAAATAAACATAACGCTTAGTAGGCATTTGAAAATCTGTTGCACTTGTTTCATAACTTGCGCCATTCAATTTAAACCTTTTTGTTCCAGTATAACCATCAGAAAATGTACCGCTACCATTAGTTTCTACTTCTCCTAAATTTACAACACTTTCGCCTGGAAACATTCCTAAATTTTGTACTACAACATTTGTTGAATAACCTCCATTAACAGGCCAATCATCACTATTTCCAAAATCCCAAACTGTTTGGGCATTTGACACTGTTCCGAAAAATAAAGTCGAAACGACTAAAGAAAGTAATTTTTTTCTCATTGCTTATGATTTTGATATTAACATTTATTTTTATTAAAGTAATCGATTACGTAAAAATAATAAAAAAAATCATTTTACAATTATTTTTACTTTATTTTTTCATTTTATAAATATTTTTTACTTCTTTTTTTTAGAATCGTCAATAAAATAGATTTATTGCAAGCAAATCAAATTGAGGGTTTATACCTAAACCTTCTTTTTGAATTATAACAAATACATTACTTACAAAGTAATTACTTTTATAGATTTAATTCCATCCCTATTTTTTGCCACAATAATCCAAATACCCGGAGCCATTGAAAAGTTCGTTTCAGTTGTTACAATAAACGATTTTACTTTAGCTCCATTCATTGAAAACACTTCTATACCGGTATCATTTTTTACATTACGGATATAAATATCTCGTTTTGCTGTAAAAATTTCTACACTATTTTTTGTTATCTCATTAATATTCAATGATTCGTCGGCAATTAACTGTGGTAAAGGATCCCAATTATCATTTCCTTTTGTGAAATTAAAAGTTGTAATTGTTGTTTCGTCATTAAGCACCGGATTGGTCAGTAATGTTGCCCATGTTGCTCGATTTGGTTCATTATTCACTCCTGATAATTCAACTGTTCCGTATTCATACATTCCTGCTGATGTTCCGCCTAAAGTATTAAGCCAACCTAATGGCATAATAAGTGAGTTTCCTATAAATCCAGGATAATTTGAAGTCTCAATTGTTGTGTTATAAAATACCACTTCACTAGTATTTGCCTGCCAAGGACGACCATAATATCCTGGTTTTGAACGATAAACTGAAGCGGTTTCTACTATTGGTTGAGCAGTGGTAACTTTACATTCATACATTAAATAACCTCTTCCCGAAGATTGCTGAGCAGCTGTAATATAAGACAAATCATTAGATGCATCACTTGTATTCATAGCTAAATCTGTCTGATAAAAAACAGCGTCCATTCCACCAAAAATAAAATCCACAGCACCCATAACTGTTCCTTTATAAACAACTACTCTACTATTCACACCTCCAAAAAATGTATCCTGGCGTCCAATTACACGACATTTTTTCAAAACAACCTTATCTGTATTATTAGCAACCGCAAAAGCAGCGGCTCTTTCTACATAACTTTTATTTTGGACAGCCGTATTTCCATAAGTAGTTGGTCTTGCACCGGGACTTCCCGATGACCAAGCGACTACAATATCCTGAGATTCTTTTTGAGAAATGTATTGATTAAATGAATTTTCAAAGATGATATTTTCGGCTTCAAAACCATTAGCATTCACTACAACTGTTGCATTCCAATAAGAACCATTTGTTGTTCCTGCTCCAGCATTAGCATTAGAATAATTGCCATTACCCAAACTAACATTCAACACTTCTTGACTCCATTTTTGCTTGTTATTCATACTGTAATAGTGATATCCGTGACCATAATAAGATGTAATTCTTACTGCTCCCGAAGCTATATCAACACCAGCATTTAAAATAGTTGTATTTGCATTACTATCTGCGTTTTTTAATGTGATATTCGGTTGATTTACAACTAACATCTCTTCATAATTTCCGGAATCGATTAATACAGTAACTCTTTCATTATTTGTCCTGTTCATATACGATACCGCTTCTAAAGCTTCATTAATTGTTTGATACTCTTTATCAGTTCCAACTGTAACTGTTTCTGCATAAGGTATATTAGGAATTACTTTAATTTCTGTCAAATAGGTCGTTAGATTGGCAGCTCCTCCAATAGTAATTGTCACTGTTCCGGAGTTTGCTCCTGTATAAGTATATTGCGTACTCTCAATGATATTGGTACTATTCGTAGCTGTTGTTATGCTCTCGCCTCCTTCAATAGAAAAGTTAGCAGTATAATAATAATAAACCAAAATCTTTTCATTTGGATTGACCGGAACTACCAAAGACGCACCTGTCTTAGCCGTTAAATGCCCTGACGCTATTACAGTAGTAATTTGACCATTAAGCTGTATTCCTTTATAATAGGTCGTTGTTGTACTATTAATCGCTTTATCGTCAAATGACCATACTGTTACGGGAGTGAAAGTCAATGTTTTTGAAGTTGCTAAATTATTTACAGAAAGATTGGAAGTTAATCCTAATTCTACAGGATAATTATCTAATCCGTTTGCCGTAACCTTATAAGTCCCATTTCTCAATGAAACCGAATTTAAATTACTGAAAGAGTAACTGTATCCTGTTTCATTCAAATTCGTAAAAACTAATTGTAAAGCGTTTTGCTGAACAGTATTTAATCCGGTCACATTGATGGCAACCGAATAAATAGGTTTCAGTGTAAAAGCAATATCTTCTGATACATTTTGCGTTACCGAAATAGTATTGGACAAAATTTCAAAATCATTAAACCCTTCCGCTGAAATCGTATATTCAACATTTGGCTCCAATTGAACACTGTATGTTGCATTTTCTGTATTTATTATTGGAACCGGAGTAAAAATACTACCACTTAATGGATTAGGTATAAAATCTAATTCCAAATTTGAAATTGAAGTTCCAAGTCCGGTAATATTTCCGGTAACTGTATATAAACTTACTCCCGAAATTGCTATATTATGAGCAACATCCGGTGTTGTAACACCGTTTGTATCAAATGTATCTCCTGAAGAAATAATGTAACCGTTTGCATCAATTAAACTAATATTATAAATGTAACCAACAGGGACAGAAACACTATAAGTTTCGGAGTTAACTTGAGCAGTCCATGATTTTCCTGCAACATTGGTAAACAACAAAGAATATCCTTCCGGAATTCCGGCTGCTTGTGACATATCAATATTTCCAGTAATATTAGTATAAACAGCAGTTTTTCTATAAATTCGATAAAAACTTACTTTAGCTACCTGATCAAAAATACGATAAGTACCGGAAGTTTGCGATACAAAAGTAACAGAAGTCACACCTCCCGCAACTGACGTTATTGGTGCTGTATCTGTTTGTGAAGTTGGATTAGCTTCGTTTACAAATGTTAACAATCCATCAGTATCACCTCTGGCTATTATAGTAACTTCATCATCTTCTGCCAAAGTCATCTTCATGTATCTATTATTCGGCAAACCTCCACTCAAAGCGACCGTTCCATTGCAATAAACTCGTCCAGTATGTGTGACAACATTGGCTACATTAGCATCATAACGTGTTAAATTGGTATTACTTGTCCTTAAACGATCGCTTGCATTTCCTACCCATGAAAGCGCACCAACTGTAAAGCTAACAGGAAAATTAACTCCGGAAGTTCCTGGTGTTACACTACCATACCAAGAGTTAATAATCGACTCACTTAATTGATTACTATATTCGTTTTCATTCAATTGAACTGCTCCAAAATCCCAAACATCTATATTTTGAGCGTAGAACATTTCGGATAAAATCACAAAACAAATCAGTAATACTTTTTTCATAATTAAGTGGTTTTAATTAATAATTTGAGGTAATCTATTCTAAATCTTTTTTCCAATGCTCATACTTTTTCAAAACTTCTTTGGGCTCATTAGTATACCAAGCATATCCGTTTCTTCTTTCAAAGCTAATTTCTGCCATAGAATATTTCTTTTTACCACTTCTGTCGCAAAAGAATGGTCTATTATCATTCAATTCCATAAATCTTGCCCAAAGTGGTTCCGCATCAGGACTTTCCACCACTACTCTATCTTTCTCATCTCCTTTTCCTGTTGAAACGGTTTCAATCTTTATACCTGTAATTTTAGTTTTTTCAAACCATGCTACAGCAGATTCAACGGCAGTTCTTATTTCTTTCGACGGTTTTTTAATCGACATTAACAGCAAAACGATTTTCGCTGACTCTTTTCCACTTAATGATGGTAATTCATAAGCTCTGGCCTTCGCCGGTTCTAATGTTTCTCTGTCATGCTGTGCACACCAAGCAGTTAATCTTCCGTTTTGTTTATATTGCGTTTTTAATATACAATCAATACCTTTATTAAATGAAGTTTCACACATTTTAGCAATTTCGTCAGGGACTTGAATAGAATAATAACCTGTTTTATCCTTTAGTTCTTTTAAAAGATTCAAAATGTTTACCATAGAATTATCATTATAGGTAATATGAGAATAATATCCTTCTTTTAGAGGATAAAACTGAGGCCATCCTCCATTTTTATATTGAGATGTTATCAAATATAGAACTCCTTTAAGAAAAGCAGTTTTATATCTTTCATCAGGAGTAAGCTTATACATTTTAGACAGGAAAAGCATTTCTTGACATGTTGCTCCATTATCTGTGGTACATCCAATGGGATCTGCTTTAAGAGTAATTAAACTTTGCTTCTCTTTTGCCGATAAAGGAGTTTGCATTTCAATGTTTTTGGGCCAACCTCCAATATCCCTTTGGTATAGCAAAACATTTTCTGCTATTTCTTTAGCCTCATCAGTAGCAAACCATTCTTGCTCTTTTTTCTCGATTATATTTTTCCATGTTCCCTTTTTGTCTTGAGCCATTAGACTAAATGACATTAGCATCGAAAAAACTATTAAACTGTTTTTAAACTTTCTCATATAAATATTTATTATGCAAATTCATAAAAACCCATCCTCTTATTCAATGAAGCGATGGGTTTTTATAAAAAATCATATATTCAAATACATCCTAATATCCGTAATCATTAAACAATAATCCATTGCTATTATCAAGAAACACTTGCCATATTGGCCAAAACTGTCTGTTATCTGGATTTGAAGTTGCTCTATAAAGCGAATTGATTTTTGACTCTGACAATGAATTCCATTGGAAAGCGGTATAATCTGAACCCGGACTACTAAACTCACCTCTATTTAAACCATAGATAATTAGAGTTTCATTATCTGTAGCATATTTAAAATATAAAGCAGTAGGAACATCTGTATATTCCCCTGTTCTCTCTTTCAATCGTGTCATTTTTTCTTTAGCTAAATCCAAATTGGTTTTCAATAAATTCCAACGAATTAAAGCCATTTTACGCTCCATCTCTCCTGTAAATTCAAATTTATGTTCTTCTACAATTGCATTAAACATACCTGTTTTACTGGTTAAAGCGTTGACATAAGCTTCAACTTTTTGAGGATGCTGATCCGCACTGAAAGCTCTTTTGCGTAATTCTTTTAAATAAACTGCCGCCGCCGCCGGACCTTCAATTTCATTAGCTGTTTCAGCTGCCATCAATAAAATCTCAGCATAACGCATATACATTTTATTAACTCCATCATCATTTGATGAATTAACAAAACGGGTCATCCATTCGTATCTGTACTTACCAAAATACCATCTGTTAAAAGCCCCCAACTGTTGTTTGGCAAAACCATTTACAGCAGCTCCGTAACGATAGGGAACACAAGTTACATTTCTTCGGCTGTCGAGTTGATCATAATCATAAAAAATGTGTGGAAGCGGACCTGCTTGCCCTCCTCTATTGCTTCCGTTATTATGATGCTGATCACTTGTTGCATGGTTAACCGCAAAAGTAAACAACATCCGTCCTCTACCGTCTCCAAATGGAATTTCCCAAAGCGATTCTCCTCCTGCAACTGTATTTTCCTGATTATACTTTCTCCATAATGTTTCAAAAGACGGTTCTAAATGTGCTGTTCCGCTTTGTATAATATCCCTACATTCTGCTAATGCCAATGTGTACATATTTTGAACTGAAAGTTCTGGATCATTACTTCTTCTAACACCATCAGGATATTGCTGAAAACCAGATGCTGCTAATGCTAAACGAGCGCGAAGTCCTTTTACAAAAGCTTTATTAACCCGCTCAACACTACTTGTTTTGGCTGTTTCATTTGGCCAAGGCACAAGAGTTGCTGCTTCTTCTAAATCCTGTATAAGCTGTTTGTAAATAATTTCTCTACTAGATTTAGCCATATAAATCGTCTGATTCGTAGTTGGTTCAAAACGTGCCTGTACATCTCCCCAAGCCTTCAATAAATCAGCATAATAAACAGCTCTCAATGTTAAAGATTCTCCTAACAAGTATCCCAACTCTGAACCTGGCGTAGGATTTCCATAATTACGTAAACCACTTATACATAAATTAGCTCTTTCAATACCAGCATACATCATCGCCCAAACATTATTTTCTGTATTCATGTTTGTATTATTAGGCTTAGCATCATACACACATAAATCCGGATTATCATTAGAGGTTGTTTCAGATGAATTATACCATTCAATATCCGTATTAAGTCCATACCAAGGTAAGAAGCGTCCTCTATATGAATTTTGTTCTCCAAATGGAACTTTTATTCCATTTACAGCACCTTCTGCTAATGTTGGATCTGAAAATATTATCGATTGATCTAATGTAGATTGAGTTTTAGCATCTAAATAGCCTTCTGCAAAATCACCACATGCTGAAAGCATAAGTGTTACTAAGATTCCTGTTATTACTATTTTACTTTTCATATCAAATATTTTTTATTAGAAATTAACATTTAAACCAAAAACAAATTGTCTACTACGAGGGTACGGGGAATAATCAACTCCCGGAGTTAACGGGGTAGCTCTTCTAGTAGAAACTTCAGGATCTAAACCGGAATAATTGGTTAGAATAAAAACATTTGTTGCTGTTGCGTAAAATCTAAATTTAGAAATTCCAAGTTTTTTAACTACCATTTCCGGCAATGAGTATCCAACAGTTAGTGTATTTAATCGTAAAAAAGATCCGTCTTCAATAGCCCAATCTGACATCACAAACCTTGGCATAAAAGGTGACCACATTGTAGTATTGGCATTGAGAGCTTCTAAAGCAACCGGATCGGTCACTAACATTCCTGTCGTTGGATCTAAATTTGTCCAACGATTTCCATCTGCCATAGCTGTCGTAAGATTTCTAAACTGTCCATCTGGTGACGAAGTAGTTGCGGTTGTATGTTCAATCTTACTAGCATTATAGATATCATTTCCAAAACTCCAATTGAATGCAGCCGAGAAGTCAAAATTCTTAACATTAGCATTGATTGTTAAACCTCCTGTATGTTTTGGATTTGCATCACCAATTATCGTACGATCATTTATATCAACAATACCATCTCCATTTAAATCTTTCAATTTCATCGAACCCGGTCTAACAGCACCTACTATTGTTGAAGCATCTGCAACACCACTTTTTAATATGTAATTAGTTCCGTCGTAATCAAAGTCTGAAACTTCATATCTTCCATCACTTTTGTATCCTTGCATTGTACCAATTGGTAAACCTACATTAACTAAATAATCTGTTCCGATAGCAGAAGCCCATGTTGAAGACATGCCAAAATCATCCATTATACCTAATGAGTTTATTCTATTTTTATTGAATGCTATGTTGAAAGCAAAACTTAAACCATAATCCTTTTTATTAATAGCATTATAGTTCAACGAAAATTCAAAACCTTTATTTTCTGTTTCTCCCATATTTCTATATTGTGAAGTATATCCTGCACCGCTAATAGGGAAATTAAGTAACAAATCTTTTGTTTTATTTTTATATACTTCGAACGAACCTGTAAAACGTCCTTCCAAAAACTCATAGTCTAATCCTATGTTTTTGGTTATGGTTGTTTCCCATTTCAAATCCGGATTTGGCATAACACTAGACGGTGACCAATAATTTGTAAACCCATTTATCCATGCAGTTGTCAATGGCAAATAAGTTTGAACCGCTTGGCCTGTTGGAATATTATTGTTTCCAGCTTCTCCATAGCTAAGTCTAAGCTTCAATAAATCTATCCAAGAAGTGCCTTTAAGAAAACCTTCTTCAGAAATTTTCCATGCAACCGCAGTAGAAGGAAAATGTCCCCAACGATTATCTCCTAAGAACATACTTGACCCATCAGCACGATAAGTCGCTGTCAATAAGTATCTATTTTTATAGTCATAATTCAAACGACCAAAAAATGAAAGTAATTTATCATCAGGAGTATTGAAATTATTTACTGAAAACGGATCTCCTTGACTTGTTAAGTTTATAGTGTTTTGAAAAGTAAATGAATTTGGAAATCCATGTATTGTATTGGTTAGCATATTTGAACGAAAAACAATCATCTCTTCTCCTACGAGTAATTTCAGCTTATGATCTGAACCTAAAGAATTTTTAAAATCATAATTGAGTGTATTTGCATTTCTAAATCGTGTATCATCACGGCTCGTCATAATTAAAGCCGGCTTCCCTTTATTTCCTTCTAAAGGAGCATTTATTACATAATAAGTAGAGCGTCCATAAAAACGATAATCTAAAAATCTATAATAATCTAAACCAAAATCAGATTTAAGTTGAAGATTATTAGTTATTTTCCAGTTCATTCCTCCTTGGAAATTATAATTCCTTCTCTCTTGCTTTCTGTCATTATCTGCAAGAGCCACATAAGGATTTACCAAATATCCTGCTACGGCTTCATCAGTATCATCTGTAATTAATCCATCGATAGCAATAGGTGCGTATCCGATAACATGCTTTAATCGGGAATCAGTTGATGAGTATTCTCTTTGCTCATTCATTCCTCCTCCATTAACTTTTGTTCTGGAATATCGTAAATTAAAGGTTAAATCTATCTTTTCGTTTAATTTACTTTTTAAATTAAACGAAAGATTATCCCTTTTAAAAGTAGAACCAAGTAAAATAGCCTCTTCATCATGATCTACATAATTAAAATTATAACTAAGCTTTTCTGCCCCTCCTCTAATTGCTACGTTATGACTCTGTATAGTTCCAAGTCTTCCAAATATTTCTTTTTGCCAATTTATTTTCTTTGCATTATCATATTGAGCCCTATCACTCCATGGTCCAAAATAATCTTCGTAACGATTAAGACTATCATCTAGCAAAGCATATTCATATTGCCAGTTGATATAGTCAGAAGGATTAAGGACTTTCACTGTATTTGCTAATGTTTTTGCCCCTGTAAACATAGTATAGTTTACAGTCATTTTCTCTCCACTTTTTCCACTTTTTGTCGTAATCAAAACTACTCCATTAGCCCCTCTTGAACCATAAATTGCAGTAGAGGATGCATCTTTTAAAACAGTTACTGTTTCAATATCTGTTGGCGAAATATCATTCATACTGGAAACCGGAAAACCATCAACAATTATTAATGGTGATGCATCTTGTGTTAACGAACCCCCACCTCTCACTCTGATACTGATTTCCGCATCAGGAGAACCTTCAGATGAAACAACTCTAACACCCGCCAAACGCCCTGTTAATGCCTCAGCAACACTAGCTATAGGTTGCTTTTTTAATTCTTCTCCACTAATAGTTGCAACAGAGCTTGTCAAATCAGCTTTCTTTACCGAACCATAACCAATAACCACTACTTCTTCCAATGCTTTTTGATCTTGACCTAACTCTACTTTAACAGTTGTTTTTCCTTTTAATTCTATTTCTTGAGTTTTATATCCCATAAAGCTTACTACAAGAATAGCTTTACTCGAATTAACTTTCAACTTAAATACGCCGTCAAAATCAGTTGAAACCCCTTTTGAGGTTCCTTTCTCAACAACATTAACTCCCGGCAAAGGCATTTTGTCTCCTTCATCAACAATAGTTCCTGTAATTTCAATAGCCGCTTCCTGAGCATTTATTTTTTGAACCGTCAATACGGATAAAAAGAAGAATAGTATTAAACTAAATTTAAATCTATTCAAAACTAAAAATTTGGTTTTCATATGGTTTTAGTTAATTTAAAATAGGTGGTTATTTGCTTTATTTTTCAATTTTTTTATTATTAATATAGGTATCTATTATTTTAAGTTTATCTACATACTTTAATGAAAACGGTTCTTTAACTTTGTCTATTTGTACATTTTTAAAAACTATATTCTCTATCGGCGAGCTTTCAATTCCATCAGCTAAGATGGCATATTCACCTCCGTTTTTCACTTTTACATTTTCCAGATATACATTTTTCACTTTTGGAATAAAACTTCCTTCTTGATTACCATAGACATTATAATGCAGGTTAATTTTTAAAACAGCTTCTTTAACCTGACCGACATTTACATTTCTAACATAAACTCCGTCAACAACACCTCCTCTTTTAGTATTTGTTTTGATACGAATAGCTCTATCAAGATTGGGACTATCCATCTCACAATCTTCTACATATACATTTTTAACACCCGCTGACATTTCGCTTCCAATTACAACTCCGCCGTGTCCGTCAATCATTTTACAATTTTTCACAATGATATTTTCACTCATAATTGCTACTTTTCTTCCTTCATTATCTCGTCCCGCTTTGATTGCTATACAGTCATCTCCTGTATTAAATGTGCAATTTTTTATCAATACATTTTTAGAATATTCAGGATCACAGCCATCATTATTTGGCCCATGGCTTTCAATATGCACACCATCAACTATTACATTAGTACACTTTATAGGGTGTAAAATCCAAAATGGAGCATTAATGACTTTTACATCTTTAATCATCACATTTTCACAGCCAAAAGGTTCGAAGAAATTAGGTCTTAAGTAATGATTTCTCCCAAAAACTCTTTTTTCAACAGGAGTATCATTTTCCGCCATCTCCATTAATGCAGGAAGATTTAATTTATCTCTTTGGGATGGTTGTCCTTTTACATAACCATAATCATGACCTTCAGAAGTAGCTCCTTTCCATGGCCACCAATTTGTTTTATCTGCTTGTCCGTTCAAAATTCCTTTTCCTGTTACAGCAATGTTCTTTTTGTTATAAGCATATATTAAAGGAGAATAATTCATCAACTCCATTCCTTCAAAAGAAGTATGTACTAAAGGATAATAATCTTCCGGATTGGTACTAAAACGAATTTCAGCTCCGTCTTCAAGATGAAGATTAACATTGTTTTCCAAATGAATTGGTCCTGTTAAATAAACTCCTTTTGGAACCACAACTCTTCCTCCACCATTTTCAGAACAAGTAACTATCGCTTTTTTGAAGCTTTCTGTACAAAAAGTCTTTCCATCTGGAGTTGCCCCAAAAGCTATAACGTTATAGTCAACAGATTTAAAAAAAGGCGGTATTATTTTTCTTTCAATTTCATTTAAACGCTCCCAGGCTTGAGTAATTTCTGTTTTAGCTACGACCTCATTCTCCACTTTACATGAAGTAAACATTAGCGCTCCCATCAGACATAGTGCGGATTTCTTTAATATTTCTGAATTAATCTTTAACATTTAGTAGTTTTTAATTTATGTAATCGATTACCAAAAATAATTAATCTCACAATAAAAACAAAGTTTTTTTTAATAAAATAAAAAAAAAGAGGATAAAAAATAGACATCTCGTATTAATATTGCTTAAAAAAATTGAAAAATCACACTAAAAAAAGAAGAAAACATTAACACTAAATACATACATTTGCGTTTTAACGCAGGACTTATATAACTATAAACCACATACTCTATTTTGATGAAAAAGAAAATTACTATATATGATATCGCTGAAAAATTGAACATTACAGCCGCAACAGTATCCAGAGCGTTAAACAATAATCCAAACATTAGTGATGCCACTAAAGAATTGGTAATGAAAACCGCTGAAAAGATGAACTACGAGCAAAATAAACTTGCTTTGGCTCTGAAAAGCGGAAAAAGTAATAATGTTGGTGTTATTGTTCCTCGCATTGATAGTAATTTTTTTGGCTCCGTGATTAGAGGAATTGAAGAAGAGCTTAATGCTTTTGGGTATCATATTATCATCTGCCAAACCCACGGAGATGAAGCTAAAGAAGTAGCTAATATTGATGCGCTACTTAATTCACAAGTTGACGCTATTTTTATTTCTACTTCCAGTAAAAACAAAGCTTCTTTTGAACGGGTTTTAAGAAAAGAAGTTCCCTTGATTTTCTTTGACCGTAAAAAAACAATGGATAACGTTAGTTCTGTTACCATCAATGACTTTGAAGGCGGCTACAATGCTACACAACATCTTATAGACGTTGGATCTAAAAAAATTGCTTACCTCTCAGGAGATTTAAATATTGAAATTTTCAATGATCGTTTCTCGGGATATAAGCAAGCGTTAATTGATAATGGCATAGAATTTTCTAAAGACTATCTAATATTTACAAAAAGTTCAACTGAAGACGGAAGAAAAGCTGTAAAAAAGCTTTTAAAGTTAAAAAATCCGCCTGATGCTATCTTTTCTTCCAGTGATTTTGCCGCTCTCGGTGCCATTCAGGAATTAAAAACTAAAGGGCTTAGAGTTCCTGAAGACATTGCTATTATTGGATTTAGTAATGAACCTTTTACAAAATTTATGGAATTATCTATCAGTACAGTAGATCAATCTCCACTTGAAATGGGAAAGATGACTGCTAAAGTGTTTTTGGAACAAGTAAATAATTCCGAAAAAATTAAAATTGAAAAGAAAGTGGTTTTAGAACCTGAAATCATCATTCGAAAATCATCATCTCGAAAAACAAGTTCTAAAAAATAAAAAAATCCGTTTAGCATTTCTAAACGGATTTTTGTTTTTATAATGAAACCCCTCGTTTCCAAGGGATAAAATCATCTTGATTGAGCAAATCAGCTTTAGCAGTAATACGTCCGCTGGCAACTTCAACAATATAATCTAAAATAGCTTCACCAACTTCCTGAATAGATTTTTCTCCACTGATAACATCACCTGCATCAACATCGATGATATCGCTCATTTTTTGAGCCAAATGTGTATTAGAAGATATTTTAATTACAGGTGCAATTGGATTACCCATTGGTGTTCCCAGTCCTGTAGTGAACAAAACCATTGTTGCTCCTGCCCCAACCAAACCTGTTGTACACTCAGCATCATTACCTGGTGTATTTAATAAATTCAATCCTGATTTGGTAACATATTCTCCATAATCCAACACATCAACAATTGGAGCAGCTCCACCTTTTTTGGAAGCTCCGGCTGATTTCATCGCGTCAGTAATCAATCCGTCCTTTATGTTTCCCGGTGATGGATTCATATCAAAACCAGAACCGGCATCAACTACAGATTTTTCAAAAGCCTTCATTAACGATAAAAATTTATCCGCTTTTTCTTCTTCAACACATCTGTTCATTAATTCCTGTTCTACTCCACATAATTCGGGAAACTCCGCCAAAATAGTTTTTCCTCCCAATGCTACCAATGCATCAGATACAACTCCCAAGGCAGGATTGGCTGAAATACCCGAGAAACCATCGGAACCACCACATTCCAAACCAATAATCAACTTTGATAATGGTGCCGGTTTTCTTTCGATGGCATTGGCTTTCAAAATTGCCGAATAGGAGTCTTTAATAATTGTTTTTAGCATATTATCAACCGTTCCCATTTGTTGCTGCTCATAAATTAGAATTTCTTTGTTGAAATTCGGGTTAATTTCTTTCAATACATTTTTAAAAATATCAATTTGTAAATTCTGACATCCTAAACTCAATACTGTAGCTCCGGCTACATTAGGATTATTAACATAACCCGCCAATAATCTTGCTAAAACTTCAGAATCTTGCCTGATTCCTCCACATCCGCCGGCATGAGTAATGAATTTAACTTCAATGTTATCCAACACAGGTTTTCCTTCAGACACCGTTTTTACTTCTTCTGCATCATCACTGATAAGATATCTCAATAACAACTGGTAATCATCTTGTTTTTTAGGCAATAATTCTTTTTCAAAAACTTCTTTCAGCTTTTCAATATTTTTATTTTCACAAAAAACCAAAGGAAAGAATAACCAAACATTTGACGTTCCAACTTGTCCGTCTTCTCTGTGATACCCCATAAAAGTTTTATCTTTCCACTTCTCAACATTTGGAGCTGTCCACGAAAGTGTATCGGTCTTTTTAGTGACTTTTTCACTTTGATGCTTTACATTGGTAGTTGTTAAAACTTCCCCTTTTTGTATCGCTTGCGTTGCCTTTCCTATCAAAACACCATACATAAAAATACTATCACCTTCTTTCAATTCATTTTCAGCAATCTTATGTTTGGCTTTCACGTCAGTTGTAGTAGTCACAAGAGTTCCCTCAAATACTATTTGCTCACCTTGCTCAATATCAGTTAAAGCAACAATTACGTTATCCGAAGGGTGAACTTTTATTAATTTCTTTTGCATAATTGAATAGTTTTTAGGATTGATATTGTTGCTTAAAATTTAAGTAACCTTTTTCAAGTCCGTTATTTTCCAATTCGGTTAAAGCCAAAGTAATGGCTTCACTCAAACCACTGACTTTTGATAAATCCTGTTCCCAAAAATCAACATTTGTTAAAACAGAATTTGCAACACTACTTAAGTTAGTAGTTTCCCAATAAGACTTAAATGCATCAACGATTTCTGGAGTATCTTTAACCGGCAATATATCTGTTTTCCAGTAACCTTTATAAAAACGGATTAAACAAGCAAACGAAAAAGTCAATCCAACCGGAATTTTATTTTGATTTTCAACGTATTGAAGTAAACTCGGCAATACTCTAACTTTAAATTTTGAAATAGAATTCAATGCAATATCAGACAACAAATGCTTGATAAAAGGGTTTCTGAAACGATCTAAAACTTCTTCAGCATATTCCCTGACTTCATTGGAATCCATTGGTAATGTGCCACTTATTTCATTAAAAATAATATCATTAACGAATTGGCTCGTAAACGGATTATCAACCGTTTGCTTTACAGTTTCATTTCCATATAAAATCGAAAAAGGAACCATTGCTGTATGAGCACCGTTTAGAATTCGAACTTTTAATGTCCTGAATGGCTGCATATCAGCAACGATTTTCACGTTTAAGTCTGTTTTGTGAAAAGGTAATTTAGCTCTCAAAGCATCGTCTCCTTCAATTACCCATAGAAAAAATGGTTCGGCTGTAACTATTAAATTATCCTGATAATCTAATTTATTGTTGTAATCTTCAATTTCATTTTTAGGGTAACCCGGAACGATTCTATCTACTAAAGTATTGTGAAACGTACAACTTTTCAATAACCAATTTTGAAAACCGTCTCCTAAATTCCATAACTCGGTATATTTAAGAATAATCTCTTTTAGCGTATCTGAATTATAGTTTATTAATTCACAAGGAATTATAGTTAATCCTTTTGAGGCACTACCGTTAAAATAGCTGAATCTTGCATATAATAGTGCTGTCAACTTTGCCGGAAATGACACAGGTGGACGCATATTTAATTCATCTGTTTCTATATATTCTATTCCGGCTTCGGTAGTATTTGAAATAATAAACTGAAGCTCTTCTTCTTTGGCTAATTCTAAATAATCATCATATTCTTTATAGGGATTAACTCCTTTAACAATATTAGTAATCAACTCAATATCTTGTATTTTCTCCTCTTTTTTTACACCATTCATGAACAAGGTATAAAGTCCGTCCTGATCATTCAACATTGAAACCATTCCGCCATCAAGTGGCTGAACAACAGCAACTCCCGCGTTAAACTCAACTTTTCTATTAAGCACCTGAAAAGCATAATCTACAAAGGCTCTCAAAAAATTACCTTCACCAAATTGAACCACTTTTATTGGCAACTTTTTGTTCCCTCCGAAGTTTTCTCTACTTATTTTTAGTTTTACCTGATTTTCCATTTCTTAACTTTTGATAACTTTATATTTTGGTACTAGTGTTTTCATTACCATCCATGCAATCAGATAAGCCACTGCACAAACAGAAAAAATAATCATATATCCTTTGTCTATTCCATCAGAAACTACAGCTCCGGTTTTTTCCAATTGCTGGAAAAAACCATCCGGTAAGCGCTCTGTTGAATATTGAGGAAACTTCTCTAAAAAAGGTACACCATCCACAGTAGTCCAAGCAACATGAGCGTGGTCAAATAATTTTCCGGAAGATTTATTAATTAAAAAAGATCCTATTCCACCTGCCATTCCTCCGATTCCTGTAACTGTTGCAATAGCTTTTTTAGGAAACATATCGCCAACCGTAGAAAAAATGTTGGCCGACCAAGCCTGATGAGCTGCTCCCGCAATACCGATAATAATTACCGGAAGCCAATACGTAATTTTTCCGGCAGGTTGTGCTAACAATGCTAATAAAGGGAAAAAAGCAAATATCAGCATAGCACGCATTCTTCCTGCGTAAGGGTTCATTCCTAGCTTATCTACAAAATATTTTGGTAACCAACCTCCAATGATTGAGAAAAGTGTAATTAAATACAAAACAACCAACGGAATAGCACTTTGTGTACTATCCATTCCGTAAACCGAACTCAAATAGGCCGGAGTCCAAAACAAGTAAAACCACCAAACACCATCGGTCATGAATTTTCCAAATAAGAAAGCCCATGTTTGTCGGTATTTAAAGCATTGTTTCAGTGTAAATTTGATACTGCTTTCACCTATTTTTCCAACCTCATCATCCTGATCTTGTTGAATGTAAGCCAATTCTTCGGTATTTACTTTTGGATGTACTTCGGGTTTTTTATAATAAAAAATCCATAACCCCATCCAAACAAAACCTAATGCTCCAATGATGATAAAAGCCATTTCCCATCCCATTGCTTTTGCTATAAACGGAATAGTTAATGGTGCGGCTAATGCTCCAACTGTAGCCCCGGCATTGAAGATACTTGTTGATAGAGCTCTATCTTTTTTAGGAAAATATTCAGCTGTAGCTTTGATAGCCGCCGGAAAATTTCCTGCCTCACCTATTGCTAAAATTAACCGAGCAAAAATGAATAACGTAACACTTGTACTAATAATCAATGATACATTTTCTACTTTACTTATAATCTCTTTCGATTCATTAAAACCAACAAACCAATTTCCTGTAAGCAATCCCGAAGTAGCGATTCCACAAAAAGCATGTAAGACTGCTCCAACTGACCAAATTCCTATTGCCCAAAGAAACCCTTTTTTAGTATCCATCCAGTCCACAAATTTTCCAGCTAAAAGCATACTTATCGCATAGAAAATTGAAAATAAAGCGGTAATATTTCCGTAATCATTATTATTCCAATGAAACTCAGGCTGTATATAATCTTTCCATGTCAAGGAAAGTACTTGCCTATCCAAGTAATTAATTGTCGTTGCAATAAAAAGCAATCCGCAGATGGTCCATCTGAAGTTGGTTGCCTTATTATTTATTGTTTCATTCATAATCGAAGTTTTTGGTTTTGTTTGGTAAAGTTGTTTGCACGGTTATTTTTTAACAGACTTAATAATGTCTAAAACTTTTCGAGTTTCAGCTTCAAGAGTTTTGAAATTGTTGTCGGAAATTAATTTTTCAGTAATTAGTTTACTTCCCATTCCTACACAAATCACTCCTGCATCAAACCATGATTTCAAACTCTCTTCTGTAGGAGAAACTCCACCTGTCGGCATGATTGATGTCCACGGCTGAGGTGCCAAAACTCCTTTTACGAAATTTGGTCCATAAACATCTCCCGGAAATAATTTAACTACTTCGCAACCAAATTCTTCAGCTTTTGCTATTTCTGTCAACGAACCGCATCCTGGTGACCAAAGTACTTTTCTTCGGTTACAGACTAAGGCTATATCTTCTCTAAAAACCGGAGTTACAATAAAGTTTGCTCCCATTTGCATATAAAAAGATGCCGCTGCTGCATCGGTTACAGATCCAACGCCTAATATCATTTCGGGAAGTTCTTTGGCAACATATTTCATCAATTCTGTAAAAACTTCGTGAGCAAAATCTCCTCTGGCAGTAAACTCAAATAAGCGTGCGCCACCATCGTAACAAGCTTTCACTACTTTTTTACAAACCTCAACATCTTGATTATAATACAAAGGAACCAATCCGGTTTCTTTCATTTTTTGAGCAACTTCTAATCGTGTAAACTGTGCCATGATTAATTGATTTGTTTAACTAAATTTTCAAATATTTCAGCGCAATTTTCAGTTATGTTAAAATTGGGCTGACTTTGATTCTTTTGAATATATATTATTGGTAAATTCCCTCGTTTAGAGGCATTTATTTCGCCTTCTATATTTTTATTTACAGTAAGAACGATAGCTGCATCAACACTTCCGTCGTTTATTTCTTCTAGATAATGTTTTATTTTTGAAACTTCTTCAAATGATTGAAACAACATAATTCTGTATCCTTTTTTGGAAGCGCATTTTTGTATATCGTGAAGTATTTCACCATAAAAAGCATTATTAATTCTGGGAACAATAATCGCTATAATACTAGATCTGCTTATCCTTAGTGCTAATGCGTGCTTATTTGGCTTATAATTTGATTCTAAAGCAATATCCTGAATGATTTTCTTTGTTTGTTCATTTATATCACTCTTATTATTCAATGCTTTAGATACGGTTGATACCGAAAAACCAGTTAAGTGTGATATTTTTTTTAACGTCATCATTTTGTAAACCTAAATAAATTATTTATCTGGAGACTTTGGCTGAGCCATCGCCTTTTAATACATTTTCTACTTCTTCCAAAGTTGCCAGATTATAATCTCCAACAATAGTGTGTTTTAAACAACAAGCTGCTACAGCAAACTCCAATGCTTTTTGATTATCATTTGGTTCTTTCAATAAGGAATACAGCAAACCTCCCATAAATGCATCACCTGTTCCTACTCTATCAACCACCGGATTTACTTCTTTTACCGCTGCTTTGACAATATCTTTTCCATCAAAAAGAATTCCGCCAATACGTTGATGTGAAGCACTTACCGAATACCGTAAAGTTGTTGCGGCAATCTTCAGATTAGGACACAATTCAAAAATTTTAGAGTAATAGCTTTCCAATATAATCTCATAAGTATAATCAGGTGCTACTTTTTCTAAACCAAGCATAAAATAAGCCGTATCAATATCGCCTAAAATGACTTGACAATACTGAAGCATTTCCGGCATAACATCACTTGGTTGCTTTCCATATTTCCATAATTTTGAACGATAATTCAAATCACATGAAATAGTTAAACCTAACTTGTGTGCTGTTTTAATAGCATTCAGGCATTCCTTAGCAGCATTTTCAGAAATTGCAGCCGTGATTCCACTCCAATGAAACCATTTTTTTCCTTCAAATATTTTTTCCCAGTTAAAAGTTCCCGGTTGTACTGTTGCAATCGCACTATTTGCTCTATCATAAACAACATTACTTCCACGATTCCCTGCACCTGTTTCCAAATAATAAACACCTAATCTTTCGCCTCCTAAAATGATATTTTCATTACCGACGTTCATTTTTCGGATTTCTTGTAATGCACTTTGTCCTATTTCATTATCAGGAATGCGTGTAACAAATTCTGCTGAAACACCATAATTTGCCAAAGAAACAGCCACATTAAATTCGCCTCCACCATAAGTAGCCTGAAATGTTTTTGCCTGCGAAAAACGTAAATGTCTTTCGGTAGACAAACGCAACATGATTTCGCCAAAGGTTACTACTTCACTCATTTTAACTTATTCTTTATTTTTTATAAAATCTTCTCTCATTGGATTAAAAACATCCACCAAAATTCCATCTTCAAGACAAACTACTCCATGCATCAGATTCGTAGGAATGAAAAATGAATCTCCCTTTTTCAAAATTTCTTTTTCGCTTTCAATAGTTACTTCAAATTTTCCTTCAGTAATATATGTTGCCTGAGAATGAAAATGCTGATGTAAATAACCTATTCCTCCTTTTTTGAAACGAACATTTACCATCATTAAGCTATCATTATAACCAACGATTTGTCTGTCAATATTTTCATCAACTTTTTCCCATTCTATTTCGGCTGATTTAAAAAACATCTGGTGCTTCCACTTTTTAAAAATTGAAATACTCTTTTGCGTTATTATAACTAATATCTGCAACCATTTTTCCAATCCATTCCATATCGTTTGGTAATTCTCCTCGCTGAATTTCATCTCCTAACAAATTACACAAAAGACGTCTAAAATATTCATGTCTGGGAAAAGACAAAAAGCTTCTTGAATCGGTAAGCATTCCTATGAAGCAACTAATTAATCCCATATTAGACAATGCATTCATCTGTTTCGTCATTCCATCTTTTTGGTCTAAAAACCACCAACCAGAACCAAACTGAACTTTTCCTTTTACGCTTCCATCATTGAAATTTCCAATCATAGTTGCCATAACTTCATTATCTGCCGGATTTAGATTGTACAAAATGGTTTTAGTTAATTTATCTTTAGAATCTAACGCATTCAAAAAAGCTGATAATTTTTGTGCTTGTGAAAAATCACCAATAGAATCCCAGCCTGTATCCGGACCTAAAATTCTGTGCATTCTAGCATTATTATTACGCAAAGCTCCAAGATGGAACTGCTGAATCCAGCCAAACTTATGATATGATTCTGCCAAGAATAATAAGACTGCACTTTGGAATTTCAATACTTCTTCAGCGGAAAGCTGTTGATTTTCTCTTTTCTTTTTAAAAATCGATTTTATCTCAACTTCTGTAAAATTTTCAAAATAAATCTGATCCAAACCATGGTCTGACAATTTACATCCGTTTGCATTAAAATATTCAATTCGCTTTGATAATGCATCACACAACTCATCATAGGTATTGATTTCAAAACCAACTACTTTTACCAATGAATCGATGTAAGCATTATATCCATCATTACCTATCAAAATAGCTTTATCCGGCCGGAAAGATGTGCTCACTTTAATATCTAAATTATTTTTGGCTATTGTCTGGTGATATTCCAATGTATCTGTCGGATCTTCAGTAGTACAAACTACTTTTGCGTTTACTTTTCTTAATAGATTTTGACAAGAATATTCAGGAGAATTTACTTTTGCTGAAACTTCTTCGTAAATCGCTTCAGCCGATTTTTCATTTAAAAATTCATAACTATCAAAATAACGGGCTAATTCCAAATGAGTCCAATGATATAATGGATTCCTCATCGTATAGGGAACTGTTTTCCCCCATTGTAAAAACTTATCTTTATCTGACGCATCACCTGTAATAAATTTTTCATTTACACCTAATGTACGCATTGCACGCCATTTGTAATGGTCGCCATTAATCCAAACATCTGTAATATTTTTAAAAATAATATCTTCTGCAATCAATTTTGGAGAAAGATGATTGTGATAATCGATGATAGGCTGATTTTTTGAATAATTGTGATACAATTCTTCAGCATATTTATTTTCTAAAAGGAAATTATCGTGTATAAATTTTGTACTCATAAATAGTTATTCTTCGTTTGATGGTTTTCCTATAGTGGCTAAAATTCCACCGTCTACATAAATAATTTGTCCGTTTACGAAATCACTGGCTTTGGAAGCCAAGAAAACAGCTGTTCCTGCTAAATCCTCAGGATTTCCCCATCGCGCAGCTGGAGTTCTGTTGATGATAAATTCATTAAATGGATGTCCATCCACACGGATTGGCTCTGTTTGTGACGTAGCAAAATATCCCGGTCCAATTCCGTTAACTTGAATATTATACTTTGCCCATTCGGTCGCTAAATTTTTAGTCAACATTTTCAATCCGCCTTTTGCCGCCGCATAAGCCGAAACACTATTTCGTCCTAACTCACTCATCATGGAACAAATGTTGATGATTTTACCTTCTTTTCGCTCAATCATCTGTTTAACAACCAACTGTGACATAATAAAAGGTCCAACTAAATCCACATCTATTACTTTTCTAAAATCAGAAACAGGCATTGTAATTGCTAATTCTCGCTTGATAATTCCAGCATTATTCACCAAAATATGAATATCTCCAATTTCTTTTGAAATGATTTCAACATACTTTGCAGCATCTGTTTCATTGGTTACATCAAATAAATAACCTTTTGCTTTGTAACCTTTAGAATGGTAAAAAGCAAGAGCTTCTTCCATCTTAGAAGGTGTATTTCCTGTTATAATAAGTTGTGCTCCGGCTTGCGCCAATGCTTCTGCTATTGCCATACCTAAACCATGAGTTCCACCCGTGATTAAGGCATTCTTATCTGTTAAATCAAATAGTTTCATCGCTTATCTTAATTCATTTGGTGGACAAATATCCATATCGCCATAATCTAAATTTTCTCCTGCCATTCCCCAGATAAATGAGTAATTTGACGTTCCCGCACCAGAGTGAATTGACCATTCCGGAGATAAAACAGCTTGATTATTTTGCATAAAAATATGACGTGTATGTTGTGGCTCTCCCATAAAATGAGAGATAGTTTGCCCTTCCTCCAAATCAAAATAGAAGTAAGCTTCCATTCTGCGGTTGTGTGTATGAGCGGGCATTGTATTCCAAATATTTCCCGGCAATAATTCTGTCAAACCCATTTGAAGTTGACAAGTAGAAACTACACTATTTACAATCAGCTTATTTATAATCCGCTTATTAGCAAACTTTTCTTCCCCTAAATGAACAATTTCTGCATTTTCTTTCGTCACTTTTGTAGTAGGATAAGATGTGTGTGCCGGAGCTGAATTCAAATAAAACAAAGCAGCTTGTTCTCCATTACTTGAAAATAGCACTTCCTTAGCTCCCATCCCTACATATAACGCTTCTTTTTTATCCAAATTATACACAACTCCATCAACCGTAACTTTTCCTGAGCCTCCCACATTGATAATTCCTAATTCTCTTCTGTCAAGAAAATTTTCAGATTTCAAATAAGGAATGGTTTCCAATTTTATTTCTTGACCTACAGGCATTGCACCACCAACGATGTAACGATCATACATTGAATAAACCAAATTAAAATCATTAGGGGTAAATAATGTTTCTATTAAAAAATGTTCCCTTATTTTTTGTGTATCATAAGACCTTGCATCTTCCGGATGAGAAGCATATCTGAATGAAAAATTAATCATAAAAATGTTTTTATATTGTAATCGATTACACAAATGTAATATATTTTTTTTATAAAACTATAATATGTCCATTTTTTAGATGGAAAAAATACGAAATATGAAAAAAAACAGATTTTAATTTGAATATCCAATGATATTCAATTAAAAACAGTAAACTCTACAACAGACTTGTAGAATAAAAAAAGGAGCTCAAATTGAACTCCTTTTTATTAGTATTTCAGTAATTCTAATAACTCTTTCTCAAATCGTTGCTTCGGTAAATATTGATCTTCAAGTGTTTTTACAAAAGGAATAGCACTTTCCAAACTTCCAACTCTACGAACCGGTGCATCAAGATACTCAAAACAATTTTCCATAATTAACGACGAGATATCGCTGGAAATTCCGCCAAACAAAGTGTCTTCTTGCAAAATTATACACTTATTTGTCTTTTTTACCGAAGTAAAAATAGCTTCCGTATCTAATGGTTGTAATGTTCTTAAATCGATTACATCAGCTTTAATCTCAGGATTTCTAGATAGTGTTTCCAAAACCCAATGAACTCCGGCTCCAAAGGAAACAATCGTCACATCCGAACCTTCTTTAATAACAGAAGCTTTCCCGAATGGAATAGTATAATAATTCTTTGGAACATCCTGGTAAACACTTCTGTACAATTGTTTGTGTTCAAAAAACATTACCGGATTTGGATCATTGATTGCAGTATTCAACAAACCTTTTGCATCATACGGAAACGCCGGATAAACTACTTTCAAGCCCGGGGTTTTAGTAAACCAAGCTTCATTGGTTTGCGAATGAAATGGTCCAGCTTGTGTTCCGCCACCGCAAGGCATTCGAACAACCACATCTGCCTTTTCTCCCCAACGATAATGTTGTTTCGCCAAAAGATTAACTATTGGATTAAATCCTGTAGAAACGAAATCAGCAAACTGCATTTCTACGATTGCTTTATATCCGTTAATCGACAAGCCATTTGCAGCAGAAACCACAGCACTTTCACAAATTGGCGTATTTCTAATTCTTTCCTTTCCAAATTGCTCTACAAAACCTTCGGTAATTTTAAACGCACCACCATATTCGGCAATATCTTGTCCCATTATAACCAAATTCGAATGACGTTCCATAGATTGTTTCAACGAAGACGAAATAGCATCAATTACTCGAATGCTTTCAGTTTCTGAAGATGGATTAATTTCTTCAAACTTATACGGCTCATAAACATCATTTAATTCTTCTTCAAGATTTGCTTCAAAATCAGGTTCATCTTGAGTAATTGCCCAATTCTTATCAATCTCTTTCTTTATTACTGATTTCAATTCGGCATCCAATTCCTCTGAAAGTACTCCAACATTAATCAAATATTCTCTAAAGTTAGAAACCGGATCTTTTTTTGCCCATTCGTCCATTAATTCCTGAGGAACATATTTCGTTCCACTGGCTTCTTCGTGACCACGCATCCTAAAGGTTTTAAATTCCAATAAAACCGGACGAGGATTTTCAGCCAAAGAAGCTTTTAATTCCGCTATTTTATGATAAACTTCCAGAATATTATTTCCGTCAATAATATGACTCTCCATTCCATAGCCAATTCCTTTATCAGCTAAATTTTCACAACGATATTGCTCGTTTGTTGGCGTTGAAAGCCCGTAACCATTATTTTCTATCACAAATAAAACAGGTAAATCCCAAACCGCAGCAATATTCAATGCTTCGTGAAAATCGCCTTCCGAGGTTGCTCCTTCTCCGGTAAAAACAGCTGTAATCTTTCCGTTTTTCTTCAATTTATTTGCTAATGCAATACCGTCGGCCACACCCATTTGTGGACCAAGATGCGAAATCATTCCAATGATGTTAAACTCTTGTGTTCCAAAATGAAAACTTCGATCACGTCCTTTGGTAAAACCCGACTTTTTACCTTGCCATTGCGAAAACAATCGATGCAAAGGAATATCTCTTGAGGTAAAAACCCCCAAATTTCTGTGCATTGGTAAAATATATTCATCCTTGTCCAAAGCATTGGTTATTCCTACTGAAATTGCCTCTTGTCCAATGCCCGAAAACCATTTGGAAACTTTCCCTTGACGAAGAAGAATCAGCATTTTTTCTTCAATCATTCTCGGCATCAATAAACGCTTGTATAAATCTAATAACTTAATATTTGATAAATCTTTTCTATCGAAATTCATTGCTTGTCTTAATTTGTGGCTCAAAAGTAATAAATTAAAGAAAACGTTTTAGTCAAGAACAGAAACTAATTTTCACTATTCTATAAAAGTATTGATTATCTTTACAATATCATTCATCACTCCAATGAAAAACAAGCCAGAACCAAAAACTAAGCAAAATAGCTCTCCTGTTTGCTATTTGGAAAGTAACGAAATCAGAACTGAATTTAAGGAGATTACAACATCTGTTGATAGTAAAACCAGACAATCTCCTAAAGCAAAGAAATGATTTCTAGGAATGTTAATAACTTTGAATGTAAACAACAATTAATTTCTATACATTTGTAGTTATGCATTGATTTTAATGCATGTCCAAGTTATTAACAAAAATGTTTTAGTATGCAACAAATTCCAAGTGTTGACTTACGTGATTTCCTGTCGGATGATCCGGCACGTAAACAAAAATTTGTAAATGAAATCGGAAAAGCCTATGAAGAAATTGGCTTCGTAGCATTAAAAGGTCATTTTCTTGATGACAAATTAGTGGAAGATTTATACGGAGAAGTTCGTAACTTTTTTAATCTGCCATTGGAAGTAAAATCAAAATATGAAATCCCGGGAATTGGCGGACAACGCGGGTATGTTTCTTTTGGGAAAGAACACGCCAAAGGTCGCTCTGCGGGTGATTTAAAAGAATTTTGGCATTTTGGACAGTATGTTTCTGAAGGTTCAAAATGGGTTGGTGAATATCCGGACAACGTTACTGTTTCGGAATTACCAAATTTTAATACTGTTGGAAAAGAAGCCTATCAAATGCTTGAAAAAACAGGTATTTATGTGTTAAGAGCTTTGGCAATCCACATAGGTCTAGACGAATTCTACTTTGACAATTACATCAAAGACGGAAATTCTATTCTAAGGCCAATTCACTATCCGCCAATTACAGATGAACCAAAAGATGGTGCTGTTCGTGCTGCAGCTCATGGTGATATCAACCTGATTACGCTTTTAATGGGCGCACAAGGAAAAGGTTTGCAAGTACAAAATCATGACGGTGAATGGATTGATGCTATTGCACAACCGGACGAATTAATGATTAATGTTGGTGATATGCTATCAAGACATACTAACAATAAATTGAAATCAACTATTCATCAGGTAGTAAATCCACCCAGAGAACTTTGGGGAACATCACGTTTTTCTATTCCGTTCTTCATGCATCCGGTAAGTGATATGAAGTTAAACTGTTTAGAACAATGTATCGATTCAGATAATCCAAAACTTTATGACGATATCACAGCTGGAGAATTCCTTGACGAACGTTTGGTGGAATTAGGATTGAAGAAAAAGTAAAACTTAAAATATTTATTTAAAGAATTCCAAATTCCAATAATTTCCATTGGAATTTGGAATTTAATTTTTGGAATTTACATCTTATGGACTTACAAGACCAACTAAAAAAACTATTTCCCGACCACGAAGTTTCCAACGAACCTGAAGAAACCGTTGAAACAAACCATGAGCTTTTCATCCAAAAAGAACCCATGATTTGTAAATACGAAAAACGAAAAGGAAAACCAACTACCATAATCTCGGGTTATGAAGGTAAAGACGAAGATTTTAAACTTTTAGCCAAAGAAATCAAAAGTAAGTTCGCTGTTGGCGGAAGCTTCAAAGACGGGGAAATCATCCTTCAAGGAGATTATCGCGACAAAATAATGAACATTTTAAAAGAAAAAGGATTCAAAGTAAAACGCGTTGGCGGATAAAATCAATTAACAATTGATAATGGATAATTAATAATTTTCATTGTCAATTATCCATTATTAACTATCAATTAAAAAAAATGATACAATCATCAGAATTAATATTAAATCCGGACGGAAGTATTTACCACTTAAACCTAAAACCGGAACATATTGCTAACGACATTATTTTCGTAGGCGACCAAAACCGAGTGGAAAAAATCACACAATTTTTTGAAAAAATAGAATTTTCCACCCAAAAACGTGAATTTAAAACCCAAACCGGATTTTACAAAGGAAAAAGAATGACTGTAATGTCAACCGGAATTGGACCAGACAACATTGACATTGTGATGAACGAACTCGATGCGTTGGTTAATGTTGACTTAGAAACACGTCAGCCAAAAGAAACATTAACTTCCTTAAACATCGTCCGCATTGGAACATCAGGTTCATTACAAGCTGACATTCCTTGCGATAGTTTTGTAATGAGTAAATACGGACTTGGATTAGACAACATGCTTCGTTCCTATTTAATTGACGAAATTTCAGAAAAAAATCTGGAAGAAGCATTCATCACTCAAACCGATTGGGATTTAAGAAAAGGACAACCTTATGTAATTTCATGTTCTGAAACATTGGAGCAAAAAATCGAAAGTGACAAAATTTTCAAAGGTTTCACGGGTACAGCCGGAGGTTTTTATGGTCCACAAGGTCGCGTCTTACGTCTTGAAATTCAAGATCCTGAATTAAACAGTAAAATGGACAGCTTTGAATATGAAGGCATTAAAATGACCAATCTCGAAATGGAAACTGCAGCCATTTATGGACTGGGAAAACTTCTTGGACACAATTGCCTGTCTTTGAATGCTATTATCGCCAACCGCGCCACAGGAACATTTAGCGCTGACCCATACAAAGCTATAGATGAACTAATTACTTATACATTACAAAAACTATCTGAATAATTTTTTTGGAGCTATTTCCTGCTTTCGCCTTTATCTCGCTCCGTAAACTACGCGAGGATATCGGCTCTATCAGGGCTAAAACCTTAAACCATGAACCTAATTCTCGAAACAGAACGATTGCTTCTACGTCCATTTGAAATGTCAGATGCAGACGAACTTTTTGAAATGGACAAAAACCCTAATGTTCATGATTATTTATGGCAAAAACCCGTCGAGCATATTGATGAAGTCTATGCTTATATAGAAATGGTACAAAAACAATATCAAGAAAACGGAATTGGTCGTTTTTCAACCATTTTAAAAGAAACAAATGAACTCATCGGTTGGACAGGAATAAAATTTGTAAATGACCACATTGAGAATGGAAATACCAATTTCTATGATTATGGTTATCGATTAAATCCGAAATTTTGGGGAAAAGGTTACGCCACCGAAGCTTCAATAGCCTGGCTTGATTATGGTTTTAACCAAATGAGCATCCAAGAAATGAACGCTTATACGCATGCTGAAAACAGTGCATCCAATCGTGTTTTAGAAAAAATCGGAATGACTTTCATGGAAAATTATCCTGATAAAGACGGCGTAACTTGGAAATGGTGGCAAATGAAAAAAAGTGTTTAGTAAAAATCAGTTTATGGATTTTGAAGCATTAATCGAAAAAATAAAAAATATTCCCTACGGAAGAAATTCAAACCGTACTGATTTTTCGTTAGTCATTTCAGAAAACAAAGGAACATGCAGTTCGAAACACGCTTTTTTAAAAGATTTTGCTAATAATAACAATATTCCAAATGTAGATTTAATCATTGGAATTTATAAAATGAACGAAGCAAATACCAAAATTGGTTCCATTTTAAAAGAAAACAATTTGGACTATCTGCCTGAAGCGCATTGTTATTTAAAAATTAACGGGAAAGTAACTGATATCACTAATCCAAACTCTGATTTTGAAAAATTAAGAAATGATATTTTAGAAGAAATTAGTATTGAACCCAATCAAGTAGCCGATTTTAAAGTAGAATACCATCAAAAATTCCTGAAAAATTGGATTATAGAAAACGAAATTCCTTTTACTTTTGAAGAAATTTGGAACATTAGAGAAAAATGCATTCAAAAGCTCTCTGAACAGTCTTAATACTAATAAATGAAAACAATAAAAATAGCTGGCGTTCCGGAACATTTCAATCTTCCGTGGCAACTTTGTATAGAAAATGGAGAATTTGAAAGTGAAGGTATTGATTTACAATGGACAGATATTCCCGAAGGAACTGGTAAAATGTGCCAAATGCTTCGCGACGGCGAAACCGATATTGCTGTCATTCTTTCGGAAGGCATTGTAAAAGATATTGTTGGTGGAAATCCAAGTTCTATTGTTCAGGTTTATGTAGAAAGTCCATTGATTTGGGGAATTCACGTAGCGGCAAATTCAAAATTTGAAGCACTTTCCGATTTAGAAAATACCAAAGCAGCGATTTCACGATTAGGTTCAGGTTCACATTTAATGGCATTTGTTAATGCACAAAATAACAATTGGAACACAGAAAAACTGGAGTTTGAAATTGTAAACACGATTGATGGTGCAGTTGACGCATTAACTTCTGGCAAAGCTGATTATTTTATGTGGGAACGATTTATGACCAAACCATTGGTTGACAAAGGCATTTTTAGAAGAATAGCTGATTGTCCAACGCCTTGGCCGTGTTTTGTTATTGCGGTGAGAAATGAAGTTTTAGAAAAACATCCGCAAACCATCAGCAGAATTTTGGAAATTATCAATGCGACAACATCTGAATTTAAAGATATTCCAAGTATCAATCGAACATTAGTATCGAAATTTGACCAAAAAATTGAAGATATCAACGAATGGCTATCACTTACAAAATGGTCACAAAAACCATTATCGGAAAAAGTGTTAAACAAAATTCAAAATCAATTATTCGACCTTAAAATTATAGATAAAAAAGGTACTTTTGCTGAAATAGTAAAAGCCGTTTAGCTTTTTACTGTTTCAATCAATATGATGCAGTTTGGGAAAATAAATTATCAACAACTTCGGGATAAATTTACAATTAAAAGTCCTTGGGATAGTATCATTATATTTATCCTGAGTTTGCTTTTTACAGTTCCTATTTTCCTTATCGCTCATCAAAACCTGATTGATTTCAACTGGCCGTTTCAATCAGACAGAATTTTACTTTTTTTATTAATTGTTATTGCTATCCATTTGCTTTTAAGAGCAATGAGAAGAATCACTCTCATCAGTGTTTTTTTGTACTTTATTTTTTTGATTTGGGGCACACTTTTTGGCGACTATGGATTCAACGGTGTTTATGAGGATTATCGCTCGATGATATATGCCATGTCTGAAAATCCAAATCCACAAGACTTAATTGTTGCTAAATTACTGCCTTTTCCAAATAAATATAAAATTCTGAATGCCATTGAATATAAAAATCCAAAGGTTAGAAACTTTGCTATCATGGCAACCACAAAACATTTCCGGAATATAAAAGGTTACCACGATTATACTACTTTAATTCAATGTTTTGCCGTTTTTAAAGAAATAAACAGCCGTTGGAATTATGTAAGCGACCCAAAAGGAAGTGATTATATTGCCAAAGCAACCGAATCGCTCACGCACCTGTCCGGTGATTGTGATGATCATTCTATTCTAATGGCAGCTTGTATTCGTGCTATTGGTGGAACTCCAAGATTGATTCATACCAAAGGTCATATTTACCCTGAAATTTATATCGGGAAAAAAAGTGATTTGGAAAATATAAATTATTTGATAAAAAAGGTTCTTTTTCCTAACGAAGCCAAAGACAAAACACTGCATTATCACATAGACGAACGTGGTGATATTTGGCTTAATCTGGATTATACTGCAAAATTTCCCGGCGGGCCATTTATGTCAGAAGAAATCCTTGGAGCCTTGACCTTGCAATAGCCCTTCATACCAAAAATTCAGCAATTGCGGTTTGTCATTTGGAATTTGAATTTTGAAAGTTATTTTAAGTATATTCGCTTATTCATAAAAAGAATTTGAATGAAAAAAATCATAATTGCTTTACTGCTAGCTTCAAGCTTAGTAAGCGCACAAGAAAATATCATTTCCGACAGAAAAAACGAATTTAGAGTAGATATTCTATCAGCTATTTTATCATCAAAACTAAGTGTAAGTTATGAACGTTTTTTAGCAAATGACTTCTCTGTTGGTTTAAACGTCAACTATTCAGACAGTAATAAACTGACTAAAGATTTTGAAGAAGGCTATACCAGTAATTTAGGAAAATATGAAATCAATCCTTATGTAAGATATGCATTATCCAAAGGAAAGACAAGCTATTATTTTGCCGAAGTTTTTGCTTCCTATAATGGTGGCGATTACAAAGAAATTGTTCGTCTTATTGACAACAACGAAAATGCTTATTATACTACCAAAACTTCAACCTACACCGATATTGCTGCCGGTGGAAGTTTAGGATACAAAATCTATTTTAAAGAAAGTATCGCATTAGAGCTTTTAGTTGGATTTGGTTATAATTTTTTAAATACCGATAAAAGTCCGGACAAAATTTCAAGAGTTGGAATTAACTTAGGTTACAGATTTTAACAACATTATCATGAAAAAAATAACATTTTTAATACTATTTATAACAACTTTATTCACTTTTAGTTGTGACACAAACGATGATGGATTTTATAACAATCAAATCATTGACGTTAATCCGGGATTAATTACATTCAATACAACAACCAATTATAACGTTGGCGATTATCTTTTTGTAGATGCTGAATTTTCTCGTTATCAAACAGAAATTGGACAAGCAGAAATTTTAGACATTTACAAAACAACAGGAAATGCGGAAGTTTTTACTTTTTCCTACGTCATTGAAAGAAAAATTAATACTACCGAATGGGAAACCGTTTTTGTAGATGACTCACAGCTTCAAATTAACAAAGGTGATGCTATGAACGGAGCTTATGTTTATGGTTTGTGTGAATACAATGTTGCTGATGAAACTTATGAATACAACGTTGGTTTTCCTCTACTTTCAGCTGGAAATTATCGCTTAAGTTTTGGCTATAACAGTGACTCTAAGTCAAAAGTAGAATTACGCTCCTTAAGTAAACCAAAAAACATCACTTTGAATATGAATAGCACTGTTGTTAACCTTGATAATAGTGGTTATTTTTATTTTAACGTAAATTAGTTTACCACTGAATTTCAGGTTTTCCAATGCTTTTCAGATAATCATTGGTTTGACTAAAATGTTTGTTTCCAAACCACAAACCTCGATTGGCACTTAATGGCGACGGATGTCCGGTTTCTAAAACATGATGCTTTGAACGATCAATTTTGGCTCCTTTCTTTTTGGCAAATCCACCCCAAAGTAGAAAAACGATATTTTGATTTTCATCCGAGATTTTTTGGATTACTGCATCCGTGAAAGTTTCCCATCCTTGATTTTGATGGCTTCCAGCCAAGCTTTCTCTAACAGTAAGTGTAGCATTGAGTAACAAAACACCTTGGTCTGCCCATCGTTCCAAATTACCGGATTTTGGAAAAGGAATTTGTAAATCTGTTTCTATTTCTTTGAAAATATTAATCAATGACGGTGGAAAAGGAATACCATCATTTACTGAAAAACACAAACCATTTGCTTGACCTAAACCATGATACGGATCTTGACCAATGATAACAACTTTTACATTATCAAAAGGACATCTGTCAAAAGCTGCAAAAATTTGATTGCCTTTTGGAAAACAACGCTGCGTTTTGTACTCATTTTTGACAAAATCAATTAACTTTTGAAAATAAGGTTTATCAAACTCTGCTATCAAGGCATTTTGCCACGAAGAATGGATTTTAACAAGCATCTTTTTTAAAATTTTACCAAAAATACTATTTTCTGTTGCAATATGGATTTTATCCTTTGTAACTTTGAACCAAAGACAATGATTTAATGATCTCGATTACCGATAAAACACTTAAAGACCTAGAATTCAATACCATTTTGCAAACTATTTCAGAACGTTGCAATACCGATATTGGAAAACAAAAGGCATTAGAAATTGTTCCTTTCAAAGAAAAGGAAATGCTAATGAATAATTTACTGCAAACTTCAGAATATCTTTCTTCTTTTACGAATAATAATGCTATTCCGAATCATGGATTTGAAAACATTACCAATGACATTAAATTCCTGAGTATTGAAGATAGTTTTCTTGAAGTTGGAAGTTTCAAGAAAATAGCAACCCTTTCCGACACAGTGAATACCATGTTGTTATTTTTGAAAAAATTCAATGATTATTATCCTAAACTAAATGAAAAAGCAACTCAAATTGAATATACTAAATTCATCATCCAAAAAATTGATGAAGTAGTCGATAAATATGGAGAAATTAAAGACAATGCTTCTCCTGATTTGATTGAAATTCGTAGGAATATGAATGTGGTTCGAGGCAAAGTCAATCAAAGCTTCGGACAAGCACTAAGCCAATACAATTCGTTAGGCTATTTAGACGAAATTAAAGAAAGTATTGTTGAAAATCGGAGAGTTTTAGCTGTTTTGGCAATGTATCGCAGAAAAGTCAAAGGTTCAATTCTAGGTAATTCAAAAACCGGGAGCATTGCTTATATTGAACCCGAAGCAACTTTACGTTATTCCAGAGAATTGAACAATTTGGAATATGAAGAACGAGAAGAAATCACTAAGATTTTAAAAAAATTATCAAATGAAATTCGTCCTTATGTTGAACTTTTAAAACAGTATCAGGAGTTTTTAAGTGACATTGATGTTATTGCAGCCAAAGCAAAGTATGCAAAAAAAACCAATGCCATTTTACCGAATATCATTGAAGAAAAACGTCTGTTTTTTAGAGATGCATTTCATCCTATTTTGTTTTTAAACAATCTGGAGAAAAAAGAAAAAACATTTTCACAGACTATTGAACTTAAAAATGAAAGCCGAATCATTGTAATTTCAGGTCCAAATGCCGGCGGAAAAACCATTTCGTTAAAAACTGTTGGATTACTTCAACTGATGTTACAATGTGGTATTTTAATTCCGGTTCATGAACGAAGCGAGACTTTTCTTTTTGACCGAATTCTAACTGACATTGGTGACAATCAGTCTATAGAAAATCACTTAAGCACATACAGTTACCGCTTAAAAAACATGAATTACTTTTTAAAAAAATGTAACTCAAAAACATTGTTTTTAATTGATGAATTTGGAACCGGTTCCGATCCTGAACTCGGTGGTGCTTTGGCAGAAACTTTTTTAGAGGATTTTTATCATCGGGAAGCTTTTGGAATTATTACAACACATTATACCAATCTTAAAATTTTAGCAAATGAACTTCCGTTTGCACAAAATGCCAATATGCTTTTTGACGAAAAATCATTGGAACCAATGTACAAATTGATTTTAGGTCAAGCAGGAAGTTCTTTTACCTTTGAAGTAGCACAAAAAAACGGCATACCTTTTGGCTTAATAAATAGAGCAAAAAAGAAAATCGAAGGCGGAAAAGTTCGCTTTGACAAAACCATTGCAACCTTACAAAAAGAGCGTTCCAAACTGGAAAAAACATCTTTAACCTTGAAAAAAGAAGAAACTAAAGCCCGTGAAGAAAGCAAAAAGATGGAGAATATCAATGCTAAAATTCAGGAGAAATTAGAACGTTATCAAGAGTTATATGATGCAAATCAACGATTGATTTACATGGGGCAAAAAATTGACGATATATCAGAGAAATACTTTAACAATAAAGACAAAAAACTTCTTATCGGTGAATTTTTGAAAATGGTTGAAATTGAAAATTCGAAACGTAAAAAAGTAACCTTAAAAGAAAAAAAAGCAAAAGAAATTATCGAGAAAAAAGTCATTGAAGAAGTTCAAGTTAAAGTAGAAGAAATCCGAAAAGAAAAAAAGGAGAAAAAGATAAAAGCTCAAAAACAAGAAGCCGAAAAACCAAAAGTTATATTGAAAGTTGGCGATCGTGTCAGAATGATTGACGGAAAATCTATTGGAACGATTGATAAAATTGAGAAAAATAAAGCTGTAGTCAATTATGGAATTTTTACTTCAAAAGTGAGTTTGGAAGAACTAGAATTTGTTCAATCAGTACCGAAATAATTCAGCATGACAAAAATGGAAATAACTGATTTACCATCCGATAAAAAAATCGTTCTGTTTGACGGGGTTTGTAATCTTTGCGAAACATCAGTTCAATTTATAATTCAACACGATAAAAATGACCTATTTCGATTTGCTTCGCTTCAATCGGAAATTGGACAAAAAATAATCAAACATTTAGGATTAGAAAATCGCAATATTGACAGTATTATTCTTTATGAACCCAACCAAGCTTATTACTACAAAGCCGAAGCTGCAAAATTGATTTTAAAAGAGCTTCACACATGGAAAAAATTCCTTTACCCATTAATTCCAAAGGGAAAAATCGGGAATTTATTTTATGATTATGTTGCCAAAAATCGATATAAATGGTATGGAAAGAAAGAGAGTTGCATGTTACCTACTAAAGAAATTTTGGGTAAATTTTTATAGTATGATAAATATCAGCTAGACTTCCACATAAAGAAATTAGTTTTACATATCTTAAATATTATAAAATATGAAAAAACTATTTCTTTCACTTTATTCATGGGATAACGGTGCTTTTATTATGATTGGCGTTTTTGCCTTGGTAATTATTGGTTTACTAGCTGCTATTTTCTTTATGATGAATAGTAAAAACAAAAAAAACGACTAAGATTTCTTAGTCGTTTTTTATTTATAAAAAGGTAAAATTATTGTTTTACAATTTTCTTAGTAGCTGTACCTTGATCTGTAGTAACTTTAAGCATATAAACACCTGCTGATAAGTCATTGATTGAAATTTCAGCTTCAGTAGCATTTACATTTTGAGTTCTAACAACTCTTCCATTTAAATCTGCAATTTCAACTGTGTTTACAATAGCATTCAAAGTATTTGAAATCTTAACTACTGAACTAGCAGGATTTGGATATACTGATAAATTAGAAGCTAAGAAACTATCGTTAGAAAGGTTTGTTTGTAAATTCAAAGAATCTAAAAATAAAAAAGTTTCAGTTGCACCAATCGGAGAATTATTATGAATTCCAAAATAATAAATCCCTGCTTCTGGAGCTGTATAAGTTGCAGTATGATTAGTATAAGAAACATCTGTATTATTCGTAAACCCTTGTACAACAACCGTTTGACCTGCAGCAGTTTGAGAGTCACCTACAGTTAAATTGAAACTCATAGGAGAAACCGTATCAGGTTCAAATGCAAATAATCTTGTTTTAAAAGATATTGTCGCAACTTCTCCTGCTTGTAAACTAACTGCTCTAAAATAAGTTCTCCTATCTGATGCAGCTGTTGTACTGTTAAATGTATATATCGCAAATCCTTCTCCTCCATCAGCATAATTAGCAGGATCTGATGTTGCTGTAGAGTTAAATAAAGAAAAGTTTCCTAAATTAAGACCGTCTGTATAATTCTTTGCTTCATCTTCAAAGCTATTAGTGTACGGCAATACAACTGGTAAATAACAATAGAAAGGTCCAGACCAATTACTTTGGGAAGTACCACAATCTGCTCTTACGAAATATCTGAAATTAGATGAAACCGGTAAATTTGGCAAATTAATTGTTGAATAAGCTAATGCCCCTGCGGTAGTAGAAACTACTGTACCTGCACCTGCCACAACTGAAAAATCATTACTCCAATCAACTTGATAATTTGCCGGAGCTGGTGTAGTTTGATCCCAGTACAAATCTACTTCACTAGTCGAAACAAATTCTGGCAAATAAAAAGCGGTAGGTCTAGGACAAGCAATAGCAGTAAAATTAAAAGTAAAATCTAAAGGCAAAGCTTTCCATCTATTATCCCATTGGATATAATAAGTAGTCCCAGCTACAACGGGAACACCTGTAAGCTCTGACAAATAATTTGTATTACTTATATCATCATTAGCATTAACACACGTCATTGTTGCTGCACTACATGATCCTGTTGCAATACTAAATCTTGTATCATTACTTTTTGTAACTCCATTATTTGTAGGCAAATTAGAAGAAATTGATATCTCCCCATTAGCAGATGGAGTAAATTTATACCAATACCCTTTCGCGGTTCCTCCTCCATCAGGAGTGAAATTAGCATAACATGTAGCCTTGTATGTTCCATTAATTGTACCCGTGGTATAAGTACCATTAGTAGTTAAAGTAACTGCAGTGGCGCAAGTTCCTTGTGAATAACTTGATGTACCTACAATAACTAAACCAAATAAAAGTAAAAGTTTTTTCATAAAATAGTTTTTTAATTGAGAAGCAAATATATTAAAGTAAATCTAATTTAATATTAATTTAACTTTCTTTTTTCTTATTTTTAACTTTCTTTTTCCCATTTACCTACAACACTGGTTGCTAAAGCGTTACCTAAAACGTTTGTCGCGCTTCTAAACATATCACAAAAATGATCAATCGGCAATATCAAAGCAATACCTTCTATTGGAATATCAAACATTCCACAAGTAGCTGCTACTACTACTAAACTAGCTCTTGGAACACCTGCAATTCCCTTACTGGTAAGCATTAACACCAACAACATCGTCATTTGAGTAGGTAAATCCAAATGAACTCCATACGCTTGCGCAATAAAAATACTGGCAAATGTCATATACATCATACTTCCATCAAGATTAAAACTATATCCAAGTGGTAACATGAAAGAAACTATTTTGTCTTTGACACCAAGTCGTTCCAATTCTTCTGTTAGTTTAGGAAAAACGGCTTCGCTACTGGTTGTTCCAAATGCTATCACTAATGGTCCAAAAATGCGTTTCAACAAAGTGGTCATGTGTCCTTTTAAAAACAAATAACCAACCAATAATAAAACTATCCAAAGTGATGAAATTCCGACTAAGAATGAACCAAAAAATTTGGCATAAGTAATTAATAACTCTTGTAAATCTCTAATGGCAAAAACTCCTGCAATAGCACCAAAAACACCTAGCGGAGCAAATTTCATTACATAGTTTACCATTTTTAGAATGATATGAGATGAAACATCTAATGCTTTTACCACTGGTTTTGCATAATCACCAATGGAAGCAGCAGCTAATCCAAAGAAAATAGAGAAAATTACAATTTGAAGAATTTCATTGGTTGCCAATGCTTCAAAAATACTTTTAGGAATAATGTGTTCAACAAAATTTTGAGCCGAAAAAACTTTAGTTTTATCAGTAACTTCTGAAGCAGTTGCTACATCTACATCGGATAAATTTAATCCAACTCCGGGTTGCAAAACATTTACCCAAAACAATCCTATTAATAAAGATACAAACGAAGCTGTAAAAAACCAACCCATTGCCTTTCCTCCTATTCGTCCAACTGATTTTATATCACCAAGCTTTGCAATTCCTACTACTAATGTGGTAATAACTAATGGCGCAATAATCATTTGAACTAATCGAATGAAAATGGTTGCTAACATTTTTATTTTATCGCTAAATTCTTTGGCAAATTCTGGTGTGTGATTGTTATGAATATAAATTCCGAGAATTGCCCCAAGAAGCATGGCAATTATAATTTGAACAGTTAAGTTACTGAGGAATGATTTTTTTGGTTCGTGATGATTTTCGGTTGTATTCATATCGATTGTTTTGTATTAGCCCAGATGGTAGTGGAAAGCTTTGTGCAGGAAAATACTATTTTTTCTTGGCTAAAAACTGCGACCAGCGGAAGCACGTATTTGGCCTTAGAAAAAAAGTGTTTTGCAAACAAACTTGCAACGGATAGCTGGAATTGCTTCTAAAAATTGATTTTATTGGTTTGATTTATGAGGTAAAAATCGGCTAAGACCAAAGCTGCCATTGCTTCTACAATTGGCACTGCTCGTGGTACAACGCATGGATCGTGACGACCTTTACCATGTTGTTCTATAATGGTATTTTGATTGGTTAGTACTTCTTGCTTTTGGATTAGAGTTGCAACTGGTTTGAAGGCAACTCTGAAATAAATGTCCATTCCGTTGGAAATTCCGCCTTGAATTCCACCCGAAAGATTACTTTTTGTTGTTCCGTCTTCGTTGTATAAATCGTTGTGTTCACTGCCTTTCATACGTGCGCCACAAAATCCGCTGCCGTATTCAAAACCGTGAACGGCATTGATTGACAACATTGCTTTACCTAATTCGGCATGCAATTTATCAAAAACGGGTTCGCCTAGACCGATTGGAACATTTTGAATAACACAAGTTATCGTTCCGCCAACGGTATCGCCTTGTTTTTTAATTTCTTTGATGTAAGCTTCCATTTTTTCGGCAGAAGCCAAATCGGGACAGCGAACAGCATTACTTTCGGTTAATGAAAAATCTAATTCTTGATAAGGTTTATCAATAAAAATATTACCTACTGATGAAACGAAGGCATTTATTTTAAAATCAGGGATAATTTGTTTTGCAATTGCTCCGGCAACAACTCGAGAAACTGTTTCACGAGCCGAACTTCTTCCGCCACCGCGATAATCTCGAATTCCGTATTTTTTTTCGTAGACATAATCGGCATGACTTGGTCGATAAGTATCTTTTATATGTGAATAATCATCCGATTTTTGATTGGTATTAGGAATGATAAAACCTATAGGAGTTCCTGTCGTTTTTCCTTCAAAAATTCCGGAAAGGAACTGCACTTCATCTTCTTCTTTTCGTTGAGTAACAATACTAGACTGTCCGGGCTTTCTACGTTGCATTTCCTTTCTGACAGCATCAAAATCAAGTACTATTCCGGCAGGACAACCATCAATAATTCCGCCAAGTGCTTCGCCATGCGACTCGCCAAAAGTTGTTAGTTTAAAAAGTGTTCCATAGCTATTTCCAGCCATAATTGTTTTGTTTTGAACAAATATAAACAATGTGAGTTGTTATTGAAACTTTATTGATTTAAAACTTAATCTTAGCATAAAGACCAATTAACATTTGCTTTGCTAATTTGTAAAACTTTAAAATAGAAACCAATTGAAAAAGAGAAAATTAGAATTAGTTGTTATTTCAGATGTGCATCTTGGCACTTATGGTTCACACGCTACAGAACTTTTTCATTATTTAAATTCTATCAAGCCAAAAACATTGGTTTTAAACGGAGATATCATTGATATTTGGCAATTTCGAAAATCGTATTTCCCTAAATCACATTTGAAAGTGATCAAAAAAATAATCGATTTGGCTTCCAAAGGAACAAAAGTCTATTATGTAACCGGAAATCATGATGAGTTTTTAAGAAAATTTAGTGATACTTCCATCGGAAATTTTTCTGTTGTTGATAAACTCGTATTGGAATTGGATTATAAAAAAGCGTGGATTTTTCATGGGGATGTTTTTGATGCTTCGGTGCAACATTCTAAATGGATTGCAAAATTAGGCGGCATTGGTTATGATTATCTCATTCTTATGAATCGATTTGTAAATTGGTGTTTGAAAAAACTAGGAAAAGAGCCTTACTCATTTTCTAAGAAAATTAAAGCTTCGGTAAAAAAAGCTGTAAAGCATATTTCCGATTTTGAGAATACTGCCACCGAACTTGCTATTGAAAAAGAATATGATTATGTTATTTGTGGCCACATTCACGAACCGAAAATGATTCGAAAAGAAACTAAAAATGGCTCCACTACTTATTTAAATTCAGGAGATTGGGTTGAAAACTTAACAGCATTAGAATACAATAAAAAGCGTTGGAAAATGTATCGCTACGAAGACCATACCGAAAAAGAAATAGAAGAAGATTTATTTGAAATGGAAGATTTTATCCAGCATCAACTGGTTGCTTCCATAGTGGTAAAAAAAGAAAATTAGGAATATTTTAACTACAAAAATTAGCTTTGGCATAATAATTGTCTCAACTTTGCGTTATAAACTAATAACGTTAAATTAAACTTATGAAAAAAATCGTTTTATCAGCTTTAATGCTACTAGGATTAGCATTTAGCGCACAAGCACAAGACATTTCGAAAAATGCATTAGGATTGCGATTAGGTGACAACGACGGCTTTGGTGGAGAAATTTCATACCAAAGAGGATTAGGTGACAACAACCGTTTAGAGTTAGATTTAGGTTGGAGAAACAGTAAAGATGTCGATGCCTACAAATTAGTTGGTTTATACCAATGGGTTTGGAATATTGACGGTGGTTTCAATTGGTATGCCGGTGCCGGTGCCGGAATTGGAAATTGGAGCTACAACAAAGGTGGTGTTGATGATAGCGGAACATTTATTCTAGCTGCTGGTAACTTAGGTATCGAATACAACTTTGACATTCCGTTACAATTGTCATTAGACATCAGACCTGAGTTTTATTTAAATAATAGTGGAGATAACAAATTTAGAGAAGATAGTTTCGGTCCGGACATTGCTCTTGGTATCCGTTACAGATGGTAATCTAATAAATTTCAATAACAAAAAGTCCCGATTATTTTCGGGACTTTTTTATTTGATAACAATTGGTTTCTTTGAGTTAATTTTAATAACACTATAAGGGTAAATTACATTTTCATTAGACAAGTCGGCTTCTACATTTTTTTGAGCATCTTTTACATATACTTCTATTGCTTCTGTTGTTTCAATTACTTTTTGAACATAAGCTCTATTGTAACTCTCTTTTGTTGGTCCTGCATTCAAAATGATAAAATTACTTTTGGCTGCATCTGTCTTTTTAATTTTCTTCTTGAGTGTTTCGTCTCCCATAAGAATCATAATTTCTTTGGGTTCTGTCAAAATTTCATAAAATTTGATATTCGCTCCGCCATCGTTATTAGTAACTAAAATTTCATAGAGCGGATTATCAACTACTGTTTGTTTTGAGGAAGAACAGCCGTTAAAAATTAAAGCAGCAAGGATCAAAAATCCAATTTTTATTTTCATATACTATAGCGTTTGATGGGTTTTATGAATAGCTTCCTGATATAATTGTTCATAAAGTGGTAATATATTTTTTATATCAAATTGTTTTGCTACTTCTAAGGCATTTTTCTTAAACTCCGATAAAACAACTTCATCTTCCAATATTTTTAGAGCATTAGTAGCCATTTCATCAATATTACCCACATCGCTTAAATAACCTGAAATTCCTTGAAAATTAACTTCAGGCAAACCTCCTGAATTACTGGATATAACCGGTACACTCCAAGCCATAGCCTCAAGAGCTGCAAGTCCAAAACTTTCGGTTTCTGACGGCAACAAAAACAAATCAGAATAGGACAAAATTTGGTCTATTTCATTACTATTTCCGAAAAAAATCACTTTATCCTCGATACCAAGTTCAGCACATAATTGTTCTGCTCTAACTTTTTCGGGTCCATCGCCTACCATCATTAATTTTGCAGGAATTTGTTGCTGAATTTTGTAGAATATCTTAATAATATCGGGAATTCGTTTTACTTTTCTAAAATTGCTGATATGCGTAACAATACGTTCTTCTTTCTTTGCCATAACTGAACGTTGACAGGAAATACTACTCTCATTACGATGTTTATTTAACTCAATAAAATTGGGAATAACATGAATTTCCTTCTTGATATTAAATAGCTTATATGTATCGTCTTTCAAACTCTGTGATACCGAAGTCACTATATCAGATTTATTAATACTAAAACTAACCGCAGGTTTGTAAAACGGATGATTTCCTACCAAAGTAATATCAGTTCCATGAAGCGTTGTCACCATTGGAATTACAATACCTTCATCTTTAAGCATTTGTTTTGCCATATAACCCGCATAAGCATGTGGAATGGCATAATGCACATGAAGTAACTCAATTTTATACAATTTTACCATATCAACCAATTTGCTAGAAAGTGCTAACTCATAGGGTTGATAATGAAATAATGGATATTCAGGAACGTTTACTTCGTGGTAATGCACATTTGGACTTAAAAGTGCCAAACGAACAGGCTGTCTATAGGTAATGAAATGAATTTCATGTCCGCGATGTGCTAATTCTAATCCTAATTCTGTAGCGACAACTCCGCTACCGCCAAACGTAGGATAACAAACAATGGCTATTTTCATCTGTTTTATATTTTTAATTGGTCAGATGTCTTTTGTCAACAAACATTCTGCTTATTTTGACGCATTTTACACCAATAATTTTGTGATACGAATTTACAGAAAATAAAAGAGTTTCAAATGCAAAGGATACGTTAAATATTAGCCAAAGTGAATTAAATTACACCTCAACTTTTTTCCACTTTCCTTTTTTGAAATAATAATACGCTAATACAGCCAAAACTGTTTCTGCAGTCGGGATAGCGATAAATGCTCCAAGTGGCCCTAAATTAAAATAAAATGAAAGAGTTAAAGCAATGGGAATTTGTAACAACCAAAAACAGAAAATATTAATATAAGTAGGTGTTTTTGTATCTCCGGCTCCATTCAAAGCTTGAATCATTACCATACCAATACCATAAAAAACATATCCCATTCCAATGATTTGTAATGCTTGACTACCGTAAGCTAATATCGTTGGCTCTTCTGTAAAAAAACCTATAATTGTTTTTGAAAAACAGACAAATAACAATGTTACCAAACTCATAAAAGCAACATTATACTTAGTTGTAATCAATACACTCTGCTCTGCTCTTTCAGGTTGTTTTGCACCTAAATTTTGTCCAACCAACGTAGCTGCTGCGTTACTTAAACCCCATGCCGGAAGTATAAAAAACACTACATTTCGAATGGCAATTTGATAACCTGCGCTCGCTTCGGTACTTCCCGTTTTTGAAACAATATAGGTTAACACAATCCAGCTTCCACTTTGAATAAAAAACTGAAACATCGCTGGCAATGATATGTTTAACAACGATTTTGCAATATCCCATTTTGGTTTAAAATAACTTCTAATGATTTTAATGGTTCTGTTTTTCCAAAACAAATGATAACATTGATACAAAACTCCCGAACATCGTCCGATTGCTGTTGCAATCGCCGCACCGGTTAATCCTAATTCAGGAAATGGTCCATAACCATAAATTAGTAATGGACATAAAATTATGTTTAGAATACTAGCTAGCCAAAGACTTCGCATTGCCATTGCGGCATCACCAGCACCACGAAAAATTCCATTGATTAGAAACAACAAAATAATCGCCGGACTACTCGCAAAAATAATTTGAGTAAAAGGAGTTCCTTGTTTTATCACCTCGGGTTGCGCACCCATCATTCGTAGAATATCTGACGCGAAGAAATAACCTAAAAAAGCAACTATCAATGATATGGCAAATGAAATCCAAATAGCTTGCGCTCCAGATTTTGATGCTTCAATAAAATTCTTTTCTCCAACACGTCTTGAAACCACTGCTGTTGCTCCAACACTAAGACCAATTCCAAGTGTATAAACCAATGAAATTACAGCTTCGGTTAAACCTACTGTTGCTACTGCTACATCAGCATTAGGTAAATGTCCAACAAAATAGATATCGACTACGGCAAAAACGCTTTCCAAACTCAACTCTAGTATCATTGGAATGGAAAGCAATACAATAGCCGATTTTACACTACCTTGAGTATAATCATGTTCTCCTCCTTTTAAAGATTGCTTGAGTAATTGAAAAAAACGCTTTATAGAATGTGTCATCTAAAACAGATATTAAAAGAAACAAATATAGCAGAATATCTCAAAACCTTACTACGAGAAATCTTTTGCAAGAGTGAATTTTGTATCTTTAGTGTCTCATTTTAAAATCACACTATTATGAAAAGAAATGCAACAGCCGTTTGGAATGGCTCAGGAAAAGATGGAAAAGGACATTTAACAACACAAAGTACGATACTAAATCAAACTCAATATTCGTTCGGATCCCGATTTGAAAACGGTATTGGCACTAATCCCGAAGAATTAATCGCTGCTGCACACGCTGGCTGTTTTTCTATGAAATTAGCTTTTAATTTACAAGCTGCGGGCTTTACTGCAGAAGAGTTAAAAACCAACTGTGTTATTGTTTTGGAAGATGAAACTATTACGCAATCTAATTTACAATTGACTGCTATTGTCCCTGAAATTACCGCAGAAAAATTTGCTGAATTGGTTAAAGATGCTGAACAGAATTGTCCGGTTTCTAAACTTTTAAAAGCGAATATATCTGTTAATTATTCTTTGAATCAAAACTAAGGCAATTCACTAATCCTTATTTTTTTACCCAAAACTATAAAAACACCAAATAGTTAAAAAGAATAGTTGAAATCATTTTTTAGTTATATTTGACTTCTTTAAAAAATTGAACTTATGAAAATAAACTCTTTATACGGCTCGCTATTATTGGTTAGCTTAACTCTAGTTTCTTGCAAAAAGGAAGAAGAAGCCACTACAACAATAGATCCAAATAAACAAATTATCATGCCAAGAGTAGCACCAATCCCAACTGGAGGAAACACAGTGCAACAACCTCAACAAGTACAGCAAACCATCACTCCTGAGCAAATGCAACAAATGCAGATGCAACAACAAATGCAAATGCAGCAACAAAACGCAAATAATCAGGCTGTAGTCACAAAACCGGGAATGAATCCGCCACATGGACAGCCAGGACACCGTTGTGACATAGCTGTTGGTGCGCCGTTAAACTCCAAACCAACACAAATGACAACGACTCCTGCTCCAAAATCAGGAGCTGCAATCACAGAAAAAGTGACATTAACCCCTAATCAAATGCAACAAGCAGGTGGATCCACTCCTGCAATCCTGAATCCCGATACCGCAGAAACTGCTGTTACTGAACCTGGAATGAATCCACCACATGGTCAACCTGGACATCAATGTGGAATTCCTGTTGGTTCTCCTCTACCAAAATAAAATTACAAAAAAAGTCTCCAAAATTGGAGACTTTTTTATTTATGGATGATTTTTCAGAAACTTAGTCAAGAACAAAACTCACATTTACTGTGGCACTGATTTCTATTTCACCAACCGCTAATGTTTCTCTTGCCGCACCATCAGCACTTTCTGCCATTGCCATCATTCTGTTTTTATAAACCGGTTGCGGATAATAAACCTGTGAGTTATCCGAAATTAAAATTGCTTTACCTATTTTTTGTCCTAAAACAGAAACATAGTCTTCCGCTTTTTGTTTTGCATTAAACATCGCTTTTTTACGAGCTTCTTTTTCATATTCTTCCATTTTAGAAGACTTAAATTCAACTCCTTGAATAGAATTCACACCAATATCATTCAATCCCATCATAATTTCATCATATTTTGATAAATCTTTTAATGTAATGCTAATATTTTGACTTGCTTGAAAGTTATATTTCTTTTTTTCGTAGTCGTAGTTTTTATAAAGACTTACATTATCCGTTTTATAATCGGTGGCAGCAACTCCACTCTTCTTTAAAAACTTAAGTACTTTATCAACTGTTTCATCGTTAAGAGTTTTTACTTCTTTAGAATCCTTTCCTGTATTAACAACTCCTACAGAAATAATAGCTCTATCCGGAACTACTTTTATTTTGCCTTCACCAATTACTGAAATCTGTGGAATTGGATTTTTATTTTCTTGCGCTTGTGTCATCATAGTAGAAAATAATACTGCTAAAATTAATACTGTCTTTTTCATATTTATATTGTTTTATTTGATAAATACTTTTCAAAAGTTATGCCAATTATAATTTTCCGGCTTTTGCCATTACAAACAAAATAATGATTGGAATAGCTAATAAAATCACCATCAATAAATTATCTTGTAAGAGTGACGGCATTTTTAACAATGTAATAACATATCCGCCAATGGCACCACCAAAATGAGCTGTATGACCAATATTATCTGTTCTGGATTTCATCCCATAAATAGAATACAAAAGATAGGCAAATCCGAATATATAACCTGGAATAAATCCATATATCTCAATTGCAGGTTCCAATAATATTGCAGAATATACAATACCTGTCACTGCTCCTGAAGCTCCAACAGCGCGATAATTATACTCATTTCCATGAAAAGCCATAGTCAAAAGACTACCAAAAATCAAACTTCCAATATAAACCAAAAGAAATGAAAAATTTTCCAATTTTTGTATAACAATAGGTGCAAAAAAATATAGTGTAATCATGTTAAAAGCCAAATGCATAACATCTGCATGAAGAAAACCTGATGTAATCATCCTGATTTGTTCTCCGGCGCGAATACTTCCTACATGAAATTGATATTTTCTAAAAAAGAATTCGTCATTAAATCCTTTGATACTAAAAAGTACATTAGCGACAATAATTGCAAGCAATACTATGTTATCCATTTACTAATTATTTAAACCAAGATTTAACCATTTCTTTTTCGGGTAAAGCATCGCTTTTATGATGAAAATTATTGGTTTTTGCATCATAATCATATTCTGAAGCCCAATTTTTATGTTTCTCTGCTAAAGCAATTATACTATCACAAACATATTCAATCTCTTTATCAGTAGTCGTTGGATGAATTGACATTCTAATCCATCCCGGTTTTTTAATCAGGTCGCCTGAAGCTATTTGACACACTAAATCATGGGATGTCTCTTGGTCAACATGTAAAAGGAAATGTCCATATGTTCCGGCACAGCTACATCCGCCACGAGTTTGAATACCAAATCGGTCATTCAAAATCTTTACACCTAAATTATAATGCAAATCATCAATGTAAAATGAAATCACTCCTAACCTTTCCTTATGCTGGTTGGCTAAAATCTTAATATTGGGTATATTTTCTAATCGTAAGAAAACATATTCGACAATTTCGTGTTCTCGATTTTGGATATTTTCTATTCCCATTTCTTCCTTCAACTGAATTGCCAAAGCCGTTTTTATCACTTGAAGAAAACCCGGTGTTCCGCCATCTTCTCTATCTTCGATATTGTCGATGTATTTATGTTCGCCCCAAGGATTTGTCCAGCTCACTGTTCCACCACCGGGACAATCCGGAACGTTATTTTTGTATAAATTTTTATTAAAAAGTAAAACACCAGTCGTTCCTGGTCCGCCAAGAAATTTATGTGGTGAAAAGAAAATTGCATCCAAATAACGTTCATCATCCGGATGCATATCGATTTGAACATATGGGCCTGAACAGGCAAAATCTACAAAGCAAACGCCATTGTTTTCGTGCATAATTTTTGCCACTTCGTGATAAGGCGTTTGAATTCCTGTAACATTGGAACATGACGTAATTGAAGCAATCTTAAAACTTCTGTCTTTGTATTTTTCTAAAGTCATTTTGAATTTTTCCAAACAAAATAATCCTTCCTCATCGCAAGGAATTACCTCTACATCGGCAATCGTTTCCAGCCAAGACGTTTGATTGGAATGATGTTCCATATGAGAAATTAGAACAATCGGTCGAAGCTCTTTTGGAACATTTGTAAATTCTTTTAAATTCTCAGGAATTCGAAGTCCTAAAATTCGTTGCAATTTATTCACAACTCCAGTCATTCCGGTTCCGTCAGTAATTAAAACGTCATCATCATTTGCGTTTACATGACGCTTTATAATTTTTCGAGCTTCGTGATATGCCATTGTCATTGCAGTTCCCGAAATAGTAGTTTCCGTATGCGTATTAGCAACAAATGGTCCAAAAACATTCATCATTTTTTCCTCAATTGGTCGATATAATCTTCCGCTTGCAGTCCAATCCGTGTAAACTATTTTTTGTTTGCCAAAAGGTGAAATAAATTCTTGATTAATTCCAATGATATTTTTTCTGAATTGATCAAAATAAAGTTCTAGTGTTGTTTCGTTTGCAGTAGCTAACATAGTAAAAAAATATAGTGTTCAAAGATACATTTTTTTACAATAAATCGTTTTCGTAATTTAGATATTAAACCATTGCAAGTAAACCAATCATCAGTATAACATTTGAATCTCTTTGATGTTAAAAAAAGTAATCGAATCGTCTTCGAGCATAACTTGTAGCTTTCCGTCATGTGTTACGCCTTGAATTATTCCCATAAAACGATTGTTATTAATGTCTTCAAAAGCCAAAGGCTTGTCTTTTTTGAAAAGTTTTTCATGGTACTTGTTCCAAAAGACAGGCATTAATTCATTCAATTGCTGGTATTTTTCTTGAATTTTTTTGGTAATTTCTTCGGCGGTTTCAATACTATCGTAGTCGTTATTGGTTAAACATTTTAATGAAGTTGCTTTAGGCAAATCTTCAAAATTAGTCTGATTTAGATTTAATCCAATTCCAACCACTGAATCGAAACTTTCGCCATTTTTTAACACATTTTCAATCAATATGCCACCAACTTTTTTAGAATCTGCCATAATGTCGTTTGGCCATTTGATAGAAACATTTTGAATTTTATGTATTTCTAAAACTTCCAAAACCGCTAATGCTACAACGATATTCCAATCAAATATTTTCTCATTGGAAATTATTATATTCTTTACCAAAACACTAAATGTCAAGTTTTTACCAACTTCACTAACCCATTTTGAACCCATTTGTCCACGACCTTTGGTTTGCTCTTTGGCAATAACAATAGTGAAATTATCAAGCACTTTTTCTCTTGATAATTGCTTCAAATAGTCATTTGTAGAATCTATGGCACTGAGTTTGATTATTTGCACTGGAAATAGGTGTAAATTAAGTAGAATTTTAGAGTTTTGTTAAACAAAAATAAGCACAAAATGAATACATTTGCAAAATAGATAATTTAATACATGACGAAAAAAGCAGTTTCATCAGATGTTTTACTAGCAAACATCATCAAAGGAATAGAAGAAGTTAAGGGAAATGATATTGACATCCTGGATTTAAGAGAAATAGACACAGCAGTTTGTGATTATTTCATCATCTGCAACGGTAATTCAAATACTCAAGTTAACGCTATTGTTAACTCCATTCAAAAATTAGTTTCCAAAGAATTAAAAGATAAACCTTGGCATGTTGAAGGAACAGACAACGGCGAATGGGTTTTAATGGATTATGTGAACATAGTAGTTCATGTTTTTCAAAAACAAATCCGTGAGTTCTACAACATCGAAGGTCTTTGGGGTGATGCCAAAATAACATCCATTCAAACCAATTATTAAAATACGTAAGTAAAAAATGGCTAACGAAAAGAAACCAAATAATTTCAAAATAAGTCCTTGGTGGATTTATGGAATTTTAATCATGATATTTTTACTGCTAAATGTTTTTGGCGGTTCTAACTTTCAGGAAGTAGGTAAACTTACTTCTTCTAAATTCAACGAATATCTTGAAAAAGGTCAAGTTGAAAAAGTTATTGTTTATAATAAAACTGAGGCAGAAGTTTATCTTACACCTGCTGCTTTAAAAGATAAAGCTAACAAAAAAGTAGCAACCGACGTTTTAGGAAGAGAAAACAAAGGACCTCATTATAGTTTTGATATTGGTAATGACGAACTTTTTCAAACAAAACTAGAAAAAGCAGTTGCCGAGCATAAACTGAAAGACTTTGAATTCAAGCCAAAAAGTAATTGGTCTGAAATATTTATCAGTCTATTACCAATTCTAATCATTGTTGGTCTTTGGATTTTCATTATGAGAAGAATGTCCGGCGGTGGTGCTGGTGGCGGTGGCGGACAAATATTTAATATCGGAAAATCGAAAGCAAAACTTTTTGACGAAAAAACTGATGTAAAAGTAACATTTAAAGATGTTGCCGGATTAGAAGGTGCAAAAGAAGAAGTACAAGAGATTGTAGAATTTCTTAAAAACCCTGAAAAATATACTACACTTGGAGGAAAGATTCCGAAAGGAGCTTTATTAGTTGGTCCTCCCGGAACAGGAAAAACATTATTAGCCAAAGCTGTTGCCGGTGAAGCTAAAGTTCCGTTTTTCTCACTATCAGGTTCTGATTTTGTGGAAATGTTCGTTGGTGTTGGAGCTTCTCGCGTTAGAGATTTATTTAAACAAGCCAAAGACAAATCTCCGGCTATTATCTTTATTGACGAAATTGACGCCGTAGGTCGAGCCAGAGGGAAAAATAATTTTTCCGGTTCTAATGATGAGCGCGAAAACACTTTAAATCAGTTATTGACTGAAATGGATGGTTTTGGAACAAATACTCATGTTATCGTATTAGCTGCAACCAACAGAGCTGATGTTTTAGATAAAGCTTTGATGCGTGCCGGACGTTTTGACCGCCAAATTTATGTCGATTTACCGGACATCAGAGAAAGAAAAGAAATATTTGAAGTTCACTTAAAACCTTTGAAAAAAGTAGATGGTTTAGACATTGACTTTTTAGCAAAACAAACTCCAGGTTTTTCAGGTGCAGATATTGCCAATGTTTGTAACGAAGCTGCTTTGATTGCTGCAAGAAATAATAAAACTGCCGTTGATAAACAAGATTTCTTGGATGCTGTTGATAGAATTGTTGGAGGTTTAGAAAAGAAAAACAAAATCGTTACACCAGCCGAAAAACGCGCTATTGCTGTTCACGAAGCTGGTCATGCCACCGTAAGCTGGATGCTTGAACATGCTGCTCCACTGGTTAAAGTTACTATTGTACCAAGAGGTCAAAGTCTTGGTGCTGCTTGGTATTTACCTGAAGAAAGACTAATTGTTCGTCCGGAACAAATGAAAGACGAAATGTGTGCCACAATGGGTGGACGAGCTGCAGAAAAAGTAGTTTTTGATAAAATTTCAACCGGTGCTTTAAGTGATCTTGAAAAAGTAACAAAACAAGCTCGTGCTATGGTTACAATTTATGGATTGAACGAAAAGCTTGGAAATATCACTTATTATGACTCTTCTGGACAAAGTGAGTATAACTTCTCAAAACCTTATTCCGAAGAAACGGCTTTGGTCATCGATAAAGAAATCAATAATTTGATAGAAAACGAATATCAACGTGCTATCAAGATATTAGAAGAAAACAAAGATAAATTAATACAACTTGCTGATATTTTGATTGAAAAAGAAGTAATTTTCAAAGATGATTTGGAGAATATTTTCGGGAAAAGACCTTTTGAAAATCACGAAGAAGAATTTGTAAAAGAATAAGTTAATTCAAAAATTAACATTTTACTAAAATCTTAATTCAAAAAATGCTTTTGAATTAAGATTTTTTTATCTTTGATGAATTCCAAAGAATAGTCCAGAATACAAAAACAAAATGAGTCTTTTTAGAAAAATATTTGGCAATAGTAATGATAACTCTGAACAAGAAAGTCAGAGTGAATTCAACAATGCTCCATCCAGTTTTTCTCTACTTCCTGTAGATGAGAAGTTTACCTATAATTTTAAGAAAAACGGAGGAAAATTCATTTACTGTGAAAATCTGAATGAAGTAAAAGAGCAATTTTTAAATATTCTGGAGGAAAATGATTGGTTTGAATGTGAAGCTTTATGCTTTGAGGGTAAATTGCACTCTATGCTTGACGAAAATAAACTGGCTTACAATAATCCAACCGAACCTAAATTCTTATTTGCAAGTTGTGAAAATCTGATTGCAGATGAAGGTTCTGTTCTATTTTCTTCTAATCAAATCAAGCAAAATAAACCAAACGATTTACCAAACAACATTATCATTTTGGCTACAACAAGCCAAATTCTGGAAAGCAAAAGTGATGGTCTTAGAGTAATTAAGAAAAAATACGACAAAGAATATCCTACCAATATTACTACCATAAAATATTTTGAAAAAGCAAAAGAAGAGGATTTTCTTCAATATGGGAGTTCTGCCAAGAACTTATATTTATTGCTTTTAGAAGATTTATAACATGAATTCAACTCTCACAAGAGCTATTTCGGGAGCAGTATATATTGTACTGTTAATTTCGGCAACGTTTTATTCTTCAAATAGTTTTCTATTATTTTTTGGTACATTATTAATTATTGCTGTTACAGAATTTTGCAAATTAGTAAATCTTAAAAATATACTGCCAATGGCCATTGCTATTGGTCTTTTCATACTTTGTAATTTGTCCTACACAATAAAAACAAATGACATTTTAATTCTGTTAGCGACTCTAACTGTTAGTATGAAAGCTATCTTTTTTCTTTTTGACAAAAAAAACAAACCTGTAGACTCGCTTTCAAAATACGTCTACCTAATCGGTTATATTGTCTTACCATTTGTTATTATTACCAAAATTCCATTTGTAGAAAATAATTATAACCCAAAAATCATTTTAAGTATTTTTATTTTGATTTGGGTAAATGACACTTTTGCTTTTTTAGTTGGAAAAACTTTTGGAAAGCACAAACTTTTTGAAAAAGTTTCACCAAAAAAAACCATTGAAGGATTCATTGGTGGATTTATTTTTTCTATCATTGCCGGAATTATTTTAGCAGAATTTTTAATGATACAATCTTATATTCATTGGGTTTTTATTGCTGTATTGGCTTCTGTTTTTGGAACATTAGGCGACTTAGTAGAATCAAAATTCAAACGAATTGCCAATGTAAAAGACAGCGGAAATATAATGCCTGGTCATGGCGGTGTGCTAGATAGACTAGATAGTATTATATTTGTAGCACCAATAGTATTTTTGTTTTACCAAATTTTATATTATGTTTCATAAAGAAGGTTATAAAATCATTTTTATCGCATTAGCCAGCTTCGTTGCAGCCATCATTTTAATTGACGAATTCGTTGCCTCAATTCCATGGCTTAGAATGACTTTACAATTAGTTGTTCTCTTCTTTTTTGTAATGATTTTGCAATTCTTTAGAAATCCAAAAAGAACAGTAACTTTAAATGAAAACCACATTATTGCTCCGGTTGACGGAAAAGTAGTCGTGATTGAAGAAGTTTTTGAAGCTGAATATTTTAAAGATAAACGTCTTCAGGTTTCTATCTTTATGTCTCCTATCAATGTGCATGTAACTCGATATGCTATGAGTGGAAAAATTAATTTCAGTAAATATCATCCTGGAAAATATCTTGTTGCATGGCATCCAAAAGCAAGTACAGAGAATGAAAGAACTACCGTTGTTATAGAAAACAACGTTTTTGGTGAAGTTCTATACCGACAAATTGCAGGAGCTTTGGCAAAAAGAATTGTAAACTATGCTGAAGAAGGAACAGAAGTTGTTCAAGGTGAAGATGCCGGATTTATAAAATTTGGTTCAAGAGTAGATTTATATTTACCACTTGGAACAAAAATTAATGTAAATTTGAAAGACAAAGCTGTTGGCGGTAAGACTATTATTGCTATCAAAGAGTAGTGTAAACTATGCCGGAAAAAGATTTGGATACCCGATTTCAAGAAGCCGTAGCTATTGCTTCAAAGATGACACAAGCATCTTTACCTCAAGATGTTCAGTTACGGCTATATGCTTATTACAAACAAGCTTCTTTTGGAACAATTGAAAACAAATATATTCCGCAAGTTGATTTACGAAATGCTTTCAAAACTAATGCATGGATGCAAATTAGCCATCTCACTTCTGATGAAGCCAAAGAATTATATATCGAAATGATTAATTCTTTAGTCGATAAAAAAAATTAAACTACATTCAATGAAAAAATTATTTGTCATAGCACTTAGTATTTCGCTTTGTGCCGGTTTGTTATCATGTAAAAGAAAAAAGTTAACTGAAGTAGTTGAAGTTCCGTTACCTTCGGCGGAGGAAAAAATCACTATTGGTCATCCTGATGATGTAACTGCTGATAAAGGAGAATTCAGTCTGGTCAAATTGCCTTACCAATACACCGATTTAGCTCCAAATATTAACATGCTAACAATGGAAATGCATTATTCCAAGCATTATTTAACTTATACCAATAACCTAAACCGTTTGGTTGCTGCGGATGCTACTCTGACCGATTTAGCTATCGAAGATATTTTGAAAAAATTAGATTTAAACAATGCTGATTTGAGAAATAATGCTGGTGGTTATTATAATCATAGTATGTTTTTTGAAAGTATGACACCAAAAGCTGACGAAAAACCAAAAGATACTTTAGCCGCTGCTATACAAAAAGACTTTGGTAGTTTTGAAACATTTAAAACACAGTTTAGTGATGCTGCTGAAAAACAATTTGGCTCCGGATGGGCTTGGCTTATTGTTGATAAAACCGGAAAATTGCAAGTAACTAATACACCAAATCAAGATAATCCTTTAATGCCAAAGCAAGCTATTCCCGGAACGCCAATTTTATGTTTAGATGTTTGGGAACATGCTTATTATTTGGATTATCAATATAAACGTAAAAAATATATTGAGAACTTTTTTAACATCATCAACTGGAAAAAAGTTTCGCAACGCTATGAAGAAGCAATAAATCAGAAGAAATAATTTTTCAAATTCAAAATTAAAATCCCAAATTCCAATTAGATTAAACTTAATTGAAATCTGGGATTTATTATTTGAGATTTTCTGAGTTTTGTTTTTACCAAATAGAAACCAATTCATTATCCGCTCTTCGCATCTTGCTTCCCGGTTTTATATTGAAAGCTTTATGGAATTCAGGCATATTTTCTACTACTCCGTTTATTCTATATTTTGCCGGCGCATGAACATCTGTCAATAATTGATTTGCCAATGATTCCGGTTTGATATTCACCATCCAAGCATAGCCATATCCCAAAAAGAAACGTTGCTCCGGAGTTAATCCACTAATTTTTTCTTTATTTTTATATTGAGCTGTTTTTTTGAAAGCTTCAAATCCCATAACAACTCCACCTAAATCGGCAATATTTTCTCCTTGCGTAGCATCGCCGTTAACAAATTTACCCGGTAATGCTTCGTATTTACTGTATTGTTCTACAATAAGCTTGGTTTTCGCCTGAAATTTTTTCAAATCTTCAGCTGTCCACCAATTGTTCAAATTTCCTTTTTCGTCATATTGACTTCCTTGATCGTCAAATCCGTGTGTGATTTCGTGGCCAAATGTTGAACCACCAATAATTCCATACAAAACAGCATCATCAGGCATTCTTCCTTCAAATCCCGGAACCAAAATATTACATGCCGGAACACAAATTTCATTATTACTCGGATTATAATAGGCATTATACGTTTGCGGATACATTCCCCATTCCGTTCTATCAACCGGTTTTCCGTATTTTGAAATCATATCGTTTATTGCCCATTTATTAGTCGCCATAACATTTGCCAAATAAGTATCTCGATTGATTTCTACACTACTCATATCTTTCCATTTATCAGGATAACCTACTTTCATGACGATTTTGCTCAACTTATTCAATGCTTTTTTCTTGGTAGCTTCACTCATCCAATCGAGATTTTTAATTCTCTCAGCATAAACATCTCTGATATTGTTCCCAATTTCAAGTAGTTTTTCTTTGGAACCTTTTGGCAAATACTCTTTTACGTAAATCTGACCAATTAATTCACCCAAAGCTCCATCGGTTTGCTCTACAATTCTTTTCCAACGTGGTTTTTGCTCTTTTACGCCACTCATTACGGTTGAGAAAAAGTAAAAATTCTGTTTTTCGATAGATTTATTCAAATAAGAAGCATACGAATCTACTAAATCCCATTCCAAATAAGCTTTCCAATCTTCCAAAGAATAGCTTTTTATCATTTTATTTAATGACACATAAAATTCTGGTTGACCAACAATTACTGTATCCACATTTTTTAATCCCATAGCAGAAGTTACTGCTTTCCAGTCCATATTTGGTGTTGTTTTATTCAACTCCGAAATACTCATTTTATTATAATTCTTGATTGGATCACGAAGTGCTTCTAATTTTCTGGAATTTTGAGCCAATTCGGTTTCCATTTTCATAATGATTTGTGCATTTTTCTTTGCAACTTCATCAGAATATCCAATCAATTCAGAAATAGCTTCCAAGTGTTTTACATATTCATTTCGGATGTGAACCGTTTCTTTATCGGTATTGAAATAATAATCGCGATTTCCCATTCCAAGTCCGCCTTGACTAAGGAAAATAGCATACTTATCGCTATTTTTATCGTCTTGACCTACATAAGCAGAAAAAGCAGGATTTCCACCAATGGTATGCAAATACGCAATTGTGTTCAGTAAAGACGGGACATCTGAAATATTTTTAATCTTTTGAATGTCCAATTTCAGTGGTGACAAACCTAACTTTTCGATAGATAAAGTATCCATTCCCGAAGCATAAAAATCACCTATTTTTTGTTCATTACTTCCTTTTTTTGCATCGGTCATTGCTGCCGATTTTTCACAAATTTGTTTAATTTGAGAATTGATAGTATCGCCGATGGTTCTAAAAATTCCATTACTTCTTTCGCTCGCCGGAATTGGATTTCGCTTGAACCATCCGCCATTGGCATACATAAAAAAGTCGTCTGAAGGATTAACTGTAGTATCACGATTGGTGATTAACGGATCAACAAAATCCGTTTCTTTTTGATTGCAACTTAAAATGGTTAACGCAGAAATAAGCCCGAAAACCAGTATTTTAGTCTTTTTCATTTTGATTGATGATTGATTAAATAATTTATTTTGAAAATTAGTAGTAAAAGTAATGATAATGTTACTGTTGGAACAAAATTTGTTAACAAAATGAAAACTGTGTCATGAAATAAAAAATCCACTTTTCAGTGGATTTTTATTTAGTCTTTTACTCTAAAAACTTTACATAGAATATCTTCCATAAAGCACCATTTGGTTATGGATGATTGAAGTAAATTGGCTCCAACAAAAAGAGTGAACCATAACCAATTTTGATCTACATACATTGCTAGTAAAACGCTTATAATTATAAACGTTCCAGCTATTGCTCTAATTAATCTGTTTATCATATTATTTCTTTTTAAAATCAAAAATCTTATACATTCGCTTTATTCTCCCATTTTTTTCTTTCTGTGATGTAGTAGATTAATGGTACTACAATCAAAGTAAGAATTGTTGAAACGATAGCTCCAAACACTAACGAAATTGCTAATCCTTGAAAAATTGGATCGAATAAAATGATTACAGCTCCAATTACAACGGCTCCGGTTGTTAGTAAAATTGGCGTTGTTCTAACTGCTCCGGCTTCAATAATAGCTTGTTTTAATGGAATTCCGTCATTTAGACGGATTTCGATAAAGTCGATAAGCAAAACTGAGTTTCGAACCATAACTCCTGCCAAAGCTATCATCCCGATGAATGATGTTGCGGTAAAATAAGCACCTAACAACCAATGTCCAAATACAATTCCGACTAAAGACAATGGGATGGCTGTCATCATGACTATTGGTGTCTTAAAGTTTTGAAACCAACCAACAATCAACATATAAATAATCACAATTACAACGGCAAATGCCACACCCAAATCACGAAAAACTTCCAGTGTAATTTGCCATTCGCCATCCCATTTTACTGTAAAATCACTTTCATCCGAAGGTTGTTCCATATACAATTCGTTTACTTTGTAACCTTTGGGTAATTTCATTTTCTGTAACTCTTCATTCATTCCTAAAATAGCATATACAGGACTTTCTAATTGTCCTGCCATATCAGCCGTTACATAAACGACACGTTTTTGGTCTTTTCTGTAAATTGTTTTTTGCAGCGTATCTTCAACTACTTTTACCAAATCGGAAACTGAAACTACATTCCCTTGACTTCCTTTTATTTTTAAATTTTGAATGTCTTGTAGCGAAGATTTGTCTTTATCATCTAACGAAAGAACGATGCCAACACTATTATTAGAATCCTCATCATACAAAGTAGAAGCTGGATATTCTTTTAATAAATACGTTAAATTTCCTATTACTTGTTGCGGTACAATTCCGTTCAACATTGCTTTTTCTTTGTCAACTTCCAATTTGTATTCCGTTTGATTATCTTCAACATACCAATCAATATCAACAATATCGTTAGTTTTTTCCAAAATACCTTTTACTTGATTGGCAACGGCAATTTGTTGCTTATAATCTGGTCCGTAAATCTCAGCTACCAATGTTGATAAAACTGGTGGTCCAGGTGGAACTTCTATAATTTTGACATTCGCACCATATTTTTTAGCAATTTTTTGCACTTCGGGACGAACCAATTTAGCGATATCATGACTTTGTAAATTTCTATCTTCTTTATGTAGCAAATTCACTTGAATATCTGCCATATTACTTCCACCACGTAGATCGTAATGACGAACCAATCCATTGAAAGTAATTGGTGCAGAAGTCCCGATATAGTTTTGATAATTTACCACTTCAGGAATTGTTGTCAGATATTGAGCGATTTCTTTAGTAACGGCTGCTGTTCGTTCTAACGTAGTTCCTTCAGGCATATCAATAACCACTTGAAATTCGTTTTTATTATCAAACGGCAACATTTTTACCAAAACCGATTTCGTAAAAAACATCACAACAGAACCTGCTAATAGTAAAACTGTAACTCCTAACATTAATCTACGTTTAGTAGAATTTTCCAGAAGCGGACGTTCAAACTTGTTGTAAACTTTATAAATCCAAGAGGTTTCCAATCCTTGCTCAGCTTTATTTTGTTGCTTTTCCTTTTCATGTAATAAATGGTAACCCAAATAAGGCGTAACCGTCAAAGCGACAAATAAGGAAAGTAACATCGCAATAGAAGCTCCAATTGGCATCGGACTCATATATGGTCCCATCATTCCGGATACAAATGCCATGGGAAGAATGGCTGCAATTACCGTAAACGTTGCTAAAATAGTAGGATTTCCAACTTCGTTAATGGCAAAAATAGCCGCTTGTTTGAATGGCAATCGTTTCATTTTAAAATGGCGATGCATATTTTCGGCAATGATAATACTATCATCCACCACAATTCCGACCACAAAAACTAAGGCGAAAAGTGTAATTCTATTTAAGGTATAACCTAACATATAGTAAGCAAATAAAGTCAAGGCAAAAGTTAACGGTACTGAGAAAAACACTACCAAACCACCACGCCAGCCCATAGCTAACATTACGAGAAGTGTAACGGCAACAATTGCAACACCTAAATGTAGTAACAATTCACCTACTTTATGTGAAGCGGTTTCACCATAATTACGAGTAACTTCTACATGAACATCGTCTGTAATTAACGTTTTCTTTAAACTTTCAACTTTCTCCAAAATCTTATCAGAGATTTGCATTGCGTCTGCGCCTTTTACTTTTCCTACTGAAATCGTGACAGCCGAATATTCTGACTTGTTTTTAGAGTATTTTTCATTGATTTTACCATAACCAAAAGACACATAACTTTTTGGTGTTGATGATCCGTCTTGAACTGAAGCAACTTGTTTTAAATAAACCGGCATATTTGCATTTACACCCACAACCAGATTCTCCACATCTTCTGAAGTGGATAAAAACTCTCCTGTTGTAAGTAAATATTCTTTATCATTAGCAACAAAACTTCCCGATTGAGAACTTCCATTACTGGCTTGAATCATTTGTATAATTTCCAAAGCATCCACGTCATTTTCAGCCATTTTATCTTTGTCTAAAACTACTTTTAGCTCACGAGTTCTTCCGCCAATTTCTTTGGTAATGGCAACGTCTTTTACTTTTTCAATTTCAGAAGTTATTTCTTCCGCAATTTGACGAATTTCAAAATCGTTTAATTTTTCGCTCCAAAGTGTCAATCCCAGCATTGGAACATCATCAATAGAACGCGTTTTTACCATTGGTTTGTAAACACCTTTAGGAAAAATGCTTTCGTTTTTCATCAACTCGTCGTATAATTTTACATACGAACGTTCGGAATCTTCGCCTACATAAAACTGCACAATAATCATGGCTTGACCATTCATCGCCATACTATGCAAATGTTCCACTCCTTTGATATTGGATAATACTTTTTCTAATGGTTTTATCACACGGCTTTCCACTTCTGCCGGACTTGCTCCAGGATAACCTACCATAATATCGGCCATGGGAACATTGATTTGTGGTTCTTCTTCACGAGGAATTAAGAACGAACTATATACGCCAATAATCATCAAACCAACCATCAACAAAATGGTTAATTTAGAGTTGATGAAAAAATGGGCTATTTTACCTGATATACCTTCTTGCATGATTTTATAATTTGATGATTTGAAAATTAGATAATTTGAAAATTGATAAAATCATCTTCAAATTTTCAAATTGACTCATTAATTAATTTGAACTTTAACTCCGTTATACAATTTTCCTTCGGCGGAAATGATGTATTGCTCGTTAGCTGACAATCCCGATAAAACTTCTACTTGGTTGCCAAATGTTTTTCCGGTTCTTATCCATCTCAAAATGGCTGTTTTTTCATTGGCTATAGTGTAAACTCCTGTTAGTTGTCCTTGTTTCACTAAAGCACTTTCCAGAACCATAACTTTATCCGATTTGGTTGCTATTTCAACTTTCGATTGATTAGAAATAGGAAATTGAACATTCACAAACATTCCTGACAGAATGGTTCTGTCGATTGTATTCAATGTTATTTTTACCAAATATTGTCCGCCTGTATTTTTAGCTGAACCACTTACTTCGGTTACTTTTCCTGAAACTTCTTTATTGATTGATTTTACTAAAACTTTAACAGACATTCCATTACTAATTTGAGTAATATCGCTTTCAGAAACCATTGCGGTCACTTGCATTCTTGAAACTCCTTCTACACTTACTAAAGGCATTCCTGGATTAGCCATATCGCCTTCTTTCACAAACGTATTGGTAACTTCTCCCGAAAATGGAGCCGTAATATTGGAATAAGAAAACTGCGCCATTACTTCGTTTTTCATTTGTTTGGCACTTTCTAAACCTGCTTTTGCCATTTCATAACGCGAAGTCATATCATCCAATTCTTTTTGAGAAGCACTTTGCTGATTGAATAATACTGTAAATCTTTCATAATCTTTTTTCGCATTGTTAAAAGCGACTGTCGCTTGTAAAATAGAAGCATCGACCTGTGCTTTTTTGGCTTGTAAATCGGTGTTGTTTACACTTACTAAAAGTTGTCCTGCGTTAACTTTTTGCCCTACTTTTACGTGAACTTTAGTTACATAACCCATCATTCGGGTAGAAACATTGGCACTGTTTTCGGCTTCAATTTTTCCGCTTGCCATTACAAATGGCGTATTAGAATCGGTTGAAATTCCGCTTACTTGAACTGTAATTGCGGGTTCGTTACTAGTTACTTCTTTCTTGTCTTTTCCGCATGAAAGGAATAAGAATACTGAAAGAGTTAGGATTGTTATTGTTTTTTTCATGTCTTTATATTGATTTAAATCTTTCTTCTTTACTCTTTTATCTATTCTCTTACTTGGTTAAAAATTGTAAATACTGCTTAGTGAAATTATATTCGAAAACCGATTGTAAATGCTCCAATTCTTTTTGGAACATTTGGGTTTCAGATTGCAATAAATCGGTTGTTTTTTCTAATCCTTGTGTGAAACGATTCTGACGAATTCTATAAGCTTCTTGCGATTGTTCCAATGCCAATTGCGACAGATTTACTTTATTTTCAGCATCTTTCAATTGACGATTAGTTTTGTTTAATTCCAACTGACTTTGCTTTTTGTATTGGTCTTTTTCAACATCGGCTTTTTGAAATTCGACTTTGGCTTTTTGAAATTTTCCGATTGATTTATAACCATCGAAAACATTCCACGAAAGTTGTGCTCCAACCAAATAACCTTTGGCAGCCGTTCCTAAAAAGTTTTTGTCGTACAATTCATAACTTCCAAAAGCATTCAATCGCGGTAAAAAAGCCATTTTGGAAGATTGCATCATTTTGGCATAAGCTTCAGATGATTTGCTTATGGCTTGAATGTCTTTCCTGTTATCTGATAATGAAGTATTTATTTCTTCTACTGAAATAGTATTTTCTAATTCTTCCAATGGTTTGTAGATTTTACTGTTATTATCTTCGTTTAATAAAAAAGCTAAATAATCGGAAGCATTTTGCACATTACTTTTGGCATATTGTAATTGATTTGCGATTTCATTTACCCAAACCTGAACATTCAATAAATCGGTTTTTTGCAACATTCCTTGTTTGAAATAATTGTCAACCAATTTCAAATTTGTTTTTCCGGTACTATTTGCTTTTTCTAAAACTTTCACTGCTTTATAAGCCAATTGCAGTTGCATATAGGCTTTGGAAACTTCCAATTCCAAATATTCTTTTGTTCGTTCTGTTTGCAACTGAAAGGCTTCCATTTTGGCTTTGGCGGCTTGTCTTCCAAACCAACCATCAACATTGATTAAAGGTTGTTGGATTTCTATTTTTGTTGCAAAATTTTGAATTGCTTTTGGATCATTTAATAGTGTCGGATTAAAATCGGCTTGTGTTAAAATTTCCTGATTTAATTTGGAACCAAAAGCCATTAATGGATTAGTTGTAGAAATTCCGGTATGCGACACATTGATATTGGGCAGAAATATGGCATTAGATTGATTATAATCTGCCTTTGCCGATTGATAGGTCTTTTCGGCAATTTTGATTTGCAAATTCTTTTCGGAAACTTTTTGCATCAAATCACTTTTGGAAATTGATAAAGTATCTTGACTGAAACCAAAAAGCGAAAACAAAAATGTTCCTGTAAAAATGATGTTATTTATTCTCTTCATAACTATTTATTCTGAATTATGAAGCAAAAATAAAAACGTAAAAACCGCTACACAGTTACAAATGTTACAGAGAGATTTTTGAACAAAAAAAAAACGTCTCGAAAATTTCGAGACGCTTATAATTATAGAAAAAATGCAATTATGCCTTTTTCTCTTCTGCTTTTTTGGAAGCACAACAACCTGCTTTTTTCTCTTTACTACATTCTTTCTTATCTTCTGTAGTAGTTGATTTTTCGGTTTTTGCTTTTTTCTTTTTGTCTTTTGTAGGTTCAGTTGCATTAGCATTTACTGAAAACAAGAATGCTACGATAGCAAACATTGAAACGATTTTTTTCATCTTTTATAATTTTTAAATATTAATAATCAGTTTTTTAGTAATCCAAATTTATATTTTAATTTGAACATTCATTAACTTTTAACATTAATTTCAGCTTAATTTATGATTTCAATGTTGAAGGACAAACAAAATTAGTTCTTTTAATTCCTGTATTTTTAATTGCCGCATAACCACCTCTTACATCAATCACGTTATGATAACCTCTCGATTTCAAGATTGATGCTGCAATTACCGAACGATAACCTCCGGCACAATGAATGTAAAAATCATCTTCTTTCGGAAATTCTGCTAAATGTTCGTTGATAAAATCCAAAGGCGTTGAAGGTACATTTTCAACGTGTTCGGCTTCATATTCACCTGGTTTTCTCACATCAAAAACCAAGACTTCATCAGCCATTTTTTCTTCTAATTCCGAAGCTGTTACGCTACCTAAAGTATCATATTCCAAACCAGCATTTTTCCAAGCGTAAAATCCGCCAGCCAAAAATCCTAAGGTATTGTCATATCCAACACGCGATAAACGAGTAATAGTTTCTTCTTCTCGACCTTCGGGAGTTACTAAAAGAATTGGCTGCTTATAATCCAAAATCAAAGCGCCAACCCAAGGCGCAAATTGTCCGTCGATACCAATAAATATAGATTTTGGGATATGTCCTTTTGAAAAATCATCTTGATGGCGAACATCCAAAATTAAAGCATCGGTTTCGTTGGCAACAGCTTCAAAAGTTTTTGCATCAAATGCTTTAGCTTCCGAAATAATATCTTCTACATTTTGATAACCTTCTTTATTCAACTTCACATTCATTGGAAAATAAGCTGGCGGAGGCAATAATCCATCGGTAACTTCTTTGATGAATTCTTCTCTTGTCATATCAGCTCGCAAAGCATAATTGGTTGCTTTTTGGTCGCCAATACTTCCAACAGTTTCTTTGCTTAGATTTTTTCCACAAGCACTTCCTGCACCATGCGCCGGATAAACGATAACATCATCTGCCAAAGTCATTACTTTAGAGCGTAAACTATCAAACAGAATTCCTGCCAATTGTTCCTGTGTCATATCGGCTGCTTTTTGAGCCAAGTCCGGTCGGCCAACGTCGCCTAAAAATAAGGTATCACCACTAAACAAAGCGTAATCTTTTCCGTCTTTATCTTTCAACAAATAACACGAACTTTCCATTGTATGTCCTGGTGTGTGAAGACAAGTAATGGTAATTTCTCCTAATTGAAAAACTTCGCCATCTTTTGCAATATGTGCTTCAAATGACGGATTGGCATTTGGACCATAAATAATTTTTGCTCCTGTTTTTTCTGCCAAAGTCACATGTCCAGAAACAAAATCGGCGTGAAAATGTGTTTCAAAAATGTATTTAATTTTACTGTTATTTACGGTTGCTTTATCTACATATTGCTGTACTTCACGTAGCGGATCGATGATTGCCACTTCTCCATTACTTTCAATATAATAAGCTCCTTGTGCTAAACAACCTGTATATATTTGTTCGATTTTCATAATTCTCTAAATTTATAAAAACAAAGTTAACTCAATTTGAATTGCCAAAATGTGACAAATGTTACTTTTAGTATTTTTTTAGGAAAAAAATAATTCTTTGGAAATAATATAGATTCCCATTAGTAAAACAAACCAACCGAAAGATGTTTTAAGTTTTTCTCCGGAAACTTTTTTGGAAAGAAATCCACCAATCAAGACACCAATTATGGAACAACTTGTAAATATCAAGATAAGTTTCCAATCTATTTTTTGTGTTCCAATATCACCTAAAAAACCTAATAACGATTGAATAGCTACGATAAAAAGCGAGGTTCCAACAGCAATTTTCATTGGTGTTTTTGCCATAAAAAGCAATGCCGGAATAATTAGAAATCCGCCACCAGCACCAACAAATCCGGCAACTAACCCAATAAATAATCCTTGAAGAAATATTCCTAAATAATTTAATTTTGTATCATCGGAAGTGATTTTTTCTTTTACAGGTTTTATCATTCTTATGGATGCGAGCATCATTACAATAGCAAAAATCACCATAATTAAAACCGATTTTTTCAAGGTAAAAAATGAAGTCGAGAATATAATTTCGGGAATATTCGGTACAATAAATTTCCGGGTTAAAAAAACTGCTAAAACTGTTGGAACACCAAACAAAAATACTTTTCTAAAATCAACTAATTTTTCTTTTGCTTTTTGAACCCCTCCAAATAATGCTGTTGTTCCAACCACAAATAGTGAATAAGCGGTTGCCAAAACAGGTTCAATTTTCATCACATAAACCAATATCGGAACCGATAAAATAGAACCTCCACTTCCTATTAAACCTAATGTTATTCCAACAAAAATCGCTAATATGTATCCAATGATTTGATTGATTTCCATTAGTATTTTGTATTAATCAATTCAATCGTTGCGCGATGAAGTTTAATTTTTCCTTCATTTTCAGCAGCTTTTAGCAATCGAGAAATTACTACTCGCGAAGTGTGTAAATCATAAGCAATTTCCTGATGCGTTGCATTGATTTCTCTGGTATTATTTATTTTGGCTTTTTCAACAAGATAATTCAGTAATCGTTCATCCATGTTCATAAATGCCAAATTATCTATAGCCGAAAGCATTTCCTTTAATCGATTGTTATAACTATTGAAAACATAATTCCGCCACGACTTGTATTTTCCAAGCCATTCTTCCATGTTTTCCACCGGAATCATAATTACTTGTCCGTTGGTTTCGGCAACGGCTCGAATTTCACTTTTAGCATTTCCAAGACAACACGCCATTGTCATGGCACAAGTATCGCCTTTTTCGATAAAATACAACAATAATTCGCCTTCATCAAAATCTTCTCTTAAAATTTTTATCGCACCCGAAATCAGCAAAGGCATTTTTTTAATATAATCGCCAAAATCAATCAAAATATCGCCTTCTTTAAAATCTTTAAGCAATGAAACTCTGGTAATATCATCAATTAATTTTTCTTCAAAAATTTGTCCATAGGTTTGCTGAAGTAGTTCTTTCATCTAAAAAAAATTTCGAAATGTAAATTTCTACAAAAAAGTACAAAGAATGATTATCGATTGCTTAAAAAGAAAATATATTTTCAACTTTTTATAATAATTTTAATATTCGCAACGTTTATATTGTAGTAAATTGCACGCTAAATAGATATTAGAAACTATGGATACGATAAAAATACTTTGGGTTGATGATGAAATTGATTTGTTAAAACCGCATATCCTTTTTTTGGAGAAAAAAAACTACGAAGTTACAACTTGCAATAACGGTCGTGATGCACTTGATATTTTTACCGAAAATAATTTTGACATCGTTTTTCTTGATGAAAACATGCCTGGAATGAGTGGTTTGGAAACTTTATCTGAAATGAAAGAAAAAAAATCTTCCACACCGGTGATCATGATTACCAAAAGTGAGGAAGAATATATCATGGAAGAAGCCATTGGTTCAAAAATTGCCGATTATCTTATCAAACCTGTAAATCCGAACCAAATTTTGTTGAGTCTAAAGAAAAACTTAGACCATTCGAGATTGGTTTCAGAAAAAACGACATTGGATTACCAAAAAGAATTCCGAAAAATCGCAATGGATATGACGATGGTTCGAACCTATGAAGATTGGGTTGAATTGTATAAAAAATTACTTTTTTGGGAATTGGAACTCGAAAACATCAACGACCAAAGTATGTTTGAAATTTTAGAAAGTCAAAAAGTAGAAGCTAATTTTCAGTTTGGGAAATTTATTGAACGAAATTATGAAGATTGGTTCAACTCCAAAGCAGACAAACCGATTCAATCGCATACTTTATTTAGAGAATTAGTCGTTCCTGAATTGGTAAAAAAAGATAAGCCAGTACTTTTCGTTGTCATCGATAATTTGCGTTACGATCAGTGGAAAGCAATGGAAAGTGTTGTTGCCAATCATTATAAACTGGAAAAAGAAATTCCTTATTTTGCTAGTTTACCAACTGCAACTCAATATGCTAGAAATTCTATTTTCTCCGGATTAACACCATTAGAAATGGAAAAACAGTTTCCTCAATATTGGAAAAACGATGTAGAAGAAGGCGGAAAAAATCTGTATGAAGCTGAGTTCTTAACGGCTCACTTAAAACGTCTAGGTTTAAACATTAAACAAGATTATTTCAAAATCACCAATTTGACTGGTGGAAAAAAACTAGCAGATAATTTCAAAGGTTTAAAAGACAACGATTTAGTTACCGTAGTTTACAATTTCGTTGATATGCTTTCGCATGCAAAAACCGAAATGGATGTTGTGAAAGAATTAGCTTCCGATGATAAAGCATATCGTTCTTTAACATTGAGTTGGTTTAAAAACTCTCCGCTTTTGGAAATCATTCAACAAGCACAAAAATTAGGTTTCAAGTTAATTATCACAACAGATCACGGAACAATTAATGTCAAAAATCCATCAAAAGTAATTGGAGACAAAAACACCAGCTTGAACTTACGTTATAAAACCGGACGAAGTTTAACCTATGAAGACAAAGATGTTTATGCGGTAAAAGATCCAAAAAAAATCGGCTTACCGGCAATAAACATGAGTAGTTCTTATATTTTTGCAAAAAATGATTTGTTTTTGGCTTATGTCAATAACTACAATCATTATGTAAGTTACTATCGAAATACGTATCAACATGGCGGAATCTCGTTGGAAGAAATGATAGTACCTTTTTTAGTTTTTAATCCAAAATAGAGTGATTAGTGAAAAGTAAATAGTGATTAGCAAAAAATAAATACTATTTACTTTTCACTAATCACTAATATTAACAAAACTATGGAAATAACATTTTCATTAAACGAAATACAAGACGTTGCTCAAAAAATAATTGCTGAAAATCCGCAAAAAGTCATTCTTTTTCACGGACAAATGGGCGCAGGAAAAACTACTTTAATCAAAGCTTTGGCAAAAGAACTTGGCGTTAACGATGCAACAAGTAGTCCAACTTTTTCTTTAGTCAATGAGTATAAAACGTTTAATGACAATTTGTTATACCATTTTGATGTGTATCGTTTAAAAACCGAAAGCGAAGCTTTAGATTTTGGCATTGATGAATATTTATATTCCGGAAACTGGTGTTTTATCGAATGGCCGGAAAAAATTCCAAATCTTCTTCCTGATAAATATTCAGAAATTACCATAGCTATTACTTCTGATGGTAAAAGAAATTTAAGCATGGTTTGATTCAAATAAAATTTGTAATTTGTGCCATAAATTTTTGGTAACAGATGGCTACTACTCCATTCACAAAGCAGCAACTTCTTCCTCAAGAAGAAAAGTTAGAAATTTTTCGCCATAAGAGTGAACTTTTTATTGGTATTCCCAAAGAGACTTCCTATCAGGAAAGAAGAATTTGTCTAACTCCTGATGCTGTTAATTCATTAGTTTCTCATGGTCATAAAGTAATGATTGAAGCTGGAGCAGGTTTAAGTTCAAGCTATACAGACAAAGAATACAGTGATGCCGGCTCAATTATAACCAACGATACAAAAAAAGTATTTAGTTGCCCAATCATTTTAAAAGTAGAACCGTTAACGATGGAAGAAATTGGATTATTAAACAATAATGCTATCGTAATTTCTGCTATTCAATTAAAAACCCGAAAAGCTGCTTATTTTGAAGCTTTATCCAAGAAAAAAGTAACGGCACTTGCTTTTGAATATATTAAAGACGAAGATGGTTCTTATCCTGCGGTAAAATCATTAAGTGAAATTGCAGGAACAGCTTCTGTTCTTATTGCTGCCGAATTAATGATTAATAATGAATTCGGAAAAGGTTTATTGCTTGGTAATATAACCGGAGTTCCTCCTACAGATGTTGTTATACTTGGTGCAGGAACAGTTGGTGAATTTGCTGCAAAAACCGCACTTGGACTTGGAGCTCATGTCAAAGTTTTTGACAATTCTATTACCAAATTAAGACGTCTTCAAAACAATTTGAACCAACGTATTTTCACTTCAACCATTCAACCAAAATCACTTCTTAAAGCTTTACGTCGATGCGATGTTGCGATTGGAGCAATGCGTGGTAAAGATCGTTGTCCGGTTGTAGTTACCGAAACGATGGTGGAACATATGAAAAAAGGCGCTGTAATTGTTGATGTTAGTATTGATACCGGTGGTTGCTTTGAAACATCAGAAGTCACGACTCATGAGTCGCCAACTTTTATAAAAAATAATGTTATTCATTATTGCGTTCCTAATATTCCTTCACGCTATTCTAAAACAGCTTCACTTTCTATCAGCAATATTATTACGCCTTATTTATTGCAAATTGCCGAAGATGGTGGTTTAGAAAGTGCTATTCGTTGTAATAAAGGCTTGAAAAACGGAGTGTATTTATATCATGGAATTCTAACGAATAAAGCCATTGGTGATTGGTTTAATCTACCCGATAATGATATTAATTTGATCGTATTTTAATTATTACTTTCATTTAACGCTTTGTTTCCTTTTTTACCTTTATTTTTGCCAAAAAAATAAATTACACATGAGACTTAGATTTCGACTTGGCTATTATATGGTGGGATTTTTTATGGGATTATTTGTCGTTGCATTAATTTGGAGCGGTAAAGATACTCGTTGTAATTATTTCCCTAACGCCAGAGTTTTAAATGACATCCGTAATAAACCTTTTCATTATGATCTTGAAGCATCAAGACGCCTTAGCAAAGATTGGGTTGATACCATTGATGTAAAAAATACACTTACTTATGGTGATGTAGATTTTGACAAAAGCAATATTAAAGTTGATGGTGGAAAACTTTATGTCATCTACGGAAAAACCACAAAAAACGAAGAGATAACATTAGAAATTATCAATTATGAAAAGAAAGCAGTCTTAAGAAATATAATCAAAAAATAACATTGATAAAAGTTATTATTTCAAGACAAAGTCTATTTCTTTTTAAATAGAATCAATTTGGTTTTTTATTTAAAGCATAATAATCGTTAAAAGTTTTACTTTCCTGTATTTTTATAAACAAAAAGGTTGCCAAATTTGGCAACCTTTTTGTTTATAAAATATTATACAAAGACTATGCTTCGTTAGCATGATGTCTTTTTTCGATTTCTTCAATATCTTTTTTGCTTACCGAATCTACCAAAATTGGTGTTGCAATAAACAATGATGAATACGTCCCTACAACAATACCAATTAGCATTGCAAAAATAAATCCTCTGATTGATTCACCTCCAAAGATGAACATAATTAACAATACTAAAATCATTGTTAATGATGTATTGATAGTTCTTGATAATGTTGTATTAATAGATGCATTTACCACATCTTTGAAACTTCCTTTTAAATTACCTGCAAGGAATTCACGAACACGGTCAAATACAATTACAGTATCGTTCATAGAGTAACCAATAACCGTTAAAATTGCCGCGATAAAGTGCTGATCCATTTCCATGTGGAACGGCATGTATTTGTATAACAATGAATAAATTCCTAATACAAAAATGACATCATGCAAAATCGCCGCTGTTGCACCCAAAGCATATTGCCATTTACGGAATGAAAATGCAAGATATAAACCTACAACTAACATCGCTCCAATAACAGCCCAGAAAGAGTTTGTCTTAATGTCAGCAGAAATAGCAGCACCAACTTTTGAAGATTGTAATATACCTACCGTTTTACCATCATATGTATTAACAAACTTCTCATACGTTAAATCATTAGAGAAATATTTTTTCAAACCGTTATAAAGTAGCTCATTCACTTCTCTATCTGTGTCCGTTCCTTCTTCCTTGATTTTGTATTTTGTTGTTAATTTTAATTGATTATCATCACCAAATACCTTTGCTTCAACAGCTACACCAAACGCCTGAGATAATTCTTCAGAAACCTGAGTCGGCTCAACCGGTTTTTCAAATTTAACTTGGAAAGTTCTTCCTCCAACAAAATCCACACCTTCATCCAAACCATTAAAATAAAATGAAACACAACTTGCTATAACTACAAATGCAGTAACACCATAAGACCATTTTTTAACTCCAATGAAATCAAAATGGAAGTTGGTAAACCAGTTTTTAGTAATATTTGTCGCAAACATTAAACTTCTGTTAGCTTCGATATCTCTATCTATAAAGATTCTTGCAATAAAAATTGACGTAAATAGTGAAGTAAAAATACCTATTAATAATGTTGTTGCAAAACCTTGAATTGGTCCTGTACCAAAGATAAATAATATAGCACCTGTTAATACGTGAGTAACGTTTGCATCTATAATTGAACGCATACCGCCTTTCCACCCATAAGCAGCTTTAACCGAATCTAGAAGTGATTTTCCTTCACGCAGCTCTTCTTTTGCTCTTTCATAAATAATAATATTAGCATCTACCGCAGTACCTAATGTTAAAACAATACCTGCAATACCCGGTAATGTTAATACAGCACCTAAACTTGCCAAAATTCCAAATAAGAAAAGTAAGTTTACCAATAAAGCAATATTAGCGTACCATCCTGCTCTACCATAATAGAACACCATCCATAAACATACTAATAAGAAACCGGCAACTGATGAAATCATACCCGCATCAATAGCTTTTTGTCCTAATGACGGACCTACAACTTCTGACTGAACAATTTCTGCCGCTGCAGGTAATTTACCAGCTCTTAATACGTTTGCTAAGTCTTTTGATTCTGCAACTGTAAAGTTTCCTGAAATTTCAGAACGACCTCCGGCAATTGGTCCGGAAGAAACGCCCGGTGCAGAATATACGACGTCATCAAGTGCAATAGCAATAAAACTTTTTTGAGTGAACGCTCTTCCTGTTAGTTCTTCCCAAACTTTTCCTCCTTGCCCGTTCATTTGCATAGAAACAGCCGGTTTACCCATTTGATCAAATGTATCTTTTGCATCAACAATAACACCTCCGCTTAATGGAGCCAAATCATCTCTATTACCTTTTAAAGCATATAAATCAGCAGTTTCTGTTGTCTTTTTAGTTTTAGAATCATATGATGAAACAGGCTTACCCCATACAAATTTCACATTCTTTTTATCTGCCGGAATTAAAGCACGAATTTCTGGTCTTTTAAAATAACCGTTGATTGTTGCTGTATCTTTAACGTTGAAAACAGCTAAAACTGGTCCACCTCCTTGGCCTACTAATTTATCAAACAATGGATTGTTTCCTTTTTTTGCTGCAGTTGTATCAGCATCTTTATCTGTCAATAACTTTGTTAATGAATCTTGTGGTTTTGCAACTTCTTTAACTTCTGATTTTACAGTTGCTTTCAATGCTTCATTTGCACTACCTAAAAATTGTCCAAATTCTTCAGCTTTATAAGTTTCCCAAAACTCTAATTCAGCTTTGCTTGAAACTAATTTTTTAATACGGTCAACATCTTTTGCTCCAGGTAATTCAATTAAGATTCTACCAGTTTGTCCAAGTTTTGCAATATTCGGTTGTGTTACACCAAATTTATCAATACGACTTCTTAATACTCCAAAAGCTGATTCAACTGATTCATCAACTTTTTTTGCCAATATCTTTTTTACTTGAGCATCAGAAGTATTAAAATTAATTTCATCTGATAAATTTCTGTTTGCAAAAATATCTGGGGAAGCTAATTTAGTCGTTCCTTTATTTGCATCAAATGCTTCAAAGAAAGCATCCAAATAACTTTGATTACCTTTTTGATTTTTTGTAGCATCTTCCAGTGATTTATTAAAAATCGGATTTTTAGAATTGTTTGACAAACCTTTCAATACATCTTTAACCGAAATTTGAAGAATTACATTAATTCCTCCTTCAAGGTCAAGACCTTTGTTGATTTGTTTGTCTTTTACTTCATTATAAGTAAAATCAGTAAATCCTAAACTGAATACTTTTTCTTTTCCTATAGAATCAAGATATTTGATTTCTTTATCAGGATTTCCAACTGCAAAAGCTTTTGCGTCATTTTTAACTTTGTTTGCCACAAAAGTGAAAGAAAGTTGGTAAATACTTACCAATGCAAATAGAATTGCGAAAAATTTAACTAGTCCTTTATTCTGCATTATTACTAAAATTAATTAATTCTTTTGTTTATTATTTCATCCATACATAAAACAATTGATTGAAATTCAAATTGTTATAAAACAAAAATAAATTTTAACAATTGCTCCTTTTTTTTGAAACGTGCAAATATATAATTCTAAGCGTGATTAACCAATAATTTCGCAATTAATATCTAAAAAAAGAGCACAAAAAATTGTCCCAGATATATCAACTATATAATCTTAAAACTAAAAACACACTTTAATACATCTTTACCATTACTTCTCTTCATGATATTCCTGTTCTGTATTAATACTCCAAATACTATCTTTTGAAGTATTATTATTCTTAATTAACTGAATAGCTTCCATTGCTGTAAGCATAGAATGGTCTTGATTATTGTATTTATGCATTCCGTTTCTACCAATCAAAAACAAATTCTTTATAGTATCGGTAAAATTTCTAATGGTATCAAATTGATTATAACTGCCAAAATAGGCCGGATATGTTTTTGGCATTCTTATCACAACCGAATCTATTACATCATTCTGTCCACAGAACTTCAATTGTTGTAATTCTTTAATGGCTAAATCTTTTAATTCTGTCTCGCTTAAATTCCAAAGCGAATCCCCTTTGTTACAAAAGTATTCCAAGCCGAGCCAATGCGTCTTTTCATCCTTTACTAAATAAGGACTCCAATTATTAAAAATTTGAATTCTTCCTACTTTTACACTTGGTTCCTGAATATAAATCCAATTGTCATCCAGAGATTCATTCATTTTTTTCAATAATATACCAACTGTTATGAAATCTCTAAAAAGCAAATTATCAGAAACATTTTTTACTTCTTTTGGAATCTCACAATCAAATGAATTTATTAATTCATCTACCGGCATAGTTGAAATACAATAATCTGCTACAAAAGAAACAGTATTTCCCGTCGAATTATCAATAGCAGAAATACTCTTAACCATTTTTTCATCATCAATCTCAATCTTATTTACTTTATGGTTACTGATAACTTCTCCACCTAATTCAATGACTTTATCCCGAACACATTCCCACATTTGTCCCGGACCTAATTTTGGATACAAAAAATATTCAATCAGCGAAGTTTCCACATTCTTTTGAGAAAGATTCTTTTGGGATGAAAATTTTGATTTAAAAAAATGACTAATGGTTTTCGAAATCGAAAGTCCTTTTATACGTTGTGCTCCCCATTCGGAACTTATTTTGTCACATGAAATTCCCCAAACTTTTTCGGTATAATCTTTAAAAAAAGTCAAATATAATTCTCTACCAAACCTATTAATAAAGAAATCTTCCAATGTTGTTTCATTCTTTATTGGAAATATAACCGATTTAAAATAACTAAAACCAATTTTAATTGTATTGAATAACCCCAAATTTCTAATCGTTTGAGCGGATAATGAAATAGGATAATCATAAAATTTTCCGCCATAAATAATTCTGGATTTTCGCTTTCTTACCAGCATTACATTTTCTAAATCAGTAGTACTTTTAAATTCAGAAAAAACTTTGGTTTGATTTTGATATGTAAGTTTCAGCTCTTGATCGTTTTCCTGATGAACTGCCATAAAACTGTTCCACCATTGCATTACTGCATCCGATTTTGAAAAAAAACGATGACCACCTATATCAATCCGATTACCTTTATAATTTACCGTCTGCGAAATTCCACCAACTACATTACTCATTTCCAATACAATTGGCTTCATATCTGTATGAAGCAAAATTTCATACGCCGCGGTTAATCCTGCCGGTCCGGCTCCTATTATTAATACTTTTTTTTCGCTCATTATTCGGTAAAAATAGAATCTGTCGGCACAATAATTATTTCTTTATGATAGTAATCTTTCAACTCCATATTTTTCCAATTGTATTTAGAATTGGTCAATCCCATTATTGGCTCAGCATAAAGAGTTTGCGGTTTTGCTCTTGGCGATAGTGCCGGTAAAACTAATTCCTTCTCAGTACTATTTTCAATCGCTTCATATCGTTTTGTCATTTCTTGATTGTAACGATAAGCTTTCAAAGCCACCAAATCGTTGTAAACATGGTAAATTGAAGTATTTGAAAAAGAAAACAACAATATTCCGACAAGCACTATTTTTCTCACTCCTGAACTCAATTCGAAATTAAATTCAGATTGGAAATAATTTAATAAAACCAATCCAAAATAGATTCCGGGGAATATAAAATAGAAATAAATAGTATTTTGTGCTCTTTCCGGCAAAATAGCATCGCTTGTCCAAAAACCCGGAAACATTGTCACAAATAAAATACCTAAGGTCATCAAAAAAGTTAATCTTATATCCAAGAACTTGATTTTTTTCACCAAAGGAAACACATAAATGGAAACTAAAAACAACAATGGAAACCATTTGAAAAAGAATTTTAATGCACTCAAACCGGTTCGCAACACAACATGAATAAAAGGTTGTTTCTTAGCAATATCAATAGTAGTTGCTCTTACAGCATTTCCGGGAGCTAAAAACTCAAATCCGGCAGTAATCAAAACAACAAAAAGTAAAACATAATAAAAAAATGGTATTCTTTCCTTTTGATATTTTAGAAATCCCCAAACTACTATTGTTCCAACCAAAAATAATAATGTAGTTACCTCATTACATCCCATAAGCATTATTATCAATAAGCAAAGTAACAACAGCCATTTTGACTTTTTTTCTCTCATGTACTTTACTAAAGTTCCAAAAAACAATAACGTTAATGACGTTGGCAACTGATAAGTCATAGCACCGGTAAACCAATAGAAAGCAGAGCTGACTTCAATAATTTGAGCAAAATAGATGAAGAAGAAAATTACACTTAATCGGATGATTGTTTTTTTATCATAATCCTTAAAAATATTGGAAAAAAAATAAAAAACCGAAAAAACAAACAGCCCTAAAACTAGTATTGGTAAAACCTTGAATGCCCAATATGCTTTTACTACCAACGGATCCAAACTGATAATCCCATTCGCAAAATAGCGTCCGCCTTCATTCATATATCGATAAACCTGTGCACTCCAAAAACCATAATCACGGGTTTTGAAACTAAAATCAAAATCATCAGATGCAGGATGATTGAAAATAGAAATTACAAAAAACGGAGCCAATAAAAAGATCAGCAACACCTTGTCTGTATTTCTAAAAATTTTGCTCAACATGACTTGATTTTAATTAGATTTTGAAAGTTCACAAAGTAAACAAAATACACTGAACTAAAACCTTTATAAAACAAAAAAACTGCAAATAAATTGCAGTTTTTTATTCAACCAGATAAAAATATCTTATAAATGTGATTTCAAATCATTATTCATATTTCTGACAGCATCAGCACTTTTGGCAAACAATGCTTTTTCAGCATCGTTCAAATTGATGTCAACGATTTTTTCTACACCATCTTTACCGATGATACATGGAACACCGATACAAATATCGCTTTGACCATATTCACCTTCTAAAAATACCGAACAAGGAATCATTTTCTTTTGGTCGTTCAAAATAGCATCTACCAAATAAGAAACACTTGCTCCAGGTGCATACCAAGCCGAAGTTCCTAATAATCCAGTTAAAGTTGCTCCACCAACCATAGTATCAGCAGCTACTTTTGTCAATTCTTCTTCCGATAAAAACTGAGAAACCGGAACTCCATTATAAGAAGCCAATCTCGTCAAAGGAATCATTGTCGTATCACCATGACCACCGATTACCATTCCTTGAATATCATTAGCTGGTTTATCCAAAGCCAATGACAAATACGTTTTAAAACGTGAACTATCTAAAGTTCCACCCATACCGATAATACGATTTTTAGGTAATCCTAGTGATTTGAATGCCAAATAAGTCATTGTATCCATTGGATTAGAGACAATCACAAAAATAGCGTTTGGTGAATGTTTTAATAAATTTTCTGCCACACCTTTTACAATTCCGGCGTTGATACCAATCAACTCTTCACGAGTCATTCCCGGTTTTCTTGGAACTCCTGATGTAATAACTACTACATCACTTCCGGCAGTTTTTGCGTAATCATTGGTACTACCAACTACTTTAGTATTAAAACCTAAAGTTGTTTGAGTTTGCGTAATATCTAACGCTTTTCCTTCTGCAAAACCTTCTCTGATATCAACCAACACAATTTCGCTGGCAATTCTTCTGTAAGCAATAGCATCAGCACATGTTGCGCCAACGTTTCCTGCTCCTACAATCGTAACTTTCATTTTGTATATTAATTTAATTTCCGCGACGCTCCAATTCAGTTCGGCTACGCCTCGGGTGTTGTTTCTTTTATTTTTTTGGCAGCAATTCACGCTATCCGCTATATCTTTTTTAAAATTGCAAAAAAGCAATTTTAAAAAAGGATGCCGCTACTATCGTGGCTGCTTAGGCGTCAATTTTAGCATAAACGGCATTCTTCTCGATAAACTCTCTACGTGGTGGAACCTCATCGCCCATCAACATCGAGAAAATTCTATCGGCTTCAGCCAAACTGTCGATGGTAACTTGACGCAATGTTCTAAACTCAGGATTCATGGTTGTTTCCCATAACTGCTCAGCGTTCATTTCTCCCAAACCTTTATAACGTTGAATGGTTGCGCTTCCGCCCATTTTTTCGTTAGCTAAATCACGTTGGTCGTCATTCCAAGCATATTCTTTTTTGTTTCCTTTTTTCACCAAATACAATGGTGGCGTTGCAATATAAACGTGACCGTTTTCAATCAACTCTTTCATAAATCGGAAGAAGAAAGTTAAAATCAACGTAGCAATGTGACTACCGTCAACGTCGGCATCACACATAATAACTACTTTATGGTATCTTAATTTTTCAATATTTAATGCCTTGCTATCTTCTTCGGTACCAATAGTTACCCCAAGTGCTGTAAAAATATTTCTGATTTCTTCGTTTTCAAAAACTTTGTGATGCATTGCTTTTTCTACGTTCAAAATCTTTCCACGTAATGGCATAATAGCTTGGAAATTACGGTCACGACCTTGTTTAGCCGTTCCACCTGCCGAATCTCCCTCGACGAAGAAAATTTCACATCTTGCCGGATCTTGCTCAGAACAATCAGATAATTTCCCAGGCAAACCTCCACCACCAAGAACGGTTTTACGTTGTACCATTTCACGTGCTTTCTTCGCAGCATGACGTGCTTGGGCAGCCAAAATTACTTTTTGAACAATAATTTTAGCATCATTTGGATTTTCTTCCAAATAGTTTTCCAACATTTCGGCAACGGCTTGCGAAACCGGAGAAACTACTTCTCTATTTCCTAGTTTGGTTTTCGTTTGTCCTTCAAATTGAGGTTCAGCAACTTTTACCGAAATAATTGCTGTTAAACCTTCACGAAAATCATCTCCCGAAATTTCAAACTTTAATTTTTCTAATAAACCTGAAGCGTCAGCATATTTTTTCAACGTACGAGTTAATCCCATACGAAAACCTTGCAAATGCGTTCCACCTTCGTGAGTATTGATATTGTTTACATAAGAGAAAATGTTTTCAGAATAACTTTCGTTATAAATCAAAGCTACTTCAACCGGAATTTCGCCTTTTTCATTTTCCATAGAAATCACGTGACCAATAATTGGCACACGGTTTCCATCAAGGAATTTAACGAATTCTTTCAAACCTTCTTTAGAATGGAAAGTTTCTCCTTCAAATTCGCCATTTTCTTTAGTATGTCTCTTGTCAGTAAGTGTAATTGTAATTCCTTTGTTTAGGAAAGAAAGTTCACGCATACGTGCTGCCAAAGTATCATAAGAATACTCCAAAGTTTGAGTAAAAATAGTACCATCCGGTTTGAATGTTACAATCGTTCCTCTTTTTTCTGTTTCTCCGATTTGCTTAACCGGATACATTGCTTTTCCTCTTTCATACTCCTGCTCATAGACTTTTCCTTCTCTATGAACCGTTGCGCGTAAATGATCCGAAAGTGCATTAACACACGAAACACCAACTCCGTGTAAACCTCCGGAAACTTTATAAGAATCTTTATCAAATTTTCCTCCGGCACCAATTTTGGTCATTACAACTTCCAAAGCTGAGACACCTTCTTTTTTATGAATATCAACCGGAATACCACGACCGTTATCTTCTACCGTAATGGAATTATCTTCATTTATAATAACACTAATTGTATCACAATGTCCAGCCAAAGCCTCATCGATAGAGTTGTCAACCACTTCATAAACCAAGTGATGTAAACCTCTAACTCCTGTATCACCAATATACATCGAAGGACGCATTCTTACATGCTCCATTCCTTCTAACGCCTGAATACTATCGGCTGAATAATTGTTCTTTTTAATCTCGTCGCTCATATTATTTTATCGTAAAAAATCTATTTTTTGTCTAACACGCAAATATATGAAAACACATAGGATTTCCTCTTAAAATTTACCTATAAAAGTGTTAAGTTATTAACATTTTGAGCCAGATTTCAACAAAAAACGCCTGCCAAAAAATGACAAGCGTTTTTAACAAACAAACTAAACTTCAATCTAAACGCAAGTCGATTGACTTGGTTTATTTTTTATGCTATTCTACCTCAATAGCCGTATCTTTTACATAGGCATCATCGTGAACATTAGCCACAGCTCTACCCGATGGATCATTCATATTTTTAAAGGCTTCATCCCATTCGAGAGCGATTTTGGTACTACAAGCAACGCTAGCTTCTTGTGGAACGCAAAGTGCTGCTGCATCACTCGGGAAATGTTCTGTAAAAATGGAACGATAATAATATTCTTCTTTGGATGTTGGCGTTTGCAACGGAAATTTATATTTAGCATTCGCTAATTGTTCATCCGAAATTTCTTTGGCAACCATTTCTTTCAAGGTGTCAATCCAACTATAACCAACACCATCACTAAATTGCTCTTTTTGACGCCAAGCAACGCTTTCCGGCAACATTTCCTCAAAAGCTTTACGGAGTAACCATTTTTCCATTCGCTCGCCGTTAATCATCTTATCTTGCGGATTTACACGCATGGCAACATCCATAAATTCTTTATCCAAAAACGGAACGCGACCTTCAATCCCCCAAGCCGCCAAACTTTTATTGGCACGCAAGCAATCATACATGTGAAGTTTACTCAATTTACGAACTGTTTCTTCATGAAATTCTTTAGCATTTGGTGCTTTATGAAAATACAAATAACCTCCAAACAACTCATCGGAACCTTCACCGGAAAGTACCATTTTTATTCCCATTGATTTAATAACTCTTGCCATTAAATACATTGGCGTTGAAGCGCGAACTGTTGTTACATCATAGGTTTCCAAGTTATAAATTACATCTCGAATAGCATCTAAACCTTCTTGAATGGTAAATTTAATTTCGTGATGAATCGTTCCGATGTGTTCGGCTACTTTTTTAGCAGCAGCCAAATCCGGCGAACCTTCCAAGCCAACAGCAAACGAATGTAGTTGCGGATACCACGCATCTTGTGTATCTCCTGATTCAATACGTTTTTGAGCAAATTTTTTAGCAACTGCCGAAGTAATTGACGAATCTAATCCACCGGAAAGTAAAACACCATATGGAACATCACTCATCAACTGACGATGAACCGCAGCTTCTAACGCTTTTTTTAGTTCATCAATACTGGTTTGGTTATCTTTAACCGCATCATATTCTGTCCATTCTCTTTTATACCATTGTACAAATTCACCATCTTTACTTGACAAATAATGTCCCGGAGGAAATAATTCAATTTTAGTACAATAACTTTCTAATGCTTTCAATTCTGAAGCTACGTAGAACGTTCCATGTTGATCCCAACCGATATATAATGGAATAATTCCCATATGGTCACGTGCTACAAAATATTCGTCTTTTTCTACATCGTAAATCGCAAAGCCGAAAATTCCGTTCATTTCGTCAATAAAATGTCCCCCTTTTTCTCTGTATAAAGCTAAAATTACTTCGCAATCACTTTCGGTTTGAAACTGATATTTTCCTTCAAATTGTTTGCGTAATTCTCTATGATTGTATATTTCGCCATTTGCTGCTAAAACTAATTGTTTGTCCTGACTAAACAAAGGTTGTTTTCCCGAAGCTGGATCGACAATTGCCAATCTTTCGTGAGCCAAAATGGCTTTATCATTACTGAAAATTCCGCTCCAATCCGGTCCGCGATGACGGATAATTTTTGCCATTTCCAATACTTGAGGTCTTATTGTTTCTGATTTTTGTTTTAATTCAAAAGCGCATACAATTCCGCACATAATCTTTTCTTTTTAATTCGTTTCTGGAAGCAAATTTGAAGCATTCGATTTAAAATGAAAAACAAAAATCATAAATTAATTTAAATTTAAAACAAAAAATGTGTTTTTACAGAAATATTTCAATAAAAATGGTCAAAAAAGTAATTTCCAGTTAGAAAATGTTACTGTAAGCTTTCAATTTTATACTGTTTCCCATTCACTTCGGCAGAAAAACCAATGGAATTTCCCATTAACTGACTTCCTAGCGGAGATTGTGGCGAAAGTGCAAAAATGGTTTTCTCTTCTAGCGTAATTTTTGGCAAAGCCGTAGAAATAAAAAGCAACATTCCGTTGGTTTGCACCAAGCTTCCTAAAGCTACTTTTTGATGAATTATAGAATCGTCAATTCTGTCAAGGATATTTTTTTGTTCAAGAACTTCTCGGAGTTTGTGATTGAGTTTTTCTTGTTCCAAATGCATCATCGACAAAGCGGTTTCGTGTTTGTCGCCAGCGGAACCTTTGGCATCATTTTGAGCATCGTCAGTCAAACCGGAAATCATGTCTTGAAAAACATCAATTCGATCTTGAACTAATTGTTTGTAATATTGGAGAATTTGTTGCTTCATAGAAGATAAATACTGTTGTAACATTATTATTCACAATCAACAGCACTTAAAATTTGTTGACCATTTTCATTAGGAACCAACTTGAAACCATTATCAAGCATATCCTGAATGTTTTTTCTACCATTTAAATGCCAAAGGATGTGACCGTATTCACATCTACTAAGATGTTTACTATCAAGTTCTTTTTTGATAATAACTTTAAGCTCATCCCAATATTTTTTTGGCGCATGAACTATTAAAATGTAAGGATTGAACTCTTCATCAAGTTTTTCTTTATATTTTTTTTCAATTCTACTTTTTGAAGGGAAACCATAAATTTCGGTTAATTCTATTATTCTCTTTGTATTCAATTCATCAATTGGGAGAATGTATTTTTCATTAATCCTTTTACCTAAACTATCAGATTTAAATTTTTTTGATAAAATATACTCTCGTGTTTTTTCTTGAGGTAGATTTTCTATACTATCGGTTATTGCTTTATCGTAAGTTTTGAATAAATTATACTCTCTAATTGCTTGATCCGTATCATACATAAATTTTAATTCTTCAACAATAAGATCAATGTCATTTTCAAATTTTTCATTCTGTATTTCCACATTAGCTGTTTGTGCAAAAGATTGTAAAAAAGTAAAAAACAGAATGATTAATAATAGAATTTTGACAGTGCATTTTTTCATAAAACATGACATAACAATATTAATCTGCTATTTTAACTAAATTAAAAATCAAATTTATAACTTGCTCCACCTAAAACTTGTAATCCTTGTACCGGATAATTCAACCAACGTTGATAATCCTGATTGGCTAAATTATTTCCTTTCAAAAAGAAAGTCAATCGCTCGTTATGTTTATACCCTACATGAGCATTTAAATCAAAATAACTTTTCAATGTTACATCAAGCGGAACAAAATCACCTAAATCTGATATCGTAACAAATTGATCTTTTCTTTCTCCAACAAAAAACAAACTCGTACCGGCATACCATTTTGGTGTAATTGTCACATCAAGGTTTGTCCCAACCTGCAATGACGGAAGATTCCAAGCTTCAGCAGCTGTATCGGTTGAAAAACTATTGAAAGTTCCGTTTACACCAAAAGAAACATTTTTAGAAAAATCAGCTTTTAATTCGCCAAAGAAACTAATCGTTTTCACTTGGTCATATACTACGCCAAATGAATTTCCAAAGATGTAACCATCGGTATTTGCATTACTAGCATCAAGTCCATTATTTTTAAATAATGCTTTGTTGTCTTCATTTTTATAAGAACCACGAACATTATAACTCACTGAATTAGCAAGTTTACCTTTTAATCCAAAATATACATCATATTTTTGATCGGTTGGCGCAATTCCCAAAGTTGGTGAAACAAAGAAGTTTTGATCAACAAACTCTTTGTATGAGTTTTGTTTTAAAGAACCTTCAATTCCGGCATAAGCAATCATTAAATCGCCAACAACTTTATACGAACCTGTTACTTGCGGATAAATGAAAAACTTGCTCTCTCCCGACTCTTGTGCAGCGCTGTAGAAAAAACCAACTCCGGCACTTACACTCAAATCATCTTTTTGCAAACGAATACTCGGTTGAAAACCCAGATTGGTAAAACCATATTTAATTTCGCTTCCGCCAAAAAAATCTTTTTCAAATGAACCACTAATGTAATCTACGATAAAATCGGTTTTGATTTTTTCTTCCATTACATCAAATTCTAACGAAGGTTTTGCTATAAAACGGTTTTCTGCCGAACCAAAAACATCCCAAAATCTATTGAATTTTAATGTACTTTCCTTTAAAAAACTATCGCCAAGATTCAATCTTCCTGCTACATATAAATTATGATACGTTTGTTGTTCATCAATGGCATCAATTACAGCTTGATCGAAATAATCCGGACGAATGCCATACCAATTATATACTTGATGTTGATAACCTACATCGGCATTCCAAGACAAAGCTCTGGTTCGACTACCATAGGTCAAATCCAATGAAGTATTTGAGAATTTATCATCAAGTACAATTTCTTTAATTCCGCCTTGTGAAGAAAGATGACGAAGCATTCCTCCAAAATAATCGGTATTGCTAACGTTTTCTGTTACAAATAATTCCACATTGGCTGTTCCATAATTTCCGGCGCCAAGTGTAATATAATTACTGTATAGCTTTTCTTGTACCGATTTTTCTACGTTGGCAGCTCTTCCTTTATTTGGTGTAAAGGTTGACGCTACCGGAAAAGAGAAAATATTGTATTGAATATTCTCTTTCTTTGAAGTTTCTTCATCTTCAAAAGTAGGTGTTTCTTTTACCTTAAAGGCATCGGAAATTGTTGGTGAATAAGGTTTAACCACATTCACAACTTCTGTACCTATGTTTTCGTCTTTCTTTTGAGCAAAAGTTTTTTGAAAACTTGTCAAAACTAAAACTGTTGTTATTGTATATTGAAATATATTTTTCATATCTAAGTTTTTAGAGCACTTTTTGAACTCGTGTGACAAAATTTAATTCGTAATTGATGAGTTTGTTTTAGAGATTTCTCCTTTAATAACGCTTAACTCTGTTTGAGCTTCTGTTACTACATCTGTAAATTGACTGAAGTTTTTAATTACACTTTCTAAAATAGATGTTGCACTAAAATCATCTTTCAATTGATAATAGTTTTTTGCCATAATAATCAACCCTTTAGCACCAAAATACTTATACCCTGAATAATCTTTAGCTAATCTTTGAACTGTTTTGTTTGAATCTTCGAATTTGCCGTCTTTATTTTTAAAATAAGCATCATAATACAAAGCCTCAGCCGCTAGTTCTCCTTTGGCAATAGTTAATAGATTAGCATAGGCCGTTCTTGCCTTTGCTTCATCATTTGCTTTAACAGCAGAACGAGCCACAATAATTTGCGCATCACTTTTTATTTTATTATCCGTTTTTGGGTTAGCCAAAACCTTGTCTGCATAAATTACTGCATTAGGATAATCCTTCTGTTCATAATAAGCTCGCATTAAATTAGATTGTGCAAAAGTCTTGTTTTGTGGAAAATCGGCTTCGGCTTCTAATCTTTTCAAGACAGGGACAGCTTTTACATAATCATTATTTTTTAGATGAATTTCACATAAACGTGCTAATGATTGCTCGGTAAATTCATTTCGTGACTTGTTGATTACAAACTCATAATTAGGAATAGCATTATTAGGCAATCCATCAGAAAAATAAGCTTGCGCTAAATAAAAATTAGCTTTCAAAGCATGAATTCCATTAGGAAACTTTGACACATAACCGCTTAAACTTGAAATAGCTTGTTTTGTATTGTTTTGTAAATATTGTTTTTCAGCAGCTTCATAGGTATCATTATCTAAATCGGCATCAGAAACTTCAACAAAATCAAGTGTTCTAACCCAAGTTGCATATTCATCTACTTTTCCGTTGTCCATGTAAATTAATCTGGCTGTTGCAACTGCTTCCTGAGATTCCGGTGTTCTAGGATAATCTGCAACTACTTTTTTGAATTTTGTTAATGCCAAATCATCTTTTTGTCCGTTATAATACACTAAACCTTGACGTAAAATTGCTTTAGCTGCAAATGATCCATTCTTAAATTCGCTCAACAATTGGTCATAAGTTTTAATTGCTAAATCGGTTTTCCCTTCGGTTACATAAGTATTTCCAAGTTCAAACAAAGCATCATCACGATATTGTGACGTTTTGAAATTTTGCAAAAACTTATTAAAATCTTCGATTTTTCGGTCATTTCTGGAAACAAATCCATAACTCAATGCTTTTTGAAATGCCGCATAATCAGCATCGATGCCTTTCATTTCAATCGCTTTGTTATAGGCATCCATTGCCGGCCAGTATTTTGCTGTTACAAAACGACAATCTCCAAGTCGTAAATAGGAGTCGTTCAAACGAACTTTATCGTCCTTCACCGCATCAATTTGTTTTTGAAAAAAATCCCCGGCTTGGTCGTATTCTTTTAATTTAAAATATGAATAGGCTATGTTGTAATTGATGTTTTTATATTCTGTAGTTGATTTGGCTTCAGCAGCATTTTCAAACTGTTTGAAACTCAATAAAGCATCATTAAAATTACTCAAAACATACTCTGTTTCTGCTTTCCAAAATGTTGCTCTTGACGTAAATTTTGCATCTCTTGGCGTAGCAATCGATTTTTTAAACATGCTTAGTGCTTCCTGATATTTGCCGTCAGTATATAATTCTAATCCGCGATAGAAAGTCACTTTTTGATAGGCTGGTTTATTTTCTGCCGAATTATTTTTTTCTAATAAAACCAAAGCATCTTTGTAATTCTTAGATGTGATGTAAGAATTGATTAATAATGTTTCTATTTCGGTTTTATTTGGCGTATTAGGATATTTGGCTAAAAATGAAGACAAAACATCGGGAACAGATTGATATGAATTCCCAATTTCATAACTCAATTTAGCATAATTCAAATGAGCATCTTCCTGAATTTTTTTGTCAAAATCCATTTCAGAAGCATTTTTAAACGCATTTAATGCCTGTTGTTTTTTATCGGTTTTCAGGTAGCTTTCTCCTAAATGATAGTAACCGTTTTGTGCCACATGATCTTTTCCTTCGATGATTTTATTGAACTGAGAAATAGCATTTTCAAAATCATTTTGTTTGTAATACGTATAACCTAATTGGTAGAAATCAGTATTGGTCCATTTTCCTTTTTTGCCTTTGTATTCTTTTAAATAAGGCAATGCTTTATCATATTGCTTTAAATTAAAATAGCTTTCTCCAATGATTTTATTCAATTCTGATTTTTCGGCAGCTGAAGATTTTGGCATTGCTTTAATTCCTTCATCAATAGCTTTTTGAAAATTTCCAAGTTTAAAGTTCATATCCGCCTGAAAATACGTTAGCTTTTCTTTGTATTTTTCATCTCCCGAAACTTGGTCAAAATACTTATTAGCTTCCTGATAATTATCGGTTTCATAGTTCATAAAACCTAAGTAATATTTTGCCTGCGAACCATAATCTTTTGAATTAACTACTTTATTAAAATAATTGGTCGCTTCTTTTTTGTTTTTTGATGTAAAATAAACATATCCTTTTTGGAAGTTGAACTTTTCTTGCTCTTCATACGTCAGAGAAGACTCATCTACTTTATCAAAATACTCTAATGCTTGTGGATATTTTCCTTGTTCAAAATAATATTGCGCAACTTCTTTATAAGCTTGATTTTGCTTAGAACTTGTAGGATAATCTGAAACAAATTTCTCCATCAATTCATCTGCATTAGATTGATTCAATAGAATGGCACAAGTTGCAATATAGTAAGCACAATCTGCCTGAACGTCAATTTCTTTAGCATCTTGTTTTACTCGTTCAAAAAGGATTTGAGCTGACTGATATTGCTTATCTTTAAACAATGCTACTGCTTTGTCAAGTTCAGATAATTTATGCACATAAATCTCTGATTGTTGTGCTGTTACTGTCGTTACCGATGCAATAGGCAGCACATAGAACAATAATGATAGTTTTCGCATTTTATTGTATTTTATTTATTCAAAAATATTATTCTTATATAGTAAACGGGAAAATAACCTTTTTTATTATGAACATTCTTTTGAACAATTAACTTTTAACACCTTTTTAGGAATTAACTTCTTGAAGGAAATATTACTACAAAATATTTTGTAGAATAAATTATTTTGAATAGCAATTTTAACTTCATACTTTTACACAATAAACAAAATATCATGTCAGAGACCGTTTTATCTTTAAAGAATGTTACCATTTATCAAAGCAATAAAGTTATTTTATCACAAATTAACTTAGATGTTAAACAAGGTGAATTTCTATATATAATAGGTAAAACCGGTACCGGAAAAAGTAGTTTCATGAAGACACTTTACGGCGATTTACCTTTGAATCAAGGCGAAGGAACTATTGTTGGCTTTAATTTAGCCAAACTGACTGATAATGAAATTCCTTTTTTGAGACGTAAAATAGGAATTGTTTTTCAAGATTTTCAGTTATTACCGGACAGAAGTGTAAATGACAATATGCTTTTCGTTTTGAAAGCTACAGGCTGGAAAGACAAGAATGAAATGCAGAGCAAAATCGACAGTGTTTTAGAAAGTGTGGGAATGCTTGGCTTTTCAAATAAATTACCTCATCAACTTTCCGGTGGTGAACAACAACGTGTTGCAATTGCAAGAGCTTTGTTAAATGATCCTGAATTGATTTTAGCCGATGAACCTACAGGAAATCTTGATCCGCAAACCAGTGTTGAAGTTATGAATGTTTTGAAAAAAATCAATGAAAGCGGACGAACTATCATCATGGCAACTCATGATTATGCTTTAATCATGAAGTTTCCTTCTAAAACGCTAAAATGCGAAGAAAATACCATTTTTGAAGTAGTTCAAAAGACAGTTTAATGCAAAAGTAATTTTTCTATTTTTTTAGCGTTTTCAATATCATTTAAAGCAACCGAAAGCACCTTATTACGTCTTTCGTTTTCTTGATAATCTTTATTTTTTAACTCGTTTATTTTAGCAATAAACTCTTGTTTTGTTTCTGCTAGTTCACATAAACTCAAAATATCAACATCGTCAATCATATTTTTATTAACTAAGCAAAAACGTCCGTTAAAAAGTGAATTGACCACTTTTAGCTTTGTTCCCGAACGTTGAAATGAGAGCATCACGTTTATATGTGCTTCCGCAAATAAATCAGCAAGTTGATTGTTAGAATTTAGCTCGACAAATGTAACATTTGGAAGATTTTTTGCCTTATCTTCTATTATTTTCTTTCCGGTGGATGAAGCGATAATCAATTTATAATCGGGAATTTCTTTAAAAACTTCTATTAAAAACTTTGCAGCATTTTTATTGTCTGCCAACCGTAAATCACCATGATAAAAAGCAAATTTTCCTCTTTCAGAAAGAAAATGGTGTTGATTTCCGTGAAAAACGGAGATATAGTTTGTTTGTTTCATCATACATTTTACGACTTCATTTTCGTAACAAGAAAGTGTAAAGACATGATTAAAAGTTGGAATTATTTTTTGATAATTAATAAATTTTTCTGCTACCAAATGATACATAACCTTCCAAAAATAATTGGTTTCATTTTTACTCATTCCGGCATAGAAATCAGACTCAATGTTGTGAAGTCTAAGGTATTTTTTATTAGGCAAATTAATCTTTTGAAGCATCATAGTTGTTTGCAATCCTTCAAAAAAAACCGGTGCATCAATTTTAGCGATATTCTGGATTAAATCCTTATGAAATCTACAAACAACCGGAAGAGGAAATTTGGAAAACAGAAAAAAAGGATTTCTATTCTTTTTATATAAAAAAACTTCTTCGGTAATGGCTTTGAGTTCGGCTGAAACTTGACTTCTAGTTTGATAAAAACAATGCAAATAGATTTTGAACCCGATCATATGCAAAGCTTTTATTTTATAAAAAACATCAATCACTCCACCAAAATCAGGCGGAAACGGGTTTTCAAAACTAATAATGTGCAGCGATTTTGTTTGCATTAGTATTGACAAAAATAACATTTTAAAAAGAAGAAACCGTAGTTTTAGTTATATTTGAATTAAATTTATTTTATGCCCTTTTTTTCGGTAATTATACCTATTTACAATAAGGAAAAGTATGTTCAAGCTGCTGTAAAAAGTGTTTTGAATCAAACTTTCATGGATTTTGAACTTCTACTTATTGATGATTGTTCCAATGATAACAGTAAAAAAGAAGCCGCTAAAATAATTTCTAATCAAATTAAAATAATTGAACACACTGAAAACAAAGGACTTTCGGCTTCAAGAAATACAGGTATAAAAAATGCGACAGGTAATTTCATCGCTTTTCTTGATGCAGATGATGAATGGAAACCTGAATTTTTAGAAACTATAAAATCCTTAATTGCTACTTTTCCCGAAGCACAATTATTTGCCACAAACTATGAAGAATTGTATGACAATGGAGTAAAAATCATAAACAATAGTAAACTTTCAAAACTTGGAAACGAATTTTTAGTTCAGGATTTTTTCGATATCAACTTAGGAAAGCCTATTTATTTTCCCGGAAGTCTTTGTGTGAGCAAAACCGTTTTTGATGAAATTGGTTGTTTTGACGAGAAAATTACATTTAGTGAAGATATTGACTTTAATATCAGAGCAAATTTAAGATTCAAATTAGCTTACAGCACGAATGCTTTGGTTACTTACACTATGTTTTCTGAAAATCAAATCACAAATAGTAGTGTAAAAAACAAAATTTTCCCTGATTTGAATAGCTATGAAATCCTTGCTCAAGATACTATTTCTTTGAAAAAGTATCTTGACTTTCATCGCTATATTTTTGGAAGAAAATTTAAAGCCGAAAATGATTGGGAACGTTTTCAAAAAACAAAAGCAGAGATTGATTTTAAAAACCTGAATTACAAACAAAAACTATTATTATTACTACCTAATTCAATAATAAATATGATTTTCAGGGTAAAAATGCTATTTGTAAAAAAAGGAATTATGGTATCCAGTTATGATTGATTAACAAAGCGGAAGAACTCATCAAAACTCCTAATATAATCTTCTTCGTCATATTCACCCGATGATAAAACCAAACAAACTGCTGCAGACGAAAAATTTTCCAATTCTCGCCAAATATTTGACTTAATCAACAACCCTTTATCAGGCTTATTTAATGTAACAACTTGTTTTTCTTTTCCGTCGTTAACTACTACATCAAAACTACCGGAAAGCGGGATTAGAAACTCAAATTGCTCTTTATGGGCATGACCACCACGTCTCGCTGAACTTGGAACATCAAACAAATAATAAACTCTTTTTACTATAAACGGAACAACATTTTTTTCAATTACAGCGATATTACCGCGATAATCTTCAATTTTTGGTATTTGGATAATCTCAATATTCATAACGCTAACTTAGTTCTTTTTTAACAAATCAACCCATTTTTGTCCAATATTTTCCAAATCAAATTGCTTTACACTGTCAATAGCATTTGAAGAAAACTTTTGCTGCATTTCTTTATTTTCCAACAAAGTATTCATTGCCAACACTAACTCATTAAAATCCTGATTATTTACCAAAATCCCATTATAATTACGTTCAATTATTTCATTTGGCCCGCTAAAGCAATTAAAAGAAACCACTGGTGTTCCGCAAGCAAGTGATTCAATCAAAACATTTGGAAATCCTTCATTTTTACTCGCCAAAACAGTGAACAAAGCATTTTTGTAATATGGAAAAGGATTATTCTGGAAACCTAAAAATTTGACTCGATTTTCTAAGCCAAGTTTCTTTGCTAATTCCATATACTTTTCTTGATTTTTTCCTTCTCCTAAAAGTGCCAAATCAATATTACTTTGTGGTAATTCAGATTTTGAATAAGCAATAATCAATTTATCAAATTGCTTAATTTCATCATTCATTCTGCCGATAGATAAAATATAAGATTGGTTCTCAGGTAAGAATTCATTCTTAAGTACTGAAATTTTCTCAAAATCAACAGGATTATATATACAATCTACATTTTTAGCTAGTTTTTGTCTAATTACTTCATTTTTCACAGCTTTAGAAACCGTAACAATTCTCTTATTTTGATAAATTAATTTAGACAAAAAGGATGATTTTGGAAAATAATAATTCAGAATTCCACTTCTTACAGAATAAATAACTCTATCTTTATATATCAGATTAGAAATTAAAAACTCTTGAAAAAAATTGTTTCTCATTCTAAAATCAATAATCACATCAAATTGATTTTGGCGAATAAATTGTTTCAAATGAATAAATCGACTAAATTTTCTGATTAGAGGTGCAGAATCTTCATGTATTTTACCCAAATTAAATAATTGACCCGAATACTTGTATGATATTGAGTCCAGAAAAATACAATTAAAAACTTCATATTCGTTTGCAACAAAAAAATCAGACAACCGAGCATGAACTCTTTCTGCTCCACCGGCTGACAAACTATCTCCTATAATTACAATTTTATATGGTTTATTTTGTATTGTCATTATCGATTAACTATTTTCGTAACAAATATAGTTATTTATGAAAGTTTTACTTCTTGGAGAATACAGTAGATTACACAATTCTTTAAAAGAAGGGTTAATAAAATTAGGCCATGAAGTAATTCTTGTCAGCACAGGTGATGGATTTAAAAATTATCCAGCAGATTATTCTATAAGACCAAATTGGTCTAACTCGAAACCGATTAGTATTTTCAGAAAAATCATTTATAAAATTTTCAAATTTGACATTGCTAAATTAGAGCAAGGTATCCGTTTTTATTTTTTTCTAAATAAACTAAAAGGATTTGACGTTGTTCAATTAATCAACGAAAGACCTATTAAAACAACTGCCGTTTTTGAGCTTTTTTTACTTAAAAAAATCTTTAAAAACAATCAAAATATCTTTCTTCTTTGTTGTGGCATAGATTACTTGATTATGAAATCGTTATTAGAAAGGAAACTTGAAAAATCAATTTTAAATCCGTATTTCGAAAATAAAAATCTGGAAAGTGAATATAGATATGCTTTTGAATACCGAAAAAAAAATCACTTCAACATTCATGATTTTATATATAAAAATTGTATTGGAATCATAACTTCAGATATGGATTATTATCTACCCATGAAAGACGATACTAAGTTTTTAGAGCTAATTCCAAATCCAATAAATGATACTTTTTTAGAATATCAGGAATTAAACATAGATTCCAAGATTATTATTTTCTTAGGCATAAATCAATGGAATTCTACACAAAAAGGCATTATTTATTTTGAAAAAGCACTTGAGATAATTAAAAAAAGATATTCTGATAAAGTCGAAATCATAATCGCAAAAAATATTCCTTACAACGACTATATAAATTTGTATAACAAAGCTCATATTCTACTCGATCAATGCTATGCCTACGACCAAGGTTATAACGCTCTTGAAGCTATGGCAAAAGGAAAAGTTGTTTTTACCGGTGCAGAAAAAGAGTTTTTAGAACACTATAATTTGCAAGAAGATGAAGTAGCAATCAATGCAAAACCTGATATAGACTATTTGGTAGAAAAACTTTCCATGCTTATTGAGAACTCTGAAAAAATCATTCAAATAGGCAAAAACGCACGAACTTTCATCGAAAAAGAGCATAGTTATATAAAAATCGCCGGGAAATATCTATCTACTTGGAATTTAGACTAAAAAATTGTCTTTCTAAAATAAGTTCCCAATACAATTACATAAACAAAATAAGTAAAAGCATGTGCCATAACAATGCCTTCAATATCAAAAATTGAAGTAAAATAAAGACTGCTGCAATACAAAACCAACAAAGAAAATGATTCTGTCAAGATGAATGCTTTAGTCAATTTTTTGGCAAAAAACTGATAACCCAAAATCAACGAAATTGCTTTAAAAATGTCACCAATCAACTGCCAAAAAAACAAAGACGTTGTGGGTTGAAATTTATCCGATAATAATATAGGAACGATTAAATCTTTGAGAAAAAAAAGTAGTAGTAAGCCTAAAACAAATAACGGAATTACTCCTTTAAAATAAGACCAAAAAACAATTTTTGTTTCCTTTTTACTTTTTGATTTCGAAAGCTGTGGCAAAAAATAAACCGTTAGTATTGTTGTCAAAAAAAGAAGATAATAAGATGAAATTCTCATCATAGCTTCCCAATAACCTGCTTTATTAATCCCTAAATTATCAATAATATTATTACGAATTGACAGATAAACATAAGAACCTATTACCGAAGAAAATAATGCCATCAATGAATATTGAGATAGCTTTTTTAACACTTCAAAATCAAAAAATTGGAAACTAATAGTAAAAAATGGTGTAATCTTATTGAGATGAAAAACAGTAATCCCAAAAAGTAATGTAGGCGAAATAATGAGTGACAACAAAGCTCCAAAAGTCTTGTACTGAACAATTAAAATCACAGAAACCAATAATCCCAAAATATTTCCCCAAATATTAATTGAAATTACTTTTTTATATAAACCAAAACCATTCAGAACATTGATTAAAAACAAAGAAGCAATATACCAAGGAATACAAAATGACGCTATGAGTATTACATTTTCATATTCCGAATTATTTCCAAAAAGTCTAAAGCTAACAAACCCTGAAAACAGATATAATCCTACTGAAAGCAAAACCACAACTAATAAAAGACTTATCACACACGTTGACAGAAACTTTTGCTGTTTTTGAATGTCGTTTTCACTTTCTGCAACATATTTGATAATTCCATTTTGAAATCCAAGCAAACCAACACTCTCAATCATAGTGGTAAAATTTCTCAAATTACCAACCAATGCCATTCCGGCCGGACCAACATAAACTGCTATAACTTTGGAAGAAATAAAACCAATACAAATTTTCAACGCTACACTAATTCCATTTAAAGAAGTTATTTTTAAAATCTCATTAGTCGATATGTTTTTAAGAATTCGCAATTACTATATTATTTAGGATTTCAATATGTTTTCTAAAAATGAGCTATTTACTGTTTGCACTTCATAAAAATCTTGAACCGTTGTTTTAGCACCAAAACTTTCTTTCCAAAACAAAATTCCTTGATTTATTTTTTTCCCATTTTCTTCATGTGACGGACCAAAATCAAAAAAACATTTAGCCATAAAAACTTCATTAATTAGATAGTTATAAAGATAATCAATACTACCTAATTCGTTTTTATTTTCATTACCCGAAATATACTGTGGATGAGCTACTTTTTCAGTAACATATATTGTTGTTCCGGATACAATTTCATCATTATAATAAACATTAAAATGACGAATGTTTTCTGGAAATCTTTTTTGCAACAACTCTATCTCTTGAACTGAATGAACTGGTTTAGCATTGTGCTTTTTATCCAAATTAGGAATTAAAATTTCATTCCAAAATAACTCGAAATTTAGCTCTTCTTTTATAATCAAATTATTTTTTTCGCCACGTCGAATGCTTTCTCTTCTTTTCTTCGAAATTGCAAAAGGCTTATTCAAATCAATTACTGAAAGACAATCTCTCCTTATCAATTTTGCTTCGGTTAAGAACAAACAATACTCTATCTCTTCAGAAAGAAAATGGTTGTAAATTGACGGAATTAGTTTCAATTGTAACTTAGAAATATAATTCTGATTTAAAAACTGTAAAACAGCTTTAGTTATTGCAATAACTTCCCCTAATTTTATCTTTTCGTCAAAAACAAATCCGCCATAAGTCAATCCTTGGTGTGAAAAAACACTACTTTCAATTTTATTTGCCGGAATAATTGAAACCAATTTTTCATTATCAAAAATCAATAATGAATAATCTTCAAATCGGTCAGAATGATATTCCATATAATCGCGGTGAAATAAAAAGGTAGCGTTTTTGGCTGTGCTGACAAAATCATTCCAAAGCGCAAAATATTCCGAGTTATATCTTTTAACTGTATAGTTTTTCACTCTTTTTTAATAAAGTTTCGAAAAGTAATCATTTATTTTTTAAAACAGTAAGAGTTGTTAAAAATTAGCAGTTTTGAAATAAATGCTTAATTTTAAACAGAATTAAAATTTGCTGTGAAACTAAAACGTATTTTTTTGATTTTCATTGTTTTCATAAGTTCCTTTTGTAAAACTTATGGTCAGGATATTACGCTTTATCAACAATTCAATGGTCGATACGATTTTACGTTCATTGGAAACACGATGAACATAGCCGAAAATAATTCAATTTTTGCTCCGGTTACCACCACTTTTTCATCTGCCGATTTAAACTTACCTAGTGATGTAACCATTGAAAAAGCTTATTTATATTGGGCAGGTTGTGGCGATGGTGATTTTGAAGTAAAACTCAATGATGAAACGATTACTCCAGACAGGACATTTAGTTATTCTCGAGACTTTGACGGTAACATTTTTACCTATTTTAGTGCTTTCAAAGATGTTACAGCGCAAATCCAAAACACCGGAAACGGAACTTATACACTTTCGGATTTAGATATTTCAGACTTTGAATTATGGCATTTAAGCAGAAGAACCAATTTTGCCGGATGGGCAATTTTACTCATTCTAAAAAATGATAATTTACAAATCAATCAAATCAATGTCTATGACGGATTACAAGGTGTTCCCAATGAATTATCAATCACATTAAGCAGTTTAAATGTACTAGACAACAACAATTCTAAAATTGGCTTTTTGGCTTGGGAAGGCGATGCTTTACTACCAACCGAGACCTTTACTTTCAATGGGAATCCGTTAACCAATGATCAAAATCCCGAAGACAATGTATTCAACGGAAGTAATTCTATTACCGGAAGTACTACATTTTACAATATGGATTTGGATATTTATGACATTCAAGACAATATTACTGTGGGTGATACAATAGCTAGAATTTCGTTGCGTTCAACCCAGGATTTTGTAATGATAAATACCGTTGTCACTAAATTGAACAATCAATTACCCGACGCAACAGTCACTATCGATAATATTCAAAAAGAATGTAATTCTCGAATGATTATTGTAGATTATACAGTTTATAATTTGAATAGTACCGATGAACTTCCTGCTGGAGTTCCCATTTCAATATTAATCAATGACACTTTTATAGAGTACACTGAAACCACAATTCCTATTCCAATTGATGGGCAATGGCATGATCAAATCAATATTTTTGTTCCTGATGATATTCCCGATAGTTTTACTTTAACAATTATTGTGGACAGAACTCAAAATGGTCAAGGAACAATAAATGAACTTGATGAAGACAACAATGGTTTTGAAATTTTGTTCTCATTAATTATTCCTCCTTCTTTCAATCCCTTGGAAAATCTAGTTTCTTGTAATGAAGGTTTAACTCAAGGAACATTTGATTTTTCAAGCTATGAAGAATTAGTAAAAACCAATCCGGAATATACAGTACAATTTTTTGAAAGTCAAGAAGATGCAATCCTTCAAACAAATGAAATTTGGAACAGTAATAATTATGTTGCAATGACAACTCCAAAAGAAATTTTTGTTAGAATAAATGATGAATTTTGTTTTAATACAACTTCTTTTTTACTTAACACAAAAAACTGTCCGCCAAAAATTTACAATTATATTTCAGCTAACAACGATACTAAAAATGATTTTTTTTTCATTGAAGGCTTGCGTGATATTTTTTTAGATTTTAAAATCGAAATTTACAACCGCTGGGGAAAATTAGTTTGGACCGGAAACCAAAATACCGAAGATTGGAATGGTTACATCAAAGATGGCTTTAGCATAAAAAAAGCAACTGATGGCACTTACTTTTACTTACTTTTTCTAAACGATAAAGATTATCCTGAACCGTTAAAAGGTTATTTATATATAAATCAATAAATTGATTTAACTTTGTTGCTTTGCGACTTTTCTATGAAACAAATCACTTCTGCACAAAATTCTTTTATAAAATCATTGGTCTTACTACAAGAAAAAGCCAAAGCCCGAAAACAATCGGGAACATTTTTAATTGAAGGAATTCGTGAAATTGAATTAGCAATCAAAGGAAATTATGAAATTGAGACATTATTATTTGTTCCGGAAATTACAAGTAATTTTCAAATTTCTAAATTTTCAAATTTTCAAATTGAAATAATAGAAATCTCTAAAGAAGTCTATCAAAAACTTGCCTATCGTGATACTACTGAAGGAATTATTGCCGTTGCTAAAACCAAATCGCATCAACTTTCTGACTTACAACTTCCTGAAAATCCATTGATTTTAGTCATGGAAAGCATCGAAAAACCGGGAAATATTGGTGCGATGCTTAGAACTTGTGATGCCGCAAAAGTTGATGCTGTAATTATTGCCAATCCAAAAACTGATTTGTATAATCCAAATATGGTTCGTTCCAGCGTTGGCTGTTTATTTACCAATCAAATTGCAACAGCTTCAACCGAAGAAACCATTAGCTTTTTAGAACAAAACAATATCAATTTTTATAGTGCAACTTTACAGAATTCAACTTCTTATCATACTCAAAACTTCACAAAACCAACCGCATTAGTCGTTGGAACTGAAGCTACGGGCTTGACCGAACCTTGGCGAGAAAGTGCTACTCAAAACATCATTATTCCAATGCAAGGTGAAATTGACAGCATGAATGTTTCGGTTGCGGCAGCAATTTTAATTTTTGAAGCAAAAAGACAACGCAACTTTCAATAATTGAAAATAATGAAGCTAAAAATGATGCCTGTTTTGCTCATAATTGTATTCTTTTTGATTCTCTTTTTAATGAGAAACCAAATTATTGAACTTTTTTTATCGTCAAAAGAAAAACAATCTATTGAAAGTATCTCTGAAAAATACAATTCAAAAGTAGAAGTTTCATTAAAAAATGCTTTTACAAAAACCCAAGTTGACAATACTGATTTTGAAATGGGAATTCTTGCCTTCAAAAAAGAACAAGTTTTGGAAGTTGTAGTACGAAAAAATAAGAACGAAAGCTGGAAACTACTGAAAAAATATCCTTTTACGGCTTTCAGTGGAAAAATTGGTCCAAAACTTAAAAATGGTGACAAGCAAATTCCCGAAGGTATTTATCAAATGGAATATTTAAATCCAAACAGCAAATATCATCTTTCCATAAAAGTGAGTTATCCTAACACTTTTGACAAAGAAAAAGCAAAACTTGATGGACGAACCGATTTAGGTGGCGACATTATGATTCACGGAAAAAGTGTTACTATTGGTTGTATTCCGGTTGGTGATAAAAACATTGAAGAAATTTTTATTTTAGCAACCAAAGCCAAAAACAAACACTTCCCTATTATCATTGCGCCACACGATTTCAGAAAAAATAAAATATTTCCTAAAATCGAAGCTATCTCTTGGGAAAAGGATTTATATGAAGAAATGTCAAACGAACTAAACAATTTTAAAAACTAAAACCATGCAAAGAATAATTTTATCAATAATCGCTGTTTTAACCATCAATCTAAGTTTTTCTCAAATCACTGAGAAAGAAGTTGATGTTTTGGTTGAAAATACCATGAAAGCATTTAACGTTCCCGGAATTGCCGTAGGAATCATCAAAGACGGAAAACTGGTTTTGGCCAAAGGTTATGGCGTTTCCAACATCAATACCAAACAAAAAGTAGATGCTAATACATTGTTTGGAATTGCTTCCAACAGTAAAGCTTTTACTGCAAATGCCTTGGCTATTTTGGTTGACGAAGGAAAAATCAATTGGGACGACAAAGTCATCAAATACCTTCCTGATTTTAAAATGTATAACGATTATGTAACCAATGAATTTACTATCCGTGATTTACTAACTCATAAAAGCGGACTTGGACTTGGTGCAGGCGATTTGATGATTTGGCCTGACGGACATGATTTTACGCCAAAAGACATTGTAAAAAACATCCAATATTTAAAACCGGTTTCGGGATTTAGAACCAAATACGATTATGATAATTTACTATATGTTATTGCCGGAGAAGTAATTGAAAAAGTTTCGGGTAAATCGTGGTGTGATTTTGTTGAAGAACGCATCATGAAACCCATTGGAATGAAAAATAGCGCTGCTTCTTGGAACCGATTAAAAGACACGACAAACGTAATCGTTCCTCATGTTCCAACCAATGGAAAACTGGAAGTAATCAAACGTTATACCAACCCAATTTTTGATGCTGCCGCAGGTTTATACACTTCAGTGAATGATTTGAGTCAATGGTTAACTTTTCAAATGAACAAAGGAAATTTTGACGGAAAACAAATTATTAGTGAAGAACAAATTACAGAAACGTGGACATCTCAGACTATTTTACCTAACCGAAAAAGCTATCCTTATACCACTAATTTTAAAACTTATGGTTTAGGTTGGCAATTAACAGATGTTAATGGTCACTTACAAGTTTCTCATACTGGCGGATTGGATGGAATTGTGACACAAGCTATAATGTTTCCAAAGGAAAAAATGGGAATCATCGTTTTGACCAATCAACAAAGTGGTGCGGCATTTACCGTTATTTCAAATACAATAAAAGACAGTTATTTGGGATTACCAAAATTTGACCATTTAGCCTATTTAACACAAGACAGAAAACAAAAAGAAGACGATGCCGATAAAATTACCGATGAAGTTTGGGCACAAATTGATAAAAATATAAAAGCTAAAACAAAAATCGATTACAAGAAATACATCGGAACTTACAAAGACAATTGGTTTGGCGAAGTTTCCATCTATGAGAAAAAAGGAAAATTGTATTTCACTTCTAAGCGTTCGCCTCGATTAACAGGAGAGATATTTTTCTATAAAGGTCAAAATTTTGTAGTAAAATGGAACATTCGTAGTTTTCATGCTGATTCACATATTTTCTTCGATTTAGACGGAACAGAAAAAGTCAATCATTTTACTATGAAAGCTATTTCTCCTTTAACCGATTTCAGCTACGATTTCCATGATTTAGACTTTAATCGAATTCAAAAATAGAACGAATTTAAGGTCTGTTTTTTCAGATAAAAATTATAGCTGAAGATTTCAGAATATACATATTTTTTCTTATTTTTAGTGAATAGAATTACAGGCTATGATTGAGATAGATTTAGAAGAAGAAAAAAAAGCAATTGCAAGAGAATATAAGGAGTTACTTCGTATAAGTTATCAAACGCTTACTGACGAAGATAAAAAATTAATTCGTAAAGCATTTGACGTTGCTGTTGATGCTCACAAAGATCAACGTCGAAAATCGGGTGAAGCTTATATTTTCCATCCTATTGGTGTAGCAAAAATTGTTGCTTCCGAGATTGGACTTGGTGCAACCAGTATTGCTGCAGCTTTGATGCATGATGTAGTTGAAGACACCGATATTACCGTAGAAGACATCGAACGAATGTTCAATCCAAAAATTGCGCATTTAGTGGAAGGTTTGACCAAAATTGCTCAAGTCAAGAAAGACATGAACATTTCGATGCAAGCCGAAAATTTCCGTAAAATGCTATTGACGCTTAATGATGACGTTCGCGTAATTTTGATAAAAATCGCCGACCGTTTACACAACATGCAAACGATGGATTCAATGCCTGATTACAAACAGGTAAAAATCGCTTCAGAAACGCTTTATATTTATGCACCATTGGCCCATCGATTAGGTTTATATAACATTAAAACGCAATTGGAAGATTTAGGTTTAAAATATACCGAACCTGAAATTTACAACGAAATTGTCAGCAAAATAAAAGAAACTAAAGAAGAACAAGACGCTTACATTAAATTGGTTTCAGATGTTTTAAAGAAATCACTCAACGAAGAAGGTGTTGAATACACTATCAAGGGTCGTCCAAAATCCATTTATTCCATTCGCAGAAAAATGGCAGCGCAGCATGTTACTTTTGACGAAGTCTATGACAAGTTTGCATTACGCATTATATACAAATCTAATTTACACGACGAAAAATTCCTTGCTTGGAAAATCTATTCTATAGTGACTGATCATTATAGACCAAGTCCAAGCCGTTTACGTGATTGGATTTCTTCGCCAAAATCAACTGGATATGAAGCGTTACACATTACTGTTATGGGACCAAAAGGTCGCTGGGTTGAAATTCAAGTACGAAGCGAACGCATGGACGAAATAGCCGAAAAAGGTTATGCAGCACATTACAAATATAAAAATGGTGCCACCGAGGAAACCGGTTTAGATACTTGGCTTAATCTATTAAAAGAAGCGCTCGAAAACTCCGAATCAAATGCTGTTGACTTTGTAGAAGATTTTAAAATGAATTTGTATGCCAAAGAAATTTTTGTCTTCACGCCCAAAGGAGAAATTAAATCCTTACCAAAAGGTGCAACTTCACTCGATTTTGCTTTCAGTATTCACTCAGAAATTGGCGTAAAAACTCGTGGAACTCGCGTCAACGGGAAATTAGTTCCTTTAAATCACGAATTAAAAAGTGGAGACCAAATAGAAGTAATTACATCCGTACATCAAAAACCAACAATTAACTGGTTGGATTATGTAACAACTTCGAGAGCCAAAAATAAAATCAGAAACGTTCTCAACGAAAACACCAAGAAAATCGCCGAAGAAGGAAAAGAATTACTTACGCGTAAATTAAAACATTTAAAAATCACTTTAAATGAAAGTGTAGTCAATGAATTAGTCAATTTTTTCAAATTAAAAACCAGTCTAGATCTGTTTTACAGAGTTGGTATCGGTTCTATTGAAAATCAACAATTAAAAGACTTTGCTGCCCAAAAAAGCAATACATTCATCAATTTCTTCAAAACAAAAATCAAACGCTCACCAAGCAATAATCAAGAAGAAATCAACAAACCCGAACTCAGCAGCAACTACGACATGCTGGTTTTTGGAACAGAAAACGACAAACTTGACTACAAGCTTTCCTCCTGTTGCAATCCAATTCCGGGAGACGAAGTTTTTGGATTTATCACTATCAACGAAGGAATTAAAGTACACAAAAAGGATTGTCCAAATGCTATCACACTTCAATCCAACTATGCTTACCGAATCATGCAGGCAAAGTGGATTGACTCAACACAGCAAGAATTCAAAGCAACCCTTAAAATTACCGGAATGGACACCCTTGGTTTGACCAATGAATTGACTAAAGTAATTTCCAACCAAATGCACGTAAACATTCAAAGCATTTCCCTAAGTGGAGAAGCCGGAATTTTCAACGGACAAGTTGCCGTGATTGTTCAAAACAACAACATTTTGAAAAAACTAATAGAAAACATCAAGAAAATTGACGGAATAGATAAAGTAACACGAGTTTATACAAATTGAATTGTGAGTTTTCAGTCCAGTAGCAATTGGAAATAAAAAAACAATCTGAAACTTGAAACCTTAAACTCGAAACTTTGCAACTCAGATACTTTGAAACCTAAAACAAAAAAATTACCTTTGTCACATGACACAAATTGCTTCAGATAACACAAAAAATCAAGAAATTGTAAAAAATGTTTTTACACTATATCTTGAAAACAATAGTCATCGCAAAACCCCTGAACGATACGCTATTCTTCAGGAAATATACGATAGCGAAGAACATTTTGACATAGAAAATCTATACATCAAAATGAAAAACAAGAACTATCGTGTTTCTCGTGCCACGTTATATAACACTATCGAGTTACTGTTAGACTGCGGATTAGTTCGTAAACACCAATTTGGTCAAAACCAAGCGCATTATGAAAAATCCTATTTCGACAAGCAGCACGACCATGTTATCATGACCGATACCGGCGAAGTAATCGAATTTTGCGACCCAAGAATTCAAACCATTAAACAAACTATTGAAGAACTATTTGGTATAGAAATACACAACCATTCATTGTATTTTTACGCCAACAAAAAAAAGAATTAGAAGCGAAAGGTTAAGGCTTTTTCAGCCAACCATTTCCCCGCTTTTCGTTGCAAGTCTCGATAAAATCGAGAGCTTTACACTACAATCGGGGCTAAAAGGGTGAACCATAAAAATAAAAACAACTACAAAAACAACAACACAACACACAAAAAATGACTGTAGATTTACTACTCGGATTACAATGGGGTGACGAAGGAAAAGGAAAAATCGTCGATGTACTAACTTCCAAATACGACATTATCGCTCGTTTTCAAGGCGGACCAAACGCCGGACACACACTCGAATTTGACGGAATAAAACATGTACTTCGTACAATTCCATCGGGAATTTTCCACAAAAACAACATCAACATAATAGGAAACGGAGTGGTTATTGATCCTGTAGTTTTCAAACAAGAAATCGATGGATTAGCAAAATTCAACCTTGATTTAAAATCAAAACTCATCATTTCCCGTAAAGCACATTTAATTTTACCAACCCATCGTCTTCTCGATGCCGCAAGTGAAGCTGCAAAAGGCAAAGCCAAAATTGGTTCCACACTCAAAGGAATTGGACCAACTTATATGGACAAAACCGGTAGAAACGGAATCCGTGTAGGTGATATCGAATTAGCTGATTTTGAAGAACGTTACAGAAATTTGGCAAACAAACACGAAGAAATGATAAAATTCTACGATGTTGCCATTCAATACAATTTACCCGAATTAGAGAAAGAATTCTTTGAAGCCATAGAAGACTTAAAAAAACTAACATTCATTGACAGTGAAGAATACCTAGCAAACGCTCAAAAAGAAGGTAAATCTATTCTTTGTGAAGGCGCACAAGGTTCATTATTAGACGTTGACTTTGGAACCTATCCGTTTGTTACCTCTTCCAATACAACTGCGGCCGGAGCGTGCACCGGATTAGGAATTGCTCCAAATAAAATCAAAGAAGTTTTCGGGATATTCAAAGCCTATACAACTCGTGTAGGTTCCGGGCCATTTCCAACCGAAGATTTTGGAGAAGCCGGAGATGTTATGGCTAAAGTAGGTAACGAATTTGGTTCTGTTACCGGAAGAAAACGTCGTTGTGGTTGGTTGGATTTAGTAGCATTGAAATATGCTATCCAAATTAATGGAGTTACTCAATTAATGATGATGAAAGGTGATGTTCTTTCTGGATTTGAAACCTTAAAAGTTTGTACAGCCTACAGCTATAATGGCAAAATCATCAACCATTTACCTTACAACATCGAAGAAGAAAACGTAAAACCAATTTATACTGAACTTAAAGGATGGAAAGCCGATTTAACAGGCTTAACAACCTTTGAAAGTTTACCAAAAGAATTAAAAGAATATATTGAATTTATAGAATCAGCTGTTGAAGTTCCTATAAAAGTAGTATCTGTTGGTCCTGATAGAAAACAAACTATTTTGAGATAAACAAAACATCCAAATACTAATGCCCCAAAAAGCGAAAAACTATTGGGGCATTTTTATAGGATTTATTTGAGTTTAATCATTTCAATAACTGTTAACTGTTTAAAATTAAACGGCCCGTCATTAGGATTATTACTTTCAATGCGCTCAACTCTCTTACTAAGAAGGTAATTGTCATTACGGTAGATTAGTCCTTTCACTCTTTCCTCATCTATCCTTTTAAATCCTAATCTTGAAAGTTCATCTTCAAATAAATTTGGATCAACTCTGTTATGCATATAAATAACACTTGTTGAATCATTTACTTTGATCGCTATATTTTTAAATTTATTAAAATAAATTTTCGAATTGTATTCACCCGCGTTTTGATAATCCCATTTCTTATTAACGGTATTCAAAAATTTATTTATCTGTTCAGGAGATTTAAGTTCAAAAATACTTATTAAATCATTCAATGACAAATCTTTAACCGGTGTTTTAGAGAACTTTTCAATTGATTTATCATCTCTTAAAATTTTTAAAATGCTTGGATATTTTTCAGAATATACAATAGGAATTTCTTGATTTTTGGAATACCGAGCAAACTCAGAAGCTGATATATCCTGATTCGTATAAATAACTTTTCCCTTTTTATCTTTAAATTGAATAACCACACTCGTTAAATCAACCTTTCTTGTTTTAAATGAACTTCCTGAAACAATAACTCCTGTAGTATAAACTCCATTTTTCTCTAATTCCTCATTGGTTCTATTTATTTCATCAAAAATAAGATATATTGAAAATGCAAAGAAAAAAGCAACAATAACAGCAATCAAAATACATCCTAAATTTTGATCTTGCTTTTCCGTAAGCTTATTATCACTATTAGCAGGTGAAAACTGAAAAAGCGTAATGGTCAACAAAAAAGTCGTTACTATTCCAGCTACAAGACTCAATATAATAGGATAAGAATGAAATATATCAATAGGAATTCCTCTCCAGAAAAACCAAACAGAAAAGACAAACAATACTAAATATATAATTTTTTTGTTCATAAATTACTCTATTTTAAAAATAAAACTTTCACTTGGATTTATTTTTACATCCATTATTCCAACACCATTAGCAACAACCATTTTTACTGTTTGCTTACCATAAAGAGCATCTGTCAATTTATATTCGCCATCAGCTATCTTTAGTTTTTTTATAGCATCCGCAGGAATTTTTAAACTGAAATTACTAGTAGTAACCCAAGAAAAATTAGCAATAACTAATAATTTTTCATCTGTTGAATATCTGGCAAAGGCATAAATCCCTGGATCATAATTGGACGTTTCTGCACGATTTACTTTTTGCAAATCCAAAAATCGTCCTGTTAAAGCACTACTTTTTAGTGTAAAATTCAATAATCGAGAATAAAAATCACGTAACTCTTTCTCACTTTTTGATAACTTTCCTCCATCAAATTTACCGTCATTCATCCATCGTTGGTGATGAGGAACGCCTACATAATCAAAAATCGAAGTTCGAGTCGGTTTTCCAAATCCACCTTCTTCGTTTCCTGGTTCTCCTACTTCTTGTCCAAAATAAACCATAGTTGGTGAGGAACTCAATGTAGCAGAAACTACCATCAAAGGTTTTCCTTTTTCGGGAGTTCCTGCAAAATCTTTACTCGCTAAACGTTGCTCATCATGATTATCAAGAAAGTGTAACATATGATGCTCGATGTCTTGCAAACGATACTGAATATCGCTCAATGCATCAGGCAACGCTTTACCTTGAATGACAGCTTTCAAATGATCATAGGTTTCTACTTTGTCATACAGATAATCCATTTTTCCTAGTTTAATATAATTTCGGTATTCATTTGGATTATAAACTTCTGCCAACAAAAAAGCATCAGGGTTTTTCATTTTAATAGCCGAATTCATATAACTCCAAAATTCATACGGAACCATTTCTGCCATATCATATCGGAAGCCATCAACGCCTTTTTTAATCCAAAAAAGAGCAATATTGCGAAACTTAATCCAAGAATCCGGAACATCTTTTCCTTCCCAAAACTTATAATGTTCTCTATAACCTTTTTCAGCATATTCTTTTGGCAACTCAGGAAAATCTTTGGTTCCGTCAGGACGAACACCATAATTTACCTTTACCGTTTCATACCAATCATTGATATCAGGCTTGGCTAAACGAGAACCATTACCCGTCCATTTTGCAGGAAACTCTTTGAATTTACCGTCAATTAACGGATTTTTTTCACCTCCAAGCGGTTTATAATCGTCTGAGGTCGGCACTTCAAAAGGTGTATTTGGAATGTAATAAAAATTATTATTACGAGCATATTCTACCGAAGTATCGTCATCTGCACCAAAATCTTTTACTTTTCTGGGATTATTTAATCCTTTATAATTTCGAGCTATATGATTGGGAACAATATCAATAAGTAATTTTAACCCGTTTCTATGAGTTCGAGCAATCAATGAATCAAATTCTTCATTTCGTTTTTCAGGATCAACTGCCAAATCAGGATTTACACTATAATAATCCTTTACAGCATAAGGAGAACCGGCACGACCTTTTACCACATCCGGATCATCATTTTCTATTCCATATTTTGTATAATCACGAATAACCGCATGATGTGGAACTCCGGTATACCAAATATGAGTTACTCCCATTTTTTTTATTTCCTGAAGGGCTTTATCAGTAAAATCATTAAACTTCCCTACTCCATTTTGTTCAATTGTTCCCCAAGGTTTATTAGTTGTGTTCTTATTGCCGAATAATCGGGTAAAAACTTGATAAACTACTGTTTTATTCGGTGGATTATCTCCTTTTTTATTATTCATGTTTTGCTTAAAAATTTTTACTTGGGCAGAAGCCACACTCATCATGCAAATTAATGTGAATACTACTAAATATTTTCTTTCCATATTTTTTAGTTATGTTGCTTATTTCAGCATATAGTGATAAAGACAAATATAGAGAAATGATTGTAATTTCCTATACTTATAAATAATTCTTAATAAGACCTTGAATTATTGGTATTTTCATAAATTTGCCCAAAATTAAATCACTTGAAAAAGACATTATTTCTTTGTATAATATTTCTTTGTTGTATTGCTAATATTCAGGCACAAAAATCATCAAAGATAATTATTGAACACTCTGATTTTTCTAGTGTTGATCAAGACAAAATACCTGATGCTTTACTTTTGAGTGGTAATGTAAAAGTAAATCACGAAGGTGTAGTTTTCACTTGTAACAAAGCATACTATTTCCAAAAAGAAAACTATCTGAAAGCTTTTGGTGATGTACAAATGGTTCAAGGAGACACTCTTTTCCTCAATAGCAAATATGCCGAATATAGCGGTGAAGTTAAAAAAGCATTTGCTACCGGAAATGTAATCATGCGCTCACCGGAATCTACTTTGGTCACCGATACGATAAATTTTGATAGAAATCTTCAAGAAGCTTACTATAACACTCACGGAACCATTACCAACCGTGAAAATACCTTAAAAAGTAAATCGGGAAGATATTATGTAGCACAAAAGAAATTTCAGTTTTTAACCGCCGTAACCATTACAAATCCAAAATATGTAATTAAATCCAATCATTTGGATTATTACACCAATTCTGGACACTCCTATCTTTTTGGACCATCAACAATTACAAGTAAAGAAAACTATATTTATACCGAAAAAGGATTTTATGACACTAAAAAGAACGTCTCTTTCTTCAAAAAGAAATCCTATATCAGATACAAAGACCGACTGATTGAAGGCGACAGTTTGTACTATGACCGAAATCGAGAATTTGCCTCTGCAACCAATAATGTAAAAATTACCGATACCATCAATAAAGGTTTAGTCAAAGGTCATTATGCCGAGATTTATCGAAATCTAAAAACCCAAAAAGATTCCATGATGGTTACTAAACGTGCCGTTGCGATTACGCTAGTCGAAAACGATTCGATGTATATTCATGGTAAAAAAATGCTCATTACCGGAAAACCTGGTGAAAGAATCATACGCGCATTTAATAACGTTCGTTTTTATAAAACTGATATGAGCGGAAAATGTGACTCTATCCATTCCGACCAAAAAACAGGTTTAACCAAAATGATTAAAAATCCAATCCTTTGGAATTATGAAAACCAAATGACCGGCGATATTATGCATTTGATTGGCAACAATAAAACTGAGAAACTCGACTCATTAAAAGTACTCAACAATGCTTTTATCGTTTCAAAAGACACACTGAGTACAGGCTATAATCAAGTAAAAGGTCAAAATCTTTACGGAAAATTTGTAAATGACAAACTCAGAGAAGTTGATATTATCAAAAATACTGAAATCATTTACTTTATGCGAAATGACGAGCAGGAACTTATTGGGATAAATAAAAGCACGTGTAGTAAAATCAATATTATTTTTGACGGGAATACTATCGAAACCATTACAAATTATACTCAGATTGATGGTGATATCTATCCTGAGAAAGACTTACCCGAAAATGCTCGAAAACTCCGTGGATTCATTTGGCGTGGCGATGAACGAATAAAATCCAAAGATGATATTTTCCCTCCTGAAGAAAACGAAATCGATGCCAAAATTCAAGCAGAAAAAGCTAAAGAAGTAGCAAAGGAAGACAAACCGCTCGAACCTAGAAAAGAAACTTTGGATTATGATAAAAACAATCCAAAACCCAAAACAGAACCAAAAATTACCAAATAAATCAACTAAGTTGAAACAAGATTTCCTAAAATACCAAGCACAAACTTCTCCTTATCCGTTAGGTATGGAAGTGTCACATGCTGTTGGTTCTTATATATACGACACAAACAATAAAAAATATCTGGATTTTGTAGCCGGAGTTTCTGCTTGTTCACTAGGACATCAACATCCAAGAGTTAATCAGGCTATTATCGACCAACTGAACAAATATTCTCACGTAATGGTTTATGGTGAATATGCACAACATCCAGCGGTTGAATATTGCAAGTTATTAGTCGAAAAATTACATCCAAGCTTAAACAAAGTTTATTTGGTAAATTCAGGAACCGAAGCTTGTGAAGGTGCTTTAAAACTCGTTCGTCGCGTTACCGGAAGAAGTCAATTGATTTCTTGTCACAATGCCTACCACGGCAATACAATGGGCTCGATGAGTGTTATGGGATTTGAAGAACGAAAACAAATTTTCCGTCCATTGATACCTGATGTGGATTTTATCACATTCAACAACGAATCCGATTTAGAAAAAATCACAACCAAAACTGCCGGAATTATTCTTGAAAGTATTCAAGGTGGTGCAGGCTTTATACAACCTCAGAATGATTTTTTAGCAAAAGTCAAAAAACGCTGCGAAGAAGTTGGTGCACTGATGATTGTTGACGAAATTCAACCCGGATTTGGCAGAACCGGAAAATTATTTGGTTATGAAAACTACAATGTCGTTCCTGATGTTGTCATTATAGGCAAAGGAATGGCTGGCGGAATGCCTGTTGGCGGATTTATTGCCAACGAAAGGTATATGGATTTATTGAGTCATAATCCAAAACTCGGACACATTACCACTTTTGGCGGACATCCCGTCATAGCAGCAGCAAGTTTAGCCACGCTACAAGAAATCTTAGAAAAAGACTACACAGCTCAATCTTTAGCAAAAGAAAAGCTATTCAGAACACTTTTGGTACATCCTTTGATAGAAGAAATTAGAGGAAAAGGGTTAATGCTTGCGGCAATGACCAAAAGCACCGAAATTACCAATCAAGTAATTTTAAAATGCCAGGATAAAGGATTGATTTTATTTTGGTTGCTCTTTGAAGGATGCGCCATCAGAATAACACCACCATTAACAATTTCTGAAGAAGAAATCAAAGAAGGTTGTGCAATCATTCTGGAAGCAATGGATGAAGTAATGAATGAAAATTTATATTGAATTTTGTTATTGTAATTGCTATTGCTAATTGTTAATTAAATTGTTTACAACAATAATGTTGTCCAATTAAAAAAAGACCGCTTTTCTCTAATTTTATTAAGGATAATTTTAATACCTATCATTATGCACTTGGATCACGAAGAAGAAGACTACAACTTATCCTTATCGAAGTTTGAATCGATGTTGAAAACCAACAAAGTATTCTTTTTCGATTCAGAGGAGTTCGAGGAAATCATTTTGCATTATCTCGATATGGGTAAAGCTACTTTAGCCAAAAAAGCGTTAAAGTTAGGACTGGAACAACATCCAAAATCTACCGGATTAAAATTAGTTCAGGTGGAAATGTTGGTGTATGATGATAAATTAGACTTAGCAGAAAAGTTACTAAACGAACTCTATGCGATTGAGCCTACTAACGAAGAAATTTTTATCCAAAAAGCCAATATTTATTCTAAAAGAGATCAACACGAAAAAGCTGTTGAATTTCTTCAAACCGCATTAAAATATACCGACGATTATGCTGATGTGTACAATTTAATCGGGATGGAATATCTTTTTATGGACAATCTGGAATTAGCCAAAGAAAATTTCATCAAATGCTTGGAAGAAGACTTTGAGGATCAATCAGCTTTATACAATGTGGTATATTGTTTTGAATTTTTAGACCAAAACATGGAAGCCATTGAATATCTTAAAACATATATCGATAGAAATCCATACAGTGAAATTGCATGGCATCAGTCAGGACGTTTATATTACGGATTGAAAGATTATGAAAATGCTGTTCGTGCTTTTGAATTTGCATCTTATATTGACGAAGAGTTCATTGGTGCATTCATGGAAAAAGGAAAATCATTAGAACGTCTAAAAAGATATGATGAAGCCATCGAAAGCTACAAAAGAACCATCGAATTAGATGATCCAACTTCATACGCCTTGCTTCGTATTGGAAAATGCTATGAAAAATTAGGCAACAAAGTCGAAGCTTTAAAATATTTTAACAAAACAGTTCACGAAGATCCGCTTTTAGATAAAGGCTGGATTGCTATTACCGATTTTTATGTTCGTCAAAAAAACTTCCAAAAAGCACTTTATTATGTAAACAAAGCTTTAGCAATTGACGACCAAAATCGTTTATATTGGAAACGTTTTGGAACCATTAACAAATCAATGGGTAACTTTGAAGAAGCAGAATTTGGATACCGAAAAGCCGTTGAATTTGGAGATTATCAATTAGACACATGGTTGTTTTGGGTTGATATGATGGATAAAATGGGTGAATACAACAATGCTATTTTAACATTAATTCAAGCTGCCGAATATTTTCCGGAAGAAGCCGAAATCGAGTACCGTTTGGCAGGATTGCACTTGCTATTAAACGAAACCGAAAAAGGAAATTTTCACCTTAGTAACGGTTTGCGATTGAATGTAAAACACCAAACATTATTACAAGAAATGTTTCCAATGGTTTGGGATAGACCATCTGTTCAGGAATATATTGCTAAACACAGAAAGCCTGAATAAATGTCTATCACAAAATTCGGTTTAATTGGTAAAAACATTTCCTATTCGTTTTCTAAAAAGCATTTTACCGAAAAATTTGCTTTAGGAAATTTGGAAGGTTACACTTATGAAAACTTTGATATTCAATCTATAGAAGATTTTTCAAAAATTATAGCCGAAAATCCCAATTTAAAAGGATTAAATGTTACTATTCCATATAAAGAAGAAATTATTCCATATCTGAATAAATTATCAAAAAAAGCAGCACAAATCGGTGCCGTAAATGTTATTCGTTTTACTAAAAACGGAAAACTGAAAGGCTATAATTCCGATTATTATGGTTTTAAAAAATCATTACAACCATTATTGCAATCCCATCATAAAAAAGCATTAATCCTTGGAACCGGTGGTGCAGCCAAAGCAGTAGCTTTTGCATTGAACGAACTCGGAATTATTTACACCTTTGTTTCTCGTGAAGAAAAAGAAGGCATGATTGATTATGAACGAATTAATGCTACAACATTTGATAATTATCACATTATTATAAATTGTACACCATTAGGAACAAGTCCAAATATTGAAGCATTTCCACCAATTCCTTATAATTTCTTTACCGAAAAACACATCGCTTTTGACCTGATTTACAATCCAGAAGAAACGCAATTCTTGAAAAAAGCCAAAAAGAAAGGTGCGATAACAAAAAACGGTTATGAAATGTTGGTTTTTCAAGCCGAAAAAGCGTGGAAAATTTGGAATAAATAACAAGACATGAACATCAAACTACTCGCCATAGGAAAAACCGACAATAAATCGTTACAGACTTTGATTGACGATTACACCAAGCGTTTGTCTTTTTACATCAAGTTTGAGTTAGAAATCATTCCGGATATAAAAAACGTAAAAAATCTATCGGAAAGTCAGCAGAAAGAAAAAGAAGGCGAATTGATTTTAGCCAAACTCACTCCTACTGATCAATTGATTTTGTTAGACGAAAACGGAAGTACTTTTTCGAGCATGAAGTTTGCCGATTATTTGCAAAAGAAAATGAACTCTGGTGTGAAAACTTTGGTTTTTGTAATTGGCGGACCATATGGCTTTAGTGATGAAGTTTATAAAAAAGCGCAAGGAAAAATTTCGCTTTCTGAAATGACTTTTTCACATCAAATGGTTCGGTTATTTTTTATTGAGCAACTATATCGCGGATTTACCATCTTAAGAAATGAACCGTATCATCATCAATAATTTTCTCAATTCAATAAATAAACTGCTTGATGAAAGCTCTTTTTATTTCCGCCTTTTGAAGCATCATATTTACTCTGATAAAGGTTTCAAAACTTGTATTTTTATCAAATCCAATGACTAAATTATACAATTGGGCAACTTGTAAATTTTCTAAATACTCTTCTAAATTTTCACTCAACTCTATTCCATTTAAAAAGATTTTACCATTCTTTGAAAAAAACAAAATCTTATCAGCAATAGGTTTTTCTAAAGTAAACTCCAAATTAGTAAACGGCAAAAAAGCCAACGTCTTCTTCTTTTTATCCATATAGGTAAAATAATTTTCGGCTGTTTCACTTTTGTGTGCACTTTTCTCTTTTTTAGCTTGCAGTTTCTGAATTTCGGGAATAACTAATTTCAATGGTAATCGCTTGTCAATATTAAACAACCAATTTGTAGAACTAATTGAATTACTTCGGTTTACATCAATCAAAGTATCTTTTCCATTGGTTTCAAAGAACATAAAAATGGGCGAATGATCTTTGACATCAGCAACAATCGTTTCATTCAATTGAGGCAATTGGATTTCTTTTTTCCCGCAAGAAAAAAATGAAATCAGCAACAAAGCAACTATTATTTTTTTCATTTTTTAATTAATTAAACTTTCATACAATTTCACACATTCCACTGCTTCTTTTACATCGTGAACTCTGAGGATTTTTGCTCCTTTTTGTAACGCGATTGTATTCAAAACAGTCGTTCCGTTCAAGGCAAATTCAGCCGAAGTTTCGAGTGTTTTATAGATCATCGATTTTCTGGAAACACCAACAAGCAAAGGTAATTCAAGCATTTGAAATAATTCCAACTTATTCATTACTTCAAAATTTTGTTCCAATGTTTTAGCAAATCCAAATCCAGGATCAACAATCAAATCATTTATTCCTAAACTTCTCGCCTGTGCTACTTTTTCCGAAAAATAAAACAACATTTCTTTGACGATATTTTCATATTGCGTCAAACTTTGCATCGTTTGCGGATTACCTTTCATATGCATCATAATATACGGAACTTTAAGATTAGTAACGGTTTGCATCATATTTTCATCCAAACTTCCGGCAGAAATATCATTAACAATACAAGCACCGTTCTCAATTGCTTTCTTTGCCACACTAGCTCTAAAAGTATCTACAGAAATTACCGTTTCAGGGAAATTTTTCAAAACTGATCCAATAACAGGAAGTAATCGACTGATTTCTTCATTTTCAGAAACAAATTCGGCATTTGGTTTACTCGAATACGCACCAACATCGATGAAAGTTGCGCCATCCAAAAGCATTTTTTCTACTTGGTTTAGTATCGAATTTTCATCTGAATATTTTCCACCGTCAAAAAACGAATTTGGTGTAATATTCAAAATTCCCATTACTTTGGGCGAAGTCAAATCGATTAAATTTCCTTTACAATTGATAGTCATTTCTATTTTAAGATAGTTATAAGATTTAGTACTTTGAACTTCAATCTTTATTCTTTACTTTTGACGCTAGACCTTTTTTGGTTGAACAGACAAAGCAAAATTTGACACAAAGATACATCGAAATGAGTAATACTTCTCAAGAATATGATAAGGTTATCGCGATTTGCCGACAACTTTACATCAACAAAATGAAAGATTATGGAAGTGCTTGGCGAATATTGAGATTGCCATCATTAACCGACCAAATATTTATCAAAGCACAACGCATTAGAAGTTTACAACAAAACGAAGTTCGCAAAGTTGACGAAGATGAGACCGGAGAATTTATCGGAATTATCAATTATTCCATCATGGCGTTAATTCAATTGGAACTTGGCGTTGTAGAACAACCTGATTTGGATATTGAAAAAGCTACACAACTTTATGACGAAAAAGTAGCAGTAACCAAAGCATTAATGGAAGCAAAAAATCACGATTATGGCGAAGCTTGGCGCGAAATGCGTGTTAGTTCATTAACCGATTTGATTTTACAAAAACTGCTTCGCGTGAAACAAATTGAAGACAACAAAGGAAAAACTATAGTTTCAGAAGGTATTGATGCTAATTATCAAGATATGCTGAATTATTCGGTATTTGCTTTGATTTTAATGAAAAATTAAAAAGCACCAAAATTCAAATAACAAATAACAAAAAACAAATAAAAATCAAATTATTAAAATTTAAAATTCAAACAATTAGAATTTTGAATTTAATTCTAAATTTTTAGGATTTAAACAATCTTATGGAAAAGAAATACGATTTAGAAGAAAGAACATTACAGTTTGCTATAAATTGCAGGTTATTTTTAGCAAAAATCCCTAATTCTTTATCAAATATTGAGGATAGCAAACAACTAATTAGGTCGTCTGGTTCTATCGGTGCAAATTACATAGAAGCTAACGAAGGTTTAAGTAAAAAAGATTTTCTTTTCAGATTAAAAATTTCAAGAAAAGAAGCCAAAGAAAGTATTTATTGGTTAAGAATAATTCAAGTCGTAAATACTTCTTTTGAAATAGAAACAGCAAAACTATTACAAGAAGCAACCGAATTAAAATTAATTTTATCGGCTATTATTGAAAAATCAAAATAGTAAATTTTAATTATAAACACCAATAAAACAAGCCCAAAATATAAATTACTAAAAGCAAATAAAATTGAAACCGTCAAGATTTTGAATTTTAAATTTGAATTTTAGGATTTATTTGGGATTTAGAATTTAATTTTTGGAATTTAAAAAAAATAATTATGTCAAAAAACAACATCGCTTGGGGAATTAGAATAGTAATTTCATTTTTATTTCTGCTATCAGCTGTAGCAAAGTTGTATCCATCGCCTTATTTTGCCATTTCAACATTTGAAGTAAAACAATTATATCCAATGGGATTTTCAGAAGGTTTTGCTCCTTATTTTTCTCGAATTCTTATTGGGATTGAATTTGCACTTGGATTTTTATTACTTCAGAAAAACTTTCTGAGAACAATTGTCATTCCGGCAACGATTTTATTATTAGCTGTTTTCACTACTCATTTAACAATTGAAACATTTGTCAACGGAGGAAACTCAGGTAATTGTGGTTGTTTTGGAAGTTTGCTTCCTATGACGCCAATTGAAGCGATTATTAAAAACGTTGTGGCAATGGCCTTATTGGTTTGGCTGTTTATAATTTTACCAAAATCTAGCGAAAAAGGACATAATCTTTGGGTTTTAGCAACGGTAAAATTAGCATCTATTTTAGTACTATTTATGGTGGCACCAATTCAGCCAATAGAAACTTCTGTAATAACAACAGAAGAATCTGAAATCAATTCGGTTTTACCGTCAATCGATACAACTTTAGTTGCTGAACCAAAAACCAACAAAATCGAAGAAATACCTGTCACTTCTACAGAAGATGTAAAACCTGAAGAAGCCGAAAAAATAATTGATGAACCTGCGAAGAAAAAATCAGGATTTGCTCAATACTTTTCAAACATTGATAATGGACGAAAAACTCTTTGTCTGTTCGTTCCGGGTTGTGATCATTGCCGTGATGCTGCAAAAGAGCTAACTGATTTGAGAAAGAAAACCAAAAACTTCCCGGAAATATCCATCATTTTTATGAATGAAGAAGCCGATTTGATTCCGGAGTTTTTCAAAGCTGCCGGAGCCGAATATCCTTATAAAATTATTGAGGTAATTCCGTTTTGGAAAGTTTTAGGTTCAGGTCGCGATACACCGGGAATTAAATACCTTTGGAACGGAAATGAATACAAATATTATGACGGAATTAACGCCAATAAATTTGATGTTCATGATTTTGAAAAACTAATCGCTAAACCCTACAGCGAACTAAAAAAATAAATTATGAAAAAATATATTTCAGCAATGGTATTGGCTATTGTTACATTATCTTGTTCTACTGCTCAAGATAATAAACAGTTTACCAAAGACGCACTCAAAAAAAAGCTGATTAGTCCTGAAAATACCAAAATCAGTTTTAGCGAAATCCTCAATAAGCACAAAGGCAAAATTACAGTTATTGAAATTTGGGCTTCTTGGTGTGGTGACTGTGTAAAAGCAATGCCTAAACTAAAAGAATTGCAAGCCAATCATCCTGATGTTAACTATGTTTTCATTTCTATGGATAAAGAATTTGGAAAATGGCAATCCGGAATTGAAAAACACGAATTGAAAGGTGACCATTATTGGGCAGAAGACGGAATGAAAGGCGAATTTGGAAAATCCATAAATTTAGATTGGATACCAAGATATATTATATTAGACAAAGACAATAAAGTTGTTCTGTATCGCGCTATTGAAACTGATTTTGAAATTATTGACACTACTTTAAAAAACCTGAAATAATGAGAAAAAAAATTGTTGCCGGCAACTGGAAAATGCACAAAAATGCCGAAGAAACCGAAGATTTATTAAATGATTTAATTGATAAACTTCCTAATGATGTCGAGGCTCAAATAATTGTGGCACCAACTTTTGTAAATCTTGCATCGGCTGTTGATCATCTTGAATTCACCAATATTGCGGTTGCAGCTCAAAATATGCATCAAGCAGAAGCCGGAGCTTTTACAGGAGAAATTTCGGCAGATATGTTGAAAAGCATTGGTGTAAACACCGTTATCATCGGTCATTCGGAAAGAAGAGCTTATTTTAATGAAACCGATGCCATTCTTGCCAATAAAGTTTCTACTGCTTTAAAACACGATATGATTATAATTTTCTGTTTTGGTGAAGAATTGAAAGACAGACAAAATAATCAACACTTTAATGTAGTAGAAAATCAACTTCGCGATGGATTATTCCATATTGAAAATAAAGATTGGGAGCAAATTGTGTTAGCTTACGAACCGGTCTGGGCAATTGGAACCGGAGAAACAGCATCGCCTGAACAAGCTCAGGAAATGCACGAATTCATCAGGGAAACGGTTAGAAAAAGATATGGAAACACTATCGCTGAAGATGTTACCATTCTTTATGGCGGAAGTGTAAAACCCGATAATGCCAGAGAAATTTTCTCAAAACCCGATGTTGATGGCGGATTAATTGGCGGAGCAGCTCTTAAAGCTGAAGATTTTGCTAAAATTGTAGAAGCGATTTAATTTATTTCCAATATTTTTCAATAAAAAGTCTTTCAATATTTGAAAGACTTTTTTTATTTAAAACAATAAAAATATGTATTTTGTCGTTTTTATTTGCTTTTTAACGATAAAATATTTTATTTTACCATCAATGTCAAACTCATAAAAACAAATGAAATCGAAATTATCTCTACTTTTTCTACTTTTCATAAGTATAAAAATGTTTAGTCAGATTGACAATCAAAAACGTTTTCAATCAGATACCCGAAAATATTACGTTTGGAACATATTTGAAAAAAAATATGAACTAAAGGAAACCGAGTATGAACACTCCATTATAGATATTCGTGAAATTGGTTCAAAAACAAACGGCTATATTGTCATCAGTATGTTGGACAATGGATTGACACGACTGCATCACGGTTCGATTTATAGTTTTGCCAAAACAAGCGAAAATGAAGGAACATGGTTGTTTAAATCGAAAAACAGCAAAGCAAAACTAACTTACAACCCAAAAGAAAACACCATAACCTATCTCTACGACGCTGATAATGATCGTTATAACCGATTGATGATTTTCAACGTTTATCCTGATGAAATTCCGGATTCTCGTTTAAGAAACATTACTGATGTTGACTAATTTTTTTGACAAATAAGTTCATTATCGAATTATCGATACTTACCTTTGCAAAAAAATAAATCATGTCAAATATATATTTAGGATATCACTTTAGTGTTCAACCCAAAGACTCGAGCAATAGCGAACAGGCGAAGCAATTAGGTTCAGAAATTTTAATCGCCGAATTGGGCGAAAAACCTTTTGAAAGTTTCATTGAAACCGAAGATGGCTTTAGTGCTTATATTCAAAAAGAACTTTGGACAGAAGATATTCTAAATGACATTTCTTTATTGACTTCTCCTGAATTTACCATTTCTTATACTGTTGAAGAGATCGATCAAGTAAATTGGAACGAAGAATGGGAAAAAAACTTTGAACCGATTGACGTTGACGGAAAATGCCATGTTCGTGCACCGTTTCATCCAAAAACAGATGCTCAATTTGACATTGTTATCGAACCTAAAATGAGTTTTGGCACCGGTCATCACGAAACAACTCACATGATGATTCAGCATTTATTGGAAACCAATGTTGACAGTTTAAAAACACTTGATATGGGTTGTGGAACGGCTATTCTTGCTATTCTTGCTGAAATGAAAGGTGCAAAACCAATTGATGCAATTGACATTGACAATTGGTGTTATTTGAATTCTATTGAAAATGCCGAGCGTAATAATTGCAAAGAAATTACAGTTTATGAAGGAGATGCTACTTTGCTCGAAGGAAAAAAATATGATTTAATTATTGCCAACATCAACCGAAATATTTTGTTGAACGATATGCAACAATATGTAGATTGTTTAAACAAGAACGGTATTCTTTTATTAAGCGGTTTTTATGCTGAAGATATTCCTTTCATTGACGTTTCCTGCACCGAAAAAGGTTTAACTTATGTTAAAAAATTTGAGAGAAACAACTGGGTTTCATTGAAATATGTAAATTAGCGTTTAAATTTTGCTATAAAAGAAATGAAAATGAGTACAATAGAAAAAGTACAAGAAGAAGTTTTAGTTGAAGAATTAACCGGTATTAACAATGAAATTGTTTTGTATAATGATGATGTAAATACTTTTGATCACGTTATTGACACGTTAATAAGAGTTTGTAATCATACTTCCGAACAAGCAGAACAATGTGCAATTATTGTGCATTACAAAGGAAAATGTACTGTAAAAACAGGATCTTTTGACGAGTTAAAACCGCAATGCACGCAACTTTTGGAAGCGGGTTTAAGTGCAGAGATTATTTAATGAAATCTCAAAAATAAAACTCCAAATTCCAATAGTAAGTGCTTGGAATTTGGATTATATTTTTTTTTGGAAATTTTATTTAAACTTCCAATCAAATTCATCATTATCTTTGATAATCGCACCAAGTTCAGCACGGATAACTATATCAAATTCAGCTTGAAGAATTAGCCAATTGCCTTCATTAAAATGATTTTCTGTACTATCAAATTCTTCAATTTCCCAAGTCGTAAACGGCAAATTAGACTTTACTTCGGTAATATTTCTCCCGATAACTTTTTGACTTAAAACCGTTGCATCAACATTGGAAGTAATAATATAACCCAAACGAAAATCTTCGTCTTCATAAAATGTTAAACGAATTTTTTGCTCATTATAAAGATAAATTACATTTCCGTCATCGTCTTTAAACTGCTTATTGGGTTTTCCATAAACTGCTTCCACATCTTTTTGTTTCATCCCAAAAAGCAATTGATCTATCCCATTTTTCAGATTGATTATCATAACACCTTTTTTTGAAAGTTCAAAGATATTTGATTTTTGACAAAAAGAAATAAAAAAAGCCGCTTCATTGCTGAAACGGCTCTTTCCTAACCAACCAATCATCAAACCAATCAAAAAATTATATAATATCAATCAAGCGCTTTGGTTTTGGTAATGCTTCTTCTTTTTTAGGTAATGTTACCAACAAAACACCATTTTCATAAGAAGCATTAATCGTATCGGTATTCACGGTTTCCGGTAAAGTGAAAGCTCTACGGAATGATGAATAGCTAAATTCTCTTCGAGTATAACGACCATTATTATCTGTTTGTTCTGTTTCGTTTTTGGTTTCAGAAGCAATAGTCAATACATTATGATCAATTTCAATGATGAAATCTTCTTTTGTTTTTCCCGGCGCTGCCAATTCAAGATTAAAAGCAGTATCGGTTTCTTTAATGTTTACGGCAGGAATATTAGTGGTGTAATTTTGCATCCCGCCAAACCAATCCGGTTTTAAAAATTCATCAATAATTGAAGGAAGATGTACTGTGTTTCTTTTTACTAAGTTCATAGCTTTATGATTTATGTTAAACATATTTTTAATTACGATTAGTAATAGACAAACGATATACCATTCAATATTTTAAGTCATTTTGACGGAAAACAAACTGGATTTCAATCTGAAAAATGAAAAAATGACCGTTTTAACAATACTTTAACTGACTTATTTTCAGAATAGTTACAAACAAAAACAAATCAAAAAAAAGTTTCAATTACTTTCTTATGAAATAAACTTCATTTATGTACATTTGAGTTTTATCAAAACCATCAAATCAAAATTTCATGAAATTAAAAAGAGTTGTATTGCTTTTAACATTATTATCCAATGTAGCTTTTGCTCAAAACACCGTTAAAGTAACTAACAATTACGGTAGCGAAAACGAAGAAATTCAAAATTTAATCGACTTTGAAAATATTTATATCGAAAAACTAAATTTTGAAGGCGAACAACTCAAAGGAAAATTTTATGAAATCTCTATAAAAGAATATGTAAACGGAAAACTAAAAAGTCAATCTGTCCTGTTTGACGGTTCTGAAGATGACTATTTTAAAATCAATTCCGACAAAGCATCACTGAAGTTTCACTTTAAAATGGCTGACGGGAAATTAAAAACTTATATCAGAGGCGAAAGATTTGGAAGTAAAAAATCCTATTTTAAGCTCAAAGATGATTCAGATAAATATGCCTTAAAAGACTTTTTTGGCAGTAAAGAAACCTTAGACATCAATGTAAATTCTAAAGATGAAATTCCAATTTTTGCTATCATAACACCTACGATACATAAAGATGGTTCGGGCTCTTACTGTGAAGTGGTTCAATCCAACGTAAAACCTGAAAACCTTGGCGAACATTTTAAAATTCCGCACTACTTTTTAATAACCATTACATTTAAATAAATCATCAATCATGAAATCATTCTATTCTATTATTGCATTTCTGTTGTTTTTAACTTCTTGTTCCAAATCACAACCTCAAGATCCTATTCCGGTTCACGACACTTTCAAAATCGAATCCAAGCAAGTTGGCGAAACCCGAGTAATCAACGTTTGGACTCCACTAAATTATGCTTCCGGAAATGATTCGCTTCCTGTTTTATACATGGCTGATGGTGGAATAAACGAAGACTTTCCTCATATTGCCAACACTATTGCCGAATTGATAAAATCTAAAAGTATTGCTCCAATAATTCTAGTTGGAATAGAAAACACTGTTCGCCGAAGAGATTTAAGCGGACCAACACAAGTAGCTAAGGACAAAGAAATTGCTCCGGTAGTTGGCGGTTCAAGCAATTTTAGAAACTTCATTAAAGACGAACTCATTCCGGAAATCAATAAAAAATACCGAACAACTAAAGAAAAAGGAATTATAGGTGAATCTTTATCAGGATTGTTCGTGATGGAAACTTTGATACAAACACCCGAAATGTTTGATTTCTACATTGCTTTCGATCCGTCGTTGTGGTGGAACAATCATTATTTAGTAAAAACAGCCAAAGAAAGTCTAGCCAAACTTCCGACAGAAAACAAACGATTATGGTTTGCCGGTTCCAGTGCAACCGATATTTCAGTTTATACCAACGAACTTGCCAAAATTTTGGAAAAAGAAAATCCTAAAACCTTACTATGGAAATATTCTGACGAGCCGAAAGAAGAACATTCCACTATTTTTAGAGCTACGAAAGAAAAAGCATTGAAATGGACATTAAACGCTAAATAAACTTTTTTTATTACCATGAATTTTACCAAACAACTCAAAGAAATCAACTGGTTACGCATTTTACTGTTTTATGGAATTATACTTATTGGTACATATTTTGCCCGAAAGTTGCCCAACCTGCTTAATTTGCTTTTGAATCAAATCACAGATATTCCGTTTTCATTCAATTACAATCACGGATTGGTTACTTTAATCGTATCCTTGCTATTTTATAAGTTTAGCAATGCAAAACAGGAAATCACACTTTTGGGCAATAACAAAATCAAAAGCCTTTTGTTTCCAATTGTTCTTTTGGGTTGCTACACTATCTATGGTATAAACAATAGCAACGAAGTAAACATACATTTATGGGCGTTTATTTTTTGCTCTTTTGCTTTAGTTTATAACATTATGGAAGAATATGCTTGGCGTGGTTATTTAATTGACAGCTTAGGCAATACCAATTACGTTTTAAAAAACGTTATCTCAGGAACATTTTGGGCAATTTGGCATCTTTTAGTTTTTCAAAATTTTGACCAATATGGCGGTTTTTGGATTTTCTTTGCTTTTTGCATGGTCTTTTCATTTATTCTGACTTTTGCCGTTTCTCGAACAAAATCTGTACTCGTTGCGGCTTCCATTCATGCCTTTGTTATTCAGATGAATATCATCGCTTTAGTTTGTTTTGCTCTTTTCATAATTCTTTTACTCACTTGGAATAAAAATTTTAAACAAAACACAAAAAACAACATTGCTTAATACATTTTTTAACATATTTTTGAAGAATAACCTTAAATACAGATAATTGATTTAATAAATAAAAACTGAAAAAGCATATAACATTTATGAAAGAAACACCTAATTCCAGACGTGAAGCTATCCAGCAACTTGGTTTTCTAACAGCCGGAATGTTTATGTTTCCTTTAGTTTCTTCTTGTAATGAACCTAAAAATGAAAAACAAACAACAACCGAAATAAAGCCACCATTACCTTTTTTAATTCCTCCTAAGAAACCTTTAGAACCAGGAATTATGGGTGGTGATATGAGAACTTTAATTCACAGTTCTAAAACAAACATGCAATTTTCTTGCGTAGAAGCAGTTTTAGGTCCTAAAAAAATTGCAGGAAGTCCACATAAACATGATAATCTAGACGAATTAATGTATGTTTTAGAAGGTACGGCATCTGTATTAATGGGAGATGAAGTAGTTGAAGTTACTGCTGGTAGCTGGCATTTAAGACCAAGAGAAATTGTTCATGTTGTGTGGAACAATTCCGAAAAAGAGAATCTTCGTCTTATTGATATGTATTTTAATCAAAACTTTGAGGATTATCTGGAAGAAGTTTACCACGATATTATTCCCTATGTTATTCAAAATAATTTATCATTTGAAGATCCTAAAATCGCTAAACGCATTGCAGATCTTGACAAAAAATTTGGTCTCACATACTATCATGAAAGACAACAAGCTTTGATTGATAAATATGGTTTAAGTTAATCTATAAAATAATTTATCCAAAATAGACAATGTTAAGATTTTTACCTTTTATTTTATTCTTTTCCTTTTCAGTAACTGCACAAAATCAAATTAATGCGGATAATTATTATTCCCATTACAAAGATTATGAAGATTATAAAAAATTTAAAGTGAAAAGCCTATCAACAGGAAGGCTAAATGAATTTGATGTTGCCAAGATTTTACATGAAGAAATGAAATTAGCTGGTTTTGAATGGTTATCTACTTTTCGTATTGTACATATTGAGGATGATAAGTATATAACATCTATTTGCTATTCTGAAAAATCAAAATTTGGATTTGTCTTTGAAGATGCATTTAATGCAATTCCTGATAAAAAGATACGTGATTTAGAAAGACATTCAAAAAGTGAAAATGGTTATGAATATACCGAAAAAATAGTAAGCACTCATGGTGAATCAAAATTTGTGAAAATTGAACAACTTCCAGAAAGCCTATATCTTATTCGAAGTGATATTTATTGGTATCAAAATACCGAAAATGAAGAAATAAAAAAAACTTTGGTAACAAAAGAGATTATAAAACAAATATTAAGAGATGATATAAAAAATATCTTAAAATCAGTAAAAAAGGAATAAAAACCATTTGATTATTAAAATCTGTAACCCAAAATTGTTACATATTTCATATTATCAATGATTTTTATGAAGTAAAATTGTATAAATTTACTTTACAAGCCTTTTTTATGCAAAAAGTACTTTTATTCATATTCTTTATAACAAATCTATCGTTCGCACAATTTAAAAGTGAAATCGACTCTTTGGAATTTGAACTAAAGAATGAGAAATCTATTAATGAGCAAATCAAATTACACGATTTATTGTTTAATAGAAATTTTTTGGATAATAATCAAAGATCTAAATTTCATAAGCAGCAACTTTTTGAATTAGGAAAAAAGCATAACAGTTCGCTGGCTTTTTATAAAGCCTATTATTTATCGGGCGTCACTTCAAGTATTTATTCTAAAAAAGACGGTGCAATTCCTAATTTACTAAAAGCCAATCTATATGCAAAAAAATTAGATGATGTTTCACTCATCTGCGAATCTTCAATAAAACTTGGCGATGTTTATGTAGCTCTAAATAATTTTAAAAAAGCACAATTTTATCTCAACGAAGCCATTAGTATTGCTACTAAAAAAAATGCTTTAGTTGAGTTATCAAGAGCTTACATGATATTGGGTGAACTTTATCAAAGTAAAAAAGCATACGTTTTAGCTTTAGATTGCTATTTAAAAACCGATTCTATTCAGGTAAATCATAAGTTAGATAAAAATACTTTAGGTGAAAACTTAATGCATTTGGGTCAACTGCATCAAGAATTGCAATTGTTCAATCAGGCAGAAAAAAACTTCAAAGAAGCAAAAGTTATTTTTGATGATACAAAAAACAAAATAGGTCAAATGCATGCTGTTTTTAAACTGAGTGATGTATATTTTTTAGAAAAAAACTACCAAAAAGCTCTTTCTAACTACCAAAAAGCCTATGCTTTTTATAAAAACACTAACTTCATGAGTAATTTGTCCGAAGCAAGTTTAGCCATAGGCAAAGTATATCTGGAAGAAAAAAAGTATCAAAAAGCACTTCAATACTTTAACGAATCTTTGAAAATACAAAAAGAGAAAAATTATTTCCACGGACAAGTGAGAAGCAATATTAATATCGGAAATGTTTACTTTATATTGGAAGATTATGAAAAATCCAAAAAACATTATTTGCAAGCACTTACTTTAGCGAACGATTACAATTTCAACAGCATTAAAAGCAATGTCTATCTGAAATTAGCAAAAACCTACAGTAAAACGAAAAATTACAGTGATGCTTCAAAGTATTATGATTTAAATGAAGCGATAAACGATAGCATTTCCCATTTGAATGAAAATCAGCAAATTTTTGAGTTAGAAACCAAGCACTTAACAGAAAACAAGCAAAAACAGATCAAACTTCTTTCAGCTCAAAACCAAGTAGCAAAAAAAGAGAAATACATTTATATCTGTTTATTGGGGTTACTCATTTTAATTGGAATTAGTTTATTTTATGTTAACCGAAACAAAATAAAAACGGCACAAAAACTTAAGGAACTCAACGAATTAAAATCAAGATTTTTTGCCAATATTTCACACGAGTTCAGAACTCCGCTGACCTTAATTAAAAGTCCGGTTCAGAGTTTGCAAAACGAGATTTCAGATGAAAATCAAAAAAATAAATTACGTTTAATCGACACTAATTCAACAAGAATGTTAGAATTAGTGAATCAGTTATTAGAACTTTCAAAAATTGATAGCGGTAATTTGAAACTCATTTTAAAAGAAGGAAATATAAGTTCGTTGCTTCATTCAATCATTGAGCCTTTTGATTTTCAAGCAAAAGAAAAAAACATTAACTTTTCTTCTTCTATTGAAAAAACGACTGTAAATAATCTTTTTGATAAAGATATCATTGAAAAAATTGTTGCCAATTTGGTTTCCAATGCATTTAAATATACCGAAATAAACGAATCGATAATGTTTCACTCGTCTTTTTCTAATTCCAATTTAAAAATTACAGTTTCTAATTCAGGAAGTAATCTTAAAAAAGAGGATTTAACCAAACTATTTGAACGTTTTTACCAAAAAAATGAAGCTAATCAAGGCGTTGGGATTGGTCTTGCTTTAGTAAAAGAATTAGTTGATTTATACAAGGGAACGATTGAAATGATTCTTGAAAATAGTAAGCTATCTTTTATAGTCAATTTACCTTTATCTGAAGCTAATGAAAATGCCATAATCATTCCTCCAAAAACAACTGTTGAAAACATTTTAAACGAAAATAATCCTGAAACGGAACTTCCTATTTTATTGTTAGTTGATGACAACACAGAAATTAGGAACATATTAAAAGATATTTTTAAAAGCGACTATAAAATTCTTGAAGCTCAAGATGGTAAAGAAGCATTAAAAACGGCTCAGAAAGAAATCCCCGATTGCATTATTTCAGACGTGATGATGCCGAATATGAACGGTTTTGAATTTGTCAGTAACATTAAAAACAATGAACTGACATCATTTATTCCTGTGATTTTACTAACCGCAAAAACGTCTGAAGAAGCACATCTTGAAGGAATAAAAAACAAAACCGATGCTTATTTGACAAAACCATTTAATAATGAAATTATAAAAGAAACTGTCAATCAATTAATCGCTGAACGCAAAAAACTACATCGGCGTTATAGCCAGGAACTCATTTTACGACCGGTTGATATTGTAATTAATTCTGTAGATGAAAAATTTATTGAGAAGCTTCAAATAGTTCTAGACAAAGAACTCTCAAATTCAGAATTTAATACCGAAAAATTTGCTTCTGTCATTGGAATCAGCCGAATGCAATTACATAGAAAATTAAAATCATTATTAGGCGTTTCTGCTACCGAATTTTTACGAAACGAACGTTTAAAAACATCTTCCGAATTACTTAAAAAAGACAACAGTAATATTTCTGATGTTGCCTATGCCGTTGGATTTAATGATGTGTCTTATTTTTCAAAATGCTTTAAAGAAATGTATCATTGTACACCTACAGAATACATCGAAAAAAATAAAATCATATAAAAACCCTTTTATTCAAGCTGGTTACAAAGGTTTGTTACATTAATTATAATCCCTGTTACAATAGTCACAGGGATTTTTTCTTATGCCTTATAATTTTACCTCATCAAACAATAGGATGAATGTCAAAAAAACAAAACACAAAGTATGTAACAAACATAGATCATCTTCCCGACAAGAAAATATACATTAATGTGAATCATCTTGAAAAAGGGAATTATGAACTAAACATCATCAATAACAACAAACTCATTACAAAAACCTCTTTTAAAAAGAAATAATTATGAAAAAAATTACGCTCATAGTTTTACTTTTTCCATTACTGTCTATATCGCAAATAGGAATTAATACCACAACTCCTCATGCGATACTAGACGTCCAATCAACAGATAACGGTATTCTTATACCAAGAGTTCAACTTACATCAATACTAGACAATACGACTGTTGTAAACCCAAATACAGGACCGATTGAAACATCCACTTTGATTTATAACATAGGTTCGGCAGGAACTGCTCCAAATAATGTAGTGGCAGGCTTTTATTATTGGAATAACAATACTACACGATGGATTCCTATTGCGGGAAACTCTGGCTGGCATCTAAACGGGAATACAACAATAACTTCTCCTGCAAATCCTGCTAACTATGGAACTTCAACTATTGCAACAACCGAAAATTTTATTGGTACAACCGATGCCAATGATGTTACTATCGGCACCAACAATATTGAACGAATGCGTGTAAAAACTACTAACGGAAATATTGGTATTGGAACAGCTACTCCATTACAACCATTACATGTTTATAAACAGTCAAATGATACAAAAAGCACTATTTTAGGAGAAGCAATTCAAACAAATGCCGGAGCTGACTATCAAAACAGAGGTGTTCAGGGTTACGGCAGAGGAACTCCTGACAGTGGTGGATATGGTTATGGAATTGGAGTCATGGGTATTGGAGACAGAATAAATAGTTATTTTGCTACAGGTATCTATGCATATCTTGGTTCAACGGCTCCAAATGCACCTACAACAAATCAAGCATTAATTGCCAACGGGAATAATTTAGGAGACGCTGCTATATTTACAGGTGGAAATGTTGGTATTGGAACAATATTGGGAGACAGTCCTAGTAATCTCTTACATATTAATAGTACGACAAATGGTGCTGTTAGAATTGTTGACGGCACTCAGGCAAACGGAAGAGTTTTAACATCCAATGCAACCGGAGTTGCTACTTGGCAAAGACCCGGAATTGAAAATATCGTAGGAACTTTAAATGCTACCGGAGCTAACATTCCTTATAATTTAACCAATTTTGTACAAACAGGTTCTTCCATTACGCTTCCTCCAGGAAGATATGCTGTAAACGTAACGATGCTCTTGGCACGAAACTCTACAGCATTACCTTCTCCAAACAACTCATTTTTTTGGGTACGCTCTTCGTTTTCAGACAGTAATGGAGCCAATCCATTACCATCACCTGATATTGTGGGCTCTAACCTCGCCAGTGGAAATTTTGGAGGAACAAGTATTTATGCTATGCTAACCGGAACAATCATTATAAACAATACAACTGCCGGAAACAAAACTTATTATTATGTAGCCGGAAGATGTGTTTACTCTAATACAACTGAAACATTAACCAATTTTGGAAGTACTTATTGGGCAGAAGATAATATTATAGCTTACCGATTAAATTAGTTTTTTGAATTTGTGGTTTTTATGGAAGGTCTGATACAAATTATCAGACTTTTCCATTTTATAAACAAACTTAAGTCTCAAAACTATTTACATGTCTTAATTCAACTGCTCTTGAAAAACTTCAAGTAAAAACTCGGGAGAAATCATTTTGGTTGGCGAATTTTCCATCGCTTTCAATACACGTTTAATCGCATGAGGATTTAAACCCATATTAATACCAATTTCGTGTATTTTTATCTGTTCGCGTTCATGTAAAACACCATCACAATGCATCAACAAAGCCAAACGGTAAAATTGTTGGATACGTTCAAACTCACTTTTGATAATTTCACTTCTATTCTCTTCGTGAAAAAGTTGATTCAACTGCTCTTTATCTACACCTAACTCAAGAGCAATTATGGACAAAAACTGATATTCTCTATCGTGCAATTCACCATCAACAATGGCAAAAGCAATCATGTCCGATAATAAAGCTAATTTTTGTTCGTAATTTTCCATCAAATGAGTAATTTTAGCTAAAATATAATTTTTTGTTAAAACTAAAATAAAACCTCGTGAAATTTCTTTTCATCTTCTTCTGTTTTTTAAGTTTTTTATTGACGTATGCACAGCAAAACGATACCAATCAGCGTTATTCAACCTTTACCATAGATGCGCCACAACTCAAAACTAAAAAGAAAATTTGGGTATATCTGCCAAAAGATTATAAAAAAAGCAACAAAAAATATCCCGTGATTTATATGCATGATGGTCAGAATCTGTTTGATGCTAAAACATCTTATGTTGGCGAATGGAACGTAGATGAAACTTTGGATAGTATCAATGCCAAAGTAATCGTCATTGGTATTGAACACGGTGGCGACAAACGAATTGAAGAATTAACGCCTTTTCCTCATGCAAAATATGGTGGTGGAAAAGCGGATGCTTACTTAGATTTTTTGGTAAACACATTAAAACCTCATATTGACAAAACCTATCGAACCAAAAACAACGCCAAAAACACAGCAATATTTGGAAGTTCACTTGGTGGATTGATTTCTTTTTGTGCCGCATTGAAATATCCTGAAGTCTTTGGAAAAGTAGGTTGCTTCTCGCCTGCTTTCTGGTTTGGTAGAAATGAGTTAAACGACTTAATGCAAAAAACAGATAAGTTTAAAACCAAAATCTATTTCCTTTGTGGTGATAACGAAGGTGATGCCGATGTGGTTCCCGATATGGAAAACGTGGTAAAATGGGTAAACTCCAAACGATGTGAATGCAAAAAACTGAATAAATCCGTTATCATAAAAGGCGGACAACATAATGAGAAACTTTGGCGTGAGAACTTTAAAAACGCTTACCTTTGGCTTTTCTAATTACATTTATATAACAAAAAAATGAACAACAACGATATATTCAAAAAGCTTCGCGTTGCACTTCAATTACGTGATGACCAAATAGAGGAAATCCTGAAATTGGTAGATTTCAGAATGTCAAAAGGCGAAATAGGGAATTTTTTTCGCAATGCCGATCATCCTAAATATATGGAATGTGGTGATCAGGTTTTGCGTAATTTCCTCAATGGATTGGTAATTCATCTTCGTGGCACGAAAGAAAATCCAACGAATGCAATGGATGTAATCAAGAAAAATCAAGCCGAAGTTAAAAAAAACATCGCTGCCAAAGCAAAACCGGAAATCAAACCAAAGGTTGAAGTGAAAAATAAGCTGGCATCAAAACCGAAACCAAAGGCAAAAACACCAAAAATTCAAGTAGTCGAAAAATTTCAGTACAAAAGCGGAAAGAATAAAAAATAACTTCCAATGAGAGAACTTAACGAACTAATTAATCAACTTGAAGCCAATATTGATTTTGAAAATCAATTGAACTTAAAAGTTTCAAAAGCTAGTGCTGGCTGGCATATTGACCATAGTTTGAGAGTTGTTATCGGCGTTATTAATGTATTAAAAAATTCAAATCCTGAGGAATACAAAAAGACTTTTAGTTTCAAAAAAATAATAGTTTACACTTTGGGTTTTATCCCAAGAGGAAAAGGAAAAGCACCAAAAGCTGTCAGAACTTTTGAACCAATTGCCAAAAATGATTTGGTAACTTTGTTACTATCCACAAGAAAATCAGTGGAAGAAATTCCAAATCTGAATTCAGACAGTTTTTTCAAGCACCCTTATTTTGGTGATTTAAAATGTAAAGAAGCAATGTATTTCACCAAACTTCACACCAAACATCACATCAAAATCATTGAAGATATTGTAAACAAATGAGTACTATTGAATTCATATTATACGTTTCCAATCAGGAAAAAAGTACTGTTTTCTATCAAACTATTTTAGGAATAGAACCAAGTTTGAATGTTCCCGGAATGACAGAATTTCAATTAAATCCTTACTGCAAATTAGGTTTAATGCCAAATGATGGTATTGCCAAAATTATCACGCCAAATCTTCCTCATCCAACAACAGGAAATGGTATTCCAAGATGTGAACTATATTTATCCGAAACCGATTTGGAAAACAGACTTTCCATTTGTCAAAATGCCGGAGCAAAACCGATAAGTTCGATTGAGGCGAGAAATTGGGGTGATACTGTTTTCTATATTTCTGATTTTGACGGACATGTAATTGCTTTTGCTTCAAAAACATAAAATCCCGATTACTCGGGATTCCTTTTTTATTCTAAACTCAATCTTTTTTGCTCTCTTGCCAACAAAGTATTTTTCAGCAACATGGCAATCGTCATTGGACCAACACCACCGGGAACCGGAGTAATATGAGATGCTTTTTTAGATACATTTTCAAAATCAACATCTCCGGTAATTTTATAACCACGCGGATCGGTTTCGTCCAAAACTCTGGTAATTCCAACATCAATAACTACTGCGTCATCCTTTATCATTTCGGCTTTCAAATAATTTGGTACACCAAGTGCTGTAATGATAATATCAGCCTGAGTAGTGATTTGGGCAATATTTTTAGTATAACTATGGGTTAAAGTTACCGTTGAATTTCCTGGAAATCCTTTTCTTCCCATCAAAATACTCATCGGTCGTCCAACAATATGACTTCTCCCGATAACAACAGTGTGTTTCCCTTTGGTTTCCACATTATATCTTTCCAATAATTCCAAAATTCCAAATGGTGTCGCAGGAATAAATGTACTCATATCCAAAGCCATTTTTCCAAAATTTTCAGGATGAAAACCGTCAACATCTTTACTTGGATCAATTGCCATCAAAACACGTTGTGTATCAATTTGTTTCGGTAACGGCAACTGAACAATAAACCCATCAATATTATCATCTTCATTCAATTCAATGATTTTTTTCAGTAATTCTGTTTCTGATGTTGTACTTGGCATTTTAATTAAAGTAGATTCAAAGCCTACCAATTCACAAGCTTTTACTTTACTTCCTACATAAGTCAAACTTGCTCCATCATTCCCAACAATGACGGCAGCCAAATGTGGTACTTTTTCGCCATTCTTTTTCATCTTGGCAACTTCGGCAGCAATTTCTGTCTTGATGTCGTTTGAGATTTTTTTTCCGTCTAATAATTCCATTTTCAGTGTGTTGTTGTTACAAATTAGTATAAAAAATAAGACGCGAATACTCGCGTCTCAATATTATCTCATTCCTTTCATTCCGCCCATCATGCGCATCAAATTTTTTCCGCCTGAACCTTGCATCATTTTCATCATTTTGCTCATTTGGTCAAATTGTTTCATTAATTGATTCACCTCTTCAATTTTTCTACCGGAACCTTTTGCTATTCTGGTTTTTCTTTTCATATCGATGATTGACGGTTTTGTTCTTTCTTTCGGTGTCATCGAATATATGATTGCTTCAATATGCTTGAATGCATCATCTTCTATCTCTACATCTTTCAATGCTTTTCCGGCTCCGGGAATCATTCCAACCAAATCCTTCATGTTACCCATTTTTTTCACTTGCTGGATTTGTGCCAAGAAATCATCAAAACCAAATTCGTTTTTAGCAATTTTCTTTTGAAGTTTTCTTGCTTCTTCTTCGTCATATTGTTCTTGAGCTCTTTCTACTAAAGAAACAACATCTCCCATTCCCAAAATTCTATCAGCCATACGCGATGGATAGAATACATCAATAGCTTCCATTTTTTCACCGGTTCCGATGAACTTAATTGGTTTATTAACTACCGATTTAATTGAAATCGCTGCTCCACCACGAGTATCACCATCTAATTTTGTTAGAATAACTCCGTCAAAATTCAATCTATCATTGAATGCTTTTGCTGTATTTACAGCATCTTGACCTGTCATGGAGTCAACAACAAATAACGTTTCTTGTGGTTTAATTGCCGCATGAACATTGGCAATTTCATTCATCATTTCTTCATCGATTGCTAAACGACCAGCAGTATCGACAATCACTACATTAAACCCGTTTGATTTTGCGTGTTGAATAGCGTTTAATGCAATTTGAACTGCATTTTTATTTTCCGGTTCAGAATAAACCTCAATGCCTATTTGATCGCCAACCACGTGTAACTGATTGATTGCTGCCGGACGATAAATATCACATGCTACTAAAAGCGGTTTTTTATTTTTCTTAGTTTTAAGATAGTTTGCTAGTTTTCCCGAGAAAGTAGTTTTACCCGAACCTTGCAAACCTGACATTAAAATAACCGATGGATTTCCGGAAAGGTTAATTCCCGTAGCTTCACCACCCATTAGTTCGGTCAACTCATCTTTAACGAGTTTAACCATTAATTGTCCCGGTTCTAATGTTGTCAATACATTTTGACCGATTGCTTTTTCTTTAACAGAAGTTGTAAATTCTTTTGCAATTTTAAAGTTAACATCGGCATCAAGTAATGCACGACGTACTTCTTTCAAAGTTTCGGCTACATTGACTTCGGTTATTTTTCCGTGTCCTTTTAAAATATGAAATGCTTTATCTAGTTTATCACTTAAGTTATTGAACATAATGGTAAGCTTTGTTATTTTTTATAAAGTGGCAAAGATAACTTAAAGTTAGAAAGTTGACAAGTAAAGAAAGTTGAAATTATTCAATAAAAAAACCAACTTTTCAGTTGGTTCCTTTTTAGTTTTTGAAATAAAATTAATTCTTTTGAAATGTTAAATAGTCAATACTTCCATCTCCGCCACTAACATGCTTCAATTCTAATTTAGCTGCTGAAGAAGATAAAACTCTCCAATCTTCGGTTATTTCTTCAAACGGCCCATCGGTATCAGGAAAAGCAATTTCAAATTTAGTTGAACCACTATCTGAATAGGTTGACCATGTTCCGTTTTTAGTTACACTTCCATTTGTTGTTTCTAATGTTCCATTGGAATTAATTGTAAAGTTGTATCCGTTAAAATGGCTTGTTTGATCTGTGTTGTCTTCTTTAAAAAGAGTCACACGCCATGTTCCAGAAGTTACATTTCCTGTAACTGTGCTCGTTGATGGTGAATTATCATCATCGTTCGAGCTACACATTGATGCTACATTTAGCATAAAAAGGCAAAATAATGCCGGGATTAAAATTAGTTTTTTCATAGTTGGTTTACAAGATTTTAGTTTATATTGATAACGTATTTTTTTAATTTTAAGTATAAAAAAGCCGGAAAAAATTCCGGCTATAACTACTTAAAATAAGTTAGTTTACCAAACTATGAAAAAAATTATTCTATTTAAAGAGAATTAATAAACTTGAGTAAAGCTTCTCTATCTTTTTTGGATAATTGTTTGAACTTATTTTTTGCAGTTTGCCCTTCGCCTCCATGCCAAAGAATGGCTTCTGTTATATTTTTTGCTCTGCCATCGTGTAAAAATTGTGTATGATTGTTTACAACATTGGTTAATCCAATTCCCCATAAAGGTCTTGTTTTCCATTCGCTTCCATTGGCTAAATAATCAGGTCTGTTATCAGCTAAATTTTCACCCATATCATGCAAAAGCATATCGGTATAAGGATAAATCGTTTGATTTGCCAAACCGTTAATCTCTGAATAACCGGTTTTCATTTTCGGAATATGACATTTAGCACAACCAATTTGTTCAAAAATTTTTGCGCCTCGTTTCACATCATTATCAGTCAAATTTCTTGGAGCCGGAACGGCCAATGTTTTACAATAGAAAGCAACATTATGCAAAATTTCATCAGCAATTTCAGGATCATCACCTAATCCATCACTACCATTTGTTTGTCCAAAACCGGTTTCTATCGGAAATAAATAACTGGTTATTCCCATATCACCATTATAAGCTCCGGCACATTGTTCTAAAATAGTTGCTGTATTGGCTTTCCATCCAAATCTTCCCAATTTGGTAGTTCCAGAAACAACATCATATACGTAATTTGCTTTTCCTGAAATTCCGTCACCATCAGCATCATTAATATCCTGATATTGTAAAATATATTCTTCAGGAATAGCTTCCAATAAACCTAATCCAAAAACAGGTGAACCTATTCTTGGCGACATCAAAGCATTTGACGGAAAAGGAATATAGGTGTTAATCAAAGAATAAGTTGGCTTTCTCAAAACTACTTGAGTTCCATCGGCTAAAGTTTCGGTTATATTGGAATAGGTAACCTGAAACTGAGCTTCGGGCTGATAACCAAAAATAGCCTGATTTTGAATTTGTGTTCCAAATCCCGGAACAGCCAATGGTCCACCCTTACTATTTTCTCCAGGCAAACTAACTCTAAGAAAAAAACCACTTCTCGTTATTAAATTTTCCGGAAAAGCTGCTCTTCCATCTCGTGGATGACATGAAATACAAGATGAGTTATTAAAAATTGGTCCTAATCCTTGATTAACTGTTGCCGGTGCTGTGACAAATATCGATTCAAAATCAAAATCACCATCTAAATGCATTTGTAATTCAGCTGCAGATAAATTTGGCGCAGGCGTACTAAACGAGTTACTTGATGTTAAAAAAATGGTTGTCTCACCTCCGGCATAAAGCCTGTCTTCCAATGAAGGTATATTTTGATATTCGCTATCTTCATCGGAACACGAAAAGCTAAAAAAAGCCAGTAAAACAATTGAAAGGACTATTTTGAAATTTTTCATCTCATTATAATTTTCATCAAACAAAAATGACTACACAAATTTTGTGTAATCATTTTATATTGAAAATGATAAATATCATCTACAAGTTTGAAATTAAAGGCTGTAATTGAGATTCTAACAATGCTTTTAATTCAGAAACTTTAGTTTGAGCATTTTGCACTGCAGTTCTGTTATTTACAATTGCATTGGTAAATGTTCCCGGAATTGCTTCAATAGCACTGATAGCATCACTGATTTTAGTTTTTATCTGACTATCTAATGTAGTATTTTTTAGTTTTACAACATCTGTCAAACCTTTTCCGTCTTCTCCATTATAATCACCTAAATAAACATTTTGGATACTTCTCATGTTATTTGCAAAATCCAATTTTGAATTATTACTAAAACGAGATTCTTCAGCTTCTGGTTTTGCTCCTCCGCTATTTCCGTTCAAAGGTTCTTCTATTTTTCCATTAGCAACTTCATCTGCTATTATAATCAAACCTTCAACTAATTCTTCTAAAGCTCCTTTTTGTGACGTATAAATAGAACCTGATTTACCTGCATTAATAAAGTTAGCAGCAAAATTTCCTTGAGATTGCAACCAACCATTGTATAATTGAGCTGTTTTTTCCTGTAAATTAGTTGCTGCAGCTACTAAATATTCCAATTCTCTTGCGGTTAAAGCTGAAGCTGCTTTATTTCCATTGATTCCCCAAACAAAGTATTCAATGGTATGAAATCCTCTTGCATCATCATTATCTAATGTCGCTGATGTAATTGGACTACTGCTTGCTATAATGGCGTCAATAGCAGTAACATCAACTGGCCATGAATCAATTGCCGGATCAATACCTTCGGTATCAACCGGTCCATATAAAAATCCTTCTGATTTTTCCCATGGTGCACGAGCAGCTGCCCAAGCATCTTTTACCACTTGTAATTTTGCTTCGTCGCCGATAGTTAAATTTTGACAAGCTGTTTTTAATGCTCCGGCATTGTTATACAAATCCTGATAAGTTTTTGTAATTACATCTACCGATTCGTTTGTTAAAACTTCTGTATAAAGTGATGCATTTGGATCTACTGTATCACCATCATTATCACTACAGTTTACCAATAGCTGTCCTGCAACTATTGCACTTAAAAATAAAATTGATTTTTTCATATTATATTTGATTGTTTTGGGTTAAAAATAAAATCCGATTCCTGTGGAAAAAGTTCTTTCGTGCTGTTTTTTTCCTGTATACTCCAATGTAGATAAATTATAATCCTGAGAACCTAATCGTCTATCAGAATAATGTGCTTTCAAAACAATCTGTGGATGTACAAACCAGTTAAATCCTCCGGTGATTGAGCTTCTTTCCCATCTTGGGTTATCAACTACAGTTCCTTCTACATCAAACATTGTATCATAATAATCATATCTCATAAAAGGATATAACATGTGTTTTGGATTTGGCTTTATCATTGGTAAAATATTATATCCTATTTCTGCCGAAAAACCTACAGCGTTTTTACCTACCGGTGTTCTTTTTGCTCCCAAATTATTTGACAGATTAGCATTTTTTTGAGAAACGATATTTGAGTTTTCCAGATTTCCATATAAACCAATTGCATTAAATCTTAGATTACCTTCGTTATAACTAACATGTCCTTCAACAATAGTAACATAAGCACTTTCTTTCATATCGTTTTTAGGTCTATTAGCTGATGCATCATTGATATAACCCGCAATACCCACAAAAGTATCTTTATGTTTGCCAAATTTGTAATCCAATCTTCCTGCAAAAGCAAATGACTCTCCATTGACCATTTCAAACTTTTGCTGATAACCACCTTTTATCCAGCTTCTTGATGAAAATCCCGATGCATCCAAACCATTAACAATATAAAATCGATAACTAAATCTTTTGGCAAAAGTTCCATAAAACTCAATTCCGTTTTCATACCAACCCAATGGTAGAATTTCGTTCTCCATTTCCTGACGATGTGTTGTAAAATAGCGTGTTGGTGTATCTAATGTTTGATGCAAACCAAAGTAAACTTTCATTCTACCAGCACGAATATTGAAATAAGGTTTAATCTGGAAATTGATATGAGCTTGTTCTATCTTAACTTCACCTCCTTTTTCAATTTCTCTTTCAAACTCTCCAAATTCTTCCTGAGTATCAAGTTCTAATGTTGAACCTGTTCCGCCATGTTCAAATTCAATTTCGGATTTAAAACTAATTTTATCCGTAAACTTATATTCCAGATAAAGGTTCAATCGTTCTGCATCGAATTTGTCTTTCAAATTTGGATCTGTGTCATAATTATAGTTGTAATAATTTATGGCACCATAACCTCTTAATGAGAAATCTGACCAATTGAAAAGAGATTTATTTTCTTTTTTCAAATCGTTTTTAATTTCTTCCTTAAGTTCTGCTTTAACCTGTTCTTTTATTTTTTTAAGCGTTATACTGTCAAGCTGCTGAGAATATGAAGCAGAAAAAGACAAAAAGACAATAAGGTATATATACTTCATTTTTATAAATTTTAGGGCAAAATTATTCTGTTTATTTAGACTAATTCCTGATAATTATCATCTTTTAAATAATTGTAGGTCTAATAAAAAGGCCGGAAAAAATTCCGACCTTCTTTTGCAAACACTCTAACCTAACCTCAAAATTATATTTTAGTTTAAGATTGCATATTCAACTACTGGATTTCCTCTTACACCAGCATCATTAGTCATAGCAAGGAATCTAATTTTATAGTAGTTCCCTAATACATCTTGTACAACATAAAAACGGTCTGTTCTAACACTTGGCAATGTTCCTGGTCCACCACCATTTCTCCAGTTTGAACCAATAATTCTTTGATCGGTAGCTGAAGCAGTGAAATTAGCATCAATAACATTAGCTTGTGTAAAGTTTTCATAAGTTACACCATCAGAATTTAAAACTTGATATACTTTTGTTCCACCTTTCATGTTTGATACAATAAAATCAGAATATCCATAAGTTACTTCTGACCCAAAATTTACATAGTTTGTAAATGTTGTGAAATTTAAATCCCATTTATCTTTTTTAGGCTCAACTAAAACTGTTGATCCAGTAGTTAAACTAAAGAATGTAAAATTGTAATCTGCGTCTTTTGAAATTGTTTTTTCTTGAAAAGTAGTTGAAGCTAAATCAGCATATTGAATTTTATATCCGTTTCCATTTCTTAAAATTCTAACTTTTTTCCAACCACGAGCATCGCCATCAATACTTACAGCACCTGGAGCAGCAGCAGCAGTTGAAACTGCAAATCCTAGATTTACTAAATATACTTTATTATCAGCAGCAGTAGCCGAAATTTCAGCAATTGCTGTTCCAATTCCAGCACCAGCACCAGCTAAAACACCTGTTGGATTATCACAATATCCATTACTAGCAAGGTTTGTTCCTGCTCCAACGGCAACATCTGCGTCTGCTGTTTGAGGCAAAGTGATATCAGATGTTTCTAATTTTTTAACTGCCATTTTAAGAGAACCATTAATTGCTACTCTAAATTCTGAACCTGTTGAAAATCCTAAATCCCATGAAGCTCTGTTTACTCCTGTAGATATTTCTGTACTTAAATCTAAGTAAACTTGGTTTGGTTGGTTTGCTCCACCAACAACTGGTAACACAATGTCACCAACAGAAGGTATTTCAATTGGAGCACCGTTATCATCACTAGAACAAGAAGCAAGTGTTGCTAATGCAATAGCTAAGGTTAAAAATTGTTTTTTCATGATATTTATATATTAAAAATTAAGGTTATACGTTAGTTTTAAAAAGTAAGAACGACCATAAGCCATCAATAGTTGAGAAGAAGTTGCATGCCCTGCACCTTCATTCGTTCTGGTTTGATTGATATTAGTAATGTTTAGAAGATTTCTTGCTCCAACTGTTGCTTCAAATTTGTTCTTGAAAAAACTTTTTATAATAGATGCGTCCAACCAATTGCTTGCATCTATAGTTGAAATAATGTATTGCGAACTTCCTTCCATAAATTGCTGTGTTTTTCCATTGTATTTGTAATAGGCCGAAAATGTAGTATTCCATTTTGGAACATTATACGAAGCATTAAAATTCAAATTGAAAGAATACAAGAATTTTTCGGTGGAAATAAATATTTGATTTTCAATTTTTTGAGAAATCCCAACCAATGCTGCGCCAAAACTGAATGTCAAATTATCTTTTTTGAATTGATTTACTGACGAAAAATTCCACATTCTATATTTACTAATATTGATATACTGAAATTGACGAACTGACGAACTAGGATCAACTCCAATAAACGCCTGATCAATTCTATCGTTTACATCCATAAAACTTACTGCAACTGTATTGGAGATTTGCAATCCTGAAGCCAATAAAGTAGTTTTTTTAAGGCTCGCTTCATACGACATACTTGTTTCTGGAATAAGATTTTCGTTTCCAATATAAAAGTGACTATCATTAACAAATCGATAATATAATTCTTGAAAGGATGGTGTTCTAAATGAATTACCATACAAAGCTCTTAACTCTATTCCTTTATCAAACAAATATCTTAAACCAAGTGACGATGCATATTGATCTTTAAACCTAGATTGTGCTGAAAATCGTAATCCCGGACGAATTGAAAATTTTTCTGTTGCTTTAATTTCTGATGAAACGAAAAAATCATAATTTTCAAGTGTTTTTCTTACTCCAACTGGATCAACACTTCCTTCCTCACTCATTGAAAACCCATTATTATTTACAAACTCATATCCTAATTGTAATGCTACTTTACTATCTGAAAAAAAGTTGCTCAACGTTCCAGTAGAATAAAGCACTTCCATTGATTGGTCTTTCAACTTTCTATTTCCAGCTTCAGTTCTTGTGTACAAATAATAATCAAAATATTCTATACTTCGCTCTTGCTTTTGATGAGAAAGTGAGACGTTATAATTTAGTTTAGAAAAAAGTTTACCTGTAGAGTTCAGATTATGAAAATATCTTTCGGTAAAATATCTTTTATCTTGTGAGAGACGATATGCTCCAAGCTCTGTGGTATAAAGTGATTGTACAGCACTGTTGTAATAATCTACAGTTTCGTCTAAATATTCAAACTTGTAGAAAATTTTGAATGCATTTTTGTTATAAGCAATTAATCCCGTACCATTTATTTGATCTTTCGGAAGCCAACGATATCCGCGTAGTCCATCATTTTCAATATGATTTTTCCCTTTTTTGTCATCAAAAAATCCTTGAAAATCATTACGGTTAAATCCAACACTCGCATACCAGTTTTCATTAATTGAATGAGCAGCTCTTAGTGATTGCAAGTGACGACCTTTATCAAAAAGTTCAAACTCCTTTCCAACCGTTTCTTCTTGTGCCGTTGCCGAAATACTCCATTTATACTTAGAAGATTTTTTGGTAATAATATTTAAAATTCCACTTACTGCATTAGCTCCATGCGTTACTCCCATTGAACCCTCAACAATTTCAATGCGTTCAATATCGTTTAGATTTATCTGAGACAAATCGGTATTATTCCCCAAACCCGCTTCATTAACTAATGGTACATTGTCCACCAAAATTTTAAAATACTGAGAATCAAGACCAAACATTGACACTGTAGAACGCCCACTTGTTCCACTTGGTCTTACTGTAATATTTAAGTATTGATTTAAAACATCACCTAAATGAACCGCACCAAGATTTTTAATATCTGCTTCAGTGATAACACGAACATTATGAACTGATTTTTTTAATGACTGTGGTTCAAATTGTCCAGTGACAACAACCTCATCAAGCGATTTAACTTTTATTGTATCGCTAACTTGACTATAACCAGCAATTGTAGAAAGTAATAAAATGTAGTTCTTGATCTTCATTATTAAGATTATTTCTAAATAATTTTTGGCAAATATATATCTTATTTTTATTGAATCTAAATAAATTTAATATTTTTGTACCATAATTTTAAATTCAAATTTTTAATACCATGAAAATCAAATCATTTCTAATTTCCGCTGTAATTCTTTTAGTCGCTTTTAACGGAAACAGTCAGGAAACTAAAAAGCAACAAGACAAAAAAGCTATAAAATCTATGTGTGGTTGCTATGAAGTACAATTCAATTTTGCAGAAACATTTGCTTATCCAAAAGATACTAATTATGTTCCATCAAAAGTGAAACATGAAAAAGCATTGGAATGGGTAGAATTATTAGAAGACACAGACAATAAAATTGTACTACAACATATTCTCATTACCGGAAAAGGTGAAAATGACATTGTAAAGCACTGGAGACAAGATTGGCTTTATGAAAATACCGAGCTTTATGAGTTTTACAAAGAAACCTCTTGGAAGTACAAAAAACTAAACCCAAAAGATGTTAAAGGACAGTGGACACAAAAAGTATATCAGGTTGATGATAGTCCAAGATATGAAGGAAGTGGAACATGGGTTTATGTGGATGGTAGAACTTTTTGGCAAAACACAACAGATGCTCCGCTACCAAGAAGAGAACACACAAAAAGAGATGATTACAATGTTTTAAAAAGAAGAAACATCCATGAAATCACTTCTTATGGATGGTTACACGAGCAAGATAATGACAAAATAGTAAGAGATGAAAACGGTAAAGATTATGTTTTAGCCCAAGAAAAAGGTTATGACACTTATACCAAAGTTGATGACAGCAAATGTAAAGTTGGGATAAACTGGTGGTCAAAAAACAAAGAAGTTTGGAAAAAAGTAAGAGCAAAATGGGATGCTGAATTTGCAAAAGACAAAGATTTAACATTAAAAAAATCAGTTGACAAAAGACCGCTTTTCATGTATTTATTTGATTTAAAAGCCGATGCTTCAACTGCAGAAGTAAACAAAATAATTGATGATTTTATTGTGAAATAAAACTTTAATGAAATATGCCACAGATTCACTGATTAAAAATGAATTTTAAAAATCTGTGAATCTGTGGAATATTTTTGGAAGCTAAAGTATGATGTCCAGAAAGTGCATCTTTTTAACCTCTATTCGATACTAATAAATCTTAATTTATACTATTATGTGTAATTTTAGAACTCTCAATAAAACTACAAACGGAATTTTACTTTTTTGTCCGAAAAACAAAACATTCAATCTTTCGTTTAGAAATTTAACTTTCAATTTCAATAATAAGGAATTATATGATTTCATCGCTTTTATTAGCAAAATTGATTGTGATTATTGGGAGAATGAATATAAAAACTCTGTTTATCCCAAGAGAATTCCAATTCCAACACTGCAAACAAACTTTATTATTTTACTTGATCGTCAGGAAGTGGAAGAATTGCGGTTTTTATTGGATTTTGAAAAAAATAATGAATATCTAAAACTTGAACAGATACAATACACATTGATTTTGAACTAATAAAAAAGCGATTGAAATTTCAATCGCTTTTTGTTTTTACATTCTTTCGGGAACTTCTATTCCAAGTAAAGAAAATGCTGCTTTTATAGTATGGGCAACTTTTTTGGATAATTGCACACGGAATACTTTTTTATTAAAATCTTCTTCACCCAAAATCGAAACCGATTGATAGAATGAATTATATTCTTTTACCAAATCATAAGTGTAATTTGCTACTAAAGCCGGGCTATGATTATTTGCTGCATTTTGAATAACCTCAGGAAACAATTCAATCTGTTTGATTAATTCTTTCTCTTTTGGATGTAATTCGACTACAGCCTTTTGTATAATATCAAAATCTGCTTTACGCAAAATTGATTGAATTCGAGCATAAGTATATTGAATAAACGGTCCTGTATTTCCAGCAAAGTCAACCGATTCTTCTGGATTGAACAAAATCTGTTTTTTCGGATCTACTTTCAAAATATAATATTTCAATGCACCAAGTCCGATTATCTTGAATAGTTTGGCTTTTTCTTCAGCTGAATAACCTTCCAATTTACCCAATTCCGAAGCAATATCTCCGGCAGTTTTAATCATCTCTTCCATTAAATCATCGGCATCAACCACAGTTCCTTCACGTGATTTCATTTTACCAGAAGGTAATTCCACCATTCCATACGACAGATGATATAAACTTTCTGCCCATTCGAAGCCAAGCTTTTTTAGAATTAAAAATAACACTTTAAAATGGTAATCTTGTTCATTTCCAACAGTGTAAACCATTCCACCAACATCGGGAAAATCTTTTACACGCTGAATTGCCGTTCCAATATCTTGTGTCATGTAAACGGCTGTTCCATCAGAACGTAATACGATTTTTCTATCCAATCCATCAGCAGTTAAATCAATCCAAACTGAACCATCGGAATCTTTTTCAAAAATTCCTTTTTCTAATCCAAACTGAACAACTTCTTTTCCTAATAAATAGGTGTTTGATTCATAATAATAACTATCAAAATCAACACCGAGATTTTTATAGGTTTGTGCAAAACCATCATAAACCCATTGGTTCATTTTTTTCCAAAGTTCAATTACTTCGGGTTTTCCGGCTTCCCAATCGAGAAGCATTTGTTGTGCTTCCAGTATAATTGGTGCTTGTTTTTTAGCTTCTTCTTCGGTCTTTCCTTCGGAAATTAAAGTGTTAATTTCAGATTTATAATGTTTATCAAATTCTACATAAAAATTCCCAACCAGTTTATCACCTTTCAAACCAGCAGTTTCAGGCGTTTGTCCATTTCCAAATTTTTGCCAAGCCAGCATCGATTTACAAATATGAATTCCTCTATCGTTGATTATCTGGGTTTTATACACTTTTTTGCCCGAAGCTTTGATGATTTCAGCCACGGAATAACCCAAAAGATTGTTACGAACGTGCCCAAGATGCAATGGTTTATTGGTATTAGGCGAAGAATATTCAACCATTACCGCCTTTTCATTTGGCGAAGCCGAAACAAATCCGAAACCTTCATTATCTTTTATTGAATTGAAAAAATTCAGATAATAAGCATCAGAAACAACAATATTCAAAAAACCTGAAACAACATTGAACTTCTCTACTTCGGCTACATTTTCAACTAAATAATTCCCAATTTTGGTTCCAATTTCTACCGGATTTCCCTTAATAACCTTCAACAAAGGAAATAGAACCATAGTAATATCACCTTCAAAATCTTTCCTTGTCATTTGAAATTCAACTTTTTCAACAGCTGTGTTGAATAATTGCTCAATAGACTCTTTAATGTAAGGCGATAAAATTTCTGATAAATTCATGATTATGTATTTGAAAGGTGCAAAGATAATCATTAATAAAAAGATTTTTAAATGATTTTTTTACGTAGAATTAAAACTACAATATTGTAAGTTTATTATTTAATAAAAATCAAAAAAAACGCATTTCATCGATTTTTTTTGCTTTTAACCGATAAAATAATTCATATTTGCGTTGTCAAAATCCCAAATTATGAAAAAGCTATTACTATTAATTACATTTTTCCTTACAGCTATAGGAATATCGCAGCCTATAACGGTAAGTACTTCAAGCCATACTGTACAGCAGTTGGTTAATGATGTACTAATTAATACTCCTTGTTCATCAGCTACAAATATTACTTGGAGAACAGGAACAAATTTTGGTTCCAGTAATGGTATTGGTTATTTTCAAAATACCAATCCGAACTTCCCTATGCAAAGTGGTGTTATTTTAAGTACCGGTAATGCCTTGAATGCTGTTGGTCCAAATACTACTATGTTAGATGACGGAAATGCTGCTTGGACAGGTGATGCTTCATTGGAAGCAACTTTAGCGGCAGCGGGAATACCTATGACGTCGACCAATGCTACGGTTCTTGAATTTGACTTTACTCCTATATCGCCTAACTTTAGCTTTGACTTTATATTTGCTTCCGAAGAATATGGTAACTTTCAATGTCAATATTCTGACGCGTTTGCTTTTCTTTTGACAAATTTGAATACGGGTGTTACAACAAATTTAGCTGTCGTTCCAAGTACAAATGACCCAATTTCAGTAATTACCATTAGAGATTATTTATACAATTCGTCATGTCCATCTGCTAATGCTGAATATTTTGGAAGATTTAACGGTGGTTCTAATGTTGCTTCTTCAGCTATAAACTTTAACGGTCAAACCAAAGTTTTAACTGCTGCATCTGTTTTAACTGCAGGAGTTCCTTATCATATTAAATTAGTTATCGCTGACCGACTTGATTATAGATCTGATTCAGCTATATTTATTTCATCCAATAGCTTTAATATTGGACAAGATGTACTTGGTCCGGACTTAACTGTTGCTAATAATACATCACTTTGTAACGGTTCATCTTATACAATTGACACACAACTAAATCCAAGTGAATACACATTTGTTTGGAAAAACGGTACTAGTGTTATTGCCGGACAAACCGGTCCAACTTTAACGATTAATTCACCCGGAACTTATAGTGTAACCTATCAAAATGCATTAGGTGCTTGTTCTGCTGTTACTAACAGCATTACTATTGAATATTCATCACAAATTTCAGTTTCAAATCCGATTGATTTATATAGATGCAATACAGGTTCTTCAACTTTTACATACAATTTAGCGACGAATACGCCGACTTTAATGACTGGTTTAAATCCCAATACAATTGTCACGTATCATGCTACACAAAACGATGCAGACTCAGGAATTAATGGATTACCTTTACAATATACTTCTCCTGCTAACACCTTAATATATGCAAGAGTATTAGTCCCAAGCGGTTGTTATGTTGTTAAATCGTTTAGACTATTAACAGCTCCTCCTCCTGTAGCAAATCAACCTCTTAATCAAATAAAGTGTGAAACAACTTACGGAAGTAATAAGGCAATCTTTAACTTAATTAATCTTAGAAGTGTAATATTGGGTTCACAATCGACTAATATTTATAACGTAACTTTTCATACTAGTCAAGCAGATGCCAATAGTAATAGTAATCCTATTAGCACAAATGCCTATTTAAACAACATTTCTTATTACAACTCAGTAAGTACTACAATATATGTAAGAGTAGAAAATAAAAGCGACTCTGTTTGTTTTGCCACAACAAGTTTTAATTTAATTGTAAATCCATTACCAATTGTTGATGAACTAGAAAATGTAACTGTATGTTCAGAATATATTTTACAACCGTTGACAAACGGAAATTATTTTACTGCACCTAACGGAGGTGGTACTCCTTTATTTGCCGGACATTCTATCACAGAAACACAAACGATATACATTTTTAATCAGCCAAACGGTCCTGACACATGTTCAGCAAACAGTTCATTTACTGTTACCGTTATTGACGAAGACTCTTTTGCACCTGATGATATTGTAAATTGCGGAAATTATACTCTACCTCCATTAGCAAATGGCAAATATTACACACAACCAGGCGGAAATGGCTCTGTATTGCCAGCCGGAACTGTAATAACTAGTACACAAACTCTATATTACTATTATCTACCAACAACCGATGGTGCTTTATGTCCTGTAGATACTGATTTTACAATAACAATAAAGCCTACGGTTGAAGTTGGCACAAGACCTGATATCTTTGAATGTACATCATACACATTACCTCCTTTATCAGTTGGGAAATATTATACTCAAGCCAATGGTTCCGGAACAGAACTAACTGCCGGGACAGCAATTACTACAACTCAAACTATATATGTTTTTGCTACAACAGGTGACAGTAATCCTTGTACAGACCAAGACATATTCAGAGTATTTATAGGTATAAACCAACCTGCCAATATTAATCAATGTAATGGTTATACTCTTCCAAGTTTACCTGTTGGGAAATATTATACCGGACCAATGGGAACAGGTCAGGAAATCCCTGCCGGAACTTTTATTGATACAGATTCTACTATATACATTTATCAACCAACATCAAGCGGTCAAAACAACTGTACTGATAACTTATTCTTTACTTTAACTTTTTCTCAACCTCCTGTAGATACTTTACAAAATCAATCAGCTTGCGTAACTTACACTTTACCTTCTATTGTAAATGGAGATTACTTTACAGGTTCGGATGGCACAGGAACAATGTTAAATGCCGGTGATGAAATCACCTCAACACAAACTATTTACATCTTTAAAAGATTAAATCCAACTTGTGCCAATCAATCAAGTTTTACAGTTACCATACATCCTTTACCGGCAATTGATTCAAGAGCTGATATTGATATATGTGATCAATATGTTTTAACCCCATTAACTGTAGGTAATTATTATACAGGTCCAAATGCTACAGGTCAATTATTGGCAGGCGGAACTGTAATAACAACTAGTCAAAGAATTTATATATATGCTATTTCAAATACTACACCTGCGTGTCCAATTGAAAATAGTTTTCAAATAAACATCTTTTCAACCGTTGCTGATGATCCTGATGACGTTACAGTTTGTGATCAATACGTTTTACCTGCACTTTCAGCAGATAATCGTTATTATACAGCATCAAACGGACCTTATGGAACAGGTGTCGAACTATTACCCGGAGCAGTTATAACAACTACACAAACCATATATGTCTTTAGAGAAGCTTTGATTAGACCTTCATTTACTTGTACTGCTGAGAATTCGTTTACAGTTACAGTAAATAATACTCCTGTTATTGCCCCTATTACCAATGTAAATGTTTGTGGTTCTTATGAATTACCAACTTTAGCCGTTGGAAACTATTTTACTGGTCAAAACGGAACTGGAACAATGCTTGCAGCCGGAACATCGCTTATAACTCCTCAAACTGTTTATGCTTATGCCGAAACAAGTACCAATCCAAATTGTACTGCTCAAAAAAGTTTCTATGTTAACGTTTTCAATGTGGATGAGTTACCAAACACTACAATATGCGAAAGCTATACTTTGCCTACTTTAACAGTTGGTAAATATTACACAGGTCAAAACGGAACCGGAACTCAATTATTAGCAGGTCAAACAATAACAACAAGTCAAACAATATATATTTATCAAGTAGCTGGTTTTTCTCCTGCTTGTAGTGATGAAAGCTCATTTACGGTAACAATTATTGATACTCCTGTTGCTCACAATGTTGCTCTTGCTTCAAGAACTGTTTGTGATGAAGACGGAACAAATGACGGTGTCTTTAATTTTGATTTAACATCTCTAAATACAGAAGTTTTAGGAGTACAAACAGGAAGTGAATTCACTGTACAATATTTCTTGAGTAATAATAATGCTGTAACACAAACCAATCCAATAACAACGACAACAGCTACATCTGTATTTGTTCGAGTAAGCAACACATTAGCTCCAAATTGCTATGACATAAAACCAATTACAATCATTGTCAATAAATTACCAGAACCAAAACCTTTGGATGGTTATGTATGTATTGATAATGAAACCGGAACACTTTTGAACTCATACACTATGTACAGCGGATTAAGTGCTTCAACTCATACTTTTGTATGGAAAAACCAGGACAATCAAATTGTTGGAACAGGAACTGCCTATACAGCTCTCTTACCGGGAACATACACAGTCGTAGCTACTAACAATGCCACAGGATGTGCTTCGGAAGTAACTGAAGTTATTGTGCAACAATCTGAACCTGCAAAAGTAACTTATACTGTAGAAGATGATTTCTCAGATAGTCAAAGAATTATTGTAACAGCCAATGGTCAAGGAGGCGACTATGAATATCAATTGGATAATGGTTCTTTCCAAGACAGTAATATTTTTGAAAATGTAACTTCAGGAATTCATACCATTACAGTAAGAGATAAAAATGGTTGTGGTATAACAACAATTCAGGCATTAGTTATTAACTATCCTAAATTTTTCACTCCAAATGGTGATGGTTATAACGATACTTGGAATATTAAAGATTTAAAAAATCAACCAAGTGCCAGCATTATGATTTATGACCGATATGGTAAAGTTTTAAAACAAATAAGACCTAATGGTGAAGGTTGGGACGGAACTTACAATGGAAATCAAATGATATCTGATGATTATTGGTTTACTGTTTCTTACACCGATGAAAGTCAACAAAATCGTGAATTTAAATCCCATTTCGCTATGAAGCGATAACCTACAATAACCTATGTTATGAGAAACTCTCAAATATTTTTGAGAGTTTTTTTATTTTAAAACTGTAACAAAACAATAATATAATAGTCTATTAAGCGAAATCTATAAATAATATAGATTTCATAACTAACATAAACAATATTCCTAATCATCAATCAAAATGAAATTTAAAATTTTACTCCTTTTCATCATTAGTAATTTTTCATTACTATTTGCTCAAGGTTCCGGAAATCCTGGTTCGGTTTCGGGAAAGGTAATTGACAATACCAGTAAGCAACCTTTACCTTATGTAAATGTTTCAATTCTTGAAAATGACAAAATCGTTACCGGGGGAATTACTCAAGAAAACGGTAATTTCAATATTAAAAATTTGGCTTTAAAAAACTATAAAGTCGAAATTCAATTCATTGGTTACAAAAAAATAATCAAAGAGATTTCATTAACCGAAGCTAATAAAGCGATCAATCTTAATAATATTTTTTTAGAAGAAGAAGCTGTTCAACTTAAAGGTGTCGAGATCGTAAAAGAGCGTTCTACTATTGAGCAAAAAATAGACCGAAAAGTAATTAATATCGGAAAAGATTTAATCGCTTCAGGAAATACGGCTTCCGAAATTTTAAATAATGTTCCAACCGTTAGTGTTGATCCACAAACAAAAGAACTTAGTTTGAGAGGAAATTCAAATGTAAGAGTTCTTATCGATGGTAAACCTTCCAATATCGATGCTGCACAATTATTACAACAAATTCCGTCTTCATCAATAAAACAAGTAGAATTAATCACCAATCCTTCGGCAAAATACAATCCGGAAGGCATGAGTGGAATTATCAACATCATCCTTCATAAAAATTCTAACGAAGGCTTTAACGGAAGTATTAATTCAGGTGTAACATTTGGTATAACTCCAAAAGTAAATTCTGCTTTAAATTTAAATTATAAAGTTGGAAAAGTAAATTTCTATACCAACTATGGTTTCAATCACGGAATCAATGCTAATCACGGCTATATTGACAGTTTCAGACCAAACCTGGAGAATGAACAAGATTTTGAATTCAGAAATAAGAATACTTCTCATTTGGTAAAATTAGGAATGGATTATTATATCAATGATAAAAATACCATTTCATTCTACACTAATCAAAGTATTGCAAATGGTAGCGGAAGCGGCTTAACACTAGTTGATTATTTAAATGCTGCTCAACGCGATTCAAGACAATTGTTTGACTCTAAGACTGATAATTACACTCAAACCTATGATGTAGTATACAAACATGATTTTGACAAAAAAGGAGAAACAATTGATTTTCAAGCTAATTTCTCCAACACCAAAGGTCCTGAATATACTGACTATGATTTTGCTCAAACCAATCCGGTATCAACAACTTTAACCAGTAATGATATTGATCGTGTTACAAACTCACTTCAAATCAATTTAGATTATGTAAATCCATTATCTGAAACTCTACGATTGGAAGTTGGTGCCGAAAGTCGTATTCAAAGAATTACTAATGACTTTGATGAAAATATCAACGAAGCTTCTACCGGATATAACCGAGTAGGAAATTCTAACTTTGTATTCAGCAGACAAATTCACTCTGTTTATACCAATATTGGAAAACAATGGGGAAAATGGAGTGCTCAAATTGGTGTAAGATTGGAAAATTATGAAATTGATGGTGATTTCGAAAATGTAGTAACATCTTCCAATTCATCTGAAAACATTAACGATAAAAGCAATGTAAAAGACGATATTTTTACAGCTTACCCATCGGTTTTCTTTAATTACAAAGCAAGTGATAATGACTCGTTCAACTTTAATTATTCTCGAAGAGTTGACAGACCCGGAATTGGACAAATCAGCCCAATCAGAGAATGGACAACTCCATTGGTTGAATCAAGAGGTAACCCTGCATTGGAACCACAATTCACTAATTCTTTTGAAGTAAACTATACCCGAACTACTAAAATTGGTTCGATTACAACAGGTGTTTTCTACCGACAAATTAATGATGAAATCAGTAGAATAATCTATAAAAACCCAGACAATATCAATCAAGATATCCTTTCATATGATAATTTTGATAACAACCACGCTTTTGGTATCGAAACTTCGGCTAACCTTAAGTTCAATTCTTGGTGGTCTACCAACTTAAGTGCCGACAGTTATTTCAAAACCGTTAGAGGAACTGTTCAAAATGCCAATACCGGTGATCAGGAACGAGCTGAAGCAGATGTTACTGTTTTCAATGCCAGAATGAACCACAATTTTACCGCTACAAAAAAACTACGTTTCAATTTATTTGCTATGTATCGTGGAAGAGATTTAGGACTTCAGTTTGATCGTTCTCCAATGTATCGTGTTGATATGGGTTCAACATATACCGTTTTGAAAGGAAAAGGAAGCATTACTGCCCGTTTTAATGACATATTTAAAACGATGAATTTTGCTTTTGACGGAAGTATTCCTTACAGACAAACCGGAGCTTTCTACTGGGAAAGTCAAACATTCTACATTGGTTTTAATTACATGTTTGGTGGAGGAAAAAACAAAGCTTTACAACGTAAACAAAGAGACGCAAACGAAACACAAGGAAGCGGTGGAATGATGTAAAATGGTATTCTCATAAATTATTTGAATAAGTTGTTAATTAAAAAATCCCGTCTGGTTTAAAAACAAGACGGGATTTTTGCTTTAAATAAAATCAAAAACTACCTACCACTTAATAATCGCACTTGCCCAAGTAAATCCTGAACCAAATGCTGCCAAAACAACGGTATCTCCTGATTTGATTTTTCCTTGTTCCCATGCTTCGGTTAAAGCGATAGGAATCGATGCTGCGGTTGTATTACCATATTTTTGGATGTTGTTATACACCTGATCATCACTTAACTTGAATTTCTGCTGAATGAATTGCGAAATTCTCAAATTCGCCTGATGTGGAATCAACATATTAATATCAGAAACCTGAAGATTATTAGCTTGCAAACCTTCCATAATTACTTCACTAAAACGAACTACTGCATTTTTAAATACAAATTGTCCGTTCATGTATGGAAAATAACTCTCATCATTAGGATCGTTATCAGCAATAATATCATTAACCCAACGTTTTCCCATTCCGGGCGCAATCAACGATAACTCTTCAGCATGTTGTCCTTCGGAATGCAAATGGGTTGACAAAATTCCTTTGGTCAAATCTTCTTCTCTGCTGATAACCGCTGCTCCTGCCCCATCACCAAAAATCACTGAAACGCCACGACCACGGGTTGTCATGTCTAATCCATGCGAATGCAATTCAGAACCAATAATCAAAATGTTTTTATACATTCCTGTTTTTATATATTGATCAGCAATAGAAAGTGCATAAACAAATCCCGAACATTGATTACGAATATCTAATGCGCCAACGGTTTTCAAGCCTAAATCACGTTGTACTAAAACGCCAGGACCCGGAAAATAATAATCGGGACTTAAGGTCGCAAAAATTATAAAATCAATATCCTCTTTGGAAACTCCCGAACGCTCTATTGCAATTTTTGCCGCCTTTACACCCATAGAAGTTGTCGTATCCTGACCTTTAATGACGTGTCGTCTCTCTTTTATGCCGGTTCGCTCCTGAATCCATTCGTCATTGGTATCCATTATTTTAGACAAATCATCGTTCGTCACCACATTTTCCGGAACATAAAAACCTAATCCTGATATTTTTGAATGATACATAGTTATCAATTTATTAAAAAAAGTGGTTAAAAATAATCATCTTATTAAAAACCACAGCACAATATAATTACTTTTTAACAAATCTTGATTCAATCAAAATAAAAAAGCCGATTTATTGTTATAAATCGGCCTCAATTAATTAAGTTTTAAAATTATGATTGATCAACAACTTCAGCATCAGGAGCATTTTTCTTTACTGACTCTATTCCATTTTCGCGTGCTGCAACACTTTCATACATTTCACTTGTTCCAATGATTTGTCCATTGGTAGCTTTTAAATTAAAATAAGGCTTACCATTTTTAGATTCTAATCTATCAAAACGATTATCATCTTGCGAATTTTTCTTCACTGATTCTACGCCATTTAAACAAGCTGCTTTTGTTGTATAGCCTTCACTTCCTAAAATTTCCTGACCGTTTCCCGCTTTTAAACTAAACTGAAACTCACCGTTTTTTCTGGTTGTAATTACAAATTTTCCCATAATTATTAATTTTGAATTTGATTATTCTGAAATATAAAGCTAAGAAAATACATTTAAAAATAAGCAGAAAAAATATTTTTTTATTAATCTGTAACCAGAATGTTAATTTTTATACAAACAATCATCTAAAACAATCTATATGAAAAAAAGTATCTTATTTATCTTTTTTCTCTCGTTCTTTTATGGTACCGCACAGGAAAATCTAACTTTTCAACAACCATCAAAAGATATTCTTGCTTTAGCAGATTATGAGAGAACACCTAGTGTAAACATGGACTCTAAAAAAGAATACATGTTGTTGAGCTATAGAAATACCTATAAAACTCTTGATGAACTTAGTCAGGAAGAAATGCGTTTAGGTGGTTTACGTATCAATCCGATAACAAACATTTCAAGCACAGTTACTTACATAAACAATTTAAAACTACGAAAAGTAGCAGACAAAAATGAAGTTCAAGTAACCGGATTACCTCAAAATCCAAAGATTACAAATATCTCTTGGTCTCAAAACGAAAAGAAAATTGCATTTACACATACTACCGCAACCGGAGTTGAACTTTGGGTAATCGATGTAATGACAGCTTCTGCAAAAAAAATAACTGAGGCTGTTTTAAATGCTAATTTGGGAAATCCTTTCAATTGGATGAATGACAATGAAACGCTTTTAGTAAAAATGCTGCCTAAAAATCGTCCTGCTTTAATTGACAGCAAAAAAGATTTACCAAAAGGACCAACCGTTTCTACCGGTGACGGTAGTGTTTCTCAAAACAGAACATACCAAGATTTATTAAAGAATCCAACAGACGAAGCAAATTTTGATGCTTTAGTTACTTCAGAATTATACAAAGTTTCTCTTTCTGGTAAATCAGTACTATTTAAACCAGCTGCAATTTATGCCGGAGAAAGTTTCTCTCCAGACGGGAATTATCTGATGATAACTACCATTCACAGACCTTATTCTTATATTGTTCCACTAAGCCGTTTTCCTCAAAAATCGGTTGTTTATGATAGCAATGGAAAAGAAATCAAAGTAGTTAATGAAGTTCCTTTAACCGAAATAATGCCAAAAGGATTTTCTTCTGTTCGAAAAGGAAAAAGAAGTATGAGCTGGCGTTCAGATAAACCTGCAACACTTTCTTATATTGTTGCTTTGGATGAAGGAGATCAAGCCAATAAAGTTGATTTTAGAGATGAGGTTTTCAATTGGGATGCACCATTTTCTGCTGAACCAAAATCGATTTTAAAAACGCAGCAACGTTATGCAGGAATTATTTGGGGTAATGAAACTACCGCTATCGCTTATGACAGTTGGTATGACACGAGAAATCAAAAAACATATTTATTTAATCCATCCAATCCAAATCAGGCTCCAAAAATTATTTCCGATAGAAATTCACAAGATATTTACAGCGATCCGGGAGATTTTGAAACAAAAAAAAACCAGTACAATCGTTATGTTTTGGCTATTGAAGGCGATAACACTTATTTAATTGGTCAAGGCTATACCGAAAACGGACAATTTCCTTTCATAGATGAATTTAATTTAAAAACATTAAAAACCAAACGTCTTTATACATCAAAAATGAAAGACAAAAAAGAAGATTTACTTTCTATTGAAGATTTCAAAAAAGGCGATGTTTTAGTACAAATTCAATCAAAAAGTGAATTTCCTAATTACTATTTCAGAAATATTAAAACCGGAAAGTTAACTCAAATTACTTACTTCAAAAATCCTTTTGAAAGTATCAAAAATGTATATAAAGAAGTAATTAAATACAAACGTAAAGATGGTGTGGAATTATCCGGAACTTTATATTTACCTGCAAATTATGACCGAACTAAAAAATCTGAAAAATTACCTTTACTAATTTGGGCTTATCCTGAAGAATTTAAGGATAAAAGCAGTGCAGGACAAAATAGTAAAAACCCTAATGAATTCACGTTTCCTTATTATGGTTCATTCGTATATTGGGTAACCAAAGGTTATGCTGTACTTGACGATGCTTCATTTCCTATCATTGGAGAAGGAAAAACTGAACCAAACGATACTTTTTTACCTCAACTAATTGCCAATGCTGAAGCTGCTATTGATGCTGTTGACAATTTGGGTTATATTAATCGTAAAAAAGTTGCTGTTGGCGGACATTCTTATGGTGCATTTATGACAGCAAATTTATTGACACATTCTAACCTTTTTGCTTGCGGAATTGCTCGAAGTGGTGCTTACAACAGAACCTTAACACCATTTGGTTTCCAAAGTGAGCAACGTAACTATTGGGACGTTCGGGAAGTTTACAATACCATGTCACCGTTTATGAATGCTGACAAAATGAAAACACCAATGCTTTTGGTTCATGGTGATGCAGATAATAATCCGGGAACTTTCACATTACAAACAGAGCGTTATTTTCAAGCGTTGAAAAACCTTGGTGCGCCGGTTCGTATGGTTTTATTACCAAAAGAAAGTCATGGCTATGCCGCAAAAGATAACATTCTTCATCTGTTGTGGGAACAAGAACAATTTTTAGATAAATATTTGAAAAACTAAAAATTCAAAAACTTAAATCATCAAATAGACTTTAGGGCAAAACCTTAAAGTCTATTTTTTTTGAAAAAAAATTATTATTTATTGTTTATCAATAAATTTTTATTATTTTTACACCACAATAAATTAACTTATTTCGTTATGAAAACAACCAATATTATATTCAAAGTACTACATGTTGTAGCTTGGTTAATCTTTGTAGGTTTAAGCATCGAAGCTTGTGGCTTACTCGTTAACTTTATTTGTAGCATTTACAAACCAGAATTTGTCCCAAACTTGTATCAAAAACTGAATTTAACCGAAATGTATAGCCAAAATAAATGGGATTTTTACAAAATATATTCGCTTACATTATCCATTTCCTTTTTAAAAGCATTTCTGTTTTACATTGTTGTGATGTTAATGTACCGATTAGATTTATCTAAACCTTTCAACCAATATGTTTCTGATACTATACTAAAAATTAGTTATTTTACTTTTTCGATAGGAATACTAGGCTACATTACAAAAGAAACTATTCAACATATTAAACTTGAAAAATTCATTCTCGATAATCTAAGTACATTTTCTACAGATAGTGAAGCTTTTATATTAATGTCGGCAATCATCTATATTATCGCCATTATTTTCAAAAAAGGAATTGAAATTCAAAACGAAAACGAATTAACCATTTAAGTTATGCCTATTATTGTAAACGTAGATGTAATGATGGCAAAACGAAAAATGTCATTAAACGAACTTTCGGAAAAAGTAGATTTAACCTTATCTAATCTCTCCATTTTAAAAACAGGAAAAGCCAAAGCCATACGGTTTAGTACGCTTGAAGCTATTTGCAGAGCATTAGACTGTCAACCCGGAGATATTTTAGAATATGTAGATGAGGAAAAAAAGTAGCAAGTCCTATTTTTTTATTTGTAAAAACACTTTTGCCCCTTTTTCAAAAGATTGCTTACTTTCAAAATACAATATTGTACTTTTTTGCTCGGCTTCAACCAAATAAAAATTACCTCTGTAATAGGACTGTAATACTGTTACCTCAAAATCAGATTGAGGAACCATTTCTAATTGATGTGGATAAACCAATAACTTTTGACCATTTTGTTCCACTTCATTTACATCTCCAAATAAAGAAGCTACATAATGATTTTTCGGATGATTGTAGATAGCTTCCGGAGTTCCGGACTCAATAATTTCACCTTGTTTCATTACCAGTACTTCATCAGTAAAAGACAAAACATCAGTACTGTCATGAGTCGCAATGATAGTTGTAATTTGTTTTTCTTTTAAATAACCAAAAAGCTTTCGGCGTAAACTGTTCTTTCTAAAATTATCAATATGACTAAAAGGTTCGTCCAATAAAAGCACTTCAGGTTCTAACGCCAAAACCCTCGCCAAAGCCACTCGCTGCATTTGTCCGCCACTTAAAAACTGAGCTTTTACATTCGCAAATTCGGTCATTTCTACAATTCCCAAAAGTTCTGCTATTCGTTGGTTTTTTTTATCTTTATAAATATTTGACAAATACTTCCCAACATTTTCTGCAACGGTTATAAAAGGCATTAAATCAAAATCCTGAGCCAAATATTTCATGTATTCCATTCCGGGAATTAAATGATATTTTGGTCCGAGAACTTCATTTTCTTTCCAAAATATCTGACCTTCACTCAAATCATATAAGCCATAAATGAGTTTCAACAAGGTACTTTTACCACAACCGCTTTCTCCAATAATAGCCATTGTTTTACCATTTTCCAATGAAAAAGAAAAAGCCTCAAGTATTGAAATTTTATTATAAGAAAAGGAAATATTTTGAACAGAAAGCATACTCTAAATAAAAAAACAAAGTTCGTTATTATTTGTAGAACAAAAAATATTTATTTGTAGATAAAATTCTACATGAATATCGGCGTTTTTCTCACTATTTTCTCTTTTTTTAAGCTAATTTTGCATAAAAATATTACGTATTCATTTTTACAGCTATGAAATTGAAAATCTGTTATTTGCTATTTATCTGCTTTATCACTTCGAATATAACAGCGCAGGTTGGCATTGGTACAACTTCTCCAAATGCTCAATTGGATATTCGATCAAGTAATCAAGCTACTCCTTCCAACACAGACGGAATCCTGATTCCAAAAGTAGATACTTTCCCTTTAACAAATCCTACCGCAAACCAACAAGGTATGCTGATTTACTTAACTACAGCGGCAACTTTTTCCAGTGTAAGCAAACAACCCGGATTTTACTATTGGGACAATGCAACAACCAATTGGATTGGCATTCAAAGTAGTTTAAATTCTGATTGGAGTTTAATTGGTAATGCCGGAACAAATAGCAGTACTAACTTTCTTGGAACTACAGATAATGTTGATTTAGTTTTTAAAAGAAATAATCGAAGAGCAGCGTTTATTGGTGATGGCACATTTGATCCGGGAACATTTAATTCAAATAATGGAAATACTTCATTTGGAGATAACTCATTATTAAATCCTAGTGTTAATATAGGAACACAAACAGGTGTTCGAAATTCAGCATTTGGTGTAAACGTTATGCCCGGATTAACAACCGGCCAACGTAATACCGGTGTTGGGGATTTTGCACTTTACTCAAACACTGTAGGAAACGAAAATACAGCGTTAGGGGTTGGTGCTTTATATTCAAATACAATATCAAGTGGTCAAACGGCAATAGGAAGAAATGCACTCACTTCTTTTAACGGTCCAAACACAGCCAATATAGGAAATACAGCTGTTGGCTTTTCTGCATTGAGAAATACCGTTACAGGAATTTATAATACCGCTTTAGGATATGAAGCTTTGAGAAACGCTTTAGGTTCCGGTAATGTCGGTATAGGTTATCATGCCGGAAGACTGGAAACAGGAAGCAATAAATTATATATAGAAAATTCAAATGCAGACGCAAACAATGCTTTGATTTATGGTGAATTTGACAATAATATTTTGAGAGTAAACGGAACATTGCAAATTAATAATCCGGCAACGGTAAATGGATATGCTTTACCTAATGTAAGAGGAACCAATGGACAAGTATTGCAAACAAATGGTTCGGGTGCAACAAGTTGGGTTTCGCCTTCCTTATTAAGCATTACCGAAACAGACCCGCAAGTTTCTTCAGCCACAACAAACATAGTTCCAAAATGGAATGGAACAACTTTAGTTGACGGTACCATAACTGATAATGGAACGAATGTAGGCATTGGTGTTACACCTTCTGCAGGAAACAAACTCGAAGTAAACGGTAAAACCAGCACTACAAATTTTCAAATGACAAATGGCGCAACAAATGGGTATATCCTACAAAGTGATGCATCAGGAAATGCAAGCTGGGTTCAAAATCCTTTAAATACTTTATCTTTAGTAAGAGTTAATTTGTCTGCCAATCAAACATTAGCAACAACAGGATGGCAAAAAATAACTTTTGACAATGAAGTTTTTGATACCGCTAATGAATTTAACACCACAAACAATCGCTTTACAGCAACTAAAGCAGGTTATTATAGAATAAATGCTGTTTTTCATACAAACAATCAAAGTAATACTCAATTTTATTCTATAGGTATCAGAATTAACGGGAATTTTTACCAACAGACTTCTGCAAATCATTTTGGCAATGGAAATGTTGACCGTTCAGTAAATTGCTTGGTTCAATTAGCCATAGGTGATTATGTAGAAGTATTTGTAGAAAATTATCAATCCGGTGTTGATCTTGATGGATATTCCGGAAAAACTGTTTTTGAAATAGAACAAGTTAGGTAATCATTAAAAAATACAAGAGCGAAATTCCAAAAATGGAGTTTTCGCTCTTGTCCAACCTAACCAATTAATCCAAATTATGAAATATACTTGTTAAAAGTCTTTGTGTGTATTCTGGCTTTTAAATCATGAAGCAAATTATATAGTCCAAAAAATGTTCTATTTATGTAAAGAAAATGCTTCGAACCTCTATTTCCATTCATTTTTCTAAGCTGAGTATCTTTTGAAAAATCCTCTCCCATTTGAGCTATTTGACCAAAAAAATCTTCATCCGAGAAATCAAAAAAATCACCATGAAAAGGTTTAGTAAATAAACTTAATAAATCATAGAATATTTCGGTAAAATATTCAATCTCTTCATTTGTATCATCATGGCGTAAAATTTCTAATTCATATAACTTTTTATTAAAAAGCTCAGAATTATTGATGACTTCAGGTTTTGCCAATTCAAAATAAGGAATATAAAAATCATTTGGCACCTGTTTTATACAACCAAAATCTATAGCCACCAGATTTTCTTTTTTATCTACTAAAAAGTTTCCGGGATGCGGATCAGCATGTACTTGTTTTAAATGATGCATTTGATACATATAAAAATCCCATAACGCTTGTCCTATCTTATCACCTTTCTCTCTATCTTTATTATGAGCCGAAAATTCCGAGATATGCTCACCATCAATCCATTCCATTGTCAATATCTTCTCTGATGAGAACTCTGAATAATATTTGGGAAAACGTAAATTTTCAATTTTGCTGCATTTCGCAGAAACTTCTACACTTTGTTTTAATTCCAAAATATAATCGGTTTCTTCTAATAATTTACTTTCAACTTCTTTAAAATATTTCTCAGAATCTTTACCTTTCAAATTAAACATTCTAACAGCAAATGGTTTAACCAATGTCAAATCAGAGCTGATACTATCGGCTACACCGGGATATTGAATTTTTACAGCAAATGTTTTATTCCCTTTTGTAGCTTTATGAACCTGACCAATACTAGCCGCATTTACAGCATCTTGGGTGAAGGTATCATAAATATCTTCAGGATATTTACTCAAATATTTTTTAAACGTTTTTCTAACTAATGGTGCTGATAATGGCGGAACCGAAAACTGTGAAAGAGAAAATTTTTCCACATAAGCTTGTGGCATAATGCTTTTGTCCATACTCAGCATTTGTGCCACTTTTAATGCACTTCCCTTTAAATTTTTTAATCCGTCATAAATATCTTCCGCATTTTCCTCGTTGAGTTTTTCCTTTGTCAAAGACGGATTAACTAATTTTTCACCATAATAAGCAACGTAATTGCCGCCAACTTTAATACCGGTTTTAACTAACTGTGTTGCTCTTTCTATTTTACCTGTTGGAATTTTATCTAATGTCTTCATTAATTAAATTTTTCTTTCCAAAGAAATTTTCCCAAATCAATTATATTTTCCAAATGTCTTGTATCCAACAAATCCATAACGGTATTTACAGATTTCTCAATCAGAACATCGGTTTTTTCAAATCCTTTTGAAGTGTCTTCCAACCAAAATTTTAATAAAAATAAAAATTGCACCCAAGCTCCTTCAGAAAAAGTAGTCTCTTTTACTTTGGTCAACTTTTCGGAAATTACATTGTCTTTTTGAATACATTTTTCTTCAACAAAGTTTTTAAAATGGCTTCTGAATTGTTTTAAATTTTTCAAACTCTGAAACCCTTCTTTCTTGTCTTCAAAGTAAAAAAGAACAAAAGATCTGTTAAGTGTCAGTACTTCAAATAAAGTAAAATACAATGTTAACAGCTTGTTTCTATTTGAATAATCATCAAACTTTGCATCCTGAGCAATTGTTCCAACAGTATTCTCAAAAAATCTTAACCAGATTGTCTGTTTTAAGGAGTCAAACGAACCAAAAAAAGAATAAAAATCACTTTCATCAATACCTGTTTTTTGACAAAAAACAAATATATTTTTTGGTTCTTCATTGTTTTGAAGTACTTCGTTCATGTAACTGATGATAATGCTGTCATCTGTTGTTACTATTTCTTTTTTTGTTTTTTTTCTAGTTGTTGCCATTTTATGTAAAAATTACTGTATGTAAATTTACAACACAACTAATTTTCAAAGGCTTAAACTAAATATAATTTAATGTTAAAGTTCTTTCAAAAAAAAGCTACCCAAAATGGGTAGCTCAACCTTTATAACTAATTAAATAGATAAATTATTTTCCTGCTTCTTTTTGAGCTTCTTGAACCATTTTTTCATTAGCTGTAATAGCAAACTCAACTCTTCTGTTTTTACTTCTTCCTTCCGGAGTATCATTAGTAGCAATTGGATCTGCAATTCCTAATCCTGTTGTTACAAAACGTGATGCTACCAATCCTTTACCAACTAAATAGGCTTTTACAGATGCTGCTCTTTGGTCAGAAAGTTTAAGATTATAATCTGCCGCGCCTGTACTATCTGTATATCCATAAATTTGAATGTTTGTGTCAGGATATTGGTTAAAAACCGGAACTAATTTATCCAAATTCGCTTTTGCCGTTGCTGTTAGAGTAGATTTATTTGTATCAAAACGAACTGCATTTTCTCCTAAAACCAATTTAATCCCTTCTCCTACTCTTTCTACCTCAGCGCCTGGCAAAGCCGTTTCAATTTCACGAGCTTGTTTATCCATTTTATTACCGATAACGCCTCCGGCAACTCCACCAACAACTCCACCAAGAACAGCTCCTAAAGCTCCGTTTCCGCCTTTACCTAAATTGTTACCTAAAACAGCTCCAAGAATAGCTCCACCAGCAGCTCCAATAGCCGCACCTCGTTGTGTATTGTTTGTGTTTTTTACAGCTTCACAACTTGTAAAAACTGTAGAAAACAACATCAAACCTCCTAAAATAATTGTACTATACTTTTTCATATTTCTTAATTTAATTTTTCAAATTGATATACAACATCTGTTAACTTTCCTCCTACATTGATTTTATCAATCAATTGGAAAGCGTTTCCTGTTTGATTAGCTACAGTTAAAACGTAACCAGATTTTACTGTTTTTGCTTTTGCTTCATCCAAAATCTTCATTACAAATTGGCCTTCTTTATTGATAAACCAAGTAATCGGTGTTGAATAAGAAGTACAACTCGGACTGTTCAACGCAAAGTTTCCTTTGTTATTATTAGAAACAAACTTCCAAGTACTGCCAATAAAACATTTTGAATCTGCCAAGTCAAAAGAAGTTACTTTTATTACATCTGAACCCGGATAAGTTACTGATGTTATCTGCCAGTTTCCTTTGATTGCAACCTCTGACTTTGTATCCAATTTTGTACTTGTCGCGGAATTTTTTGATTTACATCCTACGATAATTAATGTAAACACTAATAGCAATGATAAAATACTTTTTTTCATACTCTGTGATATTTATAATTTATAGTGCAAATATACGTCCATTTTTATTTGAAGTTTACAACATAGTTCTATTTTGATATAGAATTATTACTACGACAATTTGTCACTAAAAATATCTTTGGTATTAGTTTTGAATAACGCAATCTATCAAATTTTTATTAATCAAAAAGAACATAATATGACAACAGGAAAAATCAATGTATCGGTAGAAAACATCTTTCCGCTAATTAAGAAGTTTTTATATAGCGACCACGAAATTTTCTTGAGAGAATTAGTATCCAATGCTACAGATGCTACTCTGAAATTAAAGCATTTAACCAGCATCGGTGAAGCCAAAGTAGAATATGGTAATCCTATCATTGAAGTAAAAATCGACAAAGAAGGTAAAAAAATCCATATCATTGACCAAGGTTTAGGCATGACTGCCGAAGAAGTTGAAAAATACATCAATCAAGTGGCATTTTCAGGAGCAGAAGAATTTTTAGAAAAATATAAAGATTCTGCCAAAGATTCAGGAATCATAGGTCACTTTGGTCTTGGTTTTTACTCTGCTTTTATGGTAGCTTCAAAAGTAGAAATTATAACTAAATCATATAAAGACGAACCGGCGGCACATTGGACATGTGACGGAAGTCCTGAATTTACTTTGGTTGCTCATGATAAAACTGACCGAGGAACTGAAATTATACTTCACATTGCCGAAGATTCTGTTGAATTTTTAGAAGAATTCAACATCCGTGAATTGTTGACTAAATACAATAAGTTCATGCCGGTACCGATTAAATTTGGAACTAAAAAAGAAGCTTTACCAAAACCGGAAGATGCTCCGGAAGATTACAAAACAGAATATATTGACGTTGACAATATCATCAACAATCCAAATCCGGCGTGGACAAAACAGCCTGTTGATTTAACTGATGAAGATTATAAAAACTTCTACCGCGAGTTGTACCCAATGCAGTTTGAAGAACCATTGTTCAACATTCACTTGAATGTAGACTATCCGTTCAACCTGACAGGAATTTTGTACTTTCCAAAAATGTCTGCCGATTTGCAACTGCAAAAAGATAAAATTCAATTATATCAGAATCAGGTTTTTGTAACCGATAATGTAGAAGGAATTGTTCCCGAATTTTTGGGAATGCTAAAAGGTGTAATTGACTCACCGGATATTCCGTTGAATGTTTCACGTTCTTATTTGCAAGCTGACGGAAATGTAAAGAAAATTTCAAACTACATTACCAGAAAAGTAGCAGATAAGCTGAAATCACTTTTCAATGAAAACCGCGAAGATTTTGAACAAAAATGGAACGATATTAAAATCGTTTTAGAATACGGAATGTTATCCGAGCCAAAATTTTATGAAAAAGCAGGTGACTTTGTATTGTATCCAACTGTTGATGACAAGTATTACACTTTAACAGAACTGAAAGAAGCTATTTCAGCTAATCAAACGGACAAAAATGGAAAATTGGTCGTTTTATATGCTTCTAATAAAGATGCACAACACAGTTACATTGACATTGCCAAAGCAAAAGGTTATCAAGTGTTGTTATTAGACTCGCCTATTGTTTCGCATTTAATACAAAAATTAGAAGCTGATAACGAAAATCTAACGTTTACTCGTGTTGATTCTGATCATATCGATAAATTAATTCAAAAAGAAGAAACCCAAATTTCTAAATTATCCGAAGAAGAATCTACACAACTGAAAACTGTTTTGGAAGAAATTGTTCCAAAAACAAACTATTCTGTTCAGTTGGAACCAATGGATAGTAATGCTGCACCATTCATCATAACGCAACCTGAATTCATGAGAAGAATGAAAGAAATGAGTCAAACCGGTGGTGGCGGAATGTTTGGTATGGGTAACTTCCCTGAAATGTATAATTTAGTTGTAAACACCAACTCAAACTTAGCTACGACAATCCTAAAAGCAGAAAAGTCAGCACAAGAAAGTTTGGTAAAACAAGCTTTAGACTTGGCAAAAATTTCTCAAGGATTATTGAAAGGCGAAGAATTAACCGCTTTCGTAAAAAGAAGTTTTGAATTGATTAAGTAAAAAGTGAATAGCAATAAGTAAATAGTAACCTGCAAGCATAAACTTGCAGGTTTTTTTTATATATTAGCTCAATCAACACATTAGTAATCATGAAAAAAATAATTCTTTTTTTACTGCTACTTCCATCAGTGCTATTTGCTAAGTTTTATGATGGAACAATAAATTTTAACGATGGAACATCAAAAACAGGTTTAATTGAAATTCCCGATGCTGATAGCCAAACTATCAAATTCAAATTATCTGAAAAAGAAAAAGTTGAAAAACTAGATATAAACAATATTAAAGGTTTTCAAATAAAAAATAAAAATTACACATCTGAGTTTGAAACTATGTTTTTGGCGGAAGGTAGTCTGTTTGGCGGAAAAAACTATAAAGTTTCAGAAAAAAAATCATGGGTTAAAATTGAAAAGAAAGGAAAAAAAATTGATTTAGTTTCAAAATATTATTCAAGTTCAGGAGTTTTAGGTGCTACAGGACAAACGTCAGAATCAGGTAGAGTAATATATATCAAAAAACATGAAAACAACTTTGCCCTTATTTTAATGCCAATTATGGAAGGTGGATTAAATTTTTCAGTGAATTTCTACAACACTTTGATGAAAGTATTAAAAGGACATTTTGAAAAAGACTGCCCAAAACTACTCGAAGTCGTGACTAAAGAAGAACTAAAGAAAAAAGGATTGGATATCATTGTTGATTTACACAATGAACATTGCGCTACTGATTAAAACAAGGCTATTTTGACATAAAAATATCATTTGATATTTCACTCATAAAAATCATGACTTTATCCATAGAAACACCGGCATTACTTTTTTCGGCAACATCTTTAATTTTATTGGCATATACTAATCGGTTTTTGACGATTGCGCAAATCGTTCGCAGTTTGAAAACCCATTATGATGAAAAGCATACGAAAAGTATTTTGCTGCAAATTCGAAATTTAAATCTACGATTATCATTAATTCGATACATGCAACTTTTTGGCGTATTGTGTTTGTTTCTTTCGGTTTTTGCGATGTTATTGCTTTTTGTAGGACAACAAACTGCCGGAATTTACCTTTTTGCAGCAAGTTTACTTTGCTTATTGACATCATTAGGAATTTCTTTTTGGGAAATTAGTATTTCGGTAACCGCTTTGCGTCATCATTTGAGCGATTTGGAAGAAGAAGAAAACAAAATAAAAAACCCTCAAAATTGAGGGTTTTATGTTATTATTAATAATCTAAATTATTTGCTTAAATACATTTTTCTGCGAGAATACAATTCATAGAATTGATCGTCTTTTAAATCATCTATGAATAAAATACTTTCTCCTGTCGATTTCATTTCCGGTCCGAGTGCTTTGTTGACATTCGGGAATTTACTGAAAGAGAAAACAGGTTGTTTTATAGCATAACCGTTCAGTTTTGGATTAAAAGTGAAATCGGTTACTTTATTTTCTCCAAGCATTACTTTCGTAGCATAATTTACATACGGTTCGCCATAAGCTTTGGCAATAAACGGAACCGTTCTCGAAGCTCTAGGATTTGCTTCGATAATATAAACTGTATCGTCTTTAATAGCAAACTGAATATTGATTAAACCAACCGTTTTTAACGCCAACGCAATTTTCTTCGTATGATCTTTAATTTGCTGCATTACAAATTCGCCCAAATTAAACGGTGGCAACGTTGCATTACTGTCGCCTGAGTGAATTCCGCATGGTTCGATGTGTTCCATAATTCCGATGATGTATACATTTTCACCATCGCAAATGGCATCGGCTTCGGCTTCAATCGCTCCATCAAGATAATGGTCAAGCAGTAATTTATTTCCCGGAATATTTTTCAGTAAATCAATTACGTGTTCTTCCAATTCTTGTTTATTAATAACAATCTTCATGCCTTGTCCACCCAAAACATACGACGGACGAACTAATAAAGGAAAGTCCAAAACATCTGCTAATACTGAAGCTTGATCTGCATTTTCGGCTACGCCAAATTTTGGAAACGGAATATGCAGTTCTTCCAAAAGTTCTGAAAATCTTCCTCTGTCTTCGGCTAAATCCAATGCATCAAACGATGTTCCTAATATTTTTATACCGTAGCGGTCTAATTTTTCCGCTAGTTTTAAAGCTGTTTGTCCGCCAAGCTGAACAATTACACCTTCTGGTTTTTCATGGCGAATGATGTCGTAAATATGTTCCCAAAAAACCGGTTCAAAATACAATTTATCAGCCGTATCAAAATCGGTGGAAACGGTTTCCGGATTACAGTTAATCATAATCGTTTCATAACCGCATTCCTTGGCAGCCAAAACACCGTGAACACAAGAATAATCAAACTCAATTCCTTGTCCGATACGATTTGGTCCTGAACCTAAAACAATAACTTTTTTTCTGTCGGAAACAATACTTTCATTGGCAACAAACTTTTTGTCATTGGTTTCAATTTCGGCTTCAAAAGTGGAATAGTAATAAGGTGTTTGTGCTTTAAATTCAGCGGCACAAGTATCAACCAACTTATACACACGGTTGATATTCATTTCTTCACGCAGTTTATACACTTGACTTTCCAAACAACCCATCATGTGAGCAATTTGGCGGTCGCCATAACCTTTTTGTTTGGCTTCCAAAAGCAATTCTTTTGGTAATGTGTCAACTTTATATTGTGAAATTTCTTTTTCTAATAAGTATAATTCTTCGTATTGCTTCAAAAACCACATATCAATCCGTGTGATTTCGTGGATTCTAGAAAGCGGAATTCCCATAGCAATGGCATCGTAAATCACAAAAACTCTATCCCAACTGGCAAAAGTTAGTTTTTCGATGATTTGCTCGTAGTTTTTATAACCTTTTCCGTCAGCGCCAATTCCGTTACGTTTAATTTCTAACGATTGTGTCGCTTTGTGTAACGCTTCTTGGAACGAACGACCAATTCCCATTACTTCACCAACGGATTTCATTTGTAACCCTAAAGTTCTATCAGAACCTTCAAATTTATCGAAGTTCCAACGCGGAATTTTTACAATTACATAATCTAAAGTTGGTTCAAATAAGGCGGAAGTTGATTTAGTGATTTGATTTTGTAATTCATCCAAGTGATAGCCTAAAGCCAATTTAGTTGCAATTTTAGCAATTGGATAACCTGTGGCTTTGGATGCTAATGCCGAAGAACGAGAAACACGAGGATTGATTTCGATGGCAACAATATCTTCTTTTTCATCAGGTGAAACGGCAAACTGCACGTTACAACCACCAGCAAAATTTCCGATGGAACGCATCATCAAGATTGCCATATCACGCATTTTTTGGAATGTCGTGTCTGATAATGTCATTGCCGGAGCAACTGTAATTGAATCTCCTGTATGAATTCCCATTGGATCCATATTTTCGATAGAACAGATGATAACAACATTATCGTTTTTATCTCTAAGTAATTCTAATTCGTATTCTTTCCAACCCAATAATGCTTTGTCAATTAACACTTCGTGAATTGGCGAAGCTTCTAATCCGCGAGTTAATAAATCGTCGAAATCTTCTTTTTTGTGAACAAAAGCTGCTCCGGTTCCGCCGAGCGTAAACGATGGACGAATGACTAACGGGAAACCAAATTCTTGTGCAATTTCTTTTCCTTTTAGGAATGATGTTGCAGTTTTGGCCGGTGCAGTTGGCACATTTATTTTTTCTAGCAATTGTTTGAATTGTTCTCTGTCTTCGGTAATGTTGATGGCGTTGATGTCAACTCCAATTAATTTTACTCCGAAATCTTGCCAAATTCCTTTTTCGTCGGCTTCCAAACATAAATTTAAAGCCGTTTGTCCACCCATTGTTGGAAGAACAGCGTCAATTTGTGGATGTTCTTTTAGGATTTGAATGATGGATTTGGTTGTCAATGGCAATAAATAAACGTGATCTGCCATCGATGGATCGGTCATGATGGTTGCCGGATTGGAATTGATTAGGATTACTTCAATTCCTTCTTCGCGAAGTGAACGTGCTGATTGTGAACCTGCGTAGTCGAATTCGCAGGCTTGTCCAATAACGATTGGTCCAGAACCAATTATTAAAACCGATTTGATTGAGTTGTCTTTTGGCATTGTAGTTAGTTTTTTTTTAGACTTCTTAGATTTTTAAATCGTTAGATTTCTATAGTTGTGTTATTTAATGTTGTGTTGTTGTATGTTTCTTGAAACTGTGTTTAGCAATTGCAATGAACATTGTTGTTTTTAGCCCCGATAGCAGTGGAAATCCTTTTTAATTTTGCTTTGGGAATTGCAAGGGTAAAATTAAAAAGATTAGAACGGATAGCGGGAAATAGCTCCTTCAATTTATTAAAATTTATGAACAGGTTTAAAAAAAAGCCGCTACTAATAAAAGTAACGGCTTTATTTATGATTAATTACAAATCATTATTTTTTGTGTCTTGGCTCAGAAGATACAGTTAATTTATGTCTTCCTTTTGCTCTACGACGAGCAAGGACTTTTCTTCCATTTGCAGAAGCCATTCTGTCCATAAATCCGTGTTTATTTCTTCTTTTTCTTTTCGATGGTTGAAACGTTCTTTTGCTCATTGCTTTGTATCTTTAAAATCGTGTATTATTTTCTTTAACAAATGGTTCTTTCAAAACCGAGTGCAAATATACAAACCTTTTTTTTTCTGGCAAGTACTTTTTTAAAAATATTTTTAATTGATTTTATTACCTTTGCGAACTAATTTTTTAATCATGTTTCACAAAAATATCAAAATAGTTTTAGCCGTTTTAATCTTTGCAACAGCGATTTGGCAATTCACGGAAAGTAATATAGGTAACGGAATCTTTCTTATCCTTTTATCATTAATTCCGATTTTTCTATACTTTAGAAATGAATACATCTTATTAGCGTTTCTTAAACTGAGAAAGCAAGATTTTCCCGGCGCAAAAAAATGGTTGGACAAAATTTCGAATCCGGAAACGGCTTTGGTTAGAAAACAACAAGGTTATTATAACTATTTAAACGGACTAATGCTTTCGCAAACTAACTTAATTCAGGCTGAAAAATATTTTAAGAAAGCGATTGAACTTGGTTTGAACATGGATATGGATTTGGCTGTTGCTAAATTGAATTTAGCCGGAATTGCAATGTCAAGAAGACGCAAAATGGAGGCTACAAACTTATTAAACGAAGCGAAAAAACTGGACAAACAAGGCATGCTGAAAGACCAAATTAGTATGATGAAAGAGCAAATGAAGAAAATTTAATTAGATTTTTAGATATCTTAGACTTGCTTAGACAAACAAAAAAAGAGTTTCATTTTGAAACTCTTTTTTTGTTTGTAAAAATAATTAAAATCTAAGAAGTCTAACTTTCTAAATATCTAAATCAGTCTAAATTAATATCCTTCTGTTGGGATTTCGATTTCGTATTTCTTTTTGCTTGGATTAACTAATTTTTTGTCACGCAACCAAGGATTGTGGATTTTTAAAATTTTATAGTTAATTCCTTGTGTTTTGGCAAAACTTGCTAAATCGGTAATGGTGCTGTCAATTTCGATTTTCTTGGTTGGAATTGGCGAATACAAATCAGTTGGATAAATATTAAAACCATACTTTCCCGGATTCTTCATGATTTCTTTTAATGCCAAAATTCTGAAAACATAGCGCGAGGTTTCTTCAGTTAATGCTAAGTCATAATAATTAGAAACTTGTTGTTCTTCAATTTTCTTGTTTACGCCGTTCATTCCGCCGTTATAAGATGCGGCAGCCATTGTCCAAGAACCAAATTTATTTTTGGCAGCCAATAAATATTTACATGCAGCTTCGGTTGATTTTTCCAAATGATAACGTTCATCTACAAAATCGTTAACTTCCATTCCCTTTTCTTTAGCAGTTTCAGGCATGAATTGCCAAACGCCACGTGCTCCGGCAGATGAAACAGCATTAACCAAACCGCTTTCGATTACGGCTAAATATTTAAAATCATCGGGAACGCCATATTTTGCTAAAATTGGTTCTATTATAGGAAATGCTCGATTGGCTCTTTTTATAACTAAAGTGGTTGTGGAATGCAGATTTGCATTGATTAGCAATTCTCTATCCAATCGTTCTCTAACATCAACAACATGCAATGGCGCTGTTTCACCGGCAAAATCGGTTGTTGTTGGGAAATACATTGCTGTTCCTTCGTGAAAGAGTTTGTCTTTTTTCTCGCCCGAAATTCCGAAAACGAAAATCCCAGAAATTAAAACTACTCCAAGCGTTGTCAATAGTGCATTTGTCTTTTTCATAATAAAAATTGTAATCGTATAATGGTAAAGCTACAAAAATCGCTCCAAAGTAATTAATCTTCTAACAAAATTTTGGGTAAATTTTCATTAAGCCATTTGTATTTATTTATAATCATGATATGAGTTCCATCTTTTACAGGAATGAAACCCTTTATATATTTAGGCGGAAAAACTTCATCTGCATCACCATGAATGTGGATAATCTCAGGATCAGCATCCGTTCGTTTCCAATTAAGTATTTGATCAATTGCCCAATCGAGATAATGCTTATCGCGAACAGAAAGAAATTTTTCATAAAGCACCATTCGCTGTTTTATCATAGATGATCCTAGCGTAAATTTTGCCAAAACTTCGATATTTTCAAAAAGTTTAGTTGGGATAAGTTTATAAGCTTTAGTCGTCTTAGCCACTTTCATTCTCCTTGGCAATTCTGCATTAGACTTTACACTAGAAATAATAACCACTTTTTTCGGCTTAACGTATTGTTTCATTTCCTGAACTAAAATACCACCAAAAGAGACACCAACTAATATAGAATTTTCGTGTTTTATGTTTTTCGCCATTTGTTCTGCATAAGCTGTGAGTGATTGATTATTTTTAGGAACAAACCATTCTAATAAGTGTATTTCAAATTGGTCTTCAGGCAATTTAATTCGTTCAAAAATAGTAGAACTTGCCGCCATTCCCGGCATAAAATAAACATGAATTTTAGACATTTTTAACTGTAAACTCGTTAATTATTAGTAATTTTGCCTAAAATTAAACCTTTTATTTTACTTGAAGATGAACGAGACATTAATTTCAGAAAAAATGGAAATTAAAGACAATACTTTTGCACGTCAGTTTGAAACGATGTTCGATGGAAAAATGATTTCTGTAGAATATTCCTTTCAGGAGAAGAAAATATTCCTTACAAGAATAAATACTTTTGACGGCTTTGACAACGAAGATTTCATCAATGATTTATTAAAAAACATTATGGAAATTGCTTATGAAAGAAAACTAAAAGTAGTTCCGATTTTACCAAAAATCGCTGCTTTTATGAGAAAAAATACTACTTATAGAGATTTACTTCCTCCGGGAATTAAAATATAGCTGGAAATTCCAAATTAGAAATTCCAAATTCCAACTGTTTAAGCTTGGGATTTGGAATTTTTATTTTTTTTACCTTTATCAAATGAGTTCCGAAAATCTAAATTCTGATATCATTCATTTTTTTGAAGAAATTCAAAAATATTATGGTAGTAAAACCGAAATCACGCAAGGATTATTTACCGAAGTGGACAATCTTGATGCGAGTCAAACTACTTGGAACTTATCGGAATTTGAATTAATTCGTTCTGCTTATCGCAGTTCTGGAGGAAAATTTATGCTGGAAGGCAACGGAACGTATTATGAAATCGCAGCGGATAAAATCATTCATTTTAATCAAAAAGGAAGAAATAAATTTGAATTTATCGAACAATACAATGAAACCTTTTTCAGAATTACTAAAATTAGGTTTCATTATAAGTATTAGAAATTTCAATTTTTAAACTCCAAATTCCAATTCTAAACAGTTGGAATTTGGAATTTTTCGTTTTGGAATTTTATGCGTACACTTCCATCTTCATCTATTCTTGTCAAATTGATTTCGTGTAATGTGTTAACTAATTCTGGGTTCCAAGGTGTCTTTACTTTTACATAATTTTCAGTAAATCCATGAATGTAACCTTCTTTGTTTTCGCCTTCAAAAAGTACTTTGTGATTGGTTCCAATTTGACTTTCGTAAAAAGCACGACGTTTTTTGACCGATAATCCACGAAGCATTTTACTTCTTTTGGAACGTACATTCATCGGAACTACATCGGGCATTTGAGCAGCTTCCGTATTATCTCTTTCTGAATAGGTAAAAACGTGCAGATAAGAAATATCAAGTGCGTTCAAGAAATTATAAGTTTCCAAGAAATGTTCATCGGTTTCTCCCGGAAAACCAACAATTACGTCAACACCAATACAAGCATGTGGCATTACTTCACGAATTTTTGCCACTCTATCAGTATAAACTTCACGTAGATAACGACGTTTCATTTTCTTTAAAATATCGTTACTTCCACTTTGCAACGGAATATGAAAATGAGGCACAAATGTTCGGCTTTTGGATACAAATTCTATGGTTTCGTTTTTCAAAAGATTAGGTTCAATGGACGAAATACGCAAACGCTCAATTCCTTCAACCTTATCCAATGCTTTGACTAAATCGAGAAATGTATGTTCATGCTTTTTATTACCAAATTCTCCTTTTCCGTAGTCTCCAATATTTACTCCGGTTAGCACAATTTCTTTAATACCTTGTTGTGAAATTTCGTAAGCATTTTTCAATACATTTTCCAAAGCATCACTTCTAGAAATTCCACGCGCCAATGGAATGGTACAATACGTACATTTGTAATCGCAACCATCTTGAACTTTTAAGAAAGCACGCGTTCTATCGCCAATGGAATAACTTCCTACGTAGAAATCGGCTTCTTCAATTTCGCAAGAATGCACTTCGCCCATGTCATTTTTGGACAAATCATTGATGTAATCGGTAATTTTGAATTTTTCGGTAGCACCAAGAACCAAGTCAACACCATCAACGGCAGCCAATTCTTCGGGTTTTAATTGTGCATAACAACCTACCGCCGCAACAAAAGCTTTGTCGTTGAGCTTCATCGCTTTTTTTACTATTTGCTTAAATTGTTTATCGGCATTATCCGTAACCGAGCAGGTATTTATTACATAAATATCGGCTACATCTTCAAAATCTACTCGATCAAAACCTTCGTCTTGAAAATTACGTGCAATGGTTGATGTTTCTGAGAAGTTTAATTTGCACCCCAAAGTATAGAATGCAACTTTCTTTTTATTTTCCATAGATAAAACTCAACTAATGAAATCGTTGTCAAAAAATTGAGAGTGCAAAGATAGTTTAATTTGAAGATTAAACAATTTGAAGATTTGAAAATTAAAACTATTCCTTTCGATACTTTTTGGTTTCTTCAAAAACGTGTTCTAAAATTTTAGCATCTTGTTCTGAAAATTCTACACTTCTTCTTGCCATTACGATTTTTGCCGTTTGAAAAGCCTTATTTGTCATGTAGGTTGTAAATCCTGAAGCTCCACCCCAAGAAAAACTCGGTACAAAATTGCGAGGAAATCCGGCACCGAAAATATTAGCCGAAACACCAACAACTGTTCCAGTATTGAACATAGTATTGATACCACATTTAGAATGATCGCCCATCATTAATCCGCAAAACTGTAATCCGGTTTTAGCAAAACCTTCGGTTTCATAACTCCATAAACGCACTTCCTCGTAGTTGTTTTTTAGGTTTGAATTATTAGAATCAGCACCGATATTACACCATTCGCCCAAAACTGAATTGCCTAAAAAACCATCATGACCTTTATTAGAATAACCTATCAAAACGGAATTACTTACTTCACCGCCAATAACTGAATGCGGACCAACCGTTGTAGCACCATACACTTTGGTTGCCAATTTCACTCTACCCGATTCGCACAAAGCAAATGGTCCACGAATAACCGAGCCTTCCATGACTTCAGCATTTTTACCAATATAAATAGGTCCCGAAGAAGCATTTAAAGTCGCAAATTCCAGTTTTGCTCCTTCTTCAATAAATATATTTTCAGGAGAAATTACATTTACACTTTTTGGAATAGGTTGCGAATGTCTTCCATCTGTAATTAAGTCAAAATCTTCTCGTAATGCTGCATCATTTTTGGCAAAAATATCCCAAGTATTTTCTACTGTAAGACAATCGTCATTGTACTCAATAATTTCATAAGTATCAAAGTCAACTTCTTCCTGTGTATCATTGGTGTAAAAAGCAATAACTTCTTCTCCTTTTAAAATAGCTTGATTTTCCTCTAAACTTTTAACCATCTCAGCCAAAACTTCATTTGGCAGGAAAGAAGCATTTATCATTACATTATCTTCCATTTCAACCATTGGATATTTTTCAGAAAGATATTCTTCTGTTAAAGTAGTTGTTGTATAGCCTAAATATTTTTCCCACTTTTCTCGAATGGTTAAAATTCCGATACGGATTTCGGCAACCGGTCTTGTAAAAGTGAATGGTAAAAGTGCGTTTCTAACTGTTCCGTCAAAAAGTATGTAGTTCATTTTTAAAGTTTAAAGTTTAAAGTTTAAAGTTTAAGAAAACATATAAACCCTTTTCAAAGTTACTAAAGTTTGTCACAAAAAAAAACCTTCCAATAAAATTGAAAGGTTCTATTAAAATTTGAACGACTAAAAATAAATTATTTTGCTTTTTTAGCGTATTTGCTGTTGAATTTATCAATACGTCCAGCAGTATCGATAAGTTTAGATTTACCAGTATAAAAAGGATGAGAAGTTCTAGAAATCTCCATTTTGTAAACCGGATACTCAACTCCATCGTGAGTAATAGTCTCTTTTGTTTCTACTGTAGATTTAGTGATAAAAACATCTTCATTAGACATGTCTTTGAAAGCAACTAATCTGTAATTTTCCGGGTGAATTCCTTTTTTCATTTTGTAAATCTTTTTATTGTTATGAAGTAGTTTTGTTTTGAGGCTTTCAATTAAGAAAGGTATAAACTCGCTACAACTTTTGTTATTACTATTTATTTTGAGAGCGCAAAAATACAACTTTTTTACAAAAATCAAAGTTAAGTGTAACTTTTTTTAAATAAATCGAACTTACAGTTAAGTAATGATGGAATTACTATATTTGTTAAATTAATTTAAAACCAAGAAACACTATGAACGAAATTATCAAAAAAAATGGAATCTCATTTGGAATTATTTTAGGCCTTTTCTCTATTGTAATTACAACAGCGATTTATGTTACTGACTTATCGCTATTTACAAAACCTTGGATTGGGATTATTTCTATTGTTGTCTCAATTGCTATTGGAGTTATTTTAGTATCAAAAACAAAAAAGCAACTTAATGGACAAATCTCATTTAAAGACGCTTTTTCTGTTTACTTTCTTGCTGCAGTTATTGGCGGATTAATTTCTACTATATACAATTATCTTTTATTTAATGTAATTGATCCTGAGGCAAAAGAAAAAATCAAAGAAATCATTACCAAATATACCGTTGAATTAATGGAAAAATTGGGAACTCCTCAAGAGCAATTAAACGAAATTATTCAAAAAATGGGAGAGACAGACAATTACTCTTTAGGAAATCTATTCTTTGGATATGCAATTAGTTTAATTTTCAGTGCTATCTTTGGTCTCATTTTAGCTGCAATTTTCAAATCAAAATCATCTCAAGGATTATAATTTATTAGATGAATCTATCCATAATTATTCCGCTTTTAAACGAGCAGGAATCTTTACCCGAATTACACAAATGGATTGTCAACGTAATGACAATACATAACTATACCTATGAAGTTATTTTTATTGATGATGGAAGTAATGATAATTCATGGGAAATAATCGAACAACTTTCATCTGAAAATCCTAATGTAAAAGGCATTCGTTTTTTTAGAAACTATGGAAAATCACAAGCTTTACACGCTGGTTTTGCCAAAGCACAAGGAGATGTTATCATCACGATGGATGCCGATTTACAAGACAGTCCGGATGAAATTCCGGAATTGTATAATATGGTTACAAATCAAAAGTTTGATTTAGTTTCAGGATGGAAAAAGAAACGGTATGACAATGCCGTAACCAAAAATTTACCTTCAAAATTATTCAATTGGGCTGCCAGAAAAACTTCTGGCGTCCAACTGAATGATTTTAACTGCGGATTAAAAGCTTATAAAAAAGCTGTTATAAATAACATTGAAGTTTCAGGAGAAATGCATCGTTATATTCCTGTTTTAGCAAAAAATGCCGGTTTTTCAAAAATTGGCGAAAAAGTTGTTATCCATCAAGCAAGAAAATATGGTGAGTCAAAATTTGGCATGGACCGTTTTATCAATGGCTTTCTTGACTTAATCACCATTTGGTTTTTATCAAAATATGGAAAAAGACCTATGCACTTGTTTGGAGCGGCCGGTGTATTAATGTTTGTTATTGGTTTCATCTCTACAGGAGTTATCATTGCTTTAAAACTAATAAAACTATACTCAGGTTATCAGACCATTTTAGTAACTGATAATCCTTTATTTTACATTGCCTTAACCACTATGATTATTGGAACTCAATTATTCTTAGCCGGATTTTTAGGCGAAATTATACTTAGAACAAAAAATAACGAAGAACGATATAAGATTTCTGAAGATGTAAATCTATAATTGTTCTTTTTCAAAATATATTAAAAATGCATATTGAACAATCTATTTTAGATAAGGTAAACGAATGGCTAACTCCTACATTTGATAATAAAACCCAGGAAGAAATCAAAGAAATGATGACTTCTTCGCCGAAAGATTTGGAAGAAAGTTTCTATAAGAATTTAGAATTCGGAACTGGAGGAATGCGAGGAATTATGGGAGTTGGAACAAATCGAATCAATAAATATACATTAGGCAAAAACACACAAGGTCTTTCTGATTATTTAAAAAAATCATTCCCGAGTGAAGAACTGAAAGTTGCTATTGCTTATGACTGTCGTCACAATAGTAATACGTTAGGGAAAATTGTTGCTGATGTTTTTTCAGCAAATGGAATTATGGTTTATTTATTTTCGGATATGCGACCAACACCAGAATTGTCTTTTGCGGTAAAACACTTAAATTGTCATGCCGGAATTGTATTAACAGCTTCACATAATCCGCCGGAATACAATGGTTATAAAGTATATTGGCAAGATGGCGGACAATTAGTTCCACCGCAAGATGGCGAAATTATTGAGGTAATTGAAAACCTGAATTACAGCGAAATTAAATTTGAAGCCAACGAAAGCTTAATACATTATATTGATGAAGCTGTTGATAATGCTTTTGTTGAATCAACAGTAAAAAATGCTTCATTTATCAATTCGGATTCGGCAAGACAAAACTTAAAAATTGCTTATACTTCACTTCACGGAACATCGATCAAAATGGTTCCGAAAGTACTTGAAAAAGCAGGTTATACTGATGTAAATATTGTACCGGAACAAGCAGAACCAAACGGAAATTTCCCAACGGTGCTTTCTCCCAATCCAGAAGAACCGGAAGCTTTGACGATGGCTTTGGCTTTAGCTGATAAAATAAATGCTGATATTGTTTTTGGAACAGATCCTGATAGTGACCGTCTTGGAGTTGCCGTTAGAAACAACGAAGGAAAAATGATTTTACTAAACGGTAATCAAACCATGGTAATTATGACACATTTCCTATTGGAAGAATGGCGAAAAGCGGGCAAAATTACAGGTAAAGAATTTATTGGTTCGACCATCGTTTCTACACCAATGATGCTTGAATTAGCTTCAGGTTATGATGTGGAATGCAAAGTGGGATTGACAGGATTTAAATGGATTGCTAAATTCATTAAAGATTTTCCTGAACTGAAATTTATTGGCGGTGGCGAAGAAAGTTTTGGCTTTATGGTTGGAGATGCTGTTCGTGATAAAGATGCTGTTGGCGCTATTTTACTAATGTGTGAAATTGCGGCACAAGCCAAAGAAAACGGAAGTTCGGTTTATAATTATTTACAACAAATGTATGTTGACTTTGGTTTCTATAAAGAGCATTTAATTTCGTTGACCAAAAAAGGTATTGAAGGTGCAAATGAAATCAAGCAAATGATGATTGATATGCGTGACAATCCGGTTTCTGAAATTAATGGACAGCGAGTGATTATGGTGGAAGATTATCAAAACTCGACTGCTAAAAATTTATTGAGTGGTGAAATTGAAAATCTGACCATTCCAAAATCGGATGTATTGATTTATTATTTGGAGGATGGTTCTAAAATTTGTGCGCGACCAAGCGGAACCGAACCGAAAATTAAGTTTTATTTCAGTGTGAATTGTGCTATCGATAGTATTAATGACATTCCGGAAGCCGAAAAACAATTGGATCAAAAAATTAAAAACATTATAGCTGAAATGCAGTTGAACTAATGGATGAAAATTTAAAGAAAATTTTTCCTTTTGCAAAAAAATATAAGAGTAACATTGTTTGGAATGTTATCCATAACGTATTGTATGCGCTTTTTGGAACAATAGGAATGGTAATGATTTTCCCGGTACTGAAAGTTCTTTTTGGTAATGAAGAAAAGATTACTGAACTACCAAAATATGAAGGTCTTACCTCAATAGACTCCTACTTAAACGATACTCTTTTTTATTATGTAAATCATTATTCGGAAACATATGGTCCAAATTATGCCTTGCTGTTAACTGTTTCGATAGTGATTATTACATTTTTATTCAAAAATGTATTTGGTTATCTAGGATTACAACATTTGACCAAACTAAAAACCGGTGTTCTTCGTGATTTACGTGAAAAAATGTTCAAAAAAATAATTGAACTTCCTGTTCCTTATTATTCTGAAAAAAGAAAAGGTGATGTCATGGCACGAATGCTTGGAGACATAAATGAGGTACAAAATTCATTTTTTATGATATTGGAACTTATCATAAAAGAACCACTTACAATTGTTTTCTCATTAATTGCAATGATTAATATAAGCTGGAAACTAACATTGTTTGTTTTTATATTCATTCCGGTTTCCGGATTTATTATTTCAAAAATAGGAAAATCATTAAAAGGAAAATCGGTAAAAGCTCAGCAGGAAAATGGTTATTTAATTTCAGTTGTAGAAGAAACTTTATCTGGCTTGAAAGTAGTAAAAAGCTACAATGCTGAGAACTTTTTCTCAAAAACATTTAATGAATCTATAAACCGACTATATAAATTATCCAATAGCATCGGAAAGAAAAACAACATGGCTTCACCAATGTCAGAATTTCTAGGAATTGTTGTTATTTCTGTCCTGTTATTTTATGGTGGAAATTTAGTTTTGGTTGATAAATCACTTGACGGCTCATTATTCATTGCTTACATCGGATTGGCTTACAATATTTTAACTCCGGCAAAGGCCATTTCAAAAGCTTCCTATCAAGTTAAGAATGGGTTAGCCGCCGCCGAGCGTGTATTTGAAGTTTTAGAAGTAGAAAATACCATTACTGATAAAATTGATGCTATTGAGTTAAACTATTTTAATACAGCAATACAATTAAAAAATATTACGTTTGCTTATAATGACGAACCTGTTTTGAAGAATTTTTCTTTAACAATTCCAAAAGGAAAAACCGTGGCTTTGGTTGGACAATCAGGTTCAGGAAAAAGTACCATCGCTAATTTATTGACTCGTTTTTATGATGTAAGTGACGGTGAAATTTTAATTGACAATAATAACATAAAAGACGTAACTATGAAATCGTTACGTGGTTTGACTGGTTTGGTTACTCAAGACAGCATTATGTTTAACGGAACGATTAAAGACAATATTCGATTAGGAAAATTAGACGCAACAGATGACGAAATTATCAGCGCCTTAAAAATTGCCAATGCTTATGAATTCGTAAAAGACTTACCAAACGGAATCGAAACCAATATCGGCGACAGCGGAAACAAACTTTCCGGTGGACAAAAGCAACGGTTATCCATTGCGCGTGCCGTATTGAAAAATCCACCGATTATGATTTTGGACGAAGCAACATCGGCATTGGATACTGAAAGCGAAAAATTTGTACAAGTTGCCTTAGAAAATATGATGCAAAACCGAACTTCGGTAGTCATTGCGCATCGACTTTCAACCATTCAAAAAGCAGATGTAATCGTAGTAATGCAAAAAGGCGAAATCATTGAACAAGGAAATCATGACAAACTTATAGCAAAAGACGGAATGTATGCTAAATTGGTTTCAATGCAGAGTTTTGAGTAAATATTATAAAAAAAGGGAATTACAAAAATTGTAATTCCCTTTTTTTATTTGGCATTATTTCACTTAAATCAATTCACCTGAAATTCAATAGCTTTTAATTCCTTTGCCATTAAATTAACAAAACTATAAATGATTTTATCATTACTATCAAACTCACCATTTTTATTGGTATCTTCAACAGCTCTAAAATAAATTCCATTTTTAGCCGGAAGATACTTCCAATCTATTAATTCCTGAAAATCTTCAGTTAATTTTACAAGGTTTTTACCGTCAACAGTACTAATATACAATGATTTTATATCACTAAGATCAAGTTTATTATCTTTATTGGTATCCATATCCTGCAAAACATAAACCATAAACTGTTGTTTGGTTTTATCAGCATGAGACTTTAAATAAGTAGCCGATTGTATCAAAACATTTTTATCAGTCAAAGCATAAATAGTATCTTTTCCTATTTCCTGAAATTTCAGATTATCCAAATAACCTGTTATTTCATATTCACCATAGTTGGAAATTGTATAACTAATACTTTTATCGTTTTTGGCATAACCTTGCTTTTTGAAGAAATTCATATCACCAACAGGAAAAATCAAAAAGTTAGTTCCTTCCATGTGAACCGGTAAATCGGCTATATCGGCTTTTGAAGTATCAATTTGAGGTTTTACTTGTGATTTAGGCTGTGTCTCATAAATCACTTTTGGTTTTTCTTGCTCTTCTTTTTTACAGGAAACAATTGTCAAACCTATCAACAGAGACAAAAATACTTTTTTCATAACACTTAAATTGGAATTCAAAAATAACGAATTATTTCTACAATTTCGCACTCAATTTCACATTGAAAACCCGAGTGGTCATATAATTTGGAATTCCGTATTGATTTTTAGAATAAACATCACGAACCCAAGTATTGGTGATGGCATTTTGATTATTAAAAATATTAAAGATTTCAAATCCAACTGATAAATCTTTGAAACGTTTCAACCAGTGTCCGTTCGGTCGTTCATTGTTTCTCTCTGTTAACACATAGGAAAACCCAACATCTGCACGACGGTAATCTCTCAATCGATTTTGATATGCATACGGATCGGCATAAGACGGCGAACCTCCAGGCAAACCTGTATTATAAACCAAATTCAAATATAATTTCATATTTGGTAAATTAGGCATATAATCTTGAAATAGTATCCCAAATTTTAATCTTTGATCTGTCGGACGAGAAATAAATCCTCTGCTATCCTGATTTTCTTCAGTTTTCATATAGCCAAAACTCAACCAAGATTCGGTTCCGGGAACAAATTCACCATTTAGTCGCATATCCAACCCATACGCATACGCCTCTGCATCATTATTGGCACGATAACGAATACGTACATTTTCTAATGTATAGGTATTAACATCGGTCATTGACTTATAATATAGCTCCGTAACCAATTTAAAAGGTCTGTTATACATTTTAAAATTATAGTCGTTACTTGCTACAAAATGAATGGATTGTTGTGCTTTTACATTTGGATTAACCTCACCATCCATATCTCTTAATTCACGATAAAAAGGCGGTTGATGGTAATATCCGACAGCAAATCGGAATAACATATCTTTTTCCCAATCAGGTTTTAGAGTCAATTGTGCTCTCGGACTAATTGTAGTTTGGTTTTTAGAATTTGAAATATTATCTCCGGTTACTTTCCAGTTGTGCGCACGAACTCCAAAATTGAACCAATAATCCGTTGAACCAATTTGGTCTTTGAAACTCCATTGCGCATAACCTGAAAAGCGATTAATATCAACAAAATTGGTTGCTCTAACATTTTGGTATGGCGCTAATGGTCCTGTATAAGGCGTGTACGGCTGATCATTTCCAAGAAAATCAAGATTTGGCGGATTAATCGAAAAACCTGCTGAGTCAATTACTTCCCATTCTACAATTCGATCACGAATATTTTCACGAGTATATTTAAAACCCCAATCTATTTGATGTTTTTTACTATTAATAAAATGTGTTCCTTTTACTTCAGCATTAACAATTAAAGCATCCAAATCGTTTCGAGCATGATTTAACTGCGTTCCGATACCTTGACTAAAAGTAACTTGACCAAGTGTCTCCGAACCAATATTAGTATCAACATCTCCTAAAAAATAAGCCGCATAAATATCAAAATATTCTTGTTCTTGTGTGTGATAAACAGAACTTATGAATTTATATGTATTGTTTTCATCTGCATTAAAAACGGTTTTAAAAGCACCAAAAAGCGTTTGGTATTTATCATTTTCCTGACCTTCATAAAATATTTGCAACGCAATGGGTTCGTCAATGGTTCCAAAATTGGTTTGACGCGTTAATGGCTGATAATTGTAAACATTTCGAGAAGCGTTTCCTAAAAAACTAAAACTCCATTTTTCATTTGGCATAAAATTCACAATCGACTGAACATCCATAAACGTTGGACGATAGTTGGTTTGTGTTTCTTGGCTATTAACCAAAAGCGAATTGTCTCGATAACGAATACCTGTAATATTGGACCATTTCTTATTTTTAGATACTAAATCCGCTGTTAAACTTCCGCCAAGAAAACTAGCTTCGGCAGCAAGAGCAAATTTTTTCGGTTGACGATAGGTAATATCCAAAACCGAGGACAATTTATCGCCGTATTTTGCCTGAAAACCTCCAGCTGAAAAGTCCACGTTCTGAACCATTTCGGTGTTTGTAAAACTTAAACCTTCTTGTTGACCGGAACGAATTAAAAACGGGCGATAGACTTCAATTTCGTTTACATAAACTAAATTCTCATCATAATTCCCGCCACGAACAGCATATTGCGTACTTAATTCACTATTAGAATTTACACCGGGCAATACTTTTAAAACACTTTCAATTCCTGCATTTGCACTTGGATTTTTCCTGATAACTTCGGGTTCAATAGTGGTTATTCCTTGAACTCGTCTTCGGCTACTGGTAATAACTACATCACTAAGCTGCTCTGCTTTATCACTCATCACAACGTGATACTCAAATTCTTCATCTGATTTTAACTGCAACGTTGCCGTAATATTTTTTAAAGAAATATGCGTAAAAATCAAAACCACTTTTTGATTTGCCGGAACAGTAATGGAATAAAACCCGTTTTTATCGGTAACCGAAGATTTTGACTGATAGCTAACATTTACATTTTCAATTGGTTTATTATTCTCATCGAGGACAATTCCGGCTACTTTTGCAGTGCTTTGTGAAAATGATTTTATGCTAATGATAAAAAAAAGGAACGAAAAGAGTAAAAATTTTGTTTTCAAACTATATTGTTATTGTTTTTGACTTCTAAAAAAATGTGTTTCAAATATAGTAGAATTTCCAACATTATCGGTAACAATGACTTTTAATTCATTTTTACCTTCGGCAACTACTCCATCTGAAAACTGATGTAACAGTCGTTTCAGCTTACTTTCATATTCCAATAAAATCCAATTCCCATTGAGATAACCTTCATAACTTTTTATCCCGGACAAATCATCTGAAATCGTCAATTGAATTGTTTTTCGGTCAGAAATCCATTTACCTTCTATACTTTTTGACATTTTTATTTCCGGTGAAACCGTATCTTTTACCAATTGATATTCACCCAAAGTTTTAGTATAGATTGAAAACGTATTTTTATAGCGTTTTGTTGTGTAGTGATTGATTTTTTTTCCGTCAAAATAACCAATGAACATTTTTCCCCGATCTTTTTCAGAAGAAATACTGTCTTCAAAAGCAATTTGAAAACTGGAATGTGCAGGAACAATATCGCGATGAACTTTTACAGTATTGTTTTTTACTTCAAAATCCATATAAAAATCGTCATAAAACGTATTGGCTGGAATGGTAAGAGTAACATTATCTAGTGAAAAAATATTATCTCGTTTTGTTTTCACAAGATATTTTGATGTTTTTGGCTTTTCAGCAACTACCATTGAAGCATTAGAATGAGAAATTGGAATGCAAATTCTAGATGTGTTTCCATGAAAATCGGAAACTTCGATTTTGTACAATTTTGTTACGTTATTTTTCACATCAATAATTCCAAAATTGGCATCGGTTTTAAGAATACTCAACGGATACGGATTTACAGCAAACAATTTTTGAATACGTTGTTTTTCTTTTTTCAACCTTTCATAATCAAGCAAAGCATTTATATATCGGGTTTCATCAAAAGAAAAAGTATTAAAAGTATAACCAAAACTCAAATTCCCGTTTAAAAATGTTTCTACTTTAAAAACTCCATTAGTATTCCAAGAAACATCATCATAATCATTTACTGAAATTCCGAAACCAATTTTTCCATTAGCAAAAATCTTTTCAGCAATATAATCACCGTCAGGTTGTTTATTATAAGTCAATAATAAAGGTTGTTTGGATTGATTAACTACCGAATTATCTCCTATTGGGTAAACATACAAACCCATGAAAAAAGGTTTTTTCGTATCTTTAATTTCAGTATCAAATCCAAAATACATTGGATTAATTATCTTTTCAGATTGTGTATCCCGAATTTCAAAATGCAAATGTGGACCATCAGAACCACCGGTATTTCCCGAAACTGCAATAATATCTCCTTTTTTTACCATTAAATCAGTAGGTTTTAAAAGCAATTCAATTTCATACGATTTTATCTTATACTGTTCTTGTTTGATAAACTTTTCAATCTCTCCAACAGCCGATTGTAAATGACCATAAACTGTAGTATAACCATTAGGATGTGTAATATAAATTGCTTTGCCGTAACCGCCGTGTGTAATTTTTATTCGAGAAATAAAACCATCTGCTGCAGCATAAACATTTAATCCTTCTTTTTGTTGGGTTTTAAAATCAAATCCGGCATGAAAATGATTGGAGCGCAACTCTCCGAAATTACCTGAAAGTTGTAACGGAATGTCCAGTGGAGAACGAAAATAGTCCTTAGGATAATTTGATTGCGCAATTATCTTTAAAGAAAACAACAAAATAAATATAAAAATTTTCATATCAAATATGTTTTTGCTAATATAATAAAGTACGTAATAATTTACAAGAAATAAAAAATTTATAACTGTTTCATTCACAAAAAATTAAAAGCTTACTTAAAAAAAGGAATAAATAATCTCAAAAACTATTGCTTTAATAAAATAGAATACTAACTTTGTGAATTAAGAAATGAATTTTCCATTTAATGAGTGAAATTGCGGAAATAATTGATTCTGTTGAAGGTAGAATAGAAAAACTATTCAAAAAAATTGACAGCTTACAAGAGCATTCGGCTAGTTTGCAGGCAGAATTAAAAAAAGCATCAGCAATTATTGAAAATCAATCCAAAGAGATTGATCAATTAAAAGCAGAATGCAATTCACTGAAAATGACGAATTCATTACTTGGCAGTGAAGAAAACAAACGAGATACAAAACTGAAAATAAATTCATTAATCAAAGAAATCGATTATTGTATAGCACAGCTATCTGATTAGCATTATGAGTGAGAAGCTAAAGATTAAAATATCAATTGCAGACAGAGTTTATCCGTTAACCGTAGATCCATCACAGGAAGAAGGTTTGCGAAGTGCTTCAAAGAAAATTGATGTTATGATTAAACAGTTTGAAGAGAATTATGCTGTGAGAGACAAACAAGATGTTTTAGCTATGTGTGCCTTGCAATTTGCCTCACAGGTAGAACAAAAGCAATTAGACAAAGCTATCGACGGAAAAGAAACAGTAGAAAGATTAAAGAAGTTAAATGAATTATTAATTGACTATCTCGAAAAAAAATAACGTTCTTATACATAAATTTAAAACACTGCCTACATTAGATTTTATTTGGTAAACTCAACACTAACAAATTAGAATGAGCAAATCGTCGCTACTAAAGTATGCCTCTATATCGAGGAAACTTGAACAGTGAGTTAGCTCAAAACTTGTCTTTACGAGTTTATGCATTCACCTAATGTAGGCTTTTTTTATACCTAAACACAAACAAAAAATGGAAATTACATTTATTATACTCGCCGCAATTATTGGAATAGCCGGTGGATTTGGAATCGCAAAGTTTTTAGAAAAAAGCAATGTTTCAAATCTCATTAAGAATGCTAAAAAAGAAGCTGCGTCAATTTTGAAAGATGCCAACTTGGAAGCAGAAAACATAAAAAAAGATAAATTACTTCAGGCAAAAGAGAAGTTTTTAGAGCTGAAATCAGAACATGAAAAAGAGATTCTAAACAAGGACAAAAAAATAGCCGAAGTAGAGAAAAGAACACGAGACAAGGAGTCACAAGTTTCTAACGAGTTATCAAAAGCTAAAAAAATTAACGATGACTTCGAAACAAAGACAAAAGAATACGAAGCAAAAATTGAAGTATTAGACAAGAAACATCAGGAACTTGAGAAACTTCACAAAAGTCAAGTTGAACAGCTTGAGGTTATTTCCGGTTTGTCTGCCGAAGAAGCCAAAGAACAATTGGTTGAGAGCTTAAAAGCTGAAGCAAAAACCAAAGCAATGTCTCATATCCAAGAGACAATTGAAGAAGCCAAATTAACTGCACAACAAGAAGCTAAAAAAGTCATTATCAACACCATTCAACGTGTTGGAACGGAAGAAGCTGTTGAAAATTGTGTATCGGTTTTCAACATTGAATCTGACGATGTGAAAGGAAGAATTATTGGTCGCGAAGGAAGAAATATCCGTGCACTTGAAGCCGCAACAGGTGTTGAGATTATTGTTGACGACACACCGGAAGCTATTATTCTTTCGTGTTTTGATCCAGTGAGAAGAGAAATTGCTCGTTTATCATTACATAAATTAGTTACTGACGGAAGAATCCACCCAGCGAGAATTGAAGAAGTCGTTGCTAAAACTACTAAACAGATTGACGAAGAGATTGCCGAAGTTGGAAAACGTACCGTTATTGATTTAGGAATTCACGGTTTACATCCTGAACTAATCAAAATTGTAGGTAGAATGAAATACCGTTCTTCTTATGGTCAAAACTTATTACAACACTCAAGAGAAGTTGCTAAACTTTGTGGTATCATGGCTGCCGAACTTGGACTGAATGTAAAATTAGCGAAACGAGCAGGACTTTTACACGATATTGGTAAAGTTCCTGACGCAGAAAGTGATTTACCTCACGCATTATTAGGTATGCAATGGGCTGAAAAATATGGCGAAAAAGAAGAGGTTTGCAATGCTATTGGTGCACACCATGATGAAATTGAAATGAAATATCTGATTTCTCCAATTATACAAGTTTGCGATGCTATTTCAGGAGCAAGACCGGGAGCAAGACGACAAGTATTAGATTCTTATATCCAACGTTTGAAAGACTTAGAAGGAATTGCCTTTGGTTTCCAAGGTGTAAAAAATGCCTATGCCATCCAAGCCGGACGTGAATTAAGAGTAATTGTAGAAAGTGAAAAAGTTTCAGATGAAATGGCATCTAACTTATCTTTTGAAATTTCACAAAAGATTCAAACCGAAATGACTTATCCGGGGCAAGTAAAAATCACAGTAATTCGAGAAACAAGAGCTGTAAATATTGCTAAATAATATAAATCTCAATAAAAAATAAAAAAGCAACCAAAATAATAAATGGTTGCTTTTTTATTTTTAGTAACTGAATATCGTTTTTAAATCATCTGAGGTCACAGGTTTTAAAAAATAATCCTTTACCTCATCTTGATATACTTTTGCTTTATTTTTATCAGACAAATGATCTGATGAACTTATGATATAAATACTAATGTCTTTAGTAATTCTGCCTTTCAACGTCTTGAACTCTTCTAAAAACTGCCATCCATCAAGTACCGGCATGTTAATATCTAACAATATTAAATCTGGTGGATTTTCGCCTTTATTCAATTTAGTCTTTATTCCTTCAATAGCCTGAAGGCCATTTTCAAAAAAATTGGAATTTACATTTATATTGTTGTTGAGTAATAGTTTTTTTATGATAAAGTGAAAAATTTTGTCATCATCAACGACAAATACATCATTAAATTTCATTGTTAAAAAATACTTTAAAAGTTGTGCCTACATTTTTTTTACTTTCTACAGCCACTTTCCCGCCCATTGATTCTATTTGATTTCTAGTAATAAACAAACCTATTCCTCGAGCATTTGGATTATTATGAAACGTCTTGTACATTCCAAAAAGTTTTTCTCCATATTTATCCAAATCAATTCCTAAACCATTATCGCTAATCTTCAAGACAAACTTATCATTTTCTTTTTCTAAATCATAATATATTTCGGGAATTCGATCCGGATGTGAGTATTTAATAGCATTCGTAGTAAAATTCAACAATATACTTTCAAGATAAGAAGGATTGAATGCTACACTATAATCTTTTGGAATCCGTTTATAAATTTTAACCTTACTATTGTTAATTTCTTCACTCAAAATGATTAAAACTCTATTAAGATATGAGTCTAAATTTAAAAACTCTTTTTTATGAATCATATTAGTGTTGATATCTACCAATTCTTTAAGATGATCAATTGTTTGAGTTAATGCATTTGATGAAGTTCTTAAATGCTGAAACATTTCGACTGCAAAATCAGGATCATCTTCTTGCTCAATCAAATCAAGTAACATTCTGAAATTACTGGTATGAGAATTAAGATTATGAGAAACTATATGTGCAAAATTAATCAACCTATTGTTTTGCTCATTTATTATGTGCATTGTTTTTTTAAGCTCTTTTTCTTCTTCTTTCTGTATAGTCACATCAGATATTTGACCAAACAGAATCAATGTTCCCAACTCATCATATTCTACATTTGCAACAGCTTTGAACCATCTTAAACCTTTTTCAGGTAAAACTGCCCTGAATTCAAACAACCATTCTGATTGATTTTCATCAATCAATTCCAAAGACTTTATCATTGCTTGAAAATCATCAAAATGAATTCTTTCTTTAAAAACATCAGTAAGATTAAACTCTCTAAGCCTGTCAATACTAAATTCAAAATAAGAAATCACTGCTTTATTAAAGAAGGGAAAAGTCAATCTGCCATTGACCGAGTATTCTAATTGAAAAATTAAATCAGGAAGTTTAGACAAAAGCTTCTTATAAAAACGCTCTTTATCCTGACTAACTTCTCTTATTGGAGAAAAATTATTCATCATAGTTTATCGGTTAAGTTTTTTCTTTAATTCCTTACAATTATTTGGGGTAAATTGTAAAGAGATTTCAAATATATATAAAAAATATCGATAAAACTACATTTTTCTCGGATGAAATGCATTCACTATTTGAGTAAGGTGTTTTTTGTCGAGATGAACATAAATCTCTGTTGTAGTAATTGACTCATGTCCAAGCATCATTTGAATCGATCTTAAATCAGCACCATTTTCAAGTAAATGTGTTGCAAATGAATGCCTTAATGTATGTGGACTAATTTTTTTTTGCAAATTTATCTTTACAGCCAAATCTTTTATGATAGTAAAAATCATCACTCTTGTTAACTGTTTTCCTCGTCTGTTTAAAAACAAAGTATCTTCATAATTTTTTTTAATTTGCAAATGATTTCTGATGTTATCTTTATAAAGTAAGATATGTTTTTTAGTAGAACTAGCAATTGGAACAAATCTATCTTTGCTTCCCTTACCGGTAACTTTGATAAAACCTTCATCAAAAAACAAATCGGAAATTTTAAGATTAACCAATTCAGAAACCCGTAAACCGCAACCATAAAGCGTTTCAAGCATCGCTTTATTTCGTTGACCTTCGGAAGAAGATAAATCAATGGCAGCAATAAGTTTATCAATTTCTTCTAATGATAACGTGTCCGGAAGTTTTCTTCCTATTTTAGGACTTTCAATTAGCTCCATTGGATTATCGGTTCGATAATCTTCAAAAATAAGATACAGAAAAAAACTTTTCAACCCGGAAAGTATCCTGGCTTGAGAACGCGCATTTAATTCTTTAGAAACTGTGTAAATAAACTGCTGAATAGTTTCGTCTTCAATTTTTATTGGCGAAACTGAAATTGAGTTTTCCTCCAAATAACTACATAGTCTATACAAATCAAACGTATAATTATCAATAGTATTTTTTGACAAACCTCGTTCAATCTTTAAATAATGCTGAAAACTTTTTATATAACTATCCCAATTCATAAAAACAAAGAAACAAAATGATTGGCAATAAAAAAACCTCTCCAATTGGAGAGGTTTTAAATTTTACTACAAAAACTAAAGATTAGAATTTATAAGTAAGACCAAACATAATATTGTTAAAGTTCAAACCTAAATCAAAAGTATTTGTTTTATCAGCACCATTTCCTCCGTTATCATTAGATGAATAACCCACAAGTCCTACCGAAGTTTCTAAAGCAAACTTATCTGACACAAAATAATGGAAACCAGGAGCAACACCAATATTAAATCCTTTAGTTTTTCCATCAAGAGCAACTAAATCACCTTCAGAATCTACACCAAATTCAAAATCATTTGAAGTAAAATCTACTCCTAATTGAGCAAATAATGAGAATTTAGAAGAAGGTGTAACATAATATCTACCAAAAGCACCAAAAGATGTTTGAGTGTTAGTAGCAGAAGCACCTGCATCAATTTTTTGAGTTTCATACCCAATAGCCAAACCTACTGCAATATTGTTATCAACAAAATAAGCAGCTCTCGGAGAAAAACTTAATGTATTAGCTTTAAAATCTCCTGTTTTAGATGACGAAAGACCAACCGCACCAGATACAAAAACGTCTCCTTTAGCAAAACCTTCTGAAGTTGTTTTGTCTTGTGCATTAGCAGCTCCAAAAGCGAAAACTGCAGCAACAGTTAAAATAATTTTTTTCATGTTTGTTTAAATTAAAATTAAGTATAACAAAATTACAGGTTTAGTTTTTCAGTAACCACAAGGGGTTTTGTAGTTATCAACAAGGTTATCAACAATTATTAACAACCAACTTTAACAAAACCAATACTTTAGTTAATTGTACAGAAAAAACCTAAAAACCAACATTTAGAAAAAAGAGCCACTTTTAACATTTTTATAATAAAATTGAAATACGATTTAATACTATTTTGCGTTTATATTTGTATAACCATAAATTATTTTTGTATGAGAAGAATATTGTTAGTATGTTTATTGTGTTTCGGGATGAACTCGATAAATGCCCAAATGTTGAAATTTGGAGTTAAAGCTGGTGGAAATTTCTCTAACCTTGAAGGAGATAACGTTGATGGTTCAACTTACACTAGTTTTCATTTTGGTGCTATATTAGAATTTAAACTTCTGGAAAACTTGGCTTTACAGCCTGAATTATTGTATTCCTCACAAGGAACAAAAGTTGATGGAGACAGTTTTGACAAGATTAATTACAATTATATCACTGTTCCTGTCTTAGCTAAATTTTACTTAACAAGTAACAAACTTAGTTTGGAAGCTGGTCCGCAATTTGCATTTTTGGTAGACCAAAATGTAAAAGATCAATTTGAAGGAGAAACATTTGATTTTGGTCTTGCCGCAGGTTTAGGATACAATATTACAGACAATTTTTTTGCCCAAGCTCGATATGTAATGGGTTTAACCGAAGCCAATAAAGATGCTGAAGTGACAAATCGAGTTATTCAACTTTCTTTGGGTTATCGATTTTAATTAAAATCATCTTTATACCAAAACCGTTGCTCAATCAGCAACGGTTTTTTATTTTTACTCAAAATTCAATTTATGAAAATTATTATCATCAACGGACCAAACTTAAACTTGCTTGGAAAACGCGAACCGGAAATCTATGGTAGCCAAACATTTGAAGATTATTTCAATCACTTAAAAATCGACTTTCCTACCATTGAACTAGACTATTTCCAAAGTAATATTGAAGGCGAATTGATTGGTAAAATTCAGGAAGTTGGCTTTAGTTATGATGGTATTATTCTCAATGCTGCAGCTTATACACACACTTCTGTTGGTATTGGAGATGCTGTAAAAGCTATAACAACTCCCGTTATAGAAGTTCATATTTCAAATACTTTTGCCCGAGAAGAATTTAGGCACCACTCCTTTATTTCTCCTAATGTTAAAGGAATAATAATTGGCTTTGGAATGAAAAGTTATGCATTAGCTTTACAATCATTTTTGTAATCATACAACCTTTTTCATTTTTTATACGTCTTACAGGTGTATCATTACATTCTTAAACATATAAATTCCAAACCATGAAAAAAAACTTTACGCTCTTATTCTTTTTGATTATTTCAACAATAACCCAAGCTCAAATCAAAGGTGTTGTAAAAGACATCAACGGAAAGCCTTTACCATTTGTGAATATTTTTGAAGAAAACACCTATAACGCTACAACTTCAAATGAGTTAGGGAAATTTGAACTAAATATTAAGACTCCGGGAAAGCACGTTATTCTTTTTCAATATTTGGGCTATAAAACTTCCAAGCAAATAATTGATATTACTGAAAACATTCCAACAATAGAAGTGATTTTATTGGAAGAAGAGATTTCTCTTGATGAATTGGTAATCAATACAAATGAAAATCCGGCGAATGAAATCATCCGCAGTGCAATCAAAAACAAAAAATCCAATTCAGAAAAAACAGCACGCTATACTGCTGATTTTTATTCGAGAGGAATTTTCAGAGTCAAAAATTTACCTAAAACCCTCTTAGGACAAAAATTAGATTTCTTTGATGAAGTTATCGATTCAACCCGAAGCGGAATTTTATACTTATCTGAAACGGTATCAAAAGTAACTTTTCAAAAACCTGACAAACTAAAAGAAGTTATCATTGCTTCAAAAGTAAGCGGAAACGACAATGGTTTCAGTTTCAACAATGCATCTTCAGCCAATTTTGATTTTTATGATAATTATCTTGAGTTTGATGCCAACGTAGTTTCTCCTATTGCCGACAATGCTTTTAATTACTACAAATACAAATTTGAAGGTTCATTTTTTACAGAAAACCGTCAGCAAATCAACAAAATAAAAATCATTCCTAGACGCGATACCGAACCTGTGATGTCCGGCTACATTTATATTGTAGATGATACGTATGCTATCTATGCTGTTGATGTCACTTTTACAGGAAAACAAATTCAAAGTCCGGCGTTAAACACATTAAACCTAAAACAAAATTTTAGTTACAACAGCAAGACCAAGATTTGGACAAAAAACACGCAAACTTTGGATTTTGATGCCGGAATGCTTGGTATCAATATGTCTGGTGGATTTACTTATGTGTTTTCCAACTTTGAATTTCCTGAAAAATTTGAAAAGAAAACCTTTACTGCCGAAGTTATCCGTTTTGAAGAAAATGCTAATAAAAAAGAAAACGCATTTTGGGATTCTATCCGACCGGTTCCTTTAACCGAAGAAGAAACAACAGATTATACCAAGAAAGACGCACTACAGGAAAAGAAAAAATCAAAAACCTATCTTGATTCCATTGACAACAAAAGAAATAAATTCCGTTTTATGGACATTTTAAACGGTTATTCTTATTCGAATTCTTATAAAAAATGGTCGATTAATTATAACGGACCATTGTTAAACACAAGTTTCAACACGGTTCAAGGCTGGAATACAAGCATTGGTTTATCTTTCTTCAAAAGAAATGAAGACAAAAACACTTATTATCAGTTTGGTTCCAATTTAGCTTACGGATTATCCGATGAAACTTTTAGACCAACTGGTTATTTTACGGCAAAATTAGACAACAAATCAAAATCATACCTTACTTTATTTGGAGGAAATACCGTAAGTCAATTTAATCGTGAAGAACCTATTTCGAAATTGGTAAATATGGTGAGTACTTTATTTTTCAAAGATAATTACATGAAACTATATGAGAAAAACTTCATTTCTGCCGGTTTTTCAAGAGAAATTGTAAATGGTTTGAACATGAGTGCTGCAATTGAATATGCCGAAAGAAAACCGCTTTTCAACACAACCGATTATACATTGATTAAAAACGACGATTTATATACATCAAATAATCCGTTATTACCTGCTGATGAATTCACTCCGGCATTTGAAAAACATAATTTAGTAAAGTTAAACATTGGTGCCCGAATTAACTTTGGTCAAGAATATATAACACGTCCTGATGGAAAATACAACCTTGGAAACGATAAATATCCTACTTTGATATTGAATTATGAAAAAGGATTTGCAGGAAATGAAAGTCAGTACAATTTTGACAAAATAGCAGCAAGAATAACACATTCGATTGTTTTTGGCAATAAAGGTGAAATGTCAATCAATACCAAAGCCGGAAAGTTTTTTAACGCTGAAAATATTTCTTTTGCTGATTATAAACACTTCAACGGAAATGAAACTCATACCGTTATTAACGGTTCATATACTAATTCGTTCAATTTATTACCTTATTATACTGCAAGCACAAATGACAGTTATTTTGAAACACACATCGAACATAATGACAAAGGATATATCATGAACAAAATTCCGTTGTTGAATAAACTGCAATCCAAATTGGTTTTAGGATTTAAAAATCTTGCTGTTCCGGACAGAAAACCTTACCAAGAATTTTCAGTTGGTTTGAGCAACTTAGGTTTTGGAAAATACAGAATTTTGAGAATTGACTATGTTCGTTCTTATCAAAATGGATTTCAAGGTGATGGTGTAATGTTTGGGGTTAATTTTTAAGTAAAAAACACATCATATCCAAAACGGATTAACGTTAGGACTACTACAAAAAGGAAAAACTTTCTAATGAAGGTATTTCCTTTTTTTATGGCCAATTTTGCACCGATAAATCCGCCAAGTGCATTACAAAAAGCCATTGGAATTGCAATTATCCAAACTATTTTTCCTTTAATTACAAAAAGACAAATCGAGCCGAAATTGGTTGCCAAATTCACCATTTTGGCATTAGCAGAAGCATGAAGAAAATCAAAGCCTAAGACGGTAACAAAACCCAAAACTAAAAAACTCCCTGTTCCCGGACCAATGAATCCGTCATAAAAACCAACAATTATACTAATCAATATAGCTAAAAACAACTGTTTATTCTGACTGAAATCTTTCACCTGATGTTGCCCGAAATTTTTCTTTTTAAACGTATAAAAAGCAATTCCGATTAAAACAATCAATAATAAAGGCTTCATGAAGTCATTACTTACTTTGGTTAACATATACGAGCCAAAAAAAGCTGAACCAAAAGCGACAATAGCCATTATTATCAATAACTTCCAATTCATAGTCACCTTTTTAAGGTATTGAAATGCTGCAAAACTAGTTCCGCTGAAAGCAGGAATTTTTAATGTTCCTATTACATTAGCTACAGACAATTGTGGCAACATTATCATCGTTACCGGAGTTTGAATTAAACCGCCGCCGCCAACGATAGCATCAACAAATCCGGCAAAAAAAGAAGCTATGCAAAGAATAATAATGATATATGTTTCCATAAAAAGTATATTCGCAAAAAAGAAATTCCAAACTCCAATACTTTATAATTAAGTTTTTGGAATTTGGAATTTCAAATATTTAGGATTATTAAATTAGACTCTAACGATGTTTGCACCCAAAGCTCTTAATCGTTCGTCAATTCGTTCGTAACCTCTATCAATTTGTTCAATATTTTGAATAGTTGATGTTCCTTTAGCAGAAAGTGCTGCAATTAATAATGAAATTCCAGCTCTAATATCTGGCGAACTCATTACAGTTGCTTTTAATTGTGATTTGAAATTATGTCCCATAACTACTGCACGATGTGGATCGCACAACATGATTTTGGCTCCCATATCGATTAGTTTATCTACAAAGAACAAACGGCTTTCAAACATTTTTTGGTGAATTAATACATCTCCATTAGCTTGTGTAGCAACAACTAAAACAATACTTAATAAGTCAGGTGTAAATCCCGGCCAAGGTGCATCGGCAATTGTCAATATCGAACCGTCAATATCTGTTTTAATTTCATAACCCTTTTCATGAGAAGGAATATAAATATCATCACCTTTTCTTTCCAGTGTAATTCCTAATTTTCTAAAAACACTTGGAATAACTCCAAGATTTTCCCATGAAACATTTTTAATCGTTATTTCACTTCGAGTCATTGCTGCAAGACCAATCCACGAACCAATTTCAATCATATCAGGAAGAATTCTGTGTTCGCAACCACCAAGACTTTCCACACCTTCAATAGTCAATAAGTTAGAACCAACACCGGTGATTTTTGCTCCCATAGAGTTCAACATTTTACACAATTGTTGTAGATAAGGTTCGCAAGCAGCGTTGTAAATTGTAGTCGTTCCTTCAGCCAAAACAGCAGCCATAACGATATTGGCCGTTCCGGTTACTGATGCTTCATCAAGCAACATATATGTTCCTTTTAGCCTTCCTTTGCTTTCCACACCATAAAAATGGTCTTCTCTTTCATAACGGAATTTAGCTCCCAAATTGATAAATCCTTCAAAATGCGTATCCAAACGACGACGACCAATTTTGTCTCCGCCGGGCTTTGGAATATAACCACAACCAAAACGCGCCAAAAGCGGACCAACAATCATAATTGAACCACGAAGACTTCCACCTTCTTTTTTGAAAGCTTCTGTTTTCAGGTAATCAACATTTACTTCATCAGCTTGAAAAGTATAATCGCCGGGACCATTTTTTTGAATTTTAACCCCTAAATTTCCTAATAGCGTAATCAGTTTATTAACATCTATAATATCCGGAATATTGGTAACTCTTACTTTTTCTGAGGTTAACAAAGCCGGACATAAAACTTGTAAAGCTTCATTTTTAGCACCTTGTGGTGTTACATCTCCTTTTAATCGAATTCCACCTTCTATTTTGAATGTTCCCATTTCTTTCTGTATAATGTATAATAGTAAATTGTATAATTGTAAGTTGTATTCTGCAATGTGTATAATTTAATTACAGGATTACATTATACATTTCTACAGTATACAATTAAGATTTTTGATTATTATTTTTTTGAAAGTTCTTTTTACCGTTTTTATTGTTCTTATTTTTACCGTTTTGTGGCATATTTTTGTTGGATGTCTTCTTGTTGGTACGCATAATATCCGTTGTAGTAAGCAATTCTTCACTACTTTGTACCAAGTTTAATTTACCATCAGACAACTCATAAAGATGCTCAAAAATAACCAAATCAGTAACCGTGTCTTTATTCCAACTTAAATACGATTTCTTCATATGATTGGCAATAACTTTGACCAACGCACTTTTCATTTCACCTTCTTCCCAACTGTTAGCAACATTAATCATGTATTTAATGTTGTTGCCATAAAAACGATACTTCGGGTTCTTTTGCGGATAAGCCAGTCTTTCCGGTTTTAGGTTAATCACATCACGAGTTGGCACGGGATATGGAGAATCTACATCCAATTTAAAATCAGACATGATAAAAATCTGATCCCATAATTTATGCTGAAAATCAGGCACATCTCTTAAATGCGGATTTAAGCTTCCCATGACCTGAATGATATATTTTGCGGCTTTATTACGTTCTTCCCTATCCTCGATTAACGTCGCCTGATCAATCAGTTTTTGCAAATGACGACCATATTCCGGAATAATCAAATGAGGTCTTTCGGCATTATACTCCAAATGATGAACGACATCATTTGCCTTTTCTTTAATATATTTCTCCATCTATAAAGATATTATGCCTTCTATCGTTGAAACTTCTATGTATTTCTCTACCACGTGATCCGGACTTTGCATCATCACATTCACCGAAACACTGGTATATTTTCCGGTTTTAGACTGGTTAGTATGAATAACCGCACCCATATTATCAAAAGCATTTTCAACTTCTTCAATTTTTTTTGCCTCAGTCGGAACAATGAATTTATAAAGGTATTCTGAAGGCCAAGTGGAAGTAGTATTCAGCTCTTCGCGAAGTCTGTTATAAAAATCTTCTGTCTTCTTATCCATTTCAAATAATTATAAGCAAATATACAGTATTGATTTTATATTTTATAAATAACTCGCTCACTTTTATTTTTTGAGCGAATGGCTTGTGCTTTCTTGCTGTCCGTTTTCCCGCTGTTCGCGCTACATGGTAGCTTACTTCCATCGGGGCTAAAAATGATACCATTTGAATTCTTGATATTTCCATACCCTAATTTAATACACGTAGCAAATACAAATCTATATTTTATGCATTCTAACAAACTATTTTAGTTTAAGCTTCTGTTTATATAACAAAAAAACAGCATTCAGTTTTTGCACTAAATACTGTTTTTCAATGATTTAATTTTTGTTTTTAGGTTATGCCCTAATTTGATACATTACCAATTACTTCTGTTTAAAAGCTCTCACACCGGGGAAATAAGCAGTATCGCCAAGTTCTTCCTCAATACGAAGCAATTGATTGTATTTTGCCATACGATCTGAACGTGAAGCCGAACCCGTTTTAATTTGTCCGCAGTTCAACGCCACAGCTAAATCAGCAATAGTGTTATCTTCTGTCTCTCCTGAACGGTGTGACATTACCGAAGTATAACCTGCATTATGCGCCATGTTTACAGCAGCAATCGTTTCAGTCAATGTACCAATTTGGTTTACTTTAACCAAAATCGAATTGGCAATTCCTTTTTCAATTCCGGTAGAAAGACGAGCCACATTGGTTACAAACAAATCGTCACCAACCAATTGTACTTTATCGCCAATCAACTCCGTTAAATATTTCCAGCCTTCCCAATCGTCTTCATACATTCCGTCTTCAATAGAAATAATAGGATAATTAGCCGCCAATGAAGCCAAATATTCTGCTTGCTCTTTAGACGTTCTTACTTTTCCTGTTTCTCCTTCAAATTTGGTATAGTCATAATTTCCGTTAACGTAAAACTCCGAAGCGGCACAATCTAAAGCAATTTTAATTTCGTCTCCAAATTTATATCCGGCATTTTCAACCGCTTTCTTGATAGTATCCAAAGCATCTTCTGTTCCACCGGCAAGATTTGGAGCAAAACCTCCTTCATCACCAACAGCTGTAGAAAGATGTCTGTCATGCAATACCTTTTTCAAATGATGGAAAATCTCCGTTCCCATTTGCATTGCATGAGTAAAATTTTGAGCTTTAACCGGCATAATCATAAACTCCTGAAAAGCAATTGGCGCATCAGAATGAGAACCTCCATTGATGATATTCATCATCGGTACTGGTAACGTATTGGCAGAAACACCGCCAACATAACGATACAAAGGTAAACCAAGTTCGTTAGCAGCCGCTTTTGCCGCAGCCAAAGAAACACCAAGAATAGCATTCGCTCCAAGATTAGACTTATTAGCCGTTCCGTCCAATTCAATCATCAATTGGTCAATATGATTTTGCTCAAAAACTGAAATACCCAATAATTCAGGAGCAATTTTAGTATTCACATTTTCAACTGCTTTCAAAACGCCTTTTCCCATATAGTTTTTCCCGCCATCGCGCAATTCAACCGCTTCGTGCTCACCGGTCGAAGCACCACTTGGAACAGCAGCACGACCTAGAACGCCGTTTTCCGTTACTACATCAACTTCAATGGTAGGATTTCCTCTTGAATCCAAAATTTGTCTTGCGTGTACTTTAATTATAATACTCATTAGTTATGATTTTATTAATTTTTAATTCATTTTTTTGTCAATACCACAAATTTAAACAATCTCAAAAACACCAATTCACTAATTTCAAAAAACTTATAAACGCAAACGATTTAGTAATCGTTAGTTTTTTCAGAAGCGAATCTCAAGCATCACATGTTAGCCCTATTCCCGCTTTCCGTTTCAATCTTTTTTAAATCTCCACGGGTTAAAACCCGAGGCTATTCAAAAAAGGATTTTCACTTCAATCAGGGCTAAAAAGGTTTCCTTAAACCGTTTGTAAACTTTTGGCTTTTTTGATATTGTCAACAAATTCATCAAAAAGATAAGACGAATCATGTGGCCCTGGACTGGCTTCCGGATGGTATTGCACCGAGAAACAAGATTTAGACTTCATTCGCATTCCGGCAACGGTATTATCATTCAAATGATAATGTGTAATTTCTAAATCAGAATGATTTTCCAGTTCTTCTCTATTTACAGCAAAACCATGATTTTGAGACGTAATTTCACCTTTACCTGTCAGGACATTCATTACAGGATGATTAATTCCACGATGACCGTTAAACATCTTATAAGTAGAAATTCCATTGGCTAAGCCAATAATTTGATGCCCCAAACAAATACCAAAAACCGGCTTATCAGAGTTGATGATTTGTTTTGCTTCAGCAATCACACCTTCCAAAGGCTCCGGATCACCGGGACCATTGGATAAGAAATAACCATCAGGATTAAACGATTGTAATTCTTCAAATGATGCATTATATGGAAACACCTTTATATAACAATCTCTTTTAGCAAGGTTTCTTAAGATATTCTTTTTAATTCCTAAATCCAATGCCGAGATTTTGTAGGTCGCATTTTCATCTCCAAAAAAGTATGGTTCTGTAACCGAAACGGTTGATGCCAGCTCCAAACCTTTCATATCAGGAACTTTGGCCAGCAATTCTTTTAACTCTTCAACAGGCGTTCCATCAGTACAAATGACTGCGTTTTGTGCACCATTATCACGAATGTAACTTACTAATGCACGAGTATCAACATCGGAGATGCAAATTAGATTTTGCTTCTCGAAATAGTCATATAAGTTACTTTCTGAATTGGGACGTGAATGAGTAAAACTAAAGTTTTTACAAACCAATCCGGAAATCATAACCTTTTCAGATTCTACTTCGTCAACATTTACACCGTAGTTTCCAATATGCGGATTGGTGGTTACCATAATTTGCCCAAAATAGGACGGATCAGTAAAGATTTCCTGATATCCTGTCATTCCGGTATTAAAGCAAACTTCTCCAAAAGTTTTCCCGGAAATCCCGATTGATTTTCCATAAAAAATGGTACCATCTGTTAGAAGAAGAATGGCTTGTGGTCGTGTTGTGTATTTCATTTGTAGTTAGTTTTTTAAAGGTCAAATGCAGTCGCTTCGCTCATGTCATTTGTTGTAGTTGTTGTTTGCTGTTACAAAAATAATTTATTGTTATTGGATTTAAAAACCGTTTTATCAAAGTTTATAAACATTCTTTTTGTTTCTCTTTTAGCCCCGATTGAAGTGTTATCGTCTTTTGGGACGATAGTAACGTAAAGCGGGAAAATGGTTTGCTGGTACTTCCTGAACTTTCGCTCCAAAAAAAAAGGATAAACAAAAACTGTTTATCCTTTATATTTATGAAGATTGCTTCATTATTCTGCACTTGGAGTTTCTTCTGTTGAAGTTTCCGGAGCTTCAGGCGCTGGAGTGGCTTCTGCTGCAGGAGCTGCAGTTTCAGCTTTTTTAGATTTACCTCCACGACGGCTTTTAGCTTTTTTCTCTTCTTTTTTACCTCCGTTGTATAGTTCGTTGAAGTCAACTAATTCGATCATTGCCATATCAGCGTTATCTCCAAGACGGTTTCCTAACTTGATGATACGAGTGTATCCTCCCGGACGGTCACCAACTTTAGCAGCTACTTCTCTGAAAAGTTCAGTTACTGCATATTTGTTTCTGATATAAGCGAAAACGATACGTCTATTGTGAGTTGTATCTTCTTTTGACTTTGTTACTAATGGCTCAACAAATTGTTTAAGCGCTTTAGCTTTAGCAACAGTAGTGATAATACGTTTGTGCTCGATAAGAGAGCAAGCCATATTAGCCAACATAGATTTTCTATGTCCTGTCTGTCTGCTTAAATGATTTACTTTTTTTCCGTGTCTCATTGCTATCTAAATTTAAACCTTTCGGGCTTAGATTATTCTTTATCTAATTTATATTTACTTAAATCCATTCCGAAAGTTAAATTTTTGTTGGCAACAAGTTCGTCTAACTCAGTTAGTGATTTTTTACCAAAATTACGGAATTTCATAAGGTCGTTTTTATTGAAAGATACAAGATCTCCAAGTGTGTCAACTTCGGCTGCTTTCAAACAGTTTAGTGCTCTTACTGATAAATCCATATCCACAAGTTTAGTTTTTAACAACTGTCTCATGTGTAATGATTCTTCATCGTAAGATTCTGTTTGAGCAATTTCATCAGCTTCTAAAGTAATTCTCTCATCAGAGAATAACATAAAGTGGTGAATTAAAACTTTAGCAGCTTCTGTCAGAGCATCTTTAGGATTGATTGAACCATCAGTTTTGATTTCGAAAACTAGTTTTTCATAATCTGTTTTTTGCTCCACACGGAAGTTTTCAATAGCATACTTTACATTTTTTACCGGAGTAAAGATTGAATCTGTAAAAATAGTACCAATGGCCGCGTTTTGTTTTTTGTTTTCCTCAGCTGGAACATAACCACGACCTTTCTCGATAGTTAATTCCATATTTAGGTTAACTTTGCTATCAAGGTTACAAATTACTAATTCAGGGTTTAACACTTGAAAACCTGAGATGAATTTTTGGAAATCACCTGCTGTAATTTGATCTTTTCCTGATAATGATATTGAAACAGTTTCATTATCTACCTCTTCAATTTGACGTTTGAAACGTACTTGTTTTAGATTAAGGATAATTTCTGTTACATCTTCCACCACTCCTGAAATTGTAGAGAACTCATGCTCCACACCTTCGATACGAACCGATGTGATTGCATAACCTTCTAACGCAGAAAGTAAAACTCTTCTTAGTGCGTTACCTACCGTCAATCCGTAACCAGGTTCTAAAGGTCTGAATTCAAACTTACCTTCAAAATCTGTTGAATCGATCATGATAACTTTATCGGGCTTCTGAAAATTAAATATTGCCATAATTAAGACTTGATGTCAATTATTATTTGTTGTACAACTCAACGATTAATTGTTCTTTGATATTTTCTGGAATTTGAAGCCTTTGAGGAACAGAAACAAAAGTTCCCTCTTTAGTGTCATTATTCCATGTAATCCACTCGTAAACGTGAGATGAATTAGCTAATGAACGCTCGATAGCTTCAACAGATTTAGATTTTTCACGAACCGCAACTTTATCTCCAGCTTTTAAGTGGTAAGATGGAATGTTTACCAACTCTCCATTTACTGTAATATGTCTGTGAGAAACGATTTGTCTTGCTGCTCTTCTTGACGGAGCAATTCCCATTCTGTAAACAACATTGTCTAAACGAGCTTCACATAATTGTAAAAGGATTTCACCTGTTACCCCTTTAGAAGCTGATGCTTTTTCGAATAGGTTTCTGAATTGTTTTTCCAAAATACCATAAGTGTATTTTGCTTTTTGCTTTTCCATTAACTGAACAGCATATTCAGATTTTTTTCCTCTCTTTTTAGCCAAACCATGTTGTCCCGGAGGATAATTTCTTTTTTCGAAGGCTTTATCTTCTCCGAATATTGCTTCGCCAAATTTACGAGCAATTTTTGTACTTGGACCAGTATATCTTGCCATTTTAAATTGTTTTAAGACAGAGATTATGAATTCAGGTCATATCCTTCGATAATCTTTTTCCTGTCTTGGGTTATACTATAATTATACTCTACGTCTTTTAGGAGGACGACATCCGTTGTGTGGCATTGGAGTAACGTCAATGATTTCTGTTACTTCAATTCCTGAGTTATGAATAGATCTGATAGCAGACTCACGTCCGTTACCTGGTCCTTTCACATACACTTTTACTTTTTTAAGACCAGCTTCTAAAGCAACTTTTCCACAATCTTCTGCTGCCATTTGAGCTGCATATGGAGTATTCTTTTTAGAACCTCTGAAGCCCATTTTTCCAGCTGAAGACCAAGAGATAACTTCACCTTTTTTGTTAGTCAAAGAAATGATGATGTTATTGAAGGTTGCATTAATATGAGCTTCTCCCGTTGATTCAACGATAACTTTACGTTTTTTTGCAGTCGTTTTAGCCATACTATTTATTATTTAGTTGCTTTTTTCTTGTTAGCAACAGTTTTTCTTTTACCTTTTCTTGTTCTAGAGTTGTTTTTAGTTCTTTGCCCTCTTAATGGAAGACCAGCTCTGTGACGAATTCCTCTATAACATCCAATGTCCATTAAACGTTTGATGTGTAATGAAACTTCTGAACGAAGTTCACCTTCAATTTTGTAATATGATACCGCATCACGAATTGCTCCGATTTCGTCATCATTCCAATCTTGAACTTTTTTATCTTGGCTAACTTGAGCTTTTTCTAAAATCTCAATTGCTCTGCTTTTACCAATTCCGAAGATATAGGTTAAAGCGATAACTCCTCTTTTGTTTTTTGGGATGTCTACCCCTGCTATTCTTGCCATAACTATCCTTGTCTTTGTTTAAATCTAGGATTCTTTTTATTAATCACGTACAATCTTCCTTTGCGACGCACGATAATGCACTCGGCACTTCTTTTTTTAACTGATGCTCTTACTTTCATATTAGTAGCTTTAGTATCTATAAGTAATTCTTGCTTTTGACAAATCGTAAGGGCTCATTTCCAATTTCACTTTATCACCAGGTAATAATTTGATGTAATGCATACGCATTTTACCAGAAATATGAGCAATTACAATATGTCCATTTTCTAATTCTACACGGAACATAGCATTTGATAATGCTTCAATTATTGATCCGTCTTGTTCTATTGCTGATTGTTTTGCCATAAAAATTAAGCTACTGCTTTCCTATTTTTACCACTTTTCATCAATCCATCATAGTGTTTATTCAATAAATAAGAGTTTATTTGTTGAATAGTATCGATTGCAACACCAACCATAATGATTAGTGATGTACCACCATAGAACATTGCCCAAGATTGTTGTACATCTAAGCTTACTACTATAGCTGGGAACACAGCGATTAGCGCAAGGAATAATGCACCAGGGAATGTTATTAATGACATAATTCTGTCAAGGAAATCAGCTGTTTCAACTCCTGGTTTTACACCCGGAATAAAACCGCCACTTCTCTTTAAATCATCAGCCATCTTGTTAGTCGGTACTGTAATTGCCGTATAAAAATAAGTAAATATTAATATTAACAAAGCAAATACAAAGTTGTACCAAAAACCAAACATATTACTAAACTCACCTGCTATAGACTGAGACGTTTCAGAATTTGAAAGACCAGCTAAAGCTGCAGGAATAAACATGATTGCCTGAGCAAAAATAATTGGCATTACTCCTGATGCGTTTAATTTTAATGGAATCCATTGTCTGTTTCCACCTAGCATATCTTGCTCGAAATCACCTGCTGTTGTACGACGAGCGTATTGTACAGGTATTTTTCTAACAGCCATAACTAAAAGCACACAAGCAATAATCACTAATAGCCATACCACTATTTCTATAACTAGAAGCATTGGACCACCATTATTATTGGTTACTTTAGATGTAAACTCCTGAAGCAAAGCTTGAGGAAGTCTAGCTAAGATACCAACCATAATTAAAAGTGAAATACCATTTCCAATACCTTTATCAGTAATTTTTTCTCCTAACCACATAGCGAAAATTGTACCTGTAGTAAGAATTAAAACAGATGAAAATAGGAAAGAAAAAGAATCGAAACCTAAAAGGAATGCACTATTTGGTAAAGTTCTGTATAGGTTATAGATATAACCAGGACCTTGAACTAAAGTGATACCAATAGTTAACCAACGAGTGATTTGATTTATCTTTTTTCTTCCGCTTTCACCATCTTTTTGAAGCTTTTGTAGATATGGAATAGCAATTCCCATTAATTGAACAACAATTGAAGCCGAAATATAAGGCATAATACCTAATGCAAATACTGATGCTTTAGAGAATGCTCCTCCAGTAAACATATCAAGTATTGATCCAATACCTTGCTCTGTTTGTCCAGCTAAACTATTCAATTGAGTTGCATCAATACCAGGTAAAGTAACATGTGCCCCAAATCGGTAAACTAACAACAGTCCTAAAGTAATTAGGATTCTGTTTTTTAGTTCTTCTATTTTCCAAACATTATTTAATGATTCAAAAAACTTCTTCATTGTTTATAGAATTATAGTGTTACAGCTTCACCACCGGCAGCTTCGATAGCCGCTTTAGCAGTAGCTGTGAATTTGTGAGCCGATACTTTTAATTTTGCTTTTAACTCTCCTCTTCCTAATATTTTAACAACTTCATTTTTAGTAGCCAATCTGTTATCTACTAAAGTAGCAAAATCTACTGTATCAGTTACTAAACCATTGTCAACCAATGACTGTAATGTATCAAGATTTACACCTTGGTATTCAATACGATTAATATTTTTAAAACCAAATTTAGGAACACGTCTTTGAAGTGGCATTTGACCTCCTTCAAAACCAATCTTTTTAGAATATCCAGAACGAGATTTAGCCCCTTTGTGTCCACGTGCAGCAGTACCACCTTTTCCAGAACCTTCTCCTCTACCTACTCTTTTATTTTGATTGTGTGTTGAACCTTCAGCTGGTTGCAAGTTACTTAAATTCATAACTATAATTTGTTATTTAGTTTCTTCAACAGAAACTAAGTGTTTAACTTTATTTACCATTCCAAGGATAGCAGGATTTGAATCGTGCTCAACAACTTGTCCTAATCTTTTAAGCCCTAAAGCTACTAAAGTTTTCTTTTGTGTTAATGGACAGTTGATTTGACTTCTTACTTGTTTTACTAATATCTTTGCCATAATTTCCTTGAATTAACCTTTAAATACTTTTTCTAAAGAAATACCTCTTTGTTTTGCAACAGTATATGCACTTCTCATTTGTAATAAAGCATCAAAAGTAGCTTTAACCACATTGTGAGGATTTGATGAACCTTGAGACTTAGATAATACATCATGTACCCCTACTGATTCAAGTACTGCACGTACAGCACCACCAGCAATTACTCCGGTACCATGAGATGCAGGCATTAAATAAACTGCTGCTCCACCAAATTTACCTTTTTGTTCGTGAGGTACAGAATGACCACTCAAAGGAATTCTAACTAGATTTTTCTTTGCATCTTCAACTGCTTTTGCAATTGCTTCAGAAACATCTTTAGATTTTCCCAATCCGTGACCTACAACACCATTTTCATCACCTACAACAACAATAGCAGAAAAGCCAAAAGCTCTACCTCCTTTTGTTACCTTAGTAACACGATTTACACTTACCAAACGATCTTTCAATTCAAGACCGCTAGGTTTTACTAATTCTACATTTTTGTATTTAGACATAATATATTAGAATTTAAGTCCAGCGGCTCTAGCGCCTTCTGCTAATGATTTAATACGACCGTGGTACAAATAACCTCCTCTATCGAAAGTTACTTCTGTAATTCCAGCTTTCAACGCTTTTTCTGCCACTAGTTTCCCTACAGCAGCAGCAATTTCAACGTTTGTACCTTTGATATCCACTCCTTTATCCTTAGATGAAGCAGCTAATAAAGTAACTCCATTCACATCATCAATAAGTTGTGTATAGATTTCTTTATTACTTCTGAACACAGACAATCTTGGCTTAGCAGCAGTACCGCTAACAATCTTTCTGATTCTGAATTTAATTCTTTGTCTTCTTTCAGTTTTTGTTAATGACATAATGCTAATTTTTACGCTGATTTACCTGCTTTTCTTCTTAATACTTCACCAACAAACTTAACTCCTTTTCCTTTGTATGGTTCAGGCTTACGGAAACCTCTGATTTTAGCAGAAATTAACCCTAAAAGTTGTTTATCATGAGATGTTAATTTAACAATTGGATTTTTACCTTTTTCAGAAATTGTTTCTAATTTCACTTCAGGAGCGATTTCCAAAACAATATTATGAGAAAAACCTAATGCTAAATCTAATTTTTGACCTTGATTAGAAGCTCTGTAACCTACTCCTACCAATTCTAGTTCTTTTGTGAATCCTTCAGAAACACCAATCACCATATTACTGATTAATGCTCTGTATAATCCATGCTTTGCTCTTTGTTCTTTAACTTCAGAAGATCTTTCAACTAAAACTTGACCTTCTTCAACTTTCACTGTTACATCTGAGTAATCTTGCGTAAGTTGACCTAATTTTCCTTTTACAGTAACTGTAGTTCCATTAACTTCAACAGTTACACCTGCAGGAATTGAAATTGGGTTTTTACCTATTCTTGACATTGTTTAACTGTTTTTATTAATATACGTAACAAATTACTTCTCCACCAACATTTAATTGCTTAGCTTGTTTCCCAGTCATCAAACCTTTTGAAGTTGAAACAATAGCAATTCCTAAACCGTTAAGGATTCTAGGTAATTTTGCAGCACCTGCATATTTACGTAAACCTGGTTTACTAATTCTTTGAATATCTCTGATTACAGGCTCTTTAGTATCTTTATCATACTTCAAAGCAATCTTGATAGTCCCTTGAACAGTACTATCATCAAATTTGTAACTAAGGATATATCCTTGATCAAATAAAATTTTTGTGATTTCTTTTTTCAAATTAGAAGCCGGAATTTCAACCACTTTGTGGTTAGCTTTCACTGCATTTCTAACTCTCGTAAGATAATCTGCAATTGGATCTGTATACATATGTATAAATTTGCGGTTATGGTTTTCAAGAGGCACTCACCAAATGAACCTTTAACCAGTTAAAATTAATTTTGGTTTGCAAAAGTAATAACTTATTGCGAAACTACCAAGAAGCTTTTTTAACACCTGGTATCAATCCTTGATTCGCCATTTCACGGAAAGTAACACGTGAAATACCAAATTGACGCATATAACCTCTAGGTCTTCCTGTCAATTTACAACGATTGTGCATACGAACCGGTGAGGCATTTTTTGGCAACTTTTGTAAACCTTCGTAATCTCCAGCTTCTAATAAAGCTTTTCTTTTCTCAGCATACTTAGCTACCGTTTTTGCTCTTTTAACCTCACGGGCTTTCATTGATTCTTTAGCCATGTCTTAATTCTTTTTAAAAGGTAAACCTAATTCAGCCAATAACGACTTTGCTTCTTTATCTGTATTTGCAGAAGTTACGAAAGTAATATCAAATCCTGATATTTTGTTTACTTTATCAATATCAATTTCCGGGAAAATGATTTGTTCAGTAACACCAAGATTATAATTTCCTCTTCCATCGAAACCAGTAGCTTTGATACCATTAAAATCTCTTACACGTGGTAAAGAAGACGTGATAAGTCTATCCAAAAACTCATACATTTTTTCACCTCTAAGAGTTACTTTAGCACCAATCGGCATACCTTTTCTTAATTTAAAAGATGCAACGTCTTTTTTAGAGATTGTAGCTACCGCCTTTTGACCAGTAATCTTTGTTAATTCTTCAACAGCATAGTCAACTAATTTTTTATCAGAAACTGCTGCTCCAACTCCGCGGCTCAAAACGATTTTTTCCAATTTTGGAACTTGCATTACGTTTTTATAACCGAACTCTTCTTTAAGGGCAGCAATAACTCTGTCCTTATATTCTTGCTTAAGTCTAGGTGTATATGCCATAACTATAATACTTGATTAGATTTTTTTGAAAATCTCACTTTCTTATCTCCTTCAACTTTTACTCCAACTTTAGTTGCTTTTTTTGATTTAGGATCAATCAAAGCAATATTTGAAATATGAATAGGAGCTTCTTTTTTAACAATTCCTCCCTGAGGGTTTTTAGCACTTGGTTTTGTATGTTTTGAAACCAAGTTTACACCTTCAACGATTGCTTTGTTTTTCTCACGGTCAACGCGTAAAACTTTACCTTCTGAACCTTTATGGTCACCAGCGATAACTTTTACTACATCTCCTGATTTTATTTTTAACTTTGTCATCATTAATCGAATTAAAGCACTTCTGGTGCTAATGATACAATTTTCATGAACTGTTTTTCACGAAGTTCTCTCGCAACCGGACCAAAAACACGAGTTCCTCTCATTTCTCCTGCAGCATTCAAAAGAACACATGCATTATCATCGAAACGGATATAAGAACCATCAGCTCTTCTCACTTCTTTTTTGGTACGTACAACAACTGCAGTTGATACAGCTCCTTTTTTCACGTTTCCGTTAGGAGTAGCATCTTTTATTGAAACTACAATTTTATCTCCAACAGAGGCATAACGACGTTTCGTTCCTCCTAAAACACGGATAGTCAAAACTTCTTTTGCTCCTGTGTTATCTGCTACTTTTAATCTTGATTCCTGTTGTACCATAATTACTTCGCTCTTTCAATGATTTCAACTAATCTCCAACATTTTGTTTTAGATAAAGGACGTGTTTCCATAATCCTTACCGTATCACCAATGTTACAGTCATTTTTTTCGTCGTGTGCATGATACTTTTTAGTCTTTAACACGAACTTACCATATAATGGGTGTTTTACTCTTCTTTCTTCTGCAACTACAATAGATTTATCCATTTTATTGCTGGTAACAACACCTATTCTTTCTTTTCTTAAATTTCTTTTTTCCATCTTTAGCTAGACTACAATTATTGTAACTCTCTTTTAGTTAGCTCAGTTGCCACTCTGGCAACAGCTCTTCTAGCACTTCTAATTTGAAGTGGATTGGCGATTGGAGAAATAGCATGTGTAGATTTTAAATCTTGGTATGTTTTTCTCAATTCAGCAAGTTTCACTTGTAACTCAGCTGTAGACAGATTGATAATTTCTGATTGTTTCATAATTTAATTTAGATTATGCTTCGAAATCTCTAGCAACTACAAACTTAGTTTTAACAGGAAGTTTTTGAGCAGCAAGACGCAAAGCTTCTTTTGCTACTGAAAGAGGAACTCCTCCAACTTCAAACATAATTCTTCCCGGTTTTACAACTGCAGCCCAATATTCAACTGCACCTTTACCTTTACCCATACGTACCTCTAAAGGCTTTTTGGTAATTGGTTTATCCGGGAAAATTTTAATCCATAACTGTCCTTCTCTCTTCATGTAACGAGTTGCGGCGATACGTGCAGCTTCGATTTGACGTGAAGTTAAGAACATTCCTGTTTCATGTACCGATTTAATTCCAAACATTCCATTAGAAAGCTCGTGTCCTCTTTGAGAAACGCCTTTCATTCTACCTTTCTGTACCTTACGGTATTTTGTTCTTTTAGGCTGTAACATTTTTCTTTAGTTTAAAATTACTTTCTTTTACGAGGATTTGATTTACCTGAAGGTTTGTTTGAAGCACCACCTGTTTTTCCACCCGTAGCTTGCTTTTTATCCATTCCAACTAACGGAGATAAATCTCTTTTTCCATAAACCTCACCTTTCATGATCCACACTTTGATTCCCATTCTACCATAAGTAGTGTGAGCTTCACCCAAAGCATAATCAATATCGGCTCTGAAAGTAGATAGAGGAATTCTACCTTCTTTGAACATTTCTGAACGTGCCATTTCAGCTCCATTCAAACGACCTGAAATCATCACTTTAATTCCTTCCGCATTCATACGCATAGCTGCAGCAATAGCCATTTTGATAGCTCTTCTGTATGAAATACGACTCTCAATTTGACGAGCAATACTTGTCGCAACTAAATAAGCATCAAGTTCTGGTCTTTTGATTTCAAAGATGTTAATTTGAACCTCTTTATCAGTAATCTTTTTAAGTTCTTCTTTTAACTTGTCTACCTCTTGACCACCTTTCCCGATAATAATACCAGGTCTTGCAGTAGTGATAGTAACGGTTACAAGTTTCAAAGTTCTCTCGATGATTACTTTTGATACACTAGCTTTTGATAAACGAGCGTGGATATACTTTCTGATTTTATAATCTTCGGCAATTTTATCACCGTAATCATTTCCACCATACCAGTTTGAATCCCATCCTCTGATGATACCAAGGCGATTTCCAATTGGATTTGTCTTTTGTCCCATACTGTTTATTAATTACTTTGTGTGTTATCTAATTGTCCTAACACGATAGTCACGTGGTTTGAACGTTTTCTAATTCTGTGTGCTCTTCCTTGTGGAGCAGGACGAAGTCTTTTCAACATCATTCCTCCGTCAACACGGATTTCTTTAACAAATAAGCCTGCTTCAGCTACGTTTCCTTCTGCATTTTTCTGCTCCCAATTGTTGATTGCAGATAACAAAAGTTTTTCTAACTTTCTTGAAGCTTCTTTTGAGCTAAATCTTAATATATTTAAAGCTCTTTCCACTTTCTGACCTCTTACCAAGTCTGCTACTAAGCGCATTTTTCTAGGTGAAGTAGGGCAATTGTTTAATTTAGCAAATGCGATAGACTTGTTAGCCTCTTTTCTTGCGTCTGCAGTTTCTCTTTTACGAACTCCCATTGCTTCTTATTTTTTACCTTTATTTTTTGCTCCAGCATGACCACGGAATGATCTTGTTGGCGAAAACTCTCCTAATTTGTGTCCTACCATGTTCTCAGTTACATAAACCGGAACAAACTGACGACCATTGTGAACTGCGATAGTTTGTCCAACGAAATCCGGCGTAATCATAGAAGCTCTAGACCAAGTCTTAACAACCCCTTTATTTCCGCCAGCAATATTTTCCTGAACTTTCTTATCTAATTTATAATGAACAAATGGTCCTTTTTTTAATGAACGTGCCATGTCTATCTAATTATTTCTTTCTGCGTTCTACAATATACTTGTTGCTCGGGTTAACTTTTGAACGAGTTCTATAACCTTTAGCCGGTAAACCTTTTCTAGAACGTGGATGACCTCCTGACGAACGTCCTTCACCACCTCCCATAGGGTGATCAACAGGGTTCATTGCTACCGGTCTTGTTCTTGGTCTTCTTCCTAACCATCTACTTCTACCTGCTTTACCAGATACGATTAATTGGTGATCTGAATTAGAAACCGCTCCAATTGTTGCAGAACAAGTTAACAAGATCAATCTTGTTTCACCTGAAGGCATTTTAATTGTCGCATATTTTCCATCTCTCGCCATCAATTGAGCAAAAGTTCCTGCAGAACGGGCAATAACCGCCCCTTGACCAGGACGCAACTCAATACATGAAATCACAGTTCCTAGAGGAATTTTACTTAAAGGTAAAGTATTTCCAATTTCAGGAGCTGCATCTTCACCTGACACAACAGTTTGTCCTACTTGTAAACCGTTTTGAGCAACGATATACGTTTTCTCTCCATCTACATACCACAATAATGCGATAAAGGCAGTTCTGTTTGGATCATATTCAATAGATTTCACAGTAGCAGGAACACCCACTTTAGTTCTTTTGAAATCAATAATACGATACCTTTGCTTGTGACCACCGCCTGTATAACGCATGGTCATTTTTCCTTGACTATTTCTACCTCCTGAGTTTTTTATCGGTGCTAACAAAGAGCGCTCCGGCTTATCAGTCGTAATGGCGTCAAAACCATTCACAACTCTAAAACGCTGACCCGGGGTAATAGGTTTTAATTTTCTAACTGACATTTTCTATTAGATATTATTATAAAAATCTATTGTTTCTCCTTCTTTTACTTGAACAACTGCTTTTTTGTAAGCATTTGTTTTACCTGTGATTAAACCACTTTTAGTATATTTAGTAGTTCTATCAGCTCTGTAGTTCATTGTATTAACAGCAACAATAGAAACGCCATAAGCAGCTTCAACAGCTTTTTTTATTTCAACTTTGTTTGCTCTTTTGTCAACAACAAAACCAAAACGATTAGAAACCTCACTTTCTTTAGTGATTTTTTCAGTTATTATAGGTTTAATTATGATACTCATGATCTATTATTTGCTTAAATTTTCCTCAATTCCTTCCAAAGAACCCTCCAAAAGAACCAAATTATTAGCATTCAAAATTCCGTAAGTGCTTATCTCTGAATTAGTTACAACACTAGACGTTTTTAAATTACGTGACGACAAATATACATTTTTATTTGATTCACCCAACACAAATAAAGATTTTTTGTTTTCTAATCCTAAAGCTTTCAAAATGTTAATGAAATTTTTAGTGTTTGGCGTCTCAAAATTAAAGTCTTCAACAACTACTAAATTCGATTCTTTTACCTTTAAAGAGAAAGCAGATTTTCTTGCTAATCTTTTTACAGTTTTGTTCAATTTGAAAGAGTAGCTTCTTGGTCTTGGACCAAATACTGTTCCCCCACCTTTGAACAATGGGCTTTTCTTAGAACCTGCACGCGCAGTTCCTGTCCCTTTTTGTTTTTTAATCTTACGAGTACTTCCCGCCACTTCAGCTCTTTCTTTTGCTTTATGCGTTCCTTGTCTTTGATTTGCTAAGTATTGCTTAACATCAAGATATACTGCGTGATTATTTGGCTCAATGCCGAATACTGAATCAGAAAGTTGAACTTTTCTTCCAGTATCTTTTCCGTTGATATCTAAAACTTTTACTTCCATTACTTCTGAATGATTACGTAAGAGTTTTTGTGTCCAGGAATAGCTCCTTTAACAACAAGTAGATTCTTTTCAGCCACTACTTTTAAAACTCTAAGATTTTGTACTTTTACATTATCTCCTCCCATTCTTCCTGCCATACGCATCCCTTTGAATACACGTGATGGATAAGAAGATGCTCCTACAGAACCTGGCGCTCTCAAACGATTGTGTTGTCCGTGAGTAGCCTGTCCAACACCACCAAAACCGTGACGTTTCACAACCCCCTGGAAACCTTTCCCTTTTGATACACCTTGTACATCAACAAATTCTCCTTCGCTGAATACTTCCACAGTGATATTATCACCTAATTTGTAATTTTCTTCAAATCCTTGGAATTCAACGACTTTTTTCTTAGCAGAAGTACCCGCTTTCTTAAAGTGACCTAAGTCAGCTTTTGTAGCGTGTTTTTCGCCTTTGTCATCGAAACCAAGTTGAAGAGCTTCATACCCGTCAACCGCAGTGGTTCTGACTTGGGTAACGACACAAGGACCAGCTTCGATTACAGTACAAGGAATATTTTTCCCGTTCTCATCGAAAATGCTTGTCATGCCGATTTTTTTTCCAATTAACCCAGACATATTAAACTTATTTAAATTATACTTGTTTTTGAATGAGGCACACTACCCCAATCGAGCGTGCAAAAGTAAGATAATTATTTTATTACACAAACTATTGATTATCCTTTTTTTAATAAATTTTTAAACCGAAGTCAAAATACCAAAATTTAGCACCATTCATCCCTTAAAAACCTTAAAAAAGGACAAAGCATAAAATTAGATTCTAATAAAAAATCCGTCTCGTTCAGCAAACGAGACGGATTCCAATGTTACGTCATACTAAAATCAGACTTTGATTTCTACCTCAACACCACTAGGCAATTCAAGCTTCATTAAAGCATCAATTGTTTTTGATGAAGAACTGTAGATATCTAATAATCTTTTATATGAACTTACTTCAAACTGTTCTCTCGCTTTTTTGTTAACGTGAGGAGAACGTAATACAGTAAATATTTTTTTGTGCGTAGGCAACGGAATTGGACCTGTTACAACAGCACCTGTGCTTTTCACAGTTTTTACGATTTTCTCAGCTGATTTATCAACCAACATGTGATCGTAAGATTTTAATTTTATTCTAATTTTTTGACTCATTTTGATAAAAATTAAGCGTTACCTTTTGCTTTTTTAATTACTTCATCCGAAATATTAGATGGCGTTTGCTCGTAGTGAGAAAATTCCATAGTCGAAGTTGCTCTACCTGAAGACAATGTTCTTAATGTAGTAACATAACCAAACATTTCAGACAATGGAACATTAGCCTTAATAGTCTTAGCACCAGCTCTATCTCCCATATCATTAACCTGACCTCTTCTTCTGTTTAAATCCCCTACGATATCCCCCATATTCTCTTCAGGAGTAATAACTTCAATTTTCATAATTGGCTCAAGAATAACAGCTCCAGCAGCTTTTGCCACTTCTTTATAACCCATTTTTGCAGCCAATTCAAATGATAGCGCATCAGAATCCACAGGGTGATATGAACCATCCAACAAAGTAACTTTTAAGCTATCAACAGTATATCCAGCCAAAGGACCAGTTTTCATAGCCTCTTTAAAACCTTTTTCAACCGCAGGGATATATTCTTTAGGGACGTTACCACCTTTAACTTCGTTGATAAATTGTAATCCAACTACACCAGCATCAGCAGGCTCAAGACGGAATACGATATCACCAAATTTACCACGACCTCCAGATTGTTTCTTATAAACTTCTCTGTGTTGAGCCGCTTTTGTGAAAGCTTCTTTATACTCTACTTGTGGTTCACCTTGATTAACCTCAACTTTAAACTCACGCTTCATACGATCAACAAGAATATCCAAGTGCAATTCACCCATTCCTGAGATAATTGTTTGACCTGAAGCCTCATCTGTTCTAACAGTAAATGTCGGATCTTCTTCAGCCAATTTAGCCAAAGCCATACCCATTTTATCAACGTCAGCTTTAGTTTTAGGCTCAATAGCAATACCAATTACCGGATCAGGGAATTTCATAGACTCAAGAATGATTGGATTTTTCTCATCACACATTGTATCTCCAGTCTTGATATCCTTAAATCCAACTGCCGCTCCAATATCACCTGCCTCAATATACTCGATTGGGTTTTGTTTGTTAGCGTGCATTTGGTAGATACGAGAAATTCTTTCTTTGTTTCCTGAACGAGTATTCAAAATATATGAACCCGCATCTAAACGCCCTGAGTAAGCACGGAAGAAAGCCAAACGACCAACATAAGGGTCAGTTGCAATCTTAAATGCCAAAGCAGCAAACGGCTCATTCACATCAGGACGACGTAAGATTTTAGTTTGATCTTCTTCCAACAAATCAGCATCATCAGGATGAATTCCTTCAATACCTTCTTTATCTAAAGGAGATGGCAAATATTTACATACAGCATCCAACATAAATTGAACACCTTTGTTTTTAAATGATGACCCAGCAATCATAGGAATAATTGCCATATCAATAGTAGCGGCTCTTAACGCCTTATTGATTTCATCTTCCGTAATAGAGTTTTCATCCTCCATATACTTGTCAAGTAGATTTTCATCATACTCAGCAACTGCTTCAATCAAAATTGAACGATACGCTTTCACATCGTCAACCATATCAGCAGGAATATCAACAATATCAAAAGTTGCTCCTTGAGTAGCATCATGCCACACAATAGCCTGATTTTTAACCAAATCAACCACACCTTTAAAATCAGCTTCATCACCAATAGGTAATGTGATTGCAACAGCGTTAGACTTTAACATATCCCTAACTTGTTGACACACATTTAAGAAGTTAGCTCCTTGACGGTCCATTTTATTAACAAACCCCATACGAGGAACACGATATTGATCTGCTAATCTCCAGTTAGTTTCTGATTGAGGTTCAACACCATCAACAGCAGAAAATAAGAAAACTAATCCATCCAATACACGTAACGAACGATTTACCTCTACAGTAAAATCAACGTGACCCGGAGTATCAATAATATTAAAGTGATAAGGTTTAGACTCAGGAGTCATTTTTCCTTGTACTGTTGGAAAATTCCACTCACAAGTTGTCGCAGCAGAAGTAATAGTAATACCTCTTTCTTGCTCTTGCGCCATCCAGTCCATTGTTGCAGCACCATCATGTACTTCACCAATTTTATGCGACTTTCCAGTATAGAATAATATACGCTCAGTTGTTGTCGTTTTTCCGGCATCAATGTGAGCAGCAATACCAATATTTCTTGTAAATTTTAAATCTCTAGCCATTTCTTAAATATTAAAATCTAAAGTGAGAGAATGCTTTGTTTGCTTCTGCCATTTTATGAGTATCCATTCTCTTTTTAACAGCAGCACCTTCCTCTTTAGCAGCAGCTAAGATTTCAGAAGCTAACTTACCAGCCATTGATTTTTCATTTCTTTTTCTTGCATACAAAATCATCCATTTCATAGCCATTGAGACTTTTCTATCAGGACGAATTTGCATAGGAATCTGGAATGTAGCACCACCTACACGACGAGAACGAACTTCTACGTGAGGCATAACATTAGTTAAAGCATCTTTCCATGTTTCTAAAGCTGATTTTTCAGCATCTTGCTTTTTAGTTTCTACGATATCCAATGCATCATAAAACACTTTAAAAGCTGTTGATTTTTTACCATCCCACATCAGGTTGTTCACGAAACGCGTTACTAACTGATCGTTAAATTTAGGATCCGGTAAAAGTGGTCTTTTCTTTGCCGCTCTTTTTCTCATGTCTTTTCTTTAAAAGTTCTTTAAATTACTTTTTAGCTTCTTTTGGGCGTTTAGCACCGTACTTAGATCTTCTTTGTGTTCTTCCTGCTACACCTGATGTATCAAGCGCACCACGCACAATGTGGTATCTAACTCCTGGTAAATCTTTTACCCTTCCGCCTCGCACTAATACTATCGAGTGCTCCTGCAGATTGTGTCCTTCTCCCGGGATGTAAGCATTCACCTCATTTCCATTAGTCAAACGCACACGCGCAACTTTACGCATTGCAGAGTTTGGTTTTTTTGGAGTAGTAGTGTAAACACGCGTACAAACACCTCTTCTTTGAGGACAAGAATCTAAAGCAACCGATTTACTCTTCTTAGTGATCTGAGCTCTTCCTGTTCTTACTAATTGTTGAATTGTTGGCATAATTTAATACTAAAATTTTCTTATGTTTAAATTTACCCTATTTTTAGGGGTTGCAAATGTAATAATTATTTTCATCAAAACAAATCATAATTTATTTATTTTGTTTGAGTTGTGTTTTTTACAACGAATTCCTAGAAAAAGAAAAAATAAAATCGACTTTGTTCATCCCTTACGCAACAACTTCAAATCTCTCCACCCATATCACAACCCTTATAAAGACAAATCAAGCAGACACAGCACTATTCACACACAATTTTATCACAAAAGCTTGTTACACTTTTAAAAGAATTCACTTATCTTTACCCTAATTGATTTCATCAATACCTTTCCTTACATCGAATAAATTACAATAGTTAATCATGAAATTCGGAAAAACAGACAGACCCGATTTAGTAGATTTCATTCTTCCACCAGATCATCCTGATACCAAGGACGTATTAAATTTTTATACAAAAGATGCTTTATCTGAAATATATGTGGGCTGTGCCAAATGGAACCGTACAGATTTGAAAGGATTTTATCCCCGTGGTATTAAAGACGAATTAACTTATTACTCACGCCAGTTCAACGCCATTGAAATGAACGCCACCTTCTACAAAATGCCCGACTGGCAACAAATAGAATTATGGAAAAACAAGACACCTGAAGGGTTTAAATTTTTTCCGAAAATCACCGATTTGATTACACATTACCGGAGATTGGTTAATGTTCAAGAGTCTATAGTAAATTTCTGCAATGCTATCAGTAATTTTGAAGACCGTCTTGGCATGGTGTTTATGCAATTGCACGAAAACTTTAATCCAAAAGACTTTGAACGCCTCAAAGAAGTATTGCTTTTTTTCCCTAAAGAAATTCCTTTAGCAGTAGAAGTCAGGAACGAAAAATGGTTTTCAGATAAAGATATCAGTAAAAAGTATACTTCTTTATTGGAACAGTTGGGTATTTCCAACATCATTGTAGATACAGCCGGCAGAAGAGACATGTTACATATGCGGCTCACGAGTCCGGTCGCTTTTATCCGTTATGTAGGAGCTAATCATCCCACTGATACTGAACGGTTAAATGATTGGGTTAAACGCATCAAAAAATGGAAGGAAGAAGGGCTTCAAAAATTATATTTCTTTGTCCATCAGAATATCGAAGTGGAATCACCTTTGTTAGCTACACATTTTATAGAAAAATTAAACCAGGAACTCGGTCTTTCTTTAGCTGTACCGGCAAAACAAAACATTCAAAAATCAATTTTTGACTCCCTGTAATTCAATTGAATAGACTAACTCTGTTTATAGCAGAATAGTACCTTACACTTAATTGTCTCAATCTAAATAGTTTAAAAAACAACGAAAACAGTTGCACGTCTCGGAAACTCTTTAATAAAAGAGCAATTAAAAGAACTGTAACATTTTGCTTTTTTAGTTACTTTTATCAAAATTAAAAAAGGCTTTGAAAAGGTTTTGGCTTACACTCTTACTTATATTGTTTTTCTGTTCGGGAAAAGCACAGAACCTCTATTTAACAATCAAAGGATCAGATTATACAGAAACAAAAAAAATCGATTCCATCGGATACAACAAAAAATTCACAAATGCTAAAGGTGTAGTTGACGAAATAGAATTATTTAACAGAAAGCTTTTCGAATCAGGTTATTTGGAAAATGAAAAACTATCCAACAAAAAGATAAATGACTCCACTTTTCTGTTAGAATACCGTTTGGGGAAAGGAACTTCTCATCTATTCATCCATATAGAAGAAAAAATGATTCCTTTTTTAAGTGATAATTATGAAACAAACGACGGCATACTAAAACTTCCCATTGAAAATATTCAGCCTTTAATGAATAGCATCTTGAAACGTTTAGAAACAACCGGCTATTCTTTAGCTCAATTAAAACTTGAAAGTTTCAGAGTGCAACAAAATAGTTTGCATGCCGATTTGATTATAAAACCAAACCAAAAGAGAGCTTTAAACAATATTGTATTTGAAGGCTTTGAAAAATTTCCAGAGAGCCATAAAAAAAATTTAAGAAAAACATATGCTAAACAAATATTTAATCAATCAAATCTGGAAAAACTTTATAACGATATTGAAAAGTTCAGGTTTGTGAAACAAGTCAAGTATCCTGAAATTCTATTTACAAAAGATTCTACTAAAATATATGTTTATTTGGAAAAAGCAAAAGCTAATACTTTTGACGGATATATTGGCTTCACAAATAACGAACAAGACAAAGTGGTTTTTAGCGGCTATTTGGATTTAGTCCTAAACAATGTTTTGAACTCAGGTGAAAAACTTTCTCTCTTTTGGAAAAGTGATGGTCAAGAACAACGAACATTTAATTTAGGTGTTGAATTACCTTATATATTTAAAAGTCCGTTTGGAATAAAAGCCAATCTAAACATATTTAAACAAGACAGCACATTTCAAAATACAAGAACATCAATAGATTTGGGCTATTATTTTAATTATACAACTAAAGCTTACATCGGATACCAATCGAGTGAGTCAAGTGATATTCAAAATATAAATTCCACGACGCTAAGTGACTTTGAAAGTACTTTTTACAATGTAGGCTTTGAATATTCCGACTTCAAAAGTGATGATTTTCTATTTCCCGAAAAAAGCTTTTTTGACATTCGAATAGGAACCGGAAAAAGAGACACCAATACAGAAAGCATTAATCAATTTTACAGTAATTTAATATTTAGACATAATCTGTACTTAAACAGTAAAAACATCATCAATCTCAAATCGCAGAATTTCTATCTGCAAAGCACTAATTATTTAGTCAATGAACTTTTTAGATTTGGCGGCATCAATTCAATCAGAGGTTTTAATGAGAATAGCCTTCAAGCCAATTTATTAACCTCGATTTTAACCGAATACCGTTATATTCTCACACCAAATCTATACGTCCATTCAATTGTTGATTATGGTTATTTTAAAGACAATACTTCAAATACAAACGGTACTTTATTAGGTCTTGGTTTTGGTATTGGTCTTCAAACGAAAAACGGATTATTCAATTTGGTTTACGCTAACGGAAGTACCGATGACCAAACCGCAAAACTTTCAAACTCTATTATCCATATTAGCCTGAAAGCAAGTTTTTAATTTATTAAAAAAAACTTCTCTCTATTTTCATTTTGCTTTGTTTTTTTTTAGAATTTTGATTATACTAATTTATAACCAAACAAATAATGAAAACAAAGTTAAATGGATTTCTAACGCTATTCATAGCGTTGTTAGTACAAATCTCTTTTTCGCAAGAACGAACAGTCAACGGATTGGTTACCGATATGAGCGGGATGCCAATGCCTGCTGTTAATATTGTTGTAAAAGGAACAACCTTTAGCACTCAAACCGATTTTGATGGTAAATTCTCCATCAAAGCATCATCTGACCAAACATTAGTATTTAGTTTTGTTGGATTAAAAACCAAAGAAGTTTTAGCTTCATCTACAAATCTTACTGTAAAAATGGAAGATGATGCTGTTGAGCTAGAAGGTGTTGTAGTTACGGCTCTAGGTATTAAAAGAAAACCTGATGAAATTACTACCGCAACACAATTAGTAAAATCTGAGGAATTAAACCAAGCTAAAGCAACCAATGCTGCGGTAGGTTTGGTTGGAAAAGTATCCGGTTTACAAATTAATACTATAAATAATGGAGTTAATCCTGATACTAGAATTCAACTTCGTGGTTTTAGATCTATAACAGGAAACAACGAAGCATTAATTGTTATCAACGGAGTAATTTCTACCGCCGGAGCATTTTCTGAATTAAACCCTGAAATCATTGAATCTGTAAATGTCATGAAAGGTTCAAACGGAGCAGCTCTTTATGGTTCTAGAGGTTCAAATGGAGTTATCATTGTAACCACTAAAAAAGGAACTAAAGATGCTGAGAAGTTTAAAATAACTTTAAATACTACATATACTGCTGAAGAAGTTTCTCTACTTCCTAAACTTCAAAGCAGATTTGGACAAGGTTATCAAGGAGCACAAGATTTTACAGAAAATACAAACTGGGGACCTGAATTAGACGGTTCTCTTCAACCTACCGGACTTGGACAAATGTTGTTACCATACTCATTTATCAAAAATAATTACAAACCTTTTTTTACAACAGGTAATACATTATTAAATTCAGTAGCTATTTCGGCTGGAGATGAAAACGGGTATATTAATTTAACTGTTGGTAATCAAAAAACAGACGGTATAATTCCCGGAGATCAATTCACCAAAAACAACTTTTATTTAAGTGCTGGTAAAGTTGCTGGTAAATGGAGTTTAAATGGTAATGTTACTTATACAACAAGCAACCAAAATACTGCGGGAGGTGTCCAAGGTTCAATTTACAATTCTTTAACCCAAGTTCCTGTTAACGTTCCTGTACAACTTTTTAGTAATCCTGACAATGCTACACATTGGACTTATTGGGAACTAAGTCCGTATTGGAGATTAAATAATGAAAGGCAATCTAATAAGGGGCAAACTTTTGAAGGTGTTGGTGAATTAGGATATCAATTCAACAAAAATATAAGCGCTACTTATAGAGCAAGCTACAGAAGCACTTCTTTCAACAGAGTTGAATATTTCAACGGATACAAAGCAGAAATCGTTTATTGGGGTTCACCAGTTGATGAAGTTTCTTCTTATGAAGTAGGAAATTCAAATACTCGAATTTTGTATTCAGACTTATTATTGAATTTTGATTACGAATTAACAAAAGACATTTCATTAAAAGCAAATATTGGTAATAATATTACCAACTCTGAATCGAATGCTCTATCTGTTAGAGGCGAAAAATTAGTTATTCCGGGACTATACAATGCTTCGAATATAACAGGTAATGCAGTACCGTCAGATTTTAAATCCAAAGAAAGAAGTTATTCTTACTTTGCCAACGTTGATTTGGGATATAAAGATTATTTATTCCTAAATCTTACAGGAAGAAAAGACTGGACCTCAGTTATTAAAAATCCATTTTTCTATTACAGCGGTGGTGTTTCATTCATTCCTACAAAAGCGTTTCCTGGTTTTGGCGGAAACACACTGACTTTTGCCAAAGTATCTGCCAGTTATGTTAAAGTAGGTAATGCTATCGTTGGTCCATATGATATTAATGATCGCTTTGTTACAGCAACTTCTGTTGGTTTCCCATATGCCACAATCAACTCATTTGGACAAACACTTGCTATTGCTGATTTAAATCTCGAAAATGAATATAACTTATCCAGAGAATTTAATTTAAACTTGGAATTTTTTAAACGCAGAATAACTTTTGATGCTAGTTACTATTATTCTAACAATAAAAATCAAATTTTACAAACATCTCCTTCAACCACTTCAGGATCAAGTGCTGCAACCATTAATATTGGTGAAACAGTGTCACAAGGTATCGAATTTGATTTAGGTGTGACACCAATCAAAACAGAAAACTTTACTTGGGATTTCAGATTTGGCTATAGCGCTCCGAAAACTGAAGTTACTAAAGTTACTAATGAATCCGACCAAGTAGCTGTAGGTTCTTATATCGGTACTGCAGGTATTGCTGCTATAAAAGGAGAACAATTCCCTATGATTGTTGGAACCGGTTATTTAAGAGATAACAATGGAAATGTAGTTATTGATGCTTCAACCGGAGATCCGTTAAAAGCAACTAATGTTAAGTTAGGTAAAACCACCCCTGATTATATTCTTGGACTTACAACAAACATAAGATATAAAAACTTCAAACTTACCGGAGTTTTTGATTACAGAACAGGACATGTATTCTATGCAGGAGTGAAAGAAGGTTTAATTCAAAACGGTTCCGATATTGTAACTGCTCAAAACGGAAGGGAACCTTTTATTTTTCCTAACTCTGTTATTGAAAGCTCTCCGGGAGTTTATACTCAAAACACTAATGTAACTACTTCCGGAGGTCAAGACTATTTTACGGGAATATACCGTGAAATTGATGAAAACTTTGTTTTAGACGCTACCGCATTCAAATGCAGAGAAATTGCATTATCCTACAGCTTTTCTAAAACCGTATTGGAAAGTCTTCACATAGATGGCTTATCTATAGGTCTTAATGCAAGAAACCTATTTATGATTCTTCCAAAACAAAATAGAAACTATACTGATCCTGAGTTCTCTTTTACAACAGGAAACAATGTTGGATTAAGCACAGGCGACCAAGCTCCTCCAACAAGAACTTATGGATTTAATATCAATATAACTTTCTAAAAAAATTGAAAATGAAAAATATAACAACAAAATTATTGAGTACATTTTTATTGCTCTCAATATTGTATTCATGTGATAATTATTTAGATGTCAATGAAGATCCAAATAATCCTTCAGCTGACAATGTAACTCCTGAAATTGTTTTAGCAGCTTCTCAGGTTTATACTTACAACATTTTAGCAGGATATGTGAACAATAATAATCCAAATACGGTTCAAGATAATATGAATCAATTAGGAAATCTAATGATGAATAACTGGACAAGAGATGTTGGAGCGTCAAACTCAAGTTACTACTTTAACGAACACACTTACAATGTAACTTCTGACTTTTACGCCGGTATTTTTGAAAATTTGTATTTAAGAACTTCTAATTTCACTTTTATACAAAATACAACTAAGCCAAACTATGAAAACTACATAGCAATAGCTAAAATTTTAAAGTCATTCTATTTTCAATATTTAGTAGATTTATACGGGAACATTCCTTATTCTGATGCTCATAAAAGAGGAAATAATTTAACCCCAAAATATGATGATGCCCAAACTATTTACAGGGATTTAATTGTTCAATTAGACCAAGCTATTGATTTAATTGATAATGCTCCAGATGAAGCTTTTAACCCAGGACAAAACGATGTAATGCTAGGCGGAGATATGAATATGTGGAAAAAATTTGCCAATACATTAAAACTTAGAATTCTTATCAGGGAATCAGGAAAAGCTTCTTCTTCTCAGTACATTACATCTAAAATGACTGAATTACAAAGTAGTGGCGTAGAATTTCTAGGACCAAATGATACTGTAAAAATTAATCCTGGCTATAATCCAACGGCTAATCAACAAAACGGTTTTGCTTCAACATTCCTAAATACCAACGATGTATTCAAGAATAATTGGGCTTCAACTGCAGCTACAAAATATACTGTTACCTATTTACAAACTACAAATGACCCAAGACTCACTAGAATTTATTCTGCAACAACAGCAGGACCTAACACATACAACGGTCATCAACAAGGTGATGTTCTAAATTCCTCTACTAATTATCCTGTTTCACATGTTGGCCCAGGATTATTGATTGATTCATCTCAGGACGGAATTGTTTTCACAGCTGCCGAAAGCTTATTATTACAAGCAGAAGCTGTACAAAGAGGTTATTTAAGTGGATCCGCAAAAGATTTATATGAAAGTGCTATTACGGAGTCATATAAACTTTTAGGATTAACAGCTACTCAAGCAAGCACTTATTATAATCAATCTATCAATCTTGTAGGTTGGAATGCTTCTGCAGGAAACGAAATTGAAGCCATTATCAATCAAAAATGGATTGCATTAAATGGAATAAACGGTGGCGAAACTTGGATTGAAAATACAAGAACAGGTTTCCCAAGCCATGTACCTCTATCAACTGTTGCTCCGGGAACATCAAGACCTATCAGATTACTATATCCAAGTTCTGAAATAGCCGGAAATACTGCAAATGTTCCTCAACAAAACGAATCAGAAGCTTTTACAAGTAAAATATTTTGGAATCAACAATAAGAGATATGAAAAAAATAAAATTTATCGTAGTAACGATCGTATCGTTGTTAGCGTTACAGTCTTGTGTTAAAGACGATGTGGAAAACAACGCAAAAGGCAATTATATTGTAGGTTTCAGAAATGTTCTTGGCTCATACATTTACACAGACGATGATGTTGACCCGGTTCAAATTGCAGAACCTATAAATTTAATTGGAGGACAAAACGGAACGGTTTCAAATGAAGACATTATTATTCCTTTTACCGTAGATGCTTCAAGTACAGCAATAGCAGGAACTGACTACACTATAAATGCAACCGGAAATATTGTGACTTTACCTGCCGGAGGAGATTTTGTACAATTACCCATCACAGTAAATCCTAGTGTACTTCCTGGTAATGTTCCTAAAACTATTGTAATTACATTAGGAACTCCTCAAAGCGACAATGCTGTAGTATCTGAAAGTAAAAAAACTATCACTATCACTATTGCAAAATGTGAGTCTGATTTAGCCGGAACATATTCTTTAACAGTTACTCGACTTGACAATGGTGCTGTTTATGACTTCCCAAATGAAGTCATCACTCAATTAGCTCTTGGAGAATATGTCACTTCAACAACTGGTCCATACAATGATTTGACTGATGATGGTGCGCCAAGAAACGGTTTCATTTTCAAAGATGTTTGTCAATCTATTGTAATAGAAGAACAATACTTGGGAGATTACTTTTTAAACCTTGTTGAAGGCGACACAAACTCAGGTACTGTAACTCTTCATCCGGAAACAGGCGAAGTGGTTTCAATCACCATGTACTATTCTATCAGAGGTTTCTCTTCAGGAGTACCTCGCATATATTTTACAGCTGTTTATACTAAAATTTAAAATCAGATTTATGAAAAAAATATCAAATTATAAATTCCATTTCCTTGCAATATTTTTCTGTACAGGACTATTCTTTTCTTGTAATGATGATGTTGAAAGTTTAGGAAAAAAAGAAAAACCTGTGCTTACTGCTAACGGCCCAACTTCTATTACCGTTGCAGAAGGTGAAGATGCTGTTTTGTCCTTCAAATTAGACAAAGCCATAAACAAACCTATTCAATATCGTTTAGTCATCCTAAATGATGAAAGCACAGCAACAGACCAATTAGATTATGTCATTCCCGGTTGCAGAAGTAATGATCCTGATTGTGTTGCCATCGAAGAAAATGGCGGACCGGTTGGATATATTTTCGAAATTCCGGCTTATACTACAGAGTATAACGTAAACATAGCTACTATTTTTGATGATTTGAGCGAAGGGACCGAGACATTAAAACTTCAGGTAATTTCCAACAGAACACTTCTCGGGACAGTAGATAATTTATTTTTTGACGTCTCAATTACAAATTCTGTATCAAATGATTTAAACATCCGTTTTGATTGGAGCGGAACTTTTATGTCTGATGGAGAAGAAATTGACAATTGCGATTTAGACTTAGACCTAGAATTATATGATGACTTCGGCGATTTAGTTGATTTCAGCTATTCAAATTGTCCGGAAAGTTTAGTCTTAAATACTGCTGATTTACCAGATGGAACCTATTATTTATATGCAAGTCTTTGGACAACCTCCGGCTACTTTGAGAATATAAATATTCCGACAAATATTCAGTTTGTAAAACCCGGAACTGCATTCAACGAAAGCTATGATTTATCAAGTTATTTCCCAATGCAAGATGGAGGTTTAGATGACGGAAATCCAAATGCCGGAGTTGAATTTACCATTGTAAAATCAGGTTCTGTTTACACCATAACTAACGACATGGGAGAAACTGTTTTTCAAGGAAGAATGGCCGCTCCAAAAATCAAAAGTTCTCGAAAAAAATAACCACAACATCAACCATTCAAAAACCATCAGTTTTCACTGGTGGTTTTTTTATATCTTTACACCATGGAAAAAGAGAACCAAATCTTCGGAATTAGAGCCATAATCGAAGCCATTTCGGCTGGTGCAGCAATCGACAAAGTTTTTATTCAAAGCGATGCACAAGGCGAATTGATGAAAGAATTAATGAAAGTGATAAAAAAAAATAGCATCAATTTCACTTACGTCCCCGTTGAAAAATTAAACCGATTAACCCCAAATAATCACCAAGGTGCAGTGGCAACCATTGCTCCTATTTCGTTTGTAAAACTGGAAAATTTAGTTGAAAGCGTTGTCGAAAGCGGAAAAATGCCGTTGTTTTTAATCCTTGACCAACTAAGCGATGCTCGAAATTTTGGTGCTATAATCCGAACAGCAGAATGTACCGGAGTTGATGGCATTATTGTTCAAAAAACAGGTTCAGCACCAGTAAACGGTGATACCGTAAAAACCTCAGCAGGTGCAGTTTTCAACGTACCTATTTGCAAAGTTGACCATATTAAAGACGCTATTTTTTACCTTCAAGGAAGCGGAATAAAAACCGTTGCTGCCACCGAAAAAACAGACAATAAATTATACGACATTTCACTCAACGAACCCGTTGCTATCATTATGGGAAGCGAAGATCGCGGCATCAATCCATCGGTTTTAAAAATCGTTGACGAAATGGCTAAACTGCCAATGTTCGGCACTATTGGTTCGCTGAATGTTTCCGTAGCTTGCGGCGCTTTTTTGTATGAAACCGTTAGACAAAGAGGTTAATTTAATAAGATGTATTCAACAAAATTACTTTCAAATCTCACTTTCTTAATTGGAATTATAATTATTTTAATTGGTATTTGGATGTCAATTTCCAATATTAATTCCGAAGGAATGCCTTATAAAACAAGGCTTGGAACTAATGTCAATTCAGAAACTATAAATGGATTTGGAACAATAATATTAGGGATATTGTTAGTTCTTGTATCTTCTGTTCTTTCTTTTAAATATAAAAAAGAAAAATCAGATAGAATTAACAAGAAATAGCACAACCAATTACTATTTTTTATTTAGGATAATATTCTAAAAACAGTTGACAGATTATTTTAAAAACTATTCTATTCTTTCTTCTTTATTCTCCTTAAAGACATAAACATAATTCACTTTTGGCGGAAAAACTTCTTCCTCAACAACTTCAAGTTCTTCCGGTTTTGGTGGATTTACAAAGTTTCCATTTTCGTCAAATCGTTTCATGAATGCATCTTCCATTGGATTGAAATCGGGTTTTTCCCATTCGTATTTTATTGATTCTTTATAATCGGGAGTTTTGAACAAAACCGCAAAAGCAAAACCCGTTAAAAACCCAGCCAAATGACCTTCCCAAGAAATAGATTTTCCTAACGTTAACTCTTCGCTTGGAAAAACATACCAAACCATTCCGCCATAAATCATTACCACCGTTAACGACAAAGCCATCAATCGAAAATATTGCGTCATCATTCCTTTAAAGAAAATAAAAGAAACCAATACATAAATTAATCCGCTAGCGCCAATGTGAAACGAACTTCGACCAATTATCCAAGTGATTAATCCCGAAAACAAAATACCATACAAAAGTACTTTCAACGAAATATCGCGATAAAAATAAATCAAAGCAGCTGTTAAAATAAAAAGCGGAAAACTATTATTGGCAATATGTGATAAATCACCATGAAGAAACGGACTGAACAAAACACCTTGCAATCCAGAGAATGTTCTCGGAAAAATGCCGTGTTGCGTCAAATTGATATTAAATCGTTGCTCGATATAAAATACTGTCCAAATTAGTAATAACAAAAAAGTTGGCACTATCCAAACCGAAGGCGTAAATTTAAAATGATTGATTTCGTTGTTATTCATTATATAAAAAACACTTTTGCTTCCCGAAGTTTCGGGATGGTGTGATTTTGGTTTATCAAAAATACAACCAAAATTTATTTAATGCTATTTTGTCATACCTAGTTGTCATTTCGATCCCGAAACTTCGGGAGAGAAATTTCATCAGGTAATTTAGATTATGTGATTTCTCTCGTTGATCGAAATGACAAAAATTGGGAAATCAAAGCTTAAAAGAAGCCCAAAGTTTGAATTTTAGCCGCGATGGAAGTGAAAATCCTGTCATTGCGCAACCAAAAGTTTGACTAGATTGCTTCGTTCCTCGCAATGACAGATTGAAACGAACAACGGGAAAATGATTTAAAAAAATGCCCGAACGTTTTGCTCCAAAAAAAATTAAAACCCTTATTTTTACACCATGGAAGCACCACTTGCAGAACGCATCAGACCGCAACGTTTAGAAGATTATATCAGTCAACTACATTTGGTTGGCGAAAATGGTTCGCTAACGCAACAGATTTCGAGAGGAATTATTCCATCGATGATTTTTTGGGGTTCGCCCGGAACGGGAAAAACGACTTTAGCACAGATTATTGCAAACCAAAGTAATCGTCCGTTTTATGAGTTGAGTGCTATAAATAGTGGTGTTAAGGACATTCGCGATGTAATCGAAAAAGCGAAACAAAGTGGTGGATTATTCACTGCCAAAAATCCGATTTTGTTTATTGATGAAATTCATCGTTTTAGCAAATCGCAACAAGATTCGCTTCTCGCGGCAGTGGAGAAAGGTTGGATTACTTTGATTGGTGCTACGACCGAAAATCCGAGTTTTGAAGTTATCCCAGCTTTATTGTCACGTTGTCAGGTATATGTTTTAAATCCGTTTTCTAAAGAAGATTTATTGGCTTTATTGGAACGAGCAATGAAAATTGATCATGTTTTAGCCACTAAAAAAATAGAACTTAAAGAATCCGAAGCGCTGTTGCGACTTTCCGGTGGCGATGGACGCAAACTATTAAATATTTTTGAACTGGTCGTAAACGCCAGCGCTGAAGACGAAATTTTGATTACGAACCAAAAAGTCCTTGATTTAGTACAACAAAATACCGTTTTATATGATAAAACCGGCGAACAACACTATGATATTGTTTCTGCTTTTATAAAATCGATTCGAGGTAGCGATCCAAACGGTGCGGTTTATTGGTTGGCTCGAATGATTGAAGGTGGCGAAGATGTAAAATTCATTGCGCGACGAATGTTGATTTTGTCCAGCGAAGATATTGGCAATGCAAATCCAACGGCTTTTATTATGGCAAATAATACATTTCAAGCAGTTTCAACCATTGGAAATCCTGAAAGTAGAATTATCTTAAGTCAATGTGCTATTTATTTGGCAACTTCTCCTAAAAGTAATGCGAGTTATATGGCAATTGGCGAAGCGCAAGCTGTTGTAAAACAAACCGGAGATTTATCGGTTCCAATTCATTTAAGAAATGCACCAACGAAGCTGATGAAAGAACTCGGTTATGGTGAAGAATATCAATATTCGCACAACTATCCGAACAACTTTTCAGAACAGGAATATTTACCCGACGAACTTAAACAAACGGCTTTCTACAAACCGGGAAATAATGCTCGTGAAAATGAGTTACGTACTTTTTTGAAAAATCGATGGAAAGACAAATACGGATATTAACAATATCAATTGCAAAAATCAATTGCAATTTCAATGAAATCTAAATTGAAATTTTTATTATGGCTGAAACTAAAATCTAAGATTTATTGGCTCCGAAACTAATTTTCCATCCACATAGTTTTCAAAAAACCATTTACCGTTTTTAGTAATCACTACTCCTTTTTCATCTCCTTTAACTGCGATGAAAACATTATTTTGTGATGTTTTGAACAATCGCATAATTACTCTTGGTTCGCTGTTTACTACCTGAAAACCATTGGCAATTGGTTGTGCAAAAAAGAAAACTTCAGGATTTTCTGAACTGGTTTCTAAGCTGTAGATTTTATTTTCTTGTTTAGATTCTACTTTTTCTTCCTTGGTAACAACTACTTCGTTACCGCCATTGTACTTATAATTAAGTGTTTCAAATGATTTTGCAGCTTCTCTGAAAGCATCACGATAAGCCGTCTGAAAATCCTTTTCTCTACTTTTACCAACAGCTGTTTCATAGACAATTTGATTTTTGCAATCTTTTAGAACAATTTTAAGTTTTGTAACCATAAGCCCTTTATCTTCAATAACATCAGCAAAAAGTGTTTTACATCTGTTATTTGCTATTTCATCGGAAAGTGTTTCGTTGTCCATCAATACTTCAAAACCATATTTTTGCAACAAAAGCTTTGTATTGGTATTTAAGTTATATTTATTAGGTTCTTTAAAAAAATCAAATTTCGTCGGAACAATAACATATTTATAACTATTGGCTGTTTGAGCAAATGAAACATTCAACACCAATAACACAATTAATACCAATAGCTTTTTCATATTAAAGAATATTTTTTAGTTCCAAAAGATGATTGATTTTCACAATCTCTTTTGAAGAATTTAATTTTTGTTCGTCAAATAAGATGGCTTTCATACCAAAATCAATTGCTCCTTGAACATCAGCTTCAATACAATCACCTATCATAACAGCATTTTCTTTATTTGTCTCAGCCAAAGATAAGGCAAATTCAAATATGTTTCGATGTGGTTTTTTAACTCCTGCTTTTTCTGAATTGGTTACTGTTTTGAAATAACTTTCAATTCCTGAATTTTTAAGCTTCTTAGTTTGAACTTCTGCAAAACCATTGGTAATGATATGTAGTTTATATTTTGGAAATAGATAATCCAAAAGTTCTTTGGCTCCATCAAAAAGCAAATTGTTATCGGGTAAAAAATCAATATAATCGACAGAAATTTGGTCTATTTCCTCATCTGAAATAGTATAATTTAAAACGTCAAATGTTTGTTTTAGTCTTTGATAACGCAATTCTTCATGAGTAATTTTATCGACTTGATATAGTTTCCAACACGCTTGATTAATTGGCGCATAAACTTCAACAAATTGATTGGTATCAATCGTTGGATGTTGTGATTTAAAGATTTTATCAAATGCTAAAACAGAATTTTTGTCAAAATCCCAAAGTGTATGATCGAGGTCAAAAAAAATATCGGTGATGTTGTTCATGCTTAAAATATACCTTCATCCTGAAAACTCAGATAACTTTTCTCTGTGATAATCACATGATCCAGCACTCTGACATCAAGTTGTTCTCCTGCAAATTTAAGCTTTTTAGTGATTTCTTTGTCGGCATCGCTCGCTATTAATTTTCCCGAAGGATGATTATGAGTCAAGATGAGCGAAGTTGCATTTTGTTCCAAAGCTGTCTTAAAAATCAACCGAACATCTACAACAGTTCCGGTTATTCCGCCTTTGGAAAGTTGTGATTTATGCAATACTTTATTGGAATTATTGAGATAAATTACCCAAAACTCTTCGTGGGGCAATTCTCCGATTATGGGTTGCATAATTTCAAAAACGGCTTTGCTTGAGGTTACTTTTTTGAGTTCGGTAGTTTCTTCGGTGCGTCTTCTTCGTCCTAACTCCATAGCTGCTGCAATCGAAATGGCTTTTGCCTCACCTATTCCTTTGAATTCCATCAATTGTTTTAATGATAACTTACCCAAAGCATTTAGGTTATTATCCACGCTTGACAAAATTCTTTTGCTCAAAGAAACCGCACTTTCATTACGACTTCCCGAACCGATTAAAATAGCTATCAACTCAGCATCGCTCAACGCTTGCTTGCCTTTCAACATCAGCTTTTCTCTTGGTTTATCGTCTTCTGCCCAATGTTTTATGGAAAAATTTTGTTCCAAATTATTATACTAAAAATTAGATTATCACGTTTTGTAAATAAAAAGCTAAATATATGAAACCATTTTATTTTATACTAATTCTCTTAAGTTTTTTAACCTGCGGGCAAAAAGAAGAAAAAACAGCTTTAAATACAACGGCAAACGCTTTTGCAGAAAAGCTTTCCAATGCTGCCATTTCTATTATTGATGAAAGTATCGTTTATACACCGGATTACGTTTCCATAAAATATCCTAATGGTGATGTTCCTGCTAAAACCGGAGTTTGTAGTGATGTCGTTATTCGTTCTTATCGAAAACTTGGTATCGATTTACAAAAGGAAATTCACGAAGATATGAAAGCTAATTTTTCAAAATATCCAACCAAATGGGGTTTGAAAAAAACCGATACCAATATTGACCATCGACGTGTTCCAAATCTTGAAGTTTTCTTTGAACGAAAAGGAAAAGAATTACCTGTTTCTAATAATCCTAACGATTACAAAACCGGAGAATTGGTAACTTGGATGATTGGTGGCAAATTTCCTCACATTGGAATTGTTACAAATAAAAAATCATCGGATGGGAAACGACCGATGATAGTTCATAATGTTGGCGGGGGACAAGTTTTGGAAGATTGTTTATTTAGTTGGAAAATTGTTGGACATTTTAAATATGAAAAGTAGCATTTGTCATTTCGACGAAGGAGAAATCGCATAAAATAATTGCTAGTGTGATTTCTCCTTCGTCGAAATGACAAAACCAATCTTACTTAATCAATCCTTTCACTTCATCAAAATTCAATCCTCCGTAATTACCTGAACTCATTAAAAGTAATGCTGAATTATTCAAATCGTAGGAGAACAGAAATTCTTTAAACTCTGTCGGATTGGTATAAATTATTAAATCTTCTCTTTGAAATGATTGTGCAATTTGCTCGTAGGTAACTTCTTCAAGTTGTTTAATTTTAACCGCATCAGGTGAATAGAAAACCACGGCAACATCAGCTGCGTCAAGTGCGTTTTGATATTCTTTCAAGAATTCAGCATTCAAACTACTGTAAGTATGTAATTCCAAACAAGCAATTAATTTTCTATCTGGATATTGATTTTTAACGGCTTTGGTTGTTGCCGAAACTTTACTTGGTGAATGTGCAAAATCCTTGTAGGCCACTTTTCCTTTTCCTTCTGCTATTTTTTCCAATCGTTTGCTAGCACCTTTGAAACTGGCAATAGCTTCGTAGAAATCGGCTTCATCAACGCCCATATTTTGGCAAATCCATTTAGCTCCGGCAAGATTATTTAAGTTATGTGCTCCAAAAACTTCAATTGGCATTAAACCTTCAGGTGTTTCAAGCAATGTTGTTCCGTTTTCGACAGAATAATTTGGTGTAGTATAAGGTAATCTTCTAATGGTGTTGGTTGTTTCTTCGGCAACTTTTTTAACCGTTTCGTCTTCTTCGTTATACACTAGAATTCCGCCTTTGGTTATTTGATTGACAAAAATTTCAAACTGTTCTACATAATTTTCAAATGTTGGAAATACGTTGATATGATCCCAAGCAATCCCAGAGAGCAAGGCTATGTTTGGCTGATACAAATGAAACTTCGGCCTTCTGTCTATTGGAGAAGATAAATATTCATCACCTTCAAGTACTATAAAATCATTATCTTCGGTAAGATGGACCATCGTATCAAAACCTTCTAACTGTGCGCCAACCATATAATCCACTTCAATATCATGATAATGCATTACATGTAAAATCATGGAAGTTATGGTTGTTTTTCCATGGGAACCGCCAATAACTACTCGGGTTTTATTTTTAGATTGTTCGTATAAAAACTCCGGATAGGAATATATTTTCAATCCTAATTCTTTTGCTTTCAATAATTCCGGATTGTCTTCTTTGGCGTGCATTCCAAGAATGACGGCTTCAATATCCTGAGTGATTTTCTCGGGAAACCAACCCATTTCTATCGGTAATAATCCTTTTTTTTCCAATCGTGATTTTGATGGTTCAAAAATAGCATCATCGCTTCCTGTAACTTGATATCCTTTATTGTGTAATGCTAAGGCAAGATTGTGCATGGCTGCGCCGCCAATGGCTATGAAATGTGTACGCATTTGAAATTCCAATTTTAAAAATTCCAAACTCCAAAATATATTAGGATTTGGAATTTGATTTTTGTTATTTATTTTCGAATTGTTCTTTTAACTTAATTGCTTTTGCTTTGTCTTTAATTTTGTTCAAATATAAATTATATAACTTTTGAAATGTAGTTTTTGAATTGCCAATTTCGTGTGCTTTTATATAATGTATCTCTGCTTTTTTGTATCGGTTGAAATATTCATCGACATAGCCTTTGGAAAGATAACCATCGACTTTGGACAATTGCATTAGTTCATCGGAATATTTGAGGGCTTTTTTCTCACTTCCACCAACAATTCCGGGTAATTCGATGTATAACATAACCAAAGCCCAACGTGTATTGATGTGCTTTTTATCGAGTTCTGCTGCTTTTAAAAAAGCGTTTTCTATGTCGTCAATCATTCCGAGGGCTTTGAATTTATTGACTGACTTGGCTTTCATTCCTAAAGCTCCTCCATATTTATACCAACTATCGGCTTGCTTTGGTGTATGTGCTTTTAGCTTTTCATAGTGCTTTATTGCTTCATCCCAATCTTTCTCGTGTCCGGCGATATCTCCTAAATACTCTATTGTTTTCAAATGATTGGGGTTTTCTTTGAGATATTCTTCAAAAAGAGTTTTGGCCTGTTGGTATTTTTCGGCTTTGTATAATCTTTCCGCTTTTTCAAAATCGGTTTCTGTCGTTATATTGAAGGTTACCAACAAAAAGAAAAGGGCTAGATATTTCATATAATACTATTGTGCTTCAAAAATAAGGAATTGTATGTTTACAAGAGTAGAAAGTTTACAAACAATCACATACTCTTATTTATTAGCCCCGATTGTAGTGGAAATCATTTTTATTGTTTTGTAGAAAAGCATCTCGACTGCGCTCGATGTGACAAAACAATAAAAATATTGTAACGGAAAGCGGGAACATGGATTGCCAACAATTCTCAAGCGATTCGCTATTGACTATAGAACATAAAAAAACGTCCTGATTACTCAGGACGTTCTTTTACAATGATTTTATTTATTATTTTACCAATGTCAACTCATCAATGATGTGTTTTGCACCGGAATAGGTATCGATTACCCATAGTACAAAACGGATGTCAACGTTGATGGTTCTTTGTAATTTAGGATCAAAGATTACGTCACCAGCCATTGCTTCGATGTTTCCGTCAAAAGCTAAACCGATTAGTTCTCCTTTTCCGTTTAATACCGGTGAACCTGAGTTACCTCCTGTAATATCGTGATCGGTAAGGAAGTTCACGTGTAGTGAACCGTCTTTGTCACCATATTGACCGTAGTTTTTTGATTTTGACATATCCAGTAATTTTGACGGTAAGTCAAATTCTGCATCGTCTTTTTTGTATTTTTTAGCCATACCTGTCAATGTGGTATAGTTGTTTATTGTAGCATCGTTACGCTTGTCTGCCGGTAAAGCACGTACTTTTCCGTAGGTTAAACGTAATGTTGAGTTTGCATCAGGGTATTTAATTGATGATATTCCTGACTCGCGTAGTCCTTCTACTAATTTACGGAATGCTCCTGCGTATTGGTCTTGTGCTTTTGCTATTTCGTCTGATTTAGCGTTGTAATGAGTCAATAAATCGTTTGACAATACTACTAATGGGTCGTTTTTAACTAAATCAGCATTTGGTGCTACCAAAAATGCTTTTACTCTTTCCGGTGAACTGAAGATACTCAATTCGAAGATAGCGTTTACATAGTTAGTGAAATCACCGTTGTTTGTTTTTGCTAAGTTGGCTACCATTGGTGCTAATCCATAAGCTGTTGCTTTTTTAGCGTATAGGTTTAATTGACCTGCTAAAACGTCTTTTTCTGCCGGAATGTACACTTCAGTGTAGAATTCGTCAATCATTTCGGTTAATCCTGCTTTTGCTTCTGCTTGTTTTGCTGCATCGGCTTTTGCATAGCCTTCTAACTGACGGCCTAATGAACGTGAAATGGTTCCGAAAGAACTTGAACGTAATAATGTCATCAAGTAGTTATCGTGTGATGCTTTATTGTTGGTCAACGCATAGTAGTTGTTGATGGTTGATACTACGTTACCATACTTTTCTTTGTTCTCTTTTTTGTTTGCCCATTTGTCAAATTTAGCTTCCTGAGCTGCTTTTGTTTTTGCGGTACCAAATTTAGTCAACGCGTCAATCATACCTTGACGGTTTTTCCAGTAGTTTGCCAAAGATGCATATTTAGAAGCATATTTCAGGTTTACATCTTCGCTTTTGTTCATGTGAACTTTTAATTTGTCCATTCCCATTTTTGAACCTTCTACCCATGCAGGATAAGCAAACTTCACGTTTTGCTCAATTCCGGCTGCCGGCATCCAACGGTTTGTTCTACCCGGATATCCTAAAATCATTGAGAAGTCGTTTTCTTTTACTCCTTTAATGTTTACCGGTAAGTGGTGTTTCGGCTTCATTGGAACGTTGTCTTTTGAATACTCTGCAGGGTTTCCGTCTTTATCAGTATATACTCTGAATAAAGAGAAGTCTCCTGTATGGCGAGGCCATTCCCAGTTGTCAGTATCACCACCGAATTTACCAATGCTTTCTTCCGGTGTTCCTACTAAACGTACATCGGTAAAGTCTTGGTACACGAAGTAGTAGTATTCGTTCCCTTGAAAGAACGGACGTACTGATACTGTATATTTTCCGCCGCCGTCATTTTCTTTTTGGATGGCTGCAATTTCCTGATTGATGATTTTTTCTCTTTCTGCCTCGGTCATTTTATCGTTTACTTTTGATAAAATTCTCTTGGTTACATCGTCCATACGAACGAAGAAACGAACGAAAAGGCTTTTTGGTTTTAACTCTGCCGAACGGTCTTTTGCCCAGAAACCATTTTTTAAATAGTTTGCCTCCGGTGATGATAGTTCTGCAATGGCGTCATACCCACAGTGGTGGTTGGTTAGTACTAAACCGTCTTTGGAAACGATTTCGGCCGTACATCCTCCATTAAATTGTACGATAGCATCTTTCAAGCTATGGTTGTTGATGCTGTAGATTTCTTCGGCTGTCAACTGCAAGCCCATTTTTTGCATGTCGCGGTGGTTTAATCTTTCAATAAACATTAAAAACCACATACCTTCATCTGCTTTCATACTTGTTGGCACAAGCATAACGGCAGCAATCAAGGATAAAATAATTTTTTTCATTGTAAAAAAATATAATTAGTAATAGATTGAATACTAATAGTCTAACCTTTTTTCAAAATGTTACACTTTGAAATAAAACTAAAAGTGGTGCGAAGATACTTTTTTTTAACGAAATGAGTTTAAAATTATGTTAAAACGAAAACGATTGAGATGGAGTTGGGAGTGGGGAGTTTTGAGTTGGGAGTGCGGGTTGGGAATTGAGGGTTGAAATGGTAAAACGTCCTTCGACTGCGCTCAGGGGGACAAAGGGTTTACTTACTTCTTGTTGGGTTTACCATATAAGGCATGGAAAGGCATTGAAAGTTTTGTGTGGCGTGGTTGAAATGCTTTGCGCCAAGTTCATTTTGCTTTGCGCCGTGTTTGAAATGAAATGTGCCGAGTTTGAAATAGAATGTGCCAAACTTATTTGCTTTGCGCCGTGTTTGAAACAAAATGTGCCAAGTTTGAAATAGAATGTGCCAAACTTATTTGCTTTGCGCCATGTTTGAAACGAAATGTGCCGAACTTATAACGGTTTGCGCCAAGCTTGACATGATTTGCGCCAAGGTTTGTTTACTCTGCACCTACTTTTATACTTAATATCATTGTTTTTGTTGGGTGATGTTTTAACCGATTTGAGCAGGTTTCTTTATTTTTAAATTCTTACATTACTTAGTAAGAATTTTTGGCATAAATTTTGATTCTGTTTTATAAGACACGTGTACTAAATCATTTATTAACTATTTTAAATTTATTATTTATGAGTACCCGAATAAGAAAAGAAGAGTACACTACTCTTGGTGACTTTATATTGCCAAGTTTTACCCGAGATCAAGCGACTATTGAAGCATCGTTTCCTAAGTTTAATGCCGCTTTTTTGGAGGCTTTTACAGCAAAACTGAATTATGTTAAGGAGCTGGAAGCTTCTTTGGTTCTTAGTGATGAACAAAAAGTGGCGACCAAAAAATTATATGATATAGCGAGCGGACTGAATACTGAACTAACGAAACTGAACAGTTATATTAAGGATGCCGGACTGAACAACAATGCTGTTACGGCTTTGAAAAAGGATTTGTTTAACCGTAATATTGAAGGTGCAATTTTAAAGTTGGAAGCGTTGAAGCAATATATTATTACTCACAAAGTGAGACTCTCGGCTGAAGGTTTACCGGATGGTTTTGGCGATACGCTTAGTCATTATAAAATAAAACTGGAGTTGCAAAACGGAATGCAAAACGAGTATATGAACCGCCTCAAGCAGTTGACGGAAACGAACGCCGTGCATTATGCCGAATTGTACAGTTATATCTCGAAGATTGCGGCCAAAGGGAAACTGCTCTTTAAAAACACGGTAGTGCAGAATGAATATACTATTAGTAAGAATATTAGCCGAATGCGTACCGCCAAAAAGAAGATAAACAACGAACCATTGTAATAAAAGCCTCGCTTATGCGAGGTTTTTTGTTGGTCTTTTTTTACAGATTACAGGGTTTTGTTTGAAATTATTAACAAATGTTATGCTTTTACGGAAAACCGTAATTTTAACATTTGGCGATTTTGTAGTTTTGGGAGAAATGAGAAAATAAAACTATTGATTTAATGTTGTTTATCTTGGTAATATACTAGTTGGTGGTAAGCTTAAGGACAACATAGACAATAAAAACAAAATTAAAACTTATATGAGCATTCTTACTAAAACACGGCTAACAGCCTTAACCGAAGAAAAACTTGGCACAAGAGTATTTAGTCAAGTTATCAATGAATCAAAACAAGAAACAAGAACTACTGCAACAGTTACTGTTTTTCTTTCTCATAGTCACGATGATTTAGAGAAAATTGAAGCAGATAAAGTAATTGTTCTGTTAAGAAGAGTAGGTGTTAGAGTTTATATTGATTCAGCCGACACCACTCTTCCTCCTTTTACAAGTTCTGCGACAGCGAAGAAAATCAAAGAACAAATCAAACAAAACAAAAAATTTATTTTAGTTGCAACAAATAAGGCAATAAATTCTAAGTGGTGCAATTGGGAATTGGGATTTGGCGATGCTCACAAATATATTGACAATATAGCCTTGATACCTCTTGCTGACAATGCAGCAACTTGGAACGGCGCAGAGTACTTAAGGATTTATCCAAGAATTGAAGAAAATGAAACATTATCAAATGTTTTCAAAGTTATTTTTCCCAATGGCAATAGTGTTTCATTAAAAGATTGGTTAAATAGCTAATTATGAAATTAACAGAGCAACAAAATAAATTCATAAATGATTTTGCAATAGAGATCAATAGTGGCGATGCCGCAATTTTTGCAGGTGCAGGTCTTTCTGCATCGATTGGTTTTGTAAATTGGAAAGAGTTATTGAGAGATTTAGCTACTGAATTAAAACTAGATGTAGATAGGGAACACGATTTAATTTCAGTTGCACAATATCATTTCAACAAATTCAAACGTGGTAAAATAAACAATAAGATTATAAATGAATTTACTACACTTATAACAGGTAGTGAAAATCATAAAATTTTATCCCGATTAGGTATTGACACTTTTTGGACAACAAATTATGACCAACTTATTGAAAAATCTTTGGAAGCGGACGGTAAAACAGTTGAAACGAAAATCAGAAATGAAGATTTTTCAAGAAATATAAAGAAAAAAGATGCTATTGTTTACAAAATGCACGGAGATAAAAATTCACCCGATGAAGCAGTTTTGACAAAAGATGATTACGAAACTTACAACGACAAAAAAGAATTATTTTCTACCGCATTAAGAGGCGATTTGCTCTCTAAAACATTCTTATTTATAGGATTTAGTTTTGACGACCCAAATTTAGATTACATTTTAGGAAGAATTAAAATCTTATTGAAAGATAATACACCAACACACTATTGCTTTTTCAAAGAAGTAAAAGAGTCAGATTTTAACGATGCTTCAAAAGATGCCAACCAAAATAAAGAAGACTATTTGTATGCAAAAATTAAACAAGAATTAAAAATTGAAGATTTAGTTAGATATGGTATTCATGCAATAATGATTACAGAATATTCGGAAATAACAATAATTCTTTCTGAGTTAGAGAAAAAAATAAAGAGAAGAAACGTTTTTATATCGGGTGCTGTCCACGATTTTAAACCATATACTGAAGAGACAGCTAAAGACCTTATACATTCTCTAAGTTACAAGTTGGCTGAGAATAATTATAAAATTATTTCGGGTTTTGGTTTAGGAATTGGTAGCATAGTAATCAATGGTGCATTAGATTTCAAATTAAATTCCAATTATAGAAATGTGGACGATTTACTGATTTTACGACCTTTTCCGCAAACTCAATCTGGCACTAAAACAATTCACGAAATATGGACTGATTACAGAAACGAAATGATTTCAAAAGCAGGTATTGCAGTTTTTGTTTTCGGAAACAAATTAAAGGATGGAAAAGTTATCAATTCAGATGGAATGGAAGAAGAATTTGAAATCTGCTTAAGAAATAATGTTGTTCCTATTCCAATTGGTGCTACAGGATTCGTTTCAAAATCTTTGTGGAACAAGATTACAAATGACTTACAAACCTATTATCCAAACAATACCAATTTATATAATGCTATCAAAGAACTTGGTAAGGATAATTCAACAAAAGATGAAATCATAAACAACACAATAAAGGCAATTAGCATTTTACAAAAACTATAATTATGGCAATTAAAAGACAAATTTTTTACAGCTTTCATTACGACAATGATGTTTTTCGTGTACAGCAAATACGAAATATGGGTGTTTTAGAAGGAAACGAACCTGTCTCTGTAAATAATTGGGAAACCGTTAAAAAAGGCGGAGACAAAGCTATTGAAAAATGGATTGACGACAATATGAAATACAAAAGTTGTGTTGTTGTATTGGTCGGAGAAGAAACCCATAGAAGACCTTGGATAAAACACGAAATCAAGAAGGCTTGGACAGACGGCAAAGGGATTGTAGGAATCTATATTCACAATCTGAAAGACCCAAGAACAGGTAAATCTAATAAGGGAACAAATCCATTTGACCAATTCACATTTAAAGATGGCTCTAAATTATCAAGTGTTGTAAGTTGTCATAATCCCGATTCAACCGATGCATACAATGACATAAAAAACAACCTTAATAGGTGGATTGAACAAGCAATAAAAGATAGAGAATAAGAATGGCCCGTTTTGTATTTTTCAGTTTTGCCTACGATGATGTCAAAAATTTTAAGGTAAATATTGTTCGTAATAATTGGCTTTTGAAGAACAAAGAAGAAACTTTTGTTGATGGCTCAATTTGGGAAAACTCAAAAACAAAAGGCGATGCTTTCTTAATGAAACTAATAGATAAAGGTTTAAAAAACACTTCTGTTACAACTGTTTTAATCGGAGAAGACACTGCAAATAGAAAATGGGTTAATTATGAAATAATTAAAAGTTTTGACAAAGGTAACGGCATTTTAGGTATTCATATAAACAGAATAAAAGGGAGAACGGGCTTAACGGCAAGAGGATTAAATCCTCTTGAACGTTTAGGTTTTAAAGTTTCAGAAGATGGCGCAAAAATTCATTTTTACGAACTATCTCATAGCAAATGGAGGCCGTTTCTATTACTTTCACAAATTAACAACAAAAAATCAAATACACTTTACTTTGACGACCATTGGTGGAGAGGTAATGAATTTGGAAAATTCTTTCGTTTCTCAGACAAATTTCCAACCGCTTGTTGGGTCTTCGATGATGGAAATAAAAACTTTGTAACTTGGATTGAACAAGCAGCAAATCAAGCAGGTCGCTAAACAAAATACAATTATCAATGAATAGAACAATTTTTATCAGTTGTGTTTACGAAGACAGCCACAGAATAAAAACAATTGAGGTTTGGGCTGCTCAAAACCGACTTGGAAATGTTGTCATTTCTTCAGAAACAGAGGACAACAGACAAAAAGGTGTTGATGCAATTAAAAGACATATTCAAATCAAAATCCAAGGTGCGGCAGTTGTTCTTGTTTTAATTGGTCAAGACACACACAACCACGACTGGATAAGAGCGGAAGTAGAACTCGCAAATAGTTATCATAAGAAAATTTTTTGCGTTAGGCTTCCAAATACAAACGGAGCTTTACCGCCAATTCTAAGCAAATACAAACTAATAAACTTTGACCCTGAATCAATTAGGAAAGAGATACAATAAGACAGAAGGGTAGCAACCAACAAGCATTAGTTTTTTTACACTTCTATGAAAGTGAAGTGCTAAATTCACACTTTGTGCATCTGATGAAGTTTAGCGCTTTAAAATTAGCTTCTCGCTAAACACCCCAAACTGTTATACAAACTTAACCGAAATCACGTAAACTAAGAAATATGAAATTTATTCTAATCATAATTGTAATTGTAATTGCAGTCATATATTTTACTCATTTAGCTAATAAAGCGAAGAGAAAAAGACTGATGCACATTTATAATGACTTTTCGTTAGTTGAAAGGTTAATGGAAGGTCAATTTTGGCAAGGACAGACAACTAATCAACTTATAGATTCGATAGGAAAACCTGACGATATTAGTCGACAAGTCCTAAAATCAAAAACAAAAGAAACTTGGAAGTATCAAAAAACCGGAAATAAAAGATATGCATTAAAAATATTTGTTGAAGATGGAATAGTTGTTGGTTGGGATCAAAAATAAAACCTGTATACAAAAGCCATTTTACACAATAACTAGCTTGCTTTGTTACCTTGTACTTTTCATTCCCGAAAAACATTTATATTTAACAGAAATAATTCTGTTATTTGCATCACAACAAAACGTTGTTAGTAATTGTTAGAAAACTCATAAAACATGAAAAAAATAAAACATTTTTGTAGAATTTTACTTTTATCCATTTTTTTGTCATCCTGTTCAAACAGTGATGATTCAGATGTTATTATAGGAAAATGGCGAGCAATAGAAAAATATGAATCTAATCAACTTACTGATTTACCAACTTGCCTACCTCATGTTTATATAGAATACAAAGCCAACAAAAGTGTTTCCGGAAGTAAAATAATTTCGAATGCTTTTCCAGAAGAATGTAATTTATTGAATTTTGATTTAGGAGTAGTTTGGAAAAACTTGGGAAATAACATGTATCAAATAGGACATGTTACTGAACCAGGAACGATCTATAAAATATACAAAAGTGGAGTAAATTTAGTAGAAGAAAGTTCTAACGGAACGACTAAAATAATTTATGAACCATATGAATAACTGTTTATAATAGCTACTTACGCTTTGAGCAAAATTAAAGCGTGACAGAGGTTTGCTATGAAAACATTTTTTTGATCAGGCACATTTTATCAAATACTTTAAGCAGTTTACGGGTGATACACCGGAGCAATTCAAACGTTTCTTGTAGAAATATTATCTTTAACCAAAAGAAATTGTTTTACCTACACCATGAAATTTGACAAGCATTTTCCAACAGAACAACTGAAGCCTTATATTAAGCACTATGTCATGGCGGAAAATGACGTGGCGAGTGAATATAAAGTGTTTCCTTCCTCTGGGTTGGTGATTGGTTTTCAATATAAAGGGCAACTCGCCACGGTAAAAGACAACACGGAAAGCAAACTGACTTCGGCGGGGATTACCGGTATTTCGGATGGGTATAAGGTCTTTAAAAATTCGGCTGGCATTGGGACGGTTTTGGTGTATTTTACGGAAGTTGGTTTTACTCATTTTGCTTCGCCACCTGCCAACGAGCTTTTTAATTTGAGTTTATCGCTCGATGTTATTTTTGACAAAAACAGCGTTACCGAAGTGGAAGAAAAACTTTCTACAGCTACTACCGACAGGCAACGTATTCAAATCGTGGAGCAGTTTTTATTATCGCAACTTAAAGGTATTGCTACCGATAAATTGATCGTGGAAGCAGTTCAACTGATTTATCACTCTAAAGGCACTATAAGAATAAAAGAGCTGAACGAACGGTTGTGTATCAGCCAAAGTCCGTTTGAAAAACGGTTTCGAAAAGTGGTGGGAACGAGTGCTAAAAAGTTTGCTTCGATTGTTCGTTTTAATGCGGTTCTTGATGATTTGAACGGTGCTAAAACACTGTCGGAGATTTGTTATGAGCACAACTTTTTTGATCAGGCACATTTTATCAAAGACTTTAAGCAGTTTACGGGTGATACGCCGGAGCATTTTAAACGTTTCTTGTAGAAAACGATTTTTTACAATTGTAGTTTCTTTTCTCATCGCATCTTTGCATCGTTTCATTATTAAAAATCAAGACAAAATGTTTACAGCAGAACAAATCAAGGCGGCACATAGTAAGGTAAAATCGGGAGCGGATTTTCCTTCGTATATCAAGGAAATTAAAGCGTTGGGCGTGACGCATTATGAAGCGTATGTTAGCGACGGTCATATTGACTATCACGGTGCGAACAATCACACGGCAAAGGTTCCTGAAAAGTATGAGCCGTTGCCGATTGCCGATGTTGCCGATATGGAGACGTTTAAAGCTGAACTCTCAGCACACCAACAAGGAAAAACGGATTACCTGACTTTTATCAGGATGTGTGCCGATACGGGCATCGAAAAATGGGCGATTTGCATGGATAAAATGACTTGTACCTATTATGACAAAGCGGGCAACGAAGTTTTGGTAGAGCAAATTCCTCAATAATTCAAATTGTTGACGGTAAAAGAATAAAAGCGATGATAACCTCATCGCTTTTTTGTTTATCTTTAGAACGAAATACTTTTCCTAAGTTAATTTGAAACATGAAAATAGTAGCAGAAACCGAACGTCTGATTTTAAGAGAATTGGACTATATCGATCAAGATGATTTATTTGAAATGGACTCTGATCCGGAGGTTCATTTGTATATTGAAAATAATCCTGTACAATCAATGGATGAAATCATCAAAGTGATTGGAATGCTTAAAAAGCAATACCAGGAAAACGGAATCGCTCGTTGGGCTGTGGTGGATAAAGCTACCAACGAATGTGTGGGATGGTCGGGTTTAAAGTTTTTTACCGAACCGCTTAACCATCATAATCATTTTTATGAGCTTGGTTATCGGTTTAAGAAAAAACATTGGGGAAAAGGTTTTGCTACTGAATCTTCGACTGCTATCCTAAACTATGGTTTTAAAAATCTGAATGTCGATTCTATATATGCCATCACCGACCCCAAAAACGCTAATTCTAAAAAGGTTTTGGCTAAATTGGGATTTGATTTTAAAGAGACATTTGACTATGAAGGTGATCCAACTGATTGGTTTGAATTGAAAAAAACAACTTGGGAAGATAAAAATTAACGGTATGGAAAAAGTAAACCTACATCAGAAGTTTGAATTGTTCTCTGAACATTGGTCGCCCAAAATTGTGGGTGAACTGAACGGGCAACATGTTAAACTTGTTAAACTCAAAGGTGAGTTTGTATGGCATAAACATGATGAGGAAGATGAGCTCTTTTTTGTAGTCAAAGGTAGTTTTAACATGGAATATCGGGACAAAACAATTACTGTTAACGAAAACGAGTTTTTGATTGTTCCCAAAGGCGTCGAACATAAACCAGTTGCCAATGAAGAAGTATGGGTTATGCTGTTTGAACCGGCAAGCACTTTGAATACAGGTGATGCGGAGAGTGATTTAACGAAAGCTATTTTGGATAGAATATAAAAAAAACGATAATGAAGACACATAAAAATACAATCTTAATCATAGCCTTATTGTTTATCTCAAATTTGATATACAGTCAGGAAAATAAGAAATCTGATGCCGGAGGATGGCCTGAGAGAAGTGAAATAATCGGTTTTTGGAAAATGGTGGATTTCCCTAACAGAGAAAAAATGAACAAAGTTGATCCTTGGCCTCAACCTTATCAATGGTTTGCTTTTTATGAAGATGGAAGAGTGTTTTCAATGATGACTTCTTCGGATGGTAATTATTCTAAAAAAGAGTTGGAAGAAATCTTTGAAGTACTTCCAAAACAAGGCTCTCAATATTTTAAATACAACGGAAAATTTTTAATCATTACAATTCCAGATATCGAAGATTATAAAGAAATATGGGGTATGAATCTTTTTGCTAAGGATATAGGCAGTAAAATAAAAAAAGGAGATTTAATGATGAGTTTGGACGATGGTAATGGTAACGGAAATAAAAGTATCATTTACTATCGATTACTTAGAAAGATAGAATAGTCTTAAAGTTAACCATCTTAGTTCTTTAACCGCCAAATCATATCCTGTGGAAATACTGAATCTATTATTGACTTCCGGCATTTTTGAAGAGGAAATCGTTTTGCAACGCAATGAGTTTTTGAAGGTTCAAAACACTATTGACAATAACATCTATTTTGTAAAAAACGGAAGTCTGAAAGTTTCTGTGTTTAATGACAAGCAAGAACAGATTATCCGTTTTGGGTATCAAGGTGATTTGATTACTGCAATAGATTCTTTTATTACCGAAAAACCATCCGAGTTTGCCATTCAAGCCATTAAAAAAACGATAGTGCTGGCTGCCAAGAAAAAGAAGTTTACCGAATTTATCTATTCGTCACCGGAAACTGTGCAACTGTATATTCAAACAATGGAAGGTTTAATTTTACAACAAATTGAACGTGAAAAAGATCTACTACTCGATTCTCCAAAAGATCGATTTGAAAGGGTTTTTCAACGAAATCCAAAGATTTTTCAGCTCATTCCCGACAAGCATATTGCCAATTATCTGAGAATGTCACCGGAAACCTTATCCCGACTTAAAAAATCTTGATTTCAATCAATGTTTGTTTCTTTATTTTTTTGAAATTTTGCCCTTAAAAAAAGATGAAATTCAACTCCTTAAATTTGCTTCAGGAACTTCAGAAGATTACTCAAAATAATCGAGAATTTGTCGTTTCCCTAAAGGCTTTCCCCGAAGAAATTCTTACTACACGACTTGATGCTGCTTCGTGGAACATATTAGAATGTATTGAACACTTGAATTATTACGGTAACTTTTATCTGTCTGAAATTGAAAACCGAATGCATCACGGTCAGCAGGCAGAAAAGGACTATTTTCAAAGCGGTCTTTTAGGAAATTATTTTGCCCAAAGCATGCTCCCGAAAGAAAAGCTCAACAAAATGAAAACGTTCAAATCGGTGAATCCTATTTATAATCCACTTGACATTGCGGTTCTTGATAATTTTATCGAGCAACAAGATAAAATGCTGGAGCTATTGGAAGTTGCCAAAACCAAAGACTTGACTGTAATTAAAACCAACATTTCGATAAGTCGTTTTATCAAACTACGTCTTGGTGATACGTTTAGGATTGTAATTTACCACAACCTGCGTCACATTGGACAAGCTCGAAATATTCTAAAAGTGAAAATATTATAGTATAATAATGTTTTAAAAAGTAGTTTTTGCAGAAAACCAACAACATGATTTATAACAAAAATCAACCCCTAAAACATAAAAAAAATCCCATCGCGTGATGGGATTTTTTTATAGTCCGTGGCTGTTTTCAGCTTGTTCTGTATTGATGTTAAGCATTTGCCACAGTTTATCTTTAAGTTCGGTTAATCCTTGATTGGCAACCGAAGAAATAAACATATATGGTATTCCTTTGAAAGCTTTATCGAGTTCTTGCTTCATTTCGGCTTTAAGTTCGTCGTCGAGCATATCACTTTTAGAAATCACAATTAACCTGTCTTTATCAAGCATTTCGGGATTATAGCGACGAAGTTCGTCCAATAAAATATCATATTCTTTTTTGATATCATCGGCATCGGCAGGAACAAGAAACAACAACGTTGAGTTACGCTCTATATGACGAAGGAAATAATGTCCTAAACCTTTGCCTTCGGCTGCGCCTTCTATGATTCCGGGAATGTCAGCAATGACAAACGATTGAAAATCACGGTAGGCTACAATTCCTAAATTGGGTTTTAAAGTTGTAAACGGATAGTCGGCAATTTTTGGTTTGGCAGATGTTAAAACAGACAATAAAGTTGATTTTCCAGCATTTGGAAAACCTACTAAACCTACGTCTGCCAATACTTTTAATTCTAAAATTACATCGAGTTCTTCTACCGGCATTCCGGGTTGTGCATAACGTGGCGTTTGATTGGTTGCGCTACGGAAATGCCAGTTTCCTAAACCGCCTTTTCCTCCTTTTACCAAAATGCGTTCTTCGTCATGCTCGGTGATTTCAAATAGAATCTCTTCGGTTTCTTTGTCACGAACTACTGTTCCCAAAGGTACTTCGATAATTTTATCTTCACCATCGTGACCTGTGCTTCGTGAACTTCCACCGTCACCTCCGTGTCCGGCTTTGATGTGTCTGGCAAATTTTAGGTGAAATAAAGTCCAAAGTCCTTTGTTTCCTTTTATTATCACGTGTCCGCCACGACCACCGTCACCACCATCGGGACCGCCTTTTTCTATGAACTTTTCGCGGTGTAAATGAGATGATCCTTTTCCTCCTTTTCCGGAAGAAACATATATTTTTACGTAATCTACGAAATTGCCCTCAGTCATTTTTTTAAATCATTAGATTTTTAAATCGTTAGATTTTTAGATTTCTGATTTTGAAATTATTTTCTAACTGACTTTTATTTTAGTTTTATGGCTAACTTTTTAGCCCTGATTGGAAGCGACATCTCGTCTTTTAGGACGAGATATAGCGTAAAGCAGGAATATGGTTTACTTTTTACCCGAACGATTCGCTCCTAATTAATTTATACTTTATTGAAAAGCTATTCTTTCATTGCTTTTACAAGTACTTTGTCTATTTTGACACCGTCCATGTCGATGACTTCCAGTTCAAATTTATTCCAGATGAGCTTCTCGCCTACTTTTGGAATATTGCCTAACTCGGTCATGATTAATCCGCTGACTGTTGTTACATCATAATCGTTTATCAATTCGTCCATATCGAAATAGGTCAGGAAATCATGTAGCGAGTAATGTCCATCCACGAGCCAACTTCCGTCTTCACGTGCGACAAGCTTGAATTCGTCTTCATAGAAATCGGCAGCATCACCAACCAAAGCTTCGAGAATATCGTTTAGCGTGATTATTCCTTGGAAAACACCGTATTCATCGGTTACTAACGCATAATGCACTTTGGTTTTTTTGAAATTTTCCAAGGCTTTGTAGGCGGAAGTATGCTCGATTAAATATACCGGTTCTTTGGTTATTGTTTTTAAATCAAATTGTTCGTTTTTTTCAAATGCTGTAAAGATGTCCTTCAACAAGACAACGCCTACCACATCATCTAAATTCTCGTGGCATACCGGATAAACAGAATGCAGCTCGTCCAGTACTTTAGTTTTTAACTCTTCGATTGTATCATCATAAGACAGATAGACTGTAGCTTTTCGATGAGTCATCAGTGAGTTTATTTTTCTGTCACCGATATGAAATACACGTTCCACAATATCTTGTTCGATTTCCTGTACTTCACCGCCTTCGGTTCCTTCTTTAATGATGGCTTTGATTTCTTCTTCGGTTACTTTTCCGTCGGCTGTTGGCTTAATTTTGAACACATCGAGAACGAATTCAGTAGAAACGGTCAACAGCCAAATAAATGGTGCTGTAACTATTGAAATCATTTTCATTGGTACAGCAACTGCTTTGGCAATAGCTTCGGGATAATTTAGTCCAATTCTCTTGGGCAACAATTCACCTAAAACCAATGAGAAAAATGTTAATATTACTACAACTACTCCAACGGAAAGAGTATCGGCATAAGGTTTTAAAGTTGCGTAGCTTTCTATAAAAAGTTTTACATCGGAAGTTATTTTTTCTCCCGAATAAATACCGGTTAAAATCCCGATAAGCGTGATTCCGATTTGTACTGTTGAAAGAAATTTATTAGGCGAATTGGCTAATTCCAAAGCGACTTTGGCATTGGTATTGCCTTTTTTGGCAGCCGTTTCCAGACGGTTTTTACGTGCTGAAATCAATGCAATTTCCGACATCGAAAAAACACCATTAAGTAAAATAAGAAACAGAATTATTAAAATTTCCATATCGGGGTTTTATAAAAAAAGAGCAAAAGCCAAAATTGGGAATTGCTCTGATTCTTTTTTGCAAATATCTTAAAAAAAATTGAATGCTCGAAAATTTATATTCAAGCAGTATTATACTGTTATAAATTATCAAAAACAGCTATTAATCTTTGGGTTACTTCTTCAATAGTTCCGATACCATCAACAGCATGAAACTTACCTTGATTTTTATAATAATCCATCAAAGGTGCTGTTTTTTGATTGTACTCTTCGTAGCGGTTTCTGATTTTTTCTTCGTCCTGGTCGTCAGGTCTGCCGGAAGTTTTTCCCCTTTCTAATAAACGTGCTACCAAAATATTGTCATCTGCTTCCAAAGCAACTATTGCTGTAATGTTTTCTCCTTTGGATTCTAAAAATTTATCCAAAGCCGCCGCCTGAGCTAATGTTCTTGGAAAACCGTCAAATAGAAAACCTGCCGAATGTGGATTTTTATCGACTTCACTTTGCAACATCTGAATGGTTACTTCATCGGGAACTAAATCACCTTTATCCATATAGGTTTTAGCCAAAGCCCCAAGTTCTGTATTGTTTTTGATATTAAACCTGAAAATATCTCCTGTAGAAAGATGTGTTAAATTGTATTTTTCTTTTAAAAATTCAGCTTGTGTGCCTTTTCCTGCACCTGGTTTTCCGAAAAGAACGATATTGATCATTTTAATTTTTAGTTTAAAATTGTTTAAGGTTTATGTAGTTATTATTGTGCTAATTGATAAATGTCCGGTAAATTCCTTCCCAAACCATCATAGTCTAATCCATAACCTACAATGAATTTATTTGGAATTCTGATACCGATGTAATCTATTTTGATATCTTTTCTGTATGCTTCCGGTTTGAAAAACAAAGTTGCAATTTTGAGATGTTTTACTTTCTTTTCCTTAAAAATAGCTTTCAACTCTTCGATTGTATTTCCTGTATCGACTATATCTTCTACAATAACAACAGTTCTACCTTCTAAATCCTGATTTAAGCCAATTAACTGTTTTACTTCATTGGTGGTTTCTGTCCCTTCATAGGAAGCCATTTTTACAAAACTCACTTCGCACATACCGCGATATTGCTTCATCAAATCGGATAAGACCATAAAAGCACCATTTAAAACACCCACAAAAACCGGTATTTCGTCAAAAAAATCATCATCCATTTGCTTTGCCATATTTTGAATAGCAAAATCAATTTCTTCAGAAGAAATAAAAGGTTCAAATGTTTTATCGTGAAGATGTATCATACTCTCAGATTTTAAATAAAGGTGCAAATTTAACGAAGTATTAAGTATTAAATAGTAAGTATTTAGACTTTTTTGCAAAATTACTATATTTACTAAATGAATACCGAATATTATAAAACAATTGCCAATAGTTCTGCTTATAGAAAAAGCAGAGACGACAACAAAGATTTTATCTTTCAGAACCCAGAATTTCTCGAGGATTTAATGAAAATCAGTTACAATGTAAAAGACAAACATCATCACAAAGCCTGTTGGATTTTGGAACTTATTTTTGAAGAAAAGCCGGAACTGATTATTCCTTTTTTGGATAATTTTAGTAATAATTTATCAAACTACACCTCTGATTCGGCTATTCGTTCGCTTTCAAAAATCTGTTTGTTTCTTTCAAAAAATAAAAAAGTAACACTAACTGAAACACAAGAAGAAAAAATTATTGAAGCTTGTTTAGACTGGCTTATTAAAACTGATAAAGCAGCCAATGCAGCTTATACCATGAGAGCATTATATAACTTCAGTAATAAATATACTTGGCTAAAAGAAGAATTACAATTTATTCTCTCTCGTGAATTTGAAGAACAAACTCCCGGTTATCGCTCAGCAGTTAAAGACATTTTGAAACGATTGAAATAATTTTCAAAATGATTACCTTTGCCACAACAACTACAACAACACAATGAATTATTTCTCATCCGATTTTAAATTAGGAATTCTCGGTGGCGGACAATTAGGCAAAATGTTGCTCACCGAAACCCGAAAATTCGATATACAAACTTACATTTTAGACCCAAGTGAAGAAGCTCCGAGCCGTTTTGGCTGTCATGCTTTTTACAAAGGAAATTTAATGGATTTTGACACCGTTTATCAATTTGGCAAAATGGTCGATTTATTGACTATCGAAATTGAAAATGTAAACCTTGATGCTTTAGACAAACTAGAAGAAGAAGGTTTACCTATTTATCCTTCGCCAAAAACCTTACGATTAATTCAAAATAAAGGTCGTCAAAAAGATTTTTATGTAGAAAATAATATTCCAACTTCACCTCATCAACGTTTTGTAGATTTGAATGATTTGAGAAAATCTTTGGAAAAAGACGAATTAGAATTTCCTTTTGTATGGAAATGTGCCCAATTTGGTTATGATGGAAACGGCGTGAAAATAGTTCGCTCTACTCTAGATTTAGTGAATTTACCTGAAGTAGAATGTATTGCCGAACACATGGTTCCATTTAAAAATGAATTGGCTGTAATTGTGGCTCGTTCAGTTTCCGGAGAAGTCAAAACCTATCCGGTTGTAGAAATGGAATTCCATCCTGAAGCCAATCAAGTGGAATATGTAATTTGTCCGGCTCGAATTGACGAAAAAGTCGCTCAAAAAGCTACTGAAATTGCTTTAAAAGTTTCTAAAGCATTCAATCATGTTGGTTTATTAGCTGTGGAAATGTTTCAAACTGAAAATGATGAAATTTTAGTTAATGAAGTTGCTCCAAGACCACATAATTCAGGTCATTATTCGATTGAAGCGAGCTATACCTCGCAATTTGAAAATCATTTGCGAGCCATCTTAAATTTACCTTTAGGAAATACAGCTAGCAAAGTTGCCGGAATTATGGTGAATTTGGTTGGAGAAGAAGGTTTTTCAGGTCAAGTAGTTTACGAAAACATCTCCAACATCATGGCTATTGACGGTGTAACGCCACATATTTATGGAAAAAGAGAAACACGACCATTTAGAAAGATGGGACACGTTACGATTGTAAATGAAGACATGATAGAAGCGAGAAGAATTGCTGAGGAAGTGAAGAATAGTATTAGAGTAATCAGTTAAAATTATTATAAATTATGAATTCAAAATTTTGAATGAAATCATAATAATTTAAAATTTACAATTCAAAATTCAAAATAGCAAAATGAAAGTAGCAATAATAATGGGAAGCATTTCAGATATGCCTGTAATGCAAGAAGCCATCGACATCTTAAAAGGATTTGACATTGAAACCGAAGTTGATATTGTTTCGGCACACAGAACGCCCGAAAAATTATTTGATTTTAGTCAAAATGCACACAACCGTGGCATTTCTGCAATCATTGCCGGTGCTGGTGGTGCTGCGCATTTACCCGGAATGGTCGCATCAATGTCGCCACTTCCTGTAATTGGAGTTCCGGTAAAATCGAGTAATTCTATCGATGGTTGGGATTCGGTTTTGTCAATTTTACAAATGCCTGGTGGTGTTCCTGTAGCAACAGTCGCGTTAAACGGCGCAAAAAATGCTGGAATTCTAGCCGCACAAATCATCGGAAGTCATGATAAAAAAGTTCTTGAAAAAATAATTTCCTATAAAAATGAATTGAAAGAAGCCGTTATAAAAGCTTCTAATGAATTGAAAAAATAGTTATCTTTGATAAAAAGAATACTATGAACATTCAAACTTCTAAAATTGAATTAGCAAAAGTTATTTTGGATATTGAAAACCCAAAGTTGATTGAAGAAATTATACGTTTGATACAATCAAAATCCACTTTAACTGAAAAACAAAAAACAGCTATAGATGAAGCCATTTATTCATTAGAAAACAATGAAGGAATCGCGCATAATATGGTTATGGAAGAAACTAGAAATCGCTATTCAAAGTATTTCAAATAATGAATATTATTTGGTCACCACAAGCTAAAAAAGACTATTGGCAAAACATTGATTATCTAGAAGCAGAATGGACATTTCAAGATGTTGTAAATTTTATCGAAAAAGTTGAATACATCATTACCTTATTAGACAAAAACAATATTGAATTTATTTCTACAAACTATAAAAACGTAAATAAAGTAGTGATTACAAAACATATTACACTTTACTACAAAATAAGTTCCGACGCTATTGAATTACTTCGTTTTTGGAATACCTATCAAGATTTAGAAAATTTTAAACTTTAAATACTTTTGCACTTTTGTGCCTTCGTAGCAAATGAAAATACTAACACAAAAATTCAACACCAAACATAACACCGCACCTTTTTCGCAAATAAAGCTTGAAGATTACAAACCCGCTTTTATTTCAACTATCGCTCAAGCAAAAACCGAAATTGATGAAATCATCAATAACTCCGAAACACCAACATTTCAAAATACCATTGAAGCGTTGGATTTTTCCGGAGAAAATCTGGATAGATTATCATCGATTTTCTTCAATTTGAATTCGGCGGAAACTTGTGACGAAATGCAAAAAATAGCTCAAGAAGTTTCTCCGTTGTTGACTGAATTTAGTAATGATATTGCCTTAAATGAAGATTTATTCAAAAGAGTTAAAGCCGTTTATGATCAAAAAGATAGCTTAACTTTAACTACCGAACAAGCCACTTTATTAGACAAAAAATTCAAAGGCTTTTCAAGAAATGGAGCTTTGCTTAACGAAGAAGACAAACTGAAATTACGTGAAATAGACACAGAATTAGCCAAAATAAAATTGACGTATGGTGAAAATGTTTTAGCAGAAACAAATAACTACCAACTTCACATTACTAACGAAGAAGATTTAAAAGGATTACCTGATGGTTCCAAAGAAATGGCCCGTTCGTTAGCTAAATTAAAAAATCTTGACGGTTGGATTTTTACTTTGGATTTTCCAAGCTATTTGCCTTTTGTGACTTATGTTGAAAATCGTGAATTACGAAAAGAAATCGCTATTGCTGCAGGGAAAAAATCGTTCCAAGATAACGAATTTGACAACAAAGAAAATGTAAAACGAATAGTTGAATTACGCCATAAACGTGCTAATTTACTAGGATATCAATCACATTCTCATTTTGTTTTGGAAGAAAGAATGGCGCAAAATCCATCCACAGTACAATCATTTTTGAATGATTTATTACAAAAAGCAAAACCTGCTGCTGAAAAAGAATTTGTTCAATTGACTGCTTTCGCTAAAGAACTGGATGGAATTAATCAACTAGAAAAATGGGACGGCGCTTATTATTCTGAAAAATTGAAACAAAAACTATTCAGTCTGGATGATGAATTATTGAAACCTTACTTCAAATTGGAAAACGTTTTGAATGGTGCATTTACCGTCGCTGAAAAACTATTCGGAATTACATTTAAAGAAGTTTTTGATATTGACAAATACCACGAAGATGTTCAAACTTTTGAAGTTTTGGATTTCGAAGGAAAGTTAGTTGCGATTTTTTATTCTGATTTTTTCCCAAGAAAAGGAAAACGAAACGGCGCTTGGATGACATCATTCAAACCACAATATATCAAAAACGGAGTAAATGAAAGACCACACGTTTCCATCGTTTGCAATTTCACTCCGCCAACAGAAACAAAACCTTCGCTCCTAACCTTTAATGAAGTAACCACATTATTTCACGAATTTGGTCACGCTTTGCATGGCATGTTAGCCAATACGACCTATCCGAGTTTGTCGGGAACATCTGTTTATTGGGATTTTGTAGAATTGCCAAGTCAAGTGATGGAAAACTGGTGTTATGAACCGGAGGCTTTGGCTTTATTTGCCAAACATTATGAAACCGGAGAAATCATTCCGCAACACTATGTAGAAAAAATCAAAGAAAGTGCAAGCTTTTTAGAAGGAATGGCAACCTTACGACAATTGAGTTTTGGGATTTTAGACATGGCTTATCATGGAAAGCCGCAAACTATTGACGATGTAAAAGCATTTGAAAAACAAGCTATGGAAATTGCCTCGCTATATCCGGATGTGAAAGAAAATTGTATGAGTACTTCATTTTCACATATTTTTCAAGGTGGTTACTCTTCGGGATATTATAGCTACAAATGGGCTGAAGTTTTGGATGCCGATGCATTTGCCTATTTTCAAGAAAACGGTATTTTCAATAAAGAAGTTGCAACCAAATTCAAAGACAATGTGCTCTCAAAAGGCGGAACCGAATTACCAATGGATTTGTATAAAAAGTTTCGTGGTCAAGAACCGAAGGTTGAAGCGTTGTTGAAACGTGCCGGATTGATTTAGACTTTTTAGATATTTAGAAAACCGAAGGTAAATCTTCGGTTTCTTTTTTAAAACAAATTTTTATTTTTTGAAGTTTAATAAGAGTAAAAAGAATATGAACTTAATTATTCCAAATTGGCTAATCATCCTTAGTGGCATTGGTCAAATATTTACAGCTTTAATTTACCCATATATTCGTCATCAAGTTTTTGACTGGTATAATGATGTACAACAATTAAAACCTTTAAATCAGGAAATTGCCAAAACTTATGGCAGATACATTCAAGGATTAAATTTTTCCTTTGGACTAATCGCTATACTTTTCACAAACGAATTAAAAGAACAATCCGCTTTGGCAGTTGCATTGACAGGACTAATTGCTGCTTATTGGGTTGGAAAAGTTGCTACACAAATTGCATATTATCCAATGTATGACATTCCAAAACGGACATTATTTAAAATTGGAAGCTATTTTATGAATATGCTTTTTGTACTTTTTGCTGTTGTGAATACATTTCTTTTTATTCATAATTTAATTGGTCACTATAATTTATAAAAATGACAACTATCAACCTCATCACTAAAATAAATGCACCAAAAAAAGTTGTTTTTGACTTAGCCAGAAACATTGACATTCATCAAATTTCTACCAGTCAAACCAATGAAAAAGCAATTGCTGGCATAACTTCCGGATTGATAAATCTCAATGAAACGGTCACTTGGAAAGGGAAACATTTTGGTTTCAACTTAACGCATAAAAGTATAATTTCAGCAATGGAAATTCCAATTTATTTTGTTGATGAAATGGTCGAAGGAAAATTCAAATCATTCAAACATGAACATTTCTTTAATGACGAAAACGGAATTACAATTATGAAAGATGTAATTCAATACGAAACACCTTATGGCATTTTCGGAAAGTTATTTGACAACATTTTACTAAAAAATCATTTAACAGATTTTATTACTAAAAGAAACAACATTTTAAAAAGTTTAGCTGAAAAACAAATCTAGAAATAAAAAGCCCTGAAAATTTTCAGGGCTTTTTGTTATTCTTTTTCCAAAACTCTATTGGCTAATTTCCCAACGGTCAAGCCTTGTACCAAAATAGAGAACAAAACCACTATATAGGTTATCTCTAAAAGCAGATTTTTATATTCTCCGTCAGGTAATGACAATACTAATGCAATTGAAACGCCACCTCGAATTCCTCCCCAAACCATTACCATCAACGAACCTTTGCTATAAGCCGATTGGATGCCAAAAAACTTGAATATGTCAAAAAATTTCCATGGTAAAACAATCGATGCAATTCTAGAAAACAGCACTATGAAAATAGTCACAAAACCAATAGCTAATTGTTTATTCAAATCGGGCAACAATAACAATTCAAAACCTATAAACAGGAATAAAACAGCGTTCAAAATTTCATCTATTAATTCCCAAAACTTCTCCAAATAATCTTTGGTTTCAGCACTCATAGCTACTTTTTTACCATAATTCCCAATAATTAATCCGGCGATTACCATTGCCAACGGACTGGAAACGTGCAAACTTTTTGCTATCAGAAATCCACCCATTACGATTGAAAGCGTTATCAAAACCGAAACTTTGTAATCGTCTATTTTTTTGAGAACATTCGATGCTGTAAATCCAAGCAAACCTCCCAAAAGCAAACCTCCAATTCCTTCTTTGGCAAATAACCACGAAATAGAACCAAAATTGGCTTCAAATGTAGTATCGGTTGCCATTTTTAAAACTACCGCAAACATTACAACTGCCACACCATCATTAAACAACGATTCACCAACAATCTTAGTTTCTATTCGTTTTGGAACTTTAGCCTGTTTCAGAATTCCTAAAACCACAATTGGATCAGTTGGAGAAATTAGTGTTCCAAAAAGCAAACAGAAAATATATGGAATTTCAATTCCAAAAAGCGGAGCAACATAATATAATATTACCGAAATAATGAAAGCAGACAACACTACACTTATCGTAGAATAAATCATTATTGGGATTTTCTGTTCTTTCAAATCAGAGACATTGACGTGCAAAGCTCCAGCAAATAAAAGGAAGTTCAACATTGCTCCCATTAATATTTCATTGAAATCAAATTCTTTTATCAGTTGAAAAAACTCTTTTGTTGTATCAGGAAAATACGAATCGCCTACTAATCGAATTCCGATAGAAACCAACATGGCAATAATCATAATTCCAATGGTTCCGGGAAGTTTTAAAAATCTTAAATTTAAGTAAGCAAAAAATGAGGCGAGTACAATTAAAACTGAAAAGGTGTAATATAATTCCATAAAAAAGTGATTTTTACAAAAATAGGTTTTTCATACCTTAATCAAAAATCATAAGCATCCATTAACAAAATTTTACCATTAAAAACCATAAAATTGGGATGCTTTCTACCCAAAACGAAGCATAATATCGCGACCGATTTTCATGTACAAAAAGTAAAAATAAAATTGTAGTTACTGCTAAACCCGATTTCACAACTAAAAATTCAGGAATGAAATCTTCGGATAAAAATTCAAGCAAAACAAAAACCAACATTAATGCAAAACCAATTTGCCTTGTTTTGAGAACACCAATTTGTTGCGGAACCGTTTTTAAATGTGGATCATCAAATTTTAAATCGATGATTTCAAAAATTAAAACCAACACAAAAATTAGAATAAATCGCTGAATAGCAACTAAAAAAACATAGTTGTCAAATGGCAATTGACTATTGATAATTGGCAGAAAAAGCGTTACACCAACCCAACAAATTGCTACCATATAAATCTTTATTCCAGCCCAATTTCGAGCATTTCTTCTATTCGGAAAAAAGGGCAAAGTGTATAATAATGTTAGTGCCAAAAATCCAAAACCAATAAACTGAGTTATTATTTCTAGCTGACAAAAAAAATATCCCGAAGCTAGAAAAGCAAAAAAACTCAACATTGCAATCAACTTCAATTCCAATCGCATTTGGAGTTTTTTACTTCGCGCTAAAGCATCATATTTGACAAAATTATAACCAACGATTGTTCCAAAAAAAGCAAATAATGATACATTTTGAATGTCTTTTATTTGAAACAAAAAACCAGTCAATTGAGTCAATGCAAAAACTGACAACGCCACATGAATGCTACCGTTGATATAAAAATCGAATATTTTTTTTAGCGTTTTCAATGAATAAAAAAGGAGTTTTAAAAAAACTCCTTTCTGATTTTATTGCTTAACCAATTTAATAATTTGCACTTTTTCTTCAGATTGAAGTTTTAGCAAATATACGCTCGAAGGCAATTGATTGATACTAATTTTTGAATTTAACAATCGTCCTTTTTGGATTTCTCTTCCGTCCAAACTAAAAATAGCATACGAAACTTCGCCAAATTCGTGAATAACATTTATTTCATTTTCAAATGGATTAGGATAAATCGTGAATAATTGTTTCTCATTATCAATTAAACCTAATTCTTCTTCCACCGCAATGGAAACGATGAACGAAACGCTTCCACCGGAATTTGTTGCTGTAACTTCATAATCAGTTGCTGATTGTAAAACTGTTGGTGTTCCTGAGATTACTCCGGTTGCTGTGTCAAATGATAATCCGTTTGGTAAACTTGGACTAATACTAAAAGTTAGATTTTCTCCCGAAACTATTGGTTCTAAATTCGTAATTGCTGTATCAATTGTGAAAACATTTGGCGTTGCATAACTTAAACCATTTGGCGCAACATCAATTACTGCAATCGACAAAGTAAAACTTGTACTTCCGCCTAAATTTGTAGCCGTAACTTCATAATCAGTTGCCGATTGTAAAACTGTTGGCGTTCCAGAGATTATTCCCGTTACTATGTCAAATGACAATCCGGTTGGTAAACTTGGACTAATACTAAAAGTTAGATTTTCTCCCGAAACTGTTGGTTGTAAATTCGTAATTACAGTATCAACTGTGAAAACATTTGGAGTTGTATAACTTAAACCATTTGGCTCAACATCAATCACTGCAATCGACAAAGTAAAACTTGTACTTCCACCGGAATTTGTTGCCGTAACTTCATAATCTGTTGCCGATTGTAAAACCGTTGGCGTTCCTGAAATTATTCCTGTTGTTGTGTCAAAAGTCAATCCATTTGGCAAACTTGGAACAATTGAAAACACTAAATTTTCTCCCGAAACTGTTGGCTCTAAATTTGTAATTACTGCATCAACTGTAAAAACATTTGGCGTTGTATAACTTAAACCATTTGGCGCAACATCAATCACAGCAATCAACAAAGTGAAACTTGTATTTCCACCAGAATTGGTTGCCGTAACTTCATAAGCCATAGCAGCTGATTGTAAAACTGTTGGCGTTCCAGAGATTATTCCGGTTGCTGTGTCAAATGATAATCCGGTTGGTAAACTTGGACTAATACTAAAAGTTAGGTTTTCTCCCGAAACCGTTGGTTCTAAATTCGTAATTGTAGTATCAACTGTGAAAACATTTGGCGTTGTATAACTCAATGAACTTGGTGCAACATCAATTACTGCAATCGACAAAGTGAAACTTGTACTTCCACCGGAATTTGTTGCTGTAACTTCATAATCAGTTGCTGATTGTAAAATTGTTGGAGTTCCCGAAATAATTCCTGTTGAAGTATCAAATGATAATCCGGTTGGTAAACTTGGAACTATTGAAAAACTGTCAGCTATTGCAGTTAAAGTTGGTACTAAATCTGTAATCGTTTGTCCAACTGTAAATACGTTTGGTGTTGGATATTGTAATGGCAACTGAACTCCTTTTACCGAAAAATTATTAAATGTAACTCTATCGCCATTGTCAACAGTCATATTTGTTCCTGTAAATCGTAATCTTACTTTAAAATTAGGATTGTTATTCGCTCCAACTATTGATGCAAAATCTACTTCAAACAACTGATAATCGGAAGTCAATGGCAAAGAAGTTGCTGCCAAACCGGTTGTTATCCAATTTGGATTTTCTGCATCAACGGAATAATCAACAACGATTGCATCAGCGGCATTTTCATCTTTTGCTGCAAAACCAAAAATTATATCTTTGTAACCAACCGTTGAAAAGTTAAAATGCATCTCGTTCTCCAGTCCATTACTTTGAAATGGTTGTTTCACTTGAATTCCTCGCATATTGGAAGAAGCAAAAGCAATATTTCCGTTAGCCTCAGGAATATAATTGATTTCTGTTGGACTATTTCTTCTTTCCATTGAAGCTTTTCTCCAATTAGGATGACCATTTACAAACGGATAACCTTCTAAACACGATTTATAATCCAAAGTTGCATTTTCAATTACTTCAAATGTAGAATTGATAGTAACTATCGGCACATCATTTGGCAATGCCGAATTTAACATCCAAAAATAAATTGGTTCTTGAACCTCAATTGCAAAACCTTCCGGAATAAACACTGCTTTAACCGAAAAACTTTGATTAGTTGTTACCGTAATCTCTTCATCGGTGCTATTTGAAAAACCTTCCCAATGACTGAATACATAACCATTATTAGCAATTGCTTTCAATTTTACAGGAACATCGGCAAAATAAATTCCTGTCCAAGGATAAGGATTTTCTTGAATTCCCGGCGTTGTAGAAAGAATATCGATTGTATTCATTTTTACGTAACCATGTGCTTCATTTGAAACATTAATTGTAGCATTTATGTTATTGGTAATTTCAAATTTTTCACGGATATGATCACGTTGAAATCCCGGACGTTCATTAGCAAATCCAATTTCTCTGTTCAAAAACCAATTCCAACTATACAAACTTCCAGGTGCTTTCCAACGGAAAATATGTTCCGGCATTTCAGTTTCGATAGCCGATTTCATTTCGTTTATTTTTGCCACAACTCTGTCCGAATGGAAATATGTGTTCATCAGATCGGCAAAACGGTTGATAAAATCTACTTTAAAACTTTCGTTTTCCAATAATTTTCGCAATAACAATGTTGACCAATCGGGATTTGGCCAACTCGTTCCTCCGGCAGCAGTTGCATCGGCCAATGAATTGATGTAATTATTTCCTCCACTAATTCCAAATGTAGAGTCCATATCATGAATTGCCCATCTCCATCTTCCATCGTGTCCATGTGGTGCATTTGGCACATAAGCAGCTGTTTTTTTACGCCAGTAAATAATGTTGTTTCCCGGCCAATCTACATTTTGAAGAAATATATTTGAAATGAAATAATCCTGAAAATTTTCAGTATCCATTTGGGTTTTGATATAATCAAAATTTTCGTCGGTTGCCAAAGAATTATTTTGCACATAATTAATCATTGCCTGATAATGAACTGCATCACCTTCTTCTACTTCGGCATTATTCTCTAAAACATCCAGCTCGTCACCGTCAATATTGTAAACTCTTTCAAAATATTTGTCGTCATATTTTTCACGCAAACTCTGAACGCCCCAATATTCGCCGTTTATAAAAGTAAGAACTGGTCGATATGCTTCTGTTTCAAGGCGCATTCCTTTTACTAATTCATGGTTTAACGGATCACGGAACAATGTGTGATACTGATCACCGCTTGAACTTTTTAAAGACAAACGTTCATAACTTTGATAGGGTTGGTCAGTAAACAAAGGATAATCAATTTTGCTGTTTCCATACTCTGTTCTTGAATAAATATTGAATGCTTTACTCGGGTAAACTCTAGAATAATTTCCCCTGATGCGAACTCCTACGTTGTTATTTACCACTTCATTACCGTTGATAAATAAGCTCATATTAGAAACTCTTTCGGCCGTAATTCCTTTTCTTGCAAAATTTCCAATTTCCCAATCCGGAACCTGATTTGGATTATTTGTCCGCCATGTGTCAAAATCTTTTCCTGCTACATAAATTCCGTCATTATATTCAAACAAACGATCTTCATTGGTACTGAAAGAAATAACCGGTAGTGAAAACCTACTGCTTCCAAGCGGTGTAATAAAATAATTTCTTGTAACAACCGGACTTGGTGCTGCACCTACTTTTACTGTTCTTGCACGTACAACCGTTCCTTTAAAAATTGGTCCGTCGGGAAAATAAGTTGGCGCAAAATCATAGGTTGATGAAATGTCCGAATATTTATTTGGTTCAGACGAACGATCAACAATAGAAATTGGTGCTGAATATTGTAATGTTTGATAAGTATGATTTAAGAAATCCCCAAAAGCTTGTCCGGGTAATCTTGGATATTGATTTTTATAAGAATAGGTTGTTCCTGCGAGATTATTTTCGTCAGGTTCAGAACCGTCTAAAGTGTAAAGTATTGTAACGTCTTCATCTGTTGATGAAATGGTCAAATCAAAACCTTCTGTATAAAATCCTGAGTTTTGAGAAAAAACCGGTGGATTTAGAGCTTGTGGAATTCCTGTTCCGATGTTTTCTGCATTTGGCGTAGGATTTTGGAAGAAAACGAAATTACCTGTTCCATTTGGTGAACGTCCAAAAGAAATATTTGCCAACATAGCTGTTGCCGGAGAAAAATCAACCACTGTTCCATCGGGTTTTGTTAACGAAATCACTTCTCCGTCAGCACTTATTGCAAAATTTGCATGCAACGGATTTGCCGGATTTGTCCTGTTTTTATTGGAACACCAAATCAGCATATAACTTCCCGCATCTATTGTTACGTTAGGAAAAACCCATTTGAATAAATTAGCAGGATTGTCGCTCAATCCGTAACCGTTCAAGTTTATCGGTTCAGAACTGTTGTTAAACAATTCAACCCAATCCTGATAACTGCCATCTTCATCAGTATTTACCGAAGAATTACTTGCTAAAACCTCATTAATTACAAGTGTTTGACTATGTGCTGTTTTCATTCCTGCAAATACTGTAAAAATCAATAAAATGAGTATTGTTTTTTTCATAAATTATAATTTTATTTTGACCATTTTACTACATGGCTAAAATACTCTATTACAATTTTTTGAAAGAAAATCCTCGATAATTGCCTTATATTATCGACCAAACGAAAAAGGAGCTCGATTTGAGCTCCTTTTTCTGTAATTCATTATAAAACAATTATTTCTTTATAAACTTCTTCACTTCCGATTTTCCATTTGTCGTAAATTGAAGCAAATAAATTCCGGGTTGTAGTCCGTTTACATAAATTTCAGGCTGTTCTAATAATCCTGACTTTATTAATTTCCCCTCGATTGAAAACAGTTTATAGTCAACATTATCATATTGATGAACGATATTCAAAATATCAGCAACCGGATTTGGAAATATTTTAAAATCCAATTTATTGTTTTCATTTACTCCAAGATTTAATCGAACACCTTTTACACTAAAGTTATTAAAAGTAACTCTATTGCCTAAATCTTCATTCATATTTGTTCCTGTAAAACGCAATCTAACTTTAAAATTCGCATTGTTTTCTGCAGCATCAATTGTTGAAAAATCAATAGTAAATAATTGATAAGCCGAAGTCAAAGGATAAGAAGTTTGCGCCAATCCAGCAGAAGTCCAACTTGGTGTTCCTGATACTGTAGAATATTCAATTGTAATAGCATCGGCAGCCAATTCATTTTTAGCAGCAAAAGCAAACTTAATATCTTTAAATCCAACAGTGGAAACATTGAAAATCATTGCATTCTGATTAGATCCGTTATGAAACGGTTGTTTGATTTGTATTCCACGCATATTGGCATTGGCAAATAGAATATTACTATTAGCTTCAGGAATATAATTGATATCGGTTGGGCTATTTCTTCTTTCCATTGATGCTTTTCTCCAGTTTGGATTTGTTGCATCAAACGGATAACCTACTAAACACGATTCGTATTGTAAAACAGCATTTGATTGTTCATTCTCTACCTGAAAAGTTGCGTTTAAAAATGTTAAAGGCGTATCATTGGTTACATTACTATCAAAAACCCAGAAATAAATTGGTTCTTCGACTTCATTATTACCACTTGGAACAAAATGGGCTGTTACACTAAAATTAGCATTGGTTGTAATTGTAATTTCTTCTTCGGTACTTGTAGAAGCGCCACTCCAATGACTAAATTCATATCCCGGTAAAGCAATCGCTTTCAAAGTCACCGGAATATTTTGGAAATAAATTCCTGTCCAAGGATAAGGATTCACATTAACTCCTGGCGTTGTTGAATTAATCTCAATAGTATTTATTTTAATAAAACCTTGTGCTTCATCATTAACATCTAACGTTGCATTGATGTTACCACTTATACCAAACTTACCACGAATATGAGCTCTTTGGTTGTTTGGTCTTTCATTAGCAAAATTTCTCATTCTTGTTATACTCCAACTTTCCCATGAATTCAAATCATAAAAATTATCCCATCTATCATAATGCTCGCTCATTTCCGGAACCAAATTAGCCTTAAATTCATTGATTTTATTTACAACTCTAGTTGGATGATAATAAGTATTTAAAACATCTGCAAAACGATTGATAAAATCTAGCTTGAATGCATTGTTTTCTAGCAATCTTCTTAAAATTAAAGTTGCCCATTCCGGATTTGGGTATTCAAAGACACCTGTTGCTGTTGCAAATTCAAGTGTATTATGATCACTTTCTTCAGGATAATGACCTAATCCGTCATCTAAATCGTTGATTGCTGTTCGCCATCTTCCATCTTGTCCGAAAGGTGCATTTGGTTCGTAGACTGCTGTTCTTTTTCTCCAAAAAACAGTATTCCATCCTGGCCAATCTGTATTTTGCATGTAAATATTTGAAATATAATAATCTCTGAAATCTTCAGGATCAAGCTGTGTTGCGATATAATCATAATTTGCCTGATTGGATAAGGAGTTGTTCTCTAAAAACGTTTCCATAGCTTCATAATGATCAGCATCACCTTCGTCCGGAGTCAAATCGTCTTTTAAATAATCTAATTCTCCTTCCAGAATACCATATTTACGCTCAAAAAAGTGACGATCATATCGTTCTCTGATATTCAATATTCCCCAATATTCTCCATTTAAGAAAACAATCGAAGGTTGATAGGCACGAGTTTCTGTTTTAAGTCCGTTGATTAAAGTATGTCCTAATGCATCTCTAAACATTGTACTGTAAAAATCCTGACCCGAATTTCTTAATACCAATCTTTTGTAACTGGTATAAGTTTCTGAAGCAAAAAACGGATAATTAAAAGAACCGCTTCCTAATTCTGAACGAGCATACAAACGCAACGATTTGCTGGCGATTCCTCTTGAATTTCCACCGTTGATACGGATTCCTAAATTTTGATTCAAAACTTCGTTACCGTTTACAAAATAGTTAATATTGCCCACTTGCTCTGTAGCATCACCCGAACGAACATAATTAGCATTAGCTGTTTCTTCGTTTACATTATAAATATCGGCATCTTCAGTTGGATTTGCTGCTCGCCAATCATCAAAATCTTTTCCTGCCACAAAAATTCCGTCTTCATAATCAAAAAATTTAGACTCAGTCAAACTCAAAGAGATTACTGGCAAAGCAAATCTTGAACTTCCTTCAGGTGTTACAAAATAGGTTTTCGTTACTATAGGGCTTGGCATTGCTCCTGCTTTAAAGGCTCTGGCACGCACAACTGTTCCTTTGAAAACATTATAATCAGGAATATAATTAGGATTATGCTGAAATGTAGATGACATTGCTGAAACATCATTAGGCTGCGATGTTCTGTCAACGATACTTAACGGTGTGGAATAAGTAAATGACTTATATTGATTGGTTAACATTGAACCGTCTGTTTCTCCCACCAATTCTACATATTGATTTTTGTAGTTGTAATTGGTTCCTGCTAAATTATTCAATTCAGGATCAGAACCATCGGTTGTGTAAACAATAGTAACTGTTGGATCCGTATGTGAAATAGTCAACGGAAAAGCACTGGTATAAAAACCTCCTGCCGCCGAAAAAGTAGGAGCACTCAACACTTCAGAATATCCGGGAGTTGTATTGCTTTCTCCCGGAGTTGGCTCCGGAAAAATTACAAAAGTTGCCCCGCCATCGGGTTGTCTTCCATACGTATAATTTTGAGGAATAACCACTGCCGGATAACTATCTACAGTAACTCCGTTGTTATCGGTTAAAGTAATCGTTTCTCCTCCCGAACTGATTTTGAAATTAGTATGCAAATCGTTATTGATATCTGTTCTGTTTTTATCAGAACACCAAATCAATAAATGTTCACCCGGTTCAATCCAATATTCAGGAAAAACCCATTGGTATGGATTGGTAGAAAGATCTGTTAATCCGTAGCCTTCTAAATTTATAGGTGTTGAAGCTGAATTATACAACTCAATCCAGTCTTCGTAACTTCCGTCATCATCAGTAATAACACTTGAATTTGAGGTTATTATCTCATTAATTACTACACCTTGAGCATTCACTTGAAAACCAAGGAAAAGTAAAAAAACAAATAGTATAATTTTTTTCATAATCGTTTTGGTATTAAATCCTTGTCGAAATTATATAACTTTTCAATCTTAGATAGTTTTAAAGAATTAAAATCGTTGTAACGTATTTTTATAACGACAAACAACTCACTATCACAAATTTCATCGATGAAAGTTTGAGTGAAAAACTATTTTTATTGTTGATAAACAATCGCTTTGGTTAATAAAAATTAGAGTTTGTTTAGCATATTATTAGAACATTAATAATTACTTTTGTTGACGCTAAAAACAAACTGGATTTTTAGAAGAAAACAAACACTACTAAACACATTTAGAACTTGCACTTTAATGAGAACAGACGCATTTGCATTACGCCACATAGGTCCACGTGAGAGCGACCTTAACCACATGTTCAAAACCATTGGTGTTGAAAATATGGAACAGCTTATTTACGAAACTATTCCGGACAACATCCTTTTGAAAAACCCTTTAAATCTAGACAATCCAATGACTGAATATGAGTATCTGACACATATTCAGGAGTTGGGTAAAAAAAATAAACTTTTCAAATCTTATATTGGATTGGGTTATCATCCAACAATTGTTCCCGCTGTTATTCAAAGAAATATTTTTGAAAATCCGGGATGGTACACGGCCTACACTCCTTATCAAGCAGAAATTGCGCAAGGACGTCTAGAAGCCATTCTGAATTTCCAAACTACCGTTATTGAATTGACCGGAATGGAAATTGCCAATGCCTCCTTACTTGATGAAGGAACAGCTGCTGCCGAAGCTATGGCATTACTTTTTGACGTTCGTACTCGTGACCAAAAGAAAAACAACGTAAACAAGTTTTTTGTTTCTGAAGAAATATTACCTCAATCTTTATCGATCTTACAAACCCGTTCTACACCGATTGGCGTGGAATTAGTTGTTGGAAATCATGAAACTTTTGATTTCTCTTCTGACTTTTTCGGAGCAATTCTTCAATATCCCGGAAAATATGGTCAAGTGAACGATTATACCGGATTTATTGCCAAAGCTAAAGAAAACGAAATTAAAGTTGCTGTTGCTGCCGACATTTTATCCTTAGTAAAACTAACGCCTCCGGGAGAAATGGGTGCCGATGTAGTAGTAGGAACCACACAACGTTTTGGTGTTCCGATGGGTTATGGCGGACCGCATGCCGGATACTTTGCTACCAAAGAAGAGTACAAACGTTCAATGCCGGGCAGAATTATCGGGGTAACGATTGATACCAACGGAAATCGTGCTTTGAGAATGGCACTACAAACCCGTGAGCAACATATCAAACGCGAAAAAGCAACTTCCAATATTTGTACAGCTCAGGTTTTACTCGCGGTTATGGCAGGAATGTATGCCGTATATCATGGACCAAAAGGCTTACGATACATTGCTGACAAAGTTCATGCTTCGGCAACAACTTTGGCAGACGCATTGAATAAATTGGGCGTTTATCAAACCAATTCTTCTTTCTTCGATACTATTTCCGTAAAAGCCGATGCACAAAAAGTACGCGTTATTGCCGAGAGAAACGAAGTAAACTTTTATTATGTAGATGCTGAAACGGTTTCAATTTCATTAAACGAAACAACTTCTATTGCAGATCTTAATCAAATCATTTCCATTTTTGCGGAAGCAACAGATAAAATTGACCAATTTGAAAATTTGAAAATTAATCAATTGGTTGGCAATACAACAATTCCGGTTAATTTGATAAGAACATCCGAATTTTTAATACACGATGTTTTCAATAATCATCATTCTGAAAGTCAGTTGATGCGTTATATCAAAAAATTAGAACGTAAAGATTTATCGTTGAACCATTCGATGATTTCGTTAGGTTCTTGTACGATGAAATTAAATGCTGCTGCAGAAATGTTGCCGTTATCTATGGCAAATTGGAACAGCATTCACCCATTTGCTCCTGTTGAGCAAGCTGAAGGCTATCAAATCATGCTTAAAAAACTAGAGCAACAATTAAATGTAGTAACCGGTTTTGCAGGCACAACTTTACAGCCTAATTCGGGTGCACAAGGAGAATATGCCGGTTTAATGGCCATTCGCGCCTATCATCTTTCTCGTGGTGATAGTCACAGAAACGTTTGCTTAATTCCGGCCTCAGCTCACGGAACCAATCCGGCTTCGGCAGCAATGGCAGGAATGCAGATTATCGTAACCAAAACCATGGAGAACGGTAATATTGACGTTGAAGATTTAAGAGCTAAGGCTATTGAGCATGCTGCTAACTTGTCTTGCTTGATGGTTACTTATCCGTCCACACACGGAGTTTTTGAAAGCGCTATTTGCGAAATCACCAAAATCATCCACGACAACGGCGGTTTAGTTTATATGGATGGAGCCAATATGAATGCACAGGTTGGATTGACCAATCCGGCAACCATTGGCGCAGATGTGTGTCACTTGAATTTACATAAAACCTTTGCTATTCCTCATGGCGGTGGCGGACCGGGCGTTGGACCTATTTGTGTAAACGAAAAACTAGTGCCGTTTTTACCAACCAATCCTATCATAGAAGTTGGCGGAAACCAAGCGATAACCGCTATTTCATCAGCACCTTATGGTTCGGCTTTGGTATGTTTAATTTCTTATGGCTACATCACGATGTTGGGTGCCGAAGGTTTAAAAAGTGCGACACAACACGCTATTTTAAATGCCAATTATATGAAAGCCCGCTTAGAGCAACACTACCCTATTTTATATTCAGGAGAAATGGGACGTGCCGCTCACGAAATGATTTTGGATTGTAGAGCTTTTGAAGAAAACGGCATTAAAGTAACCGACATTGCAAAACGATTAATGGATTATGGTTTCCATGCACCAACAGTTTCTTTCCCAGTGGCAGGAACGCTAATGGTTGAACCTACCGAGAGTGAGGATTTAGCAGAGTTGGATCGTTTTTGTGACGCTATGATTTCTATTCGAAAAGAAATTGCAGCCGCTACCAAAGAAGACGAAAACAATGTATTGAGAAATGCTCCACACACTTTAGCGATGCTAACTACCGATACCTGGAGTTTTCCATACACTAGAGAACAAGCTGCTTTCCCATTGGATTATATAGCAGAAAACAAATTTTGGCCAAGCGTTCGCCGTGTTGACGAAGCCTATGGCGACAGAAATTTAGTTTGTAGCTGTGCGCCAATTGAAGCATACATGTAAAAAGTGATTAGTCAGTAAACACTAATAAAAAGGTTTCAGGTTTTTAACTTGGAACCTTTTTTGTAATTATTAAAAAAAACGTCAATTATTACATCAATAAATTTGCAATTAAACTATTTAAAAAAATCCTTTTTATACTAAATTTACGCCTTAGAACATCATAAAATTAGCAACTAATGATGACATAAAAGTATGTTTCATAAATTGTATAACAAAAAATTTACCTGCATCAATGAATAGAACTATTTTTTAAAAAAACTCATTTTACTATCTTTCTATTTATAACACAATAACGTTTTTAGCTAAGCCTTTTCAGATTTTTTCAAATGTCTAAATTTATCTTTTGTTTTGTATTCCTATTCTCTTTTACTTCCGTATTTACTCAGGAGTTAAATGAGTTTGAAATCAAAAAAACACGAAGTATTCAAGAGCAGCTTATTTCCAATCCTGAAAAAGCGTATACAGAAGCTTTGGAAATTAGCAGTTCTAAAAATAAGCTATTCAGTTTTTTTGGTAAATATTATGTTGCCAATTACTTCTACAATAAATCCGATTTTACCCATTCCAAACAACTTCTCATTACACTAATTGAGAGTTTAGAAAAAAGTGACATTCCTAAATCGAGTAAAGTATATCAAGATTTGCTTGGAATGTGTGTTAACAAGCTTTTTTATATCCATAAAAATTTAGGTGAATACGACATGGCATTGTTTTATCTTGATAAATATAAAACGAGTGTACCCAACAATCGTTTTAATGAGCAATATGGCTCAATAAAAGTAGCTATGGGTGATTATATAAATGGAATCGCTTTGTTAAAAGAAGAATTAAAAACTTCACATCACTTAAAATTAGGAATTGGAGAAAAAAAAGTGATGAACAAAAAATTATTTGCGGATAAATACAATATTATAGGCGAAGCCTATCAAAAGTATTATATTCAGTCAAAGAAAAAAGCGTTGTTAGATTCAGCAAATCATTACTTTAATGTTGCTGCAGAAATGATGTTAGAAGATAATTTTCAGCCTGAGTATACAAAAGCATTGTTGAGTATGCGAGAAGCAAAAAGTGCAGCCTTAGTTGGAAATTACGAAAAATCTTTGTCATTATACAGAAAAAGAAAAAACTATCCTATTATTCGTAAAAACATAAGAACAGAGCAGTTGTTTGATTTAGGCATGGCTGATTGTTTTCAACATTTAAAGCAAGTTGATTCAGCACTTTTCTATTGCAAAAAATTCCTAAAAAGCCATCAAACAACTGAGGTTTCAAATGAAAATCTATTGATGTCCTATAATATTATGACACAATGTTACAATGCAAAAAATGATACTAAAAATGCGTATCGGTATGCGCAAAAAAGTTTAGAATTAATCCAATCGATAGAAGGTATAAAAAGTAAATCTTTAAATTTTCTTCACAATTATGACTTAAATAAAATTAAAGAGGAATCAAACAAAATTATTGCTTCAAAGAATTATTTTAAGTTTTCACTATTTAGTATATTACTACTTTTAGCCATAGTGGTTTTTAGTTTTTATTATTATTACAAACATCAAAAAGAAAAACATTATCGATTTTTAAAAATTATTCACAACCTTAAAGAAACTAAAAACCGAGAAACGAATAGCATTCAACGCAACGTAACCGACCCAGAATTCGAAACACAATCGAGACAAGGAATTGATGAAGAACTTATTGAAAAAATAGCACTTGGCTTAAAAAAACTAGAACAAAAACAAACATTTCTAGAGCCCAATTTCAAGTTGGCTTTTGTAGCCAAAAAACTAAATACCAATACAGCTTATTTATCGCAATACTTTAACCAAGTAATGCAAAAAACTTTTTCGGAATATACACAAGAATTACGAATTCATTATGTGCTTCAAAAGCTAAAAGATTCTCCCTATTTTCGTAAATATACGTTACAAGCTATTGCAGAAGAAGTAGGTTATAAAGATGCTAAAACTCTTGTTCGTGTTTTTAAAAAGCAAACCGGACTTTCTCCTAATTATTATATTGAAAGATTAGAAAATACAGATTAAAAATCTGTAAATCAACAAAATAAACCTATTTAATCATCAGATTATTTATAAATAGTCCAACGAACTAATTGGTCTGACACTTCATATCTCATAGTTTTGGTAAGAATTTAATCAAGTTAAAAAATCAAATTCAAAAATCAAGTTCAATATCAAATTTCAAAATTCGAAATAAAACGTTAATCAACTATACTTAAACGTTTTTATTCCAAAACTCAACGTTCATACATTCATCAAAAATACATCTACTAATTTATGTAACATTGTTGTCAAATTTCCAACAAGACTCTTAATAACTTTTCGAATTCTAAATAAAATAGCGTTGCTATTAGTTATGTGTTTGCAATCCGAAAAATAAATATCAATTAAAATTTTAAACTAAATCAATTAAAAACACTTTATGAAAAAACAATTATTTTTTATTGCAATTGCAAGTTTATTAACCTCAATGGCTTCAGCAGCCGATTTATATGTGAGAGATTTAGGTGCTGGTGGTTCTTACTCAACAATTAGTGCAGCTATAACAGCAGCTAATGATGGAGATCGTATTATCATTAGACCAAAGGCAGGAAGTATTCCTTTCATTGAAAATTTAACAATTGACAAATCATTATCATTTGTTTCTGAAATCAATTTCTCGAAATATATCTTGCAAGGAACAATAACCGTTACACCAGCTGCAGGAAGAGTTGTAACAATTAATAATTTACAAATATCTGGTACTAATGCCATAACCGTTTCAGCAGATACAACTGGAGGAAGAACCACGCTTAATTTATTAAATTCGACAACTGCAGGTGTAAATGCCGGTGCAGCCAATACGACTTTAAATATGTCAGGATGTACTAGTGCAGGAATAACAATGACTCATGGAAGACTTACTGGAAATAAAATAACCTCTATTAATATCAATACACCAACAATTGATACTAATCCTTCTACAGATGATATCGAAATAATCGCTAATGCTATTTCAGTAACTGGTACTGCAATTAATTTGAATCAGAAGAATTACAATTTTAGAATATTGAATAATTTTGCAGGAACTGGTATTGTAACTATTAGTGCCGTGAAAAATGATAGTACAAATGAAATCATTAATAACGTTATTTCTTCTACAAATACTTCGAATGCTAATAATAGTATTCAAGTAAGTTCACCTGCAGGATTTACTGGTCTTGTTTCAATATTAAACAATGTCTTTTATTATGTAGGACCAACTTTTGGTACTTTCTATCCAGTAACTGCAAGTGGCGTGAGCTGTTATGTGTATTACAACGTATCAAATTATTCAGTTACAATGCCTACTATTACTAATTCAGGCAACAACAATGTTACTCCATTTTCATTAAATACTTCAACTTATACTGTAAATGGATTAGCCGCAGATACTGGAAGCCCAGAAGATGATTTTGCAGATATTGACTTAAGCAGAAATGATCGTGGTAACTTTGGTGGTTCTAACAGCTGGACTAATTATTGGCCAACTACCGTTGGAAACAAGCCGCAAGTAAATTATTTGAACACTCCAAGAAGGATTTATACCGGTACTACAGAGATGAATGCAACGGGTTCGGGTTATTCTAAATAATATAATACCTGAGTCTAAGATGAAAAAATATATTTATAATCTATTGGCCGTCATGACAATGAGCATATCTTCTGCTCAATTGTCATCGTTAAGCCAAGCCGAATATTTTTGGGATGCCGATCCTGGCGAAGGAAACGGAACCAGCATTACAGCAGTAGATGGAAGTTTTAATGGCGTTTTTGAGAAAATAGCTGTGAATGGATTAAATGCGCCTAGTGTTGGTTTACACAAGTTTAGTGTTAGAGTAAAAGACAACCAAGGAGTTTGGGGACCAGTTTTTACTAATGTCATAATTGTGGAATCTACTACTACACCAAACCCTATAACACTAACGCAAGCAGAATACTTCTGGGATACCGATCCAGGTGAAGGAAGTGCCACACCGCTTTTAGCTGTTGATGGTGATTTTAACAGTGCTTTCGAAAAAGTAGCTATTGCAGGTTTAGGAGCGCCAAGTGTTGGGATGCATAACTTCTCTATCCGTGTAAAAGACAACCAAGGAGTTTGGAGCCCAGTATTTACCAATATAATTAATGTTGAAAGTACTACAACTCCACTACCGGTAAACCTTACCCAAGCTGAGTATTTCTGGGATGTCGATCCGGGAGAAGGAAGCGCAACACCTCTTTTGGCTTTCGACGGAAATTTTAATACTGCTTTTGAAAAGTTTCTAGGTGATGCTATTCCAATTGTAAGTCCTATCGGATTACATAAATTCTGTGTTCGTGTCAAAGACAGCCAAGGAATTTGGGGACCAGTCTTTACTAATGTCATTTACATTGAATCGGTTTTGAGTGTAAATCCTAATGAAATGGCTGATAATTATTATTTTATTCCAAATCCGGCAACTTCAGTTATTCGTTTTAATAAAGACATAGAAAGTATAACAATAGTTGATTTGAATGGAAGACAAATAGCGGCTTCTATATCAAATAATGAGGTTAATATTGAAGGATTGGCTAAAGGAACCTATATACTAAAAGTAATTACACCAGAAGGTCAAACGTTTAATAAAAAAATGATTAAAAGATAATTATTAGATTTGCCTTTAAAAATCCCAAACTCCAAAATGATGAAGTTTGGGATTTAATTTGCAATTAAAACACTTATTTAAACTCAAATCAATTAATAGTAATAAACAAATGAAAAAAACAATTACTTTTTTCTGCCTATTGGCATTTTTGTACATCATTCCTAATGCTGTTGCGCAATGTACTACTGGTGGGTTATTTCCAGATGATACCTTTACACCAAACTGTAATGGAAACTATCAGACATTAACCAGTCAGAGTTATGCAGGCGAATACAGCAATGTGAATGTAATCGCAAACAGACAATATTCGTTTTCAAGCTCTGTAACAACGGATTATATTACAATTACTAATGCAACTGGAACTGTCACTTATGCCAGCGGAGTACAACCCGTAATATGGGATTCTGGAAGTACCACAGGCGTTATTCGCTATTACCTTCATTCAAATGCTAATTGTGGCAGTGTAGAAGTAGAAAGAACTCGCTATATTCGATGTGCTGACGCATCAAACTGCACACCACCTTCAAACCTAGCGGTAACAAACATAACATCCAATTCTTGTAAAATGACTTGGACAGCGGCTTCACCTGTGCCATCTTCTAATTATGATATTTATATCGTTACAACTAATATCGCTCCTACTGCAAATTCTACCCCTACCTTATTCAGTACAACTAACTTAGAAACCACTCTCTATTTGAATGTTGCGGCTGGTACAACCTATTACTACTGGGTACGCTCAAACTGTGGTGCTACAACTGGTGTATGGGTTTCGGGTGGTAGCTTTACTACACCAGCTGCATTAACTTGTAACGGTGCAATCAATGGATTATTTCCTGATGCCACTTATACACCTACTTGTACAGGAAATACAGAACAAATCGCTGCAAATGCTTATGCAGGAGAATATTCTAATGTAAATATATTGTCAAATAAGCAATATACTTTTACCAGTTCAGTGGCAACAGATTTTGTTACCATAACTAATGCTACAGGAACAGCAGTTTTAGCCAGTGGTACAACTCCTTTAATCTGGTTATCTGGCACAAACTCTGGAGTAATTAGATACCATTTGAATACCAATTCTAGTTGTGGAACTCAAAACTCAAACCGAGTAAAATCGATTAAATGTGCCGCAATCCCTTGTAATGCACCAACGCAACTATTTTATGATGGTTTAACTTCTACTTCAAACAACATCGGTTGGACAGCTCCAAATCCTGCGCCAAGTAATGGTTATGTTTATGGTTACAGTACAGTAAACAATCCGGCTTCTGCAAATGTAATCACAGGAACTACAACAAATACCTTTGCGGTTTTAAACAATTTATCGCCAAACACTACCTACTATTTTTGGGTAAAATCAAATTGTGGTGCTGAGCAATCTAATTGGGCTTCGGGAGGTTCGTTTACAACTACTTCTGGTTGCAGTGTACCAACACAATTATTTTACGATGGTTTAACCGCTACAACCAATACTATTGCATGGGTTGAGGCTACACCTACACCAAGTAATGGTTATATGTATTCTTACAGCACCATAAACGATCCGTTTAATGATAGTGCAATTACAGGAACAACTGCATTTAACTTTGCCGATTTAACCAATTTATCGCCAAACACTACCTATTATTTTTGGGTAAAATCCATTTGTGGTAACACACAAACCGATTGGTCTACCGGAAGTTCATTTACAACCTATTCAACATCAGATTGTAATGCTCCAACACAAATATATTATGATGGTTTAACCGCTACAACCAATACTATTGCGTGGATAGAAGGTGTACCTGCACCAAGTAACGGATATACTTATTGTTACAGCACTATAAACGATCCGTTTAATGATAGTGCAATCACAGGAACAACCACAAACACCTTTGCCGATTTAACCAATTTATCGCCTAACACTACCTATTATTTTTGGGTAAAATCTAATTGTGCCAACACCCAATCTAATTGGTCTATTGGAAGTTCGTTTACAACCTATCCAGCATCAGAATGTAACGCACCAACACAATTTTGGTCAAGTGACATTACTTCAACAACCGCTGAAATTAACTGGATACCTTCAACATCAGCACCAAACGGAGGTTATTTATATCTTTATGGGACAAACCCAAATCAAGGACAAATAGATGGTGGTACTTCTTCTACATCAGCAGATTTAACCGATTTATTGCCAAACACTACTTATTATTGGTGGGTTGCATCCAACTGTGTAACTAGTCAAAGTGATTGGGCATATGGTGGATCTTTTACAACTGCTGCCACTACAGCTTGTAATGAACCAACACAATTATTTACTGATCCCGAATCGGCAACATTGGTAAATATTGCATGGACAGCACCAATTCCTGCGCCAAGTAATGGTTATATTTACACTTACAGCACTGTAAATGATCCATTTTCTCCAAATGCTATCACAGGAACAACGACAGAGACTTTTGCGGTTTTAAATAATTTAACGCCAAACAGTACCTATTATTTTTGGGTACAATCAAATTGTGGTGCTAACCGATCTGACAGGGCTTCGGGAGGTTCGTTTACCACCCAAACGCTTTCTGCGGGATCATTCTCAAAGAAAAATGTAAAGATTTATCCAAATCCGGTGAATGATATTTTAAACCTTTCATTTGATAACGAAATTACTACGGTTACTATCTACAATTTAGTAGGACAAGAAGTGATTACAAAAGCGGTAAACAGTAACGAAACCTCAATAGAGGTTGCTGGTTTAGCCGCGGGAACTTATTTAGTAAAACTAACTACTCCGGAAGGAATTACTATTGATAAAAAAATGATTAAACAATAAATGCCAAACAACCTTGTAACTACTGCAAATAAATAAAAAACAGTACGTTAAGTTTTATAATTAGTAAGTTTTTTTAAAAGCCAAATTCAATGAATTTGGCTTTTTTTATTCCCCAATTGCTACGATGGATAAAAAAACGAAATACTCTATTTAAAATTCCTACTAATCTTTTGAACGATAATAAACCATAAATAATAGTTAAATTCTGTAAGAAATGTATTTTTTTGCTATTTTTATAAAATTAATAATACAAAAAATACAAATATGTCAAATTTATCTAACAATCGTATGAACATTACAGCTACACCGGCGCAAATCACTGCCGTGAAAAACGCCCTTCAAACCATCAACACCAACCTGCCGTTCCTAGTTGGTCTTACCACTAGCGAACGCATTGCTTTGCCGGCTATTGATGTAAACAACAAAGCGTTTACCGAAGACGCCATCTATGCCGGAGTAAACAACACCCAACTCATTCCGTCCTATGTATCGGTTCCAAGTATTCAAAACGACATGACTTTGTTTACCCAGCTCGACGAAATCATTATTCTAGTAAAACAATTATTAGAAAAACTAGAAGACACCCAGCTACTGGCAGGAAGCGAAGCCTATACCTCTGCCCTAGCACTGTATAAACTAATTAGTTCTGCCGCAGATGCAGGCGTTCCGGGTGCCGATGCTATACACAACCAGTTAAGACAACGTTTTGCAGGACAAGGTGGCACAGGCAAACCAGCCACCGATCCAAACAGTTAGATTTCCACAAATTTGACTAAAGCGCTTCGAGAGAAGCGCTTTTTTATGTTCTTCCTGCAAGGTTTTTACAACCTTGTAGGCATACTTCTTAAATTCTAAATACCTACAAGGTCAAAAAAAGACCTTGCAGGAATGTAAAACTCAAATGCTTGGTAAAAAAACCCAACAAATAGATTTTCTTTTTAATCTAAAAAAACAAAAACAACAGTATTAATATGTACAAAATTTAATATAAGTATGTATAAAATTTAGTATTATACTAAACTATATTTATTATTATACTAAACATAATTTAGTTTAAAACTAAACCTAACTAACTATTATATCAAATTTAATTGATTATAATACTAAATTTTATTTAGTATTATACTAAACTAAACTAAGTATAAATATGTAAAATTGATAAATTTACTATATTTGTATTCAATATATCTCTTCAAGACCATGATTGACAACGGCAAACGATACCAAAAAAAACGAAAAGAAGACCCAAAACCACTAGGAAACTACATCCAGTGGCATATTGAGCAAAATAAAATCAAGAAATCGAGTGTTTCTAGGTATTTAGATATCACACCGAACTCGCTTAATCAATATTTTAAACAAACCAGTTTTCAATTTATTATCCTCTGGCGAATAAGCCAGGCGGTGAAACACAATTTCTTAATGGAACTAGGCGAACAACTCAACATTCCCTATGAAACCAAAGCCGAAAAAGCCCTAAAAGTCCAACTGCAAGAAAAGGAAGAATACATAAAGGAATTAGAAACCCAATTGAAAGTTTATAAACAGATACATAAAGTAACGGAATAGTGCTTAGAATATTTCTTTATATATTTACAATAACAAATACTTACAAACGACAATAAGTATTTATAAATGGAACTTGAGCATATATACAAGTTATAGGCAATTTAACAACAAAACAGGAGAATAATGACATTAGTAATAGCAAAAAAAATAAAAAACAAAACATCCTTATCTTCCGATTCTAGAATAACTTTTGGTTCCTATGGATATATAGATTTTGGAATAAAAGTATTCTCTGTACCTGTTAAAATTTACTCACCAACAGAATCTGAAACAAATAAAACATCATTAGTATATGATAAAAAACTAGGACTTGCAATTATTGGAAGTGCTATAAATGCATACACAGTTAAAGAATCTGTATATGAAATTCTTCAGAATCTTCAATATGTACCTGACTACACAAATGTTTCTATGAAAAGCATAGCAAATCTAGTTTTTAAAGTATATCAGAAAACAACCTTTGATTTAGGTCCAATTTTGAGAGATAGTGGAATGTGTCAACTAATATTATCTGGTTTTTGTCCACTAGAAAATAAAATTAAAACTTATGAATTTACAGTAGATATTCAAATAAGCCCTATAGTCCCAAAATTTGATGAAATTTTAATTACTGATGAAACAAAATTTTACGGTTCAGGTAAAGAAATGGGAATAGAAATATATACAGAAAAACCGAATTTCTCCCCCTTATACATTTTAAGAGATGTTATAAATAGTGGAGAAGTAACAGTAGGTGGCGGACTTCAATATGGGGAATTTGACAACGATAATAATTTTAATATTTATGGTGTAGAAGATTATGAATTAAATACAGATGGAAGTTTTAAAGAATATAAACATACACTAAGGGGAATTGAAATTTACAAAAACGATTTTGAAAGAGAAGTTGATGATTTTCACATTTCATATTCGTTTAAACAACCATTTAAAGAAGAAATTGAGCAGAAATCAAAAGACTATTTTGACAGATTAGAAAGAGGTGAAATACAATAAACTGCCTATAACAGCTACTACAACGGATTTGGACAATTGTCTTAATTGAAAAATGGTTTTGTATTTGGGAGATTTGGCAAATCCGAAGAATGGGCTTAATTTAATCCCAAACCCGCTGTAGTACCAGAACGTTACCAGAAATTGCCACACGTTTACATTTAACATTGAAGTTAGTTAAGAAATAAAAATATATATTTGTAAGCCTTCCCCAAATCATAATATTAACTTTAAATCATATATTATGAAAGTTTGTGCACTCGAAATTCAATCGAATAAAATTATATTTTGCGTTTTAGAAAAAGATACAGATGGTAATTTAAATGATATTACTGGAAAAGTAAAGTCAATTGTGTTAGATGATGACCATAATCATGAACAAGTCATCGATTTTGTTGAAACTTTACATTCACATTTTAATTCTTTGAATATTGACCGTATTATTATATTGTCGAGAATTAGTAAAGGACAGTTTTCATCTGCAGGAGTTTCTTTTAAACTTGAAGGCTTGATCCAATCATATAAGGCTAAACCTGTTAGTCTTGTTTCACCTAAAACTCTTTCCGCATATTATAAAAAGAATGAGCAAACTATTGAGCCTCAACACAAGTATCAATCTTCCGCTTGTTCTTTAGCGTTTCATGCTTTACACAATTAGAGGTTATGAAAGATGAAAATGTTGATCAAATAATAAAAGATTTTATTGCTGATCAAAATGATATAGTAATTGATCGGTATTCAGACGGTGGAGCTAATGGTGAACTTTATTTCGGTAGCCGGAAGTTATTAGAAGATAGAGTTGCTCTAAAATTCTATTATTATAACAAAAGTTTAAGCACTCATAATGAACCACTTTTATTAAAAAGTATAGAGCACCAAAATATTCTAAAAATCTATGATGCAAAAATAATACATGATCAATATGCATATTTTCTCACGCCAGAAATAAGTGGCGGTGATTTGAAAAATTACATGAACAATAATATCGTTTCATTACACGATACAATTAATATAACACAGGGAATATTAAACGGCTTAAATGAACTTCATAAATCACCAAACAACTTATTACATCGTGATTTAAAACCTCGAAATATACTTATTGACAAGGACACTAAAATTCCATTTATAGCTGACTTTGGATCGGTAAAATATATCGCTGACGAGGATTATTCAGTGGTCGCTTCAAAATCAACACATATTTATAGACCATATGAATCTGTTGTAAGTAATATTTATAATCGACAATCTGACATTTATCAAGTTGGATTAATATTTTATCAACTTTTAGGTGGCAAATTTCCTGAAGCGCCTTTTGATTGGTTAGATACTAAACAAAAAGCGAAATTTCTAAAAATTGATGGTGGCGAATTTGAAAAATGGAAATTTATAGACAACGCTATAGATCAATTAATTATAAAAAATAAACTATTGGATTATGATTCTTTGCCGCCATATATCAACAAAAAAATTAAAACGGTAATAAAAACTGCAACTAATAAAGATTTAAGTAAAAGATACTCGACAGTTTCTGAGTTCATAAAAGACTTGTATGATATCAAAAAACAAAATAAAAATTGGTGGAAAGTAGATTCAGAAATCAATGCTTCCAAAGAAAATAAAAAATATTACAGAATAGGAAAGGACAAAAATGGAAAAACATTGCAAGTTAGTTCAGACCAAACTAAATGGACTAACCGATTTCAACATGATGGAACATTAAAGTCAATAATCTCAATAATTGAAAAAGATTAGCAACTTCTGGTAACAGCGGTTTGACGCAATAGTTGGCTTGCTTTGTTACCTTGACGTTTTTTCTTCACGAAAAAATTCTACCTTTATCAGAAAATAATCAGTCCGCTGGCTTCACTACTACGCTAAGCCGCGGAACGTTACCAGCAAGTTGTTCGCAACTTTAACTAGAAACTAAGAACTAAATAACAAACATATGCTCAAAAAAAAGATATTTACTCTGTCATTCTTTTTTATTTCTGTTGTTTCTTTTAGTCAATTGCCAAACAACAACACTAAAATAATTAGAGGTTTTATATTAGACAACGCAGAATATACAAGAACTAAAGTTCCAGTTGTAGAAGCAAAAATTGAAGTAAAAGGAACAGAAAGAAATACATTTTCTGATCAGGATGGAAAATTTAAAATAGAAGCAAATAAAGGTGATACATTAATTGTATCAAGGTTGGGAATTGAAACAACGGAGATTTTAGTTACTGATGAAGAATGTTATGCAATCGATCTAAATAGAAATTTATTTGAACCGCTTATGGGTGGAAGATATGGTAGAAAATACAGAAGACAGCAACGAAAAGTTGAGAAAAGTATGGAACGCAAAATAAAAGAAGGTTTTTATGATTGTTCCATAATTAAAACAACACACAACTAACAAACAAAACTTAAATATGAATCTCAATTCTAAATTTTTAATATTTCTAATTATATTTTTATTTGTTAGATGTTCATCTAATTCACAAGCTATCAATAGAATTTCATATAATTCTGTCGGTGGAGAAGCTGGAGAATATGTAAACGTAGAATTAACTAAGGATTCAATAAATGGAACGATTGGAAATCCAAACGAAAAAATCATTATCAAGGAAAAAATTAAAAAAGCACTTTGGGATTCTTTAAATAAGTCTATGACATTAGATGATTTCAAGGAAATAAAAAGCGGTAGAAGTCATACACATATTGATGATATAGATGTTTCCATAAAAATTGAAACTGATGAAGACAGCTATTCATTTTTAAACGGAAATATTGACAAGGTTCAAAATAAGAAAGTTTTTCATTTCATGGAAATTTTAGAAAATGAGCTAAGAAATATTTATCTTAGAGTGAATCACTAATAAAACCTGCTAGTAACAGCGGTTTTGCGCAATTGCTGGTTTTTGTTTTTATGAGTTCACGAAAAACTTTTATCTTTAACAGAAAATAATCAGTTCGCTGGCTTCACTACTGCGTCAAGCCGCGGCACGTTACAGGCAATATTAAAAGACTCCCGCAAATGACAAGGACGTTACAAAATGAATAAATTCAAAGCTAAAATCGACATCATAGGAATTAACCCGTTTGTTTTTGTGCCGACAAAAATTTTGACACAAATATTTATACAAGCGGGGAAAGATAAAGGATACATTCCGGTTTGTGGGACAGTTAATGAAATGTCTTATATTCAGACTTTGGTTAAGTATAAAGGTGAATGGAGGCTTTACATAAATACCTCAATGCTAAAAAATTCTCCCAAAAGGATAGGCGAAGAAATTGACATTACCATTCAACTTGACACCAACGAAAGAACTTTGACACCTCATCCAAGATTAATGAAGGCTTTAACAGAAAACAAAAATGCAAAAACCGCCTTTGACAATCTTTCACCTTCAAGACAGAAAGAAATTATCAGATACATTTCATTTTTGAAATCCGAAGAAAGCGTTACTAAAAATATTGAAAAAGTAATTGGTTCTTTAAATGGTAAAAGCACATTTTTAGGAAGAGAAATCCGATAGCTCGGATTTGCAATCCGTGCCCTCAAACAAAGTCAATACCCTATAATTAAGCTAACCTGATAGCACGGTTTACAACCTCGAGTTCGTCTATTGAGACTTTTTCCCAAAGAATGATATAAATCATTTTAATTGGTTGCTAATTCAAGTAACTTTGTGTTATATTTAATGGCTATGAACGATATTCAAACCCAAGACGATTTATATGTATTGGTAGATGCATTTTACAAAAAACTGTTTGCCGACGAGCGTATTAGTTACATTTTTACCGAGGTAATCCCTATTCATCTGCACTTGGAAGAGCATTTGCAGGTGTTAGTCAAGTTTTGGTCGCAGGCTATTCTTGGAACGGGCGGTTATACTAATAATCTAACCCAACTTCACTTAGACGTAGATTTAAAATCACAGCTTACGCCGGAGTTGTTTAAAATTTGGTTGCATCACTTCTATACTTCGGTAGATGAAAACTTTAAAGGTGAAAAAGCCGAGCAAATTAAAACCCAAGCACTAAGCATTGCCACTATTCTACAGATTAAAATCTTGCAACAAAATCCTAAATAATTACGACTTCCATAATTTTAACACCGTTTTGTTAAGGTTTTCGTAATAATTAATTTTTGTCTGATAATTTGATAATATCTAAACATTTTTATTAATAATTTCGTAATGAAATACCAAAAAAATGAATATAAAAATAACCGGTTCGGGTAGTTATATACCTACTGAAATTGTATCAAATATAGATTTTGCCAAACACGTTTTCTTGAATGATGACGGAACTCCGTTTCCGCATCCTAATGATATTATTGCCGAGAAGTTTCTTGAAATTACAGGAATTCGAGAAAGACGCTATGTAACCGATGAATTAAACACATCTGACATTGCCACGATTGCCGCAAAAAAAGCAATTGAAGATGCCAATATTGATCCTGAAACGTTGGATTATATCATTTTTGCGCACAATTTTGGTAACGTAAAAAAGAACGCTATTCAAACCGATATTTTGCCGAGTTTAGCTACGCGAGTGAAGTTTGACCTGCGTATAAAAAACCCAAAATGTGTGGCGTATGATATGCTTTTTGGTTGTCCGGGTTGGGTTGAAGGCGTGATACAGGCACAAGCCTTTATCAAAGCCGGAATGGCAAAAAAATGTTTGGTTATTGGTGCCGAAACGCTGTCGAGAGTTGTGGATTTGCACGATAGAGATTCTATGATTTACAGCGATGGTGCCGGTGCAACAATTATTGAAGCTACCGAAGACGAAGGTGGAATTTTGGCTCACGAAACCGCTACGTTTACTTATGACGAAGCGTATTATTTGTTTTTTGGCAACTCGTTCAACAAAGACCACGATCCCGATGTTCGCTACATCAAAATGCACGGTAGAAAAATTTATGAATTTGCACTAAGTCAAGTTCCTAAAGCGATGGCTTCTTGTCTTGAAAAAAGCGGTATCGACATTAGCGAAGTGAAAAAGGTATTGATTCACCAAGCCAATGAAAAAATGGATGAAGCTATTATTCATCGTTTTTATAAAAACTACAAACAAAATCCTCCCGAAGGCATCATGCCGATGAGTATTCATAAACTAGGTAACTCGAGTGTTGCCACTGTTCCAACGCTATATGATTTATTGGTTAAAAATGAATTGGAAAATCACGCTATAAACAAAGGCGATGTGATTATTTTTGCTTCAGTTGGTGCGGGAATGAATATTAATGCGATTGTTTATAGGATGTAATATCGTTTCTACGGTCGTCAGTTCGAGTAATTTTATATTTTAAAACGACAGTTTTTAGAATATAAAATTGTATCGAGAACCGTTTAAAACACAAAAATATTTGACAACTTCTCGATACAATTTTTAGAAATGCAAACTAACGTTTGCATTTCTAAAAATCACTCGAAGTGACGAGGAAGAACTAAATCTTTGTAACTTTACCTCTTTAAAACTTGCAAACTAAATGTACGAGAAGACATATCCAAGCAAACGGTTCAATATTACTTTAGATTTCCTAAAAAAACACATTAAAACTTCGGAAATCATTTTTGATTTGGGAGTTCCAAATCCGTTTTCCAAAATCATGGAAGACAATGGTTATAAAGTCATTAACACTAAAGGAGAAGATTTAGACAATGACCAATCAGCATTACAAAATGCATCCTATGATGTATTTACCGGTTTTGAAATCTTTGAACATTTATTGAACCCATACACAGTTTTAGAAAATGTAAAAGCAGATAAAGTTTTGATTTCTATTCCGTTGCGCTTATGGTTTTCTCCGGCTTACAGAAGCAAAACTGACAAATGGGACAGACATTACCACGAATTTGAAGACTGGCAGCTTGACTGGTTATTGGAAAAAACCGGTTTCAAAATTATTGATAGCGTGAAGTTTACACATCCGGTTAAGAAATTAGGTTTTCGTCCGTTGTTACGCTGGTTTACGCCGAGATATTATTTGGTTTACGCTGAGAAAGTGAAAAGTAATTAGTGAATAGTGATTAGCCAGATGAAGTACTATATCATCATTCCAACATACAACGAAGAAAAGTTTATTTCGCTAACATTACAGTCGATAGTGGAACAAACAGTTTTACCTTCAAAAGTGGTTGTGGTTAATGATGGATCAACCGATAAAACCGAAGAAATTGTTAACGGTTTTGTTGAAAAATACTCATTTATTTCATTGGTCAATAAAACTTCCGATGCAATACATTTACCGGGAAGCAAAGTTATTCAGGCGTTTCAAAAAGGATTGGAAACCTTAGATGAAAATTATGATATCATGGTAAAAATTGATGCCGATTTGATTTTTCCTTCTAATTATTTTGAAACCATAATCAAGCATTTTCAATCGGATGAACGGATTGGAATGGTTGGTGGTTTTTGCTACATCGAGAAAAACGGTGAGTGGATTTTGGAAAATCTAACCGACAAAGACCACATTCGTGGTGCATTGAAAGCTTACCGAAAGGATACTTTCAAACAAATTGGCGGATTAAAACCCGAAATGGGTTGGGATACGGTGGACGAATTACTTTGTAAATTCTACAACTGGAAAATCGTAACTGATGAAAGCTTGCACGTAAAACATCTGAAACCAACCGGAGCTAATTATAATAAAGTGGCTCGATACAAGCAAGGCGAAGCTTTTTATAGTGTGGGTTATGGTTTTTTCATCACAAGTATTGCTTCTTTAAAGCTCGCTATGCGCAAAGGGAAGCCATTACTTTTTATAGATTATATCAAAGGCTTTTGGAAAGCCAAATGGTCAAAAAAACCGCTTTTGGTAACCAATGAACAAGCCAAATTCATTAGAAATTATCGCTGGAAAAAGATGAAAGAAAAGTTATTTTAAACTTAAACTTTATCAATCCCACAAAATTATAGTATTTTTACTGCTTACTATAAATCAGAATACTGAATACTAACAAAAATGATGCTCATTCGCTACTTATCGCAGATTGGAAAATATTTCCTGATGTTGAAAGAAGTCTTCAATAAACCTACCAAATGGTCGGTAATGAAAGGATTAATTTTTAAAGAAATAGACGATTTGGTTATCGATTCACTTGGCATTGTTGCCTTTATTTCTTTTTTCGTTGGTGGCGTAGTTTCCATACAAACAGCGTTAAACTTAACCAATCCGTTAATTCCGAAATATCTGATTGGTTTTGCTACACGACAATCAGTTATTCTTGAATTTGCTCCTACTTTTATTTCTATTATCATGGCAGGAAAAATGGGATCGTTTATCACTTCCAGTATTGGAACAATGCGTGTTACCGAGCAAATTGATGCCTTGGAAGTTATGGGTGTAAATTCCTTAAACTACCTGGTTTTTCCTAAAATTATTGCATTGTTACTTTACCCGTTTGTTATTGGAATTGCCATGTTTCTAGGCGTTCTTGGCGGATGGCTTGGCGGCGTTTATGGTGGATTTACATCGAGTGATCAGTTTATTCAAGGACTTCAAACGGATTTTATTCCTTTTCATATCGTGTACGCTTTTATCAAAACAATCGTTTTTGCCATGATTTTGGCTACTATTCCATCATTCCACGGATACTATATGAAAGGCGGAGCATTGGAAGTTGGTAAAGCGAGTACGGTTGCTTTCGTTTGGACATCAGTTGTGATCATTTTGGCAAACTATATATTAACTCAATTACTTTTGGCATCATGATAGAGGTAAAAAATGTAGAGAAATCATTTGGTGATTCTAAAGTTTTGAAAGGCATTACAACAACATTTGAAACTGGAAAAACAAATTTGATTATAGGTCAAAGTGGTTCGGGAAAAACAGTTCTATTAAAAAGTTTATTAGGAATTCATACTCCGGACAAAGGTACCATATCCTTTGATGGTAGAATCTATTCGGAACTGTCTGATGATGAGCGACGCGCTTTGCGTACCGAAATTGGAATGGTTTTTCAAGGAAGTGCTTTGTTTGACAGCATGACTGTGGAAGAAAATGTCGGTTTTCCATTGAAAATGTTTACCGAAAAAACACCTACTGAAATCAAAGAGCGTGTTGATTTTGTTATTGAAAGAGTGAACCTGATTGATGCTCATCATAAAAAACCATCCGAACTATCAGGTGGAATGCAAAAACGCGTTGCTATTGCCAGAGCGATTGTCAATAATCCGAAATATCTTTTTTGTGACGAACCTAACTCAGGATTAGATCCAAAAACTTCTATTGTTATCGACAACTTAATTCAAGAAATTACCCGCGAATACAATATTACTACTGTGATTAATACACATGATATGAATTCAGTAATGGAAATTGGAGAAAAAATCGTTTTCCTGAAACAAGGTATTTTGGCTTGGGAAGGAAGCAAAAAAGACATTTTCAAAACCGATAATGAAGCTGTAACCGATTTTGTGTATTCGTCAAATCTTTTCAAAAAAATTAGAAAAGCGCAGAATAAAGAAGAATAGTTTTTTTGTTTCACAGAGTTTCGCAAAGTTTTCACATTCACGAAGGAATTAAAGAGAAAAACCAAATTCTATCCTTTAGTTACATAAATCCAACCTGTTTTGGTGGATGTTTCATTCTCTAATTGTATAAGATAAAAATAGGTCGAATCGGGTAATGATTCACCTTTATTATTTTGTCCGTGCCATTCGTTGTTATAATTTTCTTTGTCATAAACCAATCTTCCCCAACGATTGTATATTTCGATTTTTTTAACGCCAAAACCTGTTAAATCTAAACTATCATTGGAACCATCATTATTTGGCGTAATGACATTCGGGATTTCACAAATCGTTCTGATTACTTCCATTTCCTTCGTAGCTGAACAACTGTTTTGATCAGTAATTGTTAATCCGTAAATTCCGGTTTCACTTCTGGTAATGGTTACTTGACTTTCGCTACTTGAAAAACCATTTGGCCCAAACCATGAAAAACTATAATCGGTTTCGACAGCTGCATCGTTGTTTTGAATTTCATAACTCAAAACATATTCGTTATTAATACAATTTTGAAATAATTCAAATTTAGGCAATTCATTAACCGCTACTTCTATCGATGAAGTTTCAGATGGGCATTCGTTTAAAATAACATTCACAGTATAAACCCCATTGTTAATATTGGATATGTTTTCAATAACCGGATTTTGTTCTGTTGATGAAAATCCGTTTGGTCCAGCCCAATTATAGATTACACTTGGAATAGTTGAAGCATATAAATTCAATTCTCCTGTTTCACAAATAATAGCATCAGAACTTACTATTGGCGTACCGGGAATTTCTTTTAAAGTGATATTAATTATAGCTTCATCAAATAAGTTACAATCGCCATTTACTCGATAGGTAAAACTATAAGAAGCCAATGCGACATTGGCAGCGTTCCAAAGATTTGCCGATAATGTTCCGCTACTCGTAGTTTCTGTCCAAACGCCATCGGCATCAAAAGTTCCCGAAAGTAACGAATTCAAATCAATAATTCCTTGATTACCACAATAACTAAATGTTCCTCCTTGACCGGCATCAGGCAAAGCCGTATTAACATCAATAGTATAAGTCAAAACTTGATTCAAACATGAATTCGGATTGTTTGGATAGGTGATTCTAACATAATAAATACCGTTATGAATAGTGGAATTAAAACTAGAAAACACTAAAGAGTTAGCCGTACTTATTATGTTAGCAGTATTATTGCCTTTCCACCATTGATACTGAATAAAATCAAAATTTGGCACTGTTAATTGAACTTGTTCTCCGTTACAAAATACAGAATCAGTTGTGATTTCTAGCGGATTTGGATTAAGTACTTCAAAAAGACTATTTACCGTATTACGACAACTATCTTCTACTTCAAACATATAAATTGCCGATTCTAAACCTGTAAACAATCCTGAATTTCCATTTTCAAATAAAAAAGGTTCTCCGTTTTTTTCCACGATTCTATATAAAAGCGGAACTGTTCCTATTGCATTGACCATAACTTCATAATTGTTACCGCAAGAAAGCGAATAAACACTTTCTATTTTTGGTCGGTCATCAAACTCAAATTCATTCAAAATTCTAATACACTCGGCTTGCTCAGAAGAATTTTGAATAAAAGCTCTATAGGATTTAACTATTCTGAATCGGCCTAAAGTTGCTAAATTATAATTTACCTCATCATTATCTAATAAATAGGAATTAACGGTGTTGGGCAAACTTCCTTCAGAATAAACCGCTCCTGTAAACGGATGTTCCCAAGCATTAGTATCCGGATTGAATTTTTGCAACCAAAACTCAGAAACATTGTTAGTGCTTGAGTGATTTATAGTAAGATTGAACGAACTGCAATTTGCCTGTACTTCGGCATTGGTATCATCAGAATATCCTTGAATTACAACTGAATTGGTATGAGTGACAGAACAATTATCTAATGTTTCGAAGACATACGTTCCGGGAGGCAATGTATCTAAAACTAAAACTAAGGAGTTTCCATTAGAAAGCAAACTACCGGTATAATCATAAGGTAAAGCAATTGGAAAAGTTGTCGGAGCATTAACTAACTTAATTGTCTGTATTTGTCCTGTAATTTTCAATGTGCCAACACCATCTTCACAACCTTCTAAAACAGTTGCTGTCGGCGGTTGAGAAACAGGCTCAATAGTAATAGTCAGCGAACCTTCTTCATCACACAAATTTACTGTAGAGAAAACATAAGTTCCAATGGGTAAATTTAACAATGTCGTATAATTAGCACTATTAATTAAACTTGTATAATCATAAGGTAAAGCAACATTATGTGTCGGCGGACAAGAAATCAAGACCAACTCTTTTATATTATAAATTATGGCAGAAGCTCTTTGACAATTCCTGTTGAATAATATGTAATAAGGATCAAAAACTTGTTCAATATTTATTGTAACTGTAATAATTTGCTGAACACCACATAAATTTGTAGCATTAAAAACATAAACACCTGCTGTTAAATCATAAACTGTTATCTCATTATTAACTATTTGAGACGTGAAATTTTGAGGTACGCTTCCTGTATAACCACTTGGTGCCGATGTTAAAGTTAACGCTGTTACTCTCAAAAACTTAACCGCTTTATGAGTACAATCCTGCGGAATTACACTATAACTTACATTCGTTGAAAGCCCTTGAATTGTTCCGTTTAAAATATAATTTACACCACAACCATCAGTTACTGAAAATGAATAGGTATACGTTTGAGTGGATACATAAGGCGTTTGAACAGAATAAAATAGATTTGCTCCTCCTGAATTTATCGTTTCTTGTATTTGGATTGGAGCGTCTGATGAAGGAGTAATAGTAGTAGTAATTTGTAACGGATATTTAATCATTCCTTCCGGCTCGGGTAAAACAGAAGTAACCGAAAAACCTATACTTGCCATATTACATCCCGAAAGCGACGGAGCTGTAAGAGCAAGATTCAGTTCGGTATTTTTTTTAAACAATGTAAAGGTTCTTGTTATTCCTTGATTACACACCCCAAAAACCCTAACCTGATAAACTCCTGCCGTTAATCCGGTAAAAACATTGGAGGTTTGGAGCGGTTTAATTACCGGTCCTGCAAAAATTTCATACTGCAATCCTACTCCTGAAATCATAGTAACCGTAATCTTACCATCATAACTACATACTTCATCATCTCCGGTAACCGAATATACTAGTGGAACAATCTGATTATTAATAGTAACATCTTGTTGTTGCACTCCTTGTGAGCTTCCAAGAGATTGTGTCGCTATGATACGATATGTTCCGGCAGTCAATCCTGTTAAACTGGTACTGGACTGAACGGAAATAGGCGTAGTTATATCAGGTAGTTTATAAATGGAGTACAAAATAGTCGCTCCCGGAGTTGTATTGGAAACAGTAATTGTAATATTTCCATTGGCTGTACATGTTTCATTTGTAGCAGTAACCGACAAGTTAAAATCAGACAGCTGACTAAACATCATTTGTGTAAAAAACAATACAATTAAAATGTATTTCAGTTTAGTCATCTAAATCAATATTACAACTCGTTAGCCAATGCAGTAATTCTCTTAATCTCTTGCTCCTTACTTTTAGGATAGATTAACAAAATACCTTCTTTATCCACAATGATATAATCATGCAAACCATCAACAACAATAAGTTTATCTGCATCCGAACGGATAATATTATTGGAAGCATTCTCTATAACGACTTTAGCATTGATGACTCCATTATTATTTTCGTCTTTAGTCAATTTTTCATGCAATTGACCCCAAGTTCCAAGATCATTCCAATCAAATGTTGCCGGCAATACATAAACATTATTTGCCTTTTCCATTACGGCATAATCAATCGAAATATTTTCTGCTGAAGCATAATTCTCGTTGATAAACTGCTTTTCATTTTCGGTATTATAACTTTCTATTCCTTTTTGAAACAAAGCATTCATTTGTGGTTGAAATTTCTCGAAAGCTTCTGTTATTGATTTTGCACTCCAAATAAAAATTCCGCCATTCCAAAGAAAATTTCCTTGTTCGAGGAATGATTTTGCTGTTTCATAATCGGGTTTTTCGCGAAATTGATTTACTTTTTTTATTGAATTCTCATCTGCTTTATCAAACTCGATGTAGCCAAATCCCGTATTTGGAAACGTTGGCTGAATACCTAAAGTCATCAATGCATTTTCTTTTTGACAAAAATCAAAACATTGTTGCAAATTAGTTGTAAAAGCCGTTTCATCTTCAATCCAATGATCGCTTGGTGCTACAACCATAACCGCATCGGGATTTTGTTTTTGAATTTTTAGCGAAGCATACAAAATACAAGGTGCTGTATTTCGCATTGCCGGTTCTAACAAAACTTGCTCTTGCTTTACCGTTGGCAGTTGTTCCAAAACCAAATCGTTGTATTTTTCATTGGTTAAAATCAAAATATTCTCAGATGGTATAAGTTTAGCCAAACGACTAAATGTTTTTTGGATCAAGGTTTCCCCCGAACCCAACATATCATGAAATTGTTTTGGAAATTCTGTTGTAGAAACTGGCCAAAATCGCGAACCAACGCCACCAGCCATCAATATTGCGTAATAATTTTTATTCATAGTTATTTGAGACACAAAGCAATCTTAAGTATTAATTAAACACAAATTACACGAATTAACACGAATTATCAAAGTGATAATGAGAATGTTTTTGTAAGTTTATTTTATCCCGGAATTATTTCCACCTCAGCATTGGCATTAAACAAAAAAGTTCTGCCAGTTTTTACTTCAAGACATTCATAGCGTTTTACACGCAAAGCAATTTTTTGAAAAACTCTTCCATTTTTTATTCTAAAAAGACTTCCGTTTGGCACTTCGTGGATAAAATGGACATCGGGTTTTCTTTCATCAAATTGTTTTAAAGCAAATGCTAATTGAGCATCGGTATCACTACTTGCAGTTGGGTTTCTAAAATGATTAGCTACCAAAGGTAAAACCGAATGCGGAAAAATTTCCGGCCGTATAAACGGAATCATCAAACGCTGAAATGTGCTTTTCCATTCATCGCCATGAGGTTTAATCATTCGACCGTATTTTTCAAAAGCCACCAAATGGGCAATTTCGTGAATTAACGTAATCAGAAAACGATATTTATTTAAACTTCCGTTTACGGTAATTTCGTGCTTGCCATTAATTGCTTTACGATAATCACCGTGACGGGTTTGTCTTTCGTTAACTATTTTCAGATGTACTGAATTGTTTTTGATTAACTCAAAACAAGGAGAAACAGCATGCTCGGGAAGGTATTTTGCTAAAACTTCACTCAAAATTTAAGGCGTAGATGATGAAACCTGCAATACTTTTCCGTTGTAATATTTATTCCCGGTTAAAGCAAAATTAAAAATATAGTCTGCTATTTCCTTTGGAGAAGTCGGCGCTTCATATCCCGGAAAAGCTTCTTGTAGCATTTCAGTATTCACAGCACCAAGTGCCAAAACATTGAATACAATTCCTTCTTCTTTATATTCTTCAGCTAATAACTCAGAAAGCGTAATTACTGCGCCTTTACTAGAACTATAAGCGGCTAATCCCGGAAATTTCATACTGCCTTGAATGCCGCCCATGGAACTTATAGAAACTACATGACTGCCTTTTTGTAAAAAAGGTAATGCAATTCTGGTCAAATTTGCCACGCCAAAAACATTTACTTTATAAACATTTTCAAAATCAGCCTGTGATAATTGTGAAAAGGGCTTGTTAATCAAACTTCCGGCATTATGAATAATAACATCTACTTTTTTCCACGAACTTGACAAAAAATCTTCAACGGTAATCAAATCATTTTCGTTAGCCAAATCAACAGAAAGGCACGTTATGTTTTCATTTTCGATTAAACTTTGAGGTGTTTTTCTGGAAATGGCCAAAACCTGATATCCTGCATTGGCAAACTGTAAAGCTAGTTCATAACCAATTCCTCTTGAAGTTCCTGTTATAATTACATTTTTCATTTAGCTAAAATAAAAAACCCTTTCAAAAGAATAAACTTTGAAAGGGTTAATTTTTGTTATAATTATTGCGTGGTTATACTAATCCTCTTGAAATTACAATACGTTGAATTTCTGAAGTCCCTTCATAAATCTGAGTAATTTTAGAATCACGCATCATTCGTTCTACATGATATTCGGCTACATAACCGTTTCCACCGTGAATTTGAACGGCTTCGTTTGCCACTTCCAACGCAATTTCTGAAGCATATAATTTTGCCATCGCACCAGAATGTGCAATATCTTTTCCTTCATCTTTCTCAGCAGCTGCTTTCATTACTAATAATTTTGCTGCTGTTACTTTTACAAACATATCTGCCAATTTAAAAGCAATCGCCTGATGATTGAATATTTCCTTTCCGAATGCTTTTCTTTCTTTTGAATATTTCAAACCTAACTCATATGCTCCGGTTGCAATTCCCAAAGCTTGAGAAGCAATCCCAATTCTTCCACCATTCAATACATTCATCGCAAAGGCAAATCCAAATCCATCGGCACCAATTCTATTTTCTTTTGGAACTTTTACATCGGTAAACATCAACGAATGTGTATCACTACCACGAATTCCCATTTTCTTTTCTTTTGGACCAATTTCAAAACCTGCCCAACCTCTTTCTACAATAAATGCATTGATTCCTTTGTGACCTTTTTCTACATCAGTTTGTGCAATAACTAAATAAGTCGAAGCAGTTGAACCATTGGTAATCCAGTTTTTTGTTCCGTTTAATAAATAGTAATCTCCTTTGTCAATGGCAGTCGTTTTTTGAGAAGTTGCATCACTTCCCGCTTCCGGTTCTGACAAACAAAAAGCTCCAATTACTTCACCTTTTGCAAGCGGAACTAAATATTTCATTTTTTGCTCTTCCGAACAATATTTTTCCATTCCGGCACAAACCAAAGAATTATTTACTGACATAATTACAGCTGCCGAAGCATCAGCTTTTGCAATTTCAGTCATTGCTAAAACATAGGAAACACTGTCTAAACCAGCACCACCATATTTTGGATCAACCATCATCCCTAAAAACCCAAGTTCACCCATCATTTTCACTTGTTCAGTTGGAAACTTAGAGTGTTCATCTCTTTCGATTACTCCCGGTAACAATTCAGCCTGAGCAAAATCTCTGGCAGCTTGTTGAATCATTTGTTGTTCTTCGGTTAAATTAAAATCCATATATTTTATTGATTTTGATGGTTGTTTCTTTATTTTTGATGGGCAAAAATAGAATATTAAAGTTGAAATTTCAAACGATTTCGTAAATTTAGAATATGTTTAAAGAAAGCTACAACGTATTGGGAATTATGTCAGGTACATCACTTGACGGCATTGATATAGCACATATCCATTTTCATATTGAAAACAAAAAATGGGATTATGACATTCTTGAATGCGAAACAATTGCTTATACATCAGAATGGTTGGAAAAATTGAAAACTGCCGTTGATTTTTCTACAAATGAATTAGCGCAACTCAACAAAGATTATACTTTTCTCTTGGGAAATACTATTAAATCATTTATCAAAAAACATAAATTAAACAATCTCGATGCTGTTTGTAGTCACGGCCATACTATTTTGCATCAACCTCAAAATGGATTCACGCTTCAAATAGGCAATCTTCCCGAGATTGCAGAGATTGTTGATGTAACGGTTGTTTGCGACTTTAGAGTTCAGGATGTAAAACTCGGTGGACAAGGTGCTCCGTTGGTTCCTATTGGTGATAGAATTTTATTTTCTGAATATGATTATTGCTTGAATTTAGGCGGATTTTCCAACATTTCATTTGAACAAAACGGAAAACGAATTGCTTTTGATATTTCGCCTGTCAATACGGTTTTAAATTTTTATGCCAATAAACTAGATTTGGCTTATGACGATAAAGGCAACATTGCCCGAAGCGGCGAAACCGACCTCAACTTAATGGAAGAATTGGATGCTTTGTCTTATTATCAAAAACCATTTCCAAAGTCATTAGGGTTTGAATTTGTAAAAACAATTGTATTTCCTTTGATGGAAAGCTACGACATCAGCGTTGAAGATAAAATGCATACGTTTATCAAGCATATTGCCAAACAAACGGCATTTGCTTTACCTGAAAGAAGCGGAAAAATGTTGATTACCGGCGGCGGAGCTTACAATGATTTCCTGTTAGAGTCCATGCAAAATTATTTACCCGAAATGAATTTAGTCGTTCCCGATACAAAAACGTTAGAATACAAAGAAGCTTTGATTTTTGCCTTACTTGGCATTTTAAAACTTAGAAAAGAAATAAATGTTTTGAGCAGTGTTACGGGTGCAAAGAAAGATCATTCTTCGGGAGTTATTTATAAAAAATAAAACCTGCTCAAATTGAACAGGTTTTATTAAGTATAGTCTATCTTTATATTAAGCTAACATTGTCACCGGATTTTCCAAATACTGTCTAAGTGTTTGTAAAAATTGAGCTCCGGTTGCGCCATCAACTGTTCTGTGATCGCAAGCTAAGGTTACTGTCATTGTGTTTCCCACAACGATTTGACCATTTTTAACTACCGGTTTCTCTTCAATGGCTCCAACGGAAAGAATGGCAGAGTTTGGCTGATTAATAATGGAAGTGAACGACTGAATTCCGAACATTCCTAAGTTAGAAACCGTAAAAGTACTTCCTTCCATTTCTGCTGGTTGTAATTTTTTGTTTTTAGCCTTCCCGGCTAAATCTTTTACGTTTCCACCAATTTGAGACAAGCTCATTTGGTCTGTAAAACGCAATACCGGAACAACCAATCCATCTTCAACAGCTACTGCTACACCAATGTTCACATGATGATTAATAGTAATTGCGTCTTCTTTCCACTGCGAATTTACTTTTGGATGCTTTTTCAATGCCATTGCACAGGCTTTGATCACCATATCATTGAAAGAAACTTTAGTATCTGGAACCGAATTAATCACTGCTCTAGATTTCATTGCTTCATCCATAGCAACTTCTATCGTTAAATAGAAATGTGGTGCTGTGAAAATTGATTCTGACAAACGCTTCGCAATGGTTTTACGCATTTGCGAATTTTTGATTTCTTCTGAAAAAGTTTCTCCTGCCGGAACGAATGGTTTTACCACTGCTTCAGGTTGCGAATTTTGAGTTGTAGGTTGAACCGCTTGATTTGGTGTTACAACTGATGGTGTAAAATTCTCCACATCACTTTTTGTAATACGTCCATTTTCACCAGAACCTTTTACCTGAGCAAGATTAATACCTTTATCTTTTGCTATTTGTTTTGCTAATGGCGAGGCAAAAATTCTTCCGCTGTTTTCTGTTTGCGTCACCTCTACCGAAGTTTCACTAGCGCTCGGTGTGGCAGATTGTGCTGCTGGAGCACTTGTAGCTACTGGAGCAACTCCACCTTTTTTAAAATTTTCGGCAACGTCTGTGATATCAGTTCCTGCCGGGCCAATAATAGCCAAAACGCTATCTACTGGTGCAGATTGTCCTTCCTTAATTCCAATGAATAAAAGTGTTCCGGCATTGAATGATTCAAATTCCATGGTAGCTTTATCGGTTTCGATTTCTGCTAAAATATCGCCTTCCGAAACTTTATCGCCTACTTTTTTCAACCAAGTTGCAACTGTTCCTTCCGTCATGGTATCGCTTAAACGCGGCATGGTAACCACTACAACTCCTTTTGGCAAGGTCGTTACTTGACTGCTATCTGATGAAGTTTGCGCTTCTACTTTTTCTTCTACAACTGGCGTAGCCGTTTCAGATTTTGTATCTGTAGCTGTTCCAGAAATTAATCCTGAAATATCTTCGCCTTCTTTACCAATAATGGCAAGAAGTGAATCTACTGCAGCTGTTTCACCTTCATTTATTCCTATATATAATAAAGTCCCTGAATTGAATGACTCAAATTCCATAGTCGCTTTATCAGTTTCAATTTCTGCTAAAATATCGCCTTCCGAAACTTTGTCACCTACTTTTTTTAACCAAGTGGCAACCGTTCCTTCCGTCATGGTGTCGCTTAAACGCGGCATTGTTATCTTTGTTGCCATAATTATAGTCTGTGAGGAATGAAAGGATAATTCTCTTGTTCGTATACTACATCATATAACTGTTGTGCTTCTGGGAAAGGAGATTCTTCGGCAAATGTTGTACATTCTTCTACCAAATCTTTTACTCTTTCGTCAATCACTTCAATTTCAGCATCCGTAGCATATTTATTTTCTTTGATGATATCCAAAACCTGAGTAATTGGATCTATTTTTCTGTACTCATCCACTTCTTCTTTTGAACGATACAATTGTGCATCCGACATTGAATGACCTCTATAACGATACGTTTTCATTTCAAGGAAAGTTGGTCCGTCTCCACGACGTGCTCTTTCCATTGCCTCATGCATCGCTTCGGCAACTTTTACAGGATTCATTCCGTCAACAGGACCACACGGCATTTCATAACCCAAACCAAGTTTCCAGATATCCGTATGATTTGCCGTTCTTTCTACCGAAGTTCCCATAGCATACCCATTGTTTTCACAAATAAATACAACCGGAAGCTTCCATAACATTGCCATATTGAAAGCTTCGTGAAGCGAGCCTTGACGCGCTGCACCATCACCAAAATAGGTTAAAGTTACACCACCTGTATTAAAATATTTATCAGCAAAAGCCATCCCTGCTCCAACCGGAATTTGAGCTCCAACGATTCCATGACCTCCATAGAAGCCATGTTCTTTCGAGAAAATATGCATTGATCCACCCATTCCTTTGGATGTTCCTGTTACTTTACCCAAAAGTTCTGCCATTACTTTCTTTGGATCAACGCCCATACCGATAGGTTGAACGTGATTACGATAGGCAGTAATCATTTTGTCTTTTGACAAGTCCATAGCATGTAAAGCACCTGCTAGTACTGCTTCCTGACCATTATATAAGTGAAGAAATCCTCTTACTTTTTGTTGAATGTAAAGAGCGGCAAGTTTGTCTTCAAACTTTCTCCAAAACAGCATGTCTTCATACCATTTTAAATAAACATCTTTTGTAACTTCTTTCATTTTATTATTCGCTATAGCGTTTTTATATTCCTAATAGTGATTAAAGCAAATAGTTTCCTCGCACAAATTTGCGTCCCGAAAACGTCGGAATGCAAAAGTAAAACATTCCGAGTAAGAAGTAAAATTTAAAACCGTAATTTTTACCTTTTTACAAGAAGTTTTTATCAAAAGTAAGCGGTAATAAATTCGAAATCGATTTCGATAAATAAACTTCACCACTTTCTCCCATAAAATAAATTTCTATCGGATATTCTTGTTTAAATTCATATTCTGAAATTGATTGACGACAAGCTCCACATGGAGGAATTGGTGTAGTCGTTTTATTGGCATCCGAAGCAGCAGAAATAGCCATTTTCAAGATTTTAGCTTCGGGATAAATAGCTCCTGTCTGAAAAACAGCCACTCTTTCCGCACAAAGACCTGACGGATAAGCCGCATTTTCTTGATTAGAACCTAAAACTACTTTTCCGTTATCCAGCAACAATGCTGCTCCAACTCTAAATTTCGAATACGGCGCATATGCCTTTTTTCTAATTTCAATTGCTTGCTCCATTAGAGACTGTATTTCCTGAGGAAGCTCTGAAACGGATTGATAAACTGTGAATGAGGTGTTGATACTAATTTCTTTCATTATGTATAGGGGAAAAAAAATCCAAATTTCAAAGAGAAATTTGGATGTTCATTTTACTTTATTTTTTATTAATATTCTTCGTATTTATCACCAAAGTTAAACGTCAATGAGAAACGAAGTGTATTTTCTAATGGGTTTTTCACTTTTGAAGCAGAGAACAAATAAGACACATCAATCTTAACTACATTATATTTAAAACCTGCTCCAAGCGAAAAGAATTGTCTTGCTCCTTTAATTGGATTTTCATGAAAATATCCTAATCGCATAGCAAATGAATCTTGATACAAATATTCTGCTCCGGCAGAATAGGTAAGTTCTTTTAGCTCTTCACTAAATCCTCCCGGCGCATCTCCAAAAGATTTAAAAATCCCGGAAACCCAGTTTACTTTATTATATTCTGAACTAATAATTTCTCTATCTTGTTGATTAATCTCTCCATCTCCATTAACATCTTCCAATTTTTGAGGTGTTGGAACCAGTAATTTAGTTACTTCAAGGTTTAATGACACTTTATTGTAATCATCAAAGATAAAATCAAAACCACCACCAATTCTCATATTAGCAGGTAAAAAGTTGGCACTATTATCATCGGAAGCGCCCGCATCATAATTGATTTTTGGTCCTAAATTTTGAAAATTAAATCCGGCACGCCATCTTCCGTTAAAATCACCATAAGCATCTTCTTCCGATTGGTAATAACCCGCCAAATCAAATGCAAAAGTACTCGCCGGTTTTGCATCACTTGAACCATCACCTACAGGAATTCTCAATTGGGAACGAATATAACGACCAGCAACCGACATTGAAAATCTTTCGCTCAATTTCAACGCATATGAACCGTCTAACGCTAATTCAAATGGTTTTACAATTTGAGGAATATCCTCCGCTTGTTGTCTTAACTCAATTTCGCCTAACCCAAAATAGCGCAAACTTGTGGCAAATGAACTTCTTTCGTTAATTCGATTATAATAGGTCACTTGTCCTAACGAAATATCATTTACTAACTCTGTCAAATAGGGTGTATAACTCACTGAAAAACCCTGTTTATCCAATGCAAAAGCATATTTTGCAGGATTCCATTGTTGCGAAAACGTATCAGGTGAAGTTGCAACTCCTTGATCTCCCATACCTGCGGCACGAGCATCTGCCGCTATTAAAAGAAACGGAACTCCTGTGGTAATTACTCGACTATCTTGCTGGGCATTAACTAATTGTATTGTGGTAAGTAATAATAAAATTGCAATTTTTTTCATTTTCATTTTATAAAAGTTAACAAATATAATATTTTCCTATAGGATTACAAGTTTTTCAATTTTTTCTGCACGTTTATTCGATAAAGTGGATTTTACGGTCAATTTATAGACATAAACCCCTTTACCTATCCGGTCTCCAAAATCATCCTTTCCATCCCAAGTTATATCTCTTGATAAAAAACCTTCATTTATAACCGTTTGATTCTTTGTCCAAACAATTTTTCCGGTAATTGTCATCACCTGAACTTGAACTTCCAGAGGTTCGAACGGTCTATTGTGCGAAAACCAAAACTCTGTATAATTCACAAACGGATTAGGATAATTAAGTACATTTTTCAGTGTAACTGTTTCATCACCTACAACTATAAACTGGATTTCGGCTGTAACAGGATTATTATATACATCCCAAGCTTTAAAGGTTATGGTATGCAATCCCGGTGCCAAATTTCTGTATGGAAAATAAACCCTGCCTTTAGTATAATCGTCTAATTCGGTTTCATAATAATCATTCATTATATAAGGATTGGTTTCATCTCCATCCAAAATTCCAACAATATCATGACCTATTCCGCTTGCCGTGTTTATCCCGTTTTCATCTTCCAATAATGCCAATAAAAAAGGAGAAGAATTTGTAATTCCTCCATTTACAAATGTCTCATCATTCATATACAATCGAACTCTGGGTCCGGTATTATCGGCAGCAGCTTCTGTATTTATTCCTCCAATTTTTATGTCTGTATTGTATCCTGTTTTATCTAATCGAATTTGCTCTCTTTTAGCATAAAAACTAACTCGACCGTTTCCTACCGGAATTCTGATATCTCTGGGAACTATAAAACTGATTTCAAATTTTCCATTAACAACGGTAGCGTTTCCTCTAAAAATAGTTTCACCAAGTACATTAAAATTCATTGGCGGACTATTAAAATCATTATTAAGAGTTGTTCTTGTTATCTCTTTGTCAAAAATATTTATTGCAAGTTCACCATTATAACCTGACATTAGATTACCATTATCATCCTGAACTTCTCCTGCTATCTTCATATATGCTAATGATTTAAAATCAGGAATCGGCTCCGAAATCGGAATATCATTCACTTTGGTCAACACAATTTTTGGCTCTGCCATAGCTAGTTTTAAAGCCGGATCTCCAAGACAGAAAACAACATTGGTTGACGTATTTGGACTAAAGTTTTTTGCCAGACGTAAATTTTCTGCAATGGAATTCGGATTGTTACTTCCAAAAGAAAACACATATTCAGCTAGTTTATTATTAAAAATTTCTGCCGGACCTTGAAAAATAGAGCGCACAGTAGTAATCATTGATATCGCTCCGCCTTTTGGATTCAAAAACGTATATTCACCTGCTGTTGGTCTCGTTGGATTGTCAAATCGTGAAAAATCACAAGTTATGGTAATAAACAACGGATAACGATATTGGTTGTTCAAATTTTGTCCATCTGATTTTTCCCAAACTCTTTCTCCTGATAAACCATCTTCACCACCATGCCCAAGATAATTAAAGACCAAAGCCCCTTTTTCAAAAGCCGCAAAGAGCTCCTGACGTGCTTTTGGATAACGTTTTCCTCCGGCAGAAGCTTCCTGAACATAAGAATCCATCAAAATCTTTTTAACATTAATAAATGGTTTTTGTGAAACAATTTGGTCTGCTAATGTATTTTGTCTCAATTGCAATGAAGCATCGGATGGTTTATCAGAATCATCCGAGATTGCCACATAATTATTTCTCCAGCTCCCATAAGACCTGATGTCATGATATTCAATTACTTTATTAACCAGCTCATCTGCTTGTTGCGAATTACTGGCAATCATTCTCCCAACAGCAACATCTAAACCTCTAATTTCATAAGACCAATTCTCATTTTCATTATAATAATCGATTCGACCTTCATTATCGTCCATCAAACCGAAAAAATCATCAGATGCAAAAGACCATTCACCGTCAGTAAAACTATTTACAGCCTGATATATCGGAACAATATTTGTATTTCGTTGGATTCTGTTTTTAAAGTCAAAAGAAGCATCACCAAAAAGATTTAGATATTTTACTCTTTTATCAGATGAAGATGCATTAAAATATACATACTTTACAAAATTTCTAATAGCTCCAATATCTTGTTTTCCGGAAGAAAACTCCTGATAAATATTTTCAAGATTGATCACTTTTACATTGAGTTGTGAATAATTTCTATGAAAATTTGCCAACTTTTCAGCTTGGGCACTCAAACTTTTTGGGGTAATAATAAGATAATCTATATCTTGAAATTGATTTTGTGAATTTTTAAAAACAGTTCCTTTAAGATTTTGATTGTCTACTCTTGATTTAGAGTCTCTAAGTGGCGTATAATAATCATTTTTATCAACAGCTATGTATTTTCTAACTTCTCCTAAATTGGTCTTAAAAGCAAAACCATTTCCTGATGTATTTTCAAATTTCTGAACATTGTAAATATCTGTAATATCCCAAACCTGACTGATGGAAGAAGCATTAGTAAGTTGATACTCCCCAACACCAATGTTAGTTCCGGCTTCAGCAGCTTGAAAACGGAACTGCTTATTATAACCTGTCAAATTTCTTTTAGCCTTAATTCTGATAAAATCCAATAAAGCTCTGGAACTTGGCACTCCATTATTATCATATTTTATTTTTACGGCAACATTATCCGAACTCAAACTAACTGAATTTTTGATATTTCCTTTGATTGCTTTAGTACTAGTTTCAGGATTCACCGCCGAAAAAGATTGATTCCCCACAAGTTGCCCATTAGCTTCTGCAGAAAAATTTGTAACCATGGAAGAAACTGTTACTAAATGGATATTAAATTCTACAGGAACCGTTGAAACCAAATTAGGAAAAGTAAAATCAAAAGTTCGCTCATTGGTAACTGAAAATTGTTCTCCAAACCAAATTCTACCTAATTGTAACACATTTTGTTCGTCAACCTCATGAAACTGATAATCATCAAATGTTGTAATTGTAGTTGTTGAATTTCCTGAAGGTTGTGCCATTTCTATAATTCTTTTTCCGGCATCACCTCCAACAGTGACATAATAATAGGACTTGTCATCATACAAATTCAAATTAGTATAATTTTCTTGACTCCAATTATCTAATCCTTCAGCATAAAACAATATATAATCTTGGCTATCAAAAACTCCATCTTCTTCACCTATAAATTGAATAGCATTTTCTGCCAAATCATCAGGATAAAATTCAGAATTTCGTAACGGCACCATTCTTCCGCCATTACCATATATTTTAATTCTTCTCGGATCAACATTTGTATTTAAACCTAAACCTTGAAGAAAACTTTTACTCAATCTATAAACTCCGGATTTTTTAACATAAAAACGATACCAATCACCTGATGCTAAAACTGAGTTTTGGATATTTAAATTTGACTGAACAGAAAATCCACTTCGATTAGCCGATTGGTTTATACGATAGGAAAAAGAAACAACTTTCTTATAAAAACCATTTTCAGCAATAATAGGAGAAATAAATACTTGAAAATAATTTTCCTCTCGAGCCTTATAAGATTGTGCCCAAAATTTCAAACTCGAAGGAATACTCTTCTTAGATAAATCTCCCAATTCTCTCTCATTTATGGTTTCATAAACAACATTAGAAATTTCCAATGCATTTTTTTCATCATAAAGAAAAGCCGTTTTTATCGTCTTAAAAAAAACAACACTTTTATCAATTGAATTAAATTGAAAATTCTCTTGATTGAACTGAGGCAGCAAATATGAATCATCACCGGCTGTATATTTCTCCTTTGTTTTCCAACTAAGAGAAACATTACCTTGTTCCTGAGAAAACCCGGTGAAATAAACAAAAGCCAGACAAAAAAATAAGATACTCTTTTTCATAACAGTTAATAAAACGTAATTTCTTTAAAATTATTGTGCAATTTTTTTTCAAACCAACACAATAAAACAATTACTTTTGCGTTTATATAGCAAGCTCAAACAATTTATGAGCGAATTTAGTATTAATTTAAAAAAGATGTTGCAAATTAAAGGTTAATTCTTAAATTGCGCCACAAAATAGTTACCTACTAAAGTATGAAATTAAATAAGATCATGAATACTAGACTACTACTATTGTTAGTATTGGCAATCAGTGTTACTGCTTGTAGCAAGAAATCTGATTCAAAAGGCGGATCAAGAGCTACCGGATGGAAAATCAATGATAAAAAAGGTGGCTTCCAATATGCCTCAAAATTCAAAAAACAAGCTACCGGTCCGGGACTTGTTTTGGTTGAAGGTGGAACATTTACAATGGGTAAAGTTCAAGATGACGTTATGCACGATTGGAATAACACTCCAAACCAACAACACGTTCAATCATTCTATATGGATGAAACTGAAGTTACCAATATGATGTATATGGAATATCTTGATTGGTTGAAAAGAGTTTATCCTCCAGATCAAGAAAACTATAAAAACATCTATGAAGGAGCTTCTCCGGACACATTAGTATGGAGAAATCGTTTAGGATATAATGAAACGATGACTAACAACTATTTAAGACATCCGGCTTATGCAGAATATCCTGTAGTAGGTGTTAATTGGATACAAGCAACTGAATTTTCAAGATGGAGAACAGATCGTGTAAACGAAAAAATTCTTGAAGATCAAAGATATCTTAAAAAAGACGCAAAAGTTGTTAATACTGAAGCAGGAAAAACTTTCAGTACTGAAACTTATTTAGCAGTTCCTAATCAATCATATGGTGGTGATTCTGAAATTGTATTACAAAGAGGTAAAGGAAGAGGCACTGCTAAGAAAAGTTCAAGCGGAACTGATGGTGGAGCAAATGCACAACCAACAGGTGGAAATGATCCCAAAAACGTATATGCAACAAGAAGTTCAGGTTTAATTTTACCTGATTACAGACTACCAACTGAAGCAGAATGGGAATATGCTGCTGCTGCTGATGTAGGACAAAGAGAATACAACATTTACAAAGGTCAAAAGAAATACCCTTGGTCAGGAAGCTATACTCGTTCAGGAAAAAGACAAGTTAGAGGTGATCAATTGGCTAACTTTAAACAAGGAAAAGGTGATTACGGAGGAATTGCAGGTTGGTCTGATGATGGTGCCGATATCACAAACAAAGTAAAATCATATCCGCCAAATGACTTTGGTTTATATGACATGGCTGGTAACGTTGCCGAATGGGTAGCTGACGTTTATAGACCAATTGTTGACGATGAAGCAAACGATTTCAACTACTATAGAGGAAACGTTTACATGAAAAACAAAATTGGTGAAGATGGAAAAGTAGAATTAGTTACAGCAGAGACTCAAGTATTTGACACTTTATCAAACGGTAAGATTATCGCAAGAAACTTCCCTGGAGAAATTGCTCAAGTTCCGGTTGATGAAAACGAAACTTATTTAAGACAAAACTTTGACAAATCTGACAACAGAAATTACAGAGATGGTGATAAGCAATCAAGTCGTTATTTCAAATTTGGAAGTTCTGAAGAAGGAGATGAAAAAGGAAAAATGAATGATAATCAAAGAATGTACGATTCCCCTAAACATAATGTTTCTGTTGACAGTTTAGGAACAATGGTTAGAAAATATGACAAGTCTAACAAAAGAACAACTCTTGTAAATGATGATGTAAGAGTTTACAAAGGTGGTTCTTGGAGAGATAGAGCTTATTGGTTAGATCCAGCTCAAAGAAGATACTTCCCTCAAGATATCGCTACTGACTACATTGGTTTCAGATGTGCAATGTCAAGAGTTGGTCCAAAAGCTGACAAGAAAAAATCAGCTAGAAATAAAAGATAATATTTGTTTCACAATATATAAAAGCCCTAATTTTAGGGCTTTTATTGTTTTTATCATTGACACAAAATGACTATAGCCGAAATTCACCGTTTGTTTTTAGAATGCAATTCAGTCTCAACCGATACTCGAAAAATAGATAGCAACTGCATGTTTGTAGCATTAAAAGGAGAAAACTTTGATGCCAATACCTTTGCTAAAGAAGCTTTAACAAAAGGAGCAAAATACGTAATCGTTGACAATCCAACTTATGCTACTGACGATAAAACCATTCTTGTAGAAAACAGTTTAACCACTTTACAACAATTAGCAACCTATCATAGAGAATTTCTAAAAATTCCAATAGTAGCTCTAACCGGAAGTAATGGAAAAACTACAACCAAAGAATTAATTCACGTTGTACTGGCTCAAAAATTCAATACTAAAGCTACCAAAGGAAATTTTAACAATCATATTGGCGTTCCTCTGACATTGCTTTCATTTTCTAAAGAAACTGAAATAGGAATTGTAGAAATGGGTGCCAATCATCAAAAAGAAATCGAATTTTTATGCGAAATAGCCAAACCTAATTATGGCTATATTACCAATTTTGGAAAAGCACATCTGGAAGGTTTTGGTGGCGTTGAAGGAGTAATCAAAGGCAAAAGTGAAATGTACGCTTATTTGAAAGCAAACAACAAAACCGTTTTTGTAAATTTAGATGATGCTATTCAAAATGATAAAACAACTGATTTCAACCGAATCACTTTTAGTCAAAATGACACTTCCGCAAACATCTTTATCAATGACGTTAGCGCCAATCCTTTTGTCAAAATTAAAACCTTAGGAATCGAAATTAAGTCACATTTAATTGGTTTATACAATGCAAACAACATTAATGCTGCGATAACCATTGGAAATTATTTTGGTGTTTCTGAAAATAATATAAAAGATGCGATTGAAAGTTATATCCCCGAAAACAATCGTTCACAATTGATCAATAAAAATTCTAACGAAATTATTTTAGATGCTTATAATGCAAATCCAAGCAGCATGAAAGTAGCTTTAGAAAATTTTATACAATTAGAAAACAAAAATAAAATTGCCATTCTAGGTGATATGTATGAATTGGGACAAGAAAGTCTTGCTGAACATAAATATATCATTGACTTTTTAGCAAAAAACAGTTCTTTTGAATGCTACTTCATCGGAAAAGATTTTTTCAAAAATAAATCTGAAAACTCAAATTTCTACTTTTATGAAAGTTTTGAAATGTTCTCAAATTCATTAAAAAACACTTATTGGAAAAATAAAACCATATTAATAAAAGGCTCACGTGGCATGGCATTAGAAAGAACTTTAGAATATATTTAAAAACAAAAGGCTGCCTCAAGAGACAGCCTTTTTAACAAAAAACAAAACAGGAAAATCAATTCCATCCTCCGCCCAAAGCACGATAAATATTTACCATGGCATTCATTTGAGCCATTTTACTCTCTATCAAATCAAATTTAGACTCAAGTGCATCACGTTGTGTCATTAATACTTCCATATAATCAGCTCTTGTGGAGATAAACAAATCATTAGAAATAATTACAGATTGATTCAATGCCTCAACTTGCTTTGATTTCAAGGCAAAATTCTTTTGCATATTGTCAATTTTTGCCACTTGATTGGTAACTTCTATATAAGCATTCAAAATAGTACGTTCATAATTATACACAGCCTGTAATTGTTTTGCATTAGCATTGTAATATGCTGCTTTAATCGCATTTCTATTGATAAGTGGAGCTGTTAAATCTCCCGCTAAAGAATATAGCAACGATTCTGGTTTAAAAACATAACTCGGATTAAAAGCACGATAACCAACACCAGCCGAAATTCCTAATGAAGGATAAAATCTAGCCTTTGCAGACTTTACGTCAAGTTTTGCCGCAGCCAACTCGAATTCAGCCTGCTTAACATCAGGACGATTTTCTAGTAATTGCGAAGGAATACCAGTATGAATATCATTAGGCATTAACTCAACAAAAGCTGTGGCACTTCTATCGACTGATTGAGGAAACCGTCCCACAAGAAAATTAATTCTATTCTCTGTTTCTGTAATCTTTTGACGAATGGAATATTGAAGACTTTTGGTATTCAATAACTGCGCTTCAAATCGTTTAACTGCCAATTCATTTGCTCTTGCAGACTCTTTTTGCAACTTAACTATTTTAAACGCATTTTCCTGAATACTACTATTCTGCTCTACTATTGCCAATTGATTGTCCAATGCCATTAATTCATAATAAGAATCGGCTATTTCCGCAATCAAATTGGTAGTCATAAAATTTTTGCCTTCAACACTTGAAAGATATCTACTTACGGCTGCTTTTTTGGCATTGTGGAGTTTATTCCAAATATCAAGTTCCCAAGTAGCATAAGCACCTAAAGAATAATCCTGAAGCGGTTCCGGCATTTCCTTTCCCGGTTTAATTTCAGTACTCGCCTCCATGGCACCGATATTAGTAAAACGTGAAACCTTATCAACACCTGCCGAACCTTTCAATCCTACAAAAGGAAGATATTCTCCTTTTCTTGCTCTAATTTCATTTCGGTTTATTTCAATTTCTTGCATTGTAATATTCAGCTCCTGATTATTTGCAAGCGCCATTTCAATAAGTGCTACAAGTTTTGGATCTTTAAAATAATCTTTCCATTTTATTTTTGCCGAATTGATGGTGTCTTGTACTGCTCCATCTGAAACAAAAGAGTTCGGAACTTCCTTGTTTTCAGACCTTTGAATTACAGAAGGAGTTTTACAACCTGTAAATGCGATTACAATACAAATCGCTACTATCTTTTTAAACGTACTATTCATCTTCTTCTGTATTAGTAAAATTAACCATGCTATGTGCAAATTCTTCTGAAAGCGAGCTATCTTCTTCACCTTTAATTAATTTTCTTCCATCGGCAAGTGACCCAAAAATAAAATACAACCCGGGTACAATAATTACCCCAAAAACAGTTCCGAACAACATACCGCCAAGCGCTGCAGAACCCAATGTTCTATTACCAATTGCACCTGCACCTGTTGCAATCATCAACGGAATTAATCCGGCAATAAAAGCAAAAGAAGTCATAAGAATAGGTCGGAAACGTACTTTTGCTCCTTCAATAGCTGCTTCCAATATCGACATACCTTCGTGCCGCTTGAGAACAGCAAATTCAACAATCAATACTGCATTTTTACCGAGCAATCCAACAAGCATAATAAGTCCGATTTGTGCATAAATGTCATTTTGCAATCCCATTATTTTAAGCAAAAAGAAGGAACCAAAAATACCAACCGGTAATGACAACACAACGGCAAGCGGAATGATAAAGCTTTCGTATTGAGCCGCTAAAACAAAATACACAAAGGAAAGTACAATCAAAAAGATGTAAATAGATTCATTCCCTTTATTGGCTTCGTCAAAAGAAAGACCTTCCCAAGCAATATCATATCCTTTAGGTAATGACACTTTAGCTACTTCTCGAACAGCTTGTATCGCTTCTGCAGTAGTATAACCTTTAGCCGGAAGTCCTTGTATTGCTGCCGAATTGTACATATTATAACGAGTAATTTCATTTGGACCTTGTGTCTTCACCAATTTCATAAATGCTGAATATGGTACCATTTCTCCATGATCATTTTTAATGTATAAATTGAGAACATCTGACGGAAGTCTTCGGAATTTAGGATCAGATTGAACATAAACTTTGAAAAAACGTTCAAATTTAATAAAGCCTTGTTCATAAGTACTACCTATAAGAATGTCCAAATTATCCATTGCTTTACCTATCGAAACTCCTTTTTGCATCGCCAACTGATTATCGATAACCAATTCATATTGAGGATAATCTGCTGCAAAAAAGGAGAATAAACCGGTAAGTTCTTTACGTTTTCCTAAGGCATTCATAAAATCCTTATTTATCTTATCAAAATCCTTATAATTAACGGTTGTATTCTTGTCTAACAAACGCATAGAAAAACCTCCTGAAGAACCAAATCCGGGAATTGCCGGCGGTTCAAAAAACTCGATTTTTGCCCCAAGACCTTTTGTTTTCTCTTCCAATTCTTCCATAATTTCGGTTACACTATGATGACGCTCAGACCAATCTTTAAGATTGATTAAACAAGTTCCTGCATTAGAACCACGTCCTTCGGTCATAATTTCGTAACCCGCAAGAGAAGAAACCGATTCTACACCATCAACATGTTCACAAATTTTCAATAGCTTCTGCGAAACTTGATTGGTTGTTTCCAAAGTTGAACCCGGTGGAGTTTGGATAATGGCATAAATAGTTCCCTGATCTTCACTAGGAATAAAACCTGAAGGTAACGATTTATTCATAAAAAATGTTCCTACACAAAATGCCAACAATATGCCAAATGTGACTAGTCTTCTACTAACTATTGATTTTAGTACCGTTACATATTTACCTGTTAACTTATCAAATCCGCTATTAAAACGGTCGAGTGCTTTAGTAAGCAGATTCTTTTTCTTTTCATGACCATGATGATTTTTCAACAGCATAGCACATAATACTGGCGTAAGCGTAAGTGCAATCAATGCTGAAATAACGATTGAACTCGCCATGGTAATAGAAAATTGACGATAAAATGTACCTACTGGACCGGACATAAATGAAATTGGAATAAAAACCGACACCATTACAGCTGTAATAGCGATTACTGCTCCACTGATTTCTCCTAACACTTTTTTTACAGCTTGATAAGGCGTAATATCAGGATATTCTTCAAACTTGGCATGTACTGCCTCGACGACGACTATAGCATCATCTACTACAATTCCAATAGCCAATACTAAGGCAAAAAGCGTCACTAAATTGATGGTGATTCCAAAAAACTGTATGACGAAAAAAGCTCCAATTAACGAAACCGGAACAGCAAGTATCGGAATCAAGGTTGAACGCCAATCGCCAAGGAAAATAAATACAACCAATGCTACAAGTATAAAAGCATCTCGTAATGTATCGATAACCTGCTCTATTGAAGCATCAAGAAATTTGGACACATCATAACTGATTTTATAATCCAATCCCGGAGGAAATGTTTGTTTCATTTCTTCCAATTTTGCTTTTACTTCTTTAATTACATCGTTGGCATTACTACCATAATTCTGTTTTAATACGATAGAAGCCGAAGGATGTCCGTCAAGATTGGAATAAATATCAAAAAACTCACTGCCTAATTCGGCTCGGCCAATATCTTTTAAACGAACACTCTCTCCATTGGCATTGGCGCGAATAATAACATTTTCATATTCCTCAGGCTCACTAAACCTTCCTTTATAGGTCAAAACATATTCCAATGACTGTGCTTTTATTCCTGAACTTTGTCCAATACGACCGGGGCGACCAACAATACTTTGCTCGCTGAGTGCTTTCATCACTTCATCAGTAGAAATGTTATAAGCTCTCATACGATCAGGATTCAACCAAATACGCATAGCATAGGTTCTACTTCCTAATATCTGAGACCTTGCTACACCTTTTATTCGGTTAATCTCCGGAAGCATTTTTACATTAGCATAATTATAAAGGAATTTTTCGTCCATATTTTTCCCTTTAGCATACAAGTTGACATACATCAACATACTCGGTTGAATAGGTGTGATAACAATTCCTTCTTTTTGTACAAGCTCAGGCAACAATGGCATTACCTGATCTACTCTGGTTTTAACTCTAATTACCGCCTGATTAGGATCGGTTCCAGGTTCGAAAATAATTCTCAAAGTAGCTTCTCCTGCGCTGGTGGCATCGGTAGCCATGTATCTCATATCTTGAACACCATTGATAGCGTTTTCAAGTGTAATCAATGTTGATTTCACCAATACATCAGCACTTGAACCAGGATAAGCAATGAATATATTTACCGTAGTTGGAGCAATATCGGGAAATTGAGAAGTTGGCAGTTTTTTGATTGCCAACGTACCCATAAATACAATCATAATCGAGATTACTATTGCAAATACGGGTCTATGTATGAATTTACTAAACATATACCTTATTTTTTAAAGTTTTCGATTATTCTGCGTATAATTCTAAATGTGACATCACATATTCCGGTTTCTCCAGCTTATATTCAATCTTTTCGTTCTCTTTTACAAGACGAAGACCTTCAAGAAGTATTTTATCATCTATTGATAATCCTTTGACAGCAAAAATATGTGGAAGTTCTGCAACAACTTCAATCTCTTTGGATTTTACAATATTATCTTTATCAATGATATAAACATATTTTTTATCCAAAACTTCAAAAGTTGCTTTTTGTGGAATAAGTATTGCATTTTTAACCGGAACTTCCATTTGAATGTTCCCTGTTTCACCATGTCTTAGTAATCCTTTGGGATTAGGAAATGTAGCTCTGAAGGCAATATTTCCTGTTTCATTATTAAATTCCCCTTCAATAGTTTCAACTACTCCAGGATAGTCAAATGTTTTATTATTTGCCATCAGCAAACTTACTTTAGGTTTACTATTCCCCTGTATCTTTGCTGTATAATCAAGATATTCTGCTTCGGGAACATTATAATAAACCCACATTTTACTATTATCAGAAAGACTTGTAATTAAATCGCCTTCTTCTATTAAACTTCCCAATCTCACATGAAAACGATCAATAATTCCATCAAATGGTGCTCTTATTTCGGTAAATTGTAAATGGACTTTAGTTAACGATAATTCAGCTTTGGCTTTGGCTAACTTCGCTTTAGCCATAGCTAACTCATTAGGAGAAACTACTTTATTATTAGATAGTCTTTCCGTATTTTTATATTCAATTTCAGCAAAATCGGCTTCGGCCTTAGCTTTTTGCATTTCGGCTTCATATAGTTTTGGCATAATTTGAAATAACAACTGTCCTTTTTTGACACGTTGTCCTTCATCTACATAAATTTTTTCAAGATAACCTCTTTCTTGAGCTCTTAATTCAATGTGCTGAATAGAGTGAATTTGAGCAACATATTCTTTCGTAATTGAAGTATCTTTTTTTATTGGGTTTGTAACCACAAAATGGGCTTCTTCTTTTTTCTCTTCTTTTTTTGATTCGCAGCTTGTATTACTTAACAGCAAAAACAAACCCATTATCATTAGGATTCTGTTCATGATTCTTAAAGTCGTATGATTTTTATTTTTTTCAGATGTGTAAATGAAATACACGAGCCTCATTAAAGCAATCTATATAGGCTTAAAACAAAAGGCTTAAAAATTGAAAGACGATTACGTCCAAAAGAATCAAATCCTGAAGTTCTCAAAAATGACATACAATCTGTCATCTGAAGAAAAATGGTAAGTAGCTGAATATACCGGTGTAGTTTTTTTGAACAAAGAAGTTCTTTGTAATTCAGCAGTTTTTGAATAAAATGATATAGAAATATAGCTATCGAAGTCCGTTTTTATTGACTTCTTAGCTGAAAGTTTTTTTAATTTAGAGTCTTTATTTTCTTTGTTATCTTCATCACCTTCTTTTTCATTATCTGTATTTTCAAACAATGTCTTTACAAAATATTGAAATGAAAATGAATTGGTAACGACAAAATCTTTATTATGATGATTTATACCTTCATAACTGACAGGTTGTTTCTCTTCTAAAACTTTAAGTGTGGTTTGTGATAAAGGACTTATCAACTCTCCATGTGTACGAGCATGAAGCTGAAAATATCCTCCTAGGAGAACATTTAGTAATATAAAATATCTGATAAGCATTTGTTTCATCGCGTCAAAATTATGTAAAGCTATTTAGCTGTACAAGTGCTTTACCCATAATTATTCACTATATCGTTTGAGTTTATGCATAATTTATCAATTCTTTAACATTAGAAGCTCTTGATTGGAGTCTTCTGAGCAAAAATTAATCTATTTCTTTAAAATAAGACATAAAAAAAACTTCAACATTACTGTTGAAGTTTTTGTGGGCGATGAGGGATTCGAACCCCCGACCCTCTGGGTGTAAACCAGATGCTCTGAACCAACTGAGCTAATCGCCCTTAATCGCTTTCAGTATTGTTCCTGATTGCGAGTGCAAATATAGACTACTTTTTTTATTCTGCAAACAAAAAACAAACTTTTTTACAAAATTTCTGCAACTACAAATGTGCTTCCACCTATATAAATAAAATCATCCGAAGCCGCATTTTGCTTAGCATCTTCATAAGCTTCTGAAACTGAATTATATATTTTTCCGCTCAGTCCAAAACGACTTGCATTTTTTTGTAAAATAGCAACATCAAGACCTCTTAAATTATTTGGCTTACAAAAATAATATTTTGCCTTCTTTGGAAAAAAAGGCAAAATTTCTTCAAGATTTTTGTCATTCACAACTCCTATAACAATATGCAACTGAGTAAATTTTTCTTTTTCCAGCTGACGAATTATCATTTTTAAACCATGCTCATTATGTGCTGTGTCACAAACTATCTTCGGTTTATCTCCAAGTTGTTGCCACCTGCCTTGCAATCCTGTATTTTTAACAACATTCAACAAACCTTGTTTTATATTTTCTTCTGAAACAAAAAAGGACGTATTACTTTGAAGTACTCTAAATATTTGTAAAACTGTTTTCTTATTGTGTTTTTGATAATCTCCTATTAAATCGGAAGGATAATCCTCAGAAATTAATTCAGAAGCAAAATAAATATCAGATTGCATTGCATCCGCCTTAACCTGAAAAACATTTTTTGTATCAAAAGTATATTCACCAATTACAACGGGAATATTTGCTTTAATTATCCCTGCTTTTTCCGAAGCAATGGCTTCGAGTGTATTTCCCAAAAACTGAGTATGGTCCAGACCTATATTGGTAATAACAGAAACCAACGGACTAATAATGTTAGTAGAATCTAACCTTCCACCCATTCCTACTTCAACAATATTAATATCTGTCTTACTTTTTTCAAAATACTGAAATGCCAATCCAACACTCATTTCAAAGAAACTAAGTGAATTTTGTTCGAGAAAGTGTTTATTGGTCCCTATAAAATCACAAACAAATTCTTTTGAGATTTCTTCTCCATTTATCTTTATCCGTTCACGATAATCTTTCAAATGGGGTGAAGTGTACAAACCTACTTTATATCCGGCTTCCTGCAATACAGAAGCCAACATATGAGATGTAGAGCCTTTTCCATTGGTTCCGGCCACATGGATACATTTCAAATTCTTTTCAGGATTACCTAAATGATTTGCTAAAAGAATGGTATTGGTAAGATCTTTTTTATATGCCGATGCTCCTTGTGTTTGATACATTGGCAATTGTGAGAACATCCATTCTAAAGTTTGTTGATAGTTCATTACTTTTTTAATAAATTATTTTCAATATAAAATATTTTACACTTTTTTTCGTTTATATTGTGAGCACTTTAGAGTTGTACAAATTTTAAATTATTTTTATAATTATAAGCAAAAAATAAAACAATTATGATTAGCAATCTTATCAGATTACAAGTTGACAGTTTATCTCAAGCAACACAAGCAGCAGTTGATACTACAAATGTGGCTCTTAACAAAGAAGTATCCGTTTTAGAATTTATTTTTAAAGGAGGTGTTTTTTTAATTCCAATTGCTCTTTTATTATTTTACACTTTATATTTAATTTTTGAGCGATATATGTTTATTCATAAAGCCTCAAAAATTGACAAACACTTAATTTCTGATATCCGAACTAACTTAAATGCCGGTAACATTGATGCCGCGCTTTCTGTTGCTGATAGAACCGGAACAGCTCATTCTAATGTTTTGAGAGAAGGAATTTTAACTATAGGAAGACCCATATCTGAGATAGAATCAAACATGGAAAGAGCAGCAAACATTGAAGTTGCTTTAATGGAGAAAAAATTAGGTCATCTTGGATTAATTGCCGGTATTGCTCCAACATTAGGTTTCATTGGTACAATTTCGGGGGTAATTAAAATTTTCTATAGTATTTCGGTCACAGAAGACATTAGTATCGGAAATATTTCCGGAGGTTTATATGAAAAAATGATTAGTAGTGGAGCGGGATTAGTAGTCGGTATTATAGCCTATGCTGCTTACCATTTATTTAATGGAAAAATTGACGATTTTGTTCTAAATATGCAACGTCAAGTGTTAGAATTTGTTAGTATCATTCAAAGACCAAATTATGCCGGTAAAACGAAATAAAAGATTCCATGCAGAAGTCGCTACATCATCGTTGAGTGACATTATGTTTTTCTTGTTATTGTTTTTCTTAATCATTTCGACTTTGGCAAATCCAAATGTGATAAAAATGACATTGCCAAAATCTAAAACAAATGAAAAAACTAATAAGCAGTTAATAACATTATCTGTAACTGAAGAAAAACGGTTTTTTGTAGATAAAAATGAAGTTACTTTTGATCAATTAGAAAATACTCTTTTATCAAAAATGAATTCAGATAAAGATCAAACAGTTGTTATTAGAATTCCTTTTAATATGCAAGTACAGGATTTGGTTGACGTTCTTCAAATTGGCGTTAAAAACAAATTAAAATTTGTTATTGCAACCAGCCCGAAATAAAATTATAGAATCATGAGTTTTGAAGTTTCTAAAGATGAAAAAAAATCATTTACCTATGCAGCAATTGTATATGGTTTATTATTACTCATACTCTTTTTTGTACGTTTTTGGCCTCCTTCCAATTTAAATGAACTTGTCGGCGGTGGCGGTGGCGGTGGTATTGAAATGAACTTTGGCGATAGCGATTATGGTTTGGGTGACAACTATAAAAGTGAAACGCTAAACGTTAAAGATCAAGCAAAAACTACTCCAGCTACTTCAAGCCCGGATGAAAATATTATATCTGATGACAATTCAGATAATGAAAGTGTTACTATTCCAAAAAATGAAAACAAAAAAAAGGTAACAACTCCAACAACAGATATTCCCAAAAAAGAGATAAAGCCAATTCCTGAAAAACCAAAAGTTTCTAAAAATGCGAATGATGCATTGTCAAGTCTTTTAGGTAATAAAGGAGGAGATGGTGATGATAAACAAAGTGGAAATAAAGGAAATGCTAATGGAAATCTAAATTCCAGTGGTTATTATGGCAACGGAAGTGGAAGTGGAACCGGTGGCGGAAATGGTTCTGGTAATGGTACTGGAAACGGTTCTGGAACGGGTTCAGGTAGCGGAAGTGGAAATGGCAGCGGAAGTGGAAATGGCTCAGGATACTCTTTAGGAAACAGAAAAGCATTAAGTAAACCACAACCAGAATACACCTGTCAAGAGCAAGGAAGAGTTGCTGTTCAGGTTTCAGTTGACAGAAATGGCAATACGATTAGCGTAACACCTGGAGTTCAAGGAACAACTAATACTGCAAAATGTTTATTAGAACAAGCTCGAATTGCTGCAATGAATACAAAATGGCAAGCCGATGCGAGTGCCCCTGAAAAACAAGTAGGGAAAATTATTTACACCTTTAGTTTAAATTGATATTAAAGTAAAAAACATCCCTTAGAGAATGTTTTTTACTTTATTTAAAACTATTTAAATTAATTGTTTTAATGCTATTTCAAAAGCTGTAGCACTAATATTTTTTGAATTTGAACTCTTAGCATGTACTTTCTCTAATGCTTTTTTAATCGTTTCAGATATATCGTAGAATATTGATTCGTCAGTCATTTGCACTTTCTTTTCCATGAAATAAGCAAAAACTCTTGCCATACCACAATTGGATATAAAATCAGGAATTAAACTCACTTTACTATCCGTTGCTTCCATAATTGGTCCAAAGAAAATTTCTTTATCTGCAAAAGGAACATTAGCACCACAAGAGATAACTTCTAACCCTGCCTCAATCATAGCTTGAACTTGATTCTGAGTTACCAATCTAGATGCGGCACAAGGAGCAAAAATATCTGCACCTAATGTCCAAATCTTTTGATTAATATCTTCAAAAGGAATCATATTTTCAGCAATTAACTTATTTCCGTCTTTATTCAAAAACAATCTTTTAATTTCATCAAAAGTAAATCCATCTTCATTAATCAAACCTCCATCACGATCGATAATACCTACTACTTTTGCGCCCATTTCAGCCAAATAAAAAGCAGCTGCCGAACCTACATTTCCAAATCCTTGAACAATAGCTTTCTTACCAACAACACTACCACCGTAAATATCATAAAAATGTCTTACTGATTCTGCAACACCATATCCTGTAATCATATCCGCAACAGTATATTTTCTCAATACATCCGGTGAAAACTTAGAATTCTCAATTACTTTAATCACACCTTGACGCAATTGCCCAATTCTATTAATCTTATCTGCTTCAGTTGGCTTAAAATGACCATTAAACACACCTTCTTGTGGATGCCAAACACCACATTCTTCTGTCATTGGAATTACCTCATGTATTTCATCTACATTCAAATCACCTCCGGTACCGTAATAACTTTTCAATAACGGAGAAACGGCTTTATACCAACGCTGTAAAACTTCTTTTTTTCTCGGATCATTTGGATCGAAATTTATTCCCGATTTAGCTCCACCAATCGCTGGTCCTGATACAGAAAATTTAACCTCCATTGTTTTTGCCAACGACAAAACTTCATTCATATCAAGCCCCTTCCTCATCCTTGTTCCACCACCGGCAGCTCCACCACGTAAACTATTTATAACTACCCAACCTTCTGCATCAGTTTCATTATCCTTCCAATGGAAAACAATCTCTGGTTGCTTATTCTCAAATTTATTCAGTAATTCTTTCATTAGATTAATTTGTTTGTGGTGCAAATATATTAAATTAAAAAGAGAAGCAAAGTGTAAAACTCAGTAATAACAAATAACACTAACGCACAATAAACACTCCTTTATTATATGCTTTTGACTTCTTTATCATTAGAGGTACCCACATAAAAATAAAAGCCTCATCAAAACTGACAAGGGATTATTTAGAGAAGATTATAACAAAACAAACCCCCAATCAAAAAATGATTGGGGG